>Ga0213919_1000006_pt1 | contig 413501 bp, 367 predicted proteins | sample McNCre317MG_FD_161056 | JGI IMG/M metagenome (GOLD analysis project Ga0213919, IMG submission 161056) | Freshwater microbial communities from McNutts Creek, Athens, Georgia, United States - 3-17 MG | ecosystem: Environmental > Aquatic > Freshwater > Creek | place: USA: Georgia | collected...
CATCCTGGGGCTGGAGTAGGTCCCAAGGGTTGGGCTGTTCGCCCATTAAAGCGGCACGCGAGCTGGGTTTAGAACGTCGTGAGACAGTTCGGTCTCTATCCTCTGCGCGCGCAGGAAATTTGAGAAGGGCTATCCCTAGTACGAGAGGACCGGGATGGACGAACCTCTGGTGTGTCAGTTGTTCCGCCAGGAGCACCGCTGATTAGCTACGTTCGGAAACGATAACCGCTGAAAGCATCTAAGCGGGAAGCGTGCTTCAAGATGAGATTTCCATGACTTAGGTCGAGAGGCTCGCAGCTAGACTACTGCGTTGATAGGCCGGATGTGGAAGTGGGGACTAAAGACCCATGGAGCTGACCGGTACTAATAAGCCGATAACTTGAATACTAAGTTTTTATTGCTTGCGTCCACTATGTGGTTCCCGAGATACTATCGGGAAACACAACTAAATAGAAATACCAGATCTGTGTAACCGAAACTCGAAAGTGTTTCGGCGGCCATAGCGAAGGGGAAACGCCCGGTTACATTCCGAACCCGGAAGCTAAGACCTTCTGCGCCGATGGTACTGCAAGGGGGACCTTGTGGGAGAGTAGGACACCGCCGGACTTAAATTGCGAAAAACCCGCATCCTTATGGATGCGGGTTTTTTGTTTTAACGGCTGTTAGGCTGGAATGCTGACCGTATAGAAGTAGGTTGAATAACTGGTGAACCAAAACACCGCGAAACCCAAACAGGCCGCCGGCGCCGAGCTAGGCACCACCCGAACACTGCTGCGAATCTTTCCGTATGCAAAGTCGGCGCTGCCACGCGTCATTTTGGGCACCCTTGCCGCAATCGGTGCTCACATGTTTGCGCTATCGATTCCTCAGTTTTTGCGCGATCTTGTGAACGGCCTAGCCAAAGGTGCCGACAGCGGGCAACTGGTGTTTGCGGTAAGCCTCGTAGTTTTGCTCGGCATTCTTGAGGCCGTCATGGTTCTGCTGCGTCGCTGGTTGGTGTTGATTCCGGGCACCCACGTTGAGGCCGGCATGCGCCGTGCGCTCTATGCCAAACTTCAAGACCTCCCGGTCGCTTTTCACGACAAGTGGCCCAGCGGTCAGCTGCTAAGCCGCGCCACCGGAGACCTAAGCTTGATTCGACGCTGGCTTTCGTTTGGCATTGTTCTGTTTGTCGCTAACGCATTGACCATTGCTATTGGCTTGGGCGTGCTGTTCAGTTTTCACTGGCTACTCGGCCTCATTTTCTTTGCCACGTCGATTCCGATTTGGATTCGCGGCTATCGCTTTGAGGCGCAATATCATGCGCTTGCCAGACTCAGCCAAGACCAGGCTGGCGATTTGGCAACCTCAGTTGAAGAGGCTGTGCACGGCATCCGCGTTTTAAAGGCATTCGGTCGTGGCGACTATGCCACCACTAAGTTCGTGCGCGACGCCAAAGACCTGCGCAACACCGAGCTTCGCAAGGCCGGGTTGATTGCAAACATTTGGATCTATCTGATTTTGGTGCCTGAGCTCGCCGTTGGCATTTCGATGTTCGTTGGTGTTTTTTTGGTGGCAAACAACCAAATGTCAGTTGGTGCTCTAGTTGCATTCTTTGCCACCACAACTGTGCTGCGCTGGCCAACCGAATCGGTCGGCTTTTTGCTTTCGATGACTCTCGACGCAAAAACCGCTGTGCAACGCTTTTTTGAAGTTCTAGATGAGCCAACCAACATCACCGACCCTGTCAATGCCAAAACCATCGCTGAACCACGCGGGCGACTCGAGTTCAAAGGCGTTCACTTTAGATATCAAGACGCGCCCGATACCGCAGCCGATCTGCTGAATGGCGTAGACCTAGTGCTTGAGCCAGGCGAATCTGTTGCCCTAATCGGCCTAACCGGTTGTGGCAAAACCAGCCTCACCGCGCTGCCAACACGTCTATATGAAGTAACCGCCGGAGCAGTGCTGCTCGACGGGGTTGACGTTCGCGACCTAACCCGAGCCGAACTGCGCCAACACATCGCCATGGCATTCGAAGACGCCACGCTGTTCTCGGCATCGGTGCGCGACAACGTGCTGCTCGGCCGGCCCGAAGCCAGCGACGCCGAGCTTGACGAGGCGCTCGCGATTGCTCAGGCCCACTTCGCCTATGAACTGCCAGACGGCCTCGACACACTGATCGGCGAAGAGGGCATGAGCCTTTCGGGCGGCCAGCGACAGCGCCTAGCGTTAGCGCGCGCCGTTGCCGCAAAACCTCAGGTGCTGATTCTTGACGACCCACTATCGGCGCTAGACGTAGACACTGAGGCGCTCGTTGAAGACGCGCTGCGCACTGTGCTAAAAACCACGACAGCGCTCATTGTTGCCCACCGACCATCAACCGTTCAACTTGCCGACCGAGTTGCGCTGCTTGAAAACGGCCGCATCACGGCAGTTGGCAAGCACAGCGAACTTCTGGCAACCAATGAGCACTATCGCTATGTGATCTCGAGCCTTGAGGTTGAGGGTTCGGTTGAGGTTGGGACTGAGGTTGGGACTGAGGTTGGCGTAGAGGGTTCGGTCGAGGGTTCGGTTGAGGGTTCGGCGCAGAATGAAAGCGAGGCGAAGCGATGAGCATGCACGGCGTTAGCAACGAAGATGTCGTAGACCTGAGCAAAGCTGAGTCGCGCGAGATTCGCGCACGCTCGCTTCGCCTGCTGTTTGACCTTGTGCGACCAATCAAAAAGCGTTTGGCCGCAGGCTTTGGCATGGTGATCGTTGCGCAGGCAGTGCGCGCGGTTGGCCCCGCGCTCATTGCCTATGGCATTGACCAATCGCTGCCAAAAGCCAAAGCCGGTGACTGGGGCAATCTAACGCTCGTCGTTGGCGGCTTTTTGGTGGCAGCGATTATCACCGCGGGTTTGAACTCTTGGTTCATGGTGTTTGCCGCCAAAACCAACCAAAAAGTGTTGCTCGAACTGCGCCAACGCTTGTTTGTGCACACCCAAAAACTGAGCCTAGACTTTCACGAAAAATACACTTCGGGTCGCGTGATTTCAAGACAAACCAACGACCTCGACAGCATCAAAGAACTGCTAGACACCTCGGGCAACGAAATGGTTGCCGGCATTCTCTATAGCGTGTTCACCGCAGCGGCTCTGCTGTTGCTCGACGCTCAAGCGTTTGTGATTTTGCTGTGCAGTCTTGTTCCCCTGTATTTCTTAACCCGATGGTTTCAAAAGCAAACCAAGGTTGGTTTTAGGGCAACTCGCGTTGCATCCGCTCGATTAATTGTGCATTTTGTTGAAACCATGACCGGCATTCGCGCCGTGAAAGCTTTTAGAAAAGAGCCCGCGAACCAAGAGAAATATAGCCAACTCACCGAGGACTATCGCAAAGTCAACGCGCGAGTGATTCAACTGTTTGGCATCTATGACCCAGGTCTGGTTTTTATTGGCAACCTCACCGTTGGCGCTGTGCTGCTATTTGGCGGTTTTAGAGTGATCGACGGCACGTTGGGCGTTGGCGTTTTGACCGCCTGCCTGCTTTATGCGCGCCGATTCTTTGACCCGATGGAAGGTTTGGCGATGTTCTATAACGCCTACCAGTCGGCAAACTCTTCGCTTGAAAAAATCTCTGGTGTGCTCGAAGAAGAACCATCAGTGCCAGAGGCCACCGACCCGGTCACGGGCTTTGAGCCCCATGGTGCATTGAGTTTTTGCGACGTGAACTTTGCCTACAGCAACGGCAAAGAGATTCTGCCAAAGTTCAACCTAGAAATAGCTGCGGGGCAAACTGTGGCACTGGTCGGCACCACTGGCGCCGGCAAATCAACTTTGGCCAAGCTGATCTCGCGCTTTTATGACCCAACGGCAGGCGAAATCAAACTCGACGGTGTGAACTTGCGCCAACTAACAAACACCGACCTGCGCCGGGCAGTTGTGATGGTGACCCAAGAAGCCTATTTGTTCTCGGGCACAGTTGCCGAAAACATTGCTCTGGGCAAACCCGACGCAAGCCGCGATGAAATCGAAGCGGCAGCCAAAGCGGTTGGCGTGCACGATTTTATCGAAAGCCTGCCTGAAGGTTATGACACCGACGTGAACAAGCGCGGAGGGCGCATGAGTGCGGGTCAGCGCCAGCTGGTCTCGTTTGCCCGCGCTTTCATCGCCGACCCGTCGGTGCTGATTCTTGACGAGGCCACCAGTTCGCTAGATATTCCGAGTGAGCGTGCCGTGCAAAATGCGCTCAAAACCCTCTTGAACGGGCGCACCGCAATCATCATTGCGCACCGACTTTCAACCGTGTCAATCGCCGACCGCGTGCTAGTAATGCAGCACGGTCAAGTGATCGAAGACGACACCCCGGCGGCGCTGATTGCTGGCACCGGCAAGTTTGCCAGCATGCACGCCGCCTGGCGCGACTCGCTCGCCTAAACGAGTCGGCGGTTTCGAAAGCGGATGCCAGCTAGAACTTGACCTTGGTGGTCAAGGCAACAGTGCCAGCCCATGGAATGTTCATAACTGCAACACCCTTGGCGTCAACAACAACCTTGGTGCCGGCGCAAGTCTTTTTGGCCTTGAGCGGCTTGGTGCCACCGGTGATGTAGTCGCAATAGGTGCCCTTTGGCAGACCGGTAGCGATCTTGGCGTTCTTGACCGGCAAGCTGCCACCGTTGAACACAATAAAGCTGCCAGCGCCACGCTTATAAGAGAAGGTGTTGTATTTGTATGACCAGGTGCCCAGCTGACCCTTTTTGATGGTTGCCGCAGCGGTGCCAACAGCGTCTTTCCAAGCGATTGCGCCCTTGATGGCTGTCCAACGGTCCATGCAAATGTATTTGCCGTCTGGGTAGTAGGCGCTCGGTGCCGAACCGCCGCACTGAACGTTGGCGACGTATCCGCCGCTGGTTGCTGGCCCGGCATCGCCCGAGCTGAAGGCATAACCGGTGTAAAGCATTGGCAAACCATATTGGTTGACAACGGTATAAATCGAAGCCTGCAAATATTTCTTGCCCGCGCCATCTTGGTAGGTTAGGGCGCTGCCGTTGCGCTCGGTGTCGTGGTTGCTCACCATGGTGACGGTCTTGTCAGAGCCGTTCAGCGCCGCATAGGTGCCGTTGACCCACATGGCACCCGACAAATCGCCTGCGCCACCAAAGTAAGAAACCATGTCAGAAACCCAGCTCCAGCCGAAAACCTGACCAGTTTGAGCAAACGGCACGTTCTCGCTGCTGTCACCAGTGTTCTCTGAAACCCAGAAAGGTGCCAAACCAGCAGTGGTTTGGTGCAAACCATTCTGAATGGCGGTTAGGTCGGTAATGCCAATGTGGCGAGCTGCGTCGATGCGAAAACCTGCAACGCCAAGATCAATCAGGTCGTTTAGATAGGCGTCGATTGTGGCGCGAACGGTTGGCTTTTCGGTTGCCAAGTCGTTCAGACCCAAAAGCTCACAGCGAGTGTAGTTGTGGTCGTCTGGGCCGGTCGAAGCTGCGCCAAAGTCGATGCCGTGGTTGCAATAGTTAGGGTCGCTCGGCGACATTGACGCGTGAAAGTCGGCGTTGGTGAAGCCGGGGCCTGGGTAGTTGTAGGCGCTGAACTCGGTGCCTGCGGTGCCCTGTGACAAACCACCACCGTTAGCCATGTGGTTAATGACTGCGTCAACAATCACAGCAACGCCGGCAGCGTTGCAAGCGTTGACCATGTCGCTGAACTGCGCGCGAGTGCCTAGGTGGTTTTCGATCTTGTAGCTCACCGGCTGATAGTTAACCCACCAAGCATCACCGTTGATGCTCTCTTGAGGTGGTGAAACGAGAATCCAGTCGATGCCTTCAGGGCCAAGAGTGTTGGTGCATTCACTTTTGAGCGAAACCCAGTTCCACTCAAACATCTGCATGCCAACCGAAGCATTCGTGATGGTCTTGTTGGGGGCTGCAACACCGCTTGCGGTGGCGGCGTTGGTGGTGTGAACCGCGCCAAAAATCAGGGCCGCAGCAGCGGTTAGTGAAACGAAAACTCTCGAAAATTTCTTCATGATTTAAGGCTAACGAAGTTAGATAACAGCGAGGTCACGGTGAGCTGTAGATTAAGCTAGAGAATGAGTGAAACGGCAGCCGCGTCACAGGGCCGGTTGCAAAACCTGAGCAGAAAAGCATGCATCCATGTCAAAAATCAAAGTTGTAGGAAAAGTCGTTGAATTAGACGGCGACGAAATGACCAGAATCATCTGGCAAAACATCAAAGACTCACTAATCTTGCCTTTTCTTGACATCGACCTGGCCTATTACGACCTGTCGATCGAGAACCGCGACGCCACCGACGACCAGGTGACCATCGACGCAGCGCACGCAATCAAAGAGCACGGCGTTGGTGTGAAGTGCGCAACCATCACCCCCGACGAAGCCCGCGTGACCGAGTTCAAGTTGAAGAAGATGTGGAAGTCGCCAAACGGCACCATTCGTAACATCTTGGATGGCGTTGTGTTTCGCGAACCGATCATCATCTCGAACGTGCCTCGCCTAGTGCCTGGCTGGACCAAACCAATCGTTATCGGCCGTCACGCACACGGTGACCAATACAAAGCAACCGACTTTAAAGTGCCGGGCAAGGGTCGCGTGACCATGACCTGGACCCCAGAAGGCGGCGAGCCAGAAACCTTCACCGTTGCTGACTACCCAGAGCACGGCGGCGTGGCAATGGGCATGTATAACTACATGGACTCAATTCGCGACTTCGCCCGCGCCAGCTTTAACTACGGCTTGGCCCGCAACTATCCGGTTTATCTTTCAACCAAAAACACCATCTTGAAGGCATACGACGGCGCTTTCAAAGACGCTTTTCAAGAAGTCTTCGACGCCGAATATGCCGACAAGTTCGCAGCGGCCGGCATCACCTATGAGCACCGCCTAATCGACGACATGGTGGCAGCAGCACTCAAGTGGGAGGGCGGCTATGTTTGGGCTTGCAAGAACTATGACGGCGACGTTCAGTCAGACACCGTGGCACAAGGCTTTGGTTCGCTAGGCCTAATGACCTCGGTGCTAACCACCCCAGACGGCGCAACCGCGCTCGCCGAAGCAGCACACGGCACCGTAACCCGCCACTATCGCGACTGGCAGGCCGGCAAAAAGACCTCGACCAACCCGATTGCGTCGATCTATGCCTGGACCCGCGCGCTAATGCACCGCGCCAAGCTCGATGGCACCCCAGAGGTCGCCGCATTCGCAGCAACTCTCGAAGACGTAGTAATCAAAACTGTTGAGGCCGGTCACATGACCAAAGACCTCGCAGCTTTGGTTGGCGGCGGCCAGGCATACCAGACCACCGACGAGTTCATGGCAACCCTCGCCGAGAACCTAAAGGCGCGCCTAGCCTAAACGGTTCGCAAACTCTTCACCGTTTTATAAGCGGATGAGGGCCAGCTTCGGCTGGCCCTTTTTCGTTTAAGTGTGGTGTGTTGATAACTTAATTCGCCCATGTTTCGAGTGCTCTAGTGTCTTCGAATGCGGATTATTCTCACCAACCATGCGCGGGCTCGAATGGCCCAGAGGCACATTCTTGAACACGACATTATTGAAGTGCTGAGAAACTATGACTTCTCAAAACCAGGTCACGACGGTGGGCATGAATACACTGGTTTCGCCAGACCAAGCCGCCGGCTCAAAGTGTGGACGAAGGGTGGATTTCCGCCCAAAGAACCTGTGATAATCAAATCAGCGGCTTGGAAGGAGTGACATGAAAGACGCCTATAAAGTGACAATTGATCGCCTTGCCGACTGCGCCTATGTCAGTTTGAGTGAGGCCTCAGTCGCAAGAACTGAACGTGTGAACGACTTTGTTAACGCAGACCTCGACGCAAGCGGTCACGTCGTCGGGCTCGAACTTCTGGCAATCGGCGCCAATGTGCCACTCAGCGAAATTTCGAACAAGTTTCACCTCACAGAAGCTGAAACGAAAAAGTTCGAACTAGCTCTAGCTGAGATTTAGAGCAGACCTGCTAGCTAAAGATGATGGTGCGCTCGCCGTCGTTGAGCACGCGGCGTTCGGCGAACCAGCGAACGGCTTGGGTGAGGGTTTTTGATTCGACGTCTTGACCGATTGAGACGAGCTCGCGTTTGCTGTGCGAGTGGGCGACGCGAACTACGTTTTGTTCGATGATTGGGCCTTCGTCAAGGTCGGGGGTGACAAAGTGTGCGGTGGCGCCGATGAGTTTCACGCCGCGAGCGTGTGCTTGGGCATATGGGTTTGCGCCTTTGAAGCCTGGCAAGAATGAGTGGTGAATGTTGATGATGCGGCCGGCGAACTCGGCGCAAAACTCTGGGCTAAGAATCTGCATGTATCGCGCCAATACGATGAGTTCGATTTCGGCGGTTTTGATGTAGTCGCGCAGCAGGTGTTCGAAGGCGGCTTTTGAGCCGGCGTCGGTGACCGCGTGGGTTTCGAATGGCACGCCATAGAACTCGGCGAGTTCGGCTAGGTCGCTGTGGTTGCCAAAGACGGCAGGAATCTCAACTGGCAGCTGACCTGCGCGCTGGCGAAACAGCATGTCGTTTAGGCAGTGTGCACTTTTTGAAACTAAGACTAGGGTGCGCATTTTGCGGCCGACTTCGTCAAGTTGCCATTCCATGCCATAGCGTTCGGTGACTGGGCGCAACTGGTTTTCGAAGTGTTCGCGCGGTGCGGCTGATTCGATCTGCAAGCGCATAAAGAAACGGCCGGTGTCTTCTGATGCAAACTGCTGTGACTCGGTGATGTTTCCGTTAGCGGCAACGATTGCGCCTGAGATGGCGTGCACGATGCCTGGCTTGTCTTGGCATACGAGTGTGAGCACCCAGTGGGTGTTAGCAGTGGTCATGTTTTAAGCCTATCGGCTCTAATCGCGGCTGCGCTTCTCGCGGCGCTGTGCGCTTCTGATTTGCGCCATCGTGATGATCGCAAGTGTTATGCCGCCAATGATCATCGCCCCGCCGATGACTACTGGGAGTGGAAAACCTAACAAAAAATCCCCTAAACGAATGTGTTGCTACCACTTGATTCTAAGCGACTTTTGGGTGCGGTTATCCTCACATTTCATGAGAGTTTGCTGTGAGCTAATAATCAAGCGGATGCCCCCTGCAGCGCGCAGATTCGGGGCAAAAGGGTGCGCCACCAGCGGTGGCAATAGTTTAGAATTGAACCAAACCGAGGAGCCCATAAATGACGTCTTCATTTAACTTGCCACTTAGCGAAACTGACCCAGAGATCGCAGCTGTTTTGGCTGCTGAGCTTGACCGTCAGCGCCACACCCTTGAGATGATTGCGAGCGAGAACTTTGTTTCGCGCGGCGTGCTCGAAGCTCAGGGTTCGGTCTTGACCAACAAGTATGCCGAGGGTTACCCAGGCAAGCGTTATTACGGTGGCTGCGAGGCAGTTGACGTTGCCGAGAACCTTGCTCGCGACCGCGCTAAAGAGCTTTTTGGCGCCGAGCACGCAAACGTGCAGCCTCACTCTGGTGCGTCGGCTAACGCCGCCGTCTTGATGGCTTTGGCGAACCCTGGCGACCGTATTCTCGGTCTTGAATTGGCCCACGGAGGCCACCTAACCCACGGCATGCGCCTCAACTTTTCGGGCAAGATGTATGAAGCCCACGCTTATGGTCTAAACCCTGAGACTTTCTTGATCGACATGAACATCGTGCGTGAGCGCGCCCTTGAGGTTAAGCCGGCTGTGATTATTGCCGGATGGTCGGCCTATAGCCGCCACCTAGACTTCGCGGCATTCCGCGCGATTGCTGACGAGGTTGGCGCAAAGCTTTGGGTTGACATGGCTCACTTTGCAGGTTTGGTTGCAGCAGGTTTGCACCCATCACCAGTGCCTTATGCCGACGTGGTTTCAACCACCGTTCACAAAACTTTGGCTGGCCCTCGCTCAGGTTTGATTCTTTGCAAGGCTGAATATGCCAAAAAGATTGACTCGAGCGTGTTCCCTGGTCAGCAGGGCGGCCCGCTAATGCACGTTGTTGCTGCCAAGGCTGTTGCATTCAAGGCCGCGATGAGCGACGACTTCAAAGACCGTCAGAAGCGCACCCTCGAAGGTGCCGACATCATTGCAAAGCGTTTGATGCAAGACGACGTAACCTCAAACGGCGTGCAGGTTCTAACCGGCGGCACCCAGGTGCACCTAGTTTTGGTTGACCTTCGCAACGCACCAATCGACGGTCAGACCGCCGAAGACCTACTTCACGAAGCCGGCATCACCGTGAACCGCAACTCGGTGCCAAACGACCCACGACCACCAATGGTCACCTCGGGCGTTCGCATCGGCACCCCAGCTTTGGCAACTCGCGGCTTTGGCGCTGCTGAGTTCACCGAGGTTGCCGACATCATCGCCGCGGTTCTAAAGCCAGAGCCAGATATTGCCGCGCTTCGTGCTCGCGTGCGTGTGCTAACCGAGAAGTATCCGCTTTATTCAGGCCTCGAGAACTGGTAGTCGCTTGACCGCGATTAAACTCGATGGCTTGGCAACCGCCAAGGCAATCAAAGCCGAGCTGGCCGAGCGCGTTGTTGCTCTAAAGCAGCAGGGCATTCACCCAGGTTTGGGCACGCTGCTAGTTGGCGACGACCCAGGTTCGCACTCTTATGTCGCCGGCAAACACCGCGACTGCGCCCAGGTTGGCGTTGAGTCGATTCGCGTTGACCTGCCAGGCAGTGCGTCGGCAGCCGATGTTCGCGCAGCGATTCGCGAGCTCAACTCGGCACGCGAAGTCACCGGATATATCGTGCAGCTGCCGCTGCCATTTGGTCTCGACACCAACGAAATGCTCGAGCTGATCGACCCATCGAAAGATGCCGACGGCCTGCACCCAATCAACCTGGGCAAGCTTGTTCTTGGCGTTTCGGGCGAACTCGAATCACCGCTGCCTTGCACCCCAGCCGCCATCGTTGAACTGCTTCGCCGCTATGACGTGCCAACCCGCGGCGCCGAAGTTGCCATCATCGGCCGAGGCGTCACCGTTGGCCGCCCACTAGGTTTGCTCATGACCCGCAAGGGCATCGACGCCACAGTTACTTTGTTGCACTCAGGCTCGACCGATGTTGAACACGCGGTGCGCCGCGCCGACATCGTGGTGGCTGCTGTGGGCGTTGCCCACTTTGTGCAGCCCGAGTGGATCAAGCCCGGCGCTGCCGTGCTTGACGTTGGCATCACCCGCGTCGAAGGCGCAGGCCCTGACGGCCGCGCAGCCCTCGTTGGCGACGTTGACCCGCGCGTAGCCGAAGTCGCAGGTTTCTTCTCACCAAACCCAGGCGGCGTAGGCCCAATGACGAGAGCGATGCTCGTGAAGAATGTGGTGGATGCCGCTAGTCGGTAGATTAGCTTGCATAAAGCAACGTGCCGTGTTCCTGGCTTGAGCTAGCACTAAAGCTCTAATCAGAAGTATTTGAGCACATGTTCAGCTGCTAAATCGGTCAGCAAGTCGATCAAGTTGCTCTTTCGTGATGGGTGCAGAGAAAGTTCCGAAACATCGCTGCATCCTGCCTAAGTACTTTGGGTGCAGGTTACTTCGAGGGTCGTTTTCACCGAGTCCCAGCACTTTACTGTTCGGAAGACAAATTTTGGCTAGTCGTTCTCCGAAATACTTACTTGCCCACTGGAATTCTTCGAACCCTGGGTCAAATTTGTAGGCAGATATTCGGCCCAAAATTGCGCAAATCCAATCCGAAGCTTGCACAGTTTGGTAGAGGTGGCTTTCGACTTGCATCGGAGGTTCGATTAGCCTCAAACCAGCGCTATTGCTAAACATGAACGCGGCCGCACCTGCGTAAACTTCGAGTCGTTCTTTGTTGCCCTGCTCATCTAACACCATTAGCAACTTTTCATTTTCCGGCAGGTCTCGGTCTAGTCGAATGATCAGTTGTTTCATAGTGTGGTCGTATCGTGACGAATTGTCGTCTCTAGTTTGTTCGGGAGCGCCTATCTCCTTTTGCTGACCATAAAAACTAACATGACCGTCATGGCTTTCGATTAGGGAGATGGTCTTATTAATTAAAGTTCGCACCTCGTAGTACTTTTCGACGTTTTGGGTCGTTAACAGTGCCGAACCTTTTTTCTCCCAATGATTAATATCCAAGCCCTTACTTATTACTTTGGCTTGGATTTCAGCATTCAAATGCCGTTCTTTGAGCTTCTTGAACGAACCGGAAAAGCTTCTTATTGAATCTGCGGGCAATAGTATGCCGCCGATGCCAAATACAGGATGAGTTTTGTACCTTGCGTCTTGTCGCGCAACATAAGCCCCGTTATGACCGAATTCGTCAAAATAACCGATAAGCATTTTTCCCCTTGGAACACGAAAACCCGCGCTTACGCACGGGTCTCGGAAGTGGCGCGCTAATGCGCAACCAATGAAAATGTAGCACAACCCTGGCCAGCGAATCAATTAGTTTTCAAGTTTTCTACCTGGGAGGCTCGGGTTGCGACCAGTTACGGAGCACAAAATTTTGTAGGGTTGAAATTGGTGATGGGGGACGAATTGGAAAACAGTTACTTCAACTTTGTAGAAAATGTGAGGCGTTGGCGCCAAGACGATTTACTGCGAGCCGTTGCGTACCTTTCTACTCAGTTCGGCGAACCCCCTCTAGAACCAAATGCGGTTAGCTACATCTCGCCGTGGGGGTTGGCGGCGATAGCAAAGGCAACAATACTTTCAGGAACGAGCCACAGACCAAACAGACCGATTACCTCTCATGACGTGGCAAAACTAAGCTCGACTCTGGGCTCGATTGCTACCATTTCTGACGGCGAGGAAACTAGCAAGATATTGCTTAGGCTGGCATTCGAACAGTTCCCCTATTCGACCTCTGATTTCGAGGAGTGGACGCGGTCGATAGCAATCTTCTGTGAAGTGCCTAAATCGCACCCAAAACTTTCTCATCTTGAGGAACTAGGCAAATCCGCCTTTGGGGTGCCAGTTAGGGAGGTTGTGTTGAGCTGCAGGCTGCTCTCTGTGGTTACAAAGAAAAATGCTGGGTTGTGGCATGAGGGCTTCGCCGGTAGCAATGGTTTCGTGCCTTTTCTGACTGAGCTTGATCTTGGCTCGTTCGAAACAGTGAAGACTAGCCTCACCCGTACTATCGAGGCCCACCGACTTGACGCGATTCCCACGGAGCTGAAATCTGTGACTGCGAAACGATGGTCCCAAAATCCACTGAAACGCTACCCGCTTTTGCAATTTGGTGAGACAAGTTTGTTGGCACCAGTGCCAAGAATGCTGGATTTTGCCGCTTCTCCGCAGGGTTTCGCCGATCGTGGGTTTGAAAATTGCGGCAACATTTTCACAGTGGAACTGGGGCATCTTTTTGAGGCTTATGTTGGTGACCAGCTAAAGCTTTTGGCAGGTGCGGCAGTGTCGGGGGAGCAAGAATTCGATTATCAAGGCAGTCTGCATATGTCTATAGACTGGTTTGTGGATTTGCCAGGTGTCACCCTGCTAGTCGAGGCGAAGTCGCGCAGAGTAATGCCTGAAACAAGAAGTGGCGATGGTGAGCCGTCGGATGCTTACAGCGAATCGCTGGACAAGGCTTTTAAGCAAATCGCAAAAACCAAAAGTGAGATTCTCGCTGGGAACCCGAGTTTGAACACAATAAAATCAGGGAAGCCCCTGATAGGTGTGGTTGTAACACTTGACAACTTTTATCTGGCTAATTCTCAAAATTTTGTCGCCGTGCCTCCGAACATGTTGGTGATTAGTATTCGTGAGCTTGAGAGCTTGGTCCTGTTGCCGACAGAAGTAGTCTCAAATTACTTCCTCGAAATTTTGGGCGACCCCCGCTTATCAACTTTTGATGTTTTCAATTCCATGGAACTAAAAGACGTGACGCTTCACAACCCACTTCTGATACAAGCGGCAAAGTCATTACCCGGCTTCGATTTGTATTTGGAAGGGCAACAGCAAGGTATTTAGCAAACGGAAGTGTCTAGACTGGCACCGCGGACATCTCTCGCTAACCCATTGCTATTCTTGAACCTATGATCACCGGGGGCTTACCAGCAGAGGCGCAAGCGCGAATCAAGATCGATGCCGATCTTCGGCTAGCTGGCTGGGTTATTCAAGACCGTGCTGAAATGAACTTGTCGGCAGCATCGGGCATCGCCGTTCGTGAAGTTCCCATGGGTGACGGTCGCGTTGACTACCTTCTTTATCTGAACCAGCGAATCGTCGGCGTCATCGAAGCGAAACCTGCAGGCACGACCCTTGCAGAGGTTCACCTTCAGGCGATGCGTTATGCATCGAGCCTGACTGCCGGCCAGAAACTAAATGCGGTTCTGGTCAAAGGTGTTCTGCCATTCGTTTATGAGGCTTCGTCGACTGAGCTATATTTTTCGAATCACTTTGACCCCGAGCCTATCTCTCGTCGTCTATTCAACTTTCAGCGTCCAGAGACGCTCGCAGCCATCATTCGCGCCGAAGACCCAAACACGGGAAAGGGCGGTTGGCGCACACAGATTCTGACAATGCCTGGCACCGATAGTTATGACTTGCGCCCGGCATCTGAGCGAGCCATCCACAACATTGAGCATTGGCTTCAGAGCGATGGTCGACGACGCGCCCTCGTGCAGATGGCCACAGGCGCTGGCAAGACTCGCATGGCAGTAACCGAGATTTACCGCCTGCTCAAGTTTGGTGGTTTCAAGCGAGTTTTGTTCCTTGTCGATCGCAACAACTTGGGCGAGCAGACTGTGCGCGAGTTTCAAAACTGGGATACTCCCGACGACGGCCGCAAATTCAGTGCAATCTACCTGGTTGAGCAACTAAGCGCCAGAGGCGCAGCCGATTCGTCAAAAGTTGTTGTCTCGACTATCCAGAGAGTCTGGGCCGGACTCAAAGGTGAGGCTCTGCCCGAAGGCTGGTCGCCAGATATTGATGACCCAAATGTTAGCGGCGAAGTCGAAGCCGTCTATTCTGAGCAGTTACCTCCCGAGGCTTTTGACTTGATTATTGTCGACGAGTGCCACAGAAGCATCTATGGTCAATGGCGCAAAGTTCTTGAGTATTTTGACGCTCAGATTGTGGGGCTAACAGCAACCCCGACCAAGCAAACGCTTGCGTTCTTTCAACAGAACCTCGTGAGCGAATACACCTTTCAGCAATCGGTTGCCGATGAGGTTAACGTCGGTTTCGACATCTACAGAATCAAAACTCAAATCGGCGAAGAGGGCGGCTTGATTGAAGCCGGTTCTGTGATTCCTGCGATTGACAAACGAACCCGCGAGCAAAAAGAACTCGAGGTTGAAGAAGACTACGACTGGAAGCCAACCGACCAAGGCATAGCCGTCGAAAGCCCAAATCACATCCGCCTTGTTCTAGAAACTTTCCGCGACCGTCTTTTCACCGAGATTTTTCCAGAGCTCAACGACCAAGGCGAAAAGCGCAAAGTCGTTCCCAAAACCCTGATTTTTGCCAAGAGTGATGCTCACGCTGAAACCATCGTGCGCATTGTCAGAGAAGTCTTTAACAAGGGCGATGGCTTCGCCGCAAAGATAACCTACACCGCACAAGACCCTGCTGATCTCATTAATCGACTCAGAACATCGCCCGAACTTCGCATCGCTGTGACCGTTGACATGGTTGCAACCGGCACTGACGTAAAGCCTCTCGAATGTGTGCTTTTCATGCGAGATGTTCGCTCGGGCACCTACTTTGAGCAGATGAAGGGCCGAGGCGCTAGAAGCATCACTGACTCTGATTTTCAGGCAGTCACCGAGCAAGGTGTGCACAAAGAGCGATTTGTAATCGTGGATGCAATCGGAGTGACTGAACACGACTTTGTCGACGTCACAGTAACTGAGCGCGTCAAAACAGCATCGCTAGACTCGCTACTCAAAAAAGCTGCCGCGCTTGAATTGACTCAAGATGAAGCTGCAACCCTTGGGTCACGACTGTCAAAGCTCGGTCTAAGAATGACTGCCTCTGAACGCGCAGAGATTGAGCAGTTGGCTGGTGTAACCATCGAAGAGATGTCGCAACAACTCGTGCGATCTGTGAATGCCGAGGCTCTCGCCGAAGCTATCAAGAATGCGCCCGAAGGCACACCCGAAGATGTCGCTGTTCACCAGTTCCTTCAAACCCTCGCCGGCAAGCTGGCAACTTCTCAAGAGTTGAGAGAACGCCTGGTGACGATGCATCAGAGCAAATACATCATTAGAGATGAAGTCACGCCTGACGCACTATTGTTTGCAGGTGGAGTACCAAACTTAGAACTAGCAGAGCGTTTGGTGCAGGACTGGAAGGCGTATCTTGAAGATAACAAAGGCGAGATCACAGCTCTTCAGTTGCTTCATAGCCGGCCACAGAATTCAGGCGTGACTCGTCGTGAACTTGAAGATCTGATTGCAACGATTCGCAAGCCTCATCAAGACTGGACCCCCGCAGTCATCTGGAAGTCATATGAACTTCTCGAAAAGACTAACCGCTCAATCAAAAACAAGACGGTCGACTTAGTGTCACTGGTTCGATATACGCTAGGCATCATGCCAGAACTAATCCCATTCGCTGAAGTAGTCGAAGAACGATATCAAGGTTGGCTTCTCACCCAAGAACAACGAGGAGCACGTTTCACCCAAGAACAACTTCGCTGGTTGGATGCAATCAAGGATTACATCTGCACAGGCGTAACGTTCGAGACGCCAGCACTTGATGCCGTTCCATTTATTGAATGGGGTGGCAGTGATGGCATCGAGCGGGACTTTGATGACCCAGTTGGAATAATCACCGATTTGAATCAGGCATTGAGCGCATGACTGGCTTAGAGCACTGGCGTAAGACAACGTTAGGTGAAGAATGCGAGATTGTTTCAGGTTCAACCCCTAAAACAGGCGAGCCTTCATTTTGGGGTGGAGACATACCCTGGCTTACCCCAGCGGACCTCTCTAAATGGAAAGGCACTTACATTGATGGTGGCGCGAGATACATAACTCAAGCAGGTCTGGACTCCTGCTCGGCGCGGATATTCCCTAAAAACACGGTCATGATGAGTTCAAGAGCGCCCATCGGCTATACAGCGATTGCCAACCGTGAGATGTGCACCAACCAAGGGTTCAAGAGTATGCTGCCGAGCGCCACCGTGAACCCAGAGTGGCTTCGCTACTTTCTTGGCCATGCTCTCCCCGAAATCAAGGCAATGGCTAGTGGGACAACTTTCGCTGAAATCAGCGGGAAAAAACTCGGCACTCTGACCATGAATCTCCCACCCTTAGGAGAGCAGAAGCGCATTGTTGAAGTCTTAGACGATCACCTATCCAGACTAGACAAGGCGCTCGCCGAAACCGAGTACTCCAACAAAGCAGCTCGACGTTTTTCCTCTTCTCTCTTGCACGCAATGTTTAGTGGTGACTTGATGAAAGATGAACTTGGCATCCAGGACGTAAACTCCGTGGAGTTGGGTACTGTGGCTGAAATTCAATCTGGTGGAACTCCAAAGGGGGTGGATCGCCTAACTTCCGAGGCCGAGTCAGAAACCCACAATGTGCCCTTTTACAAGGTGGGCGACATGAACCGTGATGCACGTTATATGAAGTCATCTCGGTCTTATTTGACTGAAACTGATGTCGATTCACTGAGATTAAAAGTGATACCAGCTGGGAGCGTTATTTTCCCGAAGGCTGGAGGAGCGATTGCAACAGACAAAAAGCGTCTGGTTCAAGTTCCTGGCCCAATAGACCTCAACTGCATGGCGGTTATCCCAGGAGTCGAAATGCTCCCTTCCTATTTGGCATGGTTTTTCGATAGTTTCAAACTCTCCGACTTATCCAATGGCTCCATTTTGCCCCAGATAGGCAAAACAGCAGTGATGCAGGTTCGGCTTCCGTGCCCATCGTTGTCTGAGCAGGAGGCAGTTGTTCAATACCTAGAGGAGAACATCTCAATGGTTCGAGCGCAAGTTCAGTCGATTGAAGGTATTGCTTCGTCGATTGCTAATTTGAGGCGAAGCATTCTGAATGATGCATTCTCAGGCAGATTAGTGGATAGGGGCTCAAGTGAGCAGTAAGTTATCGTGCGCTGTGTGTGCAGCAAATGAAGAGCGAATGGCACTCTCTCCATCCCGCCAACTCGTAGACAAACTTTGGGCTTTCTGTGCTGTCCTCCGAGATGATGGCGTACACGTCGTCGAGTACACAGACCAGTTGACTTACCTGCTTTTCTTGAAGATGGCTCATGAGCGTGAGACTCGAAAGATTAATCCCGAGAAGGGAATCGTTCCTGAAGATTGTTCTTGGCAGCGATTGCTAGACGCAGATGGTTCCAAACTTGAGGAGACTTACAACTACATCCTCTCGACTCTTGGCAAGCAGAAGGGCGTGCTCGGAACTATCTTTCGAGGCGCTCAGAGCAGGTTCAAAGACCCAGCAAAGTTGAAGCAGTTGATTGTTGACTTGATCGACAAGCAGAACTGGTCAGCCACCGGAACCGACATCAAAGGCGATGCCTATGAGTCATTGCTTCAAAAAGGCGCCGAAGACATGAAGTCTGGTGCTGGCCAGTATTTCACCCCTCGTGCGCTTATCGCAGCGATGGTTGACGTCATGCAAATCACGGCAAAGGACACAGTTAACGACCCCGCCGTTGGCTCGGGTGGCTTCTTGCTTTCTGCATTTGAACATGCTGCGCCAACTGCTAACTCGCCCCAAGAGAAAGAACATTTGCAGACGGCGTTCGCCACTGGCACAGAGTTAGGCGATGGTCCAGCACGATTGGCTGCGATGAACATGATTCTGCACGGCATGGTCAAGCCAGGTGCAGCATCACCAATTTATGTTGGTGACTCACTCACCGCAGACCCGGGCAAGCGTTACTCTGTTGTGTTAGCTAATCCTCCTTTTGGAACCAAGGCTTCAAATACGTTCGTGACTGAAGATGGCAAGGTCGGCAAGAATAATCTCGCCATCATGCGCCCAGACTTTTGGGTGACTACTTCAAACAAGCAGTTGAATTTCGTTCAGCACATAAAAACCATCATGGATGTGAACGGGCGCGCGGCTGTGGTTCTGCCAGACAACGTTCTCTTCGAAGGTGGTGCAGGTGAAACTATTCGCCAACGCCTCCTAAAAGAGTTCGACGTGCACACCTTGTTGCGTCTGCCTACTGGCATTTTCTATGCAGGAGGCGTGAAAGCAAACGTCTTGTTCTTCGAGAAGAAGCCAGCGTCTGAGACTCCTTGGACTAAAGATTTGTGGGTTTATGACTTTAGAACCAACATGCATTTCACTCAGAAGACCAAGAGCCTCAAGCGAGGCGACCTAGAAGAATTCGTTCAGGCGTTCTCTGCTGGGCACCGCCAAGACCGCGTTGAGACTGACCGATTCAAGAAGTTCGGTTATGACGAGCTGATTGCTCGAGACAAAACCAACCTTGATATTCTCTGGCTCAAGGACGATTCAATCGTTGATGCAGCTGATCTCCCAGCCCCTGAAGTAATCGCCGAAGAGATTCTTGAGAGTTTGCAGTCAGCAGTTGAAGAGATTCAGGCCGTGTTGGATGCACTACAGGGTGGCCCCAAACTTGGCAGGATGAATGCTGACCTCAAGACTCTAGGAGATTTGAGTAACCTAATCGCTCCAGGGCTAGGACGAGATTCATAGAGATAAATGCCCCCCCCCATGTTTTCCACTCTATTAAGGGCCATGCCGGTTCTAAATTATCTTCGAGAAAGTTTCTGAATGTCAAAACCAAATAGTGAGTTCGTTACCCATCCTCTATGGGCAAAGATTGATGAGTTGGAGACAGTCTTAAAGAACCATAAAGCCGGCCGTGGCGCCTTAGATTTGGGAATTAAGGCGAAAACTAGAGCAGCCATAACTTACATGAACCGATTTAAGTCAGATTATTTATTGGCACCAGTCGGATGGCATTCTGAACTTCTTACCGTGTCATCTGAAGTCGATCAGATACTAAATCAGTTTTCTAATTGGGTCGACGGAGGCGTTTCTCCAAGTGTCTTCAATACAATCGAAGCTTGCCTTGACCGCTCCCTGCGAGTTTTTGTGACCTGGCCTCTCCATTCTAAAGGGAGCTCAAAGTCGGGTGAGTCTGAAGCCCACCTACTTTTAGAGGAGATCGCAGCGTACCGTGACGAACAGGTGCTAGCGTTTCAAAAAATCGAACAATCTAGTTTGATGCTTCAGGCTGAGCTTGAGGCAGCAAAACAGCAATGGCGTTCAGAATCGGAAAGTTTGGCAACCGTTCGAGGCGAGGTTAAAGCTGCTGCCGCGGATATCACTATTGCCGCTAAACAGAACTTATCTGAGGACTCGACCGAGGTCAGGAAGATTTATGCCAGCAAACTAGATGAAGTTTTGGCAGAAGCAATCGATCTTAAAGAGGAGATTGTTGACCTAGTAGAGGAATCGAAGAACCTAGCGGCATTGAAGGCAGGCGAAGTCATTAGCTCTGGCTACGGCGTGTATGCGCGAGAGCTTCACAAGCTCAGAGTGTTCTGGCAGATTGCTGGTTTCGTCGTTGGCGCCCTTACTGTTGCGACGCTCTTCACCTTCACATTGGCAATCGGAAATTCGGATTTTGCTGTGCAATACACCTTGAAGGCTTCAATTACTTTGACACTAGGCGCGCTCAGTGCCTACTCATTCCGAGAAGCTAGTCAAGCAGGCCGAGCCGCGGAAGTAGCACGATACCGCCAATTGGATTCGGTTGCCCTTTCAACGTACATCCGGGGGTTGAAGAGCGACGAAACAGTTGTAGCAATCCAGGGAGAGTTAGGGCGTCGGTTGGCGTCGGAGCGGAGTCAAAAGGCGACCACCGAATCAAAGGAGACTATCAAAGTTGTGCGTGATCTCATAAATGCGATTGAAAAAATCACGAGCAATCGAAGCCGGTAGCTAGAGGGTCAGCAATAGGAGGGCGCTCGTTTTAGTGCTTTGACTCTAAAAATGAATGATGAGAAATGTGTTGGAAGCACGCTATATTTCGAGGTTTTTCATCAGAGCATCTTCGAATTTCAGATGCCGCTTCTAGTCAAAGAAATCCTCATCTAGTTCCACTATGTCGAAGCTAGTTTTGGTTTGAACTCCAACTTTGTATTTGATCATGAGTTCAGTGAGCCTTGCACCATCAATTAGGACAACTCTATTTTGAATCGTTCGTACGTAATCAATCGCAGCATCGGTGAATGTAGATGTAGTTACAAAAACGCCGTTGAGCGCACCCTTGCCAGTTAGAGCACCAACAAAGCTTTGCAAGTCGGGGCGGCCTATCGAGTTGCCTTCGCTGTATCTCTTCGCTTGAATAAAAACGCGGCTTAGGCCGAGCGCGTCTTGGTCAATTACGCCATCGACTCCGCCGTCATTTGAACGGCCTAGATGCTGAACGCGCTGTTCCGAACCGCCGTATCCCATTTTTATTAGTAGTTTGACAACAGCTTTTTCAAAGAACTCTGGATGTTCTGAACGCAATTTTGCCAACAGCTCGCTAGCAACGTTCGCGTTGACTTGCGACATTGCAAGCTCAATAAGTTCGGCTGGATCTTTGCCTTCAAGTTGAGTTTCAGGTGTATCAGCGCCGCTTGTTTTCTTGCCTTTAGTTGGGATATACAAGTCCCAAGCTGGCAGGGACATTAAATCGCGCTCTGAGATGGAGGTTGGAAAATCTTTCAAGAGTTGGCGACCGAGATCGGTGATGACATAGTTGCCTTTAGCCGGCCTGGTGACCGCCGTTGCTCGGTTGAGGGCGCTAAAACTCCAACCAACGCGACCGGCGGCCTTGTAGCCGCCAGTTGGAAGTTCTATGTCACGCTGCTCTTGACTGACTCCAGTAACGTCGAGGGTTGCGTCCTCGAGTGCGCGCCTTGTGTATGTTCTGCCATCGCTCAAGACCTGCAGCACAGGCCTTAAAAACTCATGCCATGCAGGAATCCCGTCGCCCTGATCAACAACTGACATGCAAACCCCCGTTATTCGCTTCTTTGAGATTTCCTAAACTCCAAAACAGTTTACCCATTCGGAGCTTGTGACGAAGATGCGGGCTCTCTAGAAAATGGGCGCTTCACATGTGCAACGTTTCAACTCCGTCAAAGGGGTGGCTGACAACTGCCAACCCCGCATTTCACAACAAGGCGAGAGGCCCTCTGATGTGTCTGGTTTGCAGCGATTAGGGAGATAGTAATGAATACCAATTTTGTTATTTGGAAGGAAATCCCTAGTTATGTATCAACCGCGTTGTTTCTGCGCTCTTATGACGCAAACAAATTGACTCAAAAAAAGAAGGTCGGCGGCCGAAGGCCATCCTCGTTGCTTTGAATCACCACGCTAATGGCGAGTGGGCTTAGACTTTTCGCATGAACCTCCTCACCGCCGCGGAGCTCGCCGCCGACGTTCGCGCACGAAAGACCACTGCCGTTGATGCTGTGAAGGCCGCGCTTGAGAGGGCGCAGCGCCATGACGCGAGCATCGGCGCGTTTCAAGTTGTGCGCGCTGAGCGTGCGCTTGCCGAGGCCGCCGCGCTAGACGCTCGAGCCGACCTAGCATCGCTGCCATTGGCTGGCGTGCCGATAGTTATTAAAGACAGTGTTCCTGTGGCGGGTGAGCCGATGCGAGTTGGTTCTGCAGCGACTAGCGCCGAACCCCAAACCGAAGACCACGAGGTGGTTGCGCGCTTGAAGGCCGCCGGTGCGATTGTGATTGGTTTGACGAGGGTGCCTGAGCTGTGTGTTTTTGGCACGACTGACTCGGTGTTTGGCACCACTAAAAACCCGTGGAACCTGAGCCGCACCTCGGGCGGCTCATCTGGCGGATCAGCCGCTGCCGTTGCAGCGGGCATCGTTTCGGCAGCGCATGGCAACGACGGCATGGGCTCGATTCGTGGCCCGGCAGGCAACTGCGGTTTGGTTGGAATTAAGCCTGGCGGGGGAGTCGTGCCGCAAGACATCGGCTTTGACTCCTGGGGCGGCATGAGCCAGAACGGCCCGCTCGCAACCACCGTGGCCGACACCGCCCTGATGCTTTCGGTGATGGCCGGCCGCCCTGAGCTTGCTAATGTGGGTGAGCCTATCCATCCGCTAAGAATTGCCATCGCGGCAGGCGAGCCTTCGGTGCTCGTGAAGCTCGACCCCGAATGGCGCAAAGCCGCCGAGCGCACCGCCGAAGTGCTGCGGGCAGCTGGTCACACTGTGACAGAAGCACGATTCCCCTATGACCCAAACCCGCTGCCGCTGCTGGCACGCTGGTTTGCTGGCACCGAGGCCGATGCGCGCGACCTTGACCCGGCGCTGTTGAACCCGCGCACCCGCACTCACGCGCGGCTCGGTCGCATCGCCCGCCGTCTGGGAATGCTCAGCCCCAAACCGGTTGACCGCTCCCGCGCCAAAATCACGCGCTTCTTCGACGACTATGACGTGCTCATCACACCCACCCTCGCACAGTCAGGCCCCGAGTCGGCGCAATGGCACAAGCGCAGCTGGTTTGCGAACCTCGTCTCGAACATTCGCTATGCGCCATATCAAGCCACCTTCAACCTGCTTGACTGGCCGGCCGCGAGTGTTCCCGCGGGTTGGCATTCGGCGGATGCCGTGCCATTAGGCGTGCAGATCGTCGCCCCGCCTCACCCAAACGCGGGCGGCGAAGCGCTGATCTTGAGCGTTGCTTTGCAGCTTGAGCGGTTGCAGCCGTGGCCGCGCGTGGCCCCAGGTTTTGAGAGTTAGGCGACCGAAAGGCACGCGCTCTAAATAGTTTGAAAGCATGTCGTAGGCTCGCACTAGGGTCTGTTCATGACACTAACACCCACGTTTTCACAAGCAGTTGAGCATTCTCAAAGAATGTGTGTATTCTTTATTCATCAGCCCTTGCCGTTGACTCCCCTATTGATTCAGGGGCAGCCGATGACAAGGGTATTTTTATTCTAGGGGCACGTGAAATGAGGCCGGCAAACGTTGTGAGGCCAGACATGGTTGCCAGGCGGGGTTATATGCCGATTGTCACGGCCATTATCGTAGACGGCGGTTTTTATCGCAGAAGAGCCCACAAACTGTTCGGCAAAAAGACGCCCCACCAGCGCGCGCGTGAACTCGTCGAGTACTGCAAGCGACACATTCGCGAGGTTCCGGGAACCCACCTGTATCGAATCTTTTACTACGATTGCCCGCCATCGCAAAAAGTAATCTTTCACCCGCTAACTCGCAAACAAATCAACCTGGGCAAATCAGCTGACTTTGAGTGGATGAACACATTTCACAAAGAACTGGTGAAACAAAGAAAGGTGGCCCTTCGACGCGGTGAAGAGTTAGAGACCCAAAATGGCTTTCAGTTGAGGCACGAACCTTTGAAGAGGCTTCTTGCCGGAATAATCTCGATTGACCAGCTCAGCGAAGAGGACTTCACACTAGACATTATTCAAAAAGGCGTAGACATGCGCATTGGTTTAGATATTGCAAGCCTTGCTGCCTTAGGGCAGGTGAATCAAATCGTGATGATTTCAGGTGACAGTGATTTTGTTCCCGCGGCGAAACATGCCAGACGTGCGGGCATCGATTTTATTCTCGACCCGATGTGGGCTCCGATTTCAGAAAGTCTTCACGAACATATTGATGGGCTGAGAACTTGTGTCTCTCAATCACCGAAAAACTTGCAAGATCCACTTCATGCCAACATTCTGCTCGCAACTGAGATTGTTGAAGATTTGGTCATGTCAGACTAGGCGAATCAGCCGTATTCTCGGCGGCAGCTTAGAGCGTCTTTTTGACACGGGATTCAAACGCGCGAGGTGACGTAGTCTGTTTTCAACGAAAATGCTCGAAATCAGACGCAAGGATTGGCACAAGAATGAATCACAAGAATAACGCAATCTTCTTCTTTATCGTGGCGGGCATTGGGCTGGCAACAGCCTGGTATTTCAACGGCCTCGCTGTGATGCGCAGCGAGAACTACCTTGCCGACGGCTTCACCAGCAACGTTGACTGGGTTTATTCGCTCGACCTCTTGCTGGGCGGCATCGCCGGCATGGCGCTGATCGTTATCGAAAGCCGACGCCTCAAAATGCGCTTCTGGTGGCTCTATATCGTGGCAGCTTTTGTTACGGCGTTTTCGTTTGTTTTTCCGCTTTTCCTCGGGTTTCGCGAGTTGGCGTTAGCCAAGCGCGAGGCCGCTAGTTCGAGCGAATAGCTCAAAATGTTTGCAACGAAAGCTACTGGGCAGGCAAACCTCGTTCGATCATGAATCGAACGGCTGGGTTAGCGTTGTGCCAACTGATTTGCACGTTTTGGTGGTCAAACTGCCAAACCCTAAAGACTTCATCTACAAAAGCCTGGCCAACTTTTTCGACTCCCTTGAAGTCGAGTTCGACGGCATCAAATCTTTCTAAACCGGTCATTAGGCGTTTCGCCTCGCTGCGTGAAAGAAACTCCGTTGCAATTTCAAATAGATGAATGCGCGGATTCGTCACGGCGAAGCGCCCGTCACGAGTGAATTGTTTAAAGACCAACTCGGCTCTTTTTTCGGTGTTAGTTGCAACCGAAAATGAAACTTGTGTGCCAGTCACTACGTCGCTCATGCCAATGGCTTGGTCGTCGACGACCGAATTCACTTGCCACAGGAGGCCGTTAGAAGCCAAGGTGAAGTTATCGGCAAGTTTCGAAGAAAAGAAGATGCCTTCGCCTGTGTGTCTGCTCGGGTCGGTAGTTTGTTTGCCTTTCGAGAGCTCTGCAATCGACTCGATGTCAGTATTCAACAAAAAGTGATCCCTAATGTTCTTGAAGACCCCGATGCCGTTGTCATGAATAGAAAACGCCCAGGTTTCATCTGTTACGGTCGCAACGATTTCGACCTCTGTGCCTCGTGAGTGGTCGATGGCATTATTCAGCATCTCTAAGAAGACATATGGGGCGATATCGTTTGCCGCCAGAGAAAGGTCGAGCTGCAGGTCGCTTCGAATAGTGCGCCAGACAAGGTCTTCTTGAAGGCCTTCAAGCGAGAGACGCCAGACTCCTCCCGGCTTGGCAACGCCTGTTTTTTTGCTGTCGATGATTTGCTTGACAGCGACCGGATCGAATCGGCGCTGGTTGCCAGCAGTTCGCACACTGGGAATTGCGCCACGGTCGGCCAAGTTGCGGATCGTGTTTGGGTGAACGCCGAGAATTCGTGCCAATTCACTGACAGAAACGAGTTGATTGTTAACTTTGACCTCCAAACTTAACAATAGTTTAGGCAAAACTTAACAAATTTTCCATCAAATATCCAAAAAACTTAACAAATACTAGTTGGCAAGGCTTCAAACTTAACAAGCGGAATAACATCGGCCGCACCGCCGTTGCCAATAAGGTGCATGAGCCCATTGACCTGACGCTGACGAGCGAAGAGATTCTCGAGAAACACTTTGCCGGCTTGCACTCGGGCGGGGGCAAGAGTCACATTCGCGGTGGTCAGACTGCCGCCAACGAGGCACTCGCCGCGCTCGACATCACGCGTTATGCTGCAGACCGCTCTGAGGTGCTGCCGGTTAGCCGCCGCGGAGCCACCGTGCTCTCGCCATACATTCGCCACAACTTGCTGACGCTCAAGCAGGTTTGGGCCGAGGTTGAGAGCGCCCCATGGCGCGACCGCGAAAAGTTTCAAGACGAGCTGATGTGGCAAGAATATGCCCGCCACCTCTATGCGCGCGTTGGCACTCACATGTTTGAGAACCTCAAGTTTGACCAGGTGCGCGAGGCGCCCGGCGATGGCTGGCAGCGCGACATGCACTGCATCGACCAGGTTGTGAAAGAGTTAGAAACAAGCGGATGGCTGGTAAACCAAACGCGAATGTGGCTGGCCTCGCACTGGACTGTTCGAAACGGTAAAGGCTGGATTCACGGGCAAGAGCGCATGTATCAAAACCTGCTCGACGGCTCGCGCGCAGCCAACCTGCTCGGCTGGCAGTGGACAGTCGGAGCAGCCTCGAAACCCTACGGCTTTGCAAGGTGGCAGGTTGAAAAGCGCTCGCCCGGGCTGTGCATGAAGTGCCCGCTCAAGAAGGCCTGCCCGATCGAGAATATAAGGCCAGAAGTCGAGCTGCCAAGACTTGAGCGCCTAGATTTGCTAGACCGCGACCTCGATCTTGAGGGCACGGTTGGCCCGACATCCGCTATTAAAAATGCCACGCCAAAAGAGGTTCTGCTCACCGTTGATTCAATGGGCGATGCCGACCCGGCGCTGGCGGCCAACCCCGACTTGCCCGTGGTGTTTGTTTTCAACCACGATGCGCTCGCAAAGTTGCAACTTTCGAGCAAGCGCCTGCACTTTTATATCGAAACGCTGCAAGACCTAGCGCAGCGCCGCGACCTGAAAGTTTATCTGGGCAACCCATATGACTATGCGCGTGAAAACCCAGTGGCTGTGACCTATGCGCCGGTGCCGAGTTTTGCAAAGTTCACCACCCTAGCCGAGCTGCACCCGTGGCCGTGGCTGCGTCGCCCGCACGCCCGCAACATCAAGTCGTTCTCGGCTTGGCGCAACAACCTCGGCTAGCGCACGCTTGGCTTGGCGCAACAACCTCGGCTAGTTTGCCCGGTTCACCATTTCGGCTAGCGGCTTGTTAGGCTGAAGTTGCAGAGCGATTTTGGCCAAAGCCAGAAGCGCTGGCTGTCAAACAGATTGGTTTAGCAATGAGGCTAGAGCACGATTTATTAGGCGAACTAGAGGTTCCTGAGTCAGCTTATTGGGGTGTTCACACCGCCCGAGCAGTTGAAAACTTTAACATTTCAGGTGTTGCCATAGGCCACTACCGTTCTTTGGTGAGGGCGTTGGCTTTGATAAAACAAGCATCAGCCCAAGCCAACTGTGACCTCGGAGAATTGCCACCAGCCAAGCTGGGGCCGATTCAGGCTGCCTGCCGCGAAATCGCCGACGGTCGATTTGATGCCGAATTTGTGGTTGACGCGATTCAAGGCGGTGCCGGCACCAGCACAAACATGAACGCCAACGAAGTGATTGCCAACCGCGCGCTTGAACTGGCAGGTTTCAAAAAAGGTGACTATGAGCAGATTCATCCGCTTAATGATGTAAACCTTTCGCAGTCAACCAACGATGTTTACCCAACCGCAGTTAAAGTCGCGTTGATCATAGAAATCACAGCCTTGATTGACGAGCTGGGTTTGCTGCGCGAATCGTTCTTGGCAAAAGGCGCCGAGTTTGCGAACATAATCAAAATGGGTCGCACACAGCTGCAAGACGCAGTGCCGATGACACTTGGGCAAGAGTTCGTGGCTTATGCCGTAACAATCGGTGAAGATATTGCGAGGCTTCACGAAGCCACCCTGTTGCTCAGCGAGATTAACCTCGGTGGCACCGCAATTGGCACAAAGCTAAACACGCCAACCGGCTATGCCGACGCGGTTTGCAAGCACCTCAGCGAGCTCACGTCACACGAGTTCGTTGTTGCAGAAAACCTGATTGAGGCAACCCAAGACACTGGCGTTTTTGTAACAACCTCGGGCGTGCTCAAGCGTGTTGCAATCAAACTTTCGAAAATCTCAAACGATTTGCGTTTGCTTTCGAGCGGGCCTCGCGCCGGTTTTGGCGAAATCAACCTGCCGCCTAGGCAAGCCGGCTCTTCGATCATGCCCGGCAAAGTCAACCCGGTGATACCCGAAGTTGTGAACCAAATCGCCTTCACAGTTATTGGCAACGACATGACAGTTTCGATGGCCTCAGAGGCTGGGCAGCTTGAACTAAACGCATTCGAACCAATCATCGCCCGCTCACTAATGATGAGCATTGTTTATTTGCGTCGAGGCGCCAAAACCCTGCGCGAACTTTGCATCGACGGCATCACCGCAAATGCCGATTTTTTGCGCGAAACAGTTGAGCGATCAATCGGGTTAGTCACAGCGTTGTCGCCGCGAATCGGATACGAAAGCGCAACCGCCGTAGCAAAACGCGCACAAGAAACCGGCAAATCGGTGCGCGAAGTGGTGCTTGAACTGAACGTGCTAACGGCTCAAGAATTCGACGAAATTCTTGGCAACGTCGACCATCTGACCGGGCGCAGCTAGTCTCGCTCACGCCATTCGTAGCGCCGGCTGGGTTAGTTGCTGCTGCTCGCGAGCCACACTTCAACCGAGCGCACGTGTGCGAACTCGTTTCTTGTTGATTAGTTCAGCTCTATCGCGACCAAGATCAAAATTCAGTGGATCAATTTGTTTCGCAAGCGTACCTTGAATGCCCAGAACCTCTAACACGGCGAATACCGCGCCGAGAGAGGCCGTGCCCGTGCCAGTCTCTATCGACCTAAGGGTGTCTCTCGTGATATTCGCGCGTTCAGCAACTTGACTGGCAGTGAGCCCAAGGATCGCCCTCCATCTTCGAATTGCCAACCCAAAGTCTGCGAGTTCAGCCGAGGTGCGAAATGATCTATTTGCCATAACCTCATTATGCACAACAAAGCTGTCATTACAACGGATAGTGGATTGTTTATTCTTCACTAAATACAATAATTCGCATAAAGTTTAGGCACCATCGCCCGCTCAACTTTTCGAGGTATGCGTGGGAGAGCTCACTGGTGGCGACTTTCACCTCATTTGGCCAACCTTAGTGTTTTCGACGCAGGAGGTGATAGGCGGTTTAAATGTCGCTCGTGATTGCTAGCATCGATTTGCTCAGCGGTTCATACCAATGGTTGCTCGCGGCTACGCATTGCACTTACAATAGAAAAACTTGCAGTTATAAGTGCAAACTCAAGGAGCCTCTCGTGACATCTTTATTGTTAGCTGGTAACGATCTTGTGATCGATGACGTGTCTCATGCCGAAGCTGAATTGCTTATTGAAAAGACTAAAGATGTTAAGCGACTAGTGTTCAGTGTTGACCTTGAAGATGGCAGCCATTTGGCGCTTTCTGATACAGTATCAAGCTTGCTTGAAGCCGTTTTGCAGGTCGCAGCTCAAGGTGGCAGGGTTACTTTCACGACATTGCCACAAGAACTGACTTCGGCTGCTGCCGCCTCATGGCTAGGTATTTCACGCCCGACGCTTATGAAGCTTGTGCATGAAAATAAAATACCAGCGCACAAAACCGGCACTCATACGCGTCTCAAGATGCGAGACCTCATCGCCTTTAAAGAAGAGCGAAATGCGAAACAAAAAGCGGCATTCGCCGCTCTGAGACGATTGCCGAATTCCCAGGGATAAATTGCAGGTTCAACGAGTTTTTCTAGACGAGCGACGCCAAAAGGTGAAACCTGATTCCATGATTTGCGTGTTCGCCGAAGGGCATCCGCTCACTAAAACCGACAAAACTACTAAAGTGGGTGCATGTCTGCAGATGATGTTACGGCCTATATTGAGGCGCAAGATGAGCCAAAACGCACGACTTTGCTAGCGATGCGTGCGATGCTGCTTGAGATCGAACCTGGGTTTGAGCAAGTGATTGCCTGGAACTCGCCACAGTTTAAGATTGGCGGCAAATATGCCGTTGGACTGTGCGCGTTCAAAAACCACCTCACGTTCTCGCCGCAAAGCCCCGAGGTGATGTTGAGTCACGCCGACGATTTGGCTGGCTACACGGTTTCGAAAAGCTCGTTTCAATTCAAAGTGGATGAACCTCTGCCGCGCGCGCTCGTTGAGAAACTTGTGAAGGCACGTTTGGCTGAGCTTATATAGCCGAGGTCGGCGCTGGTGCATTCAGCTTTCTCTAGGGCCGCACCATTCCTAAAGGCGGTCAAGTCAGACTTCGCCAGCTGTGCGCACAAGGTATGTACTGGTCAAGCATTCAATTGACCAGTTGCCTCAATGTCAGAAAAATTCGATTCGAATTGGCGTCTAACCTAATGAAACCAAAGCGACCATAGAAACCAATCGCGTTTTGGTCTATTGCATCGACGAATATGATTTCAAGTCCAGCTAGTTGAGAGGCCAACCAAGCTTTAGTAGCCGTGCCCGAGCTGAAAGGCTCAAATACCATGCCTAGCAATTTGCAAGGTTTCTAAAATGGAATCAATTTCGTTTTGACGTTCGGCCACCCAGAGCCCGAACTGGCCGCAATTGCTTTTTGATAATCGCGAGGCAAATTCCAAGGCTTTCATGCTGGGCTTCGAATAGAGATCCAGTCGACGGGCGACAGTTATGCATGCCGCTCGTTCATTTAGGTCGGCTAGATCTAGCAGAAAGTTGTCGGGCGTAACGATTTCAATGCCAAATCTTTCAAATGTTTCATCAGGAAAATCTCTTAAATTGAAAGTTACTAAAGCGCCCGAGTTTGACCGAATTGCGCCAGCTAGAACATGTTCATCGTTTGGGTCTTTGCAGCCCAGTGAACCCACCATGGGTTCAAATCCAGTAACTAAGGCGTCTGGAAAAATTTCGCACATTAGCCGAATCATTTCTGCGTGAGCGTCTGCATGCTGGGGGTAGGCTACATGCAAAGTTCGGGCTAGCTCTTCAAGAATATAGTCTGACCACAACGGCTTATAAAAGTCAGATTGAGCAAAATCGAGCAGTAAATCGCGAAGATGCAACGGGTAGATGCTGTTCGTGTCGAGAAATGCCGAAAACATTGTATTGAGTTATTTGATCAACGGATTCGAAAAATTCGGTGCGTCGAGCTCGCCGGTTTGACGAGAAACTGCGACCATGGCTTGAAGTTTCTCAAATTGATTCACCTTGATTTTCTGTTCTAAATCGCGCAACGCACCAAAAGAAATTCGTCTGTGGCGCCCAGTTGTTTCGACGGCCACTCCATAATCGCTCAGCATCTTGATGAGTGTGGGGCGTGAGACACCAAGGTGATCAGCGGCCTGCTGAGTGGTAACTTTTGCATCATGTGCGACGACAGTGATTGAACGACCCTTGTGAAGTTCTGTAACGATGATTTTCAAGATCTGGGCTACTTGAGGGGTCAACTCCATCGCTACACCATCGTTGGCTATCAGCCGCGGTGCTTCGGGCAGCGGGCTTTGAGTCAAAGCGTCATAGAGCGCATCGAGTGTTCCAGAGCTATCAGTTTCAGGCGAAAAGATTTCCATGCGTCAACTTTATTCGAAAAAATCGAAAATGGCTAGACGGGATTTTCGTGCCGAAGGGTATCCGCTTTAAATACACTTACCAACCACAACATTTGAGCTAGTCTGAAACCATGACCGAACATGTTTCGGCTCTGGAATTGTTCACGATTGGCATCGGCCCGTCGAGCTCACACACAGTGGGCCCTATGCGTGCGGCTGCCCAGTTCAAAGAAGAACTGCAGAGCCAAGGGTTAGCGCCCTCAGAGATCGTCGTAACCCTTTATGGGTCTTTAGGTGCAACGGGCATTGGCCACGGCACCACCAACGCAATTCTTGCCGGTTTGCAGGGCATGCAGCCCGAAACCTGCGACCCGGCGGCTGTGCGAGCCATGACTGAGACGCCTGGTGTGAGGTTTGTGTTTGAGCCGCGCACCCGGTTGGCGAAGCATTCGAACGCGATGCTTTTTGAAGCGGATGCCGCGGCACGCACATACTATTCAGTCGGCGGCGGCTTTGTTGAAACCGACCTGAGTGCACCCAAAGAGCGGGCTGCTGTGCCTTTGCCATATCAGAGCGCTGATGAGCTTTTGGCGATTTGTGAGCGCGAAAAACTTTCGATTGCTCAAGTTGGTATGGTCAACGAGTTAGCTCTTCAGCCTGGGCGCAACGTTGAGCTGCAGCTTGAAAATATTTGGAACGCCATGAAGAACTGCATCGAGGCTGGGCTGCGCACCGAAGGGGTTTTGCCTGGCTATTTAAAGGTGCAGCGTCGGGCTGCGGCCATTTATCGGCGCCTTGAGGTGAACGAGGGCGACCAGTCGATGGATGCCCTGCAGGCTTATGCGATCGCTGTGAACGAAGAGAATGCTGCCGGCAACCGCGTTGTGACCGCACCAACTAACGGGGCGGCCGGCATTATTCCGGCAGTGGGTTATTACGCTCTAAAACACCGTGGCGTCTCAGACGCAAAACTCGCGACCGATTATTTGATCACCGCTGCAACCATTGGCGGTCTTTATAAGCGCAACGCAAGCATCTCGGGCGCTGAGGCTGGTTGTCAGGGCGAGGTTGGTTCTGCCTGCTCGATGGCAGCGGGTGCGTTAGCGCAGGTTCTAGGTGCTACGCCGAGGCAAGTTGAAAACGCTGCTGAAATCGCCATGGAGCACAACTTGGGTCTAACCTGCGACCCCGTTGGCGGGTTTGTGCAGTTGCCCTGCATTGAGCGCAACGCGATTGCCGCCGGCACGGCAGTTGCTGCAGTGCGCCTAGCCATGAACGGCAGCGGTCTGCACAAAATCTCGCTAGATGTCGTGATTGAAACTATGCGTCAAACCGGCCTCGACATGTCGACTAAATATAAAGAAACCTCAATGGGTGGCTTGGCCGTGAACGTGGTCGAGTGCTGAAGTTATAACCAAACAGGCAATTTAGTTATAAGTTCTAGGCTTTTCTATAACTAAAATACACTTTTAGTTATAAGTTATAGTTATGCGCCGCGAAAATTACATCAACCAAAGGTTTGGAAGTGTTCAAGAAGACCACTTCGGCGACTGGCCACATGGCTTTTTCATGCCCGCGCCAATTGAGCGCGAGCTTGAGCTGCTGCCGTCAACGCAGCTAGTTGTAGCAAAGGCTCAGTTGGAACTTGGTCGCTTGGCTGGCGTGGCCATGCAAATTCAGAACCCCGACGTTTTATTGGCCCCAACTTTGATCAGCGAGTCGCTTTCAAGTTCACGAATCGAAGGCACCCAGGCCTCACTCAGTGATGTGTTGTCGGCAGATCTTCAACACGAAGACATTACGAACGAAAACCTTCGCGAAGTGTTCAACTATCTGCAGGCGCTAAAAACCGGTGTAGAACGCATTGAAGAATGGCCCATTACATCAAGGCTGTTCTGCGAACTCCACACAATCTTGCTCACAGGGGTGCGAGGGCAAGAACGTTCGCCGGGCGAGATTCGTCGCTCACCTGTATGGGTTGGCGCTCAAGGCATTGGCCCAGAAACAGCCACCTATATTCCTCCTCTAAGCGAACACATCTTTGAGTTGCTCAGAGATTGGGAGCTTTATGTGAATGAAGAACCAACGCAGTCGGCCGTTATTCGAACCGCGCTAATGCATTATCAATTTGAAACTATCCACCCATTTCTAGATGGTAACGCGCGAATCGGGCGAGTGCTGATCGCTTTGCTATTAATTCAAGACCGTGTTCTTGCCACACCGATCTTGAACCTCAGCGCTTACATAGAGCGAAACAAAACTGATTATTACCAGCGGCTTCAAGGGGTTCGTGAAGAAGCCAAAATCGACGAGTGGATTGCCTTTTTTGCCGAAGGCGTAAGCCAATCTGCTATTGAAGGGTGCACCAAAATACAGCGATTGCTCGAGTTGCAAAGCAAATACAAACAGCAGTTAATCGGCGACCGCTCGGCACTGCGCGACCTAATTGACCTTATGTTTTCAAAGCCGGTATTGTCGGTGAAACTCGTGCAAGAAAGTCTGCAGATTTCACAGCCAGCTGCATCAAAGATTCTGAAAAAAGCAGAATCCCTGGGATGGCTGCTTGCCAAGACTCGCACCGGTCGCGGCGGCAAACAATCTTGGTTGGCTCACGAGATTTGGGCAGCAACCTCGCAAGAGGAGTTTTAGCCGAAAGGCATCCGCTTAAAAAATTGACCGGCCCCGCGAACGAGACCGGCCAACTCTTAGAGTGCGTGGTTATTCGTGAACACCATTCACTGCATAGTTCTCTTCTGGTGAGAGCACTAGGCGGTGGCGACCCCAAACTGCGAAGATAATCAGCATGACCACATAAACGGCGATGATTGCATAAATCGCTGGAGTGAAAAGCGGGTTCAACAAGAAGCCGATGAAGGCAAGAGCCGAAATGATGCCGGCGGTCACTGCACCAAACAGGCCCCAAGGTGACTTATAAGGTCGCACCATGTTAGGAAACTTGCGGCGAAGCAACACATAAGAAGCCATCTGCATCAGGTAGGCAAGCATTGCGCCCCACACGGCGATGTTAATCACGATCACACCAGCGGTCGATGATGCGCCACCTAGACGGTCAACGACCACCAAAGCTACGAAGCCGATAACCGCACCAACAACCAAGGCCAACCATGGTGTCTTGGTTTTGCCGGTGATTGACAGAATCTTTGGGTAGTAGCCGGCACGTGACAATGAATACATGTTGCGGCCATAGGCAAACATGATGCCCTGCAGCGACGCAAGCAGACCGAGCAAAGCAAAGATGCCCAGAACGGCTGCCCAGGTGTCGCCGACCATTACGCGAAAACCGTCAAGCAGAGGCTCGCCTGAACTGCCGCGCTTGTCTTCTGGCAAAATGCCACCGTTGAGGAACATAACTAGCAAGCCGGTGATGATGAGCGTGGTGCGAGCAACGAAGCCGGCGCGTGGAATGTCTTTTGCAGGGTCGTGTGCTTCTTCGGCTGCAAGCGGAAGCTCTTCGATGCCGAGGAACAACCAAACACCGAACGGAATCGCATAGAGAATGCCGATGGCGCCGTGAGGCAAGAAGCCGGTCTGGCCTGGGTCAGGGGTTTGGTTGAATAGCGACGCATAGTCAACTTTGCCTGAGGTCAAAGCCATAGCTGCAAAGAGCAACAAGATTGCCAGCGAAATAATCGACACAATGATCGCAAATCTGAACGAAACGTGAGAACCGGCTGAGTTCAACGCGATGAATGCGATATAAAGAACGATCCACCAGATCCAGGCATCCATGTGAAAGTTCAACAGTTCGCTGGTTACGCCGTCGACATAGCCCGCCGAGAAATAAACGATTACCGCAGTGGTTGCTACATATTCAATGGTTTCGGCCATGCCGGTGATAAAACCACCCCAAGGGCCCATGGCTTTGCGAGCGAATGAATAAGCGCCACCTGAGTGAGGCATGGCTGCTGCCATCTCACCGATAGCAAACATCATGCCGTAATACATGACAACCAAAATGCCGAAGGCGATTAGTAGGCCTCCGAAGCCACCTTGGGCGATTCCGGCGTTCCAGCCAGAAAAGTCACCTGAAATAACCGCTGCGACAGCCAGACCCCAAAGGCCAAACACGCCGGCAGAACGTTTGAGTTGACGTTTTTCGTAATACTCAGAGGACTCTTGAGTATACGTAACACCCGAGACCTTCAGTTTGTCATCTGACATAGTGCCCTTATTCCTTTTCTGCTGGGCCCTGCGAGGGCCTGCGCGCAACGTAGTAATGGGATGGTGTTTGAGAGCCTAGACCCTTGAATGGTCGTTTTTTGAATCTTTAGATTACGTTTATGCAACATTTCTCGCGGTTTTATTGCGATTGCGTTTCAGACATGCCCGAAAATACGGCGTAGTTGACAAACCCCATTCGAATAGTGTTTTCTAAAGGTTGACAAACCAACCTCAAAGCAGAGGAATCAAAAATGGCACGCAATAAAGGTCTTCTAACAGTCGACGAGCTAAAGGCACACATTGCCTCAGGCGAGATTGACACCGTCGTAGTTGCATTCACCGACGTTCAAGGGCGATTGGTTGGCAAGCGCGTTGCTGCCCGACTGTTTCTTGAAGACATCATGGATCACGGTTCAGAGTGCTGCAACTATCTGCTGACCGTAGACGTTGAAAACAACACAGTTGACGGTTATTCATTCACCTCGTGGGACAAAGGCTATAGCGACATGGCAATGGTGCCAGACCTCAGCACGCTTCGCCTGGTTCCATGGCTGCCAGGCAGCGCCATGGTGATCGCCGACATCACAACCACCACCCACGAACCAGTTTCAATCTCGCCGCGATCAGTGCTCAAAGCGCAGGTAGACCGTTTGGCAGCGATGGGTCTCGAACCATTCGTTGGCACCGAACTTGAGTTCATTGTTTTCGACGAAACCTATCGTGGCGCCTGGGCCAAAGGCTATGACAACCTAAAAGCCAGCACCGACTACAACGTTGACTATGACCTTTTGGCCTCAACCCGCGTTGAGCCGCTGCTTCGAGACATTAGAAACTCGATGGATGGCGCCGGCATGTATTGCGAAGGCGTTAAAGGCGAGTGCAACTTGGGTCAGCAAGAAATCGCATTTAGATATGACCGCGCCATCAACACCTGCGACAACCACTCGATTTATAAGAGTGGCGCCAAAATGATCGCCGACAAACACCAGCAGGCAATCACATTCATGGCCAAATACAACGAGCGCGAAGGCAGCTCATGCCACATTCACATCTCGCTGCGCGACTTTGAAGGCAACGCGGTGTTTGCAGACAAAGCCGACGCGATGGGCATGTCAAAAATGTTCAAGCACTTCTTGGCTGGCCAGATTGCCGCAATGCGAGAGTTCACCCTGCTCTATGCACCAAACATCAACTCATACAAGCGATTTGTTGCCGGCAGTTTTGCGCCAACCGCAGTGGCCTGGGGTCTAGACAACCGCACCCTCAGCCTTCGCGTTGTTGGCCACGGCCACGGCATGCGCGTAGAGCACCGCGTGCCAGGTGGTGACGTTAACCAATACCTTGCCGTCTCAGGTTTGATCGCAGCTGGCCTCTATGGCATAGAACACGAGCTTGAGCTCGAAGAAATGACCTCGGGCAACGCCTATAACGCCGACAAGCCACACGTGCCAGCCACACTGCGCGAAGCGGCAGACCTATTCGAAAAATCAGCAATCGCGCGTGCAGCATTCGGTGACGAAGTAGTCAACCACTATGTTCACAGCGCTCGAGTCGAAATCGCAGCTTTTGACAGTGCAATCACCGACTGGGAGCGAGTGCGTGGTTTTGAGCGACTCTAAACCAATCATTGGTCTAACCACCTATCGGCAACCAGCTCAAACTGGAGTCTGGAACGTTGAAGCAGCGTTCTTGCCAGCCGAGTATTTTGATTCGGTTAACCAAGCCGGTGGCCTAGCGGTGCTATTGCCGCCACAGGCTGTCACGGCCGAAGGGGCATCCGCTCTAATTTCTGGTCTTGACGCGCTTGTGGTTTGTGGCGGGCGCGACGTTGACCCGAGCCGCTATGGCCAAAAGCCAGGCGAGCACACCGACGAACCCGACACGCTGCGCGACGCTTTTGAAACCGCCCTCTATTCGGCGGCAATTGAAGCCGGGCTGCCGTTTTTGGGCATCTGTCGTGGGCAGCAGGTCTTGAACGTTCACCAAGGCGGCACCCTGATTCAGCACCTGCCCGATGTTGTTGGCAGCAACAAATATCAGCTAGGCAAAGGTGAATTCACCATCGCTGAAATAAACGTTGAGCCGGGCTCGTTGCTAAGTGCAGCAGTGCATGGCGACGCCCAAGTGACCGGTGCGCTATACCACCACCAAGCTATCGATCAGGTTGGCAAAGGCCTCAAAGTTGTGGCTCGAAGCCAAGACGCAATCGTTGAGGCGATCGAACTCGAAGGGCACGGTTTTGGGCTGGCAGTGCAGTGGCACCCCGAGCACACCGAAGACAAAAGAATTTTTGAGGCGCTGGTTGCAGCCGCCAAAGAGCACAGGAGCAAGCGATGAGCTACACACTAATTAACCCGGCAACAGAAGAGGCCATGGAGGTAATCGAACACCTCTCGGCTGAAGAGACCGACGCTGCGATTGAACGCGCCAAAGTTGCGCAAAAAAAGTGGGCTGCGGTGGCGCCTGCCGACCGCGCTAAAGCCCTGCGCGATTTTGCCGCAGCGGTAGACGCCAACATCGAAAACCTGGCCCAACTTGAGGTGCGAAACTCTGGCCACCCAATCGGCCAAGCTCGTTGGGAGGCAAACCACGTTCGCAACGTTTTAGAGTATTACTCGGCATCACCCGAGCGTTTGCTCGGCAAGCAGATTCCGGTAGCCGGTGGCCTCGACATCACCTTCAATGAGCCTTTGGGCGTTGTGGGCATCATCACACCGTGGAATTTTCCGATGACCATTGCGTCATGGGGTTTTGCACCTGCGCTCGCCGCCGGCAACGCCGTTGTGTTGAAGCCTGCAGAATGGACGCCGCTAACTTCAATTCGCCTCGGCGAAATTGCCCTTGAATCTGGTTTGCCAGAGAACCTGTTTCAAGTTTTGCCAGGTCGCGGCAGTGTGGTTGGCAACCGTTTTATCACCAACCAAGACGTGCGCAAAGTAGTTTTCACCGGCTCAACCGAAGTGGGCAAGCAGATTATGCGCGGGGCAGCAGACCAAATCAAGCGCGTGACACTTGAGCTTGGCGGCAAAAGCGCCAACATTGTTTTTGCCGATGCCGATATCGAAAAAGCCGCAGCAAGCGCGCCGTCTTCGGTTTTTGAAAACGCCGGTCAAGACTGCTGCGCCCGCAGCCGAATCTTGGTTCAGCGAAGCGCCCTCGACAAGTTCATGCAGCACCTCGAACCAGCCGTCAAAGCTTATGCGGTTGGTGACCCAAACCTTGAATCAACCGAGATGGGCCCGCTGATTTCAAAGCAGCACTTTGACTCGGTAAACAGCTACATCGACGGCGCCAACATTGCCTTTAGAGGCCAAGCTCCTGCAGGCAAAGGCTTTTGGGTTGCCCCAACAGTTGTGGTTTCAACCGGCCTAAACGATAGGTGCATGACCGAAGAGATTTTTGGCCCGGTGGTAACCGTGCACGCTTTCGAAGATGAGGCAGAAGCCCTCGAAATCGCCAACAACACCGAGTTTGGGCTTTCGGGTTCAATCTGGACCCGCGACGTTGGTCGCGCGATTCGTGTTGCCCGAGGTGTTGAAAGCGGCAACCTCTCAGTTAACTCGCACTCATCGGTGCGCTTTAACACTCCGTTTGGCGGCTTTAAGCAGTCGGGTCTTGGCCGCGAGCTGGGCCCAGATGCGCCGCTTCACTTTACCGAAGAAAAAAACGTATTCATCGCGGTCGACTAAGACCAAAAAGTTTCACTAACAATCGAAAGGAACCATAATGTCTATCGAAAAGATTGACCTAACCCAGCGCCTTGCCGGCAAGGTTGCTGTAATCACCGGAGGTGCCAGCGGTATCGGCTTGGCAACTGCAAAGCGTTTTGCGGCTGAAGGTGCAAAAGTTGTGATTGGCGACATGGACCCAACCACTGGTCAAGCCGCAGCTGAGCTAGTTGGCGGTTCGTTTGTTCAAGTGAACGTAGCTGACGAAGATCAGGTTAACAACCTGTTCGACACCGCCTTTAAGATTTATGGCAGCGTTGACATTGCGTTCAACAACGCAGGCATCTCACCACCAGATGACGACTCAATCGAAACCACCGAACTGCCTGCTTGGCAGAAGGTTCAAGATGTAAACCTCAAGAGCGTCTATCTTTGCTGCCGCGCCGCGCTTCGCTACATGACCAAGCAGCAGTCGGGTTCGATCATCAACACCGCCTCATTCGTGGCAGTTTTGGGTTCGGCAACCAGCCAGATTTCATACACCGCATCAAAAGGTGGCGTGCTTGCAATGAGCCGCGAGCTAGGCGTGCAGTTCGCCCGTCAAGGCATTCGCGTTAACGCTCTTTGCCCTGGCCCAGTCAACACCCCGCTATTGCAAGAACTATTTGCAAAAGACCCAGAGCGTGCACAGCGTCGCCTCGTTCACATTCCAATTGGCCGCTTTGGCAAGCCAGAAGAAATGGCTGCCGCAGTAGCATTTTTGGCAAGCGATGACTCATCGTTCATCACCGGCTCAACTTTCTTGGTCGACGGCGGCATCTCGGGTGCCTACGTAACCCCAATGTAATTCAATGCAAGAATTCGAGATTTTAGACGACGGTGGCGCCGAGCCGAGCACAGTGCTCGGCCGGGGCTCGTTGCTGCTCACCAAAATCGGTGGTGGCAACGCTTATGAAGAGACCGTCGAAAGAATTCTTCAAACCATTCGTTTGGGGTTGATGCATTCAGGTGATCAACTGCCGCCAGAACGTGAACTCGCGTTGATGCTAAACGTTTCGCGCGATACCGTTCGCGACGCAACATCGTCACTGGCTGACGCAGGTTATCTTTCTATAAGAAGAGGTCGCTACGGCGGCACATTCATCGCCGATGAGATTCCTGCGGGGCCAGTGACCATTGTTCGCGACGGCGAGCTGGTTAAACCTGAGCAGCTCAGCCGCGAAGAAATTGCCGACGTATTAACCTTTCGCGTAGTGATCGAATCTGGTGCAGCCTATGAGGCGGCTGCGGCAGAGCTTAGTCGCGAAGCGCGCGACAGCCTTTGGCAGGCGCACCTCGACACCAAGAATGCCAACGCCGAAGATTATCGACGACTTGACTCGCGCCTTCACCTGCTAATCGGTGAGTTGACCGGGTCAAGCAGCCTAGTGAACCAGGTGGCCCAGTCGCGCATGAAAATCAATGCGCTGCTCGACGGGATTCCCCTGCTTCAACCGAACATCATTCACTCAAATCAACAGCACGAAGAAATTGTGATGGCGATTTTGACTGGCCAAGCTGAAAAAGCCAGTGTCGCAATGCGCGCACACCTAGAGGGCAGTGCTTCGTTGCTGCGAGGCTTCTTGGCATAAATGTTTCGAAACTGCACCTGCAAATTGAGAGAAGGATTCATGAAGACTACTGTGTTGCACCCAGAGCACGAGGCACTCGGTGCGAGCTTCACAGACTTTGGTGGCTGGCAGATGCCGGTGCGCTATGGCAACGAGCTGGCAGAACACCATGCCGTTCGCACCGCAGCCGGTTTGTTTGACATTAGCCACATGGCTGAGATTCGCGTAGCCGGCCCAGATGCCGCAGCCTTTTTAGATTATGCGCTGGTCAACCCAAGCTCAGCTATTGCAATCACTAAGGCAAAATATTCTCTGATTTGCGCGCCAGACGGCGGCGTGATCGATGATCTGATCGTTTATCGCCTGGGTGCCGAAGAGTTTATGGTGGTCGCAAACGCTGGCAACCGAGAAGCGGTTTTTGAGCAGCTTCAAGAGCGAGCTGCAAACTTTGCGAACCTTGAATTAAACGACGAATCAGACGATTGGGCACTAATCGCTCTTCAGGGCCCGCTGGCGGAGTCAATCTTGCAGCAGGTTTGCGACCAGCCACTGGCTGAGGCCAAATATTATTCAATCTTGTCGGCCAAAGTTGGCGGCGTTGAGGTTTTGATCGGTCGCACCGGCTACACCGGCGAAGACGGTTTTGAAATCTTTGCACCGGCTGGTGAAGCCCGCAACATTTGGCAGTTGCTGCTGACCACCGGGGGCAGCAACCTAACCCCTTGCGGCTTAGCCTGTCGAGACACCCTTCGCCTAGAAGCAGGCATGCCGCTCTATGGTCAAGAACTCGACCGCGACCACAACCCCTATGAAGCAGGTTTTGCCAAAGTAGTTCGACTCGACCGCGCCGAAGATTTTGTTGGCAAGGCAGCACTGCAAACACTTGCCGAAACCCCAGTTGCCCGCCGCCTAATCAGTCTCGCCGGCGAAGGCAAACGTGCCGGTCGCCACGGCTACGATATTTTTGCCCCAGGCGGTGCCAACCCGATTGGCGTCATCACCTCAGGTGCGTTGTCGCCGACACTCGGGCATCCGATTGCAATGGCTTATGTCGACAGCGGGGTTGACACCTCAGTTGGTGCCAAACTCGAAGTAGACATTCGTGGCACCCGCCAAGAGTTCACCGTTGTAGCCGCACCTTTTTATAAACGTTCAAAATAATCTCAACCCAATAGGAGAAAACCATGGCCAACCCAACAAACCTTGCCTACACAAAAGAACACGAATGGGTTCTTGTTGAGGGTGACACCGCGATTGTCGGCATCACCAAATTCGCCGCCGACGCACTTGGCGAAGTGGTCTTCGTTGACCTGCCAAAAGTTGGCGCAGCCACCACCTATCTAAAGATTTTCGGCGAAGTTGAATCAACAAAGTCGGTTTCTGAACTTTATTCACCAATCACCGGCGAGGTCGTTGAAGTGAACGCGGCCGTTGTGGCATCACCAGAACTCATTAACTCGGATGCCTTCGGTGAAGGCTGGTTGATTAAGGTGAAGTTTGCCGAGCTGCCTGCCGACCTTTTGACTTCGGCTGAATATGACGCACTAACTCGAGAGGCCTAGACAGTTGAGCATCAGAACCTTTGAAAACCGCCATGTTGGAGCAAACGCTGCCGAGCAGCAGCGAATGCTTGAGGCTTTAGGCTTCGATTCGCTTGAGACGCTCATGCATGCGGCGATTCCGGAATCTATCAAATTCAAAGGTTCTGCTACGCTGCCGCCAGCAGCAACCGAAACTGAGGTTTTAGCCAGACTGCGTCAAATCGCAGGCAAAAACCGCATCACCAAGTCTTTCATCGGTCTTGGCTACTATGGCACCCACACCCCAGGTGTGATTTTGCGCAACATCACCGAAAACCCAAGCTGGTATACCGCCTACACGCCTTATCAGCCTGAGATTAGCCAGGGTCGCCTCGAAGCTTTGCTCAATTTTCAGACCATGGTCAATGACCTGACCGGCATGAAAACAGCGAATGCTTCGATGCTCGACGAATCGACCGCCGCAGCTGAAGCCATGTTGATTGCCCGCCGCGGCAGCAGCTCAGAGTCACGAGTGTTTTATGTTGACTCAGATGCCCTGCCACAAACTAAGGCGCTTCTAGAACACCGCGCTGAACCGCTTTCGATCGAGATCAGATATTTCGACGCGACTGCCGGTGCTGCCGCAATTGCCGAAGACTGCTTTGGCGCTCTGGTGCAATACCCTGGCGCATCTGGTCGTGTTGGTTCGCTCGCCGAAATCTTTGCTGCGGTGCACGAACGTGGCGGCCTAGCTGTTGCTGCCGCTGACCTCTTGGCTCTGACCCTCATTCAAGCACCTGGCGAAGTTGGTGCCGATGTTGTGGTGGGCACCACTCAGCGCTTCGGTGTTCCAATGGGATACGGTGGCCCGCACGCTGGCTATTTGGCAGTTCGCGAAAGCCTCGAACGAACCATGCCGGGTCGACTAGTTGGTGTTTCGGTTGACGCCGACGGCAACCAGGCTTATCGCCTCACCCTGCAGACGCGCGAACAGCACATTCGCCGCGAACGCGCAACCTCAAACATTTGCACCGCGCAGGTTCTGCTAGCTGTGATGGCCAGCATGTATGCGGTTTATCACGGCCCCGACGGCCTCAAGGCGATCGCCAGCGAAGTGCACGGCAAAGCAGTGGCACTTGCCGAGGCTCTCGAGTCGGCCGGTGTCAAACTCGCCAACGCAAACTTCTTTGACACGCTGCGCGTGACCGGTGTTGACGCGCGAGCAGTTTTTGCTGCCGCCCGCGAACACAACATCACGCTGCACGTTGTGAACGACTCTGAACTGCAGATCGCGGTTGACGAAACCTCAGAGTGGTCAGACATTGCAACCATCGCTTCGCTGCTCGGCGTTGCCAATGTGAGCTCACTGAACGCTGCAGCACAGGGCGCGGCGGCACAGGGCACCGCAAAACATGGCGCGGCACAAGGTGGTGCGGCTGCAAACCGCCTAGCCGGCCTTGACCGCCAAAGCACATTCATGACTCACCAGGTTTTCAACACCTACCACTCAGAAACCGCAATGCTTCGCTACATGAAGAAGCTCTCTGACTATGACTTTGCACTAGACCGTGGAATGATTCCGCTGGGCTCATGCACCATGAAACTCAACGCCACCACCGAAATGGCTGCGGTGACCTGGCCAGAATTCGGAGGGCTGCATCCGTTTGCACCTGCTGAAGATGCGGCAGGTTATCTTGAGCTGATTGAAGAACTCTCGGGTTCGTTGACCGAAATCACCGGCTATGACGCAATCTCGCTTCAACCAAACGCCGGCAGCCAAGGCGAACTCGCAGGCCTTTTGGCGATTCGCGGTTATCACCTCAGCCGAGGTGACGTGCAGCGCAAAATCTGCCTGATTCCGTCGAGCGCTCACGGCACCAACGCAGCGTCGGCCGTGCTCGCCGGCATGAGCGTGGTTGTGGTTGAAACCAAACCTGACGGCAGCGTTGACGTTGACGACCTGCGCGCCAAAATCACAGCGGCCGGCGATGAACTTTCGGCGCTAATGATCACCTACCCTTCAACCTTCGGTGTTTATGAAGAAACCGTTGTTGAAATTTGCGATGCTGTGCACGCAGCGGGCGGGCAAGTTTATATCGACGGTGCAAACACCAACGCCATGGTTGGTTTCGCCAAGTTCGGTGAGTTCGGCGGCGACGTTTCGCACCTAAACCTGCACAAAACTTTTGCGATTCCCCACGGCGGTGGTGGCCCAGGCGTTGGCCCTGTGGTTGCCCGCTCACACCTCGCACCATTCTTGCCCGGTCACACAATGGCACCAATCGACCTTGGCTCTTATGGCCCGGTTTCAGCGGCACCATTTGGCAGCGCCAGCATTTTGATCATCAGCTGGGCATACATTCACATGATGGGCAACGAAGGTTTGCGCAGCGCCACCGCCAACGCGGTTCTGTCAGCAAACTATGTTGCGCGCAAACTGTCACACGCCTACCCGCTGCTTTATACCGGCAACCACGGCTTGGTCGCACACGAATGCATCATCGACACCCGAGTTTTGAAAGATCGCTTCGGAGTCACCGTTGACGACATCGCAAAGCGCCTAATCGACTACGGCTTTCACGCGCCAACCATGAGTTTTCCGGTGGTGGGCACGCTAATGATTGAGCCAACCGAATCTGAACCGTTCGAAGAACTCGAACGATTCATCGCCGCGATGCTTTCGATTTTTGCTGAGGCTGAACAGGTGGGCGCAGGTGTTTGGCCGGCCGGCGACAACCCGCTGTCGAACGCCCCGCACACCAGCCAAACTTTGGTCGAAGACTGGCAGCACCCTTATTCGCGTGAACTAGCGGTGTTTCCGGTGCGCGGCCAAATGAAGTCGAAATATTGGCCGCCGGTTCGTCGAATCGACTCAGCCTTTGGCGACCGCAACCTGGTTTGCAGCTGCCCACCAATCGAGGCGTTTGCTGACTAACCGCGCAAAACTTTTTCGATCGGGCGACCCTTATAAAGCTCGTCAACCAACTTGTCGAGATAGCGAATCTTTTTCATCAGAGGGTCTTCGATCTGCTCGATTCGAACCCCGCAAATCACACCCGTGATCAGCGGCGCGTTTGAGTTAATCGTGGCAGCATCGAAGAACTCGGTGAAAGTTGAGCCAGCCTCAATGTGTTTGTCTAGCTCAGCCTGCGTGAAACCGGTGAGCCAACGAACCACTTGGTTCAGCTCGTCGACGGTGCGGTCTTTGCGGGCCAACTTGGCAATATATAGCGGATGCACACTGGCATAGGGCATCGAGAATATTCTGTGCGGGCGGTCATTCATGGCGAAAGTCGAGATTGTCGAAACGAGTTTGCAGCGGCTTAACCAAGCAGCTTGACGAAAGCCTCATAAACCAAAAAGGCTGGCCAAACGATCGCCTTGAGAAAGCCCAGAACGCCATCCCAGAAATTTTGGGCGTGCCCAATGAAATAAACGGCAGCCCCAATAAAACCCACAAAATAGAGGCCACTTGAACTGTTTTTGGTTTTGAACTTCATTTTGCCCATTTTCTTTGCCTTCTTCTTGAGCTTCTTTTGAAGCTTGGCTTCGTCGAAATAACTCATAGTTGAATGCTAGACCTTGCTTTAGGTTTTGGCTTGTGTAGTTTTGAAACATGCCACAAAACGCCAAAACCAAAAACGGGTTCGCCCCGCGCATCTGTGAACGTTGCGGTCGACCCTTTGAATGGCGCAAAAAGTGGGCTAAAGACTGGCAAAACGTCAAATATTGTTCACAAAAGTGCCGAGGCTAATCGATTTGCTTTCTGAGCAACCTGTGCGGGCCGCAAAGTTGCTAAACGAGCAGCTGATGCTTGGCGAGGTCTCGATATAGAGGTGTCGACTTCACGAGTTCGCTGTGCGTGCCAACGCCCACGACCACACCGTTTTCGAGCACGATGATTTGGTCGCTGTCGACCACGGTTGATAGACGGTGTGCGATCACGATTAGCGTGCGTTGTTGGGCAACTGCGTCGATAGCTTCGCGCATGCGCTGTTCGTTCAGGCCGTCAAGCGCGGCGGTTGATTCGTCGAGCAGCAGAATCGGGTTGGCGCTGAGCAGCGTGCGCGCAATCGCAAGTCGCTGACGTTCACCACCCGAAAGCATCACGCCGCTTTCGCCAACCTCGGCGTCGAGACCGCGAGAGTCGCGCTCAAGCACCTCGGTGAGGTTCACGGCGGCCAAAACTTCGACCAACTGCTCATCGGTTGCGGCCGGTGTGCCCAGCAAAAGGTTGGCGCGAATCGAGCCTGCCAGCACTGGCGCGTCTTGTTCGACATAGCCCAGTTGGGCGCGCAGGTCGGCGCGTGAAATGCTGGTGATGGCTTGGCCGTCGAGGCGAATCTCACCCGCGGTGGGTTCATAGAATCGTTCGATTAGCGAAAGAATGGTTGATTTGCCGGCGCCTGATGGGCCAACGATTGCCACACGAGTGCCGCGTTGAACTTTGAAACTAACATTTTTTAACACGGATGCCACAACTGGCGCCACGGCAGCTTCGACCGGCTCGGCGTTCAATGACGCTGCGGGGGAGTCGCCAGGTTTCTTTGAATCGTCTTCGACTGCGGGGGCGATGGCGTATTCAAAGTCGACACCTACAAACTCGAGGGCGATGTCGTTGAGTGGTTTGCGTGGTTGAATTTCGCCAGCCCCAGGCAGCTCATCCTCGGTGGTGATCACAAGCACTTCTTGAATGCGAGCTAAGGCGCCGAGAGCGGTTTGCACTGAAGAGTAGGCGCCGAACGCTGAACCGAGCGGGCGAATCAACAGAAACAACAGCAGAATGAACGAAACCAGGTTTGAGATGGTGGTTGCGCCGGTGGCCACACGCCAGCCGCCGAGGCCGAGCACCACAATAAATGACCCGTTCATGGCAATGCCTGCGATCGGTGAGATGGCCGACGAAATGCGGGCAATTTTGACGCCTCGAACATAGGCGTTTTGTGCGTTGGCTTGAATCTCGGCAACTTCGCGGTCTTCGGCTCGGGCGGCGCGAATGGTGCGAATCGCGCCGAGGGCTCGCTCAACTGCTGAGGCCATTTGGCCAACGCGCGCTTGGGCTGCGGTGGTTGCTGCGCGAATGCGCCTTGCAACGGTGACGATTGCCAAAATCGCAACAAATATCACACCCAAGGTTGCTCCGAGCAGAACTGGGTCGATAAAAGCCATCGCGATGATTGCGCCAACAAACATGAGCACGCCACCGATGGCGTCAACCAGGCCTTGGGTGAGCACCGCGCGAAGCAGCGTGGTGTCTGAGCTAACTCGCGAAACCATGTCGCCGGTGCGGCGAAGGTCATATTCGTGAATCGGCAAGCGAAGCAGTCGGTTTGCCAATCGATTGCGGGCACCCAAAACCACTCCTTCGCCGGTGCGGGTTAAGAGGTAATACTGATAACCGCCTACGACGGCCGAAAGCGCAATGAACAGAACCAGCAGCAGCACTAACCCAAGCAGGTCTTGCTGTTTTTGAACTGCTGTGATGACCTGGCCAACGATTAGCGGCTGAACCAGGCTGAACGCGGCGCTGATCACCGATAGTGCCGCCGCCAACCAGAGTGCGCGTTTGAACGGAGCCATGTATGGCCAAAGCTGACTGAACTTGGCGCGGTTTTCATCTTTGCCACCTCGGCCTGAGCCTCGACCCGAGCCGCTGCCTGCGCCTCGACCCGAACCGTTGCCCGAACCACGACCCATGCTGCGCCCGCGTGTGCCTGCGCCAGTAGCATCTTCAATGCCAGCGCGGCCGTGTCTTTCAAAACCTTGATCACTCATAGCTATCTTCAACTGCCTTTGACTAGGTGGGGTTCCCCAAAAATGTATTCGTTAAGCAAAAAGTTGATTTCGGGCAAAGCCAATGCTTCGGTGTATGCCGTGTTTCGATAAAACCGGCTAAAGTCAACGGCTTGCAAAGCTTCTAGTGCAAGCGGATGCCCCAACTTTAAGAACATGCGGGTTGTGTTTGGGCGTCGCTCAAATTCGGTGAGCACACGGCCGCAACCAAAACCAAAAATGGTTAGTGCTACGTCGGCATTTTCGTGGGTGACTTTTTGCACCACACCGCGGTCTTCAACTTCGAATTTGGCGCGGGTTGTAGCTCGGTATTGCCACACCTGAAAACAGGTGTTTAGGCGCAACTTGTTGGCTAGTGGTGCGCCATCGGCGCCCACATAGTCGACCAGAACGTCGGTGTCGCTCACTAGGTGAAAGTTTGGGTGCAGGCGGTTAATAACAGACCATTTGCGCCAGCTTCTCGGCACAATGAACGCGATGGTGTCGCTCGCGCGCGCCGCGTGGTTAAAGAAGGGAATGCTGAGTGAGTTATTGCGGCCGAACGGCGGGTTAGAAATTGTGACTGCGCTGTGTGGGCTGAGGTGGCTTAGGTCGGTGTCTAAAAAGTCGGCTTTGGCAACACCTGCGGCTAGCGGTTCGATGTCGAAACTCAAAATATCTTGCACACCTAAGGCTTCGACGGCGCGAATAAACGCACCGGTGCCGCCGGCCGGCTCAATAACGGTGCGCGAGGCAAGGTCGGGCACATGCTCGAGCAGGCTCGCAGCTAAAGTCACCGCCAGTGCGGGGGGAGTATAAAACTGCTCTTTGCCCGTTACACGACGGTTACCCAATTTGGGTGTGAGTGATTTGGGCATAGTTTTAGAATATCAGGATGACCGAGAACATGATCGTGGCAAAGGCGCTCACGAAAACTTATGACGATTTCAAAGCTGTTGACGGCATTGACTTTATTGTTAAGCGCGGTGAGGCTTTTGGTTTGCTCGGGCCAAACGGTGCCGGCAAATCGACCACGATGCGCATGATTGGTGCCACGCTTCAGCGCACCGGCGGCACTCTTGAGATTTTGGGCAAAGACCCTAACAAAAATGGCCCAGAGATTCGCGCCCACCTAGGTGTTGTGCCGCAGCAAGACAACCTTGACCGCGAGTTGAAGGTGTGGGAGAACCTCTTTATTTATGGCCGCTATTTTGGTTTGAGCCGCAAGTTTTTGAAACACAAGGTTGAAGAACTGATTGGTTTTGTCAAGCTCGAAGATAAGCGCGACGTGAAAGTTGATGCTTTGAGCGGCGGCATGAAACGCCGCCTGACGATTGCGCGCGGCTTGGTGAATGAGCCTGAAATTTTGATGCTTGATGAGCCGACCACCGGTCTTGACCCTCAGGCACGTCACGTGCTTTGGGATCGCCTGTTTCGTCTAAAAGAGCAGGGCGTGACTTTGGTTATCACCACCCACTACATGGATGAAGCTGAGCAGCTTTGTGACCGTCTCATTGTCATGGACAAAGGCAAGATTATGGCTGAGGGCAGCCCGGCTGATTTGATTCGAGACTATTCGAGCCGCGAAGTGGTTGAGGTGCGTTTTGGTTCGGCGAAAAACGCTGAGGTTGCGCCGCACCTTGAGGGGCTTGGTGATCGCATTGAGGTTTTGCCTGACCGCATTCTGATTTATGCCGAAAGCGGCGAACAGGTTTTGCATGAAATCACTTCGATGGGTTATGAGCCGCTAACCTCGCTGGTTCGACGAAGCTCGCTCGAAGATGTCTTTTTGCGCCTGACTGGCAGAACTTTGGTTGACTAATGTCGACGCTAAACAACCTAGATGCACAACCCACCACCGGGGCCTGGATCGGCGCCGTCAAGCTGGTAGATCTTGGCAGGGCCCGCCGTTGGGGCGCTTGGTATGTTGCCGAATATCGTTTGCGCAACATGAGCAAGTGGTGGCAGGCGATTATTGCTTTTGGCATCGGCAACCCCGTGCTCTATTTGATTTCGATTGGTTTGGGCATTGGTTCGCTAATCAATAAGAGCACTGGAGGGCACGGTGTCGATGGTGTCAGCTATCTAGAGTTTCTTGCGCCCGCGCTGCTTGCCACCGCATGCATTCAAGGCGCGATGGATGAAACGAGTTTTCCGGTGCTCGAAGGTTTCAGCTGGACTCGTTTTCTTTATGCCATGAACGCTACTTCGCTGCGCGGCTCACAAATCACCGGCGGCATCATGATTGCTTCGTTTATTCGCTGTGTTGCCACGGCAATTATGTATGGCGGCATTCTCGTAGCTTTTGGTGCCATCAACCCGACTCACCTGCCAGCGCTCATGTTTGCGTCGATTTTTGCGGGGATGGGCTTTGCCGCGGTGATGATGGCAATGGCTTCGCACGTTCGTGACGACGATGGGTTCTTTGCCATCGTTGGCCGCTTCGTCATCGCCCCAATGTTTATGTTCAGCGGCACGTTTTATCCGATCGAATCTATGCCTCTATATCTGCAGTGGATCGGCTGGATCTCACCACTGTGGCACTCGACCGACATGGGCCGAAACCTCAGCTATGGCCACGAAGTTGCGCCTTGGCTGATGTTGATTCACTTCGCCTATTTGGCTGCGCTCTATTTTGTGGGTTTCTATTTTGCTGCCAAACAGTTTGCTAAGCGTTTAGCCGAATGAGTTCGCGAGGGTTGGTCTAATGAGTTTGCAAAGTTTGGTCGCAGAGACCGCAGTTTCAATCGCTGAGCGCCGTGCCAAGCGCGCCGGTGCCGGTTTTTATTCTGGCCGCCAAAGCATGGTGATTGAGCGAGCCTACATGGCGCTTCGGTCATCTTCGTGGATGGTCGTGCTGTCGGGTTTTGTTGAGCCGGTCTTTTATTTGGCCGCGTTTGGTTTTGGTGTTGGCCAGCTAATCACCGGAATGACCGACGGCAACGGCAACCCTGTGAGCTATGGCGCCTATATTGCCCCGGCACTGCTTGCCACCAGCGCCATGAACGGCGCCATTTATGACAGCACTTGGAACGTATTTTTCAAAATGCATTTTGGCAAACTCTATGAGGGCATGATGTCGACTTCGATGGGTGCACTCGATGTTGCTCTCGGTGAAATCGGCTGGGCTCTGCTGCGCGGCCTGGCATATGCGATTGGGTTTATGGCGGTGATGATTCCGCTGGGCCTTGTGCCTTCGGCTTGGGGTATTTTGTCGGTGGCCGCTGCAGTTTTGGTTGCCTTTGGCTTCGCCTCGTTCGGCATGGCTGTGACAAGTTTCATCAAGTCGTTTCACGGCATGAACTGGATCAACTTTATTTTGCTGCCGATGTTTCTCTTTAGCGGAACTTTTTATCCGGTATCGGTTTATCCGCACTGGCTTGTCGTGATTATTCAGGCGATGCCGCTTTGGCAGGGAGTCGACTTGATGCGCAACCTAAACTTTGGCACTTTCAACACAAATATGATCGGCGAAGTTGCCTATTTTGTGGTGATGATTATCGTGGGTTTAGTGTTCACCACCAGGCGACTAACCGCGCTCTTCATGCGCTAACCGAGTTGTGTGGCTGACCGCACATCCGCTCTGTTTTTGCTGTGAATTCTCAGGCAATTCACAAGTAGTGCTTAGCCATGATTGCCCAAAAGAGTTAAACTGACGCATAGGCACAAATGCCACAAATTCGAGGATGAAAAATGCGTAAAGGTTTCATAACCGGCCTCTTGGCTTCGGCAGCAGTTCTTATTGCAGGTTCAGGCGCGTTCGCGGCCGAACCGACCCAAACCTATCTGATCAGCACCAACGGCGGTTCTTATGCTTCGGTTGATCGCGAGATCGGCCAATATGGTGGCATCACCAGCGCGCGATTTGGTTCAATTAGCCAGTTCGCCGCTCGCCTAACCGCAACTCAGGCGGCAGCACTCGCGCACGCACCCGGCATTTCGGGCATCGCCGCCGACGGCATCGCCCACATCGACGCCACTCAGGCGCCAACCCCATCTTGGGGTCTCGACCGCACCGACCAGGCTAACCTGCCACTTGACACCGCTTTTAGCTACCCAGACACTGCCGGTGCTGGTGTGCGCGTATACATCGTCGACACCGGCGTTCAAGGCGACAACCCAGACTTTGCTGGCCGCATGGCAACCGGCATCGACGAGGTTACCCCTGGTGGCAACCCTGCCGTTGACTGCCACGGTCACGGCACCCACACCGCCGGCACCGCCGCCGGTTCGGTTTATGGCATTGCTAAGTTTGCGACCATTGTTCCGGTTCGCGTGCTTGACTGCACAGGTTCAGGCACTTACACCGGCATTATCGCCGGTTTGAACTGGATCGCCGCCAACAACCCGGTTGGCACCCCAGCCGTTGTGAGCATGAGCCTCGGCGGCAGCGTTTCAACAGCGCTAAACGCAGCGATCGCAAGCCTTGCATCGCAGAACATAACCTCAGTAGTTGCTGCAGGAAACAGCAATACCGACGCCTGCACCTCGTCACCTTCAAGCGAGCCAACCGCAATCACCGTTGGGGCTACTGACACGAACGATGCCCGAGCTTCGTTCTCGAACTATGGTTCATGTGTTGACCTATTTGCACCTGGTGTGAACATTACCTCTGACCTCAACAGTTCAACCGGTGGTTCACAGGTTATGAGCGGCACCTCAATGGCAACGCCTCACGTTACCGGTGTAGTTGCCGAATACCTTTCGCTTTACCCAAATGCAACCACCGCTCAAGTGACAGCCGCGGTTTTGGCCGGGGCGACCCCGAACAAAGTCACTAATTCTCTAACTGCGGCTAGCGGCAGCGGTTTGCTAAACAGCACCTTCATCAACAACTTGGCTTTGCCGGCAACCGCAGCGCCAGATGCGCCAAGCAACCTGGTTGCAGGCACAGCAACAGGCACTTCGATTGCCGTTTCGTGGTCGGCGCCAGCTAACACAAACAACAACCCGGCAACTAGCTACTTTGTTGAATACAAGCCAACCAGCGGTTCAACCTGGACAGGCGTTAGCACCACATCAACCAGCTTCACTGCAACCGGCCTAACCGGTGCAACCAGCTATGACTTTAGGGTTTCAGCTGTCAACACCATCGGCACCAGCGCGGCAACAGCACCGGTGAGCGCCAGCACCCTCGGCACCGCGCCGGGCACACCAACCGGTTTGGCTGTGACAGCCACAACCTCGAGTTCAGTGGCTTTGCAGTGGGTTGCGCCAGTCAACTCAGGCAGCTCGCCAATCACCAGCTACAAGCTTGAATACAAGCGTTCAACCTCGTCAACCTACACTGCTTTGACAGTCAATGGCACCAACACCACCGTGACTGGCTTAGCTTCAGGAGCCACATACAACTTTAGAGTTTCAGCAACCAACATAAACGGCACATCGGCGCCGACCGCAACAGTAAACGCAACCACACCGGTAGCGGCGACGACCCCAACTGCGCCACGCAGCCTGTCGGTTTCGGCAACCTATGGCGATGCAATCGGTTTGCGTTGGAGCGCACCTAGCAACACCGGCGGCGGCCTAACCGGTTACACGATTCAGCGAAATATTGCTGGCGTGTGGACGACAGTTGGAACCACCTCTGCCAGCATCACTAGTTATGTAGTCACAGGCCTAACCCCAAGCACCAGCAACCAGTTTCAGGTTTATGCCAGCAGCGCAGCGGGCAATGGACCCGCTGCATCTCTGACTGCAACCACGGGCACCGGCGTGCCGGGCAAGGTCGGCACTATCTCAAGCAGCAACCTGACCTCAACCGGTGCAACTCTTTCTTGGAGTGCTTTGGCTTCGCCTAACTACAGCACCGCAAACACCTACAACGTCACGATCTATCTAGCCAGCACCGGCGCAGTGGTTCAGACCCTAACCGGTCAGACGACAAACCGCGTGACCGTGTCGGGTTTGACCACACTAACCAGCTACCAGGTTGACGTGACCGCAGTGAACAACGGCGTGAGCGGCGCAACCAGCAACAAGGCAAGCTTCAAAACCCGCTAATCAAGTCAATAAAAAACTCGCCGTCTCGTGATTCGAGGCGGCGAGTTTTTATTTGAGCTAAAGACTAAGCCTGTGACTCGTCGATCATGCCACTGATGGTTGCAACAGCGATGTTGATGGTGGTTAGTGTGCCAATAACTGGCAAAACCCAGGTTGGCAGCTTGTCTTTTTTGTTGTACATGTAGGCGAGGGTGAAGATGCCTGCGATTGCTAGACCCTTCACTGCAAGAGCCCAGCTCAGCGGCTTCTCTTTGTTGGCATAAACCAAACCAGTTAGGGCAAAGCCGGTAACCAAGAGTGTCCAGGCGCCGTGAAAGATGGCCGGGGTGATTGTGCCACCGGTTTTGATCGACTTCATTTGGGTCAAGAAACCACCCAAAAGTGAAGCCAAACCAATGAAGTGCAAAACCAGTGTGATGCGAATGGCAAGTTCAATGCCGCTCATAAGATTCCTAACGTAAAAAGGGGCGGTGCTACTTTAGTCTAGCCATGAGCACAGCGGCTTCAACCGCTTCGGCACCCTTGTCTTCGCGCGAGCCTTCAAGGCCAGCGCGGTCAAGTGCCTGCTGCTCAGTGTTCACGGTGAGCAGGCCAAAACCGATTGGCACGCCGGTGTCTAGCTGCACGCGGGTTAGACCGTCGGTGGCTGATGCGCAAACATAGTCAAAGTGTGGTGTGTCGCCTTGAATCACAACGCCAAGAGCAACAATGGCGTCTGCGCCGGCTGCCGCAGCGCGCTGAGCTGCAAGAGGCAATTCAAAAGCGCCGGGAACACGCCAGATTTCGTATTCGGTGTTGCCAGCGGCGGTTAGGGCGCGCTCAGCACCAGCCAATAAACCGTCTGTGATCTTGGTGTGCCAGCTGGTAACAATAACTGCCACCTGCAAACCTGATGCGTCAATTACTAGTTTTGGTGCGCCTTCGCCACTCATTAGTTGCCTTTCGAGGTTAGTTGATCGACACCAGGAATCAGGTGCCCCATTTTTGAAGCCTTGGTTGCCATGTATCCGGCGTTCTCGGCAGACTGGCCCACAATCACGGGCACATATTCGCTAACTGCGATGCCAGCGTTGGTCAAAAAGTCGCTCTTTGCAGGGTTGTTCGTCATCAGGCGAACCGAGCTAACCCCAAGGTCACGCAAAATCGAAACGGCAGCGCCGTATTCACGATTTTCGCTCGGCAAGCCCAAGGCCAAGTTGGCTTCAACAGTGTCAAGCCCCTGTTCTTGCAGTGCATAAGCCTTGAGCTTGTTGAGCAAGCCGATGCCGCGACCCTCTTGGCCGCGCAGATAAATCACCACGCCACCTTTCGGGTCGTTAGCAATTGCGTCCAAAGCAAAGTCAAGCTGCGGGCCGCACTCACACTTGAGCGAACCAAAAGCCTCACCGGTGATGCACTCGCTGTGCATGCGCACCAAAACGTCTTCGCCGGTTGGCTCGCCAGCGATGATCGCCACGTGATCGGCGGTGGTCTTAAGGTCGTAGTATCCACGAACCTTGAAAGTGCCGTGAGTGGTTGGCAAAGTCGCTTCGGCGTCGCAGCGAATACGGCCGTCGATCGTGTCGTCGATTGTCTCAGGCTGAGCCAATCGGTGTTGAACTAGCTGTTCGATTGTGATCACTGGTAGCCCCTCCCTTTCTCCAATTTCAAGCAGTTGTGGCAAACGAGTCATGGTTCCGTCAAGCTCGACCATCTCGGCAATAACACCCACCGGGGTCAACCCAGCAAGCGTGAGAAGGTCGACGGTGGCTTCGGTGTGACCGGGGCGGGCTAGCACGCCACCCTTGTGTGCACGCAGCGGCAGCACGTGGCCCGGGCGAATCAGGTCACGAGGCACGCTCTTTGGGTTAGCCAAAACGCGAAGTGTGGTGGCGCGGTCAGCCGCGCTGATGCCGGTGGTCACGCCGCTGGCGGCATCCACTGAAATTGTGTATTGGGTGCGCAAGCTGTCTTGGTTGGCAACCGTCATTAGCGGCAATTCGAGCTTATTTGCCAAAGCCTCTGGCATCGGTGCGCAAATGTAGCCTGAACTGTGGTTGACGATCCAGGCAAGCCATTCGGGCGTTGCAAACTCGGCTGCCATAATGGCATCGCCCTCGTTTTCACGGTTTTCGTCATCGGCAACCAAAACTGGTTTGCCAGCACGCAGGGCCTCAAGTGCCTGCTCAATAGTTGAAAATGCCATGGTCTAGATGCCTCTCGCTGCGAGCAAACGCTCGATGTGTTTGGCCATAACGTCGGCCTCTACGTTGACTAAATCGCCGGGTTTCTTAACGCCAAAAGTGGTGAGTGCCAGGGTTTCGGGAATCAAACTCAAGCCAACAAAGGCTTCTTTTGCATCGGATGCGCTGCCGCCCGCCTCGCCGACCTCGCCCTGCGCGCCGCTGGCCTCGCCCTGCGCGCCGCTGGCCTCGTTCGTCTGCGGTTCGCCAACCTCGTTGACGGTGAGTGACACGCCATCTAAGGTTATTGAACCCTTGAGCACCACATATTTCATTAGCTCGGCTGGCACGGCAACCCGAACCCAGGTCCAGTTGTCACTGGGTTCGAGGCTAATGATTCGACCAACGCCGTCGACGTGACCCTGCACCACGTGGCCGCCAAAGCGGGTTGCCGCAGTCATGGCGCGTTCAAGGTTGACGCGGTCGCCAACCTTGATTGCCTGCAGGCTGGTTAGGCGCAAAGTTTCGTTCATAACATCGGCGGTGAAGGTGCCTGCGCTTTTGTCGATCTCAACTGCGGTTAGGCAGGTGCCGCTGACTGCGATTGAATCGCCACGGTTTGCGTCGCTGGTGGCAAGTGGGCCGCGCACGGTGAGGCGAATCGCATCTTGCTGTTTTTCGATGGCTTCAACCGTGCCAAGTTCTTCAATGATTCCGGTGAACATTAGTTGCCACCTTTCTTGTTGTTAGCCGCAATGGGCACGGCTCTGATAAAGATGTCATTGCCCATGGTGCGAACCTCTTTGAACTCGAGGTGAATAGCTTGGGCCATGGTTTCAACACCAATGTTTCGCAGCGAGGTGCGGTCGCCGCCAATCAGCATTGGGGCCTGATAAACCAAAACCTCATCGACCAAACCCATTTTGACGAACTTGCTGGCAACTTTTGGGCCACCCTCAACCCAAACGTGGCGCACGCCGCGAGCCCAAAGTTCAGCCAGTGCACCGTGAATCGACCGGGTTTCATATTGCACAGTTTCGGCTGCGTCGTTAAACACGCGAAAGTTGCCTTCGATTTTGGTTTCGCCCAAAATCACTCGAAGCGGTTGATGGCTATAGAGTTCGCCGGTGGTGGTGCGAGCGGTCAGTTCTGGGTCGTCGGCTAAAACGGTGCGTGTGCCAACCAAAATGGCATCAACCTGTGAGCGGCGCAAGTGGGTGTCGGCTCTTGAGACCGGGCCTGATATCCACTTGCTGGTGCCGTCTTCGGCAGCACTTCGACCATCGAGGCTTGAGGCCCACTTGAGCGTGACGAATGGGCGACCTAGGCGGTTGGCGGTTAGCCAAACCCGACCTTGCTCTTCGGCTTCGTCGGCCAAAACGCCGCTAATAACTTTGATGCCAGCAGCTTCGATGGTTTCGGCGCCTTTAGCCGAGGCAACGCCCGGGTCGGCAACGGCGAACACCACTGTGGCAACGCCGGCTTCAATCAGAGCCTGTGCGCAAGGGCCGGTGCGACCGGTGTGGTTGCAAGGTTCAAGCGTGACAACTGCGGTCAGCCCAACCGGTGAAATGCCTTTGGCGGCCAGCGCTTTAAGCGCAGCAACCTCGGCGTGTTCGGTGCCGGCACCCATGTGCCAACCCTCAGCCAGAATTTCAAAAGAGTCGTTGATCAGCACCGCGCCAACCTGCGGGTTGATGCCAAAAGCCGGCCCGTTTAGGGCAAGCTCAAGCGCCCGACGCATTGGGGCTTCATAGGCGGTGGTTTCTGCTGGCATTGCGGGCTTTCGGGTTTCTAAAACTTGGGTTAGAAACGTGCCACGGGGTGTGCGCCAGCAAAGGCTAGAGGCGGGCGCCTGTTAAAGGCGCAGCCAAAGCCGAGGCAAGCGTTCTTCTACCATCCGGACTTTAACCGTCGGTTCTGGAGTTTCACCAGATCAACCGCCAAACCCATTTGCCTGTTGCCAGGTTCATGTTGCCTTTGCAGGCAGCTTGTCGGGTCGCAGACTTTAACTGCCGGTTCAGATTTTCACTGACCCCGAAGAACGTTTATTGCATTACTTACACTACTGAAAACCGCTTTCGGGTGCGAGGTATTCCCTTAGCCCTGAGCGAACTGTCGGCAAGTTCGACGTGAATTTTTAGCGCGGATGCACTGCCGTGCAGTCTTGGGTGGCTGAAGTTTTGACACTGCGCGATGCCCGCGCGGCAGGCTCGGTGTTTAGCGAGCTGCCGGAATAAACCCGACTCGAGCATAAACCGAAGCTAAAGTTTGCTCGGCCAACTCGTTGGCCTTTTCGGCGCCGCTTGCGAGCAGGCGGTCAAGTTCGGCTGGGTCGGCTAGAAGCTCGTTGGTTCGCAAACGAATGGGTTCAAGTTTTGCAATCACAGCGTCAGCCACTTCAGCTTTGAGCGCGCCATAACCTTGACCGGTCAAACGGTCTTCGATGCTTGCGATGCTCTCACCGGTGATTGCCGAATAAATGCCCAAAAGGTTAGAAACGCCAGGTTTGGTTTCGCGGTCAAAACGAATCGAACCTTCGGTGTCAGTCACAGCGCTTTTGATTTTCTTGAGCACGACTGTGCTGTCATCCATGATATTTATCAGACCCTTGGGGTCTGCCGCCGACTTTGACATTTTGGCTTCGGGGTTTTGCAGGTCATAGATTTTTGCTGTTTCTTTCAAAATCGTTGCCTCGGGAATCACAAAAGTGTCACCGAATCGCGAGTTGAAACGCATGGCCAAGTCGCGGGTTAGCTCAAGGTGCTGACGCTGATCTTCACCCACGGGCACAACCTTTGGCTGATAAAGCAAAATGTCGGCGGCCTGCAAAATGGGATACGTGAAAAGACCAACCGAAGCGCCCTCGGTGCCACCTTTTTGAGTTTTGTCTTTGAACTGGGTCATGCGGCCAGCCTCGCCAAAACCGGTGATGCAGTTGAGCACCCAAGCAAGTTGGGCGTGGGCAGGCACATGCGATTGCACGAAAAGCGCCGATTTTGACTCGTCGATGCCCGCTGCAAGATATTGGGCGGCAGTCAAACGGGTGTTGGCGCGCAACGCCGCTGGGTCTTGCGGCAGGGTGATGGCGTGAAGGTCAACGACCATAAAATATGCGTTGTAGTCAGCTTGCATCGCAGCCCAGTTAACCAGCGCACCCAAATAGTTGCCGAGGTGCAACGAACCAGCCGACGGCTGCATGCCGCTGAGCAGGTTGGGCTTGCCGTTGGCGTTAGTGATCGGGTTAACGCTTGAACTTTTTGCGGCGGTTTCGCCGGCAGGCTTTGAACTCATGGTGTCAATTCTAAAAGGTTGAGGTTAGGTGCCGTGAGGCAGGTGTTGCTTGACTAAAGCGAATATTCAACTTGCACGGGGGAGTGGTCGGTGAATCGAGTGTCATAACTGGCTGCGCGGTGAACTGCATAGCTCGCCGACTTCTTGGCCAGTGCTGGGGTTGCCAACTGATAGTCGATGCGCCAACCCGCATCGGTGTCAAAAGCTTGACCGCGAAACGACCACCAAGTGTATGGCCCGGCCACGCCGGGGTGTGCGTCGCGGCCAAGGTCGCGCCATCCTTGTTGATTCATAAAAATATCGAAATAGGCACGCTCTTCGGGCAAGAAACCGGCGTTTTTGATGTTGCCTTTCCAGTTCTTGATGTCGAGCTCGGTGTGGCCCACGTTGAGGTCGCCCAACACGACCGCAAGGGTGCCTTCGGCCCCGTCAGCGGTTTGGTCGCCAATCAGCTCGGCCATGCGAGCCTGCATCGCCTCAAGAAACTTGTATTTTTCAACCTGCTTCGGGGTGTCAACCTCGCCCGAATGCACGTAGGTGCTCACCACCGTGACGGTTTGCGGGCCGGCAGCGCCCTCAAAAACAAAGTCGGCTTCAAGCCAACGCCCGGCCGAATCGAACTCGTCAGGCCCCAGAGTGGTGCGGGCGGCGGTAGCCGGCCAGGCACTCACCACGGCAACACCCGCGCGACCCTTTGCACTCGCCGGGTCGTGCAAAATGTGCCACTGACCACTCGGCGAACTCGACTGCACCGCGCCAAAAAGGTCGGCTAGGTCAGCATCGGCTGCTCGCACCTCTTGAAGCGCCAAAATGTGTGGCCGAGCCTGCGCCAACCATTCGGCCATGCCTTTGCGAAAAGCGGCACGAACACCATTCACGTTGAGCGTCACAACCCGCAGCGGCTCGGTCAAAGCAATGGCAGGCGTGGCGCCAAGAGGCGAATTAACGAGGATGCTGTTCTGTGTCATGGCTCAAGTTTATTCGCGCTCTAGAATGGGCTCGTGGCAGAGCGTGTTTTAGTTGGTGCCGGTGTTGGTGCCGGTGTCGCCATTGGCGCAACGTTTTATCTGCCCGCCGCGGCTTATCGTTTGGCTGTCGGCAACCAAATGCAACACCCTGGGCGTGTCATGTTTTCGGCTGCGCGCTCGGCTGTTGCGCAGGTGGCCCAAGACCTTGAAGCTGAGGCTCTTAGGCTCGACGGCGAATCGCAAAGCATCGTGTTTGCGCTCGCCGGAATTTTGAGCGACCCCGAGTTGCAGACTGTGCTCAAAAACTATTTTGCTGAGGGTGCTGGGCCAGAAGCTGCGATTCGCGGTGCTTTTGCCCAGTTTTCTCGGCAGCTTTTGGCGCTGGGAGGTTATTTTGCTGAGCGCGCCGCCGACCTCGACGACTTAGCCGAACGGGTGATTCGCCAGCTGGGCGGCGTGCTTGAGTCGGTCGAGTTGCCAAAGCACGAATTTATTTTGATCACCGAAAACCTTTCGCCACTCGTGGCGAGCAAACTCGACCCATTGCTTTGCAGGGGAGTAATCACTTCGGCTGGCAGCGCAACCTCTCACGCTTCAATCATGCTCAAGTCGGCTCAAGTGCCGGTGGTTGCGGGGGTTTATGATGCCACAACCGTGCCTAACGGCACCCGGGTTGTGCTTGATGCAAGTTCGGGTCAGGTGTTTGTTAACCCCGACGCCATCGAAATCGAACGCTATTCACTGGTTGCCGAGGCAAACACCTCTGCCATTCAAATAATCGCCGAAAAAGGCAAAACTGAACTGCCCGTGAAAGTTATGGCAAACCTTGGCTCGAGCACCGAAAGTGCTTTTGCCAGCGCTGCCGGGGCTGACGGTGTTGGGTTGCTGCGCACTGAGCTTTTGTTTTTGGGCCACGAAAAACCACCAACCGTGCAAGACCAAATGTTTGAATACAGCAAAATTCTTGCCAGATTCGCAGGCGAAAGGGTGGTCGCCCGCCTGCTTGACGTTGACGTTGATAAGCCGTTGCCTTTCATGCAAAACCCGGGTGAAGGCAAATATGCGGGCCGCGGTTTAACCGCGCTGTTAGCCAACCCCGAAATTCTTCAAGCCCAAATAAGTGCGCTTTGGCAGGCCCAAGGCTACTACCCGCGAACTGAGCTTTGGATCATGGCACCCATGGTAACCAGCGCAGCCCAGGCCAAACAATTTCTCGACTTTGCCGCAGCTGCGGGGTTGGTGGGTGGCATGCATCCCGTTAAATTGGGCGTCATGATTGAGGTGCCAGAAGTGCTCGTCGAAGGCGAACTCACACTCATTTTGCGCATGTGCGATTTTGTCAGCATCGGCACCAACGACCTGACCCACTACATTTTGCAAGATTATCAACCACTGGTTTCGCAGCCAGAGCACCGCTATGGTCAACCTTCTTCGCGCCGCACGCTGAGCCTTGATGTTGATAGCCCTTATGAGGCTCTGATTTTTGGTCAGGTGCGTCGGGTTATTGAGGCTGCAAAAATGTTAAATAAACCGGTTGGGGTTTGCGGCGAAATGGCTTCAGATGCCCGCGCCGCGCTGCAATTTGTAAAGTGGGGCGTTGATAGTTTGTCGGTTGCGCCAGCGCTGATTGGCCCGGTTCGCGCTGAGCTCGCTGCCGCGCTCTAGCCGAATAGTTCTATGCTCACTGGCGCGAGATCATCGCCAAAAACGTAGTCTTTGGCGCGGTCTGTGCCCGAGCCGCCGTCGAATAGGTCAGAACCAGATGCCCCGATGAGCGTGTCATTGCCGTCGAGGCCAAACAGCTGGTCGGCACCCGCGCCACCGTTTAGAGTGTTGTCGCCGTTTGAGCCGGTGAGAACGTCATCGGCAATGCCGCCGATTAAGTTTTCGACAGTGCTGAGAATGTTGTCGGCTTCGCCGCCTGCGAGCAACCCAACCGTCGCGCCGTCGTTGGCGACATCATCGATGCTTGCGGTCACGGTTGAGAGTCGATCGGCATAGCTGACGGTGTCAATGCCCTCACCGCCGTCGAAAGTGTCGGCGCCTGCAAAGCCCTGCATCGTGTCGTTGCCAGCACCGCCAAAGATTTGGTTGTCGGTTGCGTTGCCCAGAATTGTGTCGTTGCCAGCGCCACCCGTTAGCGATTCAACGTCGGCCGCGATGGTGTCAAGTTCACCCACCTCACCACTTGCCTGTGCCGTGCCTCGAGCGTCAATTGTCACCGGTGCGGTGCGTTCGGCATAGGTGATGCTGTCGAAGCCGTCGCCACCGTTGTAGGTGTCGGCACCAACACCGCCAACAAGGGTGTTGTTCGGTGCCTGAACGCCAAACCAGCCCAGCACGCTGTCGCTGCCAGGCACGGCTGGCGTCACCCAAGTGTCGAGGTTGTCTGAACCACCGAGGCCATTGAGCGTGTCGTTGCCCTCGCCGCCAATGAGGGTGTTTGCCGAAGAGTTTCCGGTCAACGTGTCGTTGCCGGTTCCGCCCACAAGGTTTTCAATGTCGGTCGAAAGCGCATCTTTTTCGCCACTTGCGCCACTGGTGTTGAGGCCGTTTAGCGACGCCGTAATAGCTGTGGTGCGAGTTGCATAGCTGACCGTGTCGTTGCCGCCGAGGGCCGAGATAACGTCGCCACCGAACCCGCCGTCGATGATGTTGTCTCGGTCATTGCCGGTGATGGTGTCTGAGCCGCTGGTGCCGATTAGGTTCTCAACGTTCGGCCAAATCACGTCGCCGTCTTGGCAGGCTTCATAGTTAGCAGGCAAAGTGGTGGTTAGGTTCAGTTTTAGCGCCAAACCTACAGCCGTGTTGTCGGCGAATGAGGCAGTGTCAACGCCTAGACCGCCGTCGTAGGTGTCGGCACCGTTGCCACCAATCATTAGGTCATCGCCCGTGCCACCGCTGATGGTGTCTGCACCCGCGCAAACCCAAGGGGTGCTGGTGCACAGGTTTTTAACCATGCTGTTGTCGTCGGCCTTGATTACGTCATCGCCGCCAAAGGTGTTGATAACGTCGTTGCCTGGCCCTGCGTCAACATAGTTGTTCAGGTCGTTGGTGTTGATCACATCGTGATATTTGGTGCCGATGATATTTTCAAGGTCGTTCGCCAGAGTGTCGGTTTCGAGCACATTTAGGTTGCAGGTTGCGTTTACGCCCGCCGAAACACCCTTCACCACTGCGGTGCCTCCGAATGTGGAGGTTAGGCATCCGATTTTATTTTGATAGTCGACAAGGTCAACGCCGTTGCCGCCCGAGATGGTGTCGTCGCCGAGCCCACCATCAATCGTGTTGTCAGCTGGGCCACCCGAAATAGTGTCGTTGAAATCTGAACCAACCAAAGTCTCGATGTCACTGCCAACGTTGTCGTTCTCGGCGACCACGGCACCCGAGGCCATCAGACCATCGTTGGCAAGATTGTCTTGACTGATCTGAACCCCGCTGGTCGCGCCATCATATTTAATCTGGTCGACGCCTAAGCCACCACTGTAGGTGTCGGCGCCCGGCTCTTGACTAAACGTGTCATTGCCTGCGCCACCGGTCATCGAGTCGTTGCCTAGACCACCCGAGAAGAAGTTGTTGAAGCCGTTGCCGATTAGCGTGTCGTTGCCCGAGCCACTAACCAGTGCCTCAAAGTCAGCGCCAACGGTGTCGCCTTCGCCGGCTTCACCCGATGCCCCAACAGTGCCATCAGCCTGAATCGTTACCGCTGCGGTGCGGCCAGCATAAGCAATCGTGTCAATAGCCGAACTGTCAGCTACCGTTGGGTCAGCCGCGGCGCCACCGCGAAGGTTGTCGGCGCCCAAACCGCCATCGATGTAGTTCGAAAATTCATCGCCAATCAGAGTGTCGTTGCCACTGCCGCCAATGAGGTTAGAAACGTCTGGACCAATCACGTCGCCTTCGCCGGGTTCACCGTTGACAGCGGCCGTGGTTGCAAGTGAGGCATAGACGCCGTTGGTTCGGTCGGCATAGCTAACAGTGTCAAAGTTCATGTTGAACATGTTCGAGCTGTCAGCCGTGAAACCAAAAGCGGTGCCGTCGTTGCCGAGCATCGTGTCAGGGCCCAAGCCGCCAACTAAAAGGTCATTGCCGCCAAGGCCGGTCAAAATGTTGGCCGAGCTATTGCCGATAAGGGTGTCGTTGCCCGCACCACCGGTTAGATTCTCAACGTCAGAGTTGATGGTGTCGCCTTCACCAACGTGACCGTCGTTGCCGGTCACGCCATCAAGACTCGCTGTGACTGCAAAGTTGAACAGCGGGCTGGTCGGTGCGTTGTAGCTCGCAGTGTCGCTGCCTGAACCGCCGGCGATCGTGTCGGCGCCATCCATGCCGATCAAAATATCAGCACCCGGGCCACCGCTGAGTAGGTTGGCCGAAGCGTTGCCGATTAGGGTGTCGTTGCCGCTGCCACCGGTAAGGTTTTCGATGTCAGTCGCAATCGTATCGCCTTCACCGACGGTGCCGTCGTCTTGTGATTGACCATCGGCGCTTGCAACCACCGAAGCGGTTTTTTCGGCATAGCTAACGGTGTCGATGCCACCGAGGCCGTTGAAAGTGTCAGCGCCTAAGCCGCCCACGAAGGTGTTGTTTAGCGCGTTGCCGGTGAGAGTGTCGCCAGCCGAACCACCGATCAGATTTTCAACATCTGATTGGATGCTGTCGCCTTCACCAGCGGTGCCGTCGTCACCAGACGCACCGTTAGCGCTCGCAATCACCGGCAGTGTCTTTTCGGCATAGCTGACAGTGTCGATGCCTGGGCCACCAACCAAAACGTCGCCGCCTGGGCCACCAATCAAAAGGTTGTCTAGGGCGTTGCCATAAAGCGTGTCTGCGCCCGAACCACCGGTTAGGTTTTCAATGTCAGCTGCGATTGTGTCGCCCTCGCCGGTTGCACCGCTGGTGCCGACGCTGCCATCGGCATAGGCGCTGATCGGTGCTGTCTCATTCGCATAGGTGACCGTGTCGATGCCGTCGAGGCCAACAAAAGTGTCGGCACCAGAAGCCCCGGCAGGGCCGCCGATGAACACGTTGTTGCTTGCGTTGCCGGTGAGGGTGTCGTTGCCACTGCCACCGATCAGGTTTTCAACATCGCTGCCGATGGTGTCTCGGGCGCCAGGTTGACCGTCGTCGCTTGCACCGTCATCGCCCACCACACCGTTCGCACTTGCTGTGACATTCGCAGTCTTTTCGAGGTAGGTAACAGTGTCTACGCCGTCGCCACCGTTTAGAGTGTCAGCACCGCCAAGGCCCTGAAGCGTGTCGTTGCCATAGCTGCCGTTCAAAATATTGTCGAGCGAGTTGCCGATCAAAGTGTCAGCCCCGTTGCCGCCGATTAGGTTCTCGATATCGGCACCAATGGTGTCACCTTCGCCTGCTGTGCCGTCGTCACGAGAGGCGCCGTTGGCGCTCGCCGTAACAGCGGCCACCTTGTCGGCATAGCTAACGGTGTCGCTGCCACCGAGGCCGTTGAAAGTGTCGGCACCGAGACCGCCCACGAAAGTGTTGTCGAGGCCGTTGCCAGTCAGAACGTCATCGCTCGAACCACCAATGAGGTTCTCAACGTCAGTGTTGATGGTGTCGCGCCCGCCGAGACCGCCATCATCGGCAGCGCCGCTGTCGCCAGTCACTCCGTCAGCGGTGGCGATGACCGCGGTGGTTTTCTCGGCATAGGTTACGGTGTCGAGGCCGTCGCCACCGTTGAAGGTGTCAGCGCCGGCTAGGCCCTGAAGGCTGTCGGTGCCGGCGCCACCAGTGAGCGTGTTGGCGCTGGCGTTTCCGATCAAAGTGTCGTTGCCGCTGCCACCGATCAGGTTCTCAACATCGCTGCCGATCGTGTCGCCCTCAGCCGGGGTTGACCCTGAGGCTGCCGTGCCATCGTCGCCACTAACGCCATTTGCGCTCGCGGCAACGTCTGCAATCTTTTCGGCATAGCTCACGGTGTCGCTGCCAGAGCCACCGACGAACACATCTGATGCACCAAGACCCTGCAAAACATCATCGCCCGCGCCACCGGTCAAGGTGTTCGCGCTGTCGCTGCCGATGAGGGTGTCACCGGCTGAGCCGCCAACCAAGTTTTCGATATCGGCGCCGATGCTATCGCTTTCGGCAGCGCCGCCGGTAGCAACCGTGGTGCCTCCACTGCCGCCGATGGTCGCGAACACAGGTGTGGTTTTTTCGGCATAACTCAGAGTGTCAACGCCGTCACCACCCGAAATGGTGTCGTTGCCCTCGGCACCGATGATTGAATCATCGCCTGCGCCACCGGCAATGGTGTTATCTGCTGCGTTACCAATCAGAGTGTCGCCAAAGGCCGAGCCGATAATGTTTTCAACATCGGCACCCACGGTGTCGAGCTCAGTCACCACACGGCCAACGTTCATGGTTCCGCTGCCACCCGAAGTGCCATCAAGGCGCACGGTTACCGCAGAAGTTTTGTCGGCATAGCTCACCGTGTCGCTGCCGGGGCCGCCGGTTAGTGTGTCTGCCCCCAGGCCACCGGTTAGGGTGTCGTTGCCGGCGCCGCCATCCAAGATGTTTGAAAGCGTGCTGCCGGTTAGTGTGTCATCGCCTGAACCACCGGTTAGGTTTTCAATATCGCTGCCCACGGTGTCGTTCTCGCCTGGCGCACCATCGTTTGCGACGCCGTCGAGGTTTGCAGTGACCGCATCTGAGTGGTCGGCATAGCTCACGGTGTCGTTGCCTGCGCCACCAACGAAAGTGTCTGCACCAGCACCGCCTAAGAATACGTTTGCCGACGAGTTGCCAGTTAGTGTGTCATTGCCGGCGCCACCGACAAAATTTTCAACGTCAATGCCGATGGTGTCGCCCTCGGCAGGTGTTTGCCCTGATGCGATTGTGCCGTCGTTGGCGAGGCCGTCGAGGTTTGCGCTCACGGCTAGGGTTTTTTCGGCATAGCTCACAGTGTCAATACCCGTGCCACCGACAAAGGTGTCTGCCGAGGCAAAACCTTGCAAAAAGTCATTGCCGGCACCACCGGTCAGAGAGTTGACCGAGTCGTTGCCCATAAGAGTGTCATCGCCCGAACCGCCGATCAGGCTTTCAACGTCGCTGCCGATGGTGTCGCCCTCGGCAGGTGTCTGGCCCACTGCGATTGTGCCGTCGTTGGCGAGGCCGTCGAGGTTCGCGCTCACGGCAACCGTTTTGTCGGCGTAGCTCACCGTGTCGTTGCCGGCGCCACCAACGAAAACATCTGCACCGAGGCCGCCGATGAAGGTGTCGTCACCGGCGCCACCGGTGAGCACGTTATCGGCGCCGTTGCCAGTGAGAGTGTCACTGGCTGAACCACCAATTAGGTTTTCAACATCTGACCCAATAGTGTCGGCCTCGCGAATCACACCTGAACGGTTTGTGCCGTCGAGATATGCGGTTACCGTCGAAGTTTTCTCGGCATAGCTGACTGTGTCATTGCCGGTGCCGCCCACCAAAGTGTCGGCGCCAACCAAACCAATCAGGGTGTCGTTGCCGGCACCGCCGTTGAGCGTGTTTGCTGATGCGTTGCCGGTTAGTGTGTCGTCGCCTGAACCACCGAGAATGTTCTCGATATCTGAACCAAGAGTGTCGCCTTCACCTGCAGTGCCGTCGTCGCCAACCACACCGTCAGCAGAGGCTGTTACAGCAGAAGTTTTCTCGGTGTAATCAACCGTGTCTGAACCAGCGCCACCCACGAAAGTGTCGGCACCTAAGCCACCATAAAACTTGTCGTCGCCGGTGTTGCCGGTTAGCACGTTGTTGCCGTCGTTGCCGATTAGAGTGTCACCGGCACCACCACCGGTTAGGTTTTCAACATCAGCGCCAATGGTGTCACCTTCGGCTGGTGTTAGCCCAACAGCGGTTGTGCCATCGTTGCCCGCGACTCCGTCAAGGCTGGCTACAACCTCAGTGCCCTTGTCGGCATAGCTCACAGTGTCATTGCCTAAACCACCGATAAAGATGTCTGCCGCGCCACCACCCTGAAGAGTGTCGTCGCCAGCGCCGCCGTCGAGAATGTTCGAGCTTGCGTTGCCGGTGAGTGTGTCATTGCCGCTGCCGCCGATAAGGTTTTCGATATCAGCGCCAATAGTGTCGCCCTCTGAGCGACCGCCCGAGATCGCTCTTGAACCATCGGCGATGGCAGTGACCGAAGCCGTGCGGTCTGCATAGGTAACAGTGTCGATGCCGCCAAGGCCAACAAATGTGTCGCCACCGGGGCCACCGACCAAAATGTTGTCACTTGAGTTTCCGGTCAGAAGGTCGTTGCCGCTGCCGCCGACCAGGTTTTCAATGTCGGCACCAAGAGTGTCACCTTCGCCGGTGGTGCCGTCGTTGCCCGTCACACCATCAAGGCTTGCGTTGACCGCAGCGGTTTTTTCTGAATAGTCGGCAGTGTCAACGCCGTCGCCTCCCACGAACCTATCGGCACCTAGGCCACCGCTGAACCAGTCGTTGCCCGCGCCGCCGTCGAGCAGGTTAGCTGCCGCGTTACCCGTGAGGCGGTCGTCACCCGAACCTCCGGTTAGGTTTTCAATGTCGCTGGCAATGTTGTCGCCTTCGGCTGCGGTCTGCCCCGATGCTGGTGTGCCATCGTTAGCTGCGCCGCCGGCGAGGTCTGCAACAACCGCGTCGGTGTGGTCGGCATAGCTTGCGGTGTCGTTGCCGGCGCCGCCGATTAGGGTGTCAGCTCCTAAGCCGCCCTGAAGCGTGTCGTTACCCGAGCCACCAGTTAGTGTGTTGTTCGAAGCATCGCCCACGAGCACGTCATTGCCAGCGCCACCCACCAGGTTTTCAATGTCTGGTGAAATGTTGTCGGCCTCGATCGAGTTGCCGTTGAGGTCGACCTCACCGTCGTTTGAAATGCCGTCGAGGCTAGCCGAAATCGAAGAGGTTCGGTCAGCATAGCTCACGGTGTCGATGCCATCGCCACCAAAGAAATAGTCACCGCCCGCGCCGCCGATGAGTGTGTTGTCGAGAGCGTTACCGCTTAGGTCGTCGTTGCCGCTGCCTCCGATCAGGGTTTCAAAGTCAGCCGAAACAGTGTCACCCTCTCCTGTTTCGCCCGAAGCGGCAGGTGATGCATCGGCGAATATGTTGACCGAGTTTAAACGTGAAGCATAGGTGATGGTGTCGTTGCCGTCACCACCAGCCAAAAAGTCGGCGCCAAGCCCACCATCGATAATGTCGTTGCCCGCGCCGCCAGTGATTAAGTTGCTGCTGTCGTTGCCAGTGAGTGTGTCGTTGCCTGCGCCACCAAATAGGTCTTCAATGTCGGCGCTGATCGTGTCGCCTTCGCCGACCGTGCCGTCGTTGCCAGCTGCACCATCGAGGGTCGCGGTGACCGCAGTTAGCTTGTCAGCATAGCTGGCGGTGTCTTCACCTGCGCCACCGATCAGAACGTCGGCACCATCGCCACCGATTAAAATATCGTTGCCTGCGCCACCGTCGATTTGGTTTGCCAAGTCGTTGCCGACGATTGTGTCGTTGCCCGCACCAGAGATTACGTTTTCGATGTCGGCGGCAATGGTGTCACCCTCGGCTGGGGTTTGGCCAACTGCCAATGCGCCGCTGGCGCCAACACTGCCGTCAAGTTTTATGACTAGGTCTGAAGTGTGATCTGCATAGCTCACGGTGTCGATGCCCGAACCACCAACTAGCGTGTCGGCACCGAGCATTCCGATGAGGGTGTCATCGCCCGCGCCACCTGACAGGGTGTTGTCTGCGTTATTGCCGATCAGGGTGTCGTTGCCACCAGTGCCAATTAGGTTTTCGATGTCTACGGCGATGGTGTCATGTTCTTGAGGCGTTGCTGGGTCGGCTGCCGAGCCGTCGTTGCCGCTGACGCCATCGAGACTCGCCGTGACAGGTAGGCGATGGTCGGCATAGCTAACGGTATCGATGCCGTCGCCGCCATCCATGATGTCGTTGCCTGGCCCACCGGTGAGAATGTTGTCGCTGGCGTTGCCGATCAAAATGTCGTCACCTTTGCCACCGGTGAGGTTTTCAACGTCAGACCTGATGGTGTCGCCCTCGCCGAGGGTGCCGTCGTCGCCAATCAGGTCGTTGGGGCTCGCGGTTACGGTGGTTGGCTTTTCGGTGTAGTCAACGGTGTCTGAACCATCGCCGCCGATAAAAGTGTCAGCACCGAGCAAACCCGAGAACCAGTCGTCGCCGGGGCCACCATTTAATGTGTTTATGCCGTTATTGCCAGTTAGTTTGTCGGCTGCCGAACCGCCGATTAGGTTTTCAACGTCTGCTGCAATGTTGTCACCTTCGCCGACTGCGCCGTCGTTGCCCGACCCGCCCAAAAGGTCTGCGGTGATTGGGGTGTTTCTTGAAGCGTAGGTGACGGTGTCGATTCCGTCGCCACCGATCAGCGAGTCTCGCCCTAGGCCACCGTCGAGAGTGTCGTTGCCGGCGCCGCCGTCAAGGATGTTGCCGATTGCGTCGCCGATAAGAACGTCGTTGAACGGGCTGCCGGTGATGTTGTCGATGTCGCTGCTAATCAGGTCGTTTTCGCCGGCAACACCATCGTTGGCTACGCCGTCGAGGCTCGCAGAGACTGCCGCAGTTTTGTTGGCATAGGTGACAGTGTCAGCGCCGCCACCGCCGATAAAGGTGTCGCTGCCCGCGCCACCGTCAAAGATGTTCGAACCGGGGCCACCGGTTAGCGTGTCATTGCCTGAACCACCGATCAGGCCCTCAACGTCGGCGCCAATCGTGTCACCCTCTTGAGCTTCACCCGAGGTGCCGATGCTGCCGTTCGCAAAAGCAAAAATAGCGGATGTTCGGTCGGCATAGCTGACGAAGTCGATGCCTGATGCGCCGATAAAGGTGTCGGCACCGGCACCGCCGATTAGAGTGTCGCCTGCGCCGCCACCGTTCAAAACGTTTCTGTTGGCATCGCCTGTGAGAATGTCGGCACCGCCACCGCCGGTCAGGTCTTCGACATCGGTGGCGATGGTGTCGTTCTCGCCGACCATGCCGTTGTTTGGCTTGCCGGTGCCCAAAGTTGCTATCACGGCACCGATATGGTCAACATAGCTGGCGGTGTCTTCGCCTGCGCCACCAATAATTTTGTCGGTGCCTGCGCCACCGATTAGCAGGTCGTTGCCCGCCCCACCGTTCAAAGTGTTGTTGCCACCATTGCCGGTAAGAGTGTCGTTGGCTGGCCCACCGATTAGGTTTTCGATGTCGGCGCTGACGGTGTCTTTTTCGCCTGCGGTGCCGTCGTCGCCGGTGCCGAAGCCGATTGACGCTATAACGTCAGCCATTTTTTCGGCATAGCTAACGGTGTCGATGCCTGCGCCACCAACAAAGGTGTCGGCTCCGCCAAGACCGACCAACACGTTAGCTGCCGCGTTGCCAGTGAGTGTGTCGTTGCCCGCACCACCGGTGAGGTTTTCAACGTCGGCGCTGATGGTGTCTTTTTCGCCCTTGGTGCCGTCGTTAGCTTTTGAACCCGTGAGGTCGGCCACCACGCTTGCGGTTTTGTCTTCATAGCTAACGGTGTCGTTGCCCGCGCCGCCAACCAGAAGGTCGGCCCCTGGCCCACCGATCAAAATGTCGTTGCCACCAAGACCATAAATCTTGTCGTTGCCACCAAGGCCACAGATCACATCGTTGCCTGCGGTGCCTCTAAGAACGTCGGCTTTGGCCGTGCCGGTGATGGTGCAGCGGTGCAGGGTAGCAGCAGTTGCCGAACCCGAAGCAATTAGCCCAGCAGCAAAAAAGCCAGCCCCGCTGAACAGAGCAACCAAAGTTGCCCAGACAAGGTGCTGGCTTTTGCGCATGTATTAACTTTAGGCGCGACCGCGCAAAATCGCCTGCTTAACTTCGGCAACTGCGCGGGTAACCTGAATGCCGCGAGGGCAAGCCTCGGTGCAGTTGAAGGTGGTGCGGCAGCGCCACACACCTTCTTTGTCGTTCAAGATGTCGAGACGAACTTCGGCTGCCTCGTCGCGTGAGTCAAAGATGAAGCGGTGTGCGTTCACAATGGCTGCTGGGCCGAAGTATTGACCGTCTGTCCAGAACACAGGGCAGCTGGTGGTGCAAGCTGCGCACAAGATGCACTTGGTGGTGTCGTCGAAGCGCTCACGCTGCTCGGCGCTCTGCAAACGCTCACGCTCTGGCTTGTCACCGGCAATCAAGAACGGCTTGATGTCGCGATAAGCCTGATAGAACGGGTTCATGTCGACAACAAGGTCTTTTTCAACCTCGAGGCCCTTGATCGGCTCAACCGTGATTGGCTCGTTTAGGTTGAGGTCTTTGATTAGGGTCTTGCAGGCTAGGCGGTTGCGACCGTTGATGCGCATGGCGTCTGAGCCGCAAACACCGTGGGCGCAGCTGCGTCTAAAGGTTAGCGAGCCGTCGTGCTCCCACTTGATTTTGTGCAGTGCGTCGAGCACGCGGTCGGTGCCAAACATGGTGACGTGAAAGTCTTGCCAGGTAGCTTCTTCGCTCACCTCAGGGTTGAAGCGACGAACGCGAATGGTTACGTCAAAGCTAGGAATGACGCCGATTTCGGCTGGTGCTTCGGGGGTTACAGTTGCCATTAGTACTTACGCTCCATTGGCTGGTAGTTGGTGATAACGACTGGCTTCCAGCCAATCGAAATGTTGTCGGCTGCTTTTTCGGCAACCTTGGTAGCCTTGTAGGCCATTGAGTGAACCATGAACTTTTCGTCGTCGCGAGTTTCGAAGTCTTCGCGATAGTGACCGCCGCGGCTTTCACGACGCTCGCGCGCGGTGTATGCCAAAACTTCGGCGAGGTCTAGCAAGAAACCAAGTTCGATCGCTTCGAGAAGGTCGGTGTTGAAGCGCTCGCCCTTGTCTTGAATCGAAATGTTTGCATAGCGCGCACGAAGTTCGACGATCTTGTCGAGCGCTTCGTTGAGCGACTCTTCGGTTCGATAAACCTGAGCGTTTTTATCCATGGTGTCTTGCAGTTCTTTGCGCAAAACAGCAACTTTTTCGGTGCCGTTTGAGTTGCGAACCGCGGTGATGATCGCCTCAACCTCTGCGGTTGCGTTCTCTGGCAGTGGCACCTGGGTTGCGGTATTGGCATATTCGACTGCATAAACACCGGCACGCTTGCCGAACACGTTAATGTCGAGCAGTGAGTTGGTGCCCAAACGGTTTGCGCCGTGAACCGAAACACAAGCGCATTCGCCGGCGGCATAGAGACCAGGAACAACGGTGTCGTTGTCGCTCAGAACCTCGGCTTTGATGTTGGTTGGAATACCACCCATTGCGTAGTGCGCGGTTGGGAACACCGGCACCGGCTCGGTGTAAGGCTCAACACCGAGGTAGGTGCGAGCAAACTCGGTGATGTCTGGCAGCTTGGCATCAATCACCGCTGGTGGCAGGTGAGTGAGGTCGAGCAGAACATAGTCTTTGTGTGGGCCGGCGCCGCGACCCTCGCGAACCTCGTTTGCCATTGCGCGAGCAACCATGTCGCGCGGGGCAAGGTCTTTGATGGTCGGTGCGTAACGCTCCATGAAGCGCTCACCCGAAGCGTTGCGCAAGATGCCACCTTCACCGCGAGCGGCTTCTGAAAGCAAAATGCCCAGGCCGGCTAGACCGGTTGGGTGAAACTGATAGAACTCCATGTCTTCTAGCGGCAAACCCTTGCGCCAGATGATGCCAACGCCGTCACCGGTTAGGGTGTGGGCGTTAGAGGTGGTCTTGAAGATCTTGCCGAAACCACCGGTTGCAAAAATGATTGATTTGCCCTTAAAAACGTGAAGTTCGCCGGTGGCTAGCTCATAGGCAACAACAGCCGATGGGCGCTGCTGGCCGTCGACCTCAGCCATTACAAGGTCGAGCACATAGAACTCGTTATAGAACTCGATGCCAAGCTTGACGCAGTTCTGATACAGCGTCTGAAGAATCATGTGGCCGGTGCGGTCGGCGGCATAGCATGAGCGGCGAACCGGTGCTTTGCCGTGGTCGCGAGTGTGGCCACCGAAACGACGCTGGTCGATTTTGCCGTCTGGGGTGCGGTTGAATGGCAGACCCATGTTTTCTAGGTCGATAACAGCTTGAACCGACTCTTTTGCCAGAATCTCAGCTGCGTCTTGGTCAACCAGATAGTCGCCACCTTTAACGGTGTCGAAAGTGTGCCATTCCCACGAGTCTTCTTCGACGTTTGCGAGAGCCGCAGCCATGCCACCCTGGGCCGCACCGGTGTGCGAACGGGTTGGGAACAGCTTTGAAATCACCGCGGTTTTGGCGTGTGGGCCAGCCTCAATGGCTGCGCGCATGCCAGCGCCACCGGCGCCAACAATCACAACGTCGTATTCGTAGGTGTGAACCTTTGGTTTTGCCGTGGTCACTATTGAATCCTTTGTTTAGAAATTCGAGTTGAAAATGAAGCGGATGAAGTTTTGCGCGCTAACGCTCTGCTCAGTGTTCAGACTTGGTGCGATTGCTTAGTGAACTGGGCAGAGTGCTGCAATGTTTGCGCCGTCTTGAGCCAAAAGCTTGAGTGAGGCTGCATCGCCGCACGGGCTGAAGGTTACAAGCGCGAGGGTGCCAATCACGATTAGCACAAGGCAAACGATCCAGAGTGTCCAGACCAACGTGCGGCGAATCCATTCGCGTTCGGTGTAGTCGTTCACTAGGGTGCGCATGCCGTTGGTGCCGTGAATCAGTGCCAGCACAAGCATCGCGACATCCCAGACCTGCCAAAATGGGTCGGCCCACTTGCCGGCGACGAATGCAAAGTTGATTGCGTGAATGCCATCGCCAACCAAAAGGTTCGCGATTAGGTGGCCAAAGATTAGAACGATTAGCAATACGCCTGATAGACGCATGTACATCCAGCCGTATTTTTCTAGGTTAAAACCTGGGCGCTTGCGGCTGCGTGGGCTTTCGATAACTACTGACATTTCAAACCTCTTAGATGTGGCTGAACACGTTGATTAGGTGGCGTGGTGCAAAGCCGGCAAAAAGCACGGCTGCCACGATGATGACGATCACGAACATTAGGTTCTGATATTTGGCGCCTCTGCGCCAGAAGTCGATGAGAATAATGCGCACTCCATTTAGGGCGTGAAACAGAATCGCTGCGACCAAACCGGTCTCACCCAAACCGATGTACCAGGTTTTGTAGGTTGCGATTACGGCGTCGTAGCCTGCCGGGTCGATGCGCACTAGGGCGCCATCAAGCACGTGCACTAGCAAAAAGAAGAAAATGGCAACGCCTGTGATGCGGTGCAAAACCCACGACCACATGCCAACTTTGCCTCTATAAAGTGTTCCTGCGGGCCTATTTGCCACGAAGATCCTCCTCGACCGGTTGCTTGTTATCAGCCCTTCAAGTCTAAACCTGCAACAATAGGTGCAACTGCAAAAAGCGCTGAACAGAGGCTAAATCATGAATGCAACTCGCACGCCACTTGAACGGTTTCACAGCATCATTCCCGCCGGTGGCATTGGCAGCAGGTTGTGGCCGCTGTCGCGAGCTTCTGCGCCAAAGTTTTTGCACGACCTAACCGGCTCTGGTCAAACCCTGCTTCAAGACACCTGGGACCGCCTCTCGCCGCTCGCCGGCGAGGATCGCATTTTGGTTGTGACGGGCCAAGCCCACGCAAAAGCTGTGAATGAGCAGATTTCTGACCTATTACCTGCAAACCTGGTTCTTGAGCAGTCGCCTAAAGATTCAACGGCGGCTATTGCGCTTGCCGCAGCAATCTTGATGAAGCGCGAGCCCGACGTGATCGTTGGTTCGTTTGCCGCCGATCACGTTATTAATGAGTCTGAAGTTTTCTTGGCAACAGTGCGTGAAGCAATTGAGGTTGCTGCTACCGGCAAGATCGTGACCATTGGCATTCAGCCGACTGAGCCTTCGGTGGCGTTTGGCTATATCAAGATGGGCGACAAGTTGAAGGTCGAGGGCGCACCTTCGGCTCGCGCGGTTGACAGCTTTGTTGAGAAACCAAACATTGCTAAGGCTCGCAAATTTGTTGACACCGGCAAATATCTTTGGAACGCGGGCATGTTTGTTGCCCCGGCCTCACTGCTGCTTGAGCAGGTGGCCAAGAACGAGCCGCAACTGCACGCCGACTTGATGCGCATCGCCGACGCTTGGGGCACCCCAGCTCAGCAACAAATTCTCGAGGATGTCTGGCCGGGACTTAAAAAGGTAGCTATCGACTATTCGGTGGCTGAGCCGGCGGCAGAAGCTGGGCTGGTTGCGGTTATTCCGGGCAAGTTCACCTGGCACGATGTTGGCGACTTTGCTGCGATTGCCGAGTTGCAGTCGCAGGGGCGTCGCGGCAATCTTGCGGTGCTCGGCAATGCGAAGGTCTTGGCCGATTCATCCAGCGGAATTTTGGTGAGCGACACCGACCGCCTAATTGCTTTGATTGGTGTGGAGGATATCATCGTGGTTGACACCCCAGATGCCCTTTTGGTCACCACTAAAGATAACGCTCAGCGAGTTAAGTCGCTGGTCGATGCACTAAAGGCCACCGGCCACAGCGAAGTTCTATAACGAAAGGAAACCCCCTTGAAAAAGAAGATTGTTGGCGCAGTAGCGCTGTTTGCTTCGGCCAGCCTTATGCTCGCCGGTTGCTCAAGCGCGCCTGCCACCCCGACCGCAACCGCGGCTGCGTATAAAGCTTGCATGGTGACCAACTCGGGCAACCTGCAAGACAAGTCGTTTAACCAGTCTTCTTATGAGGGTGTTAAGAAGGCCGCTAGCCAGATTGCCGGCCTTGAGCCTAAGGTGGCGGTTTCTGCTGACGATGCCGCGCTGTTGGCAAACACTCAGGCTTTTGCCACTGAAAAGTGTGACTTTATTTTGACTGTTGGTTGGCAGTTGGCTCAGGCCACAGGCCAAGTTGCCACGGCTAACCCCGGCATCAAGTTTGCGATTGTCGATAACCCTCCGGTCGATGCCAACTGGGCTACTTTGACTTTGCCCAACGTTAAGCCGATTTTGTTCAGCACCGAACAGGCCGCTTTCTTGGCTGGTTATCTGGCTGCGGCCAGCACCAAGACCGGCAAAGTCGCTGCCTTCGGCGGCACTCCCGAGGCACCTGTTAAGGCGTTTCTTGACGGTTTCTCTGACGGCATCGACAAGTTCAACACCGACAATTCGGGCAGCGTCAAACTTCTTGGCTGGAACAAAGCTAAGCAAGACGGCACTTTCTCGGGCGACTACACCGACATTGCTAAGGGCAAAACTTTGAGCGAGCAGTTCATCGCTCAGGGCGCCGACATTATTTTGCCGGTTGCCGGTCAGGTTGGCGAGGGTGCTGGCGCCGCCGCGCTTGAGCACGCTGGCACTTCAGTGATTTGGGTTGACAGCGACGGCTATCTAACTGCGCCAGCTGCCTATAAGCCGATCATGTTGACTTCGATTCAAAAGAACATGACCGATGCGGTCGCCAGCGTGATTGGCGAGGCACACGACAATAAGTGGTCTAACAGCACCTTTGTTGGCACTTTGGCTAACGGTGGCGTTTCGATCGCACCAGAGCACGAGTTGGCTTGGCCAGCCGGTGTTGCTGCAAAGCTCGATGCGCTAAAGGCCGACATTGTTTCTGGCAAGCTCAAAGTGGTTTCGGCTTCGACCCCTAACTAGTCAAAACACCTTAAATAGTCAAAACTCGGTGGCGCCAAAACCGTCGCCGAATTTATTCACCTTATTAACGTGGATACCCGCCTTCGGGTGGTTATCCACGTTTTTAATTTTTGATTTGTAACTGTTGAGTTAATAAATTGCTCTAACCTGCGTGTCGCCCTTCAGGCGAGCTTAAGCTAAGAACACCACGGGTGGTGAAACGCATCGCTCGACAATAGGAGGAAAACCGTGAAAAGCTTTTCGCGCAGTACCGTCGCCAAGGCTCTAGCTGGCTCAGCTGTTTTGGCCCTAGCGCTAACTGGTTGCTCAAGTGCACCAGCAACCCCAACCGCAACACCAATTGACTACAAGGCCTGCATGGTTTCAGACCAGGGCGGCTTCAAAGACGCAAGCTTCAACGAAGAGGCCTACAACGGCTTGCTCGAGGCAAAGACCACTCTTGGTGTTCAGACCGCACAGGTTGAATCACCAGAAAAGGCTGCAGCTGCAGACTATGTTTCAGGCGTGGGTGCAATGGTCACTGCCGGCTGTAACATCATCATCAACGTTGGTTTCGCTCTAGCAGCAGCAACCGCAGATGCAGCTAAGGCTCACACCGACATCAACTTTGCTTTGATCGACTCAGCTCTTTCGAACCCTGACTATTCACCACTGTCACTAAGCAACGTAAAGCCGCTGCAGTATGACACCGCTCAGGCAGCATTCTTGGCTGGTTACCTAGCAGCTGCAACCACCAAAACTGGCAAGGTTGCAACCTACGGTGGCATGTTGTTCCCATCAGTAACCATCTTCATGGACGGCTTCAAGCAGGGCGTTGAGTACTACAACACTGCAAAGAGCAAGAACGTTGTGGTTCTTGGTGCTGAAGGCAACGACAGCTCAAAGTGGTCAGCAACTGGCGACTTTAGCGACGCAAGCAAGGGCAAGACTCTAACCGAGAACTTCATTGCTCAAGGCGCAGACATCATCCTTCCGGTTGCAGGCCCAGTGGGCGACGGCACCGGCCAGGCAACTCTAGAGCACCCAGGCACCTACGTAATCGGTGTTGACAGTGACTGGTATGGCATTGCTGCTCACGCTGCATACAAGGCAAACATCTTGACCTCGATCGAGAAGCACATGTCAAAGGCTGTTGTTGAGGTTATCAAGAGCGGCGTTGACGGCACCTTCACCGGTGGCGACGCTAACCAGTATGTTGGCACCCTAGAGAACGGTGGCGTTGCCATCGCAGCTCAGCACGACGTTGCCTACCCAGACGGCGTGCAGGCAGAGCTAGACGCTTTGCAGGCAAAGATCATTTCAGGTGAAGTTAAAGTCACCTCGATCTATTCAAAGTAATACCCTTTAGTGGTGAAAGCCGGGGGTCGAAAGACCCTCGGCTTTCAACATTTTTAAGCTCTAATCGACATAGACTGAAGACATCGGGCCAACGCCCAAATCGAAGATTGAATAGGCAAAGCAATGAAGCTTGAACTTCGCGGCATCACCAAACGGTTTGGCTCGCTGGTTGCAAACGAAAACGTTTCGCTAACCGTGCAGCCCGGCGAGATTCACTGTTTGTTGGGCGAAAACGGCGCCGGCAAATCAACCTTGATGAACGTGCTTTATGGCCTTTATCAAGCCGACGGTGGCGAGATTCTGCTCGACGACAAAGTCGTTAGGTTCGCCGGCCCCGGCGATGCCATGAAAGCGGGCATCGGCATGGTGCACCAGCACTTCATGTTGATTCCGGTATTCACTGTGGCCGAAAACGTTATTTTGGGGCACGAACCAACCAAGTTTGGCGGCGTGCTAAACATGGCTGCAGCCCGCGCCAAGGTGCGCGAAATTTCAGACCAGTTTGGCTTTGACCTAGACCCAGACGCCATCGTTGGTGACCTACCAGTTGGTGTTCAGCAGAGAGTCGAGATTGTTAAGGCGCTGATTGGCAACGCCCAAGTTTTGATTTTTGATGAGCCGACCGCGGTTTTGACGCCTCAAGAAACCGATGAGCTAATGGCAATCATGAAGGCTCTGCGCGAGCGCGGCACCGCGATTGTGTTCATCACCCACAAGCTTCGCGAAGTGAAAGAGGTGGCCGACAAAATCACCGTGCTTCGCCTCGGCAAAGTTGTTGGCGAAGCCTCGCCAGATGAATCGGCAAACGAACTTGCCAGCATGATGGTCGGTCGCGCAGTTGACCTAGAGGTCGAAAAATCACCCGCCAAACTTGGCGATGCCAACTTTGTGGTTTCAGGCTTGAGCGCGTTGGGTCACGGCGGCACCAAGGTGCTCGACGACGTTAGTTTTGAAATTCGCCAGGGTGAAATTTTGGTGATCGCTGGCGTGCAGGGCAACGGTCAAACCGAACTGACCGAAGCAATTTTGGGTCTGCAGCCCAAAGCCGCCGGTTCAATCAAACTCAATGGCGAAGAGCTGTTGGGCAAGCATGTCAAACAGGTGCTCGATTTGGGTGTAGGTTTTGTGCCCGAAGACCGCACCGAAGACGGCCTGGTTGCTGATTTCACCATTGCCGAAAACCTGATTCTTGACCGCGCAGACCGCAAACCGTTTGTGCGCGGCCTAAACCTGCGTTTGGCTTATTTGCGAGAGTTCGCAGCCAAACTAGTTTCGCAATATGATGTTCGAACCCAGAGCATCGAAACTAAAGCCGGCAAGCTTTCGGGCGGCAACCAGCAAAAAGTTGTTTTGGCTCGCGAGCTTTCACGCGACCTCAAATTATTTGTTGCATCACAGCCAACCCGCGGTCTAGACGTAGGTTCAATCGAGTTTGTTCACGAACAAATCGTGAAAACCCGCAACGCCGGTTTGCCGGTGCTAATCGTGGCAACTGAACTCGACGAAGCAGTTCAGCTTGGCGACCGCATTGCGGTTATGTATCGAGGCAAAATCGTTGGCATTGTGCCATCGACCACCCCTCGTGAAGTTTTGGGTCAGATGATGGCAGGAATCAGCGCATGAGCGACGAATTGAAACCAAACGAAAACGCAGCGGAAACTGTCAAGGGCGCTGTCGAAGGTGCGGTAAAGGGCGCGGCCAAGGGCACTGTCGAAGGCGCCGACTCGCAGCCGACTTCGCCTGGCCGTTTTGCCACGCTAACCCGTGATCTTTTCACCGGCAACGCGCTGATTCCGGTGCTCGCCGTGTTGGCCTCATTCTTGGTTGGTGGCATTTTGATTGCCCTGTCGAGCGAGAGTGTGCAGAGCGCATCGTCTTATTTCTTTGCTCGACCGGGCGATACTTTCTCAGCCATCTGGAACTCAATCTTTGGTGCCTATGACGCCCTGTTTAGAGGTTCGATCTATAACTATCAGGCGAGCAACTTTGGCGACGGTATTCTGTCGCTAACCCAAACGCTTGCCTATGCAACACCGATCACGATCGCCGGTCTTGGTCTAGCGGTGGCTTTTAGGTCTGGCCTGTTCAACATTGGTGGCACCGGTCAGATTATCGCCGGCGCGGTGGGCTCAACCATTGTTGCGCTCTATTTGCCAATTTGGCCTGGTCCGCTGCACTTTTTGATTGCGGTGCTCGCCGGTGTGATTGCCGGTGCCCTGTTCGGCGGTTTTGTGGGTTTTCTAAAGGCTTCAACGGGTGCTAATGAAGTTATCGTCACCATCATGTTCAACTACGTTGCAGTCTTCTTGCTGCACTACTCGTTGACCAGCTGGCTTAAGGCCCCGCTTGCAGTAAACCCGCAGTCGAGCCCGTTGCCGAATGACGTTTTGTATCCCTCACTGGCTGGCTCTGCCTACCCGCTGCACGCAGGGTTCATTGCGATGCTGCTCGCGGTTGCCGGTGTTTGGTGGCTTATGAACCGCTCATCGGTCGGTTTTCACTTTAAAGCTCTAGGCCACAACCCAAGTGCCTCACGCGTAGCCGGAATTAACATTGGCAGAACCTACTTTTTGGTAATGGCAGTGTCGGGTGCTTTGGCTGGTTTGGCCGGAACCTCGCAGATTCTCGGAACCGAAAAATATCTGGGCACCGGTGTTGCTGCTACCTATGGTTTCGACGCAATCACAGTAGCGCTTTTGGGTCGTTCGAACCCGATGGGTGTTTTGGCAGCTGGCATTTTGTTTGGTGGTTTGCGCGCCGGTGCGGTGACCATGCAGGCTAACCAAAATGTGCCAATCGACATTGTTTATGTGGTTCAGTCGATGATCGTCTTGTTTATTGCGGCACCACCTCTGGTGCGTTCGATTTTCTTTATGCCAAAGCAAAAGGAGGTCCGCGCATGAGCCAGGCCAAAAAACGCGGCGCTATTCGTGTGCCAATCATTTTGTCGGTGCTGGCGCTGGTCACGTTGTGGATCGCCGCCATCGCCCCAACCGGCGACACCACGATTCAGATCAACAACAATCTAAGCTCTGGTGGCGCCACCGAGGCTTTCAGGTTTGCCAACATTGTGACCAGCACAGCTTTTAGCGCCTGGGTTACCTTTGGGCTAACCCTGTTGGCTGCTGGTCTTGCCTGGTGGTTGGCTCTCACCGCGCGCAAAGCTTCGCGCTGGTTGAGCATTGGCTTTGGTGTTGTTTTTGTATTCAACATTTTGGTTTCGCTGTTCAATGGTCAAACCATGACCATCACGGCATTGCTGCACGGTTCGCTTTCGCTAGCGGTGCCGCTGATTTTTGGTTCGCTTGCCGGCGTTTTGAGCGAGCGCGTAGGCTTGGTCAACATTGCCATCGAAGGCCAATTGCTTGCCGGCGCTTTTGTTTCGGCTATGGTCGCCACCTTGGTTCAAAATCCTTGGGCTGGTCTGGTTGGCGCCTTGGCTGCCGGTGCGCTGGTTTCTTGGTTGCTTGCAGTTTTTGCCATTCGCTACGTGGTTGACCAGATCATCATCGGCGTGGTGCTCAACGTTCTGATTGTTGGTTTGACCAACTTTATGTTCAGCACGTTCATGTCGGCCAGTCCACAGCTGTTCAACTCGCCTCCGCGTCTACCAGCTATAGATATTCCTGGTTTGGCGTCGATTCCGGTGCTCGGCCCGGTGTTCTTTAGCCAGAGCCCAATCGTTTATTTGATGTATCTAGCCGTTGCCGGCGTTTGGTTCGCTCTCTATAAAACCCGTTGGGGTTTGCGGCTTCGCGCCGTGGGTGAATACCCTAAGGCAGCCGACACCGTGGGCATTAAGGTTTATGCCACTCGCTATCGCAGCGTAATGATCGGTGGCGCCCTTGCTGGTTTGGGTGGCGCGTTCTTCACCATTGGCCAGTCGTTGGCTTTTGGCAAAGAGATGACTAACGGCGCGGGTTATATCGCTTTGGCGGCCCTCATCTTTGGTCGCTGGAACCCGGTTTATGCTGCCTTTGCAGGCCTGCTTTTTGGTTTCGCCGAGAACCTGCAATACAGCCTCTCAACTGTTGGTTCACACCTGCCGAGCGACTTTTTGTTGATGCTGCCTTATGTTTTGACGGTGGTTTTGGTTGCTGGTTTGGTGGGCAAGGTTACTGGCCCGGCTGCTGCGGGCAAAGCCTATATAAAGAGTTAGCAGAACTAGCATGAACGAATTTGGCCAAGCTGAAATTAACTGGGATGCCCTTCGGGCCGAAGCGGTTTCGGCAATGCACAGGTCTTATTCGCCCTACAGCAACTTTGCGGTTGGTGCGGCAGCTTTGACTGCCGATGGGCGCGTGGTTTCGGGTTGCAACATTGAGAACGCTAGTTATGGCGTGACGCTGTGTGCCGAATGTTCTTTGGTGAGTGACCTGTTTCGCACCGGGGGAGGGCAGCTGGTTGCTTTCACCTGCGTTGACAAGGCGAGCAACATTTTGATGCCCTGCGGTCGTTGCCGCCAGCTGCTGTTTGAGCACTCGGCCCCGGGTATGCTGCTCGAAACAGTTTCGGGCATTCGCACGATTGAACAGGTTTTGCCCGACGCGTTTGGGCGTCGTGACTTAGCCGACCGCGGCGGCAACGCCGGTGAAGTTGCGGGCGAAGGTTCGCTAGCGAACACCAGCTCGCAAGAAGGAGCATAACCGTGAGCAGTTTTAGCGCAGTCGAACTTATTATTGCCAAGCGTGAGCGTGGCGAACTTAGCACCGAGGCCATCAACTGGTTGGTGCAGAACTATGTTTCTGGCGTGGTTGCCGATGAGCAGATGTCGGCGATGGCGATGGCAATTTTGCTCAACGGCATGAACCGCCGCGAAATTCATGACCTCACCACGGCAATGATTGCTTCGGGCGAGCGACTCGATTTTGCCGCCCTGCCAATGCCAACCGCCGACAAACATTCAACCGGTGGCGTGGGCGACAAAATCACCCTGCCACTAGCCCCACTTGTTGCCAGCTATGGGGTTGCGGTGCCGCAGCTTTCGGGCCGTGGCCTTGGGCACACTGGCGGCACGCTCGACAAACTTGAAGCCATAAGTGGTTGGCGAGCAAAGCTAAGCAACGACGAGATGCACCGCCAGCTAGCTGAGGTTGGGGCAGTGATTTGCGCCGCTGGCTCTGGCCTAGCGCCGGCCGACCGCAAACTTTATGCCCTGCGCGATGTGACCGGCACGGTTGAGTCGATTGCACTGATTGCTAGCTCGATCATGAGCAAAAAGATTGCTGAGGGCACCGGCTCTTTGGTGCTTGATGTTAAGGTGGGCACCGGCGCTTTTATGAAAACTGCCGAGCGAGCTCGCGAGCTTGCCCAAACTTTGGTGGCTCTGGGTCAAGACGCGGGCGTCAAGACTTCGGCGCTGCTCACCGACATGAACACCCCGCTTGGTCTCAAGATTGGCAACACCCTTGAGGTTGAAGAGTCGATTGAGGTTTTGCAGGGTGGCGGCCCAGCCGATGTGGTTGAGCTGACCGTTGAACTTGCGGCCGAAATGCTTCGCCTGGCTGGCCTTGGCGATGTTGATGTGCAGGCAAATCTCAAGAACGGCAAAGCTCACGACAAGTGGGTTCAGATGATTCAGGCTCAAGGCGGCGACATGAGTGTGCCGTTGCCGCAGGCGCGCGAGAGTCACACAATTGTGGCGGCATCCTCTGGCTTTTTAAATCGCTTGGATGCCCTGCAGGTTGGCGTGGCAGCTTGGCGCCTGGGTGCGGGTCGCGCCCGCAAAGAAGACGCGGTGCAGTTTGGTGCGGGCATCACGCTTCACGCCAAGCCGGGCGACGCAGTGGTTGCCGGTCAACCGCTAATGACTCTGTTCACCGATGAAGCCGCTCGTTTCGACGCTGGCCTGGCTGCGCTCGAGGGTGGGTTTGACATTGCCTCAGAGAACGCTCTGGGTGAACGCCCCGCTAACCGTTTTGGTGGCTCGGGTAGCATTGTGATTGACCGAATCGAAGGTTAGAAAGCCAAAATGCCACATTTGAATCTCAAAAAACTGCCAAAAGTTTCGCTGCACGATCACCTTGACGGTGGCCTGCGCCCGCAGACCATCATTGAACTTGCGGCTGCGGTTGGCCACCAGTTGCCAACCACCGATGCCGTTGAACTTGGCCAGTGGTTTGTTGATTCAGCCGACTCAGGTTCGCTGGTGCGCTATCTTGAAACTTTTGACCACACCATCGCCGTGATGCAAACCGTTGAGGGTTTGCAGCGAGTGGCTCGTGAGTTTGTGCTTGACCTTGCCGAAGATGGCGTGATTTATGGTGAAGTGCGTTGGGCCCCTGAGCAGCACCTGCAGCGTGGGCTAACCCTTGACGAAGTTGTTGAGGCTGTTCAAGACGGCCTCGAACAGGGCATGGATGCCGTTGAAGCCAAGGGCGGGTTTATTCGCACCGGGCAACTTGTGACCGCAATGCGTCACGCCGACCGCGGCCTTGAGATTGCTGAACTAGCCGTGCGCCACCGCAACTCAGGCGTGGTTGGCTTTGACATTGCTGGTGCCGAAAAAGGTTTTATGCCAAGCCGCCACAAGTTGGCTTTTGACTATCTTGCCGGTGAGCTAATGCCGGTTACCGTTCACGCCGGTGAGGCCGACGGCATCGACAGCATTCACGACGCACTGGTTTCGGGTCGCGCGCTTCGCCTCGGCCACGGTGTGCGAATCATCGAAGACATTTTGCTTTCGCGCAGCGAAAACGACACCGACTTTGTTGAGCTTGGCCCGGTTGCCCGTTGGGTTTACGATCGTCAGATTCCGCTTGAGCTTGCAGTTTCTTCAAACATGCAAACCGGCGCTGTGCAGATCGAAGACGCCACAGTTGCCGATCATCCGTTTGCCGTGCTCTATGACCTTGGTTTCAAAGTGACCGTCAACACCGACAACCGCCTAATGAGCGGCACCACTTTGACTAAAGAGCTCGAACTTCTGGTTGATGTGTTTGGCTACACCCTGGCCGACCTTGAGCAGTTTCAGCTAAACGCTGCCGAGGCTGCTTTTCAAGACCTCGAACAGCGCGAAGAGCTTATGGACATTATCAGCGAAGGCTTCGAAGACTTCAAATAATGAGTGACCGCCTAGCCGCCGCTTTTAGCCCCACTTCGGTGCTTTTGCAGCGCTCGGCGAGTTCGTGGCGCGAAGCCATTGGTTTAGCCGGTGCTGGGCTGGTTGCCGCGGGCGTCACAACGCCCGGCTACACCGAAGCGATGATTGCCGTGGTTGAAGCCAACGGCCCATACATTGTGATTGCACCCGGTTTTGCCCTAGCTCACGCGCGACCTTCAGCCGAAGTGCTGCGCTGGGGCATGAGCTTGGTCACACTGGCCGAGCCAGTGCAGTTTGGTGCTGGCGCAAACGACCCGGTGAAAGTTGTGGTTGGGTTGGCTGCCACCGACAAGCAGCAGCACATCGAAGCACTGCAGCTGCTCGCCGAGAAACTGATTGAACCCGAGTTTGTGAATTCTCTATTAAAACTTTCTAGTTTCGAGCGGTTTGTAGAGCTTTTATCTAGCTAGGGTGCAAAAATAGCTAGATGAAGATTTTGGCGGTATGCGGTGAGGGCATTGGCACATCAGTGCTGCTCAAAATGAACGCCGACCGCGTGCTAAAAAGACTAGGAATCGAAGCCCTGGTTGAAGCAACCGACATCGAAACCGCAAACGCAACTCGCGACGCACAAATCTTTTTGACCACCGCAGGTTTGCAAGACAAACTCGCCGGCGGCCCAGCAGAAGTGATCGCAATCGAAAAAGTTTTTGACCTCGAAGAGCTAACCGAAAAGCTCAGCGCCGCGCTGCTCTAACCGAGCAACTCTTTCATCGCAGCCGTCAGCTCGGCCAGTGAAGCCTTAGCTTCGGCGGCACTCGCACCCTGAGCCTGCAGGTAACACTTGAGTTTAGGTTCGGTGCCCGAAGGTCGCACGATAACGCGGCGAGCGTTGCCCCCGGCTGCGTTCAGGTCAAAGCGCAGACCCTCAGTCGGCGGCAAGCCGTTATAGCCCTGGGCCAAGTCGGTAACAATCACCCCACTGCCCGCCAAAACAGTCGGCGGCTCAGCTCGCAAACGTGCCATAGTGTCGCTGATAATCGACAAATCGCTCACACGAATCGAAATCTGGCCCGTGGCATAAAAACCATACTTGCGACCCAAATCAGCCAGCAAATCATCAAGAGTTTTGCCCTCAGCAGCCAAACGGTTCACAATGCCAGCCATCAAAACCGCAGCCGAAATGCCATCTTTATCAGGCACATTCTGCGGGTCAATGCAATAACCTAGAGCCTCTTCAAAACCAAACAGCAGGTTTGGCACCTTCGAAATCCACTTGAAACCTGTCAAAGTCTCAACAAACTCAAGACCATTCGCGGCAGCCACCGCACCCAACGCCGAACTCGACACAATCGAACAAGCCAACGCCCCAGAACGCCCCGCAGCCACAGCCCGGCCGGCAATCTCATCAGCCAAAATCAGCCCAACCTCATCGCCAGTCAACTTTCGCCAACCCACAAAATTGCCGGCCCCATCGCGAGCCTCGGCGTCAGCAACCGCCACCGCCAAACGGTCAGCATCAGGGTCGTTTGCCAAAATAACGTCGGCACCAACCGCGCTGGCCTTGGCAAACGAAAGGTCCATGGCTCCCGGTTCTTCAGGGTTCGGGAACGCAACCGTCCTAAAAGTGCCATCAGGGTGAAGCTGCTCGGTCACGGTTTCGAGCGGTTGCAGCCCCGCTGCCGCCCACAGCGGCTCAACCGTTGCCCAGCCCACACCGTGCATGGCGGTGTAAACAATCTTGACCTGCTTCGAAGTGTCAGCAACCTGAGATTCAGCAAGCGGATGCGCCCACTGCGCAGTCAAATCGCGATAGGCGGCGCGAACGGCGTCGCCCAAAAGGTGAACGTTGTCGGCTGCCGCGAGGTTATCGACTTTTGCAATCTCATCGAAGGTGAGGGTGGCGGCAACTCGGTCGATTTCGGCGGCAATCTGTTTGTCGACTGGCGCGATGATTTGCGAGCCACCGTTGGCACCGCCGAGATAGACCTTATAGCCGTTGTCGCGCGGAGGGTTGTGGCTTGCAGTCACCATCACTCCTGCCGACAGCCCTAAATGTTTGACGGCAAAAGCCAGCAGTGGGGTAGGGGCAAAGTTGTCGAACAGGTGCACGGTCACGCCAGCAGCAGCAAAAATCGCGGCTGAATCTTGAGCAAAAACATCGCTGTTCACTCGGCCATCAAAACCGATTGCAACAGACGGGTTCTCAAAGTTGGCGTTCAAATAGGCTGCGATGCCGGCGGCAGCCTGTGCCACCAAAACCCGGTTCATGCGATTCGGGCCAGCGCCCAACTCACCGCGCAGTCCGGCCGTGCCAAACCCAATGCGCGCTCCAAACCGGTCGCGCAACTGCGCGAGGTCGGCGGCGTTGCCCGCCTCAACTTTGGCGATCAGTGTGTCGAGCTCAAAGCGAGTTTCGGCGTCGGGGTCTTGCAGCATCCACGCTTTGGCAGCTGCAACTAAGGCTTTGATTTCGGCAAACGACATAGCTGTGAACCTTAAAGCTTGGTGACGATCTGAGCCAGCAGAGCGCTGATGCGGCCCTCAGCCTCGCGGCCGGCGTCTATTACTTCTTGGTGGCTCAGCGGCGTCTTTTGAATGCCGGCAGCCAAGTTAGTCACAAGCGACAGGCCCAAAACCTCAAGGCCCACCTGGCGCGCGGCAATCGCCTCGAGCGCCGTTGACATGCCAACCACGTGACCGCCGATTGCCTTAGCCATTTGAACTTCAGCCGGGGTTTCATAGTGCGGGCCGCGAAACTGCACATAAACGCCATCTTCGAGCGTGCCGTCAACACCGCGGGCGATGTCGCGCAGACGCTGCGAATAAAGGTCGGTGAGGTCAATAAAAGTGGCGCCTTCGAGAGGGCTGTCAGCGGTTAGGTTGATGTGGTCGCTGATCAAAACCGGTGAACCAGGTTTGATGGTTTCGCGAATACCACCGGCACCGTTGGTCAAAATCATGGTCTTCACACCGGTTGCAGCAGCCGTGCGCACACCGTGCACCACGCGTCGCACACCGTGACCCTCGTAATAGTGGGTGCGGGCACCAAGCACCAAAGCGTGCTTGCCATTCGGCAACAAAATCGAGCGGATGCTAGCCACATGCCCCTCAACAGCTGGCGGCAAGAAACCAGGAATCGAGGCCGCCGGAACGCTGGCAATAGTTTCACCCATGAGGTCGGCGGCTTTCGCCCATCCGCTGCCCAAAGTCAACGCAATATCGTGACTGGCCACGCCAGTTTTTTCGGCGATAACCGCCGCGGCTTCAAGGGCCAAGTCAAAAGGTTCGCTCGAACCGTGGTTGTGAAGGTTTTCAAAAATATTGCTCATGTTTTGAGTCTAGTTGCCCGCAGTTTGTCGATTTGGTGGGTGATGTCACGGTTTTGCGACAGAATTGAGACGTGAGTGAATCAAGCAACCCAACTGTCAAAAAGAACCACCATATTGTTGTCATTGGCGGTGGGCCTGGCGGTTATGAAGCTGCTTTGGCAGGTCGCCAACTTGGCGCCGATGTAACACTCATCGAAGACCACGGCATCGGTGGCAACGCGGTTCTGACCGACGTTGTGCCTTCAAAGGGCTTGATTTCAACCGCCGACGCGGCAAACAACGTTAAGCGCGCCGAGAAGCTCGGCATTGGTTTCACTATTGGCGGTGAGCGCGTTCACCCAAAGATGAAGATTGACCTAGGCGCCGTTAACGAGCGACTTTTAGCGATGGCTCACGAACAGTCGCAAGAAATGCGCGCAACCCTAGTTGAGGCTGGCGTGCGAGTTTTGAACGGTCGCGGTCGCCTCGACGGCAACCACCACGTAATCTTTGCACCAAACGATGGCGCTGCCGAAGAGCGCATGGAGGCCAAAACCATCATCGTGGCTGTTGGCGCAACCCCGCGCGAGCTGCCAGATGCCAAGCCAGACGGTGAGCGCATTCTCACCTGGAAGCAGCTCTATAAACTAACCGAACTGCCTGAGCACATGATTGTGGTTGGTTCGGGTGTGACCGGCGCCGAGTTTGCCTCGGCTTTTCACGGTTTGGGCTGCGAAGTTACCCTGATTTCAAGCCGCGACATGGTTTTGCCAAGTCAAGACCAAGACGCAGCAGAGCTTATCGAAAACGTTTTTCGCAGCAAGGGCATGAACGTGCTCAACAAGTCGCGCGCCGACAAAGTTGTGAACACCGGCTCGGGCGTTGAAGTCACTCTGGGCGACGGAACCATCGTTAAAGGCTCACACTGTTTGATGGCCGTCGGTTCGATTCCGAACACCGCAGGCTTAGGTTTGGTTGAGGCCGGCGTTGAACTCACCGAATCAGGTCACATCATCACCAACAAGGTCGCTCGAACCTCACGCGCCAACGTTTATGCGGCCGGCGACTGCACAACATTTTTTCCGCTCGCAAGCGTCAGCGCAATGCAGGGTCGAACCGCCGTGTTCCACACCATGGGTGACGTGGCAATGCCCACCCAAATTCGCAACGTTTCAGCCAACGTATTCACCTCACCAGAAATCGCTTCGGTGGGTTGGTCGCAGGCAGCGCTCGAGGCTGGCGAGGTCAACGGACACGTCGTCAAGTTTGACCTACCGTCAAACCCTCGCGCCAAAATGATGGGCTTGCAGTTTGGTTTCATCAAAATCATCGCCTCAACCGGTGGCACCGTAATCGGTGGCGTAGTCGTGGCTAAGTCGGCGTCTGAGCTGATTTATCCGATCGCCGTAGCAATCGAAAACCGACTAACAGTGGATGAACTCGCACGCACCTTCACGGTCTACCCGTCGCTTTCGGGCAGCATCATGGAGGCCGCTCGCGCCTTGCACACCCCCAACGTTTAAGTCTGGCCAAACGTCTAGGTTTTCGCCGCAACATTGTCGCAGGCTCGCCTTAGCCTCACCCCATGGCTAAAACCAAGCGCTGCCCAAAGTGCGGCAATCGAACCCGCAGCTGCTTTTTCACGACCAAGCAGGCGGTCGCAACCAACTCGGCCGGCCAAACGCTGGTGCACCCAAACGGCCAGCCAGCCCTTGGCTACCCGATGCGAAAATGCCCAAAATGCGAGTGGATGGGCGACTTCATCATCACACCTCAGACGCCGGCCGCAACCCCGCCTGGTGCCGCCTCAAACCGCGTGCCGCTCGACCTGCTCGATGATGACGACGAAGACTACATCAACCACTACTATCACTAAAAACGGCGTCGGCTGAGTAAACTTTTTCAAAGCCAACTTTGTTTGAGCCGATCTGATGTTCCCCGATGAAAGAAGTTGCAAATGATTTCAAGCACCATTGAGCGCTTCATTTTTTGGTCGCGTTGGCTGTTGTCACCACTCTATTTGGGTCTGGTTGCTGTGATGGCCGTTCTGGTGGTCAAGTTTGCCATCGAGCTCTACAAGATGGTTGTTAACGTAGCAGCCACCGAAGCTCAAGACTTTGTTCTGGGCCTGCTCGGTTTGCTCGACCTCGTGTTGCTAGCAAACCTAATCTTGATCGTGCTGTTCGCCGGTTATGAAAACTTTGTTTCAAAAATCGGTGTGGCAGAGGGCAACGTTGACCGGCCGGCCTGGATGGGTCACGTTGACTTCTCAGGTTTGAAAATCAAGCTCATCGGTTCGCTCGTTGCCATCTCGGTGATCGAGTTGCTCAAAGACTTTGTTGAAATCGCAGCCCACCCCGAAAAGCCGGTGCACGCCGAGTCAATTTTTTGGCAACTCATGATTCACCTCACATTTGTGGTGTCAGGTGTGCTTTTTGCGGTTATGGACTGGATCTCAGACAGTCGAGTGTTTAAAAAGCTAAGCCCCGCCGAAGCAGGGCAAAGCAACGAAGCTAGTCGAAGTGTTCTATAGCCTTTAGTCTTCGAACTCTAGCAGCACGGTGCCGGCTGGAACGGTTTCGCCCACTGCCGCACCGATTGATTTGATGACGCCGTCTTTGTGAGCGTTTAGTGGCTGTTCCATCTTCATAGCCTCAAGCACAACAACCAGGTCACCCTTGGCAACGGTGTCGCCAACAGCGACTGCGATCTTGACCACGGTTGACTGCATCGGCGCCTTCACAGCGTTGCCGTTGCCGCCAGCGCCGCCAGCGCCGCCAGCGCCGCCAGCTTTGCGCTTAGCAGCTGGTGCTGCAGCGGCTGATGCGCCTGCGCCGGCTGAAACGCCTGCGAACAGGTTGCTTGGCAAGCTAACTTCAACGCGCTTGCCGCCAACTTCAACAACCACTGAGTTGCGCTCGGCTGCGCCAGCGCCTGCCTCATGCTCGCCATCGAAAGCTGCAATGTCGTTCACGAATTCAGTTTCGATCCAGCGGGTATAGATGCCAAACTTGCCAACGCCGTCAGCGGTTGCCTCGCCAATAAAGGCAGGCTCGTTGACAATCTTTTGGTGGAATGGCAGAACGGTTGGTAGGCCTTCGACCTTCATTTCGCTGAGCGCGCGACGGGCGCGAGCCAACGCTTCGGTGCGGTTTGCGCCGGTGACGATTAGCTTGGCAACCATTGAGTCGAATGAACCTGAAATCTCGTCGCCTGACTCAACACCGGTGTCAACGCGAACGCCAGGGCCCGAAGGAGCCTTGAACAGCTTGACTGGGCCAGGGGCTGGCATAAAGTTGCGACCGGCGTCTTCGCCGTTGATGCGAAACTCAAAGCTGTGACCCTTGACCACTGGGTCGGCATAGTCGAGCTTGCCGCCCTCGGCAAGTCTGAACTGCTCGCGAACTAGGTCGATGCCGGTGACTTCTTCTGAAACTGGGTGCTCAACCTGAAGGCGAGTGTTGACCTCCAAGAACGAGATGGTGCCGTCTTGAGCAACCAAGAACTCACAGGTGCCAGCGCCCTGATAGCCAACCTCTTTCAAGATTGCCTTCGATGAGTCATAAAGACGCTTGATCTGGTCAGCGGTCAAGAATGGGGCAGGAGCTTCTTCGACAAGCTTCTGGTGGCGACGCTGCAACGAGCAGTCGCGGGTTGAAACAACAACGACGTTGCCGTAGGCGTCGGCCAAACACTGAGTCTCAACGTGACGTGGCTTCTCAAGGTATTTCTCAACGAAGCACTCACCGCGACCAAACGCTGCGATTGCCTCACGCGTTGCCGACTCAAAAAGCTCAGCAACTTCTGACTCTGCATAGGCAACCTTGATGCCGCGACCGCCGCCACCATAGGCAGCCTTGATAGCAACCGGCACGCCGTGCTTGGCAACAAACTCAAGAACTTCTTCGGCTCCTGCAACCGGGTTCAAGGTGCCGGCGGCCAACGGAGCGCCAACCTTTTCAGCAACGTGGCGGGCTGAAACTTTGTCGCCCAAGCGCTCAATCGCCTCAGGCGATGGGCCGATCCAAATCAAACCAGCTGCGATAACGCGGCGAGCAAACTCGGCGTTCTCTGCCAAAAAGCCATAACCGGGGTGAACCGCATTAGCACCCGAGCGGGCAGCAACGTCGAGAATCTTGTCGATCACAAGATAGGTCTCTGGGCCAGTGGTGCCATTCAGCGCATAAGCCTCATCGGCCAACTTGACGTGCATGGCATCGCGGTCTTGGTCGGCATAGACTGCCACCGAGGTGATGCCTGCATCGCGAGCCGCTCGAGCAATTCGCACCGCGATTTCGCCGCGGTTAGCAATGAGCAGTTTGGTGATTTTTTGGCCGTTAGCTGCGTTCATAATGGTCAAGCCTATTGGCTAAAGCCACTGTTTCGCCCGAAAACGGGGCGAAAAATGTTATCGATTCCAAAACGATGAATAGTCAACACCCAGCTCAATCGCCATTTCGCGAAGCGTTGGCAGCGAAAGCCCAATAACCGTGTGCGGGTCGCCTTGAATCGCGCGAATAAACGCGCCGCCGAGCCCATCAATCGTGAAAGCACCAGCGACCTTGAGCGGTTCACCGGTGGCCACATAGGCATCAATTTCGTGGTCGCTGAGGTCAGCAAAGAAAACCGTGGCGTGAGAAACGCGAGTGGTTGCCGGGCGTGAGCCATTCGGCGTCGCGGCAGCTGCATCCGCTTTAATTCGGTTGTCAATTAGGTGGTGCCCGCTAAAAAGTTTGCCGCTTTGACCGCGCATCGCAAGCCAGCGGTCGCGAGCCACCTCAGGCAGGTGTGGCTTGCCCAGCGATTCACCGCCGAACTCGAGCGAAGAATCGCAACCGATGATGATCGCATCGGCTGCATCGGGGTGGTTCAAAACTGCTTCGGCTTTGGCCCGTGCCAAAATGCCAACCATGTCGGCAGTTGATTTGATGAGACCCTCAGCCTCGGCAACCGCAGCAATCAGGTCTTCGTCAACCTGAGGGGCGATGCAAATCGGCTCGATGCCGCCGTTTCGCAACAGGGTTAGGCGAGCGGGTGAGGTTGAGGCCAAAACTAAGCGTGTCATGTGTCTAGGTTAGCGGCGCCTGCAACCCCAAGTTGCGCCGTTGCAAGCCGCACTGCCTGCTGGTTCAAAGTCAAGTTGCGGCGGGGCAGAGGCGGCAGGCGTCGCCAATGTGAAACACTATAAGAATGAACGCGAAACCTAACTGGCTGGGCAAGACCCTTGAGCTGAACATCGAAAAAGTAGCTCACGGCGGCATCTTTGTGGCCCGTCACGAAGGTCGCGTGGTTTTTGTGTCGCACGTTTTGCCTGGCGAACGAGTTAAAGCGCGAGTTTTTGAAGATCGCGGCGCCTCATTTTGCCGTGCCGAACCGATTGAAATTCTCGAAGCCTCACCTGACCGCGTGCCACAGGTGTGGAAAGACGCAGGTGTTGGCAAGGCGGGCGGATGTGAGTTTGGCCACATCAAGTTGTCGCGTCAACGCGAACTGAAGGCAGAGGTTATCACCGAGGCTTTGCAACGCATGGCTGGCATCGACATGAAGGTGACCGTTGAGGCGGCCCCCGGAGACGACGAATCAAACGGTTTGGGTTATCGCACCCGCATTCAACTGCACGTTGATGAGGCCGGCACGGTTGGGCCTTATCGTGAGCGCAGCCATGAAGTGGTTAAGGTCAAGACCCTGCCTTTGGCTGTCGAAGACATTCAAGAGCTTGAGTTTCAAAACAAGAACTATCAGAGCGTTGAAAACATTGAAATCGCGGCATCGAGTGCCGGTCAGATTCAGTGGAAGATCGACGGCAAGCTTAAAGGTGATGAGCGACTAATCGAGCGCGTTTCGGGCCGCACTTTCAGAATTAGTGGCGGCGGCTTTTGGCAGGTTCACCGCGCGGCACCTCAGGTGCTAACCAGTACTGTGCTCGAAATGATTGCTGCCGCTGGCATCGACAAGAAAGCCGATAACCTCGACCTTTATGGCGGTGTCGGTTTGTTCGCTAGCACCATGGCCGGCCGCTTCGGCAACGACCTCAAAATCACTTCGGTTGAGTCTTTTAGACAAGCAACCGATGACGCAACTTTGAACTTGAGTGACCTGCCTAACGCCAGCGCGGTTTGCGCGCCGGTTGAGCGCTTTCTTAACGAAAAAGCAAGCCAGGGCGCTAAGCCGCAAGCAACGATTGTGCTTGACCCGCCGCGTGCTGGTGCGGGTGCCAAAGTTATTGATCGGTTGCTAACCATTAGCCCGGCCCACATCGTTTATGTTGCCTGCGACCCAATTGCTCTGGCTCGTGACCTCAAGCAGCTACTTGCTGGCGGATACAAAATCGCGTCACTTCGAGCCTTCGACCTTTTTGCGCACACCCACCACGTTGAGACCATCGTGAGTTTGGTTAAATAGTTCGAAAGCAAGAAACGGGGGAGCATCGAAATGCCTAAGCCACTTCGACTAGCAATAGTCGACGACCACGAAGCGATTCGACTTGGTTTTTTGCACGCCGCCGAAAAAGCCGGTCACACGGTTGTGCTTTCGGTGTCTACAGTCGAAGAGCTGGTTGGGTGCGTTAGCAAAGACAGCTGCGACATCGCGGTGCTTGATCTTTCGCTCGGCGACGGTTCAAACGTGGCAAGCAATGTTTCGGCCGTGGTTGCCGAGGGTATTCCGGTGATTATTTTTAGCATCGCAGACAAACAAAATTTGGTTCGAGCTGCGCTGCGCGCTGGTGCTGCGGGGCTGGTTGCAAAATCTCACAAAATGGATGACCTGTTTAAAGCAATCGACGAGGTTGCGGCAGGCAATGAGATTGATAACAGCCAAACCGCAGCCGCGATAGATGCCGACCTTGACTTCAAAGAAGCTAACCTGAGTGCCCGCGAGCGAGAGGTTTTGTCGCTCTATGCCTCTGGGTTAGCGCAAAAGCAGGTGGCTCACTATTTGGGCATCAGCCAGCACACTGTAAAAGAACACATTGTTCGGGTGCGACGCAAATATGAAACAGCTGGTCGCCCAATTGAAAACAAAACCGACTGGGTGCGCCGGGCACTTGAAGACGGTTTGCTCGAAGATGGGGCGCTCTAATGCCAAACACAAACTCTTTGACCGAAACCGAAACTGTGCTTTCGACGACCTCGTTCACCAGCAACCTGATCGCCTCGCTGTCAGCGAAGGTTTTGTCGGTGGCCTCACTGCTTATCGCAGCCGAGATGTTTTATAACTTTCTCAGCACACAGTCTCACTTTTTGAACCCTTTTTGGGGTTGGTTCTTTATGGGATTGGTCTTAACTTCTGAGATAGCCATGTTTATCGGCGCTTGGTTTGTTGACTATGCAAAACTGACCGGCACGATTTTTGCGGTGGTCGTTGGGTTAACTATGTGCACCTGGGGATTGCAGCTGTTGGGCACGCAGTCAGTTTGGCAGTCTGAAACCCCATGGATCTATGAGGCACTTGGCGTGAGTGGCATTGCCGCTGCAATTTCTATGCCAACCGCTTTGGCCGTTGCCTATCAGGTGGCAATTCCACTGGGATGGGTTATTTTGCGCGAAAGCACCACCGCCAGCCAGTTTGAGCGGTGGGAGAGCGCCTATGGGGCGATCTATGTGTTTTTGTTTTCGATTTCGGTTTCGGCTCTGATTTGGCTTTTGCGATCTTCGGCTCGAAACACCGACATCGCGAGCCAAAAAGCGGCTGAGGCAGCGGCTGAAAGCGCGCGAGTCGATGCTATTGAGCGTGAACGTCACCGTATCGATGCTCTGGTTCACGACCAGGTTTTGACCACTTTGCTGCTGGCTTCGGCAGCTAAAACTCAAAAAGAAGCAACCCAGGTTAAAGAACTTGCCGCGGGTGCGATTGAAAAACTAATCAGTTTCAGCTCTTTGCAGGTGACTGACGAAAGCCCGATCACTGTGTCTAGCCTTTTTGAAGCTCTCAAAAAGACCGCGCAGGCTCAAGTGCCTGACCTTGAGATTGATTTGGGGCCAACCTCAGATCTTGAGGTGCCAGGTGAGGTTGCTGCGGCGATTAGCGAAGCCACCATTCAAGCTCTGACCAACTCGGTGCAACACGCCGGCCGAGGGGTTCGTCGAGAGTTGCTGCTGCGCAACCACACCGAGGGCGTCAAAGTTGTTGTTATTGACAACGGCAAAGGTTTTCGTGAAAGCCGCGTGCCAAAGCATCGACTCGGCATTCAGCTTTCGATGCGCAGACGAATGGCAGAGGTCGGTGGCAGTGTGAGAATCAATAGCAAACCAAATGAGGGTTGCACCGTTATTTTGCAGTGGAGCCAATCATGATTGTGATGCAGCGCTGGTTGGTTTCTATCTCGGGTCTGGCATTTGGCCTGTATCACGCTTTTCTTGGCCTTGTGATGCTGCTGGCTAACAAAGACGGCGATGCCAGATTGGTGATTGCCGCCCTAGTGATTTATGTCGCCACTTTGACTGCATCGATCACCATGTATGACGGCATGCGTCTGCCTTGGTATCAGGCGTGGACCAACCTCGCCGCAGTGATCGTTGTGCCACTGCTGATGCAGCTTCAACTTTCGCAAGACCAAATCGGCGGTTATTCCACCTGGTACGTAGCTGCTGCAGCAACTTTGCTGGCTGTGACATCAGTTCGCCAACATCGAGTTTTGGCATGGGTTGGTTTGGCCACACTAATCGCCCAAGTGCTTTATTGGGGTGGCTTGGGTTTCTTTGTTAATTCGGGTTTGATCGGTGCAATCTCATTTGTGGTGGCGGGCACGCTGCTCTCACTTGGCATTGAGGGCACCACAAAGGCCACGCTGGCTTTCACCGAAGAAGCTACAGCAACTGCTGCCAAATCGGCACGAACCTCAGCCTCTCGCATCGAAAGGCAGTCTCGCGCTCAAGAGGCACTGCGCGGGGCGCTGCCCACGCTAAGAACCATCGTTGCTCGCAACGGCCAGTTGCGAGTGGCCGAAAAGCGTGAAACAGTTTTGCTTGAAGCTCAGCTGCGCGACGAAATTTCGGGCGGCCTGATTATTGACGCTTTGATTCGCGATGCCGCACTCGAAGCTCGCCGACGCGGGGTCGAAGTGACCATTCGTGACGAAGGTGGTCTCGACGGCTGTGAGCTGCTTGAGCTTGAGACAATTCGTTTCGAAGTGGTCAGTGCCCTAAACCGCACTTTGACCGGTCGTGTTGTGGTTCGTGCGCCAAAAGGTGAAAAATGGCGCCTATCGATTGTTGTGGCACAACCCGGCTCTGAAGAACCAGACGAGTTTCTTAGATTAGGCAGCCGAGCCTAAACGGCCCAGCTTAGGCCTCGAAAGCCATCTTTAGCGTTTCAAGCGGCAGGCCACCAAGGTTTAGAGCTTTGCTGTGAAAGGCTTTGATGTCAAAGTCTGCACCGGCTCTGGCAGCCACGTCGTCGCGCAGTTGTTCCCAAATGCGCTGCCCAATCTTGTAGCTAGGTGCTTGACCTGGCCAGCCAAAATAGCGGTTCACTTCAAAGTCGATAAAAGCTGGTGCCATGTGCACGTTGCGACCCATGAACTCTCGGGCATACGCGTGATCCCACTTGCCGGTGCCGTCGAGCCTAGGCTTGCCCAAGTGCACGCCAATGTCGAGCACAACGCGTGCCGCTCGCATGCGCTGGCCATCTAGCATGCCCAGCTGGTCACCAAGGTCATCAAGAAAACCCAAATCTTGCATTAGGCGCTCGGCATAAAGCGCCCAGCCTTCGGCGTGGCCCGAGCTAAAGCTGAGGTTTCGACGCCATGAGTTGAGCTCATTTTTATTGAAAACTGCTTGGGCAACCTGAAGGTGGTGGCCGGGTACTCCCTCGTGATACACCGTGGTGGTTTCACGCCAGGTCGAAAAAGTTGTGACGCCTTCAGGCACCGACCACCACATGCGACCGGGTCGCGAAAAGTCGTCGGTTGGGCCGGTGTAATAAATGCCACCGGTGTTCGTCGGCGCAATCATGCACTCAAGGTTGCGAAGCTCAGGGGCGATATCAAAGTGACTTTTGCCAAGTTCTTCGATGGCGCGGTCAGACAGGTTTTGCATCCACGCTTGAAGCGCATCAGAACCGTTTAGCTTGCGTTTTTCATCGGCATCAAGTTTGGCGATAGCCTCTTCGACCGTGGCGCCACGCTTGATTTTGTTTGCGACCGCCTCTTGTTCGGCAGTGACGCGGGCGAGTTCTTCGATGCCCCACTCGTAGGTTTCGTCGAGGTCGACTGTTGCGCCCAAAAACTCGCGACTAGCCAGCTGATAGTGCTCCCGACCCACGGCATCTTTTTTAGGGGCCGCATCGAGCAGTTCGCCGGTCAAAAAGTTGCCCAACAAAACATAGCTTTGAGTGGCTGATTCGGCTGCTCGCTTTAGGTCTTTGCGAAGGCTTTTTGGCAGTTCTTCGCCGCCGGCACGGGCGCTCTTAGCAAAATCGACGAAGAAACCGTTGCCGTCAGTTAGTTGACGAATTTGTTTTGCGACTTGTTTGACCTGGCGTCGGGCTGGCGTATTGCCATGTTTGATGCCGGCACGAAGGGTTTCGACATAGCCGGCAAGCGCACCGCCAACAGCGTTCATGCGACCAACGAGGTTTTGCCAGTCTTGCTCGGTTTCGGTAGGTGAGAGGTCAAAAATGTCTCGAATGCCTTGAGCTGGTGAAGCGATCACGTTCAGGTTGCGTTCGGCCAAGCGAGCTTCGAAAATTTCGTTTTCAAGCTCAAGCTGAGTGAGCATTGCGTGTTTGGTGACGAGGTCGACTTCGTCGGCAGGTTCGGTGGTTCGAAGCTTCACCAAAAAACGGTTTCGCTCCTCGTTATAGCGAGCTTCACCTGCTGGGCTTTGGTCTGAAAGTTTATCTGCGCCAATCGGTGAGCCTACTGATGTTGCAAACTCTGGGCTCAGGTTGATTAGCGTTTCATACCAATGCTCAGCAAGCAGGTCGATTTTGCTTGGCACACGGGTCATAAACCCATTCTCGCAAACTGAGTTGGTCAATTAGAACTTAAATACAAAATGTGCATTAGGTAAACAGAAGGTTAACAACTGCCCGAAGCTGAACCCGAAGCTGAACCCGAAGCTGAACCCGAAGCACAGTTGCGCTGCGGCCAAAATCAGACGCCGACAACCACAGGTTTTAGCGGGTCAAACCACGTCGATAGGCAGCGCGCCACTGACCGAAACCAGTGGCAATCGGGGCTCGAAGCAAACCCGCATTGCGTGACCAACTTGAAACCGGTTGAAGCACCACACCAGCCGAGTGAGCCGCCGCAGTTGCCGAAGCAGCCTGCAAAACAGCGACCACAACAGCCAGTTCTTCAGGCGATGGGTTGCCGCTAAGCACGCGAAAGCCAGGCTGTGGCGAATCGTTAGCGTCAGACATTTATCCTCGTTAAAAATCGATGGTTTAAAGCGGAATGTTGCCGTGCTTTTTAGGTGGCACGTTCGCGCGTTTGGTGCGCAGCGCACGCATAGCCTTAATCACCGAAATGCGAGTTGCCGCAGGTTCGATAATGCCGTCGAGCTCGCCACGTTCAGCTGCCAAGAAAGGGCTCGCCACGTTGTAGGTGTATTCAGCTGCCAGTCGGGCGCGAACCTGATTGACATCTTCGCCGTTGGCTTCGGCCTGACGAATCTGCTCGCGAAACAGAATGTTCACGGCACCCTGGCCGCCCATAACAGCGATTTCGGCCGTCGGCCAAGCAAGGTTAATGTCTGCACCGAGCTGCTTCGAGCCCATCACAATGTAGGCGCCTCCGTAGGCCTTGCGAGTGATCACAGTCACCAGCGGCACAGTCGCTTCAGCATAGGCATAAAGCAGTTTGGCGCCGCGGCGAATCACACCCGCCCACTCTTGGTCGGTGCCAGGCAAATAACCGGGCACATCAACCAGGGTCAAGATTGGAATCGAGAAAGCGTCGCAGAATCGAACAAAGCGCGCAGCTTTTTCGCCCGCCTCAATGTTAAGCGTGCCAGCCATCTGCTGCGGTTGGTTGGCAATAATGCCAACGCTGCGACCATCAACTCGAGCAAAACCAATCAAAATGTTTGGTGCAAAAAGCGGCTGAACTTCAAGAAAATCGTTGTTGTCAACAATGCTCTCGATAATGGTTCGCATGTCGTAGGGCTGGTTTGGTGAGTCAGGAATAATCACGTTGAGTTCGCGGTCAGCCTCAGTCACCTCAAGCTCAGTCGACGCTGCATAAGCCACAGTCTCGGCGAGATTGTTCTCAGGCAAAAAGCTCAACAGGGTGCGAGCATAGTCAATCGCATCTTCTTCGTCGCTAGCCAAATAGTGGGCAACGCCAGAAGTCTTGTTGTGGGTCAAAGCGCCACCAAGCTCCTCCATGCCAACATCTTCGCCGGTGACAGTCTTAATAACGTCAGGGCCAGTCACGAACATGTTTGAAGTTTTGTCGACCATGATCACAAAGTCGGTGAGCGCAGGCGAATAAACTGCGCCACCAGCAGCAGGGCCCATGATGATTGAGATCTGAGGAATCACACCCGAAGCCATTGTGTTGCGCTTGAAGATTTCGCCATATTTGCCCAGGGCGATTACACCCTCTTGAATGCGCGCGCCACCCGAGTCGAGCATGCCGATCAGCGGCACACCGGTTGCAATGGCGAGGTCCATCACCTTAATAATCTTGTTGCCGGCAGCCTCACCGAGCGAACCGCCAAAAATGGTGAAGTCTTGCGAGAAAACTGCAACCTGACGGCCCTGAATCGTGCCAACGCCGGTAACTACCGAGTCGCCATAAGGGCGCGCTTTATCCATGCCAAAAGCAGTTGAGCGGTGGCGCACAAACTCATCAAGCTCTTCGAATGAGCCCGGGTCGAGCAGCATCTCGATGCGTTCGCGTGCGGTTTTTTTGCCCTTGGCGTGCTGCTTAGCAATCGCAGCTTCGCCACTGGCATAAACAGCCTCGTGATAGCGCTTTTCAAGGTCTTTTAGCTTGCCGGCTGTGGTGAAGAGGGCTTCATCCATCGGTGTCTGGTCTGACGTCAAGGTTCACTCCGTGATTTTCAGGTTGCCACAACTCTACCGAAGGCGGGCGGGTTCGCTAACCTTTTGCCTATGGAGTTACCAAATAGTGAGGCAATCGCAACCAAACTGGTTTATGTTTCAGAGACAGGTTCGACCAACAGTGACCTCATAGCCGCTGCTGCGACCGGCGGCGAAAGCAACTGGCCTGACTTTTCGGTTTATGTCACCGGTTATCAAAATGCCGGGCGTGGCAGATCTGGTCGGGCCTGGATCGCGCCCGCCGGCAGCTCACTGTTTGTGTCGGTGTTGGTTCGTCGGTTTGATGTGCCAGTTGAAAATCTGGGATGGCTGCCGCTGCTCGCCGGCTTAGCCATGTCACGGGCGGTCGCTGGCCGGCTAGAGGCGAGTGCCGATAGCGGTTCAGAGTTTGCGATTGCCAATGTCGACCGCGTGGGCGTCAAATGGCCCAACGATGTTTTGGTCGGCGATAAAAAAATCTCGGGCGTGCTTAGCGAACTTTTGCCCGACCTCAGCGGCGTCGTGATTGGCGCCGGGCTGAATCTCACGCTGACCCCAGAGCAGTTGCCGGTTGACACCGCAACATCGTTGGCAATCGTCGGCGACCAAGACGCGCTCGCCGCAGCTGGTGCGGCAATCGATGCTGCAACCCTAGACGATGTCTTGAGCCGTTACCTTGCGTCGCTTCGCGAACTGGTCGGCAGCCTAGTTGCCTTTAGGGGCAATGCCGCGCTCGCCGGCTTGCAGGGCCAGGTCAACGCCGGCTGTGTGAGCGTGGGGCAAGAGGTTCGCGTTATTTTGCCCGGCGAGCAAGAGGTTTGGGGCACAGCCAAAAGCATCGACGAGCAGGGCCGTTTGCTGGTCGAAACTACCTCGGGCACGGCCATGGCGGTCTCTGCAGGCGATATTGTGCACCTGCGGCATCGCTAAAGTGCGTTTTGCCCACCGCGCATCCGCCACAATTAGATGGTGAGTTTTCAAGCCGAACATAAACTGGCCAGGTTGCGCCCGCGCGCGGCCAGACTTATTTTGCCGACGCTGATTTTGGGTCTCACTGTGGGGGCGTTGGCTTTCTTTGAAAACCGCAAAATCGATTCGTGGCTAACCCTAACTTTGAATGTCACCGCTGCGGTTTTAGTTTTTTTTGCGTGGATGCTGCCGCTGGCACGTCACCTTTCACGCTGGCTTGAGGTTTCGACGAACCGTTTGGTTTGGCGTGACGGGTTTTTCGGGCAGAAACGCCGCGAGGTCAGCTGGCACGAAGTTAGCTCTGTCGAAGTGTCGCGGGGTCGGGTTACAGTTTTTATTCACGGTCAAGAGCCGCTCGTGTTGGTTGGTTTGCCAAAAGCTAAACAGCTGGCTCGTGAAATGCAGAATCTAGTTAGAGGGTAGGCAAATGTCTGAGCAGAAGAAACTTCGCGTTGGCGTGATCGGTGCTGGTCAGTTAGCCCGCATGATGACTGTGCCGGCCATCAACCTCGGCCTTGATTTGAAGGTTTTGGCTGAGGCTGAAGGCGCATCGGCGTCGCTTGCCACAACTGTGGTTGGTGATTACACCAAACTTGATGTGGTTAAAAAGTTTGCCGCAACGGTTGACGTTATTACTTTCGACCACGAGCACGTGCCGCTAAACATTTTGCAAGATCTTGAAGCCAGTGGGGTTAGCGTGCAGCCACCTTCAAAAGCTTTGGCTTTTGCCCAAAACAAGCTTCACATGCGTGAACGTTTGGGCGCCTTGAACTTGCCGATGCCCGACTGGGCTGCAGTCAGCTCTGCCAGCGAAATCGATGATTTCATTGCCGCCCACGAGGGCGTGGCCATTTTGAAAACCCCAATCGGTGGTTATGACGGCAAAGGCGTGCGAGTGATTCGCAGCGCCGAAGACGCGAGCGACTGGCTTGAAGCGGCCACCCTAGCCGGCTTGGGCGGCGAGCTGCTGATCGAAGAAAAAGTTGAATTTGTGCGCGAGGTTGCGCAGTTGAGTGCGCGAAACCCAAGCGGCGAATTCAAGGCTTGGCCGCTGGTGCAAACCACTCAGAGCAACGGCGTGTGCGCCGAGGTTCTAGCCCCAGCACCCGGTGCCACCGATGCGATGCTTGAGCTTTCGGTTGCCATCGCTGCTCACGTTGCCGAAGGTCTTGGGGTTACCGGTGTTCTTGCGGTCGAAATGTTTCAAACCCTCGACGGTCGTCTGCTGATCAATGAGTTGGCAATGCGCCCACACAACTCGGGTCACTTTAGCATTGAAGGCTCGGTCACGAGCCAGTTTGAACAGCACCTGCGCGCCGTTCTAGACCTACCTCTGGGTGACACTTCGATGACGGCACCGCACGCCGTGATGGTGAATCTGCTGGGCGTTGATGACACAAATACATTCGTCGAACACTATGGCAAAGCCATGACAGCCCAGCCTCGCGTGAAAATTCACACCTATGGCAAAAGCGCTCGCGCTGGCCGCAAGATGGGCCACGTCACAGCCATTGGTGAGGTGCCCAGCGACGTAGCTTCTGAGGTATGGCAAGCGGTGGGTGTTTTGCTCAAGGGCTAAAGCCTGAACGAGCCTAAAATTGGGTTGTTAAATCAAACTTTGAGGAGCCCCATGTCAGAAGCGATCTTGGTCGGCGTAGTCATGGGCTCAGACTCTGACTGGTCAGTAATGTGCGAGGCCGCCAATGCTCTGAAAGAGTTTGGCATTGGCTATGAAGTCGAGGTTTTGTCGGCGCACCGCACCCCCGAGCGCATGATTGAGTGGGGCAAAGCAGCTGCCGGGCGAGGCATCAAAGTTGTGATTGCAGGCGCCGGCGGGGCCGCACACCTGCCGGGCATGTTGGCTTCGGTGACAACGCTGCCGGTAATCGGTGTTCCGGTGGCGCTCGCCAAACTAGACGGCCTCGATTCACTGCTTTCTATCGTGCAAATGCCTGCCGGAATTCCGGTTGCCACGGTTTCAATCGGCGGCGCCCGAAATGCTGGTTTGCTAGCAGCGCGAATCTTGGGCGCCTTTGATTCCCAGCTCACTGCAAAACTCGATCAGTTTCGCACTAGCCTCGCTGAAGCAGTTGCCGAAAAGAATGAGAAGCTAAAATCTCAAATTTAAGCGCCGCCGACCTTGTTGGCAGGGCTAACGGTTCAAACGAATCGGTGATTCAACGAACCAGCCCGTTTCGCAATATTCAAAATCTTTCACCCGAACAAATGCGCACTCGCGCGCGCTGGCTTTTTTGGTTGAACCTGTTGATGCCCGGCACGGCACAGCTAGTGGCCGGCAATCGACGGTTTGCTCGTTTTGCGATGCTGACAAACGCATTGTTTTGGTTTTTGCTTTTAGCCGCTGGCGTCTTGGCCGTGGTTGATATCAACCTGGTTCTGGTTGCTGCCACCTCGCCGATTTTTGTTACCGCCACTAGTTGGTTTTTAGCCGGCTTTGCGGTGTTGTATGCGCTGCTCGCCATCAACACCATCGCTTTGATGCGAGTGGTGCGCCTGCCGGCTAAGTCACGGCTCTTTGCGGTTTTGAGTGCCGTAATCATTGGCGCACTGGTGACGACCAGCTTTGCATCGGCGTCGAATCTGGCTCGCGAGCAGGCCTCGTTGATTAGCTCGATATTTAAACGCACCGGTCTTGCCTCGCCGGTGAACGGGCGGTTCAACATCATGCTTGTTGGTTCTGACTCGGGCTCTGACCGCATTGGCATGCGCACCGACAGTGTGTCGGTTTTGAGCCTCGATGCCGTCACCGGTGATGCTCTAAACATCGGAATTCCCCGCAACCTGCAGCAGGCCCCGTTTAGCGAAGGCTCGCCGATGCTCAGTTTGTGGCCTCACGGTTACAACTGTGGCGACACCTGTTTGATAAACGCAATCAACACAGACGTCATGAATAACCACCAAGATTTGTATCCAACGGCTCGAGCTAACCTAATCACCCCCGGCCTGCAGGCTCTAAAAGAGGCAGTTCAAGGTGTCACGGGTTTGACCATCACAAACTATGTGCTGATCGATATGTCGGGTTTTAAGGGGCTCATCAATGCAGTTGGCGGCGTGACCATCGACGTTAAGATGCGGCTGCCGGTAGGCGGCAAACTTGACGACGGCAGCGACGCCCGCGCGTTTATTGAACCTGGGGTTCAACACATGTCTGGTGGCATGGCGCTTTGGTATGCAAGATCGCGCCACGGCCTTAATGGCAACAGCGACTACGCCCGAATGGGGCGTCAGCGCGAAGTTGAAAATGCGCTGATAAAACAGGTGAGCGTGACCACGCTGCTAACTCATTTTCAATCGATTGCAGCTGCCGGCAAAAAAATGATCACGACCGACATTTCTAGCGACATGTTGGCGGTTTATGTGAACCTTGCGCTAAAAAACCGGGGCAACGGCATGCGCACCCTTGAGCTTGTGCCCGCCAACGGCGTAAGCATGATTAACCCAGATTTCTCAGCAATTCAAGCGAAGATAAAAGGGCAGCTTCACGGCTAAGTTAGCGCTTTTATCGTGTTGCTCAACGCACTAACAGAAGGGCTCAACGTGAAGAAAATTCTTTCGTCGGCAGCTATTGCACTTTGCACAGTCAGCCTTGCCGGTTGCAGCATGTTTTATCCGAACTGGGGTGCAACCGAACTGCCAACCACAACCCCAAGCAGCTCGGCTTCGGTTTCTGAGTCACCCACACCGAGTGAAACCCCAACCCAGAGCGCTTCGGCGACTCCTTCGCCGACAGCAAAAATCGACGCGGATGTTCAAATTCTCGACGCCAGTGCCGACGCAACCGCCGGCACCATCACCGTGATCGCCCAGGTAAACAATGTGACCGAAACCGGTGGCTCTTGCGTCGCTTTGGTGAAAGACGCTGGCGTCACCAAAACTTATGCCGCGGTTAGCGCCGAAAGCAACGCTGCCAGCACCCAGTGTTTTCCGATCACGATTCCGCTAAACGGTTTGGCAAGTGGCACAGCCGCGGTTCAGGTTAGCTATAGCTCAGGCACTGCAGTGGGCAAGTCGAACTTCTTTGCGGTGACGATTCCCTAATGTTCAAAAGGGTTTCGAGGTTCGCGTCAGCAGTGTTGTCACTGCTGCTAGTTGCCTCTGCCCTAACCGCAATCGTTAGCTCTCAAGAGTCGGCCGAGGCGCTTTCGGGTTCACGCTTTGACCCGGGGTTGATCATCAGCGACAGCGTGTTTTATGACTTTGGCACAATGAGTGTCGACGACATTCAACGTTTTCTAGATTCTAAAGTCACCAATTGCACTGCCAAGGGCAACCCAACCTGCCTGCGTTATTACACCACCGACGTGCCCGCTCAAAAAGCCGATATTGGTCGTTGCGCTGCGGTGCCAGCCGCCGCCAACCAGAGTGCTGCCCAGGTTATTTTCACTGTGGCAAATGCCTGTGGCATCAACCCGCGAGTTCTGCTGGTGATGCTACAAAAAGAACAGGGTCTGATCAGCAGCACCAACCCAACGACCTACATGTATAAAGCGGCGATGGGTTATGGCTGCCCCGACAGCAACCCTGCTATTTGCGGCAATGTCTACACAGGGTTGTTCAATCAGGTTTATCACGCCGCCGGGCAAATGCGCTGGTATGGCAACCCCAAAGGCAGCTACACCTACCTCAAACCGGGCAAGACAATTTCGCGGCCGTTTAGCCCAAAAAGTTATGCCGTTCTCGATAAAAACGGCAACGTGGTTACACCGGCAAAATGCGGTTTCAAATCTTTTGTGCTTCAAAACCAAGCCACAGCAAACCTTTATTACTACACTCCGTATGTGCCAAATGATGCAGCGTTAAAAAATCTTTATTCACTGGGTGACAGCTGCAGCGCATATGGCAACCGCAACTTTTGGCGTTACTACTGGGATTGGTTCGGCAGCCCAATCGGCGGCGGATTCCTGCTAAAGAGCGATAGCTCTGACGTGTTTCTGATTGTGAATGACACCCGCTATCGCGTGGCTGACCCCGCCATGGTCACTGCGCTTGCCCCCCTTGGGCCAGTTGGCACCATATCGCAGGCTTACCTCAACAGTTTCAAACTTGGGCAAGACTTGACCAGAGTGTTCAGCTCGGCAACAGGGCAATATTATTTCTTCGACGATTCGAAACGTTTTAGTTTTAGCGACTGCAACCAGGTTGCCGCGGTGGGTCTTGACTGCACTAAAGCGGTTCAGCTAACCAACTCTCAAATTTCAGCCTTAGCACCCGGTGGCGCAGTCAGCGCATATGTCTCGGGGCCAAACGGCGACAGCTATTTGATTCAAGGGGGAGTGCGGCGCGAAATTCTCGACGATGCATCGGTGGCGGCAGCTGGCATCACGTTGCCTGCACTTTCACCGATTGCCGCCGCAACATTCAGCTATTTGCCCTGGGGCGCCCCGATAGCCAAAGATGGCAGTTTGCTCATCAATCGTGACAACGCCAGGGTAGGGCTGATCGTTGCCGGGGTTTATTACGAGCTTGACCCAACTGTTTCAGCCACAGCGAACTTCACCAAGTGGTTTAGAAAGTCTTCGGGCAGCCTCTCGATTGATGGAGCCTCAACCATCAATAGCGGGCATCTAGTGGGCGAATATGTCTCTGGCCCAAACGGAGACACCTACCTGTTCACCGCAGCGGGCAAGCGTTTGCTCACAAACCCAAACGAGTTCATCGATGCTGCAGCCGCAACCCCGGTTTCACAAGCGTTCATCGACCTAGTGCCAACCGATAATCACCCAATGACCGCACCTGTGATTGTTCGAACCGCGAGCGACAACACCAGCTATTTGGTTCGCAATGCTTCTCGGCGCCTAATCGAAAATTCAGCCGCACGAGACCTAATATCAGCAAGTATTCCAGGTGTGGCTACCGTGGTGATTCCCGATTCTGCACTGGCTGGGCTAAAGCTTGGCCAAACCCAATTGGCAGCCGGCCAATTTGTTGCGATTAAAGGCAAACCAAGCCAGTTTGTCATCGATGGTCTTGATCACCGGGTCAAGTTAGGTTCACCCGAAATAGCTGCGCAGTTTGGCTTAACCAAAGCGAGGCAGCTCGCACCCGCAACCGTGGCAGCCTTCGCGCAAACCGACACCATCGACGGCTTAGCGGCAAAGTGTGGTGACAAATCCTATGTGCCAATCGACGGTCTGCTGCACCCGGTGAATGCGGGTTGGGCAAACGAATTTGCCAGCCACCTGGCAAATCTTGACGCTACAACCTGCAGCGCTCTGCATCGCGTTAGCGCCCAAGTGGGCAGGTTTATCATCACCCCCGAAGGCAACTATTGGTTGGTGATTGGCAAACAAAAACGTGCGCTCACCGGCAAAGCCCAATATGCCAAACTAAGGGGCAACGGCCCCGCCGCAATCAAAGTGAGCCTAGCTTTTGCAAAACTTTTGCCCACCGGCGCCCCAATCAGAAAAACCGCAGCTAGCCCCATCAACCTGCCTGCAGTTGTGCCAACGGCGAGCCCCAGCGCCACGGCAACCCCAAACCCAACCCCAACCCCAAAACCAACTTCAAACCCAACCCCAACTTCAACCCCAAAACCAACGTTGACACCAACGCCAAAACCGACAGCCACGGCAAAGCCAACGCCCACACCTACTGTCAGCCCAAAACCGTCGCCGACACCGTCACCCAACCCCTCACCAACCACCTCGCCCACGCCAGCACCGGTTGTCAAAAAATACACAGTGCTCTCGGGCGAGACTCTCACCACGATTGCCAAAAAACTTTTGCCGGCAGGCTCAAACTCTGCCACCATCGCCGCAAAAGTTGCAGCCATTGCAAAAGCTAACGGCATCAGCAACGTGAACCTGATTCACGCGGGGCAGGTGCTGATTATTCCTTAGCCTCGCAAGGCGTCGCGAAAAGCTAGATCGGGGTGGGCAGTCAGTTAGCTGCGCTTCTTAAAAATGATTGGCCTAAGCAACTTCGGTGTGATCTTCACGCGTTTCGGCGAACGACCTACTGGTTCGAGCGAATCAACCGGCTCATTCACTTTCACAGTGATCACAATCAAATAGAGCCATCCGATTTCAACCAACATTCGCGACTCGGTGAGGTTCTGGGCCATCAAACCAACCAGCAACAAAATCGGCCACAGATAGAGCGGGTTGGTGTGACGAACTGCAAGGCGCCACACTTTAACAAAAGCAACCAGCAGTAGGGCAAGAAACAACAGCAGACCGATGATGCCGAGCTGAAAGAGCATTTCGATATAGACGTTGTGAGCCTGGTAATACTCAACGCCGTGAACGATGCCCAGACCTTTGAACGGTTTGATGCCGGGAATCCAGTAGGTCACCCAACCCCAACCCTGAATCGGGCGTTCGACCACGAGGGCAAGCACGTTCTTCCAGATGCCCGCGCGGCCGGTCATGTCGGGGCTCTTGCCTATGAACGTGAAAACTTCGTTTCGATAAACCAGCACAAAGAACAAAACGATGCCTGAAAAAGTTAGGGCCAAACGATAATACTTGTGCCTGGTGTCGCGGTCTTTGCCTTCGGCAGCAATCGAAACCACGCCGGCTACCAACACCGCAATCAGAGCAAAACCAATGCCCGCAGACTTGGTCAAAGCAATGTTGGTTGCCGCCAAAATAATGCTCAACCAGCTGACCCAGCGCGAAACGCCAAAAATCATGTGCTCAACGCCAAACAAAATTACGCCAACCATAGCGATCGCCGCGAGAGTGTTGGCATTAGCAACAATGCCCTGAATGCGTTCACCCTTAAAAATGTTCGCTTCGCTCCAGTAATAACTCGGATGCACGACGCCGTGACCCGGATTATCAAACACCAGAGGCCAAATGCGCTTGTTTATGGTGCCGGCATAAAGTTCAAAAATTAGCGAACTGCCCAAAATTACGCGAATCACGTTTGCAAAAATTCGCAAAAGTTCGCGCCAGTCGAATCGCATCACCAAAAAAAGCCCAAAAAGCGTCAGGCCAAACTGCAAACCCAAAACACGAAAGGTATAAAACTGATAAGCCGACCAAATGATGCTCAACAGCATTAGCAGGTGCAACAGCACGAGCGAAAGCGGCAACTGACCCCAAAGGCGGCGCAGGTTGCTGCGAAACAGCAAAACCATTGCGGGCGCCCAAACTATGGCGAAAACAATAAACCAACCCCACCAGCCAAGGCCAGCGCGCACACCATCAGCCGCCATCAAAATGAACACGCCAGCGGTGGCGATCCAGGTTCTAGGTCGGTAACCCTTTTGCTTAGGGTTTGTGATGATGCGAATCGGTTCGGTGATTGCATCCATGCGTCTCATTTTATGCGCGACGCTCGCCTAAAGTAGCTTCTAGAAAAGACTTAAGAGCAGGGGCAGATGATTCGCAAAATTACGAACCAGGCACGCGACTATGCCTGGGGTTCTAAAACGCTAATCGCCGACTTTTTTGGTTTGCCTGCCACCGGCGGGCCAATGGCTGAGATTTGGTTTGGCACGCACCCGGGTTCACCAACTTTTTTAGCGGATGCCCCAGACACCACGGTGCTTGCTGCGTTGGGCGGGCATCCGCTGAGTTTTTTGCTGAAAATTTTGGCTGCGGGTGAGCCGCTGAGCATTCAGGCGCACCCCAACTCGGCGCAAGCCCGCGAAGGGTTTGCTCGCGAAAATTCCGCAGCAGTGCCACTTGATGCTGCCGTTCGTAACTATAAAGATGACCGCCACAAGCCCGAGATGATTGTTGCTTTGGTCGACAGCTTTGAGGCGCTTTGCGGTTTTAGCGATGTGGCCGAATCGATTGAGCTGTTTAAAAGTTTTGGTGAACCGGTTGCCGAATTCGCTCGCCTGCTCGAACAACCAGACGGCCTTCGCAAAGTGTTCAATCGCGCCTTCGAACTCAACGGCGCGCTGGGTGAAACCACTGCCGCGCTGGCAAAACTGTCACCTCTGGCAGCGCGACTCGAAGCGCTTTACCCCGGCGACCCGGGCATCATCATTGCGCTGCTGATGAACCACGTCACACTTGCCGCTGGTGAGGGGCTTTATTTGCCGGCAGGTAACATCCACGCATATTTAGAGGGCTTGGGCGTTGAAATCATGGCAGCCTCAGATAACGTTTTGCGTGGCGGCCTAACGCGCAAGCATGTTGATGTGCCAGAGCTTCAGTCGGTGGTTGATTTTTCAAGCCTCAAGGTTGAATGTGTTGAACCCACCAAAGTTCTAAACGGTTTATCTCGCTATCAAGCAGACTGCCCAGATTTTGCCCTTTATCGGGTTGACCTGACCGGTTCAACGGTGCTTGCCGATCTTGAAATTTCGGGTGACTCGATTTTGCTGTGCACCTGGGGTGAAATAGCTGTGTCAGACAGCCTTGAAGAACGTGTGGTTCTCAAGCGCGGCGAAGCTGCCCTAATCACAAAAGATGCCAGATTTGTGAGTTTTGCCGGCAGCGGCACGGCTTTCTTAGCCTGCTAGAACAAAGCCACCAGCTAGTTAGTGGCCGCCCAAGCGCTTTCGATAATTTCTTTGAGCCCGCGCGAAGCCGACCAGTTGAGGGTCTCTCGAATGCGTGTCACATCGGCTGCGAGAGCAGGTGGGTCACCAGCCCTGCGTGGCTGAAGGTCGGCTTCAAAGTTGATGCCGGTGGTCTGGCGAACCTGCTCGAGCACCTCTAAAACTGATGAACCCTTGCCGGTGCCCACATTGAAGGTGTTGTGAGGTCGGTGTTCTTGCTCTAAATATTCCAGTGCGCTCAGGTGTGCCTCGGCCAGGTCGAGCACGTGCACATAATCGCGCACACAGGTGCCGTCATTGGTGGGGTAGTCGCTGCCAAAAACTTTAGGCGATTCTCCGGCGCGAATTGCTGCGAAAACAATCGGCACCAGATTGGCGACGGCGGTGTCGGCGAGCTCGGGCCAACCCGCGCCGGCAACGTTGAAATAGCGCAGGTTCGAACCTCGCAATCCCCATGCGGTAGCCGCGTTAGCGAGCATCCACTCACCAATTAGTTTGGTTTGGCCATAGGGGTTGATTGGTTCGCACACAATATTTTCGTCAACTGCGGGCACATCGGGCATTCCATAGGTTGCTGCACTTGATGAGAAAACTAACCGAGTGACCTGGGTTTCGCGCATCGCAGTGAGCAGGTTGGCAAAACCGCCCAGATTTTGTTGAAAATACCATTCGGGGTTGGCAACTGATTCGCCCACCTGCTTGCGAGCTGCAAAGTGAATAACCGAAGTGACATTGTTGGCGCGAATGGTGTTGATCAGGGCGCTGGTTGCTGACTCGGTTGCGATGTCGATTTTGACGAGCTGTGCATCGCCAATGCGCTTCTCGATGCCAGTCGACAGGTCGTCGACCACCACGACTGACTCGCCGCGATTTTGTAACAGTCTTACAACATGCGAGCCGATATAGCCCGCCCCGCCAGTAACCAATACGCTCATGCCTCAATGCTACTGGTTTCGGCGCTGCAGCCGAATAGCCCTATTTTGCTGGCTTTCTCGCTGAAAAGCCGTGGGGTTTAGAAAGTGAAAATTCGAATATTTAGCGACACGCCCGAGTGCCTACGAAGCGGAGGCTCAACTTGACTTATAGAGAGTTACACCAGTGTAATTACAACAACGAAAGTCTCTGAGCCGTCGCCACGACGTCAGCGCCACCGAAAAGGAATGAAGCATGGAAAGTAACAACCGGGTTCCCGAGAACTGGTTCATCGATCCGATTCTGCTTGGGGTAGCAGGCGCTTATGCAGACCCTGAATCAGACGCACTGGCATGGCAGGCTGAAGCCCTCTGTGCCCAGACTGACCCTGAAGCGTTTTTTCCTGAAAAAGGCGGCTCAACTCGCGATGCCAAGCGCATTTGCTCGGGCTGCGAAGTTAAGGCGCAGTGCCTTGACTATGCACTTGAAAATGACGAACGATTCGGAATCTGGGGCGGGCTTTCGGAGCGTGAGCGTCGCAAGCTAAAGAAGCGCGCCTAACGCGGCGCAGCGACCTCGCCAATGAGTGTTCGCGTAACAGCGCTGGTAATCAGCCATAACCAACCGGAATGGCTTCGCAAAACTTTAACCGCGCTTGAGTCGCAGACTCGCAAAGTTGATGAAATAATCGCGGTTGACTCGTCGACCAACACCGAATGTCTTTCAGTTTTCGAAGAGTTCAAAATCTCGCCGGTTGTGCGACGAACCGACAACAGCCTCAGCGCTCTAATCGCCGCCGGTGTGTCTCAGGCCGCATCAATTTTTACGACCCCAAACCTCGCGGGCGACTCACTCGCCCCGGTTGAGGTGAGCGAAACTGAGCCGACCACCGAAGGGCAGCACTCGTGGTTTTGGCTGTTGCACGACGACAGCCCGCCAATGCCAGACACCCTCGAAAAGCTCTTGACGGCAGCCGACCTTTCACCCTCGGTCGCTTTGCTCGGCCCGAAACAGGTTGACCCAGAAAACCCCAACCTAATCGTTCAGCAGGGCCTAACCCTCACCAAGCTAGGCGGCATTTTTAGTCTCGTTGACAACGAACTAGATCAGGCGCAGCACGATGGTGTCGACGATGTTTTAGCCGTTGGCACGGCAGGTGCGCTGATTCGCACCGACTTATATCGCCGGCTTCAAGGCTTTGATCGTCACGCGCCAAATCTGGCTTCTGACATCGATTTTTCGATTCGCGCAAGGCTTAGTGGCTATCGAGTAGTAGTTGTGCCAAGCGCCAAACTGTTGCACGCAACTCTGGCTGCTAAAGGCAAGCGCTCGCGGCGCTGGCTTCAGGGCAACCCCGAAGACGCTCTGCGGCACGCAGAAATACACCTGCAACTGGCCTATCTGCCAGTTTTGTTGGTGTGGATGTATGCCGTGCTTTTGCCAATCAACGGTTTGTTGCGCGCGCTTTGGCGAGTTGCCACCAAGCAACCCGCACTGGTTTCAGTTGAGATTGCTGCAGCGTTTTGGGGTTTTGTGACGATTCCCGTGCGACTTTTAAGCCGTTCCAAAGTTGAACTCAACCTAGACATTTCGCTTCGCTCACTGTGGCCACTGCGCGCAACTTTTGCAATGGTTCGCCATCGCAACCGAATGCTTCAAGATCACGTAGCCGACGAAATTAAGCCGGTTCAGCCGTCAAAAGCTGTGAAGCACGCCAAAGCGTCAGCCGACATGGCAAACGAGCTCGACAGTGCTGCCTCAGCACCTGCCAAAACTTTTGCTGCAGCCGGCGGGTGGTTTGTTTTTTTGGCATTGGCGGTTAGCAGCTGGCAGTTCTGGCCCACCAACCTAGTGGCTTCTGGTGGGTCGATCTCACCTTTGAGCAATGACTGGTTTGCTCTCGCCAGCCGAGCCGGTGCTTCTTGGCAAAATCAAGGCGTGGGGTTAGCTGCGCCGAGTGACCCGTTTAACTGGTTGCTCACGGTTGTTGGTGCTCTATGGTTTGTCACCCCAAGTTTGGCTCTTGCAGTGGCAATTTTCTTGGCCCGTTCAACCGCATTTTCGGGTGCATGGTTTGCCACCGCGTTAGTCGCTAAAAAGACCTGGGTGCGCCTTTTGTTGGCGCTGGCTTATAGCCTGTGGCCAACTTTTATCGACGCGCAGCAGCAATTGCGCATTGGGGCGATTTTTGCGTGGATGATTCTGCCCTGGTTGGTTCATTCGACCTCAAAATTGCTCGATGGTCGTGTTGGTCGACGAGCTCGCGGCAGGCAGTCAACCTGGGTTGGTGTGAGCGGGTTGCTTTTTGCCGCCGTTGCCGTTGCGGCGCCTTCGCTGGCAGTCGTTGCGCTGGTGGCTCTCGTGGTGGCAGCGATTGCCAAACCGAGGCGAATGCTGGCTTTGATCTGGGTGCCGGCTCTAGCTGCTGCGCTAATGGCACCGTATGTCTGGTTTTTTGTTGCCCGTCTCGGCAAGCCCTTTGCTTTGCTGAGCGACCCAGGCCTGCCCCTTGATTCCGCGCCTCAAAGTTTTTGGCAGATCTTGGTGGGTGTGCCTAACGGGCTCGATTCGGCGGCCGGGCCTAGCGGTTTGCAGTGGCTTGCAGTTTGGGGTGTTGCCTTCGCGGCGATAGCTATCGGGTCTTGGTTTGGCCGCAAACCGCTTTTGGCAGCGACTTTCACCGGCTTCGCGGTGCTGGCAGCCGCTGTAGGTTTTGTGGTGCAACAGTCTTGGTTTGCGCCTCTGGGGGTGCACGGCAGTGCGGCCTCGGCCAGTGCCCTAATAGCCTTATCAATACTTTTTGCCGCCGGTCTGTCGCTCGATGCTCTCACTCTCAACCTCAAAAAATTCGCTGCAGCACTCGGCGCAGTTGCCCTGGTTGCGATTGTGCTGGGTTCTCTCGGGGCTGCTGGCATTAGCCAGCCTTTTGCACCGGCCAAACCTTCGGCATTGAGTTTCACTGATGGCCGCACCGAACCAGCCATTGTTGCAGCCGAAGCAACTCAAGGCTCACACCTGCGAACCCTCAAGATTTCTCAAGTGAGCGACAACCGTTTTGATGCAACGGTGGTTTCGCCGGGCGGCTTAAAACTTGAGGCAAACTCGACAATCTATCGCTATGTGTTAGCTCAAGAATCTTCGAGCGACCTCAAACTCAAAGCCCTAGACGGGCTTGTGGCCAACCTAGTTTCAGCTAACGGCACAGCTTTGCAACAAGATTTTGCCGAGGCAAACATTGGTTTCGTGCTGGTCGACGACGCTAACTCGCCAGATTTGAATGCCTCGCTCAACTCGGTTAGTGAACTCGAACCGGTTGGCCAAACCGAGTTCGGCTGGTTGTGGCGGGTTCGCGACGCCAAAGATTCGCAAATCTCTGGCACCGGTTGGCAACAGACTTGGTCACTGACTAAAGGCGTTCAACTTGCTTTCGTGATTATCTTTTTGCTCTTGGCGATTCCTGGTTCACCCAAGCGCAAAGCCAAAAACACCGGCAGCATCTTTGTTGCCAATGACTTTGCCGAAAATGATTTTTCGGGCATCTCAGAAAGTCTTGAAACTTCACAATCGCCAGAAAGTGAGCGCAACTAATGGTTCGCAAGCTGATTGCATTTGTTTTGGCAGTGGCCGCGGTTGGGCTCGGTGTTGCAACATTTGAATTCGATGCCTTTGGCGTTGCAAGCGCCCTGAAAATCACATCTGGTTCGCAAACCGCAAGCGTCACAACCCAAGTTGTGCCGCGCGCCTTAAGTTTGGTTTGCCCTGGCGCAGGTTATGTCGAAGCTGCTTCTCACGGTGGCGCCGCCCGTTTCAGCCAACAGGGTGCCGCTCAGGTGAGTGTTAACCAAAACTCATCCTCTGGCTTTATGACGGCCACCCAACCCACAGTCATCGAAGTCTCGGGCGACAAAGCCGGTGAACGCCAAGGCAGCGCCCTGCTGAGCGCAAACCAAACCCAACAGTTCAACGCCTCGGCCAACAGCCTGTCGGCCGGTGCAAACGGTTTTATCGGCGCCGACTGTGTTAGACCATCGAGTGACTTTTGGTTCTTAGGTGCAAGCACAGCAGTGGGGCGCCAAGCGCTGTTGATCGTGCACAACCCAAGCAAAGTCGATGCGACCTTCGACCTGCAACTCTTTGACGAGTCTGGGCTCGTCAATGCTTCGGGAATGCAGGGTCTTTCGGTGATTGCCGGCAAAACTCTAGTGCTGCCATTGGCAGCTTTTGCACCCAGCGACCCAACTTTGGCGGTTCACCTCTCGAGTCAGGGCGGGGCAGTGGCTGCTTGGATTCAACAAAAAACAGTTCGAGGCACTGTTGCTGCGGGCATCGATTTTATTTCGCCTTCAAGCGCCGCTTCAGAACTTCAGGTGATTCCGGGCTTGGCAGTAAGCGCATCAAAAGCCGCAATCGAAATCGCAAAATCCAACCCCGACTATGGCGATCTGGCACCAGTTGTTCGCCTCTTTGCACCTGCAGTTTCAGCCAGAGGCGCCAAAACAGTCAACGCAACCATTCTGGTTTCAGGCATCGACGCAAAGACTTTTGGCACCGTAGTCAGCCAAGAAGTGGTGGTTGGTCAAACCATCGACGTGAACCTGCCCGGTTTGGCCGACGGCAAATACTCTGTCGAAGTCAAAGCCGACCGACCGATCTTCGCATCAATGCGTTTGAGCCGAAACAGTGCCGACCCAGCCAAAGTTTTAACCTCAAGCGGTTCAGACTTCACGTGGATTAGCGCCGCCGAAGCAATCACAACCATGCGCAACTTCATGGTTCCCGGTGATGGTTTGAGCACATTGAACATCGCCAACGAAAGCACCAGCCCAACCACCGTGACGGTTAAAGACATCACTCACGGCAAAACAAAAACCTATGTTTTGGCTGAAAGCGGTGTTGCCAGTTCGGCAACTCACCCCGGCGATAATCTTCAGATTTCAGCCAGTTCGCCGGTTTATGCCAACGTCACAACCGCTTCAGATGCTGGCATTGCCTCGCTGAAGATTCTTGACGCAAAAAACCTCGGTGGCAAAGTTTCGGTCACGCTGCACTAGCAGCTGACTAACCCCCGCGCTAAAAGTCGGGCGACCATACCCTTTGCAGCTAGTGATTGCCTAAAAAGAAATCTGGTTCTCGACCGATCAGGTCTGCGGCCGCGCTGAAGACCTGAAACTCGATGGTCATGCGAATCTCAAAAATTGTTTTTCTGCGATGCTGACCAAACCGTTCGATTGGCAGCCGATAAAGCACGATGGTGTTTTGATCACTTTTAATGGCCCAGCGACGCACTCGTTTAGTGCCCGCGCGATAACTGGGCGAATCGAAAATTTCATATTTGAGTTCAGCAAAATCATCGGCATAGTTTGCGCGAATGAACTCAACGGTGTTTTTAACCACCTCTTCGAAACTTTCGACTCGACTTGAGTTAGGGGCAAAAAGCGGGCTTAGAGAAACCCGCCTAATCGGCCTGCCGTGACGATTTCTAATGATCGGCAACAACGGCTCGGCTGCCTGAATTGACGCGGTCGCTGCCGGATCGGCTGCCTGATTTGACGCGGTCGCTGCCGGATCGGCTGCCTGATTTGACGCGCTCACCGCCGTTTCTGGCTGCCGGTTCACCGCTTCGAAATCGTCTGACATATGCCTAGTTTAAGGGCGGTCGGCTAAACTTGACCCTTAGCTAGATTGTTGCTCTGAAAGGCATAAATGTCTGTTGACTGGAACTCGATTGTAAAAACCTATGACGTTCGCGGCTTGGTTGGCTCTGCGCTGACCCCCGAGATCGTGTCGGCTTTGGCTGCAGGTTTTGTTGACGAACTTGGCGCAGCCGGTCAAGACGTGGTGGTCGGTCACGACATGCGCGACTCATCGCCCGAGTTTGCCGACGCTTTTGCCGCTGGTGCTCAGGCGCGCGGCGCCAACGTGGTCTCGATTGGCCTCTGCTCAACCGACGAAAGCTACTATGCTTCTGGTGCCCTTGGTGCTCCAGCTGCAATGTTCACCGCTAGTCACAACCCGGCAACCTATAACGGCATCAAGTTTTCGCGCGCCGGCGCTCGAGGCATCAGCCTAGACACCGGCCTCGCGGCCATTCGCGACCGAGCCAAAACCTACCTGGCCGAAGGCATCGACGAGGTTGATGAGCCGGGCAGTTACCGCGAAGAGCACATCCTCGCAAAATATGCTGCTTATTTGCGTGAACTTGTTGACCTGCGCAACATTCGCCCGCTCAAAATTGTGATCGACGCTGGCAACGGCATGGGCGGCATGACTGTGCCTGCTGTGCTCGGCAACATGTGCGACCTAGGTGAGCTGCCGCTTGAGATTGTGCCACTCTATTTTGAATTGGATGGCACTTTTCCTAACCACGAAGCGAACCCACTCGACCCAAAAAACCTAGTTGATCTTCAGAAAGCTGTGGTTGAACACGGTGCTGATTTGGGTCTGGCTTTTGATGGTGACGCCGACCGCTGTTTCGTGATTGATGAAAAAGGTGAGCCGGTAACCCCGTCGGCGGTGGCTGCTGTGGTGGCTCGTCGCGAGATTGCTCGCGAACGCGCGACTAACCCCGACGCTGACATCACCGTGCTCTATAACCTAATCACCTCGCGCATTGTTGCCGAAACCATTGAGACCGATGGTGCTTCAGCGGTTCGAACCAAGGTGGGTCACTCACTTATCAAAGATGAAATGGCTGCAACCAACGCAATCTTTGGTGGTGAGCACTCGGCTCACTACTATTTCAGAGACTTCTGGGGTGCCGACAACGGCATGCTTGCGGCTATGCACGTGCTTGCAGAGTTTGGTGCGCAACCAGCGCCAATGTCTGAGTTTGCTCGTCAATACAACCCTTATTTTTTGAGTGGCGAAATCAACTCAACCGTCAGTGATGTGCCTGCTGCTAAGGCACGCGTGCAGTCGACTTTTGCCGACCGTGCAACGTTTGAAGAGTTCGACGGCATCACTGCCGTCAACAAAGCCGACGCCGATGGTTCATGGTGGTGGTTCAACGTTCGCGCCTCAAACACTGAGCCGCTGCTGCGTCTAAACGTTGAAGCTCGCGACGAAGCCGTGATGATTGCCATTCGCGACGAGGTTTTGGCGCTGATTCGTCAGTAATTCGCTGCTTTTTTTAGTGCCACCGAAGTTGCGCTTTTAGGTAACGATTTGGCAAATGTCAGCCATAATTGACAAATGCAAAACTCAACGCGAACCACCTTTGATTTCAAAGTTGCTGACCTCTCGCTTGCCGAGGCGGGTCGCCACCAGATTCGCCTAGCCGAGAACGAAATGCCGGGCCTGATGGCTATTCGCGACGAATACGCTCCGAGCCAACCGCTGGCTGGTGCTCGCATCGCAGGCTCGCTTCACATGACAGTTCAGACAGCTGTTCTGATCGAAACTTTGGTTGCTCTGGGTGCCCAGGTTCGCTGGGCTAGTTGCAACATTTTCTCAACTCAAGACGAAGCTGCCGCGGCGGTTGTGGTTGGTCGCGACGGCACTGTTGACGCGCCAGCCGGCACCCCGGTTTTCGCTTGGAAGGGCGAAACGCTCGAAGAGTATTGGTGGTGCACTGACCGCATCTTTGATTGGTCGGCTGAGGCTGCTGCGGCTGGCGAAGATTTTGTCGGCCCAAATTTGATCTTGGATGACGGCGGCGACGCCACGCTTCTAGTTCACAAGGGTCGCGAGTTCGAGTTGGCTGGTTCAGTGCCAGCAACCGGCGTTGACGACAGCGAAGAATATGGCGTGATTTTGCAGCTGCTGCGTCAGTCTTTGGCTATCGACCCAACTCGCTTCACTCGCATTGCGGCTGAGATCAAGGGTGTTACCGAAGAGACCACTACCGGCGTTCACCGCCTTTATGAGTTTCACAAGCGCGGCGAGCTGTTGTTCCCTGCCATCAACGTGAATGACTCTGTGACTAAGTCAAAGTTTGACAACAAATATGGCATTCGCCACTCGCTGCCAGATGGTCTAAACCGCGCAACCGACGTTTTGATCGGCGGCAAGACCGCGTTTGTTGCTGGCTACGGCGACGTGGGCAAGGGCGCAGCCGAGGCGCTTCGTGGCCAGGGCGCTCGCGTTTTGGTTAGCGAGATTGACCCGATCTGTGCGTTGCAAGCGGCTATGGACGGCTTTCAGGTGGTTCAGCTTGAATCAGTGATTGGCGAGGTTGACATTTTTGTCACCGCAACTGGCAACACCGGCATCGTTCGCCCAGAGCACCTGCTGAACATGAAGCACCTGGCAATCATCGCCAACATCGGTCACTTTGACGACGAAGTCGACATGGCTGGCATTGCTCGAATCGAAGGTGCGACCAAGATCGAAATCAAACCTCAGGTTCACGAATGGCGTTTGCCAACGGGTCGCTCAGTTTTGATTTTGTCTGAAGGCCGCCTAATGAACTTGGGCAACGCCACCGGGCATCCGAGTTTCGTAATGAGCAACTCGTTCAGCAACCAGGTGTTGGCTCAAATCGAAATCTTCACCAAGCACTATGAAATCGGTGTTTATGTGTTGCCGAAAACTCTCGATGAAAAAGTTGCAAGGTTGCATCTTGCCGCATTGGGTGTTGAATTGACCGTGTTGACCAACGATCAGGCGCGTTACATCGGTGTTCCGGTGGCTGGCCCGTTCAAGGTCGACCACTATCGTTACTAAAAAGTAGGAGTGGTTCTTGCCGCACAAAATTTTGTTCGTCGAAGACGACGCAGACTTTAACGAGCTGATCACCGAAAAGCTTGAAAATCAGGGATACCTGGTTCGCAGCGTGAGCGATGGCGCTGTGGCTGTTGCGGCGTTTCGTGAGTTTGAACCTGACCTGGTTTTGCTCGACTGGCAGCTACCTGGCAAGAGCGGCATTGAAATCACTAAAGAGCTTAAAGAGTTCTCGATGGTGCCGATCATTATGGTCACGGCTAAAAATGATGCTGCCGACTATGACGAAGCTCTAAACATTGCTGGGGCCGAAGACTTTATCGACAAGCTTGAGGTGATGGAGATGCTGTTGCCTCGCGTAAAGGTCAACCTCGCCCGCCGCCCCATGACTGAGGCTAATAAGGTTCTTCGCATTGGCCCGTTGCGAATCGACCTTGATGCTCACGAGGTTAAGCGTGATGACGAAAAACTTTCGCTCACCCCGCTCGAGTTCAACTTGCTGTGCACTTTGGCTGCTAAACCTAACCTTGTTTTCTCGCGTGAGATGTTGCTAGATCAGGTTTGGGGTTATCAATATAAAGCGGATACCCGCCTGGTAAACGTTCACATTCAACGCCTGCGCAGCAAGATCGAAGAAGACCCTGAGAACCCGAAATATGTTTTGACAGTTCGTGGTGCGGGTTATAAAGCTGGCCAGAGCTAAGTGAGTCGCAAAGGCCCATTTTCTTGGGTGCTAGCAGTTCTGCGCAGGTCGCTTCAGGCCCGTGCGGTTTTGTTCACTTTGATGCTCACCACGGTGGCGTTGGTTGCTGTTGGCGGTTTTCTTTCTTATTCAATTGGTGCGGGTCTTTTTAATACTCGCGTTGACCAAATCATGGTCGAGGCGAGTCGTGCTACCGCCGATGTTCAAAACACTTTTGCTTCGGCTTCGGTGGCCAACCAAAGTGGTTTGCAAACTTTGATGAATCAGGTTGTGCCCAACCTTGAAACCAGTGCGTCTAGCCAAAGTCGACGTGTTGCGCTGTTGCGAACCCCGGGGCAGGGCACGACCACTTCGCTTCAAAGCCCCGTTTCGGCTGATCTTGATCTTTCGCTGATTCCCGAAGACCTTCGCAGCGCGGTGCAGCGTGCCGATGGCAAACTGAACTACAAGTCGGTGGCCTTGCCACAGGTTAACGGCAGCACGCATCCCGGCATTATTGTTGGTGCGCCGATTGTGATTCCGGTGGCGGGCGCCTATGAGCTCTATTTGGTTTATGACTTGCAGAGCGAGCAAGACACCCTCGATTTTGTTCAGCGCACGCTGGTTTTTGGCGGTTTGAGTTCTATGATTCTGATTGCGTTGGTTTCGCTGTTTGTGACCAACTGGCTGGTGCGCCCGGTGCTGATCGTGGCTCAGGTTTCTGAAAAAATCGCCGAGGGTGATTTGGGTCGCCGCATTCCTGAGCGCGGCCAAGACGTCATTGCTCAGCTTTCACACTCGTTCAACCGAATGGCTGATGACCTCGAAAAGCAGATTCAGCGCTTGAAACAGCTTTCAACCATGCAGCAGCGTTTTGTGTCTGATGTTTCGCACGAAATGAAAACTCCTCTGGCGGTGATCAAGCTTTCGCTTGGTCGTTTGAACGAAGACAAAGCTAAGTTCGACGATTCAACTCTTCACGTGGTTGATCGACTCGACCGCCAGGTGCAGAAGTTTGAAACCCTGCTTTCGGGGCTGCTTGAGATGTCTCGCTTTGACGCGGGTGTTGCAAAGCTAGACCTTAGCCAAAAAGACCTTCGTGAGGTTGCTGGCGAGGCTTTGGTGGGTGTGCAGCCCCTTGCCGACCACAGCGGATGCAAGCTGCGTATCGACCTGCAAGAGGCCGATTGCGAGGCCGAGATTGATAGCCGTCGCATCGAGCGAATTGTGCGAAATCTTTTGACCAACGCAATCATTCACTCTGGCGCAAATGAGATTTTTGTAGCCGTTGCCAGCGATTCAAAGGCGGTGGCTGTTTCGGTCACCGATTATGGTGTGGGCATGACGGCTGAGCAGGCTGAGCACGTGTTTGACCGTTTTTATCGAGCAGACCCGTCGCGCACCAAAGATGGCACCGGGCTTGGCATGGCGATTGCCCTCGAAGACGCCGCCCTGCACAACGGCAAACTTGAACTTTGGTCTGAGCCTGGGGTTGGCACCTCTTTTAGGTTGACGTTGCCGCGTTATCTGGGCAAAGAGTTCAAAGAGTCACCGCTGCCGTTGCCTCCGGTTAGAACCACCAGGCGGGGTGCTGCTAAATAATGAAGTTTGCCTTGAATGATGCCTTAAAGTTTGAAAAGCGTGCGCTGTTGGTTTTGCGCACCGCCCTTGCCGCGGCTGTTTCGGCATCGCTCGTCGCGGTTGCGGGTTGCGCTGCGATTCCCATGAGCGGCACAGTTCGTCTTGGCTCAGACATCAGCAGTGTTTCAACCAATGACTTTTTGTATTTCTCGCCATATGAGCCACCGGCCGGTGGCAGCCTAAGCGACATCATGGCTGGTTTTTTGAGCGCCGGCACCGGCCCGCAGAGCGACTATGCGGTGGCCCGAATGTATCTGGCAAATAACCTCAAAACCAGTTGGATGCCGAACCAGCGCGTTGTCATTGCCGACACCACGCCCGAGGTCACCGTTGACTCTGCCAACAACTTGGCGCACGTGCAAGTTCACGCCACCGCTCAAATTGATGAGGGTGGCCGCCTAACCAAAATCGCGGCAGTGTCTAACAACACCTACGACTACAGCTTCACGCGCGAAGGCGGCCAGTGGCGCATCAACGGCGCACCCAACCTAACCATCATCAGCCGCCCAGTTTTCGATGTGGTTTTCAAAGACTTTTCGCTCTATTTCTTTGATTCTCAAAAGCGATACCTGGTGCCCGACGTCAGATGGTTTCCGTCGCGCGCCTCAACCGCAACCAGGTTGGTCAACGCCCTAATCGCAGGCCCCGACAGCTGGCTGTTGGGCGCGGCTAAGAACGCGTTGCCCGCCGGTACCAAGTTGGCGATCGACGCTGTGACCATCACCGACGGCGTTGCCTCTGTCGACTTCAACACCAAAGTGCTTTCGGCATCAACGCTCACCAAAGCCCAAATTCAAGCTCAACTTTTTGCAACGCTCAGCCAGATTCCCGGTGTTAGGTCGGTGCAGATTTCGGTCGACCGCAACATTCAAGATTTCGGCTCATTCTCGCCGTGGGACATCCCCGTGCTTTCGCTCACCCCGGTGGTTCTCACAAACTCATCGTTAGCCCACCTTTCGGGCAATTCGACCACCGCAATCGATGGCACGAAAACTCTGGTTCAACACCTAAAGCCCAAAGATTTTGCCATCACAAGTCAAAACAACTGGGTGGCTGCCACCACCAAAGAAGGTCTTTATCAGGCATCTTTGGTGAGTTTTGGCGCCGAACCTACCCTGGTCGATAACCGAACCGACCTGCTGGCACCGCTGTTTGATCGGCAGGGTTGGCTCTGGTCGATCAGTGCGGGCATGAGCCCAAAGATTTTGCTGTTTGACCAAAACGGCAACAAAGGCGAACTGCAAACCTCAGTTTTTGCTAAAAAACAGATTTTGAGTTTTTCGGTGAGCCCCGAAGGTGCTCGGTTGGCGGTTGTGATTCGAACGGGCAAAACTAACGAGGCTTGGCTGTTCGGTTTGATTCGCGACAAAAGCGGCGCAGCGGTTTCGATTTCGGGTGGCTACCGTTTGGCAACCTCAGCAAATAATCCAACCTCAGTTTCGTGGCTCGACGGCTCGACGCTGGGTGTGCTCTCGACCAACTTCGATGGCTGGGCTGAGCCAAGCGAGCTGCTGCTGGGTGGCTTTGAGACCACCCTCGCGGGCCTGAACGGTGGCACCTCGTTTATTGGCAGCCACTCGACCGACGCGCGTTTTGCCCTTACCTCTAGCGGCGAACTTTTGCAGTTCAGAGGTTCGGCCTGGACCCACGTTCAAAGCGGCGTGCTTCGGGTGCACTACCCAAACTAAGGTGCTTGGCTGCGTGCTTCGGGCACAACCCAACCTAACGCGCTGGTTGCACGCGCCCAAAGGTGGCGCGCTAACAGGCGCCCCATGGCGGTGTTTTGAACGGCTTGCCTCGGGCAAGCGCGTCGTCTTTTTTAACAAAATAGCGTGGATGCATGCCAGCACGCGCAACTACCAGCTTCATCTCGACCCTGCTCGATGCGGTTTTTGCCACGCGCTGCGTGCTGTGCAATCATCTCGGTCGCAGTTGCTGTCAAGACTGTTGGTCGCGGTTAGCTTTTAGTCCGCGCGAAGTGCATCGAGTTAGTGCGAGCGGGCACAAACTCAGCGGCTTTGCAACAATCGACTTTGACCCAAAAGTCGCAACCCTCGTGCATGCCTTTAAAGACCAAAACCGAACCGCGCTGGCGACCCAGTTTGCTGAGGCTATGGTGACACAGGTTGAGGCTCTTGCCTCAGCCGAGGCCACCGCGGTGCATTTGGTGCCAGTGCCGAGCCGATTGAGTTCGATTCAACAGCGCGGTTTTAGCCCAGGTGCTGAAATCGCTAAGAACCTGCTGGCAAGACTTGACCACACCTATCGGCCAGGCAGTCATCTGGTTTGGCGATTTCGCGAAAGCGCCGACCAAGCCGCGCTTGGTCAAAGTGAGCGCAAAGAAAACCTGGTGGGCACCATGAAAGCCTCGCGCCAAGCCGCAAACGCCAACGTTGTTCTGGTCGATGACATCGTCACAACCGGCTCTTCACTGTTTGAAACGGCCCGCGCGCTCGAGGCCGAAGGGGCAAATATTTTGGGCTTTGTGACTTTTTCTGAAACTATTCTGCGAAATATTGGCAAAACGCACACGAAAGATTCAAAAAAGGTCTAACTTTTAGACACAGGCAAAGTCGCCTGTGATGGAGGTAAAAATGCAAGTAAACATTTCAGCCCGCAACCTAACGGTTTCAGATCGTTTTAGGGCCTATGTAGAAGAACGAACCCACAAAATCGAGCATGTCGCCTCACGTGTTGAGTCGCTCACCATCAAGGTCACTCGTCATGATCACCAGCGTGCGTCAGGCCCAGAAGACCAGGTTGAACTGACCGTCACCGAACCGGGTCACGTGATTCGTGCAGAGGCTCACGCCGGCGACAAGTTCGCCGCTTTCGACATCGCGCTCGACAAACTTGCCGAGCGTCTTCGCCGACTTGGCGACAAAAACAAAGTTCACCGTGGCCAGCACCGCCCAGCCTCGCTAACCGAGCTAAGTGCCCACGACTTTGCCGAGCTAAGCATCAACCCAGTTGACGGCGACGTTCTGCTGGGTCGCAACGGTGCCGCTGAAACCGAAGCAACAGCGGAATCAACCGCGCCAGATCTAGGCGAAAGCCCAGTGGTGATTCGTCGCAAAGAGTTCACCGGCGAAGAGCTTTCGGTCGAAGACGCACTTGACCGCATGGAGCTAGTCGGTCACGACTTTTATCTATTCGTCGACTCAGAAACCAAAAAGCCGAGCGTGGTTTATCGTCGCAAGGGCTGGAACTATGGCGTGATTGCGCTAAGTTAGCGGGCGGGCAAAAACCGCCGCTCAACTAGCGCGTCGCTAAGCAGACCGAAACGGGTCGGGGCTTGAATCTTCAAAGAATTCATCCCCGCCCCGTTTGCTTTTTGTTCGCTTATGGCACTTGCCTTGAAGGCGTTTGATTTAGCCCTGCCGTCTAAGATTAAAGGGCATAACCTTATGCAAGATTTCGGTGCGCAACCGCGCACTTTCAACTCGTTTGGAGTGAATAATGGCCAACATTATCAACAAAGTTTTGCGAGCCGGCGAAGGCCGTTTGCTGAGCAAGCTGCGCAACCAGGCTGCGGCAGTTAATGCGCTCGAAGAAAACTTTTCACACCTAACCGACGAAGACCTGCGCAACGAAACCACTGCGCTGCGCGCTCGCTATGCTGCAGGCGAAAGCCTCGACGACCTCTTGCCAGAGGCTTTTGCAGCTGTGCGTGAGGCAGCCAAACGCACCTTGGGCATGCGTCACTTTGATGTTCAGCTAATGGGTGGCGCTGCACTTCACTATGGCAACATCGCCGAAATGCGAACCGGTGAAGGCAAGACCCTCGTGGCAACTCTGCCTGCCTACCTAAACGCGATCGCTGGTCGCGGCGTGCACGTGATTACCGTGAACGACTTCTTGGCCAGCTATCAGAGCGAGCTGATGAGTCGCGTTTTTCGCGCCTTGGGCATGACCACCGGTTGCATCATTTCGGGCCAAGACCCAACTGAACGTCGCAACCAGTATCTTGCCGACATCACCTACGGCACCAATAATGAATTTGGTTTCGACTATCTGCGCGACAACATGGCATGGCAAAAAGCCGACCTCGTTCAACGCGGCCACTATTTTGCAGTTATCGACGAGGTTGACTCGATTCTTATCGACGAAGCGCGCACCCCGCTGATTATTTCGGGCCCATCTTCGGGTGAGGCTAACCGTTGGTTTGCTGAGTTCGCCAAAATCGCTGAGCGCCTGCAACCGGTTATTGATTATGAAGTCGACGAAAAAAAGCGCACAATCGGCATTCTTGAACCGGGCATCGAAAAGGTCGAAGATTACCTCGGCATCGACAACCTTTATGAATCGGCTAACACACCGCTGATTTCGTTCTTGAATAACTCGATTCGCGCTAAAGCTTTGTTCAAACGCGACAAAGACTATGTAGTGATGAACGGTGAGGTTCTTATCGTTGACGAGCACACCGGCCGCATTCTTGCCGGTCGTCGCTACAACGAAGGCATTCACCAAGCTATCGAAGCTAAAGAGGGCGTTGAGGTTAAAGCCGAAAACCAAACTTTGGCAACCGTTACACTGCAGAACTATTTCAGACTTTATAGCCGCATTTCGGGCATGACAGGCACCGCCGAAACCGAAGCCGGCGAGTTCATGAGCACCTACAAGTTGGGTGTTGTGCCGATTCCGACCAACCGCCCGATGATTCGCAAAGACCACTCAGACCTAATCTATAAGAACGAGCAGGTTAAGTTCGACATGGTGGTCGAAGACATTGCCGAGCGCCACCAGACCGGTCAGCCGATTCTTGTGGGCACCACCTCGGTTGAGAAGAGCGAATACCTTTCTAAGCTGCTAGCTAAGCGCGGCGTTCGCCACGAAGTTTTGAACGCCAAGAACCACGCTCGCGAAGCAGCAATTGTGGCGCAGGCTGGTCGCTTTGGTGCCGTAACCGTTGCCACCAACATGGCCGGCCGAGGCACCGACATTATGCTCGGCGGCAACAGCGAGTTTTTGACTGTTGAGGCTTTGGCCAAGCAGGGTTTGAACGCCGAAGAACACCCGGCCGAATACGAAGCAGCCTGGGCGAAAACCTTCGCCGAAATCAAAGCTGCCGTTGCAACCGAAGCCGAGAAAGTCTTGGCAGTCGGCGGTCTTTACATTTTGGGCACCGAGCGTCACGAGTCACGCCGCATCGACAACCAGTTGCGTGGCCGCGCCGGTCGTCAGGGTGACCCAGGTGAGTCGCGCTTTTACCTATCGCTAACCGACGACCTAATGCGTCTGTTCAACTCGGGTGCAGCCAGCGCCCTGATGAACCGCCCTGGTATTCCCGACGACGTTGCCATCGAGTCAAAGCTGGTTAGCCGAGCTATTGCCAGTGCACAGGCTCAGGTTGAAGGCCGCAACGCTGAGATTCGCAAAGACGTTTTGAAATATGATGACGTTCTAAACCGTCAGCGCGAAGCAATCTATAGCGACCGTCGCCACATTCTCGAGGGCGACGACATTGCGTCGCGTGTTGACGAATTTTTGGCTGCAGCTATCGCCTCAATCGTTGACTCTCACATTGTCGAAGCCTCGGGCAAAGACTGGGATCTCGACGCACTTTGGGCTGAGCTTCGCGCTCTTTACCCAATCTCACTTGAGATTGGTGAGGTTCTAGCTGAGGCTGGCACTCGCAACCGCTTGACCAAAGCTTGGCTTATCAACGAGATTGTGAGTGATGCTCGAATCGCCTACATTCAACGCACCGACACAATCGGTGAGCAAGCCATGCGCGAACTTGAGCGTCGCGTTGTTCTTTCGGTTATCGACCGCAAGTGGCGTGACCACCTCTATGAAATGGACTACCTCAAAGAGGGAATCGGTCTTCGCGCCATGGCTCAGCGCGACCCACTGGTTGAATACCAGCGCGAGGGTTACACCATGTTCCAGCAAATGATGGGTGCGATTCGCGAAGAGGTGAGCGGTTTTATGTTCAACCTAGAGGTTCAGGTTGAAGAAACTGCCGACCACACCGAGGTTGAAGCCAAGGGTCTTGAACGACCTGCATCTAACCAGGCCCAGCTAACCTACACGGCCCCTGCCGAAGACGGTCACGCCGAAACAACCGCGGCCCAAAACCGCGCTGCTCAGGGTGGCGCTGCAAACAAGCCAAACAACGGCAAAGGCAGCGCGTTCTTTAAGAACTAGTTGTGGATTAGCCGCTTTAAAGCACTGAAACGTTAGTTGCGCGCCAGCGCGAGTGAACCGGTTCTAAACGAATCGTCACCGCGCGGGTGCGAGCTTTTGAGCTGAGCAGCACAACCGACTCAATAATGCCAAGGGCAGGCGATTCGGCGTGAACGCGGGTAACCGCAAATTTTGGCACCAGTTTTGGCATGCCGGCAGCTGCATCAGCGCGAGCTTTTATCACTTGGCGGGCACGAAGTTTTTCATAAACCTGATCTGACACAATCGCCGCAAGGTGATCGACCGGCCTTGCCCCTGAGATAACCTCGACTATCAACGTTGCAATCGATGGCAAAAGTTCAACTGGGTCGGGCAGTCGGTCGATGTCTTCTTGGGTAAAGACCTGAGGGGTGTCGTCAAAAAAGTTGGCGCGAGCGCGAGCAGCTGAGTTTTGGGCAGCTATCACCGCTTTTGACGGTTTATTTGTCGAGCTCATTTGCGTTGCCTTTCTGTGTTCCCCTGGGGCTTTGAGAATCAAGTTATTTCGCTTGTCTGAGTGTTTGCTCAGAAAATGGCAAATTGTGCATAACTTTTGAATATTTCTTTTGTGGATGCCCTTCGGTGCCCAACCCTGTGCATAACTCAAAAGCCGGTTTGGCTCTGTCGCTCTAAGTTTTTGCCAAGGCATAAACATTCTCAGAAGGGGCATCACGTGAGCCGAATCGAACAAGTCAAACCTGCTGCCAAGTTTCGCAACCCGTTGCGAACAAAGCGCAACTCAGTGATCGTGGCTGTGGCGTTGGTTGTGGTCAGCGTGGTGGCGATAAACATAGCAATCAAGTCGCTCAGTGGTGCGCACGAATATCTTGTGGCAAAGGTTGCGGTTGCCGCCGGCACCCCGCTCAACAAGTTGGCCACTAAAACCATCTCGCTCAATTTGGGCGAGGCAGCGGGCGATTATCTGGGGCCCGGCGAAGCTTTGGCAAATGGGGGAGGGCTCTCGGGGTTGACCATAAGCCGAGGTTTAGCTGCGGGCAATCTGATTCTTAAGCGCGATCTTGTTGCCTTGAACCCAAACGATGAGTTGGTGCATTTGGCTGTGCCGTCAAAAACAGCTTTGCCCAGCAAACTTGAGGCCGGTTCAAAAGTAGACCTGTGGGCGGCTGTGAACGATGGTTCGGGGCAGTTTGGGCAGCCAGAGTTGATAGCACAAGGGGTGCAGGTGTTTTCGACCGGCTCGTCGGCAGGGCTGTTTGGTGAATCGGCCAACCGGCTTGAACTTTCTGTGTTTCAGCGCGACGTGAAACCCATTCTTGCCTCGGTGCTTCGAGGCGATGCGCTTTCAGTGGTTGCGCGTGATGGGGTGCATTAGCCATGCTCAAAATATTTGATGCCCGCACGGGTTCTTCGGGCTCTGGCGGCTCTGGGGGCGCGTGGCAGGGGCTTGATGCGTGGAATCCCGTTGAAGCAAACTCAGCTTTGCTAGATCTAGTAGCAGCTGAGCCAGTGGTTGTTGAACCAGTTCAATCAGCTGCCGTTGCACACCGACCACCGGCAATCAAAACGATCGCTTTTTGCGGTGCTGCGGGTGGGGTGGGCAAAACATCCCTCGCAATTAATGTCGCATTCGAACTCGCCACCGCAGGTTTTCGCGTTGCAGTTCTAGATTTAGACGTTGCGAACCCCAACCTGCTTGCCACGCTAAATCAAGATGCGATTTCACCCGGCCTTGCGGGCGTCAAACGCCTGGTGGGGCAGAGCAGGTTCACAATCGCTGACCTTGATCGCCTGCTGATGGTGCTGAATTTTGATGGGGTGCGAATCTCGGTGATGCCCGGTTTGCCTGCGCCTGCCACCCCAGCTGAGCGCGACGAGCTCGCAAGCGTTGCCGCAGAGCTGCTCGAGGCCTCGGTGAGCGCCTTCGACTATGTGCTGATAGACCTGCCGGCGTTTGAGGCCGCGCCGATGCTGTCGACGGTCTGTTTAGAGTTGGCTGACGCAAGTTTTGTGGTTTGTGGTGCCGACCCAATTGGTGTGCAACGTTTTCTTTGGCTAAAGGCCACCTTGCAGAGTCTGGGTTTGCCGAACGAACCGCAGGTTTTGGTCAACGGTGTGCGCGATTCGGTGCTTGGTTCGAATGCCAAACGGCAGCTGGCTGACACCATCGAGCGCCTCGCACAAACCGAGGTAACCGCCTTTGTGCCGCAAGATCAAGCTGGGTTCGATGCAGCGCTGCGAGGCGGGCTGCCGCTTAGCCTAGCCAAAAAAGGTTCGCCGGCACGTCACGCGATTTCAATGTTTGTGAGGCAGGGCCTGCTTGAACAGCGCACCAAACTAGATTGGCGGGTTGCCCGCAACGGTTAACTAAACTCGATATTGTGTCAACAATCAGCGAAATAGTTAAGCGCCACGGTCGAGCGAGCCAAGCAGACCTTGAATGGCTCAATCTTTTGGTCGCTGACTGGCAGCTTGTGGCCGACCTAGTGTTTGCCGATCTTGTGCTTTGGGTGCCAACAGCCGAGGGTGATTTTGTGGCGGTCGCCCACGCCCGACCTTCGAGTGCGGCAACAGTTTTTTATCGCGACATCACCGGTGAACTCGTGCGCAAACAGTGGGCAGCATCGGTGCGAGAGGCTTTCAGCTCAGGCAAGATTGTTTCTCGAGGCGCAGCTGAAAGCTACGAGAGCACGCTCACCACTTTTAGCGCCGTGCCGGTGAAACGCCGCCTCTCTAAGGGCAACGATCACGTCACAGAGCAGCCAATCGCAGTTATCACTCGCCACACTAACTTGGCCGAAGCTAAAGCGCCCAGCAAGCTGCAGCTCAACTATTTGCGATGCGGCACCGACCTACTTCAAATGGTCGCCGATGGTTCTTACCCCGATTTCAGCAACCCCACCGGCCCTAAACGTGGCGCACCGCGCGCCAATGATGGTCTGCTTCGCCTCGATGTGAACGGTGTGGTCACATTTGCCAGCCCAAATGGGCTTTCAGCTTTTAATCGGCTCGGTGCCAGCGGTGAGCTTGAGGGCAAGTCGCTCATCGAAGCCACCACACCGGTTCTCAAAAGCAAACTCAAAACCGACCAAAGCCTGCCGGTGCTGCTCAATGGCCAGGCTGCGTGGCGAGCCGACCTCGATTCGCGCAACATGACGCTCTCGGTGCGCGCGATTCCACTAAAAGCAAATGGTGAACGCATCGGTGCGATTGTGCTTTGCCGTGACGTCACCGAGTTGCGCAATCAAGAGCGCGAACTGATCACTAAAGATGCAACGATTCGCGAGATTCACCACCGCGTTAAGAACAACCTTCAAACGGTGGCTAGTTTGCTGCGAATTCAATCGCGTCGAACCAAGTCAGACGAAACCAAGGCTGCCCTTGCGCAGGCGATGCGCCGCGTTTCTGCCATCGCAGTGGTGCACGACACTTTGGCAACTGGCTTGAGCCAAGAGGTCAATTTTGACGAAGTGTTTGACCGCATTTTGCTAATGGTCAGCGAACTCGCCTCTGCTCACGGTCAAAATGTGCGCACCATCATCGACGGCAAGTTCGGCATGTTGCAGGCCGAACAGTCAACACCTTTGGCCATGTCGCTAAATGAGCTGGTCACTAACGCTATTGAGCATGGTTTAGCCGATCGAAGCGGAGTGGTTCACATCAGTGCTGAACGTCGGCAAAAGAAGCTCGAAATTGCGGTTTCTAACAACGGCGCAGCAATTGAGCCGGGTTCAATCGGTTCTGGCTTGGGCACACAAATTGTTCGCACCCTCATTGAAGGTGAACTGCGGGGCACCATTCACTGGTCATCGCCGGCTGAGGGCGGCGCCAGAGTCGCCATCACGATTCCACTCTAAAATTTTCAGCGGATGCCGCCCAGCGGCAAAAGTTAAACGAAAACTACAAGTTTTTGTTAGCTGGCGCGTCGGGCGCGAGCATATTTGCGCTTCAGCGATTTGCGCTCATCTTCGCTCAAACCGCCCCAAACACCAGTATCTTGGTTTTCTTTGATGGCATATTCGAGGCAGTGGTTGGTTACGCCACATTCACGGCATACAGATTTTGCTTGTTCAATTTGTTCTACAGCGGGACCAGTGTTGCCAACCGGAAAGAAGAGTTCTGGGTCTTCGGTTAGGCAGCGGGCTTTGTTTAGCCAGTCCATGTCCATATAGCTGTATTCCTTTGTATTGAAGAAGTCGCAGCGTCTGCGCTGCGCGGCAAACAGAGAATCTAAAAGTGATTTTGCCCTACGCTAGAAACGCACAAGAGCCATCTGTTTACCTTCAAATATTTTCACAAGTTGCCCGATTTGGCAAGACCCAAAATGAGAGAACATGACTGAATCTAAAAGACCCATCGCGTTAACCATTGCTGTGATTTTGGTTTGGCTTGAAGCTGCAGCCAGTCTTATCTATGGTGCCTTGCAGGCTCTGAACCTGGTGTTCAGCGGCGCCAAAGATGTCGGCGGAACCATCTCGGTGATCTTCTTTTTCTTGCTGGTGGCGGCCTGGCTGTTCTTTAGCGCGGTCAAGCTGCTTGGCGGTCACCGCTGGGCAAGAAACGCCATTTTGTTTTGGCAGTTCATGCAAATCGCGGTTGCTTCGGCAACTTTCGACCCCCACTTTGGCAACATCCCAGTGGGCATTCTTGGCATGAGCCCAGCGATCATAATTGTGGTGCTGCTTTTCACCCGAAAAGTGATGAAAATTACAGCGGATAACCCTTCGGGCGACTCACCAACTGCTTAACTCGGGCTTCGGGGTTGGCTCGGGCTTCGGGTTTGGCTCGGGCTTCGGGTTTGGCTCGGGCTTGCGCTAAATGCCCAACTGCTTGCGCAGCATGGCAACGTGACCCGTTGCTTTCACGTTATAGAGCGCCAAGGTGATGGTGCCGTTTTCGTCAACCACAAAGGTTGAGCGAAGCACACCCTCATATTCGCGGCCATACATCGACTTTTTGCCGTAGGCACCAAAGGCTTTGTGAACTTCGAGTTCAGGGTCGCTCAAGAGGTCAAAGTTGAGTTCTTGGTCGTTGTGAAACTTGGTCAACTTTTTGGTTGAGTCTGGCGAAATGCCAACCACGCTATAACCGGCTTCTTTAAGCGGGTTGAGGTTGTCATTAAAGTCGCAAGCTTCTTTAGTGCAACCTGGTGTTGATGCGGCTGGATAAAAATAGATGATCACTTTTTTGCCGCGATAACTTTCGAGGCTAACTTTTGTGTCGTCTTGGTTCAAAAGTTCGAATGTTGGTGCGGTGGTGCCGGCCTCTAGTTTTGCAAATTCGTTCACATTTGCCTCTCTTTTTTGCTTCTCTATTGTGAGTCTAAAGGCAAAAGGTGCTAAAGTTTTCTCTCGTTGCGATAATTCGCAGCTCGCGCCTCTAGCTCAATCGGCAGAGCAACTGACTCTTAATCAGTGGGTTCCGGGTTCAAGTCCCGGGGGGCGCACAAATAAAGAAAAAAGAGGCCAATAGGCCTCTTTTTTCGTTTATGCGCCTGTTCTCTGGTTGAGTGAGGCCAAAGCTTATTTGCCCTGGAACGCCTGCGTGATCTTTGACACGGTGGCTGTGAGCTCGGCGGGCAGAACCCAAACTTTGCTTGCTTGGCCGTTGGCAATCTCGGGAATCTTTTCGAGGTATTTGTAGGCGAGCACTGCGTCGGTGGCGTTTGAGCTGTTGACAGCGTCAAACACGGTTTTGATGGCTTTGGCTTCACCTTCGGCTTTGAGCACTGTTGCTGAAGCTGCGGCTTCGGCTTCGAGAATCACGGCTTTGGCGGCACCTTCGGCGTTCAAGATGGCTGATTGGCGGGCACCTTCGGCGGTGAGAATTTGTTTTTGCTTTTCACCTTCGGCGGTCAGAATCGCGGCTCGCTTTTCGCGGTCGGCTTTCATCTGAATCTCCATGGCGTTCACAACATTTTCTGGTGGCACGATGGCTTTTAGTTCGACGCGGTTGATGCGCACGCCCCATTTGCCGGTGGCTTCGTCGAGGGTGCCGCGCAGGGCGCCGTTGATTGAGTCACGTGAGGTTAGGGCCTTTTCGAGGTCCATGCCGCCGACGATGTTTCTAAGGCTGGTGATGGTGAGCTGTTCGATTGCAATGATGAAGTTCTGAATTTCATAAATTGCACTTTTTGGTTCGGTGACTTGAAAATAAACCACGGTGTCAACGTCGACCATCAGGTTGTCTTCGGTGATGACCTGTTGCGGCGGAAAAGTGTGAACGCGTTCGCGAAGATCAACGGTTGAGTTCACTTTTTCGATAATTGGCACTATCAGGTTTAAGCCCGCGTGCAGGGTGCGGTTGTATTTGCCGAGGCGTTCGATGACCAGCGAGAAACCTTGCGGCACGATCTTGATTGAACGAAAAACTAGAATCACAGCGATCAGAACGATCACTCCAGTGATGATTGTGTTGACTGTAGGCATGGGAATCCTCTTTTTTAGTTTGTTGGTTTCACAATAAGTGTTGCGCCGTCGATGTTGGTCACTTCGACCGGTTGACCTTCGGCAATGCCTGCTGTGTTGCTGCGTGCTGACCAAACTTCGCCACGAACTTTTACTTGCCCGCCGTTTGAAGTGATTTCAAGCGTGCAAACACCAGTAGCGCCGATGAGTGCCATCACGTTTGTTGTGCCTTTTGAGTTTTTAGTCTCGAGGCGTTTGGCAAGCATTGGGCGCAGCAAAAAGATGGCGAGCACAGAGGCTATGGCAAAGGCGGTGCCTTGACCTATGAGGTCTGCGCCAAACATGGCGGCAATGGCAGCCACCACCGAGCCAACGGCGAATGAACCAAAAATCAAGCTGGCAGTGAGCAACTCAAAGATGATTAGCACTGCGCTTGTGATGAACCAGATTAGGTAGGTCATGTTCGAACTCTATCAAGGGTGAACGATATTGTCGCTAGCAAACTTTGCCGTCGCTGTTGGCATCGCGATACCAGCCATATTCAACGTTGACGCCCGAAAAATACGGGCCATAGCCTGCCGCGTTTGCAGCTTTGCAGGTTGCAAATCGCGGGTCTGTTCCAGAGCCACTAGGCTTGCCGCCACTTGAACCGCTGCTGGCTGAAGGCTTTTTAGTCAGCGAAAACTTCGGCAAAAAGCCAACGAATTTTGCATAGGCGCCGCGCCAGTTTGTCGCGATCAGTTTTTGGGCGGTTTTTAGTTTGATAACCCCACTGCAAACCAGTTTGTGCAAAACATTTTCGACCCTATCTTTAACGCGTGCGCCAATCGACGAATGGTAATACTCGGGCCACAGGTTTTTAGGGTCAGAAGGTGCACCACCAAGCTCAAGCGAAATTAGGTGGTCTTCTTCATAGTCGCTCGTTTTCGTGTCGCCGCCAACGGCGTATCCGCTATTAAGCTGTTGAATTTTTAAGCTCGTTGTATACGACGACGGTGGGCGAATGGTGGCGGTGTAGCCAGACACACAAATTGTTTGGTGGATGTTGCTCTGCGTGACATCGGGGTTTATCACACCCGGGGTTCGCTGAGCGTTGGGCGACATGTTTGATTCACGAATCACACCCGAGTGCATGGTGTTGGCGATGATTAGAAGTAGTGCCAAAAGTGTTTTCATTATTCCCCCGTACTTTTATTACGCTATCAGGCTCGGCGACTAACCCAAAGCGATCCACACGCCAACCGTGTCGCCCACCGCTAAAGAGTTAGGGCGCCAAACCGCGACTTTGATCGGCACCAGAAATAACCCGTTGCGCGGAATCAGCGATGTGGTGAAGACAACTTTGCCAACGCGAGCTCGCACCGGCACGACACCCCAGCCATAGCTGAGGCTTTTGGCAAGAGCGCCGATTTCTTCGTTTATTTCAGCAGGCACCGGCACGAAATAGAAAGGAGCAGGCCCGCGCCACTCGATCATTTCGCCTTCGAACTCGAATTCAAATTCCACAGGCTTAGGCTATGCCTTTTTTACCCAAAGTTTCGCCTGTGAAACGTTGTTGAAACAGACGTGCCTTAGCCTTTAGAGGTAACTTGAATTTGCGAGCAAAGGAGCACGCGGTGGGAACACAACTTTTGGTAATCGGTTTGGCTGGTTCGGGCAAATCTACGGTGGGCAAGGCTGTGGCTGAACGCCTCGGCTTGCGCTTTGTTGATGGTGATTCACTTCACCCTGCAGCCAACCTGGCAAAAATGTCTAAAGGCACACCGCTAAGCGACGATGACCGTGACCCGTGGGTGGCTAACATCATCGAAGAGCTGAACAAAGGTGACGTTGTGATTGCCGCCTCGCTTTTGAAGCGCAGCTATCGCGAGCTGATCAACAAGTCGGTAAAACAGTTGGTGTTTGCTCAACTCGACGCCCCGAAGTCGGTTCTCGAAGAGCGTTTGGCGTTGCAGGGCGATGCGATTCGCAAAGACCTTATTACCGCGCAGTTAGCCACCGCAGACCCGCTAGCAAAACACGAACCCGGCAAAATCTATAAGTCAAACGTGCCGGTTGAAGAGTTGGTCAAGCGCATTATTCTCGACATTCGCATGGGCGATTAGCCTCGAAAAGCTGAAAAGTGAAAAAGCCTCTGTTTGAAAAAACAGGGGCTTTTCCGCATGTTTTTTGCGCCAGTTTGTGAATGTTCTGCGAGTTGTCTGAGAGCCACCTGTGAAAACTTAAGTTTCGCTTGTTGTGTGTGTTGCACAGATTTAGCGTGTCTTTAGAGGTAGATTTACCTCGTCTAGCGAAAAGCCCTCGCTAGTGAGAAAGGAATAGATTTTTATGAACAAGATCGTTGCAAACGTAATCTCAAAGCTAAACGCTGACCGCGGCGCTTCAGCAATTGAGTATGCACTACTAATCAGCTTGATCGCTGTTGCAGTTATTCTTGGCGCAGTTGCCTTGGGTACCGCAATCAACGGCTCATTCAACAACGTTTCAAGCAGCCTCTAATAAAGCTGTGGCCTCGCCTGCCGGGGCCGGAAGGCGACCTATGAAAAACTTGGTCAGCCGCAGATTTAAAAGGTCTGAAAAAGGCGCAGCAGCACTGGAGTTCGCGATAATCGTGCCAGTGCTGCTGTTGCTCGTTCTCGGGTTGATGGACATCGGGCGACTGTTGCTCGTGAACATGAGCCTGTTGTCTGCCGCCCAGCAAGGCGCGCGCGTCTCGGCGATGACCTCTTCTGGAACCGCTGGCTCTACCAGCGTTATAGCCGCGGCCGTTTCAAATTCTGTGCCATCGGCAATCATTCGGCTTAGCCTGCTCAGTAACACTTCCACGTGTTCGGGCGTTGCGTTGTCCTCCTGTGTCCTCCCAGTCATCGGTACAGCCTGCCCAGGCACCAACTCGGGCACTACGACGATTTCAGCAACTATGGCATTTCAGTGGTTGACCCCACTTGAGCTCATTTGGCGATTCAACTCGACCACTCGAACTGGTAGTTCGACTAATGCCACGCAAACGGTAACCGCCCAATGTCTGGTCTAGCTTCTCGCAAACTTTTTAGACGCGCAGGCGCAGCCGCGCAACGTGGTGCCGTTATTGTGCTGGTTGCCGTGCTGTTTGGCAGTGGCGTGTTGCTTGGCATGGTTTCACTTGTGGTTGACAGTGGTCAACTTTTGCTCGAAAAAACCATTGCGCAAATCTCAGCCGATGACGTTGCGGCTGCTTTGGCTCACGCCTGTGCGGCGAACACCGCTGAATGCACGTCGACTATTGCGGCGAACAGTTCGCTTGTCACAATCGCTCATTCAAGTTATGCCAAGCATCCAACTGCGATTCTTTCGGTTTGCGGCAGCACGGCAGCGGTTGCATTGCACCCCAACTTGACCCACTGCGGCAACTTTTCGGGCATTCCTCGCGACTGTGTCACACCTTCAGCTAACTATCCCGTTTATGTTCGTGTTTATACGGGATACACGGCTGCAAGCGGTGGAACGCCGCTTTTTCCGCTGTTGAACAACCTGATTCACGGCACAACGCACAACCCCAGCATTGAGAGTTGTTCGCAGGCGGCTTGGGGCATTTTGAGTCAGATTCCGTTCCCTTCGTTCCCTATGATTTTGAGCCTTTGCACGGCAATTGAACCGGGTGTCATAAACAAAGGCACAGCGGCTCTGGCAAAAACCGACCCGATCATCGAAGGTTTCACCGGCACTCAAAACGGCAACCCAACTTCTAACTGTTCGGGCAAAAAAGACCAGTCGGGCAAGTCGATTCCTTCATCAGCGAACTTTTTGGGCTTCGAGATGCTCACCCGACCGGCCAGCGGTCTGATCAACATCGGTGACTCGATGACCGAGACCACAAGCTGGACGGCGACGACCGTCACCACCTATAAGAACAACCTGAACTCGATGATCAACGCGGGCACGTTTGTGAAATACCCAGTTGTGGTTGACACCACGGCCAGCAAAAAAGTTGTTGTTGGTTTTGCTAGCTTCAAGCCTTTGGCCTATCGCTATGGCACAACTTATTACCCGAACACCGCAACGGTGAAAACGAATTTTCCGACCACCGGTTCGTCATGCACCTACTTTTGCTTGGTTGGCGCCATTTCAAACTCAACTTCGCAATCGGCGGGTATGTTAACGTCTACGACGCTAACGGGTTATAACCTTGGTGTAGTCACAATTCGACAGATGCAATGAGAGGAAACCTGTGAAGGCTTCAAGGCTTAACTTGATTATTGCCCTGGTGCTCGCAGTTGCCGCCGGGTTCTCAGTTTGGGTTTATACCGCCGGTGCAAAAACTGCGGTTCAGAGCACCGAAAAAGTTCAGCAGGTTTTGGTTGCTAAAAAGGTGATTCCGGTGGGCACCACGTTGCTCGAAGCAAACACTCAAGGTTTGATTGGCACAAACACCTACCCGGTTGCTAGCTTGCCTGCGGGTTATCTTTCGGTCGATGCCGCTCGCGATGACACTGCGGCAAAGTTGCTGGTTGCTCAAGCTTCGGTGCCGGCTGGCACGATTCTTGGTTCAAACTATTTCATTGCAGTGACCGACTCAAAGCCAAACGTGGGGCCGTTGCAAGTGCCTGCCGGCATGTTCGCGGTTTCGGTGACCACGCCAGATTCAGATCACGTTGGCACGTTCATTGTGCCGGGCGTTGAGGTTTCAGTGTTTTGCACCGTTACTGAGCTTGTGGGCAACACAACTAACACCAGCAACCCGCAGAGCGCGAGTGCTCTGCGCACCCGTTTGTTGGTCGACCAGGCCACTGTTATTGCGGTTGGCAACGCAACTTCGATTGCCCAGTCAAACGCCAACGCAACTGCCAACAAAAACTCGGGTGGCCTAATCACCCTTGCGGCTAGCCAATTAAATGCGCAAAAGATTATTCACTGCACCCGCGATGGTCAGGTCTATTTGGCGCTGCTTGGCACTGGCACAGCGCCAACACCTGATGCTGGCGTTTCATCTGAGAATCTTTTTAAGAACTGAGCTATAAATGACCGTCTTGCTCGCAGAGAACAAGCAAAACTCAGAGCGTTTCAAAATGACTCTGGGTGAGTCGACCGTTGTGATTCGCAATGGTCGTGAACTTCGCGACCACCTTGAAACTCACCCTGCTGAGATGTTGGTTGTTATCGGCCCAGAATTTACCTTGGATGCCGCGACCCAAGTGGTTGAATACTACAGAGCGACCCGCCCTTCGCTTGGTTTTATTTTGATTCGCAGCCGACTTGAAGTTGGCGTTATGGCTCAGGCGATGCAGTCGGGTGTGCGCGAAGTTGTTAGCACCGACGATGCTTCGGCTTTGTTGGCGGCTAAAAACCGTTCGATTTCGTTGTCTGAACGAATGGTTGACACTTCGGTTTATCAGGGCACGGTCACCAAGGGCAAAATGGTTTTGGTTTTCTCGGCAAAAGGTGGCTGTGGCAAAACCACGGTTGCTACTAACGTAGCTGAGGCACTGGGAGCTAACGGCGATAAGTCGGTTTGCATCGTTGACTTTGACTTGCAGTTCGGTGACATTGCCGTTGCTTTGCAGATTGAGCCAACTAAGACCATTAGCAATGCGATTCGCATGGGTGAAAACCTTGACCTTTCGGGTGTTCGCTCACTTGTGGTGCAATATCGCCCAAACCTCTATGCGCTTCTTGCACCGGTTGACCCGAGCGATATTGAGTTCATTACCGCTGAGCTTGCCGAAAAAGTTCTTGCTGGTTTGCAGCAAACTTTCGACTATGTGGTGGTTGATTCACCACCGGCTTTCACCGAAACCATTCTTAAAGCTTTTGACCTGGCCGATGAATATCTTTTGGTTAGCACCCTAGACATGCCTTCGCTAAAAAACCTCAAGGTCACACTGGGCACTCTTGACGCCCTGGGCATGCCTCGTTCAAAGTGGAACATTATTGTGAACCGCAGCACCGCGAAAACCGGCTTGAGCACTCAAGATGTTCAAGATGCGATTGGCATGCCGATTGCCGCAACTGTTCCAGCGAGCCAGATTGTGCCAACCATGATCAACCAGGGGCGCACCGTGGTTTCGGGCAAGCCCAAGCATGCGGTGGGCAAGGCAATGTTCAACATTGCTCGCATGATCGACAAGAAGATGTCTACCAGCAAAGTTGCCCTTGCTGAACCAATCGATCACCGATTTGGGCTGTTTTCTAGGGCGGGCAAAGGCAGTCGATAATGAGCCTTTCTGACCGTTTAAACCGACCAGAGACCGTGGGGTTGACCCCGAGCTCGAACACGGGTTTGCTGCGCACAGTTTCTGGCGGCACACCTGAGCGCATTGACCAAGAGTTGTTGCGCGGTTTGGTTAATGACGAGCTCAAAACCAAAATTGGCCAGTTTCTTTATGCCGGTCAAATGGATGCTGAAACTCTTGAAACCGCAGTTTTCGCCGCTATCGGTTCGGTTATGGAGAAAGGCGATTATCCGCTAACCGACGTTGACCGTGCCGAGTTGATGCAGCAGATCGTCGATGACATTCTTGGCAACGGCCCGCTTGAGCAGCTGCTTCGCGACTCTGACGTTAGCGAAATCATGGTGATTCGTTTCGACAAAATTTATGTTGAGCGCAAAGGCAAGTTGACTTTGGCTGACCTAAAGTTCACCAGCGAAGACCACCTGCGCAAAACCATTGACCGCATTGTTGGTCGTGTTGGGCGCCGCATCGATGAGTCGAGCCCCTTGGTTGATGCTCGTTTGCTTGACGGCAGCCGTGTGAACGCAGTGGTGCCCCCGATTGCTCTTGATGGCGCAAACATCACCATTCGAAAGTTCTTTAAAGAACCTTTCACCGCGCGCGACATGCTGGTCACCGGCACCATCACCCCAGATGCGCTCGAGTTTCTTGATGCTTGTGTTCGTGGCCGTTTGAACGTGGTGATTAGCGGCGGCACCGGCTCGGGCAAGACCACAACTTTGAACGTGCTCTCATCGTTCATTCCTGACGATGAGCGCATTGTTACCATCGAAGACTCTGCCGAACTTCAGCTTAAAAAGCCGCACGTGCTTCGCCTCGAAACTCGCCCTGCCAACATTGAGGGTTCGGGCGTTGTCTCGATTCGCGACCTGGTTCGCAACTCGCTTCGTATGCGACCTGACCGAATTGTGGTTGGTGAGGTGCGTGACGGTGCAGCGCTTGACATGCTTCAGGCTATGAACACGGGTCACGACGGTTCACTAACCACTGTGCACGCCAACAACCCGCTCGACGCGGTTTCTCGTCTTGAAACCATGGGTTTGATGGCTGGCATGGAGCTGCCGGTTTTGGTTATTCGTGACCAGATTGGTCGAGCGATCGACCTTATCGTGCAGCAGAGCCGTTTGCGTGACGGTTCGCGCAACATCACCGCAATCACCGAAATCATTGACGTGGTTGACGGCGTGGTTCGCACTCAAGACATTTTTAGATATGAGTATTACCCAGAGCCAATCGACGGCAAGCTAGGCATCATGCGCCCAACCGGTGCGGTGCCAACTTTTGTTCAGAGACTCGAAGAGGCTGGCGTGCACGTTCGTCTTGAAAGCTTCAACCGATGAAAGACTACATGCCGCTGATCATTGCAGGTTTGGCTGCGCTGGCAACAGTTTTTATTGTCACTTCGATCGGCACGTTTTTTGACAAAGAACGCACGGCCAAAAACCGTGCAAAGGTTTTAGCCAGTTATGCCCGCATTGGCGGTGCGGGCGAATCGCTCGACGAAGAAGCCGAAAAACCGAAGAGCGCGTTTGAAAAGCAGCTGATCAGGGTTCGAGCTGCCTATTTTGAAAGATTGCTGGCTGCCGGCGTTAAAGTTTCACCCGATGGATGGTTGGGTGTGATTGCTGCTTCGGGTCTTTTGGGCTTTTTGATGGGCACAACACTTTCGGGCTCAGCTATCATCGGTCTGATTTTTGGTGGTGCGGCGGGCTATGTTGGCCCGAAAGCTTATCTTGACAATCGCCGCAACAAGCGCGCCGTGAAGTTTGCCGATGAACTGCCCGGTTTGATGCAGGTGTTAGCCTCTGGTTTGCGCACCGGCTTGCCATTTGCGCAAGCACTTGAGTCGGCCGCCCGCCAAGACCGCGGTGAGGTTGGCGCGCAAATGAACTATGCGCTCACCGAGGTGCAGTTTGGTTCGTCGCTCGAAGAGTCGCTAATGCGCGTCGCGAACCGCATGCAAAGCCAAGACCTCATTTGGTTTGTTCAGGCACTTGAGATTCAACGCGAAATCGGTGGTTCACTCTCGGGCGTGCTCGACAGCGTTGCTCAAACCATTCGCGGCCGTGCCGACCTGCGCCGCGAGGTTCGTGTGCTTTCGGCTGAAGGCAAACTTTCGGCTTATGTGCTTTTGGGTTTGCCGGTGGGAACTTTTGGTGTTCTTCTGCTGATTCGCCCGGCTTATGTGGCGTTTTTTTGGTCGAGCACATTAGGCATGATTATGGCTGGCGTTTTTATAGGCCTGGTAACCGTCGGCTGGGTCTGGCTTCAGAAGCTTGTGGTGATTGAAGTATGAACGCCGCTATTTATAACGTTTTGCCCTACATCGCCGCCGTTACCGGCGCGGGCGCCCTATTTTTGCTAATCACCAGAGTTGGCTCGATGATGGCTAGCGAAAGAAACCGCCGCCTGCTCAAGAGTTTGCCGAAATACACCCAAAACCCCAATGAGGTTAAGGTCAAAGTTTCGACCAACAAAAAGACCGACAGCCTGATTTTTAAACTCGGATGGCGCCTGATGAGCCCCAAGTATCGGGCCCGCATGACGAACCGCTTGCAGGGTTCGGGCAAATATGGCCAAGAGGCGCTCGAAGATCTAGCTTTTAAAAAGGCACTCTATGGTCTCGTGGGTGTTTTTCTGGGTGCATTGATGATGGCCAACCAACCTGGCCAAGGTTTGCTGTGGGGTCTGGCGTTCACAGTGTTTGGGTTTTTTGTTCCAGACATTTTGGTTGTCAACGACAGCCAAAAACGTGAGCAAGACATGGATAAAAACTTGCCAGACGCTATCGACATGCTCACGCTTTGTGTTGAGTCGGGTTTGAGTTTTGAGGCCGCAGCTGCCCGAGTGTCTACTGGTCTTGATGGACCGGTGTCTGAAGAGCTTGGCGCGATGCTTGGTGAAATGCGTTTGGGCAAATCGCGCAACGAGGTTTTGAGCGAGCTGGTTGAGCGCACCAAGAGCCCAGGTTTGCGTCAGTTTGGCACGGCAATGTTGCAGGTTGACCGCATGGGTGTGCCGGTTGCCTCGGTTTTGGCTGAGCAGGCTCGCGATATGCGTCAGAAGCGCAAAGACAAGGCTCGCGAGAACGCGCAGAAGGTTACAGTCAAGATTTTGATGCCGCTGATGCTTTGCTTTTTGCCTGCCGTGTTTGTGGTTGTGATTGGCCCTGCCGTGGTTGGCATGATGTCGGGCTTGCAGACCCTCTAGCGGCCGCTGAGACCATGAAAAGCTTCATAAACGACACTTTGCTCAGCATTTGGGCTGTGCCTGTTTATGCCTATTTTGTGTGGCTTTCGGTGGTGCTCAGCATCATCGACTTTCGTGAGCTGCGGCTCCCAAACAAATATGTTTATCCGTCATATGCCGTGGTGACTGCGGGTTTGGCGCTGCCGGCTGCGATAGAAAATAAATGGGATGCCTTTGCATCAGCCCTGCTCTGCGGTTTGGTTGGGCTGGCACTTTTTATGGTGATGCACGTGGTCTACCCGAGCGGTTTGGGCATGGGCGATGTGAAACTGGCCGGAATCATTGGCATGATCGCCGGCTGGGTTTCTTGGGGTACAGCATTAGTGGCTTTGATGCTGGCGTTTTTTTTGAGCGCCATCGTTAGCATCGTGCTTTTGGCAACACGCAAAGCCACCATGAAGAGCGCACTGCCGTTTGGCCCGTTTATGCTCGGTGGAGCTATTTTGGCGGTGGCCTTCACGGCTTTTATGCGCGCGCAGTTTGCCTAGAGCCGGCCGGCGCGCAGGTTTTGCCCAGGTGCGGGGTTGTGCCCCGGCCGGCGCTCTGGTTTATTCTTCGCCGATGTCTTCGTTCCAGAGCGCAGGGTTTGCTGCGATAAAGTCGGCCATTAGCTCAACTAGTTCTGGGTGGTTTAGCACGTGAACTTCGGCGCCGTGTTCGGCGACCCAGTCTTGGCCGCCCATAAAGTTTTTGTCGTCGCCGACGATTACGCGGCCGATGCCAAATTGGCGAATCAAACCTGAGCAATACCAGCAGGGTGAGAGGCTGGTGGCTAACGTGACTTTGCGGTAGCTTTTTTGGCGCCCAGCGTTTCTGAATGCGCTGGTTTCGCCATGCATTGAGGCGTCGCCGTTTTGCACTCGCAGGTTGTGGCCGCTGCCTAGCAGGGTGCCGTGTTCGTCGAATAGCGCTGCGCCGATGGGAATACCACCTTCGGCTAAACCTAGGTGTGCTTCGGCGATCGCCACTTCAAGTTTTTCTTCGTCTGTTGCGAAGATTTGACCAACTTTAAATTCCATAGCCGAAGCCTATCTGAATGCAATGCGGGCCGAAGGGCATCCGCTGAAAAAAAAGGTGGTGCCCGATTGCTCGAGCACCACCTGTGGTTTTGGTTGGGGGAGGGGTGTTACTTCTTTGAAGGCAAAACTTTTGACAAAACAAAGTAGAGCACTGCGGCTGCAACAAAACCGACGACTGCGGTTGCGTCGCCACCGACGATTACTTTGAAGTTGTCTGGTGTCATAAAGAAGTTGTTGGCGAATTCGCCTTCGACGGCCAACGGTGCCACATAGGTTGGGTATTGGTTTGCGAACAACCAGATGCTGCCTACGGTTGAAATCACGAAAGCGATTGGGCCTGCGAAGTTTTCTTTGCCGCTGAGTGCAACTTCGCCCAGGTTCTGACCCTTGCGCATTAGCTTGTCGACGAGCACGATTGCAACCCATGGAGCAACCCAGTAGCTAACTACTAGCAAGAAGCCTTCGAGGTGTTTGCCAAGGTTGGTTGGGTCTAGAACAGCTGCGTCGAATGCGACTAGGCCACCTAGCAAACCTGCCAAGATCACCATGATGGCGCGGCGAGTTTTGAAGCCCAGTTTGAAGCCCATTGCCAAGAATGACATGGCGCCTGAATAGACGTTTAGAACGTTTGCTGACACTGAACCAACTGCGATGGCAAGTAGGGTTAGGCCGGCGATGTATTGGTTGCCCAATAGGTCGGTGAAGCCTGCGGTTGGGTTGTCAACAACGCCGATTGCCGAGAATGCTACGGCGCCAACGATCATGAGCAAGCTGGTGCTGACGAAGTTGCCTGAACCGGCGAACCATGCCAAAGCCTTTTTGTTGGTGCTTGCTGGTAGGTAGCGGGTGTAGTCAGAGGCGAATGGGGTCCATCCGGCGGTGTAACCGTAGGCTGCACCAGCGGCCAAGGTGAAGCCACCAAGGTTGAAGCCTGCGTCGGCGAAGTGACCGTGGCCACCGAATAGCACGATGCCGGCTGCAACAGCCCAAACAACTGCCAAACCATATGAGGTGTAGCGCTCCCAAACCTGAATCAGGTTGTGGCCTACGAATGCAACTACTACCTGCACCACAACCACGATCGACAGTGCAAAGCCGACCTCCATTTTGGTTAGTGCAGCAAGTGCCAAAGCACCTGAAACCGAGTTGACAGCGAACCAGCCGATGCCAGCAACCAGTGTTGACAAACCTGACGGAATCAGGTTGCCCAGTTTGCCGAAGGCGGTGCGACCAAGCACCATTTGTGGCAGACCGGTTTCGGCACCGAAGGTGCTGAAATAACCGTGGGTGACGGCGGCTAGGGCGTTGCCCACAAGCACGGCAAGAATTGCCTGAGTGAGGTTTAGGCCAAAGAATAGAACGCCGAGCGCGCCAACGAAAACGGTTGCGAACTCTAGGTTAGGAGACGACCAGACAGTGAACAGGTGCCATGCCTTGCCGTGACGTTCGCCCGCAGGAATCGGGGCTACGTCGTTGGTTTCAATTGCGGTTGCCGAAGCTGAGTTAGTTTGTGTCATAGTAAAAAACCTTATTCGGTTAACGCAGGGTGAATTCGGCAATTGCGCAAGAATTTACACACTTGTGAAATTAGGGTTTTATTACCATGATTTCTCTCGATGCCCTAGTAGCCACTGATGGCTACGCTTGGCGCATTTTGAGTGCCGACTCAGTGGTTGGCGCGTTGCGTTTAAGCGTCACCGAAACCGGCTTGGGCACAATAAAAATTCAAGCGGATGCCGCCCTTGACACCCCAACTTTTCGACGTGTTTTTGAGCAACTCGTGGCGAAGGTTTTTGACGCTGATCTTGCGCGCAAGTTGCAGGTTGTGGCCGACAGCCAAACACAGGTTGCGGCTTTAGAAAAGTCGGGCTTCGAACTGTCGGCCCGGCAACCTGCGGTGGGCGTGAGGTATGCCGCCACCAAGTTGAGCGTCGCCCAGGCGATGGCTTTGGCCACCATGGCTCGCCACATTGACCTTTCGGTGTGGGGCTTCAAGTTTGATAACGGCAAACGGCGTGCTGGGCAGTGCAACTATACCGAGCGCGTGATTTCGATCTCAAAACACCTGGTTGAACACCACAGCCTCGATGAGGTGCAACAGGTGGTGTTGCACGAAATTGCTCACGCGATGGTGGGCAGCGAGGCTGGGCACGGGCCGATCTTTAAAAAGCAGGCTGCCGCGCTCGGGTATCGAGGCAACAACTTTAGCGGGCGCGAGATTGCGGCAAGCGAGGCACCTTGGGTTGGCCACTGCCAAGCTGGCCATGTGCACTACCGCTATCGCAAACCCACGAGGCCGTTAGGTTGCGCGCTCTGCAGCAAAACTTTTAGCCGCGCCACCCAAATTGTGTGGCAACGATCAGCAACATAGTGATCACAAAGCCAGCAAAGAAGTTGAGCCAAATAAACCGGCGCCATCCGCGGTTTGCGGTTTCGCAAGTTTCGTCGGTGATGAACCAGAATGGTGCCACCACAACAACATAGGGAACAGCCGCGATGGCTGCTACTTCGGCCGGGGCGCCGGCGGTAACAACAAGTATTCCACTTGCGGCATAGCAGATCAGCGCAAGGCGAGTGGTGACGCGTGCACCAAAGAAAGTTGCGATGCTGCTGATGTTGGCGGCGCGGTCGGCGGTGACGTCTTGCACCGCCCCAAAGGCGTGCGAGGCGATGCCCCACAGCGTAAATGCAAAAATCACAGCCAAAACATGCGGGTCGCTCATGTCGATTTTGGTGACAGCGAGTGCATAGACCATGGGGCCAACAAAGTGACTGGCCGAAGTGACCGAGTCGAGCACCGGGCGCTCTTTGAAGCGCAAGACTGGGGCGCTGTAGGCAACCACGGTGAACACGAAAAGCGCCAGCCAGCCGGCAGCCCAAGGCGCCGACCAAACTAGGTATGCCAAAAACGGAATACACAAAAGCACAGCAGCCCAAACCGTGTGACGGTGCCAACGCGTGCTTAGCAGGGCGCCTTCGATGCCACCCTTGCGCGGGTTGCGCAGGTCGCTCTCATAGTCAAAAACGTCGTTGATGCCATACATCAAAAGGTTGTAGGGAATCAGAAAGAACAGGCTGCCCAAAATAAAGAAAACATCAACTCGGCCAGTAGCCACCAAATAGGCAGCGCCAAACGGATACGCCGTGTTGATCCACGAAATCGGGCGCGATGACCAAAACAGTTGACGGGTTGCTTCGCCGATTGGTTCTCTAAGTTTCGCCATAACTCAACTCTAACTAGAAGGTGATTTTGGTGCGGCGGGTTGACCGCGCCGATGAGGTGCTGCAGGCGAGCCTAGACCCACCTAGAACTGAAAGCGCCGATTTAGCGCAGCTCGCCAAATCGCGGGCACCAGCCAAACCGCAGCAATCGAATAACAAAAGTCTTCAATCGGCACGACGCCGATAAAGATGCCCGAGATTTTGCTAGCGTCATAGGCCACAATGCCAAAGCCAACGATGAGGTTGTCAAAAACTGCGGTTGCGACTAACAGCGGCAAAAGTGAGATTAGCGCCACTTTGCGAAGGCGCTTGGGGTAGAGCGCCAGGCCCGCAAAGATCGCGGCAGCTGTGAATAGCAGGTTCAGCAGAAGGTAGGTCATTTGCGTCTTGCTACCCAACGTGAAACCGAAGCGAAGATCAGCAGGGTTGTGTGGCACAGCAGCAACAAAAAGAACAACTCTTCGAGCGGCAGCTCTGGTGCTAGTTCAATGCCGCAGAGCAACTGCTTGGCGCCTTCAAAAAAGATGCCCGCGTTGATTCCGGCGAGATCCCACACCAAAAAGAACGCCAAACCCGAACCCAGCGCCAACAAGCCTGCACGCAGGCTGTGACCGAGCGCAAGCTTGAATCTAAAGTCGAGCGTGGCAACACCCAGCTCGCTAAAGATCAACAGCGCCAAATAGATGAAAGACATTGTTGAGGCGCTTTGGCTAAATACCTAGACCAACCCAAGCCTCGCGAGGCAGTGGCTGAATCTCGTGCGGGGTCGGGCCAGAGCTGCGGTCGTTGAGCAGGTGCTTCATGACCAACTCGGCACTGATCAGACACATTGGCAGGCCGATGCCCGGCAGGGTGTTGTGGCCCGCATAGAAGAGCCCGTCGACCTTGGTGCTGTAGTTCTTTGGTCTAAAGAAGGCGCTCTGCGGCAGCGTGTGAGCCATGCCAAGGGCTGTGCCCGACCACGCGTTGAGGTCGGTGGCAAAATCGGCTGGGCCAACGATGCGACGCGTGACGATTCGTTCGGCTAGATCATCGATTTGGCACCACTTGGCGATTTGCTCAATCACGCGGTCGGCTGCCGCCTCGAGCTTGGGGTCGCCCTTGCCGTTTTCGCCGCCGTGCCCGATTGAGGTGTCGGCTGCGATTGGCACGAGCACGAATAGGTTTTCGTGGTCGGCTGGGGCAACGCTCGGGTCGGTCACGCTCGGTGCGCAAATGTAAAGCGATGCTGGGTCTGGCACCTGACGCTTGCCGTCGGCTTTGTGAAAGACCTCGTCAAAGTTGGCTTTCCAGTCTTCGGTGTAAAGCAGGGTGTGGTGGTCGAGCTGCGGCAACTTGCCCTTGACGCCCAAGAGCAAAAGCAGAGCGGATGGCCCGGGTGTTTTGTTTTGCCAAAACTTTGTCGGCATGCTTTGCACCTCGGTGTCGAGCAGCTGGGTTTCGACGTGGTGTAGGTCTGCTGTGGCAACCACGAGGTCAGCCTTGTAGTGCGCTGCACCAACCTGAACGCCGGTTGCGCGCGGCTTGCTGCCCGCGGCTGTTTTGCCACCGCTGCGACCTGAGGCGGTGCTGCTGCCGGCGGCATCCGTGGTGATTTTGCTAACAGGCGAGTTGGTGTGAATCTCTACACCGTGACGAACGGCGATGCGCTCTATGGCTTCGATGATGGTATAAAAACCGCCCATCGGGTAGAACACGCCGACCTCCATGTCAACGTGAGTCATCAAGTGATACATGCTCGGCGTGTCATAAGGCGAAGCGCCCAAAAAGACCGCCGGAAAATTCAGAATCTTGCGCAGGCGAGCATCGCGCACGTGCTTAGCTGCAAAAGAGTCGAGCGAGCTGAGCAGGTGGCGCACAAAGTTCGGCGCGCGCTTAATAACCTCTAGGTTGGTGAAACTGCGAGCGTCTTTGAAGTTGGTATACAAAAAGTGCTCTATCGACAGGCGGTAGGTGTCGGCTGCCGAGTCGAGATATTTGCGAAGCTTCTTGGCACTGCCGGGTTCAATTGCATCGAAGGTTTCAAAGTTTTTGGCGAGGTCTTGCCAAATTGTGATCGGGTCGGCAAAACCCTCGTTGCGGGTTTGATAAGCAGGGTCTAGGCGAACCAGTTCGAGCTCAGCTTCGGCCGTGGTGCCCATCAGCTTAAAGAACTGGTCAAAGGCATCAGGCATTAGATACCACGAAGGGCCCATGTCGAACTTGAAGCCGTCTTTTTGCCAAATGTAGGCACGGCCGCCGCACTGTTCGCGAGCCTCAAACAACTTAACCTTCATGCCGGCTTTTGCTAGCAAGGCAGCGGTTGCGAGGCCCGAAATGCCACCGCCAACAACGATGGCTTCGAGCGGTGCGGCGCCTTCAAGAGGCGAAGTGGCATGTTGCTGATTTGGCATTTGCTGCTTTCTAAAGGGAGGTCGGGCTGATAACGGCGCGAGCCAGAATCACAAGTTTTTGGGCGTTTGGCACGCGAATGCGCGCCTCAATCAAAGTTGTTGCCGGCGTTTGCGAGATGCGGGCGTTGAGTTTGGCAAACAAACCTAAGGCTGCAGCAACAGCGCGACGCGGGCGGTTGGGCAGCAGGGTGAGGCTGGCTCGGGCCACAGCCAAATCATGTTCGATGTCGGCGACCAGTCGCGCCTTGGTAGCTTCGTCAAAGTTGGCTGCGTTGACGTTCGCAAAATAAGAGCGGCCGAGCGCCTTAAAGTCGGCAGCTAGGTCACGCAAAAAGTTGACCTTTTGAAAAGCCGCGCCGAGTGCCCGCGCGCCCGCGACCAAAGTTGCGTGCTCGGCCTCGCTATAGTTTCGGCCATTCACAAACACCTTGAGGCACATCAGGCCGACAACTTCGGCCGAACCATAAACATAGCGATCAAAGCTGGCTTGGTCGTGTTCAACCACAGTGAGGTCTTGACGCATCGAATAAAAGAACGGCTCAACGATGTCGCGACCAATGCCAGCCTCGCGGGCGGTGCGGGCAAAGGCATGCACCACGATGTTGGTGCTAAAACCAGAGCCCATGGCGCGATAGGTCTCGGCCTCAAGTTCGTCGAGCAGCTGCCCCGGGTTGGTTTCGCCAGCCCCGGCCGCTGCGCCATCAACGATTTCGTCGGCAACGCGAACCAGCGCATAAATGTTTTCGACGGGCTGGCAAAACTCTTGCCCAAGCAGCTTGGTCGCCCAACCAAACGAGGTTGAATAAGCTGCGATCACTTGGCTGGCGGCGGCTTCAGATGCCAGCGTATAAAGCTCGATGCTGGTCGGGCGCTTTGTGGCGTCAGGGCGCTTCGAGGTGCCAGGGCGCTTCAAGTCGTCAGGTCGTTTCGTGGCGCTCACCTGGGCACGCTGGTTTGAACGTTCGGCCATTAGAGCCAATCACGCCTTCTGAATTCGATATAGAGCACCCCAGACACAACCAAAATTGACCCGATAGACATCCACAAACCGGTGATATCGCCAAAACCCAAATATGGAATGTTTTGACCAAACCAACCGGTAATCGCAGTTGGCACAGCGATGATGGCCGCCCACGACGTCACCTTTTTCATAATCAAGTTCATTTGGTTGCCCTGAATCGTCAAGTTGGTTTCAAGCAGGGTGGTCACAAGATCACGCAAAGAGTCTGTCCAGTCAGCAACCCTCATGACGTGGTCATAAATGTCTTGAAAATAGGCATACATCGACGGGCCAATAACCTGCACATCGCGTTTGACAATGGGGTTGAGCACCTCGCGCATCGGCACGGCCACGCGACGAAGCAAAACTAGAGCTTTGCGCAAATCATAAGACTTGCGCTGAATCACGCGGTCGATGCGAGTTTCGGCAAACATCAGGTCTTCGAGGTCTTCAAGCTCGCTGTCGAGCTTTTCAACAACTTCGAAATAACCGTCAACGATTATGTCGAGCAAACCCCAAAGCAAAAAGGCGATCTTGCCTTCGGCGAGCGATAGCGAGTCATCCCAGCGCTTTTTTAAAACCTCAATGTCAAAACCCTCGTCGTCGCGAACCGTCACCAAAGCATTGGGTGTAACAAAAATCGCGATTTCGTCGGTGATCAGTTTGAGGGTGTCGCTGTCGAACTTGGCCGAATAGGCGTTGATAAAAAAGTGGGTGTCATAATGCTCGAGTTTGGGTCGCTGGCGACCGCGAAAAGCATCTTCAACCGCCAACTCGTTCAAAGCGAGTTCGTCGGCAATAAACCTAAGGTCGCGTTCAGAAGGGTTGACCAGGTCGATCCAAAAATAAGCTTCGGCGTCGACTTTAAGCTCTGGCAAACGGTCGAGAGCAAAGTCACTCTCAACAAGAGTTGACCCGCGATAAAGTCGGCTGCGCAGCATGGTCTCAGCATAAAGCCAAACGCCCGCCAAAGGTTTAGACTTTAACCTATGTCAGCTGATATGAAACCTCGCAGTCGCGATGTAACCGATGGAATCGAAAAAGCAGCCAGCCGCGGAATGTTGCGCGCGGTGGGCATGGGCGACGAAGACTGGGTGAAACCACAAATTGGTGTCGCCAGCTCGTGGAACGAAGTAACCCCGTGCAACCTCTCGCTCGACCGCCTCGCGCAGGCCGCTAAAGAGGGTGTGCACCAGGGTGGAGGTTATCCGCTCGAATTTGGCACCATTTCGGTGTCTGACGGCATTTCAATGGGCCACGAGGGCATGCACTTTTCGTTGGTTTCACGCGAAGTTATCGCCGACTCAGTCGAGACCGTGATGCAGGCCGAGCGTCTCGACGGCTCAGTTTTGCTAGCCGGTTGCGACAAGTCGCTGCCTGGCATGTTGATGGCCGCTGCCCGCCTCGACCTTGCATCAGTGTTTCTTTATGCCGGCTCAATTGCACCGGGATGGGTGCGTCTTGAAGACGGCACCGAAAAGCAGGTAACCATCATTGACGCGTTCGAAGCTGTTGGTGCTTGCAAGGCCGGCAAAATGTCGATGGAGGACCTCGACCGGATCGAAAAGGCAATCTGCCCTGGTGAAGGTGCCTGTGGTGGCATGTATACCGCAAACACCATGGCAAGCGCAGCCGAAGCTTTGGGCATGAGCCTTCCTGGCTCAGCAGCCCCACCGTCGGCAGACCGCCGCCGCGACAACTGGGCGCACCGCTCAGGCGAGGCCGTGGTGAACCTGCTTCGCCTAGGCATCACAGCTCGCGACATCTTGACCAAAAAGGCTTTCGAGAACGCCATTGCTGTGACCATGGCATTTGGTGGTTCAACCAACGCCGTGCTTCACCTTTTGGCAATCGCTCGCGAAGCTGAAGTTGATCTAACTTTGGCCGACTTCAACCGAATCGCCGACAAAGTGCCGCACCTTGGCGACCTCAAGCCATTCGGTCAATACGTTATGGCCGACGTTGACCGCGTTGGTGGCGTGCCAGTAGTCATGAAGGCTCTGCTCGACGCAGGCCTAATTCACGGCGACGCACTAACCGTGACCGGCAAGACCGTTGCCGAAAACCTTGCCAGCATCAACCCGCCCGACCCAGACGGCAAGATCATTCGCGCTCTAAGCAACCCGATTCACAAAACTGGTGGCATCGCAATCTTGCACGGCACCATGGCACCTGAGGGCGCCGTTGTGAAAACTGCGGGCTTCGACCTCGAAACCTTCACCGGCCCAGCCCGCGTGTTCGAGCGTGAGCGTGCTGCGATGGACGCCCTAACTGAAGGCAAGATTAGCGCCGGCGACGTTGTCGTGATTCGCTATGAAGGCCCTAAGGGTGGCCCAGGCATGCGTGAAATGCTTGCGATCACTGGTGCAATTAAGGGTGCCGGTTTGGGCAAAGATGTATTACTCTTGACTGACGGACGATTCTCAGGCGGCACAACCGGCCTTTGCATCGGACACATTGCTCCAGAGGCCACCGAAGGTGGGCCAATTGCTCTGGTGCGCGATGGAGACTTGATTCGAGTCGATATCGCAGCTCGTTCGCTCGAACTACTCGTTGAGCCAGAAGAGTTGACTGCCCGCAAAGCAACTTGGCAGTCGCTGCCGCCGCGCTACACCCGCGGTGTTCTCGCGAAGTATTCGAAGCTAGTGCACTCAGCCGCAACGGGTGCCTACACCGGCTAATTCGCAAATCACCAAAAGTTCACACTTTTATTTTTGATTCGCTAATTAACGAGGACTAATGTCAACAGAAATTCTCACTGGCGCCGCTGCGATTGTTCGCAGTCTTGAGCTGCTCGGTGTTGAACACATCTTTGGTTTGCCTGGTGGCGCAATTTTGCCTACCTACGACCCGCTGATGGATTCAACCAAGCTTCGCCACATTTTGGTTCGCCACGAGCAGGGTGCTGGTCACGCTGCCGAAGGTTATGCGTCGGCCTCGGGCCGTTTGGGCGTTTGCATTGCAACCTCAGGCCCTGGTGCCACCAACTTGGTCACCGCGATTGCAGATGCGCACATGGATAGCGTGCCTTTGCTGGCCATCACCGGTCAGGTCGGCAGCCACCTAATCGGCACTGACGCTTTTCAAGAGGCCGACATCGTGGGCATCACCATGCCGATAACCAAGCACAGCTTCTTGGTGACTAAAGCCGAAGATATTCCTGAGGTTTTGGCATCGGCCTATTTGATTGCAACCACCGGCCGCCCTGGCCCGGTTTTGGTTGACATCACCAAAGATGCTCAGAACGCCAAGGTGCCTTTCATCTGGCCGCCAAAGGTTGACCTGCCTGGCTACAAGCCGGTTTCAAAGCCTCACGGCAAGCAGATTCAGGCAGCAGCTCAGCTAATCGCCGAAGCCAAGCGCCCAGTGCTCTATGTTGGCGGTGGCGTGATTCGCGCTGGCGCAAACCGCGAGCTGATAAAACTTGCCGAGCTAACCGGTGCCCCGGTTGTTACCACTTTGATGGCACGCGGTGCATTCCCTGACAGCCACCACCAGAACCTCGGCATGCCTGGCATGCACGGCACTGTTCCTGCAGTTACCGCACTTCAAAAGTCAGACCTTTTGATCACCCTGGGCGCTCGTTTTGACGACCGCGTGACCGGTGATGTTAAGAGCTTCGCAACCGGCGCCAAGGTTATTCACGTTGACATCGACCCTGCCGAAATCGGCAAGATTCGATTCGCCGACGTGCCAATCGTTGGCGACGCCAAAGAAGTTATCGGCGAGCTAAACGATGAACTCACAGCTATGCTCGGCGGCACCAAACCAGACACTAGCGACTGGTGGAGCTTTCTAGACGGCCTGCTTGAGAAGTATCCGCTCGGATACTTGCCCGCATCTGACGGCAAGCTCAGCCCACAGCACGTAATCGAACGCATCGGCCAACTAAGCGGCCCAGAGGCGGTTTATGCGGCCGGCGTAGGTCAGCACCAAATGTGGTCAGCTCAGTTCATCAAATATGAGCGCCCGAACTCGTGGCTCAACTCGGGCGGCGCCGGCACCATGGGTTATTCGGTGCCAGCAGCTATGGGTGCCAAAGTTGGTCAACCAGACCGCTTGGTTTGGGCTATCGACGGCGACGGTTGCTTTCAGATGACCAACCAAGAGTTGGCAACCTGTGCGATCAACAACATTCCAATCAAGGTTGCAATCATCAACAACTCTTCATTGGGCATGGTTCGTCAGTGGCAAACGCTGTTCTATAACGAGCGCTACTCAAACACCGACCTGCACACCGGCACCGATGCGCTGATGATTCCCGACTTCGTCAAACTAGCCGAAGCCTACGGTTGCCTCGGCATTCGTGTTGAAAAAGAAGAAGAAATCGACGCAGCCATCAAGCTAGCCATCGAAACCAACGACCGCCCAGTGGTGATTGACTTTATTGTTAGCCGCGACTCGATGGTTTGGCCAATGGTTGCCGCCGGTGTTTCAAACGACGAAGTTCAATATGCGCGCGACGCAGCACCAATCTGGGATGGCGAGGAGTAGAAATGTCAAAGCACGTACTTTCGCTATTGGTTGAAGACAAACCAGGTTTGCTAACTCGCGTAGCCAGCCTATTTGCCCGCCGCGGCTTCAACATCGAGTCGCTTGCCGTAGGAATCTCAGAGATTCCAGGCCTCTCACGCATCACCGTAGTGGTTGGTGTTGAGGGTTCACCGCTCGAACAGGTCACCAAACAGCTCAACAAACTCATCAACGTGATCAAAGTTGTTGAGCTTGAACCAGACCAAGCCGTTCAGCGCGACCACATGCTTATCAAGGTAAAAACCGACGCAACCACTCGTTCTCAAGTGCTAGAAGCGGTAACCTTGTTTAGAGCCCGAGTAATCGACGTCGTTTCTGACGCGGTGATTATCGAAGTGACCGGCGACACCGCAAAGTGCGCCGCCTTCATCAAGGTTCTAGAACCTTTCGGCATCAAAGAACTCGTTCAATCAGGTGTGTTAGCAATGAGCCGCGGCTCAAAGTCAATGACCGAAAAAGTTCTCAAATAAGCTTCACGGTTTGCTGTGAAAACAGCATCCGCTTAAATGTAAGAAATCAACAAACAAGGAGAAATCATGGCTGAAATCTTTTATGACAAAGATGCCGACCTATCAATCATTCAGGGCCGCAAGGTAGCCGTTATCGGTTATGGCTCACAGGGCCACGCACACTCGCTAAACCTAAAAGACTCAGGCGTTAACGTCGTTGTTGGTCTTCAGCCAGGTTCAAAGAGCAAGGCAACCGCAGAAGAGCAGGGCCTAAAGGTTCTAACCCCAAGCGAAGCTGCCGAGTGGGCAGACGTCATCATGATCTTGACTCCAGACCCAGCACAGCGTCACCTATACGCTAACGACATCGAGAAGCACCTAACCGCTGGCAAGGCTCTTGTCTTTGGTCACGGTTTCTCTGTTCGCTATGGCTACATCACCCCACCAGCAGACGTTGACGTTTTCTTGGTAGCTCCAAAGGGCCCAGGCCACTTGGTTCGCCGCGAATACTTGGCTGGCAAGGGTGTTCCAAACCTTATCGCCATCGAGCAAGACGCAACTGGCAGCGCTTTTGACCTAGCACTTAGCTATTCAAAGGCAATCGGTGGCACCCGTGCGGGCACCATCAAGACCACCTTCACCGAAGAGACCGAAACCGACCTATTCGGTGAGCAGGCAGTTCTATGTGGTGGCGCTTCACAGCTCATTCAGTATGGTTTCGAAACCCTAACCGAAGCTGGCTACCAGCCAGAGGTTGCATACTTTGAGGTTCTTCACGAGCTAAAACTCATCGTTGACCTTATGTATGAGGGTGGCATTGCCAAGCAGCGTTGGTCAGTTTCAACCACCGCAGAATACGGCGACTACATCTCAGGCCCACGCGTTATTGGCCCAGACGTTAAAGACCGCATGCGCGATGTTCTAACCGACATTCAAGATGGCACCTTTGCTCGTCGCTTTATTGCTGACCAAGACGCAGGCGCACCAGAGTTCAACGCTCTTCGCGCTAAGGGCGAGGCTCACCCAATCGAAGCTGTTGGCCGCGAACTTCGCAAGCTATTCAGCTGGTTGCGCACCGCAGACACCGAGAAAGACTACGTCGAGGGTTCAACCGGTCGCTAGTCGACACAGATTCGGCGGCCGTTTCACCCCTTTCATGGCCGCCAAAAGCAAAACCCCGTCACTTATGTGGCGGGTTTTTGCTATGTCTGGGCGTTGTTGCGCTTGTTCCCTGTTGGATTGCCGGTCACTTCACGACTGATTGTTGCCAAAAGGTAACGGTTTCTGCGATTCGTTTGAAAGCGGATGGCAACCCGAAGTGACCCTGCTAGTTTGAAGAAGAATGAGATTGCCACTGCGCGCTTCTTTGACACTACAGGCAAGACTCTACAGGAGCAAAGGGTATTGGAACAAACGCTAATGAATCGCAGTGGGGGGCTCGATGTGCTGGCGAATCGACGAAATGAAATCAGAGAGTCACTTTGGCGCTCGCTAGGTATTCCAGGGCCAAAATGATATTTAATGACCGCTATTCGAAGAGAAATCTTGCCCGGGACTTTCTGTTCCAGGGCGAAGAGGGCCTAACTGAAATGCAAAAGAAGCTAACTTCAGGGGACCTCGCAAAAGCGAAATTCTTGACCTTGATCGAGTTGAAGAATGCCGATCTTTCATTTATCGGCTCACTGAGGCATTTGAGACACCTCACAATTCTGTGCCCGTCTCGCACAGACATTGACATTTCAAAACTCTCTAAACTGACACGCCTTGATCTTGGTAGAGCAATTCAAAAACGAATTCAAGGAATTGAGCGGCTAGTTGGCTTGGAACGCATATCACTGCGAAGTCCAGACCCAATAGAACTTGCGCGTTTGGGTGGCAGCGGCAATTTTCTTGCAGTTCATGGGTGCCCGCCTGTCTGGCCCGAAATTCTTAACACGGTGAAGCTTCGTAAGATAAAAATTTACCCAATGCGCAAAGGACAGCTTGATGTTAGCCAGATGGCAAATCTCAAAAATCTGGAAGATTTGAGTATAAATTCAATCTCAAAAGGCGTAGTTAATGCAGCAAGGCTAGAAAGTCTTAGAAATCTTAGAATTTTGCATCTTTGGGACGTGCCGTCTCTAGATTCCAAAGATTGGATATTTGGTCTGCCGAATTTAGAACTCGTGGCTATTTGGGGAGCGCACAACTTTACAAAAGAAGAGCTTTCTGGGCTAAGCCGTAGAGGTATCTTTGATGGAGAGGACCCGGATACGGTTTTGCGCAAAAACCTAAAAGGTTTACAAATGTGACGCGACAGAAACTCGACCTGGCATCACTAAAGATTTTCGGGCAATTGCCGAGTAAGTGTAAGGCAGGCTTGACCAAGGCTTTTCAAATCTTGCAAGTCTAATCCTGGCGATAACACGAGGATGAAGCAACGAAGGTGATTCAGGTTTGCTTGTCGATTTGCAGAAGTGTATCCGCGCTACTAGAAATGTGGAGTCGATGTTGTCGTTGATGAGCGTGCCGCTGTTGATGTTGAGACTCACTTCGCGCCAATAGCCGCCGAGAAGCTTTTGCACTTGCAGGGTGCTTTCGAGATCGTCCCTCTGCGTGTTTTGCAGTTTGCCCCCGGCATCGTTGCTCCATGCTTTGCATAGGCTGGCTTCAACGCCATCCTTTGACAATAGCTATTCGAGCGAGTTTCCATCGCTTGGAGCGGTGGCACCCGCGCCGGCACGATCAAGACCACCTTCACCGAAGAGACCGAAACCGACCTATTCGGTGAGCAGGCTGTTCTTTGTGGTGGCGCTTCACAGCTCATTCAGTATGGTTTCGAAACCCTAACCGAAGCTGGTTACCAGCCAGAGGTTGCATACTTTGAGGTTCTTCACGAGCTAAAGCTCATTGTTGACCTTATGTATGAGGGTGGCATTGCCAAGCAGCGTTGGTCAGTTTCAACCACCGCAGAATACGGCGACTACATCTCAGGCCCACGCGTTATTGGCCCAGACGTTAAAGACCGCATGCGCGATGTTCTAACCGACATTCAAGATGGCACCTTTGCTCGTCGCTTTATTGCTGACCAAGACGCAGGCGCACCAGAGTTCAACGCTCTTCGCGCTAAGGGCGAGGCTCACCCAATCGAAGCTGTTGGCCGCGAACTTCGCAAGCTATTCAGCTGGTTGCGCACCGCAGACACCGAGAAAGACTACGTCGAGGGTTCAACCGGTCGCTAAAGATCACAGAAGCTCACGCTTCAGCAACGCCCCGTCACTTTTGTGGCGGGGTTTTTGCTATGTCTGGGCGTTCGACCGTTTCTCGCAGTTATGTGGCGTTTGACATGCGAGCCCCGATGCGAAGCTCAAGCTGCTCGAGCTCTTCGAGAACCTCGAACGCGCCCCAAATCTGGTGGCGAGTTCTATCGGTGAGCGGCCTGATGATGTCGGCAGCTTCTAGCTTTGCGATGGCAGGGTAGGCGCTCGTTAGAGCAACACCAAGTGAATCGGCAAGGTCGGTCGCATTGAAAATGGGTTGCGTCGTCAAAAACTCGAGTGCTTTCGAGGCCAGATTGGCAGCCGATGTCGGGCCGAGACGCTCCTGCCAAAGTTTAGGCAATGTTGAAATCAGGTCTGAGGTGGTGGCTGCCTCAAGGCTGGCGGCCTCGATGCCTCTTGCAAAGAGCTCAATGATTGGCACTGCGTTGCCCAATCGCCACTGTGACAAGCACTCAAAATAGTGATCGCGGTTGGCGCCGAGAGCAGCGGCTAGAGGAATGGTCACCACCTTTGAAACACCTCGGCGACGAAGAATCATGCTCACTGTTGCGCGCCCGATACGCCCGTTGCCATCGACGAACGGGTGAATGTTTTCAAACTGAGCGTGCGCGACGGCAGCTTGAGCCAACACCGGGATGTCTTCACGGTTGATAAACGCAATCAGGTCTTGCATCAGATCTGGCACAAGTTCAGGTGGTGGCGGAACGTGAGTGGCGCCGAGTGGTGAATAGTTGCTGCCCTGAATCCAGTTTTGAACACTGCGAAGTTTGCCTGCTTGCACATAGGTGCTTGAATCTGATGCGAACAGTATTTCGTGGGTGTGCAAGAGCTGCTCTAAGCAGATGGCAACCCCGGGTTGAGCCTGGCCAACTAGCCACTGCAAAGCTTTAGCCCCGTCAACCATTTCGACTGCCGCGGCATTGCCCTTAGATCCATAAGTCGCTCGGGCGAAATCAGCTGGGCTTGCAGCAAGGCCCTCAATCTTGCTTGATGCCGCCGACTCAGCGCGCATTAGAAGCGACGAGAGCGAACCTAGCTGAACTCCTGCTGCAGCGTCTAGCTGAACGGCTAAAAGGCTCGCGCGCTCGGCTTTGGCCATAAGGTTTGCGCTAAAAAAGGGCTGTTCGTTGGCAATCTGCGCAGGCACACTCGCTTGAATGCGTCTGACAAGCCGATCTTCGCGTCTGCCAGAGCGGATTTCTTGACGCCAATCCACTTCAATAGTTCGGCTGGCGGGCCACTGATATTCTAACAATTATGCTCCTTATTCTTATCAAAGCAGTTTTGCAAGAATAAGACAAGAGTTATTTGTGGCGTCGTGCTAAGAGATAGAGTGAGATTTGACCACACATTGAAAGGTTCGGGGGATGCCAGACATCTTGCTCATCGCAATCTATGCCGTTGCAGGTTTTGGCCAAGGCTATTTGTTGCGACAGGTTTTCAAACTCAAGTTCGTGCCGGGTGAAGACGCTGCTCGCAGAAACAAGCGCAACCTCACGTTGGGTGCCATGGCTTTGCTAGGAATTGCGGCATCGCTTTATATTGCCGACTATGCCACTCGTGACGACGCAAGCACTACAACATTGGCTTTCGCTGCTGTTGCTGTGATTGTTGGTGTAGCGCTGGGGCTCGTCATCAAAATGGGCAACAACAAGCCAACCAAATAGCTCGCACTAGTTGCGGGCGAAGATCTTCTCGACCAGACCTGAGCTAAACGAGCGCTGGTTCACTTGAGTGAAGTGGCTTAGCGCTTCTGCGATTGGGTCGGTGCCACTGGCTTCGGGTGAGGTCGCGTTGGCGGGTGCATCCGCTTCGCCAGTTAGGTCGAAGAGCGGCACGCCACCGCCGAGCACGTCGGGGGTCACGAACAGGCGCACCACATCGAGCAGGTTCGCTGCCAGCATTTGCTTGACCACCGATGCGCCACCAAAAACAAAGACGAGAGAGTTTGGGTCGTTGATCTGGGCAACCAGCTGGTCGTGAACCGCCGCTGTGACTTCGGTGATTTCGCCGCCAACGAAGTGCACGTTAGGGTCGCTGACTCCGTCGAATCGTTGCGGGTTTGAGGTGAGCACAAAGGTTGGCAGCATGCGAGGTTCGTTGCCGATTGCCTGCAGTTCAAAGTCAAAAGTTTCGGCCCCCATCAGCACGGCTGAGCAACTCGACATTAGCTCGAAGAATCCATAGTCATCGCCGCCGGTGAGGTATTTCTCGGCCCAAGCCATGTCACCCTCGGGGCCAGCGATATAACCATCGCTGCTCACAGCGGCATAAAAGATGAACTCGGTCACGGATTAAGCCTAGGGCAGTCGGTGGGTGGTTTTGCGGTGTTAGAGCGCAAGGTTGAGCTCGACGAGCGGTCGTGACTTGATGTCGCGCACAAAGTCGCTTTCGGCGCGGCTCCACTCAAGAGCTGAGGCAAACTGAACGTTGATTTCGCGACCAAGGATGTCTTCGGCTTTGGCTGCAGCTCGCGATGCTTCGATGCGACTGACCTGGCCGATGAGCAGCAGGTCAACTTCGCGAGGCTCGGGGCCGATCTGGCGCGAGAGGCGGGCGGCCCATGAGCCAAACAGAAAAGCATGATCGATGCCGTCGAGGTGGGCGAGCGTTGCTGGCAGAACGGCCGCCGGGCCATAGCTAAAGCTCACGATTTGGCTGATTGCGTCGAACAGCAGGTGCTCGCGGTTGGCTTGAATCAGGCGGGCACGGCCAAAGGTTTTTTGAATCACAACTTGTGCGTCTAGCAGGCGATCGACCTCGCGCATCGCCGTTGGCAGGCTTGTGCTGGCAAACTCAGCGAGCTGGGTGATGGTGAACAGCTCTTCGGGGTTCATAAAAAGGTCAGCCAAAATCAAGCCTTGAGTGTCACTTTTGAGCAGTGGCGACAGCCCAGCAGCCTTTACTTTCATAAAACTAATACTAACTAACATTTATTGAAACTTGAAAAGTAGATTTTGCCGACTTTCATTCATAAAATGGATGAAGTTGTGCACCTCAGCAATGAAAAGCACAAAAAGATTTCAATCAAATGGAGGCCCCACATGAGCAAGCCAATCGTTCTAATCGCCGAAGAACTATCACCGGCAACCGTCGAAGCACTAGGCCCAGACTTTGAAGTTCGCAACGTTGACGGCACAGACCGTGCCGCCCTGCTAGCTGAGCTCGCAGCAGCTGACGCAATCCTCGTTAGATCTGCAACTCAAGTTGACGCCGAAGCCATTGCGGCAGCGCCAAAGCTCAAGGTTGTCGCCCGTGCCGGCGTTGGTCTTGACAACGTTGACATCAAGGCAGCCACCGCTGCAGGTGTGATGGTTGTGAACGCCCCAACCTCAAACATCATCTCGGCAGCTGAGCTAGCCATCGGTCAGCTCTTTGCTTTGGCCCGTTTCATTCCAGACGCCAACGCTAGCCTCAAGGCTGGGGAGTGGAAGCGCAGCAAGTTCACCGGCGTTGAGTTCTTTGAAAAGACCGTGGGCATCGTCGGCCTTGGTCGCATTGGTGCTCTTGTTGCACAGCGCCTAGCAGGTTTTGGTGTTGAGCTAATCGGTTATGACCCTTACATCACCCCAGCTCGCGCCGAGCAGATTGGCGTGAAGCTAGCGACCCTTGAAGAAGTTATGAAGCAGTCAGACTTCATCACCATTCACATTCCGAAGACCCCAGAGACCACCGGCCTTATCGGCACCAAAGAGTTTGCAATCGCCAAGCCAAACCTACGCATTGTTAACTGCAGCCGCGGTGGCATCATCGACGAGACCGCACTCTATGAGGCACTCAAGTCGGGCCAGATCGCTGGCGCGGGTCTTGACGTGTTCGTTCAAGAGCCACCAAAGAACAACCCGCTTTTGACCCTAGACAACATCGTTGTCACCCCACACCTTGGCGCTTCAACTGACGAAGCTCAAGAGAAGGCTGGCATCTCGGTTGCAAAGTCGGTTCGCCTAGCGCTAGCTGGCGACCTTGTGCCAGACGCCGTGAACGTTGCCGGTGGCAACATCGACCCATCGGTCAAGCCAGGCATTGCCCTTATGGAGAACATGGGTCAAATTTTGTTCGGCCTATCAAACGGCAACGCCAAGGCAATCGAGGTTGAGGTGCGTGGCGAGATCGCAGCTCACGACGTTTCGGTTCTAAAGCTTGCTGGTCTAAAGGGTTTCTATCAGAACGCCGTAACCGAGCAGGTTTCTTATGTGAACGCACCATTGCTTGCTGAGGCTCGCGGCGTTGACGTCAGGCTGAGCGTTGACAGCTATAGCGACGAATACCGCAACGTCACCACCATCAAGGCAACCCTTGCCGATGGCACCACCGCGTCGGTTTCAGGAACCGTTATCGGCCCTAAGCACCACCAGAAGATTGTGAACATCAACGGCTATGACGTTGAGCTTGCAGTCGCCGAGCACATGGTTCAGATGGTCTACACCGACCGCCCAGGCATCGTGGCAATCTATGGCAAGGCATTCGCTGAAGCGGGCATCAACATCGCCGCAATGCAGATCGCTCGCGAACAAAAGGGCGGCAAGGCGCTTTCGGTTATCACCGTTGACAGCAAAGTGGATGACGACGTGCTCGAAGAGGTTCGCAAGGCAATCAACGCGGATGTGCTTCGCGCTATCGACATCGTCGCAGCTTAAAACTCAAGTCGTTTTGCCTCGCATCTCAATGGCATAGACACCAGTTGCTGATTTGCGACCAGTGATGATTTATGTTTGACTGACCCTAATTGTCATTAGTAATGGGGCGGGTTGCAATGTTTCGTTTTGGGGTTTTGGGCCGTGTTCTAGCAGCTGTTGTTGCTTCGTCGTTGTTTGTGTTCGGTTTGAACGCTTTGCCTGCTTCGGCTGCGCCAGCTGCGGCTGCGGCTGATGGTTTTGATGACTTTAGTGCCCAGGATTTTGTTTCGGCTCAGATTAAAGCGAAATCTTTGGGTCACAAAGTTTTGGTTGTTGATGAGCTCTCTGATGTTTCAACTTCTTGGGTGAACGTTGATGGCACTGTGACTACTGATGTTGCTGGTTCACCGGTTCGTGTTAAAGATGTGTCTGGCAAGTTTGGTTGGCGTGATCTTGATTACACGCTTGAGTTCAACTCTGATGGCAGTGTTGGGCCGGTTAGTGGTTTGTACCCTTTGTCGTTATCTGGTGGGGGTACTGCTGCTGAGGTGGCTGTATCTGGTTTGGCGTCGGTTGCTGGCAGTAACGGGTTACAAATCGGTTTTGGTTGGCCTGCTGCACTGCCCAAACCGACGCTTGATGGTGAGTGCGCGCTATACGCTGATGTGCTACCGGATGCTGATATTCGGGTATGTTTGACCGCTGACGGGTTTGAACAGTTTTTCATTTTGAAAGCTAAACCAACACAAGAGGTGTTGAATGCTTTGGCTTTGCCTTTGAACTTGTCACACGCCACGGTAGTGTCTGACGGTGTTGGTGGGTTTAGTTTCAAGGATTCGACTGGTGGGGTAGTTGGTTCTGTTCCTACGCCTTCGGTGCAGGATACGGCTGATTTGCCTAACGCTGATGCGAGTGTTTTGCATCCAGATCTTGCGCCGACTAATGTTGCTGGTTCGGCTGCTGCTGTGTTGCGTTTGAACTTAGATGCTTCTTATTTCGATGAACCAGCGTTGGTTTACCCGGTGGTGGTTGATCCTCAGGTTTCGTTGGGTGCATCTTTCAACACTTTTGTTTCTTCAGCTAACCCAACAACAGATTATTCAGCTTCGACAGAACTCTTGGTAGGTACTCCTGATGCTGGCATTAGTAAATACCGTTCTTACCTGAACTTTGACGGCAAAGCTTACGCTGGTGCAACTGTTACTTCGGCGTCATTGAATTTGTGGTTGAACTGGTCTTGGTCCTGCACCCCTACCGCATTAACGGTTTATGCCGCTAAACCGGCAATCAGCAGTACACGTTGGGGTGCTCAACCAACGATTTACAGCAACTATTCAGGCAGTGTCACAACCGCTGCTGGTTACAACTCTTCTTGCCCGGCGAGTGTTCAAACCATTGATGTGACCTCACCGATTGCTGCTGAAGCTAAAAACAATTGGTCAACAGCAGGGTTGACTCTTCGTGCAAGTGAAAGTGCTAGTAGTGGTTGGAAACGGTTTTATTCAGCTAACGCAGCTACCCATAAACCACAACTTAAGGTGACTTATAACCATTTGCCTGTAGTGCCAACACCAAAAATTGTCAACGCTTTGACAGTTGGAGGTGTTTTATACACCGCTGATGCTCAACCGACTTTCACCCTCGCAGCGTCTGATGGTGATGCACAAAAACTTTCTTACACTTTCAAATATTTGCGCACTAACGGCACAAACGTTTGGTGGGTTATTGCTTGCAGTGCTGGGCCGTTGGCTTCTGGTGCGACTGCTTCTTGCCAGTCAACGCCGACGCTAGCCGATCGAACAAGTTACAGCGTTTACGTGGATGTTACAGATGGAATCGACACTGTGACAAGTAGTGTGGGAGTTGATTTTGTCACAGATTTATCAGCTCCTGCACCGCCTAGTTTCACCCAGTGTGCAGTTGCTAATAATAGTTGGGTTGCGTCGGTGGCCACTAACACGGTTTGTCCGATAGCTGCTGCCAACGGTGTGACTTTGATGTATTCGGTCAACGGTGGCGCTTACCAGAACGCGAACGGGTTAGGAGTTTCAATCCCGTTGAGCAACACGGCGTCGGCTTATGAAATCACCGCCTACACTCTTGGCGCTAGCGGTTTAGTGTCAACACCAACCACGCAACGTTTCGCCATTGGTGCAGGCGCGATGATCGGCCCGAAACCGAACAGTTCAAGCAACAATTCGGTTCTTATTTCAGCTTTTGGTCACAACACAGCTGGTAACCCAACCTCGGCTGGTATCTATTTTCAACCAGCTGGTGATACTGGTTGGATACCTACCAATAGCAACCCGTCTGTGAGTGTTGTTAACGGTGTGTCAGGTGTATATGACTACAACCTGAATTTGGGGTCGTTGGGTTTTCCCAATAACGGTGTTTCACCGATGAACTTGAAAGTATGTTTTGTTTACCCGGTCAGTGCAAATAACTATTGCACCGCTCCAACTTTCATCACTTACAACCCGAACAGTTTCGCAGGATCTCAACCGGTAGCCTCGGCTGGTGTTGCAACAGTTAATCTTCGTAACGGTGACACAAAATTCACAGCAACCGACGTGTCAATACAAACCCCAGCTGGCGGGTTCACTGTAAGCCGTGCACTGACCACGAACACGTCACCTTTGAATGACTTCGCTGGTACCGGTTGGCAAACGATTATCGATGGTGGCAACACTGGTTTGACCAGTTACAACATTTCAACCAACTTAACGGGCCTTATAAGTTTCGATGATCACCAAGGGTCAGCTTTCTTCTTCCTAAAAAACGTTTACACACCAGTTGGTGATCAAACAATTGCCGCAGGCTTGAAACTGCAATCAAGTGGTTCGGGTACGAGTTTGCAATACACGCTCACTGCTACAGATGGTTGGCAAACTAACTGGGTTCAAAACTCAGGTGTTTGGGTGGTCGGTAGTGTCACCGACCCAACACACCAGTTCAGCTATTGCACAAAGTTTTATGACACTAACAAACCGTCTATGCTACGCCAAGCACCCGGACAGGTATCAAACCTGTGCACCACTGTAGCTGCCGGCACTAAAGAACTAACACTTACATACGGTGGCGTAACTTCAGGAACCGACTATTTAGGTGCTTTGAAAGACGTAACGTTCAGCACTTACAAAACAGCAACATCAAACCCTTGGTCGGCTGTTGTAGCGTCATACACTTACAACACCTCAGGGTCGCTAAGAACAGTTTCTGACCCAAGAACGGGTTACACGACAGAATATGAATACGAATATTACGACTACTCAGGCGGCACTTATGCAAGACCAACCAGTGTCACAGCCTCAGGTTTAGCTTCATACCGGTATTTCTATTCGGGCAACAAACTCATACGTGTAGCACGCGATAACACGCTATACCCTGCAAATGGTTACAGTGTCGAAAACACTTACCTCTATGGTGCAAATGTTAGCGCGGCTAACCTGCCACCAATCACCCTAGATAAAATAGTTTGGGGCCAAAGCGTTAGCCCGAATGCTGTGACGATCAGTTTCGGCCCTGACAGCAACTTGCTTACAAGTTCGCCAACAACCCCGGTCACAGTTTCATCATTGAGTTCAAGTCAACTCAAACAAGGTTCCTATACTTATTTCGATGCTCTCGGCCGTCAAACTAACTCAGCTGACTGGGGTTCGAGCAAATGGTTATACAGTTACCAACAATACGATTCGAACGATAACCTCATCACAAGTTTCGACCAATCAGGTATCTATCAACTGCAACAAAGAATCCTCACAGAACCAAACGTTGACGTGCACCAGTTCGCAACTGATTACCGTTACAACGACGAATACACAACTATAGACACCACGAAAAACCCGCCAATAACAGCGACCATGCCAGCCGGGGTGCAACTATTAGATGTTTGGCAACCAATTGAAAGCATTGCCATTGCTGACCAATCGATTTTGTTTCGAACACACACGAAATACTCATACGATCAAAATGCACCTAACGGGGATATTAATCCGCTAACCACCAGCGTTTATGGGCTTGTAACCGATACAAAAATAGGCTTAGTGTTACCGTCAGTCGCGCAAAGCGGTGGGGCTGACTCTGTGGTGTTGGGTGAAACCAAAACAAATTACGACGATCAGGTAACTGGTCATACCCAAGCCAGCAACACGTCTGGTTGGGTTATTGGTAAACCAACTAAAACCAGCTTTTATGACTCTGCGCGTTTGCTCACAGGCGAATCGGTCGCAGTCTACAACTCGTTTGGTCAAGTGGCGCAATCTGCAGGCGTGGGCCAGAACCTGCAGGGTGTGAATGGTGCAAACTTTACGTCCGCTTTAGCAACTTCGAATACTTACTACTCTTCAGACGCTAACTCTCAGCAAGTTTGCGGATTTCAGGCGGAATATGATGGTCTGTTATGCTCTTCCAATTCAACATCGGTTAGCTCAAGCTCCATTCAATCGACACTCGTCAACAGTTATAGCCACTACAGCGATGCGCTGTCGACCACTGAATTGGGTTCCGGTAACGTAACAAAAACGACATCCAACACATACACCCTTGATGGTCGCATTGATACTTCCTCTGTGACGGTGGCTAACGTTGCTGGCAACGTGGCCACACCTGCAACAAATACTTTGTATGACAGTGCAACCGGTCAACAAATCGGCCAAAAACAAACAGTCGGTGGAGTAACAACCCAAACGTTTGCAACATTCGACACCTGGGGCAGGGTCGCAACCTACACAAACAGTGTCGGTGACGTAACAACCACCACTTATGTGCCTTACGGCACCCCGGGTGCAGGCCAAATCGCGACCGAAACCACCGTAGACTCTGCCGGTGTGCCTGTACTAACCGATGCTTACACCTACGACGGCACTGACATTCTTGGCGGGATTGAAACCCGTGGGCTACTAACCAAAAAAGTTGTGACCACAGGGGCGGCACAAAACAACATCATCACTTACAATGCCGCTTACAACGACTTAGGCGATCTGCTTAAACAAACCAGTAGCGGCGGGTTATCGCAAACCTACGAATACGACGATAACGGTCGTCTAACCGACACCAGCTACAGCGGCACTGATGCTTCGACTGGCACACCAACTGATGTGACTTGGTTTACCTGGTCAAAAACTTTCGACACTGCAGGCAAAATCAGCACACTAACCGGGCCAAGCAACGCCTTCAACGGTGCAACCACAGCAACTAAAACCTTTACTTACGACACAAACCACCACCTGAACACTGTCACCACTCAAGGCTTAGGTGTAACAGATTGCAGTCAAAACAGTTACAGTTTCGATCAATTTGGCGATAAAACCACCATCACCAAAGGTGTGGGCTCTGCAGGTGCTTGCCAAAGCACCTCAACAAATAAAACACAAACATTCAACGCATACAGTCAACTAACCACTGCCGGATACCTATATGACGCTTTAGGCCGCAACACCACAATCCCAGTAGCAGACACATCAACTGGCACTAACAACATCAACTTGGTTTATGACAGCACCGACAACGTAACTAGCATGACCCAAGGCTCGAACATCACCACCTATGGTTATGACGCTTCAGGTCGAAACCAAACCCAAACAAGTGGCAGCACAGTAACAACTGATCACTTCACTGATAACAGCGACAGCGCAAGTTACACAACCCAAACCAGTGGGGGCGCCCTGCAACAAACCGACACCTACGCTGGGGCTATCGGCGACGGGTTGAACATAACCGTCAGTGTCACAGCATCTGGCACAACATCGAAAGCACAAATCATTGACCCGTTAGGTTCAGTGGTAGCCAACATCACGATCCCAACCTCGGGCAGCGCGGCTGGGCCTGATAGTTTTCAAAGCTTCGACGAATACGGGAACCCAGAAACTCCAGCGAACCCACAATCCATCACACAAACTGGTTTACAAAACTTTGGTTGGGCGGGCACCGCGAACCGTCAAACAGAAAGCACCGGACTTATTTTGATGGGTGCCAGGGTTTACAACCCAGTCACAGGGCAGTTCACCAGCGCAGACCCGATCCCTGGTGGTAACGAAAACAGCTACACCTACCCAAATGACCCGATAAACGGCAATGACTTCACCGGGATGTGGGGATGGGATGACACATTCACAGTTATAGACATCGCATTCACAGTAGCTTCGTTTATCCCTGTAGTAGGTGAAGTTGCGATGGTTGGCAAAGTTGCCATGTTTGCGTACAAGGCTTATTCGGCGGCAAGCAAAATCGCTCAAGCAAGCAAAGTTGCAATAAAAGTAGCTCAATTGACCAGGCGAGTCGCTAGTGCAGTAGAAAAAGCTGCCCCAAGGGTAACAAACTTTTTCAAAGCCGCGGCAAAAACATGCGGCATGCGGTCGTTTACAGGGGACACACCAGTGGCGCTGAGTGCAACAGAGACCGCACCAATTGACCAATTGGTAGTTGGTGAGCCCGTGCTCGCCTTCAACGCTGAAACTAACTCTTTGACAGAGCAGCCAATTTCGCAAATATGGCGTCATTGGGATCACACCTCAACTCTGCACACCACACAGGGTGACATACAGACCACCGAAGATCATCCTTTTTTTGATCTCACTAAGGGCATCTTCTTGGAAATCCAAGACGTACCTGATGGTGACCAGCTTTATACGGCGAACCATAAAAAGGTTTACAAAACTGGGTTTGATTTCAATACAGGCTATCACTGGGTTTATAACCTAACAGTTAACAGTGCGCACACTTACTTCGTTGGTATCAACTTCATCCTCGTTCATAACACGGACAACTGCCGCATTAATGGGCGTCTTGTAGGCGATGGAGGCACACAGGCACATTCCGTCACTGTTGGTTCGAAGTTTAGAGGGGTCAGAGGTACGAGGCTGGATTGGGAGAATCCTGCGCCAGGGAGCAGGGCCGGTAATATTCACCTACACTATGGAAGAGAAAAACATTATTATGACTTCTCTAGCGGTTCATTCTCAGGCCTTAACCGGAAACGTTACACACTTATTGCAGGCAGGGAGTTAGAACATGCGCTTGCTCAAGCGAAAAAAGCTCTAAATGTCAAGTAGTCATCTTGAAACATCAAATCTCGTTATCGAACCAGATGCAGGCTGGGGTGGGATTTCGCAATGGCTAAGAAGTCGGCCGATATTGCACTTATTTTATGAGCATGGTTTCCTTTTTTTGTCTGGGGTTGGGTGCTCGCGTATTGGCATTTATGACTCTTGGGCAATTTGCAGTTTGCCGGCAAAGTGCATGGCTGCTGAGACAGCAAAGGCCTACGTACCATCAGAATATTGGTGGCTAAGTAATGAAGCATTTAGCAGAGCGGATGACGACATAGATGGACTTTGCGACTGCAAAACAATTTCAAGAAAATCAACGAACTTTAAAATAAAGTACTTTCTTGCTAAAAGAAGACTTCTCAAATTCGCAAGAACTTACCAATGCCCGCAGGCTCCAAATGGGAAACACGACATTACTGTTCCCACTCTGCGCGCTTCGCTTCACATACTAAGTTTGAAGGGTGGCAAGAGAATATATGCGAGACCAACCTGGATAATGCAAACTCAACATTTCACAGTTATCGGCGAGGAGATTTTTGATGATGGAACTTGTGCACCGATATTAATTATTGAAAGTAAGGCATTCCTGAGTCTCAGGGCTGTCCGTGAATTGCAGGTTTACCCTAGGGCTGTTAGCCCAATGGTTCGCTTGCATTAGATGCACATGAATAACCTAACTTCTCAGGTTGTGAAATTTTTTGCAGGTCGGTATGGCATTCGTTTGCTTTATCAATCTTTAGTGTGTGACTTGGAGCCATCCCCCCCCGATAAATAGGCCATCGTTGATTAATCTATTTTTCAAACCACAGGTAAAAAGTATTAGATTCGAACCATGGATTCTTCTTATTGGGACGCAAAGTTTGACACCGACGACTACATCTACACCACGGTAGTCAACCGCTTCGTCAAGGAGTATTGCGAACCGCTGATTGCCAAGCAGCCTAAAGGCAAGATGATCGACCTAGCTGGCGGCGAGGGCCGCAACGCGATTTGGTTCTCTGAGCAGGGTTGGCAGTCAGAGAACATCGACTGGTCAAAGAAGGCGCTCAGCAAGTCGTTAAAACTTGCGGAGGAGCGAGGAGTATCCGCTCTGCATTTTGCTCACATCGCCGACGCGACCGGCTTCGAGTCGGTGCTCACACCCGTTGATATCGGCGTGGTGGCTTATTTGCAGGTGCCTCACGAAGATCTCGCGGATGCCCTCTACACACTCGTTGACAACGTTCGCAAGGGCGGGCACATTTTGGGTGTTTGGCATGCGCTAGACAACCTTGACGGTGGTTATGGCGGCCCTCGCGACCCGGCCGTATTGCCTTCGGTTGAGTCACTAACCGAAATTTGCGAAGAACTCGACGTTGAAATTGAGGTGCTCACCAACCGTGACGGTCAGGTGCAAACCAAGGATGGCCTGAAGCCTTCAATAACCGTGGTGCTTTTGGCTCGTCGCCTCTAAAACCCTCGCTTCGAGCGAGTAAAGTTGAAAGCAATCAACTGTTTTGGAGCAGACTTTGACTCGAGAATACAAACTTGCAGTAATCGGTGGCGACGGCATTGGCCCTGAGGTAACAGCCGTTGCACTAGAGGCAATCGATCGCGCAACCCGCGGTTCTGGCGTGACCTTTAAGCTCACCGAATATGACCTTGGCGCTCGCCGCTATAACCGCAACGGTGAAACCATCACCCAAGCCGACATGGACTCACTTCGTGAGAACGACGCCATTCTGCTCGGCGCTATCGGTGACCCTTCGGTGCCGTCAGGTGTGCTTGAGCGCGGTCTGCTATTGAAGCTGCGTTTTGCTTTCAACCACTACATCAACCTGCGCCCAACCAAGTTGTGGCCGGGCGTCGAGAGCCCACTGGCTAACCCAGGCAAGGTTGATTTTGTTGTGGTTCGTGAAGGCACCGAAGGCCCATATGTGGGCAACGGTGGCGCGATTCGCCAGGGCACCCCTCACGAGGTTGCCAACGAGGTTTCAGTCAACACTGCTTTTGGTGTTGAGCGCACCGTTCGCTATGCCTTCGAGTTGGCATCAACTCGCGAGCGCAAGCACGTCACTTTGGTTCACAAGCACAACGTTTTGGTTCACGCCGGCTGGCTGTGGCAAAACACCGTGACCAAGGTTGCCGCTGAATACCCAGGCATCACCCACGACTACCTGCACATCGACGCTGCAACCATCTTTATGGTGACCGACCCTGAGCGCTTCGATGTAATTGTCACCGATAACCTTTTTGGCGACATTTTGACCGACCTTGCAGCTGCCATCGGCGGCGGCATCGGCCTTGGCGCCTCGGGCAACATCAACCCCGAGGGTGAATGGCCGAGCATGTTCGAGCCAGTGCACGGCTCGGCCCCAGACATTGCAGGCAAAAACCTAGCTGACCCAACCGCCGCCGTGCTATCGGCAGCCATGTTGCTTCGTCACCTAGAAAACCCTGTGGCAGCAGCTCGCATCGAGCGCGCCGTGGCAGTTGACCTTGCAAGTCGAGGCGACGCCAAGCGCTCAACCAGCGAAGTCGCAGCAAGCATTTTTGCGCAGCTCTAGAGGCGCATCCGATTTAAGTCGTTTCAAAAAGAAAGAGTGCGATCATGGCCGATCAAACCTATGAGTGGACAGTCGTTCACAGCGAAAACAAGCTGCCTGCAGCCGAGCGTGAGGCAATTCTTGACGCCCCAGTGTTTGGCACCAAGTTCACCGACCACCAAGTGGTTGTGACCTGGGAGAAAGACAAAGGTTGGCACTCGGCGAGCGTTGTGCCTTATGGCCCAATCATGATGGACCCTGCCGCAGCCGTGCTGCACTATGGCCAAGAGATTTTCGAAGGCATCAAGGCTTATCGTCACCAAGACGGTTCGATCTGGACCTTTCGCCCAGAAATGAACGCACGCCGCCTGCAGAAGTCGGCGCACCGTTTGGCTCTGCCTGAGCTGCCGGTTCAGATTTTTGTTGAGAGCCTTCGCCAGCTGATCGCTGTTGACGGCGACTGGGTGCCACAGCCTGTCAACGAAAAGACTCTCTATATTCGCCCGTTCGAGATTGCGGCCGAAACCTTCTTGGGTGTTCGCCCAGCTCAGCGCGCTGAATATCGCGTGATTGCATCGCCGGTTGGTCCATACTTCACAGGAGGCGTCAAGCCGGTCAAGATTTGGATCGCCCTTGACTCAGCGCGCGCTGGTCGTCACGGCACCGGTGAAGCTAAGACCGGTGGCAACTATGCCGCATCGCTTTTGGCTCAGTCTGAGGGTTATGACAACGGCTGCTCACAGGTGCTTTTCTTGGATGCCGAGAGTGCAACCTACATCGAAGAGCTAGGCGGCATGAACCTGTTCTTCGTCTATCGCGACGGTCACGTTGTGACACCAGCGCTCGACGGCACCATTTTGCACGGCATCACCCGTGACTCGGTAATTCAGCTCATCAAAGACCGCGGCCTTGCGGTTGAAGAGCGCAAAGTGACCTTAGACGAGGTTCGTGCCGGTGTTAACTCGGGCGACATCGTTGAGATGTTCGCTTGTGGCACCGCAGCTGTAATCACTCCGGTCGGTCAGCTAAAGAGTCGCCTTGAGGTTATTGGCGAAGAAGACCCTGCACCGGGTGAGCTAACAGTTTCGCTTCGCAGCGAGCTAACCGGCATTCAATATGGCACCGTCGAAGACCGTCACGGCTGGATGTTGAAGCTCAGCTAATGAAGGTTGCGCGTTTTAGCCAAGGCGACGAAGTTCGTTTTGGCGTGCTTGATGGCCCCGAGTTGGTTGTTCTAAAAGGGCACCCAATTGTGAGCGGATACGAACCTTCGGGCGAGCGCGTGCCTCTCAAAGAGGTCAAGCTTTTGGCTCCGTCGATTCCGTCAAAAATCGTTTGCGTTGGAAAAAACTATGCCGCGCACATCGATGAAATGGGTCTGTCGGCTAACGCTGAGCCAACGCTGTTTCTAAAGCCGTCGAGCTCAATCGTCGGCCCTGGCGACAACATCTTTTTGCCACCGCAGAGCCAGCAGGTTGAGCTTGAGGTTGAGCTCGCGCTGGTCATCGGCGCGCTCACTCGCAACGTTTCACCCGAAGACGCTTTGCAACATGTGTGGGGCTTCACCGTGGCCAACGACGTGACCGCTCGCGACCTTCAAGCCAGCGATGACCAGTGGGCTCGCTCAAAGTCATTCGACAGCTTCTGCCCAATCGGCCCATGGCTCGAAACCGAGTTCATACCCGAAGACCAAATGATCGAAAGCCGCATCAACGGCGAGGTTGTTCAAAGCTCAACCATCGACCAAATGATTTTCACCGTGCCGCAAATCATCAGCTATGTGAGCCACAACATGACGCTGTTGCCAGGCGACGTAATCATCACCGGCACGCCAGCGGGCATCACCAAAATCAACTCGGGCGACATCATCGAGTGCGAGGTTGAAGGCGTCGGAACGCTCATCAACCAGGTTGCCTAACGAGCCGCTACTCACCAACTGGCACAGCGGGGCCACCGCCAGCCACGCGAGCTGGCAGAGCCCAGATCAACAAGAACGACAGCACAGCTAAACCAGTGCTAACTGCCAAGCAGTTGGCTGCGGCGTGAGCCCATCCGCTTGCAATATCGGCTGGTGAGCCCTGCTGAGTTTTAGCGACCGTTGTTAGGCTGCCAAAGAGCACCGAACCAACCACAGCAACACCTATGGCATTGCCCACGCGCTGCATGGTGTTGACCACGCCAGCCGCCGAGCCGGCGTCGGCACGCTCAACGGTGGCAACGATGAACTGGGCGTTTGGTGCCAAAAACAGGCCGTTGCCCAAACCACCGATGAGCATGCTCGGCAGCACGATCCAGTTGGTGAGCGAGGTGGCTTCAACGTTGGTGAGCAAGAGCCACAGGCTGCCGAGTGAGATGGCGACCAGTGCCAGACCAAGGGCCAAGGCGTTGCGACCGATTCGCGCGGCCAAGCCCTGGCTGCGTGCTGAACCGATGATTGTGCCGATTGCAAAAGGCAGTGAAACCATGCCGGTTTCTAGTGCCGTGTGGTGCAAACCTGCCTGCCAGAAAAGCGACAGGCTAAAGAAGATGCTGGTGAAGCCAGCGAAATAAACCAGAGCCAAGATGGTGCCCAGGGTGAAGTTGGCGTGAGCATAAAGGCGCGGTGGCACGAGCGGGTTGCGACCATGCTTAGCAAAGGCAACCTCCCAAGCAGCAAAAATCACAAAAATCACTAGACCGCCTGCCATCGACAGATAAGTCCAGAGCGGCCAACCTTCTTCTTGGCCCTGAATCAACGGCACGAGAATCGCAGTCAAACCGGCAGCGACCAAAACCACACCGACCCAGTCGAGGCCAACGTTGACGTGTTCAGCGTCGTGAGCTGGCAGATAAAGCACGGCGGCAATCACCGTTGCGATGCCGATCGGAATGTTCACAAAGAACACCCAGCGCCAGCCGTCGGCCTCGCCAAAAGCCTGAATCAAAAGACCACCAACGATTGGGCCAAGGGCAGTCGAAACACCGATAACTGCGCCCATCAAAGCAAACGCCTTGCCGCGAGCTTTGCCGTTAAACAGCGTCTGAATAAATGCCGTCACGGCAGGCAAAAAGATGCCGCCCGCAAGACCCTGCACCACGCGAGCGATGATGATTTGCGGGTCGTTCTGTGCGATTCCACAGGCAACGCTCGCAATGGTGAACAGCGCAACGCCGGTCAGATAAACCCACTTGTGCCCGATGCGGTCGCCTAGGCGGCCAGCCGGAATCAGCGCCAAACCAAAGGTCAATGCATAACCCGAAATGATCCACGACAAAGTCGATTCACTAGCGTTCAAGCTCATGCGAATGCTTGGCAATGCCACATTCACGATCGAAGTGTCGAGCAGCGCAATAAACATGCCTGCGAGCAAAACAGCTAGCGCTATCCACGATTTTTTAGTTGGCGTGTGGTCGGCAAAGTTTGAATGTGCGGTGGTCATGATGGCCTGTCGTTTTATAGCGGATGTTTGCCTGCGGCACCAAAGCCTGCGAGGCATAAAGCTTCACCTTTAGCAACCTCGTTTGCTGTGGGTTATTCCCCGAGCAAAGCCAGCCAGGTCAGCGGGCGTAATGTAGAAACATGCACTCGATGTTTCGCCACTATGCGCTTCACGCGGTTTTTGCTGCCGCGGTTGCAACGGTTGCACTTTTGGTTGCGGGAATCTGGGCTGTGGTTGCCGTGGGTGGGCCAATTTGGCCTAGTTTGATTAACGCGGGCGATGAGTCGGCTTGGCAGCACAGCGATGAACTTAGCGTTTTAGTGCTGATTATTACGGCTGTAGGCATGTTCACCGCTCTCTATGGTTTTGCTATCGGCCGAATCTTGTTTGCTCTAAAGCGCGAGCGCATCGCCGATATTCAAGGCGGCGGATGGCAGCTTATGGTGCCGAGCGTTCTGGCCGTGTTCACGGGTGCTGTTTTGGGCGTGGTGCTGAACCCGTTGTTTGGGCTGGTTGCCGCGGCAAGCGTTTGGCCGATGCTCGCAGCCTGGCGCGTAGCCAAACCGTTTCAGCCGCCCAAGTTCGACTAGGGTTCGGGATGTTTGTCAAACTCCACAAATCATCCCCTCAAAACTCCACAAATCTTCCCCTAAGTTATCAACAAATCATCCCCTAAAACTTCAAGAATTCGCACCCTAGCGTTATTCTGAAGCAATGGAATACACAAAACGGTTGGTTGACGTTGAGCTCGAAAATGCTCTAAAAATAAGTGGCGCCGTGCTTCTTGAAGGCGCTCGAGCTTGTGGCAAAACTGCCACCGCTATGCAATTCGCTAGGTCTAGTGCAAATCTTGACACCGATCTAGGTCAACGTCGGGTTGCCGAAACTTTACCCGAAATATTTCTTGAAGGCGAAACCCCAAGACTGATTGACGAGTGGCAGGTTGTTAAGCCGATTTGGAACCAGGTTCGTCGAGCAATCGACACACGGCAACGAAAAGGTCAGTTCATTTTGACTGGTTCAGCGCAGAGCGCCGACGACCACATAACCCATTCAGGTGCAGGGCGGATCATGCGAATTCGCATGCGCCCAATGTCACTTTTTGAATCAGGATTCTCGAGCGGTCAAGTGTCACTTCAAAGTTTGTTGAGTGAAGAGCCGAAAATCAGCGCCCAAAAAGAATTCGATTTCAGGCAAATCATCACTGAGATTTGTCGAGGCGGCTGGCCAGCCTATCAGGGCATCGACGCACTAAATGTTCAAAAGGCTCTAAAGTCATACCTCGAAGATGTGGTGCGCTCTGACTTTTCGAGTGTGACTTCAGTTGCTAAAAACTCAAACCGAGTTCGCCGAGTTTTAAAGGCTTTAGCTCGAAATGTGGGTTCAGAGATTTCGGTGGCGCGTTTAGCGAGCGAGATCGGCTCAATCGAACTGCATGGCATCAAGCCTTCGACGCTTGAGAGCTACATCGACGTTTTGCGTGGTGTGATGGTCATTGAAGATCTGCAGCCTTGGGCAACGCACCTGAGGTCTAAAGCAATCGTGCGGCAGTCGCTCAAGAGATATTTTGTTGACCCATCTCTTGTTGCCGCTGCGCTCGATGCAACGCCAGAAAAACTAATTCGCGACCTAAACACTTTGGGGTTCTTGTTTGAAAATCTTGTAATTCGCGACCTGAGGGTTTATGCGCAAAGCCTAGGTGCAAGCGTCGCCCACTATAGAGATTCGTCGGGGCTTGAGGTTGACGCAATAGTTGAGGGTGCTGGCAGCGGTTGGGCAGCTTTCGAAATCAAACTCGGCGCACATGAAATTGACAAGGCTGCAAAGAATTTGATCAAGTTGCGCGATCAGGTTGACACATCAAAAGTGGGTTCGCCATCGACCCTTGGTGTGATTACTGCAGGCGGTTACAGCTATGTTCGCCCCGATGGCGTTGCGGTTATATCGATTGGTACGCTCGGGCCATAAGTGCTCGCCCCCTTGAGAATATCACCGAGGTAGAATTGACCGCATTATGACTGCTGCGATCACCGCTCCTTTTTCAACCGCAACCGGCGCCGATGTGCGTGTGCGTTTTTGCCCTTCACCAACCGGCACGCCTCACGTTGGCCTTGTTCGCACCGCGTTATTTAACTGGGCTTATGCGCGCCACACCGGCGGCACCTTCGTTTTTAGAATCGAAGACACTGACGCTGAGCGCGACAGCGAAGAGAGCTTTGAGATGATTCTTGAGGCGCTTCGTTGGCTTGGTTTGAACTGGGATGAAGGCATTGAGGTGGGTGGCCCGAATGAGCCTTATCGCCAGAGTGAGCGCAGTCACATTTATGCAGAGGTTATCGAAAAGCTCAAGGCTAGCGGTCACGTTTATGAGAGCTATCTGACCGGTGAAGAGATCGACGCTCGCAATGAGGCCAATGGCCGCGCCAAGCAGCTCGGTTATGACAACTCTGAGCGCGACCTCACCGAAGAGCAGCGCGCGGCTTATCGCGCCGAGGGTCGCAGCCCAGCCTTGCGTTTGCGCTTGCCAGACACCGACATCAAGTTCACCGACCTGGTGCGCGGCGAAATTACGTTCCCGGTCGGCAGCTTCGCTGACTTTGTTTTGGTGCGCCCCAACGGCCAGCCGCTTTACACCTTGGTGAACCCGGTTGACGATGCGCTTATGGGCGTGACTCACGTGCTTCGCGGCGAAGACCTGCTCTCATCAACTCCGCGCCAGATCGCGCTCTATAACGCGCTTTATGAGGCTGGTGTTGCCAATTTCATTCCGCAGTTCGGCCACCTGCCCTATGTGATGGGCGAGGGCAACAAGAAGCTTTCAAAGCGCGACCCTGAGTCGAACCTCTTTCACCACCGCGACCGCGGATTCGTGCCTGAAGGCCTTTTGAACTACCTAGCCCTGTTGGGTTGGGGCATCAGTGCCGACCGTGACATTTTCACTTTGGATGAATTGGCCGGCGCCTTTGACGTCGCCAACGTCAACCCAAACCCAGCTCGTTTTGACCTCAAGAAGGCAGAGGCGATCAACTCGGCTCACATTCGCCTGTTGGGTGCCGAAGACTTTGCGTCACGTTTGGTGCCTTACCTTCAGAGCGCGGGAGTGGTCGGTTCAACTTTGACGGCTCGCGAAAACCAGATTTTGGCCGAGGCTGCACCTTTGATTCAAGAGCGCATCATCGTGCTGAGCGAAGCCGCGCCGATGCTCGGTTTCTTGTTTGCCGAGGGCAAAGACATCGTGGTCGAAGACGACGCCAAAGCTGGTTTGCCCGCAAACACCGGCGCGATTCTTGAGGCTGCGATTGCTGCGCTCGAGCCAATCGCCGAGCACGATTTTGTTACTGAGCACATTCAAGCCGCTCTTCAGCTTGCGCTGATCGAGCAGCTTGGCGAAAAGCCGCGCAACGCTTTTGGCCCACTGCGCACAGGCATCTCAGGTCGTCGCATTTCGCCGCCGTTGTTTGAGTCGATGCAGATTCTTGGCAAAGCCGAAACCATCGCTCGCCTCAAGGCGTTTGCTGCGGCACAGGCCTAAATGGCAGTTTTGCGTTTGCCAGCAAGAAGGCCAAACCGCTAAGATAGAGAGTCGGTGCCAGCCAAAACTGGCCCGTCACCAGCTCTGGGGTATGGTGTAATTGGCAACACGGAGGTCTCTGGATCCTTTGTTCTTGGTTCGAGTCCAGGTACCCCAGCAATAAGAAAACCGCTCTTTTAGGGCGGTTTTCTTGCTTTCACGGCAGATAGGCTTTTGTCATGATTGCAACCATCGCAGCGATTTTCGCGCTCGTCTCAACCTTTATCGTGGCCCTGTTTTATCTGGCGCTGGCTTTTGGTGCGCCCATGGGCGAGTATGCCTTTGGTCGCAAGCTGGCTAACACCGCCGCGGTTTTTAGTGACGTTGCCGGCCGCGTATTGGGCGGCATCCACCGTTTCGTCAGCGCTTTCACCGGCCTATTCTTTTTAGCAATTTCGGGTCACTATGCATCAGAAATCGGATGGCTGCCGAGCCTGCTCGACGCACACGGGCGCGCTTATGTTTTGTGGGGTCTAACCGGGTTGTGGGCGCTTTGGTTTTTGTCGAACCTAACCACCAAGAATGCGGCAGAAAAGCGCATGTTCACCGGCATCAGCGGCGCGCTTTTAGCAGCAAACATTTTGATTCTGGTCTTTTATCGCCTGCCATAGGCGTTAGTTGCCAGGCTGGGTGACTAAACCTCGAGCGAATCACCAATCTGCAAATAGGTGAACTCGCCACCGCCTGCTTCGGTGGTTGATTTAACGCGACCGTTGTTGAGCGAGTGACCAAAATCGCTCAGCAGAGCGTTGTGCGTGGCAAAACTGCGGCGGGGTCTAACGGCTGCCACAAAATCGATCACGTCTGAAATCTTGAGCCACGGGGCTGAGGTTGGCACAGCCAGCAGCTCAACCGGGCGGTCGGGTTGGGTGAAGCTGTCGCCAGGGTAATAGAGCTTGCCGTTAACCATGACGCCGCAGTTTTGCACCAGCGGAATGCTGCGGTGAATTTCGGCGTGCATGTCGCCAAAGAACTCAAGGGTGAAAGGGCCATGCTCAATAAAATCACCGTGGTGCACAGCAACAGTGTCATAGCTGGTGCCTCGCGCCTTAGCCGAATTAGCTAGGCGTGCACAAACTTCATCAACGCTGTAAATCTTTGGGGCAGGGCGCCCGGCTGCAAGCTGCGTCGCGATAATGGCGTCGAGCTGATCTTCGAAACAGTGGTCGTCATGCTGGTGAGTGATCACCACGGCAATCACATTAGGGGTGCCACCCATGGGTTCGCTATAAAAACCAGGGTCAACCAGCAAGCGCTCACCACCCAGCTCAAGCTCGAGGCAGGCGTGACCGTGTTTCGTGAGTTTCATAACGTTATTGTCGCTCATTACACACTCTGCCCGCACGCTTAAGCGGGGCGTTCTAAGCTTGTGGCGATGAAACTTTTAGTTGCCAAAGTCGCTGCCGCCATCTGGGTGGGCCTGCGAGCTGCAGCCGCTGTGTCGGCGCGCGCCCTCGCCGCCCTCATCAGCTGGTTGGCAAAACCACTCGGGGGGCATCCGCTTCTAACCTGGTTTTTAAGCGGGGCCACACTCATTTTGTGGGGTTTCGAAGGCTGGGCAATCAGTGCATTCGACAGCACCGCAGCGGCTTCTGACACCATCGCTAGTTTTTGGGTAGGTTTTGGTTTTTGGCTGGCCGGCACAGCAATCGGCCCAATCGCCATTCGTCTAATAGACCGAAAAGTTGTTGGGTCGGGGCAGCAGCGGCGCGAGTGGGCCGCAAGAACCACCGTTTTGCTGCAAATGTCCTGGTTGCTGATCACCATGCTTTTCTGGCTGTTCTTAGTGAGTCGAAACGGCATAGTTTCAAACAACACGGTTCACGGCATTTTGGCATCGCTCGCCCTGATGCCCAGCTTTGCGTTGAGCCTGATTTTGAAACAGCGTGGCATTCGAGACTTTGGGTTCGATTTCGACGTGATTCTGCTAAACAAAACCGGCACGCTCACCACGGGTCGCCGCAAAATCAAGTTTGTGCAGTTGGCAGTTGGCAGCCCGCTCGCAACAGCCGACGAAGTTTTAGCGCTCGCCGCGGGGCTCGAACCGGCTGAGCTCGACGACCTGGCCAAAGCCATTCGACAACGCCTCAAACGCCGCAAGCTGCAAGCCACCCCGGTTAAAGACGTCATGGGCATGCCTGGGCTTTCAATGTCTGGCCGAATCGACGGTTCACGCGTGGTGATTGGCGGCCCAGACCAGCTGGTGGCACACAACACAAACATTGACGTTAGTGACCTTGTGCGCGCTGACGCCGCCAACACTCAGGGCCAAACTGTGCTCTATGTGTTGATTGACGGCGTGCTCTGCGGATACATCGGTTTTGCCGACGAGCTTCGCGAAGACGTTGGTTTCTTTGTTCAGCTCTTGCAATACCGCCGCAAGCGTGTAGTGGTTTATAGCGGTGATGCCCATGAAACCACCAAATTCTTTGCGAGCGAGTTGGGTTGCACCGAGTTTTATGGCGAGGTTTTGCCACATGAGCACGAGGCGTTGTTGGCAAAAATCAGCGCCGATGGATCGACCATTCTTGAAAGCACAGATGTGGCAGCAACTGCCGAACAGATTGAGCGAGCTGTTCGCGACCGGCGTTTTCAACGTGCCGCAGTTTTAGTTGCTTTAGTGGTGCCTGGTGTTTCGCTTTTGGTTGGTGTGATTCGCGTTTCGGCTGGTTTCACTCCGAGCATTATGCTGCCGGCTATTTTGGCCAGCGTTGGTCTGAATCTTGCGCTGATTCTGGTTGAGATTAGTCGCAGAATCTGGCACAGGGTGCCGAGCACGATTTTGGCTGCAAACCCGGTAGGTGTTGAAGACGATGAATAGCCACGAATCTCATGAGGGCAATGCTGATGCGCCAATCATCGGCGTAATAATCAACCCAACTGCCGGGCGCGGCGCGGGCGCTGGTGTTGGCGCCGAGGTTTTGGCTGTTTTGAGTCATTTAGGCGCACAGGTTGTTGATTTGAGCAGTCAGAGTGGGGCCGCGGCAGCCGACGCTGGTTCGGCAGCCATTTCAACCGGCCAAATCGATGCCCTGTTTGTGGTCGGCGGTGACGGCACGGTTCAGCTGGGAGTCAACCTTTGCGCTGACACAACAGTGCCGCTCGGTGTCATCGAAGCTGGCACGGGTAATGACTCGGCTAGAGCTTTGGGTTTGCACAACCTCAGACCTGCCGAGCTGGTTGCTAAATTTTTAGCCACACTAAACTCACCGCGCCAGGTTGATGTTATGCGGGTGGTGTCAAGCAGCGAAACTTTTTGGTCGTTCGGCAGCGTCTCGGCCGGTTTTGACGCTCTAGTGAATTCTCGTGCCAACAAAATGGCTTGGCCAAAAGGGCCTTCACGATATCAGGTTGCAATGCTCGCCGAGCTCGCGTCTTTTAAGCCGATTCGCTACCGGGCTGTGATCGACGGCCACGAGCGCAACTTTGAAGCGATGTTGTGTGTGGCAGCAAACGCGCAAGGTTTCGGCGGTGGCATGCTCATTGTGCCGCACGCTCAGGTCACCGATGGTTTCTTTGACCTGTTGATTTTGCACAAAATTTCTCGACCCGAACTCATAAAGGTTTTTCCTAAGGTGTATAAAGGCGCCCACGTGAATCACCCAGCTGTCGAATTTGTGCGGTGTCGCGAGCTTCACCTCGAGGCGATTAGCGACGTTCACGGCGCAATGCCCTGCTTTGCCGATGGTGAAGCCAAAGGCCATTCGCCACTGCAAATCACGCAAAAAGCTGGTTTGCTAAAAGTTTTGGGTTAGCTCGCTCAGCTTGAACGCCCCGCGAGGTGGCGAGCAACAGGGTTAATGTGGCATAATAGGCAGGTTGCTTTAACGGCCCCATCGTTTAGCGGCCTAGGACGCTGCCCTCTCACGGCAGTAGCGCGGGTTCGAATCCCGCTGGGGTCACGATGCTCGCTCTTGGTGAATAAAATCCCGGGAGCGAGTTGTCTTTTAACCCTCATTCAAGGGTCTGCCCCAGTATTTTGGCTGTTGGCAGCTTAGGCTTTGCCGAAACGGCGCAGGCCCGTCAGCAACAAAATGACGCTCACCGGTGCCAAAGCAACGGCAGCTAAGCCCGGATACGCGATGCTAGCCAAGACCAGCCCAGCAACCGCGCCACCAAAGGCACCGCTGAGGCTCATAAGAGAGTCGCTCAAACCTTGAACGTGTGCTTTTTCTTCGCCGGTAATGCTTGTCGACAAAAGCGCCGAACCGGCTACGGTGGCTGCCGACCATCCAAGCCCTAAAAGCAGCAGACCGATTGAGAGGCTCAAGCGATCTAGGCTGCCGAAAGCACAAAATGCGAGTGAAATGACATAAACCACTTGGGCTATAACTATCACTGTGACACGGCCCACCTTGTCAGAGAGCCAACCGAACACCGGGCTGAAAGCCCACATGCCTGCAACGTGAATGCTAATGGTGAAACCGACAACCACGAGGTCAAAGCCCATCTGCTTCATGTGCACCGGGGTCATGCTCATCACCGCAACCATCACCATGTGGCTCAGTGCAATGGTGGCTACCGCAAACGCAGCGGTTTTATTGCCGCGCAAGATTGCAATCGCCGACTTAATCGAACCTTTTGGTCGTGCGCCCGAGCGGCTTGGGTCAATGCTTCGCGCAGTCAAAAGTGGGTCGGGTCGAAGCCCGATCCAAAACGCTGTTGCACCAGCCAACTGGGCAAAAACGGTTATCAAAAAAGGCCCACTCAGATGCGGCAGCCCAAGGGCCATGCCGAGTGAGTCGCCGGGTTCAATCAGGTTCGGGCCAATCACGGCGCCAATGGTCGTTGCCCAAACTACCAGTGAAAGGTCGCGCCCAGGTGAGCGCAGGCTTGGCAGGTCGGTTGCCGAGAAACGAGCTTGCAGACTAATCGCGCTGGCCGCGCCGATAAACACCAGCCCAACAATCAACACTGCAAAAACGTGAACTATCGCCGACAAAATAATCGTCGAAGCACCAAACACGGCGAGCGCAGCACCGGTGGCGAGCGCAATGCGACGACCACGTGCCACGGCTAGGCGGCTGAGCGGAATCGCCCACAGGGCTGCGCCCAATGTGCTGAAGGTGCTGGCCGCACCACTCCATGCTGCCGAGCCGCTGAGAGCTTCGGCCAACATGGCACCTGCCGAAAAAGTTGCGCCAACACCAAAGCCGCTGAGCATCTGGCCTGCCATTAGTGTGCGCAACACGCGTTTTTGAAGTGCGGCTAGGTTGATTTGGGTCATGAGGCAAGACTAAGCGCCCAAACCAGAACTGGCTAATCTGCCTCGTCGTCGCGGGTGCTTAGGGCTGATAAAAACTGCCCTTTGGGTTAGAATTGCAGTTCGATTATCTTGAGGTAGAAAATGTCAAATAAGCCATTGACCTTGGCCGAAAAAGTGTGGAACAACCACCTTGTTGCCCGCGGCGAAAACGGTTCGCCAGACCTGCTTTATATCGACCTGCACCTCGTGCACGAGGTAACCAGCCCACAGGCTTTTGACGGTCTTCGCCTTGCTGGCCGCCCGGTTCGTCGCCCAGACCTCACTATCGCGACCGAAGACCACAACACTCCGACCTGGGATATCGACAAGCCGATTGCCGACCCAACCAGCCGCACCCAGATTCAGACTCTGCGCAACAATGCTGCCGAGTTTGGCATTCGCATTCACTCGCTCGGCGACGTGAACCAGGGCATCGTGCACGTGGTTGGCCCGCAGCTTGGCCTAACCATGCCAGGCATCACCGTGGTGTGTGGCGACTCGCACACATCCACTCACGGTGCTTTTGGCGCACTTGCAATGGGCATCGGCACCAGCGAGGTTGAGCACGTTTTGGCAACCCAAACTTTGCCGTTGAAGCCGTTCAAAACCATGGCAATTAACGTAGATGGCGTTTTGCGCCCCGGCGTTTCGGCTAAAGACATCATTCTTGCCGTTATTGCCAAAATTGGCACCGGCGGCGGTCAGGGTTATGTGCTTGAATACCGCGGGTCAGCGATTCGCGCGCTTTCGATAGAAGCTCGCATGACGATCTGCAACATGTCGATCGAAGCTGGCGCACGCGCCGGCATGGTTGCGCCAGACCAGACCACCTATGACTACCTAAAGGGCCGCCCTCACGCACCTGAGGGTGCCGATTGGGATGCAGCCGTTGAATACTGGAACACTCTGCCAAGCGACGAGGGCGCCGTTTATGACGCCGAAGTTTTCATCGACGCCAACACTCTTGACCCGTTCGTAACCTGGGGCACCAACCCGGGTCAGGGCGTTTCGCTGCTCGACAACGTGCCAAACCCTGCCGACATCGAAGACCCAAACGAGCGTGCCGCTGCTGAGCGCGCGCTGGAATACATGGACCTCAAAGCCGGCACCCCGATGAAACAGATTCGCGTTGACACCGTGTTCTTGGGTTCATGCACCAACAGCCGCATCGAAGACCTTCGCGCAGCTGCCGAGATTATCAAGGGCAAAACCAAAGCGCCTAGTGTTCGTATGCTCGTGGTTCCGGGTTCGGCAAAGGTTCGCCTTGAGGCCGAGGCCGAGGGTCTCGACAAAATCTTCAAAGACTTTGGTGCCGAATGGCGTTTTGCAGGTTGCTCAATGTGCTTGGGAATGAACCCAGACCAGCTAGCCCCAGGTGAGCGCGCCGCCTCAACCTCTAACCGCAACTTTGAAGGACGCCAGGGCAAGGGTGCACGCACCCACTTGGTTTCACCTTTGGTTGCGGCCGCCACCGCGATTCGCGGCACGCTTTCAAGCCCAAGTGATTTGGCTAACCCGGCAGATTTGGAGTCGAACTAATGGAAAAGTTTGAAGTATTCTCAGGCGTTGCCGTGCCGCTTCGCCGCAGCAACGTTGACACCGACCAGATCATTCCTGCGGTTTATCTAAAGCGCATCACCAAGACCGGCTTCGAAGACGCACTCTTTGCGGCTTGGCGCGGCGACGCTGAGTTCGTGTTGAACCAGCCGGCCTATGCTGGCGGTCAAGTGTTGGTTGCCGGCCCAGACTTTGGCACGGGCTCAAGCCGCGAGCACGCCGTTTGGGCGCTTCGCGACTATGGTTTCAAGGCTGTTTTCAGCTCGAAATTTGCTGACATTTTTCGCGGCAACGCCGGCAAGCAGGGTCTTGTTGCAGGTGTGATCACCGACGAAGACACCGAAAAACTATGGGCAGCCATTGAGGCAAACCCGGGTTCGCAGATCGAAGTCAACCTCGTTGAACGCACCGCAAACATTGGTGACCTCACCGTTAGCTTTGAGATTGACGATTACACTAGGTGGCGTCTGCTAGAAGGTCTAGACGATATCGGTTTGACCCTTCGTGATGAGCAAGCAATTGCAGATTTCGAAGCAAAACGTGAGTCGTGGCGACCAAAGACGCTACCAGCCAAGGGAGTCTGATGAGTCAAATCACCGTTACCGGCGGCAAGCCGCTGGTTGGCCGGGTTGACATTAAAGGTGCTAAAAACCTTGTCACCAAAGCTATGGTCGCAGCGCTGCTGGGCCACACCCCGAGTGTGCTCAAAGATGTTCCAAAAATCAGCGATGTTGAGGTGGTTTCGCGTCTGCTTGAGCTTCACGGCGTAATCATCAACCACAACGACGAAGGTGTGATGAGCCTCGACCCGAGCAACGTTGAGTCGGCTCGCATGGTCGACATCGACGCGCATGCAGGTTCTTCGCGAATTCCAATTCTTTTTTGCGGCCCACTGCTGCACCGCTTGGGTGAGGCTTTTATTCCTGACCTTGGTGGCTGCCACATTGGCGACCGCCCAATCGACTTTCACTTAGAGGTTCTGCGAAACTTTGGTGCTGTTATCGAGAAGTTGCCTAACGGCACTCGCATGTCAGCGCCTAACGGTTTGAAGGGTGCCAAAGTTGCCCTGCCTTACCCTTCAGTGGGCGCAACCGAGCAGGTGTTGTTGACCTCGGTTTTGGCCGAAGGCATCACCGAACTTTCGGGGGCCGCCATCGAGCCCGAAATCATGGACCTCATCGCGATTCTGCAAAAAATGGGTGCAGTGATTTCGGTTGACACCGACCGTGTGATTCGCGTTGAAGGTGTTGAAAAACTGCACGGATACACGCACCGCGCACTTTTCGACCGCAACGAGGCGGCCTCGTGGGCTGCGGCAGCACTAGCAACCAAAGGTGACATCTTCGTTGGTGGTGCACGCCAGCCCGAGATGATGACTTTCTTGAATGTGTTTCGCAAAGTGGGTGGCGCATTCGAAATCGAAGATGACGGTATTCGCTTCTATCACCCCGGTGGCGAGCTGAACCCGGTTGTTATCGAAACTGACGTTCACCCAGGTTTTATGACCGACTGGCAGCAGCCGCTCGTGGTGGCGCTGACCCAGGCTAAAGGTTTGTCGATCGTGCACGAAACCGTTTATGAGAACCGTTTTGGTTTCACCGACGCACTAAACGACATGGGTGCTCAGATTCAGATTTATCGCGAGTGCCTCGGTGGCACACCTTGCCGTTTTGGTCAGCGCAACTTTTATCACTCGGCCGTGATCTCGGGCCCTACCGCTTTGAAGGCAGCCGACATTCGCGTGCCAGACCTTCGCGGCGGTTTCAGTCACATGGTTGCAGCGCTGGCTGCTGAGGGCACGTCTCACGTTTCGAACGTGCAACTAATCTCTAGAGGCTATGAGCACTTTTTAGACAAACTTGCCGGTTTAGGCGCCGACTTTAGTTATACCGAATAACAATTTCTCGAGTAGGTAGGCGCAAAATGTCAAAGGCTAAACCAACAAAGTTGCCAAAGATTTTCAAGCGTGAACGCACCCCGCGACTGCACATCGTTGCTTGGATTCTGTTGCCCATCGTGCGACTTATGTTCAAAGTGGTGCCTCACGGCCACGAAAAGCTGCCTAAAAAAGGCGCCTATGTGCTAGTTGGCAACCATGTGACCAACGTCGACCCGCTAGCAGTTGCCTATTTTGGTTATTACATTCTTCGCCGCGCACCACACTTTTTGGCTAAAGAGTCACTTTTTCGGGTGCCTTTTGTCGGTTTTGTGCTTCGAATGGGTGGTCAGATTCCAGTTTTTCGCGGCGGTGGCGCAAAGAACGACGATTCACTGCGCTTGGCTCACAAATTTTTGAAAGCCGGGCACACCATCAACATTTTTCCTGAAGGCACTCTGACCCGCGAGCCCGACCTGTGGCCGATGCGCGGCAAATCTGGTGCGGTTCGTTTGGCTCTAGAAACAGATGTTCCGGTTTATGCCATTGCTCACTGGGGTGCCGAAAAGATTCTGCCTCGCTATGGTTCAAAGTTTCGCCCTGGTTTCTGGAAGCACGTTGATATTCTCGTTGGCGACGAAATCGACCTTTCGCCTTATCGAGGTCATCACCTTAGCGCTTCAGAGTTGACTGAAGCCACCGAACTGGTGATGACCAAAATCACTGAGCTGGTTGAGCAGCTGCGTGGCGAAAAAGCACCCGCGGTCAGATACAACCCTGCACACTCGGGCCAATCAGTGACCGGCAACTTTGTTAAAGCTGAAAAAGCCGCAGCAGCTCAAGCGGCAAAGGCAGCCGCCGTCGACGCCAAGAAAGCGAGCAAATAGTGACTTCGACTCAAAGTCAAAGCCCAGCCGAAGCTGCGCCAATCAAAATTGCTGTGATGGGTGCTGGCAGTTGGGGCACAACGTTCGCCAAGGTGCTAGCCGACGACAGCAACAACGAGGTTGTGCTTTGGGCGCGCCGCGACGACGTGGTCGAAGAGATCAACGAAGAACATCGCAACGGCGACTATTTGCCTGGCATCAAACTGCCGCTAAACCTCAGCGCAAGCACCGACCCCGCAGCAGTGTTAGCCGGAGCCACCCAGGTGTATCTCTCGGTGCCTTCGCAAACTTTGCGCGGCAACCTAGAGGCTTGGGGTTCGCTGATACCGGCGAGCGCAATTTTGGTGAGCCTAATGAAAGGCGTCGAAAAAGATACTGGCCTTCGCATGAGCGAAGTAATCGCCGAGGTCACTGGGTTTGACCGAAACCAAATCGTGGTGATTTCGGGCCCAAACCTTGCCCCAGAGATTGCAAAAAAAGAACCAACCGCTTCGGTTGCGGCTAGCGCCTCAAAAACTGCAGCCTCGGCTGTTGCCAAAGCTTCGACCAACTCTTATTTCACCACCTTCACCAACCGCGACGTGATCGGCACCGAGTTCGGCGGCATTCTAAAGAACCTAATCGCTGTTGCTATCGGCATTGTTAACGGCGTTGGTTATGGCGAAAACACGAAAGCCTCAATCATGACCCGCGGTCTAGCCGAAATCTCGCGCTTCGCAGTGGCCTACGGCGCCAAGCCAAACACCATGGTCGGTCTTGCCGGCATGGGCGACCTAATCGCCACAAGCGAATCGCCGCTTTCGCGCAACCACCGCGCCGGTGAAATGCTCGGCAAAGGCTTCACCAAACGCGAGGTGCTAAAGCGCATGCAGCAGACCGCCGAAGGTTTGAGTTCGGTAGCCCCAATTTTGCAGCTAGCCGAGGCCAAAGGTGTGTCAATGCCGATTGTTGAACAGGTGCTTTTGGTAATGGAGGGCAAGATGGCGCCGAAAGACATCGCACCTTTCTTGACCACCTCAACCGACACCCCGCTCGACGAATAAGGGGAGTGGGCAGGGTGGCATCCGCGTTAAATAATTCGGCCGAAGTGACCGGCAAACAAACTGTAGTTCTGATTTTTGGTGGCCGCTCAAGCGAACACTCGATTTCTTGCGCAACCGCTGCGGGTGTGATGGGCGCTATCGACCGCGCTCGATACAACTTGATCACCGTGGGTATTACGCGCGATGGCCGATTTGTGCCCGCAGTTGATGACGCAGCTTTTTGGGCACTGCCACCAGGCGACCAAGCGCTGCCGGTGGTTGAGTTTGCCGGTGAAACGATTGACTTTGCTTTCGACGGTTCGCGCGAGATTTTTAAAGTGGATGCCGCTGGCGCGCGCTCGAGCCTCGGCGTGGCCGACGTGGCCTTTGCGGTGCTTCACGGCCCGTTTGGTGAAGATGGCACGATTCAGGGTTTCTTTGAGTTAATCGGTTTGCCTTATGTTGGCAACGGGGTTTTGGCTTCGGCTGCCGGCATGGATAAAGAGTTCACCAAGGCACTGTTTTTGCAGGCTGGGGTGCCGGCGGTGCCGCACGTGGTGATTCACCGTCACCGCTGGGCAGCTGATTCAGCCGCAGTTCTTGAGCAGGTGCGTGGCTTGGGTGGCCTGCCAGTGTTTGTTAAGCCTGCGCGTGCTGGATCATCGGTTGGTGTGTCAAAGGTCAAGTCGCTCGACGACTTCGCCGCGGCCCTTGAGGTTGCTTTTGCCGAAGACACCAAAGTTGTGGTTGAGCGCGGTGTTGTCGGTCGCGAAGTTGAATGCGCAGTGCTTTCGGGCCGCGACGGCGCCGCACCTCGAGTTTCTGTCGCCGGCGAGATCGTCGTGCACGGCCGAGAGTTCTATGACTTTGAGGCCAAGTATCGCGACGAAGACTCGGTTGAGCTGATCGTGCCGGCGGTTATGGCGCCTGCCGAACTCGCCGAAATGCAGACTATCGCCGCCCGCGCCTTCGACGCGCTTGGCTGCCGTGGCCTCGGCCGCGTTGACTTCTTCTTGACCGCCGACGGCTTCGTGGTCAACGAGATCAACACCATGCCGGGTTTCACGCCCTTGTCGATGTATCCGAAGCTGTGGCAGGCATCAGGCCTTGCCTATGCCGACCTAGTCGACGAACTCATCTTTTTGGCAACAGAGCGCATTTAGCGTTTTTGCTAACAGCTTTGGCGTGCGAGGTTTTGCGCCGGCTCGTCGTTTGAGAGGCTTCATTCCTAAATAACTTTTAGGAGTTTGCCATGCTCGTGTTCAACGCCTACGTTGACGGCTTCAATCTCTACATGGGTGCTTTAAAAGGTCGACCCGAACTCAAGTGGCTCGATTTAGTAGCTTTTTGCAAAGCAGCCCGACCAGACATGCAGCTCGGCAAAATCTATTTCTTCACTGCGTCGATATCTGAGCGCTACCCAGGCGACGATGCGCCTCGCAGGCAAGAGAAATACCTTCGGGTTCTTGCCAACCAGGGCATCGAAGTGGTCAGGGGCAAGTTTCGCAAAGATATGCGCAGACGAATGCTTGTCACAACAGATCGAACAAAAGTGATTCAACCGGCGATGCCAAAACTTTTTGGTCTTACGCAGTATGCGCTAGACGAATCCGCTCAAGTGGCGGCTCCTAGTGCTCCGAAAGCACTTGTTTTTGATGTCGAAGAAAAGGGCTCTGACGTGAATCTTGCTTCATACCTTTTGCGCGATGTGTTCACCAAAGGGCTAGACGCCGCGTTGGTGATCTCTGGTGACTCTGACTTTGTGACTCCTTTGAGAATGTCGGTCGAAGCCGGTATCGATGTTCTTCTGTTAGTGCCTAGAAAAAAGTTGCACAGTGAATACCTCCGCAGAGCAGTTACAAACCTAAATCACATTTCTCAAGAAGAATTAGTTCGGTTTCAGCTTCCGAAGCTCTTCGTTAGCCCCAGTGGCAGGCATATCGTGAGGCCAAAAAGCTGGAATTAAGAAAGGGCTCGAGGTTAGTCGAGCCCTAAGTCGAAAGACGACACCTTCGACTGAGATAACTCTAGTTTGCCAATCTAGATGCGGCTTTGCAAGTTATCCTCTGTTAGCAACTCACGCGATTGGCGCTTGTTAGCAACCGGCCAAAAGTGCTGTTATTTAGCCGAAGCCAAGCAGTGGTCTGTTGCCTTGATGTGTGCAACGGCAGGGCCGATTGCGTCAAGAGCTGACGCGCCAGAAGCCAGTTTTGAGTCGACGATAACTTCGGTGGCCGGGTTTCGACCAAAGCTGATGAATCGATAGCTCGGCTTGGCAGTGTCGTCTACGAGCCAGTCAACACCGCCCGCGGTGATGCAGGGCAGAGTCGATAGTGCAACGGGCGGCAGGCCACAGCGCTCAATAACAGCCGCGGGTGTGCCCCATGCGCCGGTAGCCTGGGCGTCGGTCTGGCGTTTCTCGAGTTTGTCGATCTGCCCCGGCAGCCGCACCGTAACCTCGGCGCAAGCTGCATTGTTTGAGTCTGCTGCTGGCTCGAGGCTAACCACTGCTGCACAGCCCGAAAGCGAGGTTGCGACGATTGCGAGTGCAGCCGATGCGAAGGCGGCGCGAGCTGCACGCATGGCTAGGGTTTTTGGCAAAAAGTTCATTGTTAACAGGCTAGCTTTAACTTGTGCCAAACACCGAAACCATCGCCTCACTCGGCGAAAACCTCAGCTTAAAACGCATAATCGAGCGCCTTAGAAAACCAGCGGATGACGCATCACCCGTGCTGGTCGGCCCCGGCGACGACGCGGCTGTTCTGGCAGCGCCTGACGGCCGTTTTTGTGTAACGACCGACACAATGGTTGAGGGCCATGACTTTAGGCTCGAATGGTCGAGTGCCTTTGATCTCGGTTGGAAAGCCGTTGCCACCAACGTTTCTGACGTTGCTGCGATGGGTGCCGTGCCGACTTCGCTTGTGATTGCAATAGGTGTGCCTGGCACCACCGAGGTGCATTGGCTTGAACGACTTGTTGACGGCGCAAATGCGGCGTGTGAAGCCTTGGCGCCGACTTGCTTTGTGGTGGGTGGCGATTTGGCGGCATCCTCGAATATTTTTATCGCGGTGACTGCATTCGGCGATCTTCAGGGTCGTGAGCCAGTTTTGCGAAGCGGTGCAAAAGTTGGCGATGTCGTGGCTGTTGGCGGCACGTTGGGCCGCGCAGCCTGCGGTTTAGCCCTGCTGCAGTCGGGCAATGCCGACGCGATTAACACCTGGGATGACTGGGTCAACACTCAGCGCCGCCCCGAACCACCCGTCGAGTTGGGCGTGCTCGCTGCCACCGCCGGCGCGACCTCGATGCTCGACGTCTCAGACGGTTTAGCTAAAGACGCCGCTCGAATCGCAAAAGCGTCTGCAGTTTCACTCGCTCTTTCGCGCCAAGCTTTGCAGGGTTATGAAGCCGTGCTTGAGGGTGCCGCCAGTTGGATCGACGCCGACGCTTTTGCTTGGGTCTTGGGCGGTGGCGAAGACCATTCTCTGCTGGCCACGTTTGCCGCCGACGCCACATTGCCGCGTGGGTTCAAGCGCATCGGCGAAGTGATTTCGCGAGAAGCCGCCGCAGCCATTGCCTCGGCTTGCGCCGAGCAGCAAACCGCTGGTGGCGTCGACGTGTTGCTCGACGGGGTTGCGCTCGCCGAGCTCGGCTGGGATTCTGTCTCGGGTTAAAAAAGAACGCGCCAGTGGCCGAAGCCAAAGGCGCATCCTCGAACAGCTTTAGCTATTTTTTGTAGGTTACGTTCACCGATGCTGAACCGCCGTCAGGGTTGGTAACCACCAGCGCAACTTTGCCGGCTTTATGAGCTGGGGTTTTCAAAGTAATTTTGGTGCTTGAGGAGCGCTTGGTAATTGTGGCTTTGATGCCAGCAATTTTGACTGTAGCTAGTGCGTTGAATGCAGAACCGGTGATCACAATGGTTGTGCCGCCCTTGATTGTGAACGTGGTTTTGTCGACCTTAGTGATCACAACTTTGCTAATAGCCGGTGCTGTGCCCGCGGCGCTGATAACTACATTCTTTGGGCTGCTGAGCGCGTTGCTGGCGAACACGAGGTTGGCTGTGCGAGTGCCGACTGCGCTTGGGGTGAAGCTGTAGGTTACCGTGCAAGAGCTGTTTGCGGCCACGGTGTGACTTGAACAGTTGTCGGCAACGATGCTGAAGTCGTTGCTGTTGGCTCCGGTTTTGGTTACAGCGCCGGCGCCAAACACGAGGTCGGCGGTGCCGGTGTTTGTGATGGTTTCGGTCTGAATTGCCGAGGTGCTGCCGACCACGGTGTTTGGCACCGCTGGTGTTGAGGCCGAAACTACAGGTGAACCCAGACCAGTGCCGCTAAGAGCAACGGTGTCTGGGCTGCTGAGCGCGTTGCTGGCGAACACGAGGTTGGCTGTGCGAGTGCCGACTGCGCTTGGGGTGAAGCTGTAGGTTACGGTGCAGGTGCTGTTTGCGGCCACGGTGTGACTTGAACAGTTGTCGGCAACGATGCTGAAGTCGTTGCTGTTGGCTAAGGCTTTGGTTACAGCACCGGCGCCAAACACGAGGTCGGCGGTGCCGGTGTTTGTGATGGTTTCAGTCTGAATTGCCGAGGTGCTGCCCACCACGGTGTTTGGCACCGCTGGTGTCGAGGCCGAAACCGCTGGCGATGCAAGGGTGCTCGGCGCGATGTAGGTATAAAGCGAACCTAGGCTTGTGACAGCGGCGATCTTAGAACCGTCACCGCTCGAAGCCATTGCAACCCAGACGTTGCCGGTGACATTCTGGGTTGTCCAGGTAGCGCCCGAATCGTTAGAAGTCTTGATGGTTGTGCCGGTAGCAGCAGCCAGTTTGGTGCCGTCGCTACTAGATGCAACCGCAACCCATCCCAGATAGCCAGCTGTGTCATGTTTGACCCAGGTGACACCCGAATTTGTTGAGGTATAAACATAGGCGTCGAGCGTTGACACGACTTTGGTTCCATCGTCGCTGGTGGCTACGCCTGCCCACAGACCCTTGCTGCCTTGAGCGACCCAGGTGGCTCCTGAGTCAGTTGAAGCATACAAATTATCGCTGCCGTCGGTAACCGCAAAAAGTTTTGAGCCATCACCGCTTGAGGCAACCGAAAACCAATTGCGCTTGCCTGCCGAAGTGCGTTGAGTCCAGGTTGCCCCAGAGTCAGTCGAAGTTGAAATATAGTTGCCGTAGGTCACGGCGACCAGTTTTGAGCCGTCGCTGCTTGAAGCAACCGCATACCAGTCAGCAGGGCCAGTGCCTGCCTGTTGATTCCAAGTGACGCCAGAATCGGTCGAGGTATAGATGTAGTCGCTTGTGGCGACCAACTTTGTGCCGTCGCTGCTAGAGGCCACAGCAGTCCAGCCCCGAGCGCCCGCGCTCGTGCGACTAACCCAGGTTGCCCCAGAGTCGGCCGACGTATAAATGTAGTCGCCGGCGCCGTCGACAACGGCAGTTGCCACAAGCTTTGTGCCGTCACTGCTCGAAGCAACACCAGTGAACCACAGTGTGTTTGAAGAAATTTGTTGAACCCAAGCTGAGCCAGCAGCCTGAGCTGAAGCGCCTAGTGCGATCTGGGGCAAAAGAGCCACCAAAAGTGCAACAATGGCGAATCGTTTAGTGGGTTTGGCAAACAAACTGGTGCGTTGCATGAAGCAACCTTTCACGTGGGTAACAAAATAGGTTCAAAAACCTAGGCTATTAGCCCACTTTTTGCTGCCACGTCGAACTTTCGTTTAGCGAAACTTTGCGACGATTATGTCGCTATTTCGTCGCCTGCGCCAAAGCATCGGTTAGGGCATTCGTAGTTCGCGATATTTCAAGGTTGTCGGTCGCTGACCGAATGCGAGCCCCAGCCTGGCTAAAAGCATCTTGCAGATTGGAGCGAATGAATGCCAGCCGCTCATTGGCCCAGTCGGGGTTGACAGAGAGCTTTGCAATTTCGCTTTGCCAACCTTTTGAAGTGATGTCGCTAAAACGATATTCGCCACCTATGCTCATTGCTGCATAGTTTGTAAGGCCAGTGTAAAGCACCGTAGAAGCTAAATCATAGAGCGGAGCGAACCTAACTCGATCTTGCGACAACATCAAAGAATAGTTCTTGGCGTGAGCATCCGTGCAAAGGGCCAGGGTATTGAACGCGAGGGCGTCAAAGAATTGCATCGAGCATGATTCGCGGTCTGCTTCATGTCTAAGTTCTTCAAACAGGGCCGCGATAGCTGCCACACCGGGGCCGCCCTCGTTGCGTTGATTTTTCTTGGCTGGGTCAACTGCCATAGCTTGGCAGATGTCTTCTTGGTGCACACGTTCAACTTCGCCGTTGGCATCTCGCTGGCGGTCGAACCTTTCGGTGATGAATACCCGATAGCCGCCGATTAAAGAAATTTCAGTTTTGGCCACATTTAGACCGAGGCTTGCCGCTGCCAACATCGTTTGGTGTTCAACTACGTCTAAGTTTTGCCAGCGCGTCGGCACCGGTTTTATTATGTGTGTAGAGGCGTGTTTTTGGTCTGGCAGGGTGAAGTTGCCATCAGCATCTCGACAAAGAACCAACTTAGCTTGAGCGCCGGCAAGGCTCAGCAATCCACCTGCAGAACTGTTTACGGTAGCGTCTTCGTATTCATTGATGCGCGAAAACAAGAGTTCTGATATTTGACGGTCGCTGAGCGGCTCGGTTGAATTTTCTGATAACTCGTCGGAATAATCGGTCGGCTTCGAATTTGGTGGCAAGATTTGCAGCGCTCCGGCTACATCGCGACCTATGAATTTGAGAAGGCTGAATGGGTTGCGCGCATTTGCGCCAAATCGCTTCGCGATTGACTGCAATGCATTTTCATTGTCTGGAAGCAGGCCTTTTAAGAAAGGCAGTATGCGATTCTTTGGGTAATCGAGGTGGCCGATTGGCATCGACAGCGACAACGGAGTTGAGGCATCAGTGTAGCTGTCGAAGTATTGAAACTTTAGGTCACCTTGAGGGGTTTGGTCTATGAAGCCGCACGGTTTGTTTTCGAGCCAAACATTAAGACGGCTCATTGCTTAGTCTCTTTTTGTTTTCTTGGGTTCAACTCGAGGTCGAGGCCGAGGTCGCTTAACACTCGCAGCACTTTGCCGATCTCTGCCGTGCTTTTGCCGTTTTCAACTTCGCTCAACCATTTTCGCGAAACTCTTGCGCGATCAGCAAAGGCTTGCTGGGTGAGGTTTTTTTCTTCACGGGCAAGGCGAATTGCAAGACCAATAACCCTGGGTGTTGCGCGCATGAACAGCCTCTTATCGTTGAAGCTCGGTAACCGTTCTTACACATTAGCAAATGTAACCGAACGCACGCAATTACCAATGTAACCGAACGGTTACAGAAGTGTGCCTAATTCGCAGGTGGCAACCCTAGAACCAAAGTCTTTAGAGGTTTTGCAGCGCAGAGTTGAGAGTTACGCCAACACCGGTGCGAGGCAAGACCTCGACGCGGCCAGTTGTTGAGTTGCGTCGAAACAGCAGGTTTGGCACGCCGCTGAGTTCGACGGCCTTCACCGAGCGAGGTTCGCCCTCATCAACGATGGCAACCTTGGTGCCAGCGGTGATGTAAAGCCCGGCCTCAACCACGCTGTCGTCGCCGATCGAGATGCCCACGCCGGCGTTTGCGCCGAGAAGTGCACGTGCGCCGATAGCCACGCGCTCACGACCACCGCCCGATAGGGTGCCCATGATTGACGCGCCACCACCGATGTCGCTACCGTCGCCAACGATTACACCCTGTGAGATTCGGCCTTCAACCATTGCGGTGCCGAGGGTTCCGGCGTTGAAGTTCACGAAACCTTCGTGCATCACGGTTGTGCCCGGGGCTAGATGAGCGCCGAGTCGAACGCGCGATGCGTCGGCAATGCGAACTTTTTGCGGGGTGACATAGTCAACGAGGCGCGGAAACTTATCAATCGCGTGCACGATTACCCCGGCTCGCTGAAGCGTCGGGCGCAGACGGTCAAGGTCTGCCAGAGCAACCGGGCCGATGTTCGTGAAAGCAACGATAGGCAGGTTTGGCAGAAGGCCATCTAAGTTAATGCTGTTTGGTTTGACCAAAAGGTGTGAAAGCAGGTGAAGGCGCAAATAGGCGTCGGCGGTTGAGGTCACCGGCAGGGTGAGGTCAATTTCGGTTCGAACCACACTGGTGGTCACGTTGCGGCGCGCGTCAGCGCCAACCAGGGCGTCGAGCTCGCGAGGCACAACCCAAAGCGCGTCTGACACAGGCGCTGCGCCAAGTTTTGGGTTTGCATACCAAACGTCAAGAATTGTGCCGTCGGCTGCGATGGTGGCGAGGCCGTGGCCCCAAGCTTTGGTTTCGGTGAGGGTTGCGTTATTCATCGTTCCTAGGTTACAAGCTACGCTGGTCTTATGCCCGTTTTAAACCTGCATTTGAACGCTGTTGACCTAACCGAGGCGCTCTGCAATATTGAGTCAGTTTCGGGCAATGAGTTATCTATCGCCGACGCCATCGAGGCCGCTCTGAGCGAACTGGGTCACTTGAATGTGGTTAGAGATGGCAACGCGATTGTTGCCCGAACTAACTTGGGTCGCGCTCGCCGAGTTGTGATCGCAGGGCACATCGACACCGTGCCGGTTGCTAACAACTTGCCGATTCAGCGCACCATCGACTCTGTGACGGGCGAGGCGATGCTGGTGGGCCGCGGCACGGTCGACATGAAAGCTGGGGTGGCAGTGCAGTTGCGTTTGGCTGTTGAGCTGACTGAGCCAAATGTTGACCTAACCTATATTTTTTATGACAACGAAGAGGTCGATGCTTCGCTCAACGGTTTGGGTCGAATCTCACGAAACCACCCCGACTGGCTCGCTGCTGACTTTGCGATTTTGGGTGAGCCGACATCCGCTCAAATTGAGGGCGGCTGCAACGGCACAATGCGTGTCGAGGTCGTCACCAAAGGCGTCAAAGCCCACTCAGCAAGGCCGTGGATGGGCGTCAACGCCATTCACGCCGCAGCACCTGCGCTCGCAACTTTGGCCGCTCACGTGCCGCTCGAGCTTGAGGTTGACGGCTTGGTTTATCGTGAAAGTTTGAACGCCGTTTTGGTTAGCGGTGGCATTGCCACAAACGTTATTGCCGACGAATGTGTGATCACTGTGAACTATCGTTTTGCGCCGAGCCGCGACGCTGAGGCAGCCGAAGCCTATGTTCGCGAGGTTTTTGCCGGCACGCCGGGCATCGCTGAGATTCGCGTGGTTGACCTAGCTGAGGGTGCCCGCCCTGGTCTTGACCTGCCAGAGGCTGCTAGTTTTGTGGCGGCAACCGGTTTTGAGGCTCGACCCAAATATGGCTGGACAGACGTTGCGCGTTTCAGCTCGATGGGTGTGCCCGCAGTTAACTTTGGCCCAGGCAACCCGAGTTTGGCCCACGCCGACAACGAGGCTGTTGCGATTTCTGAAATTTATGCTTGCGAGGAGGCTTTGCGCAAATGGTTAACAGCTTAAGTTTGCGCGCCAAGTCGTTGGCGTCTTATTTGTGGAGCAACTGGCTGTGGCGAGTCACCTTGGTTTATTTGGGCACTCGTGTGTTCACCACGCTGGTTTTTGCGGCTGCACTTTTGATTCAACCTTCGATTGCCGGTTATTGGCCGCAGGCTGGCGACAGCCCGAGTTTCATGGAGTTCATGAATATTTGGGATGCCGACTGGTATCGCAAAATCTATGAGTTTGGTTTTGGGCCGGCTCAGGGGTATCCGCGCATTTTGCCGTTGACACCTGACGGTTTGGTTAGCGAAAATGCTTGGGCGTTTTTGCCGGTTTGGCCGTTTTTGATTCGCATTTTGAATGCGATCACAACTTTGCCTTGGGTGATTTTGGCACCAGTGGTTGCAACGATTTTTGGCTGGGTTTTTTCGGTTTATGCCTACAAGCTTTTTGCGTCGCGCTTCAACACCAAGGTTGCGCTTTGGTCTTTGACTCTGCTGCTGATTTCGGCCGCCTCACCAATTTTGCAGACCGGTTATGCCGAAAGTTTGGGTCTTGCCCTGCTGGCCTATGCGCTTTGGTTGATTAGCAGTCGCAAATATCTTTTAGCTCTCGCACCGCTGACGGTTATGGCCTTCACTCGCCCAGGTGTTTTAGCTATGGCAGCTGCGCTGTTTGGCATTTTTGTGTTGCGCTGGTGGCAGCACCGTCACAAGTTGGTTGAGTTTGCGCTTGAAGAGCGCATTCGAATGGCTATTTTGGGCGCAGCTACCTTTGGTTTGGGTTTTGCTTGGAGTCAGATCGCGCAGTGGTACACGGGCGTGCCCGAGGCCTACATGAAGACTGAGCTTTATTGGCGGCTCTGGATTAGCCCGGGCGAAAAGTTTGTGCCGTTCGATGGTTGGCTAAAAGCTGGCGGTTTCTATTTCGGCACTTTTCTTGGCCCAACCGTTGTTCTGGCGTTGCTTGGTTTTGTTGCCATGTTGATGTTCACGCGTTCGGTGCGCGACCTCGGCATCGAAATGCGAATGTGGGCTGTCGGCTACATTTTGTATCTGGTCGCAGTGTTTTATCCGCAGTCGAGCACCTTTAGATTGTTGTTGCCGGCGTTTGTTTTGTTCGGCGCTTTTGGTCGTTCAACCTACTACGACAAAAAGTGGATCAAGTGGGGCATCGTGATTTTGTCTTGCGCCACGCAAATCATGTGGATTTTTGTGGCCTGGCATTTTGAGCACCCAGACTTCACACCCCCATAAATCAGCACGGTTTCGCTTTTCTAACTTTTAGTAAACTTTTCGGTTTTGCCCTAATTTGGCGTGGGATAATAGAAGTTCGGCAGTTTGTCGAGAATTTCAAGGAGCATAAATGCCTGCAATGAAGCCTCGTGGCAACGACGGACCAATGGAAGCCATCCCGGCTTCACGCGGTTCGTTCGAAGTTAAGATTCCAGTTGATGGCGGGGGTCGCATCGTTTTCTCGTTCACCGAGTCTGACATTCGCGAACTCTACGACAGCTTGGCAAAACTCATTGGTGAGAGCAACTAACTCACAGCAGTTTTTACAGCTAAACATCAGCAAAAAAGCCGGTCAGTGATGACCGGCTTTTTTCTTTAACAAAGTCGCACAAAGTTTGCGAATTCGCGCAACCCTAGCGAAGTTTTACGGCGATCAGCAGACCGTCGCCGGTTGCACTCAAGCTAACTGCAAAGTCTGAGTTGTTTTTGAACTTGCGAAGCACGTCACGATAAACCACGGTTGCGTCGTCGCGCAGCGCTGGGTCTGGCACGCGATCGCGCCAAAGTGCGTGAGCAATGGCGATGGCACCACCGGGGCGAATAAGCCTGGCCGCTTCAGCAACCTGCTCTTCGAGGGTTTCACGGTCGGCGTCTAAAAACACCAAGTCATAGCCGCTGTCGGCCATGTTTGCCATAACGTCGAGTGCGCGACCCGAGATTACGCGAGTGCGGTTGGGTGCGATGCCGGCATCTGCAAATGCTTGGCGTGCAGCTGATTGACGGTCTGGTTCGGTATCGATGGTAGCCAAAACCGCGTTGGGGGCGCCGGCAAGCAACCAAAGCCCCGAAACACCGCAACCAGTGCCGGCTTCAACAATGGCCTTGGCACCCAGGCTTGCCGCTAAGACCGATAGGGCTGAGCCGGTCGACGACGTGATTGCCTCAACATCGAATTCTTCGGCTCGCAAGCGTGCAACTCGAAGCGCTTCGCTTTCAGTTGCGAACTCTTCGGCATATTTCCAGCTGCTGATTTTGTCTACCATGGGGCTCCTTGCAAGTAGCTTAAACCGCCAGCTGGCGCGCCACCGCTTAGCCACGCTGAGGTATTCTAAAGAGGTGTTTGGCCTATCGACAGAAAAGTTTGTGATTCTTGCAATCATTGCTGTTTTTGTGCTCGGCCCAGAACGGTTGCCGCACTATGCCGCGCAACTTGCCAAGCTGGTTAAGCAGCTTCGCCGAATGGTTGACGGTGCTAAAGATCAACTTTCTGCCGAAATGGGCGACGAGTTCAACGATGTTGATTGGCAAAAATTAGACCCTCGCCAATATGACCCGCGGCGCATCATTCGCGACGCTTTGCTCGACGAACCGGTTCGCCCGGTTGCGCCGGTGACCGCTGTTCCGGCAGCGGTTGTTAGCCAAGAGGATGCCGCGGCATTCGCCCTCGCAGCCGAAGCTGCCGCCGCCTCTAAAGCACCTCTTGCCGTCGGCGAGCCCGCACCGTTTGACAGCGAAGCGACCTAAGCAAACTTTCTAAGGCAGGCGGCGCTGAATGCTCGTGAGCAATCGAAGCAAAGGTGCCAAACGGTTGTAGTGCTTGGCGCGCGTCGGCAACTTGATCGGGCCACCAGCGGTTGCAATGGTGCGAGCCTCGGTGAACCTGAGCAAACCACCCACGCCATTGCGGCGCCCCTGGCCCGAAGCTTTCATGCCACCCATCGGCGAAGCCATCGACGCAAAACTTGCCCGATAACCTTCGTTGATGTTCACGCTGCCAGCACGCAACTTAGTAGCCACCGCAACAGCTTCAGCCTCAGGGCCAACCACCGAGGCATTCAAGCCAAACTCGGTGTCGTTTGCCAAGTCGATCGCCTGCTCAACGCTTTCATAGCCATAAACCTGAACTACTGGGCCAAAAACCTCGCCGCGGTCAAGACGAGCGCTAGCCGGAATGTCGCTCAGCACGGTAGGAGCATAGGCGTTAGGGCCGACCTCAGGCAGCGCGGTGCCGCCGGCAATCAATCGGGCGCCTGTGGCCACGGCGTCGTCAACTAAACCCCTCACACGCTCAAGTTGTGCGGTGCCGGTGAGAGTGCCAAGGTCGGCGCTAAAGTCGCTGGTGCGCCCAACCGTGCGCGCATTCGCCGCTTTGGCAATCACCTTGAGAAACTCGTCGATTGAAGTGTTTGGCACATAAACGCGTTCAATCGACACACAGAGTTGACCGGTGTTGCCTAAAGCGCCGGCTAGTGCGATTTCGGCGGCGCGGTGAACGTCGGCACCGGGCAAGATGATCATTGGGTTTTTGCCGCCGAGTTCTAGCGAGCATCCGATTAGGCGGGCTGCCGCGCGCGAGGCGACGATGCGCCCGGTAGCTGTTGAACCGGTGAAGGCAACATAGTCGACGCTGTCGGTGATGGCGTTGCCCACTGCGGCGCCGTCGCCAGCAACAATGCTCCAGGCTTCTTCGGGCAGCCCGGCTTCAACAGCGAGAGCGCGTGCGAATAGGCCGGTGAGGGCAGTCTGGTTATCCACTTTTTGAATCACTGTGTTGCCAGCCAGCAGTGCGGGAATCACGTCGAAAATTGCAAGGGCTAGCGGGTAGTTCCACGGCGTGATAACGCCAACAACACCCACGGGGGAGTAGTCGACATAAGACTTGGTTAGAACCGGAACACCCGATTTGGTTCGCTGGCGTCGCAGGGCACTCGGCGCGATTCGCGCGTAATAACGCAGCGAGCCGACCGACCCGGCGAACTCTTCGAAGGCGTGGGCGCGCGACTTGCCAGTTTCGAGCTGCAGCAGGTCGAGAATTTGGTCTTCGTGCTTGACGAGTGCGTCGTGCAGTGCCAAAGCGAACGAGGCACGCGAGCTCGGCGAAAACCCTGCCCAAATCGGCTGATATTCGCGCGCATAGTCAACGGTGGCAACAACCTGCTCAACGCTCAGTTGAGGCAGCTCATAGATTCGCTTGTTGTTCCAAGGGTTTAGCACCGGCACGGTGGGCACGCTAGCTAGTGCCTGATCAAAACTGGTGTCTTCGGTCACAAACGCCTCGGTTTGTTCAAGAAGGTGCGTGATCAGGTTGCTGATGCTGGTTTCGGTCATACCTGCAGTTTAAGCCTGCGACCGGCTAAGTTGCGGGGGTCACGCGCCAAGAGTTCAGCGATTTGCAAAATAACCTTCGATGCAGAATCGAGCGGATGCCCCAACACAACGGGCTCACCCTTGTCGCTGCCCTCGCGAAGTGCTACGCTCAGGCCGATTTGACCCAGCAGCGGCACGGTCTGACCGGTGGCTGCGCTGAGTCGGTCGGCTACGAGCTGGCCACCACCGGCGCCAAAAATCTCAAGCTTGCTGCCGTCAGCCTGTTCAAGCCAGGCCATGTTTTCGATGACGCCAAAAACGCCTTGACCGGTTTGAAAACCAACGGTTGCTGAGCGTTCGGCAACATCGCTCGCCGCTAACTGAGGCGTGGTCACAACCACAGTTTTTGCGGTTGGCAAAAGCTGACCCAGGCTGATCGCAACATCGCCGGTGCCAGGTGGCAGGTCGACCAGCAGAATGTCAAGGTCGCCCCAAAACACGTCGGTTAAAAACTGTTGAATTGTGCGGTGCAGCATCGGGCCGCGCCAAGCCACCGGGGCGTTGCCGTCAACGAACATGCCAATCGAAATCACCTTGATGCCGTGTGCAACCGGCGGCAAAATCAGCTCGTCAACCCGAGTTGGTTTATCGGTCACGCCGAGCTGACCAGGAATCGAAAAGCCGAAAATGTCGGCATCAATCAGCCCAACGCGCAGACCCTTGGCGGCCAGCGCAGCTGCGAGGTTGGCGGTGAGCGAAGACTTGCCAACGCCGCCCTTGCCCGAACCGATCAAAAAGATTTTGGTCAGAGTGCTCTCGTCAAACGGGTTGGTGCGAGCAGCACGCCCAGCACGCAACTTGGTGGTCAAAACTTTGCGCTGCTCAGGGGTCATCACGCCGAGGGCGACATCGACGTTTTTAATGCCTTCAACGCCACTCACCGCGGCGCGCACTTCGCTTTCAATTCGAGCGGATGCTGGGCAGCCCACCACCGTCAAACTCACACCAACCTTGGCGTTGCCGTCGGCATCGAGCTCAACAGAGCTGATCATGTCGAGTTCTGGCAGGGGCAGGCGCAACTCAGGGTCAATGACGGTGTCGAGTGCGGCGCGCACCTTGGTTTCGAGGGCTGAGGCGCCAGTGTTTTCGGCGCTAGTCATTTGCGATGCGACGGGTGCGACCGTTGGTTGGCTTAGCCGCCGAACCGGTTTTTTCGTCGCGAAGTTCGGTTAGCAGATCGCGCAGCAGATCTTTCATCTCGTCGCGCACAAAGTCTTTGGTTGCGATCTCTTCAATCGCCTGACGCAACGCCACGACTTCGCGCGCAAGATATTCGGTGTCGGCAAGGTTGCGCTCGGCGCGCTGGCGATCTTGCTCGGTCTTAACGCGCTCGCGGTCGGCTTGGCGGTTCTGCGCCAACAAGATTAGCGGGGCTGCATAAGACGCCTGCAAAGACAAAATCATGGTCAAAAGTGTGAAGTTCAGTTCGCGCGGGTCAAACTGCCAAAAACGGGGCAGCAGGGTGTTCCAAAGCAACCAAATGACAACAAAAACTGTCATCCAAATCAAAAACTCGCCCGTGCCCATGGCTCGAGCAAAAGTTTCGCTGGCCTGACCAAATTTTTCTTGGTTAATGCCAATCTTTGGCACAAAACGGTCGCGACGGTTAAACGGGCGGTCGAGGCGGTCGCTGTTTCTAGCCACGAGAACCTCCGTTTCGAGTTGTCTTATTTGGCGCTTTTGTCGCAGGTTTTGTTGCAGGTTTAGCGCTTGCCTTAGCGCCGGTTTTAGCTGCGTTAGCAACCTCAACTTCGTCTTCGGTGCGCCAGTCTTCAGGCAGCAGGTGGTCAAGCACGTCATCAACGGTAACCACGCCAATCAAATGGTTTTCGTCGTCAACAACTGGCAGCGAAACCAAGTTGTAGTTTGCGAGGGTGCGGTGCAGCACAGAAATGTGGGTGTCGGCGTGAACCGGTTCAAGCTCGGTGTCGAGCAGGGTGCCTAAACGTTCGTGCGGCGGGTAGCGCAGCATCCGCTGAAAATGCACAACACCTAAAAATCGACCGGTGACAGTTTCGAATGGTGGCAAGGTAACAAAGACCGATGCGGCCAGGGCCGGCGCAACCTCAACGCGGCGAATCAGCGCCATCGCCTCAGCCACGGTGGCGTCAGCGGCGCAAATGATCGGTTCGGTGGTCATCAAACCACCCGCGGTGAACTCGTCATAGGTCATTAGGCGGCGAAGGTCGTCGGCTTCTTCTTCGTCCATCAGCTCAAGAATCGCCTCGGTGCGAGCCTCGGGCAGGTTTGCCATAAGGTCGGCGGCATCGTCAGGCTCCATGAGGTCAAGCACCTCAGCCGCACGTTCGTCGTCGAGCTCGGCAATAATGTCAATCTGCTCGTCTTCTGGCAGCTCTTCGAGCACATCAGCCAAACGCTCGTCGTCGAGCTCTTCGGCAACCTCGATCATTCGCTCGTCAGGCAGGTCAAGCAGTGCACTCGCAAGGTCGGCAGGGCGCAGGTCGCTATAGGTTGCAATGAGTTGCTGGGCGCTCTGACCCTCGGCATCTTTTTCTTCTTCGGTCACTTGCTCCCAAGCCGAAAAAAGTGTGGCGCCGCGAGCAAACGGGCTCGCCGAAGTTTTAGGGCGACGCAAAAAAAGCTCGCTCACGAGCCAGTCGCGACGCTTATTTTGTTCAATCGCCAAATCTTCAATCGAGGCAGTGCCGCTGCCGTCAAGCAAACGAACTTTGCGACCAAGCATTTCGGCAATCACGCGAACCTCTTGCCCGCGCTGCGTAAAACGGCGAAGGTCAATCAAACCGGTGGTGATAACCTGCCCTGCACTAACCGAAGTCACTCGAGCAATCGGCACAAAAACTCGGCGGCGGCCGCTGATTTCAACAAGCATTCCAGTGGCACGAGGGGCGCCGGTGCTGCGATAAGAAACGAGCACGTCAATGACCTTGCCCACCTTGTCGCCAGATGGGTCAAAAACGCCACAGCCCGCCAGACGGGCAACGAATACACGATTTGAACTCACAGGGTTAAGACTACCCGCAACCGCCTAAACTTGAGCCATGCAAAACCAATCAAACCGGGGTGCTGGTCGCGGGCAAATGCGTGGCTTCGTGCCCGTTGTTCCCACCGGCGATGTCGTTGGCGAGTTCACAAACTATGGCGACGCTGTGACTCTGGTTGACCGAATTGTTGCCGGCGGTTTTGCTGCACATCTCATCGCCATCGTCGGCTCAGACCTCAAGTCGGTCGAGCGCGTTCGAGGCCGCTTAACCTACGGCCGCGTTGCCCTAAACGGTGCGCTAAACGGTGCCTGGCTAGGCCTGTTCATTGGCATCATTTTTGCTTCAGCAACCTCAGCGGCGGCGTTCACCAACGATGTTGTGGCAGCCGCAGTGCTGGGTGCCGGCCTCGGCATGATTTGGGGTGTTGTGCGCATGTCAATGCGTGGCCCACGCCGCCAGTTCATGAGCTCATCGCTGATCATCGCCGCGAGCTATCAGGTTGTTGTGCCGAACGGTCTAGGCGCCAAGGCGCAAGAATTCGCTAACAAGCCGCAGGTTTAGTGCGCCACTCGAACGCACGTTTCTGGTACAGCACGCCACTCGAAGCCCACTCGCGCGCCCGCTTCTGGTTTAGCGCGCCACTCGCGCGCCCGCTTCTGGTTTAGCACTGTAGGGCGGTAATCCACTTTTCAATTTCATCGACGGTGCGAGGCAGCGCCGCGGTGAGGTTCTCAACGCCGGTTTCGGTGACCAAAACGTCGTCTTCGATGCGCACACCGACGCCCCTAAACGCTACCGGCGCCAACTGGTCGTTCGCGTGAAAATACAGCCCAGGTTCGATGGTGAAAACCATGCCCGGTTCGAGCTCGGCGTCGAGATACATTTCGCGGCGAGCTTGAGCGCAGTCGTGCACGTCGAGGCCCAGGTGGTGGCTGGTGCCGTGAACCATGAAGCGGCGGTGAAACTGCTTTTCAGGGTTGAGCGACTCTTCGGCGGTGACCGGCAAAAGCCCCCAAGCCGCGGTGTGGCGGGCAATCACGGCCATTGCGGCAGCGTGAATTTCGCGAAACTTTATGCCTGGCTTAGCCACGGCGAAAGCCGCATCGGCAGCCTCGAGCACTGCCTCATAAACCTCGCGCTGGGCAGGGCTAAAGCGGCCGTTCACCGGCAGGGTGCGCGTGACATCGGCGGTATAAAGGCTGTCAACCTCAACACCGGCATCAACCAAAATCAGGTCGCCTGGGCGGGTTGGCCCGTCGTTGACGATCCAGTGCAAAATGCATGCGTGCTCGCCCGAAGCCGCGATGGTGTCATAGCCAAGATCGTTGCCGTGAATACGCGCGGCACTATAGAAAGCAGTCTCGACAACGCGCTCACCCTTGTTGGTGGCTGCCGCCGTTGGCAGGGCGCGAACCACGTTTTCGAAACCCTTCACCGAAGCCGCAACAGCTTTGCGCATCTCACCGATTTCGAAATCATCTTTGATTAGGCGCAGTTCGCTCACAAACTCGGCGACCTCTTCAAAGGTGAGGTCAATCACATCGTCGGCACCGTCGATAAAAGTTTCGAACTCGGCGAGGTCGCGAGTGCTGATGTTGAGCAGCTCGCTGACTTCGTGCAGGTTGGGGCGGTTGCCCACCCAAAACTCACCAATGCTCGGGTTGGCAAAAAACTCGTCGGTGCCGTGGCCCGCGGTTGGGCGAAAAAACAGCGTGCAGCTTGCGTCGCGATGCGATTGGTCGCCGTGAACGCCGGCATCGCGCGCGTCGATCACGAGCACCGAATCAGGCACAGTTGCCGTGCCCCAGCCGGTCAGGTGGGCAAAAGCCGAGTGCGGGCGATAGCGATAGTCAGTGTCGTTGCTGCGCTGCTTGTGGCCGCCCGCGTGAATCACAACAAGCTGGCCGGCAAAACGCTCAGCGACCTTCTTGCGACGACCTTGTGCCGCGCTCGCCGCCGCACGAATCGTGACCGCCGCATCAGGGTCGGTGATGGTGGCTGGCGCGTCATCCCATTGATTGCCAATAAAAGCCAAAAACTCTTCGCTCAGCGGGGTGCGCGAGCGGTTGGTGCTGCGGGCCTCGAGCTCAGATTTTGTGTCGGCGTTGTGAGTGGCAGCGTTGGCTGCATTTTGAGCGGCATCGTTCATAACTCGATTCTGCCTCAGATTCAACGTTTGCGCGACGGGCTCGCAGCCACGCCAAGCCGTGCCACAATAAAAGCAATGACTAAGCCAATTGCCCGCATCGATTTGCACACGCACTCCACCCGCTCTGACGGCAGGGGTTCACCCGAACAGGTGATGCGCGAGGCAGCCGGGGCTGGGCTCGATGTGGTTGCTCTGACCGACCACGACACCACGAGCGGATGGGCCGAAGCCGCCGCAACCTGCGCCGAACTTGGGCTCGAGTTTGTGCCCGGCATTGAAGTGACCTCGCGTGCGCTGATTGACCGGGGTGATGGCAGCATCGAAAAGTTCTCGGTGCACATGCTTGCCTACTATGTCGACCCGCTGAACGCCGATTTAGTTGCCACTCTTGAGGCTTCGGTGGGCAGCCGCGTGCAGCGCCTTCGCGAAATTGTTGAGCGTTTGGCGGCCGACTATGACCTTGAGTGGGGGCATGTTGAAGAAGTGTTGGCCGGTGGCAAAACCGCAGGTCGCCCCGCTGTTGCCGATGCCATGATCAACCGCGGCATCATCGCCGACCGTGCTGAGTTCTTTGACTTCGTCAAGCCGGGTTCGAAATACTATGTTCCAAACCGAGGTGTGCCGACCCCCGAAGCAGCGATTCGCTTGATTCGCGGCGCGGGCGGTGTGCCAATCATCGCGCACCCCATGGCCCGCGGTCGCGGACCCCTTCCTGGGCAACCCATGCCAACGGCTCACTTTGAATCGCTCATCGAAGCGGGTCTTGGCGGCTTCGAGGCTTTTCACCGCGACGTTGCGCCGCACGTGTCTGAGTGGTTGCAAAAACTCGCCTTCGAGCACGACCTCGTCTTGACGGGCTCAAGCGACTATCACGGCACGGGCAAACCAAACCTGCTCGGCGAAAACCTAACGGCGCCCGCGATGTTTGAGCGGCTGAAGGCGCAGGCCGGGCGCTAGCTCGAACGCATCTGTTTGCAGTTTTTGTGTACAGACCCTAATGGCCCTTTGTATCCACAAAAGTGGTGCAACTCTGCCCTTGATTGAGAGATAAACGTTGAGAGAGCGTTTATGAAAAGAGAGCAGTTGCTTAGGACTCCAAGAAAAATGGCTAAAGACCACGGCTGTGTCTTCGCCCTCGTTAGGCAAAGGGAATCAAGTGATTGAAGTTACAGCCTTGAGTCAGGCAAGTTTTGGGCAGTCGACATGCCTACACTTGGGGGCATGACGCAGGCCTTGATTCGCGACGAAATCGAAACCATGGCATTTGATTATTACGAATGTCAAACCGGTCAAAAGGCTGATCCAGCCAACTTCAAGTTCAACATTCTCGAAGGTCTCGAAGCGCTGAAATAATCTCGCAAGGTGCAAGTTCGGTTCGACGAAATTGAGCGAGAGTTAGAAGCATTTGCCTCGGTGCCGGGCGAGATTGCTTCATAGTTCTTCGGGCTATTCAACGGTTCGAAAACGGTTCGAAAACGGTTCGAAATACAAATAATTCAAGGTAAAGCTTCATGTCTTAAGTGTCCAAATGCAAAGTGCCGACCCAGCCAAAGAGCTGAGTCGGCACTTTTGTTTTTACCGAGAGAGGTAAACCTTTAGGCAATCACAGCAACCGAACCCGTAGCCGTATCGAGAGCGTGCGGAGCCAGAACTAGGGCGCCGTGGCGCCATGTGTTGCGAATGTGAATGGCAACACCAACCAATAGCGTTGCGCCCAAGAAGAGCACGGCGCTGTATTGCAACCACCAAGTCTTGCCCTCGAGGTCATAAACCTCTTTGCGTGGCCAGAACAGGTTGATTACTGCGATGAGTTGATAAACCACTGCGACTGAGTTGATCAAGATTCCCCAGCGACCCAGTGTGAACAACGGTTTTCCGGTTTCATCAACGCCAGTTAGTTTGCGCCCGTTGATCGTGTTTTTGATGCGCACAATCAGTTGCGGCACGGTGACGCCTAGGTAGGCCAAATAGAGCAGACCGATGCAAATGCTGGTTAGAGCCAAGAAAACAGCTGGTTGATCCCAGTTGGTCCATAGGGCAATAGCGGCGCCAACGCCAACCACAACCGAAGCATTGATCGGAGTGCCAGTGCGAGGTGAAACGTGGCTCAAGAACTTGTCGAATGGCAGGCGTCGCTCGCGGGCCATTGAGAACACCATGCGCGAACCTGCAGTTTGAATCGCCAAGGTGCAAACCGCTACAGCAATTGCAACGTCAACTAACATGATGCGACCGCCAACCGGGCCGAGCACTTCGGTGATTACCCAAGGCAAACCCTGAGTTGCAAGGTTGCCGTCGGTGAGGCTTGGTGCTGCCAAAAGTGCTGCGAAAATCAAGAGTCCGCCACCGATGCCAGAAACCACAAGCGCGCGAATGATTGTGCGCGGTGCGGTGCGGCGTGGGTTGTGAGTTTCTTCGCTCAATTCACCAGCTGAGTCGAAACCGACCATGACATAGGCCGCCATTAGGCCAGACGCCAACCATGCCCAAACATAGTTGCTGTCGCCCGCTGGGCCACCAGCTGTGGTCATAACAACGTCGGCACTGCGGTTTGAGTGAATGAAGAGTGCAAAAATCAACGCTGCCACGCCGATGATTTCAAGAACCACACCAGTGCTGTTGATGATTGACATGAGTTTGACGCCGATGGCATTAATTGCTGTTGTAACCACGAGCAAGGAGATGCCTAGAAGCACTGCGTTCTGTGCTCCCGATTGTGAAATCGGGCTTGAGTCTGCACTCGGGCCTCCAACGATTTGAAAACCAGACCAAACCGTCGGCAATACGGCTTGAAGAGCGATGGCTGCGGTGGCAACAGTTAGCACCTGACCCACAATCATGATGAAGCCAGTGAACCAACCAAACGTGGCACCTGCGAGGCGGCCAGACCACTGAAATATTGCACCAGAAATTGGCCAACGTGCGGCTAGCTCAGAAAAGTTGAGGGCAACAAAAAGTTGGCCTGCAAAGACCACTGGCCAGGTCCAGAAAAATGCCGCGCCACCAAAACCAAAGCCAATGAAGAAAAGTTGAAAAACGGTTGTGAGAATCGAAACAAATGAGAAGCCAGCTGCGAATGAACCGAATGGGCCAACTTTTCGGTGCAGGGCTTGCTTGTAGCCAAAGCCAGCGAGGTCTTTGTGGGCCTCTGGTGTGGCGGGTGCGTTTGCCATGGGAATGCCTTTCGTTTAAGAGTGTTTCCGGCAGACCGCTCTTTTTTGGTCGAGCGATAGATAATCCCATTTAGTCAGTTCGGTGTCACGCCCAGTTTTCGCAAATGCGACAGTTTTGTTAAATAAAACGGGCTCTAACGCACAATTTTGAGGCAAAAATTTCTTGCCTATAAAAGATGTATTTTTTGCGATTTGAATGTGTCGCGAATGTTTCAGAACCCGTTATGCGTCGGGCCGCTTGTTTCAAATTGCCTTAGTTAGCCAACAAGACGCCTTGGGTGCGGGCAGCCAGAATTGCCTCACTAGAAAGCTCTAGCACCCGCAGTGCCGCGTCAGCGATTCGAGGGGCGACATCCACTGCATCAAGTTGACGGTTTTCTCGCCGTTGAATAATCACGCTCTCAACAAGAGCAAGCACCAGATCGGTTGATCGACCAGCCTCGGCCACTCTTTGCCCTTCGATTTGCGAAACCAACGTGTGATAGGCGTCTCTCAGTTTTTGGCGTTGGCTGTGAAACTCGGCAAGTGTTGGGTCGCCGAGTTCGGGCAGCAAATACAGTGAACCCAGGTTGAACTCGTTTTGCATCAACAGGTTTGCGTCGCGATAACACAAAGCCCATAGTTTTGCTGCCGCTGGCGCTTCGGCAGTTAGCAGCCGCTCTGCTGTCGTGAGTGTTGGTGCAACAGTTTGCAAAAGTAACACCAAGAGTAGGTCTTGTTTGGTTGCAAAGTAATGATAAATCGAGGCTTGGCGCACCCCGGCAGCATCGGCGATTGCTCGCGTGCTGGTGCTTGAATAGCCAACTTCGCAAAAAAGTTGGGCCGCTGCGCGCAGCAGGTCTTCTTGCGTGCCGAAGCCGCTGACTAGTTTGGTTGAGGCTCGGGGGCGGCCGCGCAGGTTTGTCATAGCGAAACTAAGTTAGCACTGCTGCTTCGGCCGCATGCCACGTAACAAGCATTTAACAAGGGTGTCACCGCTTTGACATTCGCATACTGTTGTATTTCTATCAAGCGATAGAAAAGGTGGTATTCAGAATGGCTGAATCGATATCAACTGGCACAACTGCTGGCGCCAAAGCACACGCCAGGGCTCAAGAAGGCACAGTGGTCTCTGCTGCTCCGACGCGCCCCGCGAGTGAGTTTGCAAACCTACCCACCGGCGTCGAAGCACAAAACCTTAGTTGGGCTGAAGTTATTGCCGGCGGCAACTACAGCCACCGTGCAGTCACACGCGGCACCAACCTTCGACTTACAGACCTACACGGCGACGCCTGCGCTCACATCTTGGTCTACAACTCTGAGGCCCCGTTTGAGCGGCTCAACGTCGCTGACACGGTCAAGGTTCAGTGGCAGGTGTATGCCAGCGCAGGTTATTTGCTTCTAAGCGATCAGGGGCGAGTTCTTGCAAGTGTTATCTCAGACACCTCGCTGCACCACGACACCATCTATGGCACGAGCACGAAGGCGCGAAACGAAAAGCGTTATGGGTCGGGCGAAGCGTTTGGTCCAACCCCAGCCGGTCGCGAATTGTTTACTCTAGCCGCGGCGAAGAACGGCTTGACTCGAACCGATGTTGCGCCAAGTGTTTCGTTCTTCAAGGGGCTAAGAGTAGATGACTCAGGGTCTGCGGTGTTCACCGGTTCGGCAGGTGCTGGCACGTCGGTAACCTTGCGCTTCGAGATGCCCGCCATCGTGTTGATCGCGAACACCGCGCACCCCCTAGACCCTCGCCCCGATTTCAATTGCACAGAACTCGAAGTTGTTGCGTGGCAAGACTGCGCCACGACACCTAATGACCCCCTCTGGTCGACTACACCCGAAGGCCGCCGCGCCTTCACAAACACCCTTGACTACCTCAACGCTAAAGGTCGTGCCTAATGTCAAAAATTATCTTGGATGAAATGGTTGCTGCCCGAGCACCTTGGTCAGCTCTAGTGCCTGCTGGCGCCACGCTAAAGATTGTTGACGTTGACGGCAACCAGGCTGTTGACTTTTTGGTCTATGACGCAAACGACGTGTCACTTGCCTACAGCTCGCAGGCAACAATTCAAGAGCAAGCCAGCGTCTTTTTGACAACCGGTTCGGTTCTGAGAGACAACGAGTCAGGTGCCCTCATGACCATCGTCGCCGATGAATGTGGTCGACACGACACGCTCGGCGGCGCCTGTTCTAAAGAGTCCAACACCCTTCGCTATGGCCTGCACACCTATTCGCAACACGCTTGTGTCGACAACTTTTTATTGGCTGCCTCAGGTCACCAAATGGGCAAGCGAAACATTGTCTCGAACATTAACTGGTTTATGAACGTACCGGTAGACCCTGACGGGGCTTTGGGCATCGTTGATGGCATCTCTTCGCCAGGTTTGTCAGTCACGTTGAGGGCCGAGCGTGACGTCTTGGTTCTTGTGTCTAACTGCCCGCAGATAAATAACCCGTGCAATGGCTTCAACCCTAGTCGCGCGCAAATGATCATCACTTTGCCTTAGTTTCCAAACTCGTGCAGTTCAGGTGCGAGCAAAAATACGTTCTTGCAATCGAAAGACCACAGCCATGACAAACCAAAAGTTCGACACCCTACTAATTGCAAACCGAGGCGAAATTGCTGTTCGCATTATTCGCTCTGCAAAAGAACTTGGACTTCGAACGGTAGCTGTTTATAGCGAAGCAGATCGTGGTTCGGCGCACGTGCACCTTGCTGATGAAGCGGTTTATTTGGGGCCGGCAAGTGCTAGCGAGAGTTATCTGCGCCACGATCTGATCATCGAGGCCGCTATCAAGACGGGTGCTGGGGCGATTCACCCCGGTTATGGCTTCTTGAGTGAGAACACCGATTTTGCCGCGGCGTGCGAGGCAAACGGCATCGAGTTTGTTGGTCCGGCTGTGCCACACTTGGCTGTTTTTGGGGCTAAGCACACCGCCCGCGAGGCTGCAATCGCAGCGAACGTGCCACTTTTGCCAGGCACCGGGCTGTTGGCAAGTGTCGACGAGGCTCTAGTCGAAGCCGAAAAAATCGGATACCCGGTGATGCTAAAGGCAACCGCAGGTGGCGGTGGAATCGGAATGCAAGCCTGCCACAGCCCCATCGAACTTTCGAACGCCTACGAAAATGTCAAACGTGTGGCTGGTGCAAGCTTTTCATCGTCAGGTGTCTTTCTTGAACGATTGGTGGTTGCTGCACGACACGTTGAGGTGCAGATTTTTGGCGACGGTGCCGGCAACGTGATTAGCATCGGAGACCGCGACTGCAGTCTTCAGCGCCGCAATCAAAAGGTTGTTGAAGAAGCGCCCGCTCCGAACTTGCCCGAATCGGTTCGCCGACAAATCGCTGAGGCAGCCGTTTCGTTGTGTGCATCGGTCAACTATCGCTCGGCTGGCACCGTCGAATATATCTATGATGCGGCCCGCAAAGAGGCCTATTTTCTCGAGGTAAACACCCGTCTGCAGGTTGAGCACCCAGTCACCGAGTCGATTTTTGGCATTGATTTAGTGGCGTGGATGCTTCGCCTCGCGCAGGGCGACACTTCGATGCTCGCGACTCAACTGGTTGCCAAGGGCGCCGCCGTCGAGGCTCGCGTTTATGCCGAAAACACCGATCTCGGCAACCTACCAAGCTCAGGCACGATTACCAACCTTGAATTTTCTAGCTCAGCTCGCGTCGACACTTGGTTAGAGGCTGGCACTGAAGTCAGCACCTTTTATGACCCTCTGCTCGCCAAAGTCATTGTTCACGGCGTCGATCGCGACGCCGCTTGGCTCAAGCTTCGACAGTCTCTCAGTGAATCTAGGGTTGATGGCATTGCCACCAACCTAGGAATGCTTTCGTCGATTGCTGTGAGCGAACCGGTGCTGAATGCTCAACACAGCACGGCAACGCTTGCCACGATTCACAACGTTGCGCCACGTTTTGAGGTTCTCAAATCTGGCATGCTTACGACCATTCAAGATTGGCCTGGTCGCACGGGTTTTTGGTCAGTGGGCATTCCTCCATCGGGGCCTATGGATTCTCTTTCGTTCCGCCTCGCCAACCGCGCCGTTGGAAATTCTGAAGGTGCGCCTGGGCTCGAAATGACAATGCAGGGCCCAACCCTTAAGTTTCATACTGCTACCACCATCGCGGTGACCGGTGCGCCAGCGAAAGTGAAAGTTGCCGGTCATGAGGTGCCTCAGTGGCAAGCAATCGAGGTGCCGGCCGGGACCGAAGTTGAAGTAGGCTCCCCAACCGTAGGAATGCGCACCTATTTGGCGGTGGCCGGCGGTTTAGATGTGCCACTGGTGATGGGCTCGGCATCGACTTTTGACCTCGGCGAAATAGGTGGTGCCGCTGGTCGAGCTCTCAAGACCGGCGACATAATTCCGTTGCACCAAGGCGTGGTCGCTAAACCAGAGGTCATTCACGGTTCTTTGATTCCCGTTTTCACAAATCACTGGAGCATTGCCGCGCTTGAGGGGCCACACGCCGCCCCTTCTTTTTTCACCGAAAAAGACATGCAGACGTTTTATAGCACCGACTATCAGGTTCACTTCAACTCGGCTAGAACCGGTGTGCGACTGATTGGCCCTAAACCTGAGTGGGCCCGAACTGACGGCGGCGAGGCCGGTCTTCACCCGTCAAATATTCACGACACACCATATGCCGTTGGTGCCATCGACTTCACGGGTGATCTGCCAATTTTGCTTGGCCCAGATGGCCCAAGCCTTGGTGGTTTCACTTGCCCCGCAACTGTCTCATTGGGCCATTTGTGGATGCTGGGGCAACTGCGACCTGGCGACACGGTGAGGTTTGTTCCAGTGAGCGATGCTCAAGCCGCTGTGCTGCGTGAAAACCAGCATTGGTGGGCTATCGCCGACCGTGAGGCAGTTGTTGACGGTGGCATTCTGCACCACGCCGAAGCCAACGCAACTTCACCCGAGCTGACTGTTAGAAGAAGTGGCGATGACAACTTGCTGGTTGAGTTCGGTGAGATGGTGCTCGACCTAGCTTCGCGCATGCGCATTCACGCGCTTGCGACCAGTTTTGAAAAGTTGCGTGAAGCTGGTTCTTTGCCCGCCATTATCGACCTCACGCCAGGCATCCGCTCGCTTCAGATTCACTACGAGCCCCAGCTGATCTCTCAGGCCGAGCTGCTGCAAATTGTGGTTGACCTTAACGCATCTTTGCCAGCAACCCAAGATCTCAAGGTGCCAAGCAGATCAGTTCGACTGCCACTTTCATGGGATGACCCCTCGACGCGTGAAGCTATCGAAAGATACATGAATGGTGTGCGCGATGATGCACCTTGGTGCCCGTGGAACATCGAGTTCATTCGCCGAATCAATGGTCTCGAATCGGTTGATGAAGTGTTCAAGACAGTTTTCGAAGCCGAATATATGGTGCTTGGCTTGGGCGACGTCTATCTTGGTGCTCCTGTTGCCACGCCGCTTGACCCTCGGCACCGCCTTGTGACAACCAAATACAATCCGGCTCGAACTTGGACACCCCAAAACGCTGTCGGAATCGGCGGCGCTTATCTGTGCATTTATGGAATGGAAGGCCCAGGTGGTTATCAGTTTGTGGGTCGAACCGTGCCGATTTGGTCAACGCTCCACCAACGTGGTCCATATGAGCAAGGCGTGCCTTGGCTGCTGCGTTTCTTCGACCGAATTTCTTGGTATTTAGTTGGCCAAGAAGAGTTGCTTGAGATGCGCGCCGATATGAAAGCAGGTCGACTGCCTATTCAAATCGAAGAGGGCGAGTTTTCGATGGCCGACTATCAAGCATTTCTTGACAAAAATGCTGAATCGATTGCAGCTTTTCGGGCTCTGCAGGGCACCGCTTTTGCTGATGAGCGTGAAGCTTGGCGAGTGGCCGGTGAGTTTGACCGAGTCGAAGCTGAACCCGAGATGCCTGCTTCGCAAGGCTTTGTTGAGATCTCCGAAGGTTTCGAAGCAATCGAGGCGCCTTTCAACGCAAATGTCTTTCGTCTTGACGTTTCAGTGGGCGACTTCGTCGTTGCTGGGCAAACCGTGGTTTCTGTTGAAGCTATGAAAATGGAGGCCAACCTGGTTGCGCCGGTGGCAGGTCGTGTTGCCCAGATTCTGTCGAAACCAGGCGACATGGTTGGTCCTGGCACAGTGCTAGCGATTATCGAAAAGGAATAACGAATGACCACATTGAGCTTAGAATCGCTCGTTGCCAAGGTTGAAGCAGCCTACGAACGCATCGCTGCGACAGATCGACCAGAGGTGTGGATTCACCTTCGACCAAAAGCCGAAGTGCTTGCCGAAGTCGCCGAGCTTGCCAACTCGATTGCCCAAACTAAAGGCAACGATTCTGAAGCAATCGCCGAGTTGCCATTGGCCGGAACGCTTTTTGCTGTCAAAGGAAACATCGACCTAGCCGGCTATCAAACCACAGCAGCATGCCCAACTTTTGGGTCGGTTGCCGAAGAGGATGCCACTGCGGTTGCACGTTTGCGGGCGGCGGGGGCCGTGCCTCTAGGCGCTACCAATCTAGACCAATTCGCAACTGGCCTTGTGGGTCAGCGCAGCCCCTATGGAGCCGTTCGCCACGCATTTTTGCCAGGAAAAATCTCGGGTGGCTCAAGCAGTGGCTCTGCAGTTGCCGTTTCGTTGGGCATAGTCGATTTTGCGCTCGGCACCGATACTGCGGGCTCAGGCAGGGTTCCTGCAGCCTTTCACGGCCTGATCGGAATAAAGCCGACAAGAGGATTGATTTCAAACCACGGCGTCGTGCCAGCCTGCCGCTCGCTTGACGTGGTAACAGTGATGGCAGCTGAACTTGAATTGGCATCCAAAGCCGCAGAGGTAATGACAGGGTTCGACCCTGCCGACCCGTTATCTCGAGTTCGTGAGCAAAATTTTGAAGTTGTTGCACGGGCTCAAGACACTGTCATCGGCATCGCAAAAGCCAGCCAAATCGGTGAGTTGGCGCCTGGGTGGGCCCAGCGTTTTGAGCAGTACATCGCTGAGTTGGCATCCGCTGGTTTTCAAATCGTCGAAGTTGACATCGCGCCTCTACTTCGTGTTGCAACGATGCTCTATGAGGGCGCGTTTGTAGCCGAACGCTATGCGGCGGTTGGGCAGTGGCTCGATGAACATCTGAACGACTCAAGTGAAGACGGTTCGCCCGCCATTGACCCGACGGTTGGCAAAATCATTACCAGCGCAAAGAATATTTCAGCGGCCAGACTCTATAAAGACTTTGAAGAACTCGATATTCATCGAGCATATGCAAATCGCCTATTTGCCCAGATCGACGCGCTGCTTTTGCCAACAACCGTCGAGCTGCCCACGCAAGCTGAAGTTGCCGCCGAACCGTTTGCAGTGAATACCCGGCTGGGGCGATTCACCAACTTCGCCAACCTGCTTGACCTAGCTGCCATCGCAGTGCCGGCCGGCAACGTTGGTGCTGAACCATTTGGTGTTCAGTTTGTCGCACCCGCCTTCGCCGATGAAAAACTCGTTGGTCTTGCGGCGATGGCACTTGGCGTCGAGTTCTGAGAGAAAGAAAAACAAATTTGTCGAACGAAAGAATTCTGCTTGCAGTTGCCGGTGCACATCTCACAGGTCAGCCACTCAACTTTCAGCTGACCGAAAGTGGCGCCGAGTTGGTTGCGACAACGCAAACCTCTGACTGCTACGAACTTTATGCGCTGGCAACCATCCCTCCAAAGCCTGGCCTCCTGAGGGTTGCTGAAAGCATCGGTGCGGGCGAAACTTCAGGATCGAGTGGATCCTCGATTGAGGTTGAAGTTTGGTCGCTCACCCCTGAACATTTCGCACACTTCGTCGCGGGCCTGCCACAGCCGATGGTCATTGGCAAAGTTGAACTCTCTGGGGGAATGCAGGTTTCTGGGTTTTTGTGCGAGCCGATTGCTCTGCACGGGGCGCACAATATCACCAGTTTTGGTGGTTGGCGAGCGTTTCTCGGCGCTTAGAGATTTCTAGCAAAAATGTCGCAGCCCTGCATTTAGATTCTCATAGTCAAAAAAAGTTTGCACGTGCAAAAACGGGGGAGTCAGAGAAATGCAAAAGTTCGCAGCAGTAGTCACCTACTTAAGAAGCGGATGGCACCTCGTTTATGCGGCCGCACCAGTCGCGCTGGCCTGGTATTTTGTGACGCCCTTCTGTTCTCTTTGGTTTTGGACAGACCATTTCTATGCCATTTGGGAATTCAAACATCGAGTGATGGTTGATGAGGTCAACCAGCACATTGCGCTTGGGTTGCTAATCGCACTTGGCTTCGCCTTGGTCTGCGGCGCACTCGTGTTCATGGCATGGGTTTTTTACACCCGCAAACTTGATCTTGAGTTCACAAAATCGAGCGTTGGGGCTCTTGCACTCGGCTGTTTTATGTTTGGCATGGCGGGCATTACTCAGCCATATTTCAACGTCAACTATGTGATACCGATGGCTTGCGGAACCGCGCTCTTGCTGCTCGAGACCCATCGCATGCGGGTGCTTGCAAGCACCTATTAAAAAAGTAGAGGATGCTCCGGATGGCATCCTCTTTTCAGACCTGTCTAGGCCGGCGAGCGGCTCTTTTTAATATTCAAGACGCCGCTGGTATTGAGCCTAAAACGAGCCATTTCGAGTGAAACATTTTGAGATTGAGCAATTTTTGCGGGATCAGTTATCCCTTTGAAAACGAGACTCTTCAAAACCTGGCTTGGCAATAACAGGGTCGAACCATATGCGGTGGCTTGCTCTTCTTCATCGGGCTTGCAGCTGCGAAATGGAACACCTTCAACTTGGCGAATTTCACCTAATTCATGCTTCAAAATCAAGTGACCCAGCTCGTGTGCGATGTCACTGCGACGTCGTGGTTCAGAACTCAAAGGGTTGGTCACGATGAAGTGCTTGTCGTCAATCAAAAAAGTCGCAGCAGAAAAGGCACCGACTTGAACACGCTCAAGTTCTTGAAATCGTGTGATGTCAACTAATTTTTCGCCGGATATAACTTGAGCATTCACCAATTCAGCAAGCGCCTCGATGTCGATTGGCGCAAGGTGAGGTGTAGCCAACTTTTGGCGAAACTCAAGCGCATCACGTTCAGCCTGGGCTTTGAAGCCTCTTGGCAACGTCATTGCTGGCCCACCATGTCACGCAAGTTTGTTTCGAGATCTACCAGCAGCGAGCTAAGTCGCGCCGGTGCTCCAGGTCGCAAAACAGTTGCAGCGCGCAGGTGACATGAGACGGTTTGTGAACTCGCGATTGGTTTAGCTAGCGACCGGTACAACTGTAGTAACACTGTTTCAAGTGACTCAACTGCATCAGGTGTCAGGTTCGGGTCGTTGCGCAAGTGAACCATTACTTCTTCAATACCAGTGGGCTTCTTGGCTGCAACTGGCGCAAAAAATTCACTCGGATGAACTCCCAGCCACGCACAAAGTTTTGTGAAACTCACAAGGTCTGGCTGCGAGCCTGACTCGACTCGTGTGAAGGTCGAGAACGAGACATCGGCCTCGTCAGCGGCTTGCCTGAGGCTTAGTGCGCCACGTCTTTCTTTTAGCAGGTTTGCAAGCCTATCTATGTCCAGGCTTTGAAACTCTTCGTTGCTCATTCGCATCCTTCTTCTGCTTATATTTTTGTCGGTGCGCACACCTATCGTTGTTTTTAACTCCTCGACACGCCGAAATCGTTGCAAACTTGTAACATTGACGCTTTGCTGATACATTGCGAATACGCAACTCTAGCAAATTATGTATTGAAAGGTTTTTATGGGAGTAGGCAGCAAAGGCGCGCCCACTTATTCCAGCGGGCGCCTCCTAGCGAACGTGGAAAAACTGGGCAGCGAAGTCAAGCTCAGCGCAAAAGGCAAGTTGGGCAAACATTCCAGTTCTAAAGTCCAACATGTAGTTTCGGATGACCCAAAAGGTACGGCGATAAAATACTGGGAAATTCTGAAAACTAATGCTGATAAGGAGCGGCCGCTAGCAAAAGTCCCTGGTGGGCGCCGCGTTGAATTCGGCAAATTTAGCCATGTCACTTATAGACCGAAATCATCCTCGAAAGACAAGTCACCAAGCATAACTATCAACGACAAAGGGCCGAATGGTTTCATTTACAAAATCCATTTCGTCAAACCAAAGCCGGAGAACTAAAAATGATACGCAACGTTTTGAACGCAGATTCACTGAAAATATTAAATTCACTTAAGGGGCAGACGTTAAAGTTCACCACGGGTGCTGGTCTCTCTCAAAATTTGATGACAGATGTATTCGCTGTCGTGACCGACGCCCAAGTATTGACGTTGGAAGGCAGGCTCGAAGTCATAGATGCCCTTGACATTGATGAAGAGATGAGTTCGTTTGAGATAAACGCTATTGGGGCGACTAAAACCGCTGAAATCCTAGAAGCCAACACACACTTTTTTTACTTCAAGGACGAAATGATCAACGAGATATTTATCACCCGAGAATTGATTTCTTCACATATTCAAGGAGTCAAAGATTGGGATTATCTAAGTGATGCTGTTGTAACAATCGCGATGCAAAGTGGGTTCATCACGATCTATAGACGCGCCCACTACGACGAAGTCTTGAGTGCAACTTTTACACGCAATAAACCAGAAAGTGGAGAAACGGCAACCGATTCACTGTTTGAATCCACACTCATCGAGGACTACCAAGTTACTCGAAATGAGTTCACTGTCAATGAGCTCATTTGTGAGGCTTAGCTTGATTGACAAATTCAACGAAAATAGCCGAGCTCACTTTCTGCTGCATTCAAAGCCACTTGGATACCCAAGAGATTATCCTTGTGAACCATCTCATGGATTTCCGATATTTGAGCCATTGACAAAGAGTGACATACCGGTAGCTATGCACGCTTTCAATGATTTAGGACGAGTCCTTGATCCGAAAACAACGCTACTTCACTTTCACAAAGCTGATGAAAAGTTTGCACATGTGCTAATAGACCCGCTGAAATTTGGAAACAAATGGGGGCATTTTATGTGTTTGGCATCGCCGGACGTGACGCTATCAGATGGGATGGTTGAATGGGAACGCATAAAGAACACATCATGGTCCCGAGCAGTAGCTGCGACATGGGCATCTCAAGGAATAAAAGTCATACCGACTCTCAGGTGGAGACTGCCGACTGACTACGATTTTGTTGTGTGCGGTTTGCCGAAGCATAGCGTGTTTGCCGTTAGCACCTATGGTTCAGTGCGCGATGCGGAGCTTAAACGTGTATTTATCGATGGGCTTCGTGAAATGGTTAAGAGACTCGAGCCAATTGCGATAATCGTCTATGGGACTGGTATTAAGAACATCCATGACATTGTCGGCCCAGGCGTAGAAGTGTACCTACATCCGACTCCAACCCAGAGAATAAGAGAGGAGAAGGCCAGGCTTAAAAATGAGTCTGAAGCTAGATTGTTTTAGGCCTGAGGGGCCGAGCCAGAACCTGAGCCGCCGCGCGTGCGACGGCGTTGACGGTTGCGCTCGCCGGTTGGGCGTGCGTGCTCGCCGCCACCGTGCGATTCGCTTGGCTGTTCACTGCGTGACTGTTGGCGATCGCGACCGCCGCCGTCGTGCTTAGCGCCAGCGTGGCCACCGGCACGACCAGAGTTTGCCGAACCTTCGCGGCCTGAGCCGCCACGACCCTGCCCGCCACGACCTGAGCCACCGCGACCACCTGAGCCGTTGCGTGGCTTTTCGTCGTCGCCGGGTTTCCAGCCGTCAGGGCGCTTGGTTGCCTGAACGCGACCCTTGGTGCCGGCAGGAATGCCGAGGTCTTCATAAAGATTCTTCGACGAAGAGTAGGTTTCAACCGGTTCAGGGTTGCCAAACTCGAGAGCTTGATCGATGTTCTTCCAGCGAGTCATGTCCTCCCAGTCAACAAACGTGACTGCAACGCCGAGTCGACCTGCGCGACCGGTGCGGCCTACGCGGTGTAGGTAGGCTTTTTCATCCTCTGGAATCGTGTAGTTGATTACGTGGGTCACGTCGTCAACGTCGATGCCTCGAGCGGCAACCTCAGTTGCCACCAAAATCTCTTTTTTGCCGCTGCGGAATGCAGCCATTGACTTTTCGCGAGCCTCTTGCGACATGTCGCCGTGCAGCGCGCAGGCGTTGAAGCCGCGGTCGATTAGCTCTTCGCTAACCTTGCTGGCCTGACGCTTGGTCTTTGCGAAAATCACGGTCTTGCCGCGACCCTCGGCCTGCAGAATGCGACCGACCATTTCGTCTTTGTCGAGCGAGTGCACGCGATAAACGAACTGCTTGATGTCGGCTTTGGTGTGGCCTTCGTCAGGTTCGTTGGCGCGAATGTGCATCGGGCGGTTCTGATATTTGCGAGCCATCGTCACGATTGCGCCCGGCATGGTTGCCGAGAACAAAAGCGTCTGACGGGTTGGGGGAGTGTAGGCAAACAGGCGCTCAACGTCTGGCAAAAAGCCGAGGTCGAGCATTTCGTCGGCCTCGTCGAGAACCATAAAGCTGATGTTGCTCAGGTTTAGCTTGTGCTGTTTGCTGAGGTCGATCAAGCGGCCAGGGGTGCCAACAATGATCTGTGCGCCAGCGTCGATTTGTTCAACCTGGCTCTCATAAGATTTGCCACCATAAATCGCGGCGACCATGGTTGAGCGGTTGCTAACAGCAAGGGTGAGGTCTTCGGCAACCTGCAGTGCAAGTTCGCGGGTAGGCACAACCACGAGGGCGCGGGCGCCTGGCGCTGGGTCGAGGCCGAGCGACTGAATCAGTGGCAAGCCAAAGCCAAAAGTCTTGCCGGTGCCGGTTTTAGCCTGGCCAATAATGTCTTGTCCGGTGAGTGCCACCGGAATCGCCTGCTCCTGAATTGGGAACGGGCTGGTGATGCCTTTGCTCGCTAGAGCTTCGACAATGTCGGCGTCAATGCCGAGGTCTGCAAAATTCAATACAACTCCTAATTACTAACAGTCTATCGTTTGGGCATTTTTGAGCGGATGACCCGCCTCTGTGGCACACAAATGGCGCGGGGCGTTAAGCTAGTTTGGTGTTCGAATGGCTCAAAAAACTAGGCAAGCGCGCTATTGCGCCAACTTTGCCCACGCGTGAAGACCGTGCGGCTCGCAACACCGACGAAGTTGACCTGCGCCCCTATGCGCCTGAACCTCGCGACTACCTCGGTCAGCTTGCATACATTCAGCTGGCAAACTTTGAGATTCTGACCAATGAACTCAAATATTCACCAAACACTTTTTATAAGCACGAGTTGAGCGAAGCTGCCAACAAGAGCTACAGCAAATACCGCGCGGTCGCTAAGCAGATCGCAGCTTTGGGTCTAGACGTGACCGATGCAACCGACCCGTTCGTTGAGCGCATCGAAACTTTTCACTCACGCACTCGCGGCACCGACTGGTATGAAAGCGTCATCAAGGTTTATTTGGTCAGCGGTCTGCTCGACGACTTCTATCGACGCCTAGCGGTTGCGCTTGACGCACCAACTCGCGCCGCAATCGAAAAGGCGCTCGACGACAAGACCATCGAAAAGTTTGCGGTTCGCATTTTGGTTGAGGCAATGGGCGACAACCCTGCTTTGGCTAGCCGTCTAGCGCTTTGGGGTCGTCGCATCATGGGCGACACCCTTCTTGAACTTCGTGCGGCATTCGACAACCGCAAGCTTGCGGGTGTTGCCGCCGACCAGCGCTTGAGCGTTGCCGAAGAGCGGGCAGCAAACCTTGAGGCCTACACCAAGCTCGAGCCTTTGGTCAGCGAACTAATCGGCAAGCACACAATGCGCATGGATGTCTTGGGCCTAACCGCCTAGAGTCGCCCCCACCTGGCTAAGCAATAGTCGAGCTCAAAAACCCACAGCCGCAAGCACGCTCAAATAGCACCCCGCGCCGGGTGTGCATCCGCTGTAAAAATTAAGCGGTTACGTAGGTGTCTTCGTCGCTGGCGGCCGCAACATGGCTGCGCTTGGCAGTCTTGATGTTCACAAGCTCAATCTCATCTGCGCGCTTGCGAGCAGCTGCCAAGCGGTTAGCGCCAATAGCCATAGCAACCGGCATTGCAAGCATCACGATGATCCAAGTCCAGGCGTTGGCTGTGCCGAGGCCGGTCCAAATCAAAATGCCCCACAAAATAGCGCCGGCGTTTAGCGCAAGTGCGCTAGGCACGAGCTGACCGTAGTCGACGCTGCGCACGTTCACATAAGGTGCTGCCAAACCAAGAATGGCTGCATAAATGATGATTACTAATAGTTCCATTAGGCGATGAATCCTACTCGACGGGTCTCTTCAGCACCGATTTCAACATATGCCAAGGCATCGGTCGGCACAACATAGATGCGACCTTTGTCATCGGTGAGTTTCAACACTTTAGCTTCAGCTTCTAGTGCGGCTGCCACAGCCGACTCTACATCTTTAGCATTTTGAGCGGTTTCAAAGCTCAATTCACGAGCCGAGTTGCGAATGCCAATACGAATCTCCATGGCGCACCTTTCTGTTTCTTTCACTAGATTACGACAGGGTTATGAACTTAATGGGCGCCTTGCTTAAACTGATACACGTTGTTTGAAAGTGAGGGCCTTGTGGCTGCTGCAAAATCGATAAAACTTGCACCGTTGGTTGAACCTGCCGGTGAGTTGAGCCAAAGCGAAATCGAGCGTTATTCGCGCCACCTGATTATTCCCGAGGTGGGTTTGGTTGGGCAGCGCCGCATTAAGAACGCCAAAGTTTTGGTCATTGGTGCCGGTGGGCTTGGCTCGCCAACACTGCTTTATCTAGCCGCCGCCGGTGTTGGCACTTTGGGCATCGTCGACTTCGACGTTGTTGACGAGTCAAACCTGCAGCGTCAGGTCATTCACTCGCAGGCCGACATTGGTCGCCCAAAGGCCGTTTCGGCTAAAGAATCGGTGCTTGGCATCAACCCTCACGTCAACGTTGTGCTTCACGAAGAGCGCCTCGAAAACGACAACGTGCTCGAAATTTTCAAACAGTATGACCTGATTCTTGACGGCACCGACAACTTCGCAACCCGCTACCTTGTGAACGACGCGGCTGCGATTCTTGAGAAGCCTTATGTTTCTGGCTCAATCTTTAGATTCGATGGCCAGGTTTCGGTTTTTTGGCAGGGCAAGGGCCCGACCTATCGTGACCTTTATCCAGAGGCTCCGCCGGCTGGAATGGCTCCAAGCTGCGCCGAGGGTGGCGTGTTTGGTGTACTCTGTGCAGCCATCGGTTCGATCATGGCTACCGAAGCAATCAAGCTCATCACCGGTGTTGGCGATGTTTTGCTTGGCCGCCTTTTGATGTTTGACGCCCTCGAGATGAAGTGGCGCGAACTGCCGGTGCGCAAAGACCCTGAAATTGGCCCGATCACTGAGCTAATCGATTATGACTATTTCTGTGGCCTCAAGGGCACCGAAGACGAAGCTCTGATCGCAGCTTCAACCATTGATGTTCACCAGTTGGCTGAGCGTCTTCAGGCTCGCACCGCTGGCACCGAAGATTTCATTTTGATCGACGTGCGTGAGCAGAACGAATACGAAATCAACCGCATTCCAGGCTCAGTGCTGATTCCTAAGGGTGAGTTTTTGAGCGGCGAGGCTTTTGCCAAACTGCCTAGCGACAAGCAAATCGTGCTGCACTGCAAGTCGGGCAAGCGCTCGGCTGACGCGTTGGCTATCGTTCACCGCATTGGCTTCACCGACGCCGTTCACGTTGGTGGCGGTGTGGTTGCTTGGGTTGAAGAAATCGAACCTGAGCAGGCTCGCTACTAAATTTTTTTTAGCGGATGCCCCGGCTGCAGCTCTTTGCTGAGGCTGGGGGTTTCTCGTCTCGGCTTGTTGCCGCGCCTTCGGTGTTGCTCGCCACGGTGAGTTTTGGTGGGTCGGTGGCGCAGCATCCGCTTTCATAAAAATGTCGCAGGCTGCTTGTATGTTAGGCACATGCCTGAAACTTCTTTTCGTCTGAGCCGTGCAGCCCGAGATTATCTTTCTGGTGCCAACTCAGCAGGTGCCGCTGCGGGCTCTGGCGTCGATCGGGCAGCTCTCGAGCCGGTTTTGGCGCTCGGTGCTGATTCGGTAGCAACGGTGGTTGGCGCGCCGGGTTCGGGCAAAACTTTCGCGCTCGTCGAATGGGTCAAAGCTGCCGTTGCCGCTGGCCGCCACCCAGATTCAATTTTGGTTATCGCGGCCAACCGCACTGCGGCAACTATTTTGCGCGACAAATTGGCGCTCGAACTTCAAACGGCGACCGGCGGCGCACTGGCGCGCAGTCTCAACTCATTTGCGTTTGGGTTGCTTCACTCGGCTGCCCTAAAAACTGGCAAGGTCTTGCCAACACTCATCAGCGGCAGCGAGCAAGACCGCATCTTGGCGCAGATTCTTGCTGAGATTGACCCGGCAACAACACCTTTTAACGCCATGACTTTGGGCTTGGCGGGTTTTCGGGCCGAGGTGCGCGACATTTTGGCGGTGATTCAAGAGCACGAACTTTCAGTTGAGGCGCTTCGAGACTTGAGCGTGAAACACGAACGTGAGGCTTGGGTTTTTGTCGCTGAAATATACGAGCGCTACCTCGCTTTCACCGCCGAACCAGAGTTCAACCAGCGGTTTGAGCCAAGCACTTTGCTTCACCGCGCGCGACACCTACTAGCCGAGCAACCCGATCTGCTCGACGAGCTCGACGTCATCTTGGTCGACGACTCACAAGAGTTGACCCCAGCCGCGGTCAAGTTTTTGCGAGCCGCTGTTGACGCTTGCTCGGCTTCGGCTTCGGCTTCGGCTTCGGCTTCGGCAGAGGCTTCGGCTTCGGCTTCGGCAGAGGCGAGTCAGCGCGGTCTCATCTTGTTTGGTGACCCCGATGTTTCAACACTCGGTTTTCGCGCCGCCGACCCACAAACCATGGCGCTGCTCACGCGCGAAATCGCTGCCAGTCGCGGCCAATCGGCCCAGGTTGTCACACTTGAGCCGACCCGCGTCGCGCGCCCAGCCGAACTGAGCAAACTCTTAGCCCGCATCAGCGGCAGCATTGACACCGCGCTAGCCGGCACGCAGCGCCGCAGCCTCAGCCTCAGCCTCAGCGCTGGCGCGCAATCGGCATCACTGATTGCGGCGGCACAAGCCGCTGTCACACAAGCCGCTGTCACACAAGCCGCTGTCACACAAGCCGCTGTCACACAAGCAGCTGACACTTCAAACCAGCCCGAGCCAGCAATCGAAACCATCGTTCTGCGCGATCGAGTTTCAGAAATCTCATGGCTTGCCCGCCGGCTTCGCGAGCTGCACCTTTATGAAGGCATCGAGTGGGCCGACATGGCAGTGGTTGCTCGCAGTCGCGGCGAACTCAACCAGCTAGAAACGGCTTTGGCCAGCGAGTCGGTGCCAACTCGAGTTGCCGGTGCTGGCTCTGCGCTGCGCGATGAGTTTGCGAGCCGAGCGCTTTTGCGCATCGCGCAGGCTGTGCTCAGCGACGAACCCGTCACGCTTGAGCTGGCCGTTGAGTTGCTCACCTCACCATTTGCTGGGCTAGACAACCTTGCGCTTCGCCGCCTTCGCCGAGTGCTTCGCCGCCAAGAGCTTGACTCTGAAGGCAATCGAAACGGCGACGAATTAATTGCCGACCTATTCACCGCCGTCGGCTCGGCGGCAACTCTCGAAAACCCTGAGGGTCGCAAAGCCAATCGCTTTATCAAAACCTTCTTTGCCGCCAAAGAGCTTGCAGCCAAGCCCCACTTCAACATCGAAGAACTACTCTGGCTTATCTTCAACTCGAGCAAAATTGGCAAAACTTGGCAGGCGCTGAGTGAAGGCATAGGTGAGGTTGCGCTTCAGGCCAACCGAAACCTCGATGCGGTTGCTGCACTCTTTGCCGCTGCCAACCGCTCGGTTGAGCGAGATGGCGACATTTCGGCAAAAGATTTCGTTGAAAATCAACTCGCGCTAGGTTTGCCCGAAGACAGTCTGGCGATTACCGACCGCGGTCGTCAGAGCGTTCAACTGCTAACACCCTCGGGTTTAATCGGTCGTCGGTTCAAAGTGGTCAGTCTGCCAGCGTTGATCGAAGGTGCGTGGCCAAACCTGCGCCCTCGTTCAACGCTTTTAGCTTCAAATTTGCTCGACGGAGTTCTTAAAAATCGAGTTGGCGACTCAAAAACATTCGCCAAGTCTGAATTGCCCGATGAGCTGCGTTTGCTTCACAAAGCCGTTGGCGCTGCCGAGCAAAAACTCGTTGTCTCGTCACATGTCGCCGAAGACAACCAGATTTCGCAATTCATAACTCTCATAAACGGTTCGGTGCCAGAGCCCACCAGTTTCGAAGGCACATCACTAACCCTGCGTGCTTTGTCAGCAAAGTTTCGTCGCGACCTAGCGCAGAGTTACTTGGTTGACGAGCCTTCGATTGCCGGTGTGCGAAACCGCCTAACAATGGGTTTGGCCAAACTCGCAACAGCCGGTGTCGCCGGGGCCCATCCTGATTCTTGGTATGGCCTAATGCCGCTATCGAGTGAAACCCCGCTTTACGACCTCGAAGACGAAAACAGCGCAGTTTATTTGCGACCTTCAGACATCGACAACTTTCTCAAGTGCCCTTTGCACTGGTTCATCAACGCTCACGGTGGCAACAGTTCAAGCTTCGAAGCGAGCCTCGGTTCAATCGTTCACAAAGCGGTTGAACTCGCAACGAGCGTCGACGAAGCTGAGCTTCTAAAGACCATAGACACCGGTTGGCAATCTCTCACCTTTGAGGCCGACTGGGTCGAGCAGATTGCCAAGCGCAAAGCTACACGAATGGTGCACAACGCGCTCGAATACCTCACGGAATTCGAAAAGTCAGGCGGTGTCGTGATTGGGCGCGAGGTGCCATTCACCTTCGAGGCTGAACACGCAGTTGTTAACGGCAAAGTTGACCGAATCGAGCAGCTAGCCGATGGCCGGGTCATGATCGTCGACCTCAAGACCGGCTCGTTTCAAACCAGCGCCAAAGATGCCAAAGAGCACCCGCAGTTGCTGATGTATCAACTTGCCTATGAAAATGGTGCATTCGATGAATATCTGCGCAAAGCGGCTCACCCAGAAACGGTTCGACAGATGGGCATGGGTGAAATCATTCGCCCTCCGCTAGCCGGCGCCCAGCTCTGGGTTATTGCAGACACCAATGTCACCAATGGTCAAGATTCCATCGAAACCAACGAAGAGCTTCACACATTGGTCGATAACATCATGAACTCGGCCACCGAGGGAATGGCCTCGAACGTTTTTATTGCCAAGATTAGTTCTCACTGCAATAACGACCAAGCCAATAAATATGCTTCTTGTTCGATTCACCTAGTTAAGCCGGTGTCATATGTTGCCTAGCCAAAACGAACCAAATGCAAAAGTTGCAACCGTCAGCGCCGCGCAAATTTATGGCATCATGACCAAAAATTCTCGTCAGCTCACCGAAGAACAGCGAGCTGCGGTCGAAGACGCCTCTGTCGTGACCCCATCTTTAGTCGTGGCGGGTGCAGGCAGTGGCAAAACCGAGTTGATGGCGGTGCGTGTTCTTTGGTTGGTGGCTAACGGTTATGCCGCTCCAAATGAAATTCTTGGCCTCACCTTCACACGCAAGGCAGCCTCTGAGTTAAACAAGCGCATCTTCGAAAACCTTTTGAAGTTGCGCGAAAGCGACCTATGGCCACAAGACCTAGAGTTTGATTTTCTGCCTCCAAACGTGAGCACCTACAACTCTTATGCCAACAATATTTTTCGAGACAGCGCCCTGGCTCTGGGTTATGAACCCGAGGCGCCGCTGCTGACAGATGCTGGCGCCTACCTGCTTGCCAAAGAAACCGTGCTCAAATATGGCTCGACTGTGCACCCAGGTTTGGCCGAAGCCGACTACAAAATTGACACTCTGGTTGGGGCGGTGCAAAAACTCGCTGCCGAAATGACCGACCACTTAGCAACCGCTGATCAAATCGAAAACGAAATCACAAAAGTTCTCGAGAGCATGCACGGCCTAGAAAAAGTAGCGGGCAAAGGAGTGTATGACGAGTTCGGCTACATGGCCACCAACAGATCTAAAGTTCAGAACACTCCGCTCGTGGCGCGTCTTGCCGAGGCCTACCAAGCCGAGAAGCGACGCCAAGGTTTTGTTGACTACAGCGACCAAGTCGCTCTTGCAGAGCTAGCCGTTCGCACCCTACCCGAGGTGCGCGATGCCGAACGCGACAAATACAAGTTCATTTTGCTCGACGAATATCAAGACACCTCGTTCTTGCAAACACGACTGCTCACCGGCCTATTTAGCTACAAACCGGTCTATGCGGTGGGTGACCCCAACCAGTCAATCTATGGTTGGCGCGGTGCTAGCGCGACCAACCTCTCAGAGTTCGGCAAAGACTTTGGCACGGGCTTCAGCACTGGTTATTTTGGGGCAACCCAGTTCATGCTTTCAACCAGCTGGCGCAACCCGCGCAAGGTTCTTGATCTGGCTAACCACCTTGCTAAACCCCTTGCTGCAACCGCGGGCGAGCTAAACCTGGTCACCCTGCAAAGTCGCGAAAACGCTGGCGAAGGTTTAGTTGAAGCGCAATACTTCGACAACACAATCATTGAGGCCGCCAATATCGCCGACTGGTTCAAAGCAAAAATGCAGGCCGAAGGCAAAGGCGCAACCGCGGCTTTGCTAATGCGTTCACGAAGCCAAATGCCAACCTTCGTTGAGCAGCTCGAAGCTCGCGGTCTCGAGGTTGAAGTGGTTGGCCTTGGCGGTTTGCTTGAGATGCCAGAGATCGTCGACCTCGTTGCTGCGCTCAAAGTTTTAGCTCGCCCCGACGCTGGCAGCGAATTGATTCGCCTGCTCAGCGGGCCGCGTTGGCGCATCGGTGTGAGCGACATTGCCGGCTTGCACCGTTATGCCAAATCTGTCGCCAAACAACTCAAATATGACTACAGCGAAGATTTTGGCGCCGACGGCACAGCGTCGCTAGTTGATGCCCTAGACATCATTGCCGATAGTCCTAGCGACACTGCCGCGGGAATTACCGATGTTGGCTTTGCCCGTCTCAAAAACGCCGGCGCGGTTTTTCGCCAAATGCGCCAGTTGCTCGGCCTCAACCTCTCTGAACTTGTAACTGCGGTTTCAGCCGAACTTTGGCTAGACATCGAAGTGATGTCGCACCCAAATCGCAAAAATCCAATGGCTCATCTAAACGCGTTCGGCAACGTGGTCGCAAACTATGTGGCGGGCACTAACTACAGTTCTCTCACCACCTTTTTAGATTGGCTTGATTTTGCTGAAGGCCGTGAAAAGTTTGAGGTGCCATCGGTCACACCTGAGTCGGGCGTAATTCAAGTCATGACAGTTCACGCCTCAAAAGGTCTCGAGTGGGATTTCGTTGCGGTGTGCAACCTGGTGGAGCGCAGTTTTCCGAGCACCAACGCCAAAGACGGCAACGGCTGGCTTAAGGAGTCGAAGTTGCCATACCCGCTTCGCGGCGACAGCGCCTCACTGCCGGTTTGGCACTATCAATCACCGCAAGACCAAAAAGCGTCGAATGAAGCAGTCAAACAGTTTGTTGAAGCCTGCAAAGCCCACCAAGAAATTGAAGAAACTCGATTGGTCTATGTGGCAGTAACTAGGCCAAAGCAGGCTCTTTTTTTGACCGGAGCTGCCTGGAAACCGGGTGTTACAAAACCTGTCGACCCGTCTATTTTCATGCAATCGGCAAGTCAAATTGTTTCAGTGCGGGGTCTTGAACCGGTTGAAGGTTTCGACGATCGCCCGTGGCAATCTTGGGTTAGCAGCGAGGCACCTGCCGAACTCGGTGGCAAGTTGCAGCAGTGGCCAATTGATCCACTCAGTGCTAAGTCACGCGCTTTGCTAACTCGGGCAGCAAACGACACTCTGGCTGCTTTGGCCAGCCCAGCAAGCCTGGGTGAGATCGACGAACTAAACCAGCAAATCGATCTGTTGATTGCCGAACGCGAACGGCTTCGTGAGCAGTCAAAGAGCGTCGATTTGCCGGTGCGCGTGCCAGCCTCGCGGTTTAAAGACTTCATTCTAAAAACTGCTGAGGTTGCCGAGCAATATCGCAGGCCAATGCCGAGTGAACCGTTTGCGGCTACTCGCACAGGAACGCTCTTTCACAACTGGATCGAAGCCAGCTATGCCAACACCGCCATCAGCGTGCCGTTTGAAGAGCTCGACAATCTCGAGCTTGAAAGCATAGAACTAGACGAAGACGCCGAAGACCTGACCGAGGCGAAACTCGAGTTTTTGAAAGCCAACTTTGCGACGTCAGAGTGGGTAAACCAAACCCCGGTGGCTGTCGAAATCGAAGTTCAACTCACCCACGGCGTGAACACTTTCATTTGCAAACTTGATGCGGTGTTTGAAACCCCAACAGGTGTTGAGATTGTCGACTGGAAGACCGGCAAATCACCGAAAGATGAAGCTGAACTCGAAGAGCGCAGCCTGCAATTAGCGCTCTATAAAATGGCCTACTCTGCCTATTCAAAAACTAAGCCGGGCGCAAAGGTCATAGAACCTCAAGACATTTCGGTGGCCTTTTATTACGTTGCAGAAAACAAAGTGATTCGACCAGCAATCGTGCTAAACGAGGCAGAGATTTTTGAGCTTTTTGACGCCAAAGTTGTTGCCGCTGCTAGAGAGCAATAGTGCCTGCACCAGACGGCGTCTGCGCAGTCTGCCCAAGACGGCCTCTACTCGGCTGGCTCAACACGGCCTCTGCGCAGTCGGCTCAACACGGGTTCTGCGCAGTCGGCTCAACACGGCCTCTGCGAAGCCTGCAAAACTGCCGCTAGCTAAAATAGCTCGTCTTTAGCATTTTTGCCTTCTTCTTCATCGATCAAAAAGTCGGGCAAATCACTGGCTAAAAACGGTGGCAATGCAGTGGTTTTAGCGCTGGTGGGTTCGGCTGTCACAATGTCGATGGGTGCAGTGGCTGTGTCGTCAAAATTTGTCACAGGCTCGCTGACATACTGAGCTGGCGCAAAGTCAACAAGTGGTCGGTCGAAGTTGGTCGATGAATAAATCTGCTCTGCGGGCTCTGCAAAGCTCGTCACCTCATCAGCGCGACCTGATTCAGCGTAGTTTGAGGCAAACGCCATGCTCGGTGCAGCAGTCTGAGAGGCAAATGCGGTGGGGGTCAATCGCATAGCGGTGCCAGCCTCAACCTGGGCGGCCAAAATTTCTAACTCACCCTGAGCATCGAGAATGTCGTGTTCGTTGTTGCTGTTGACGGCGCTCACCAAATAGTTCGCCCAAGCCAGTTCGCTATAAAACTGTGCTCGCTGACGAATGTTGTCGTCGGCTGCTGGTCGGGCCTGTTGGTAGGCCAACATGAGGTTATAAACCAAATCATCGTGTCCGCGAGCGAGAATCCAGCCGAAGTCGCGGGCTGGGTCACCAATCTGAAGGTCCATCCAATCGAGCACACCAGAAATTTGGCCGTCGAGTTCAAGCACCGACTCTGGCCCAAGCAAACCGTTGACAACGGTTGGCATAAACCGAAACAGGGTGTCATTGCCGAGGGCGGCTTCCCATCGATTCAACATCACAGAAGGAACCTTGCCGGTTTCGATTGCCCGATCAAGTTCGGCAGCGGCACTTTTTAGAATGTTTGAAGCCGTGTATTCCGGAAAATCTATGTCTTGCACGAGCGAAAGTGGCAGGTTATGAATTGCGGCTAAAGCCTTAGCTGTTGACTCAACGAGTGGGTCATCGGCGTTTAGCTCGGCTAAATCGAATGGCGAGCCATAAACATAGGTGAGCACCCTGACGAGTTCGCCGTCGCGAGTCATGGTTGATGCCAACTGGCTAGTCACCGAAAAAGGCAGGCTGCCATTCTTAACCAGAGCCTTCAAAGCCCTCAACTCAGCCTCTTGGTTAGTTTCGGCGGTAGCGTTTTTGGCGATGCGAACGATAAAGTGTTTGCCTTCGTCAGAAGTCAGCAGGGCTCCGTCAAAATCTTTGTTAGCTAACATCGCATTTTTTTGCACTTTGACGATGTTCAAACCAGGTGCAGCACCTTTGGCCAACGCAGCTAAAATTAGAGGAGATTTACCCATACAAATCAGGTTAGACAGCAGTCAGGCAGGCGCACAGCAGCGCCACGCTGATTAACATAATTGCCAAACCAGAATGGGGTCACAACTTATCGAGCGAAGAGGCAAAAAGTGCAAGACGTGTTAAACCTGCCAGTTGCCACATCTGCCCTTGACCGTGATTATTTGATGCGTGAAAACGCCGAGCTTTTTGACATTCTTTGGCAAAACCCTCTAACCCGAGTTCTTGTGCTGCACGAAGGCAAAACTTTGCTGCGCGACCCTTCGGCAACCGACTCAGGTGTGGTCGGCCCTGCGCCTGAGCTGCGCCTAATGACAGTTGATGAGGTTTCTTCGGCTCAACTTCGGGTTTATCTTGGCAAGACCCTAACCGCGACCGAAACTGAACCTAAAGACACTCCCGTGGTGTTGGCGGTTGTCAGCGCTAACAGCGCAAGCCTGGTCGAAGCCGACGAGAATCGCTGGCACCAACTCAAACGCTCTGGCAATGGCCTGAGCGACCGCGACAGCGAGTTGTATGCATCGGCTTTGGCGTTAGCCAATTGGCACGCAAGTCACGTTTATTGCCCAAAGTGCGGCGCGCCAACGTCTATCACTAGAGGTGGCTGGGTTCGCACCTGCTTTAACGAAAACTACGAAGTTTTTCCGCGCACAGATCCAGCAATCATCGTTAGCGTCATCGACGACCAAGACAGAATCTTGCTCGGCTCACAAGGCGCCTGGGGCGCAAACCGTTGGTCAGTGTTGGCAGGTTTCGTTGAGCCAGGTGAGTCGTTGAACCACGCCGTGGTGCGAGAGGTTTTCGAAGAGGCTGGTGTGCGCGTAGCGAATCCGCGTTATTTAGGCAGCCAAGCCTGGCCCTACCCGCATTCTCTTATGGTGGGTTTCACCGCCAAAGTCGACCCAGAACATGCGCATTTAGAGCCCACGCCCGACGGCGAAGAAATCGTGAAACTGCGCTGGTTTAGTCGCGAAGATTTTATTGCTGAGGCAGAATCGCTGCTTTTGCCGGGCAAGGCGAGCATTTCGCGCGCCCTGATCGAACATTGGTTTGGTGGGCCGCTGCCGACCCAAGAAGCTTGGTGATGGGTTTGCCGCAAGAGATTGAACCTGATCGCAGCAGCTCGGGCGAAAACAACCGGCCATCAGAAGAGAATGGCCAACAATCAGATGAGGGCACCGATCGCGATGCGAGCGACGAGCTGCTAGACGCCCTCGATGAACAACAGCGGGCTGCCGCTGAAGCGCTGCTGGGCCCGGTGGTTATTTTGGCAGGTGCTGGCACCGGCAAAACTCGCACCATTACGCACCGCATCGCACACGGCATCGCGCGCGGCATCTTTGCGGCTAACCGAGTGATGGCACTGACCTACACCAACCGAGCCGCGGGCGAACTGAGACTAAGACTGCGTCAGCTGGGTGTGCCACCTGTGGCGGTGAAAACTTTTCACTCGGCAGCTCTGGGTCAGCTCGAGTATTTTTGGCCTCAGTTTGCTGGTGTGCCAGCACCAATGATTTTGAGTGCCAAGTCGGCCATGCTCGGCTCGGTGGCAAGTCAAAACAAGATAGAACTCGATGGCGCCGGCATTCGCGATTTAGCCTCAGAGATTGAGTGGCGAAAACTTTCGATGTTGAGCATCGAAAAATATGAACAGCTAACTTCACGCCCAAAAGTTGCTGGGCTTTCGCACCCGACCAATGTTTTGCTGCAACGCGGCTATGAAGAAGCCAAAATCAAAGCTCAAAAAATCGACTTTGAAGATGTTCTGATTTTGACTTTGGGCATGCTTCGGGCCGAGCCACGGGCTTTGGCTCATGTTCAACAGCAGTATCGATTTTTTACCGTTGACGAATATCAAGACGTTTCGCCGCTTCAGCACGCTTTGCTCGACCTTTGGTTGGGCGACCGAAGTGACCTTTGTGTGGTGGGCGACCCAAATCAGACCATCTATTCGTTCACGGGTGCCACGAGTGATTTTTTGCGAAACTTTAGCACTCGGTTTGAAGATGCTACTGAGGTGTCGCTAACGCGAAATTATCGTTCAACCAAAGCCATTGTTGATTTTGCTAACCAGTTGAGCGACGGGGTGCTCGAGTCGCAGGGCCCAACTGGCCTGCGCCCTGAGATAAAAACTTTTAGTAACGATGCCGAAGAAGCCGCTTCGATTGCTGAGTCAGTTTTGCGCCAGATTGAGCTTGGCGTGCCGGCGAGCGAGATTGCTGTGCTTTATCGTGTGAACAGCCAGTCAGAGGCAATCGAAAATGCCCTCGCCAAACGAGGCATTGAATATGCTGTGCGAGGTGGCGAGCGTTTCTTTAACCGCACCGAGATTCAGCAGGCTATGCAGGGTGTGCGTGCCGAAGCTGTGATTGCGACCGGCAAGTCTCTTTATCACGCAGTTTCTGATATTTGCAGATCGCTCGGATGGCAGGCCCAAGAGCCCAAAGAATCTGGTGCGGTGCGTGATCGCTGGGCTGCTTTGAACGCTTTTATCGGCATCATCGATGAGATGCCCGAAGGTGCTTCTTTGGCAGATTTTGCGCGCGAACTTGATGAGCGCAAACGTTCGCAGCATGAACCGGTGCAAGCCTCGGTGACGCTGTCTACGATTCACGCTGTTAAGGGTTTGGAATGGCCGGTTGTTTTTGTTGCTGGGTTGAGCGAGGGGTATCTGCCGATTAGCTATGCGCAGACACCTGCCGAGATAGCCGAAGAGCAACGTTTGCTTTATGTTGCAATAACTCGAGCGGGTCGCGAGTTGCAACTGAGCTGGTCGAGAAAAGATTCTGTTTCTGGCCGTGACCGAATGGCGTCGAGGTTTCTGGCTAAGTTTTAGTTTTTTGTCGCCTGCGATTGTCACCAGCTCAGCAAATTCCGAGTCGGCACCTGCAATCTGGGTGAAATTGCCAGGCAAAACCGGTGGCCTCAATTGAGGTTGAAGGTGTTTCAAAGCCATTGGTTGCGTCGATGTGCGAGAGCACACGATCAACTATTTGGCCCGCAAGACTCAGGCTTGCGCTCGCCGAATCAAAATCTAGTTCACGGTTGATGATTTGGCTTGCCATGTCTGGCCAAGAGGTGTCGTTAGATTTTCGACTCATTTCTAGGCAAACCCAACAGGGGTTGTTGCCGGGCACGATTACGTGGCTCAAGAACGGTTTGAGATTTTCGGCTGCGCTGGCCACTATGGCGCCGATGGTTGGTGTGCCTCGGTTCATCCACGCAGCGAATTTTTGCGGTTCGATTAGTTGCTGCCCAATAAGAACCGCGAGGTCGATGCGGCTGATTTGACGCTCTGACAGCTTTTTTAGACTCAAAAGTTGCGGCGCTACAGGCAATGCGGCCAGGTTCGATTTGAGATTAATGATTCGCGATTCTGTGAGGTCGCCGGTGATGATCGCACCGACCCCGGCTTGAGCTAAAGCAACCGCAACTAGCGCACCAACTCGATCAAGAGTGCCAATAAAAACCGCTCGATTTTGGCGGCGCAACCACACCGATTCACCTCGGGTCGAGAGTTTGAGGCTGGCCTGGTTCATCTCGCCGAGTGCGTTTCGAAAGGCGGCCGAATCTATTGGCAACGTTGCGGGTTCAACATCATCTTGGGCTGCAATTTCGCTTGCTAAAGTTTTGCCGTTTTTGCCGACTTGCCGCACACGGTTGGTGTGTTTAATCAGCACCGGTGCCAGTGCGGTGATCAGTGCTTGAGTTTCAGGCCCTCGAAGTTTTAGGTGTCGGGCATAAACCTGAGCTTGTTCTAGAGTGAGCCCACGATACAGAGCTTCGATGAAAATTTCGTGGCGTGGCAACAGGTTTTCAAGAACCACATGTTCAGGGCCAAAACCGAGTTGCAAAATGTTTGGGGTTCGCCAAACCCGTTGGGCTGTCGAATTGATAACGATTTCCATTCGGTGATTTTTGCACCAAGAGAAAAAAGTCTCTGCCGGTTATCCACACTTATCAATCGAAGCTAAGGCCGAAGCCGCAACTTAGCTATTCGCCTAGCAGGTCACGCAACTCTTGGTCGAGTTCGTCGGGGGTTGCAACCGCAGCCCGCATTCTGGCAATTAGTGCGGCGGGGTCGGCAATGTCAGCTGCCGTGGGCATTAGGTCTGGGTGCGCCCAAAGCCCATCGCGAGCCGAGCTGCCAAGCGCTGCGCTAACCTCGCGCCACATGGTTGCGGCTTCACGCATTTTGCGTGGGCGCAGTTCGAGACCAACCAGCGTTGTGAAAGTTTGTTCTGCTGGCCCACCGGTAGCTCGGCGTCGACGCACGGCCTCGGCAATAGCTGCGGCACCCGGCAAACGATCGGTTGCCTGTTCGCAAACCACCTGCACCCATCCCTCAATGAGCGCCAAAAGGGTTTCGACACTTTCGAGCGCCCGCTGTTGACTTTCGGTGCGGTCAGCAATGAACGCACCAGATTCAAATGCTTCGCGCAGTTTGGCCTGTTTGTCACCGCTCAGATCACTCAAATCAATGTCGCCGGCAACGTCAGCTATTTTTTCGTTGTCAATTTTTATGCCCTGGGCATAGTTAGAAATTTGTGTCACTGCGTGCTCGCGCAGCCACTTGGCATGCTTGAACAAACGGTTGTGTGCCATTTCGCGAACCGCCAGAAAAATATAAACCTGGTCAAGTTCTAGCTCTAGTTCTTTGGCAAAGTTTTCAATGTTTTGCACAACGTAGGCTGGGCGCTGGTCAGCAAAAATAGGCAAACCAATTTCGGTGCCACTCAAAACTTCGCTTGAAAGTTTCGCTAGTGCTTGACCGAGTTGCATGGCAAATAGCGCTGAACCGGCAGACTTCATCAAGTTGCTAGCCTGGCCGAGCATGCCCTGAACTTCTTCGGGAGAATTTTGGCGCAAGTGGTCGCTGAGCGCGTTGCTCATTTGGTTTGCCACCGGTTGCGCTAGCGACTGAAAGAGTGGCAGGGCATCGTCAACCCAAAGTTCGCGAGTCAGCAACTTGGCTTCGGTTGTGAGTTCAGAAATTTCGGTCGCTTGGCCCAGCCAAAGGCTCGCAATTGCGCTCGCGGCTCGCACTTGTTCACGGTTGGCGTCGCTGATCGGTTGTGACCCACTGCGAGCCTGCTGTTTGGCTTGCTGGGCGGCCAGTTGCCAGTTCACCCCAGCGTTAGGGTTGGCGTTTGCGTGAGCCAATGCCTGTTGAATCTGATTTGCCAGCTCAGCCAACACCTTTGGGTCGTTGGGCAGACCGGCGGCCCGCGCAAGTTCTTCGGTGTTTAGCCCCGATTCGCCTGCTAAAAACTTGCGCAAGAATTCAGCAAAGTCTTCACCGTTTGAACCGTTGGCAGGGCCATCAAATTCTTCACTCATTGGGCGCCTCCTTTGAACTCAAGGCTAGAGCTTGCTTAGCTGAGAGCGCCACAAATCTTAGATTTTTTAGCGGATGTTCGCCCAAGGCGTTATGTTGCCTTTTGTCTCTCGCGTCACAAACCGGGCATCCTCGCCTAGTCTTAAAACCAGAGAGGTCTATCTTGAGTTTTTATGATGAATCTAATGGGGGAGCACTTCGCCCTGAAACCGTATCGCACACCCCTGATGGGCTTGGCAGCAGTGGTGAGCCTGGCCACGGTGAACATGCGCCTTATGTGTTTGGCGAAGGGCCAAAACCAAAGCGGCGCGTGCCTTGGCGCGCAATCATTGGCTATTCGCTAACCGGTCTTTTTTTGGCTGGTGTTTCTTATGCTTTCAATGCACCCACCCCTTATGTGATCGAACAGCCCGGCACTGTTTTTAACGTTTTGGGCGCTAACGAGGGCAGCAAAATCATCACCATCAAGGGCGCTAAAACCTATGACGACTCGGGCAAACTTTTTTTGCTGACGGTGCAGTTGGTTGGCCAACCGGGCAACACCCCAAACTGGGTTGACGTGCTAAGGGCCTGGAATGACCCCAAAATGAACGTTTTGCCCATAGACCTGGTGTATCCGCCAAACGTGAAAGCCACCGACAGCGACAATGCCGATTTGGCCATGATGAAAGATTCTCAACAACAGGCTACGGCAGCGGCGCTTCGTCAGCTCGGTTACAAAATAGCTAACAAGGTGCAGGTTGTTAGCGTTGATAAAAATGCTCCAGCTTATGGCAAGCTCAAAAACGGCGACTTCATAACCGCCGTTGATGGCGCCGCGTTGGTCAACGGCGACACTTTGCGAGCCGAGGTGCGCAGTCACGCCACTAAAAAGCCGCTCGAGCTAACTGTTTTGCGTGGCACCGCAACACTCAACGTTTCAGTTACCCCACAAAAAATTGGTGGTGCTTGGCGAATGGGCATCTCAATCGTCGACACCTACGTTTTTCCGTTTGATGTCAAACTCAAATTGCAGAACGTTGGCGGCCCAAGCGGTGGCATGATGTTTGCTCTGGGCCTCATCGACAAACTAACCCCGGGCTCACTCACCGGCGGTCAAACCGTCGCCGGCACCGGCGAAATCAACGGCTTGGGCGACGTTGGCCCAATCGGAGGCATTCAACAAAAAATGTGGGCTGCTCACGACAACGGCGCCACCTGGTTCTTAGCCCCGGCAGATAACTGCGACGAGGTCGTCGGCCATATTCCGGCCGGTTTGCACGTAACCAAAGTTTCTAAATTGACTGAGGCACTAGCGGCTCTCAAAGCAATCTCTGCTAACCCCAACACAACTGCGCTGCCTCAATGCGCCGCAGCTAAATAACCCTTCAAGAAGAGAAGATCATGTCAAACCAAAACAGCTCAACCAAAGCGCGCAAACGTCGCCCGCTGCTGACGGCAGTGGTGATTCTTGTTGTTTTATCGATTGTTTTCACTTCGCTTTCGGGCACCTACACCGACATCCTCTGGTTTAGTCAGCTGGGATACCTGAATGTTTTCACCACAAACCTGCTAACCCAAGCGTTGAGTTTTATCGTGCCTGCCGTAATTATGTGGTTCGCCACTTGGGCATCATTGGCCTTGGCCTATCGAAATCGACCTATTTATGTTCGTTCGGCCAACGCAAACTTGGCGCAATTTGGCGACCTCTTCACCCAGCTGCGTCGCGCCATCATCATCGGTGTGCCTGCAATTCTTGGTCTCTTCGCCGGCGTTGCCGTCAGCACAAATTCCACAACGATTTTGATGTGGCTAAACCGAAGCTACACCGGCACAAAAGACCCGCAGTTCGGCATGGACATCGGCTTTTATCTGTTTGACGTGCCATTTTTCAGAATCGTAGTCACCTTTGTTTCAGCTCTGTTGATGCTTTCACTTTTGCTCACAGTGGCAACCAACCTTGCATTCGGCGGCATACGTTTCACCGGCGTTCGCGGTGTGCTAACTCGACCAGCCCGAGTGCAGATCGGTCTGCTAGCGGCAGCATATTTTGCCGCCCAAGCCTTTAGCCTCTGGTTAGACGAATTCTCGACAATGAACAGCTCGAGTGGCCTCTACACCGGCGCAACCTACACAGACGTCAACGCTTCGATTCCTGGTTTGCAGATTCTTTCAGTGATCGCAGTCGTGGTTGCACTGCTGTTCGGCTTTGCTGCCTTCGCTGCACGGTGGCGCCTGCCAGTCTTAGCAACCGGTCTCATGCTCGTTACCGCACTGGTGCTTGAAGCGATTTATCCGTGGGGTGTTCAAAATTTTCAAGTCAACCCAAACGAACGCACCCTTGAAGCCGAATATATCAACCGCAACCTCGACGCAACTCGGTTTGCTTACGGGCTCGATAACGTTGAAACCACAAGCTACAACGCCAAGTCGACCGCCTCTGCGGCTGATATTCGCAAAGATGCCGAAACCACAGCCTCGATTCGCATTATTGACCCATATTTGGTCAGTTCATCGTTTAGGCAGCTTGAACAATATCGCCAGTATTACAACTTTGAAAACCACCTAGACGTTGATCGCTACACCATCGCTGGCAAAAGCCAAGACACCGTGCTGGCTGTGCGTGAGCTTCAGCAGTCTGGCCTAGGCACTTCGCAGAGCTGGTACAACAACACTTTGGTTTACACCCACGGCTATGGCGTGGTTGCGGCCTACGGCAATCAACGATCTGCCGACGGCCAGCCGGTCTTTTTGCAGGCGGGTATTCCTTCAACGGGCAAACTCGGCAGTTATGAGCCTCGAATCTATTTCGGCGAAAACTCACCGAAATATTCAATCGTTGGTGGCAAAAACGCCGATTCAAAAGTCGGCATCGAAATGGATTACCCGGGCGGCAAAGATAGCGCTCAGCAAACCTACACAACTTTTGCTGGCAACGGTGGGCCAAAGCTCGACAACATCGCAGCTCGTTTGGCTTATGCGATCAAATTTGGCAGCGAACAGATTTTGCTTTCAAACGGTGTAACCGACAGTTCGCAGATTCTCTATAACCGCGACCCGCGTGCACGTGTTGCCGAAGTCGCGCCTTATTTAACTCTCGACAGCGACCCTTACCCAGCGGTGGTCGACGGCAAAGTTCAGTGGATTGTTGACGGCTACACAACTTCGGCCAACTACCCCTATTCGCGTTCTGAGAACATGGGCGACTCGATAGCCGACAGCAACATCGCAACCTACAGTTCGATGAACAACATCAACTACATTCGCAACTCGGTCAAAGCTACCGTTGATGCCTACGACGGTTCGGTCAAACTTTATGCGTGGGATTCAACCGACCCAATTTTGAAAACTTGGATGAAGGTTTACCCAGGCACAGTTCGCCCAATCAGCGAAATGTCGGGTCAGCTGCTCAGCCACGTGCGTTACCCCGAAGACCTGTTCAAAATGCAGCGAGCCATTCTTGGTCAATATCACGTTACCGATGCTGGGGCGTTCTATTCTCAGCAAGACGCGTGGATGACACCGAATGACCCGGTTGGCAAAAACGGCGGCTCAAGCACGTTGCAACCGCCTTATTACACAACGCTTCAAGCGCCCGGTCAGAGCTCACCAGCGTTCTCGCTGTATTCAACGTTTATTCCGCGATCAACGGGAGCATCGGCAAGAAACGTTTTGACCGGTTATCTCATTGCCAGCAGCGATGCAGGCTCGACCCCTGGCGTTAAAGGCGCCGGCTATGGCAAGTTGCACCTGCTGACTTTGCCACGTGACACTGTGGTGCCTGGCCCAGGTCAGGTGCAGGCAATGTTCAACGCCGACTCTGATGTTTCACGTTTGCTCAACCTATTGCGCCAAGGTTCAACCACTGTTCTAAACGGCAACCTGCTCACACTGCCGGTTGGTGGTGGCCTCCTCTATGTTCAACCGGTCTATATCAAGTCAACCGGTGAAACGAGTTTTCCGTTGCTCAAAAAGGTGCTGGTTGCCTTTGGCGACAAAATCGCTTTTGAAGACACGCTAACTGGCGCTTTAGATTCACTATTTGGTGGTTCAACAGGTGGCAGCACTGGTGGTTCAACGGGCGGTTCAACGGGCGGTTCAACGGGCGGCTCGACTGGCGGGAGTACTGGTGGTTCAACGGGCGGTTCAACTGGCAGTAACGCGGCGCTCACCCTAGCGCTGCAGGCGGCCAAGCAGGCCATCGCCGATAAAGCCGCAGCTCTTGCCGCGAATGACTGGGCTGCCTATGGCAAGGCTGATGCCGCCCTAACCAAAGCGATCAACGACGCCATCGCAGCTCAAAGTAAATAACCCTGTGCAAATAACCCTGGGCAAATAACCCTGGGCAAATAACCCTGGGCAACTAAATCAGGGCAAATAACTCAGTGGGCAACCTAGGTCTTTTTGGTCGAGGTTGCCCACCAATCAGCGCCAACCGATGCCAAATGGCTTTTTGCCTTCAGTTGTGCTAGAGTTGGAGCTTCGCCGCGGGGTGGAGCAGTTCGGTAGCTCGCCGGGCTCATAACCCGGAGGTCGTAGGTTCAAATCCTGCCCCCGCAACCAAAGAAAACCCCTCATCTGCTCGAGGGGTTTTCGCCTTTAAGCCCAAATCGCGTTTTGGGTTTGCCATTTTCGGGTGCCCTGCTAGGGCGCGCACTCGGCCGGCGCAAAGCTTGGCACCTGAACGAGCACAGTTGGCCTGTGAATAACTTTTTTCACCATTGAGCCAGCTTGTATAGCGTCTTGACATGACCAAGATTCGAATCGTTCAACTGAGTGTTCTGTTTGTTGTGTTTTCGCTCGTAGCCTCGGGGCAATCTACGAGCAAAGCCTTGGCAGCAAACCAGACAGGTGCTGACTCGCCAAGCCTAGGCAGTTGCCAGAGTGCAAGCACGACCCCAGGGTTTAGCATCGGTTCACAAACTCGAGGTTCGGTAGTGACGCTTTGCGGCAAGTTTGTTGCCGACCAAACTGCCTCGCCAAAACCAAAACCTTCAAGATCGTTGCGGCCGAAAATGCCAATCACCCAACCGCGCAAAACCCCCGAGGTGCAACCAGTCGATTCGCGCCAAGCCCAAAAACTGCTGCACAGAAAGCTTGCTAAACAAGGTGAGACCAGCTTTTCACCTAGTCAACTTGTGATCTTGGCAACACCAGGCAACCTTAGGCCTTTGAAGTTTTTTCAGGTGACCGTGGCGCACAACCGACAGTTTCGAACAGCTTATTTGCTAGGGCGTTTTGTGGCTCTAAGATTCACTCCGATCAGAATCGATTTGCATTTTGATGCAGCGGCAAAGGTCAAATCGCAAAACCCAAAATTGTTTAGGGCAATGGTTGGTTTTAAGTCTCTTGGGCCACACACGATTCGTGGCATCGTCACCTACCGCTCGGAATATCGCCTAAACGGTTCAAAGGCTTGGCAGGCAATCGATGGCCAACCCCAACTTGCGGCGATTGCTGCAAGGGTTCTGGTGTCTAAACAAAATCAACCATCGACTCTGCCGGCAAAAAATGGCAAAAAACCTTTGCTTGTAGCGAACGATTGCCTCGAAAACCCGCTTCTGTTGGGCTGTCTTAATTAAACATTCAGTCACATTTCATAGACTTAACCTCACTTGCGGTGGCAGTTTGCCACTAACGCTGTGAAAGGTTTGAAATGTCTGAAAAGAACACTCCCGAATCAGAGCTGCCTGAGGCAGATTTGGCAGCAGCCGAGGCGGGTGCCTCAAGCGAGGTTGCCGCAACAGGCGATGACCAAGCAGGTGCAAGCGAGCACGTCACCGATGACGAGATTGCGGCTGCTGTAGAGGCAACGCTAACGGGCGCAACGCCAATCGTAAAAGTTTCTGCCGACGAGGGTTCTGCCGACGAGGGTTCTGCCGACGAGGGGTCGGTTGACGAGGGTTCTGCTGACGAGGGGTCGGTTGACGAGGGTTCTGCTGACGAGGCTGCGGCCGAAGAGGCTGCGGTCAGCGAGAGCATGACAGCTGAGGTCTTGCCAGTGGCAGACGCCGAGCAGCCTTCGGCCGAACCGGCCGCTGAACCGGCTGCTGAGCCGGCCACATCTGCAAAGAGTTTTGGACTCAGCGGCAACCTAGGTGATTTTCAGGGCAGCACCCAGTTCGTTTATGGGGCTCCTGCGAACGTTTACGGGCATCCGCTGATTCAAGATGCACCAAAACGTCGTTTCGCAGGTGCAAGCATCGGTGTTTTGGCCCCCGTTGTGCTCGCTGTCGGCGCGCTGGTTGGCGGTGCCATTGGTGGTGCTGTTGCTTCAACTGCTCTCAACGCCAACAATCACAACTCTTCTAGCATCACCATCAACAACCCCGACACCGTGAGTTGGGCAACTGCGGCTGCCGCTAAAGCTGCCATCTCGGTTGTTACCATTTCGGTTACCGGTGGCGGCAGCAGTGGCATCGGCAGTGGTGTGATTTTGACCAAAGATGGCTACATTTTGACCAACACTCACGTGGTTACCCTCGAGGGCGCAACGACCACACCAAGCATTCAAGTGAAGTTTTCTGACGGCAAAATTGTTGACGGCCAGTTGGTGGGCACTGACCCAACTAACGACCTTGCCGTAATCAAAGTGACCGCAAGTGGTTTGCAGCCTGCAACTTTTGCCGATTCAACTCAAATCAATGTTGGTGATTCGGTTCTGGCAATTGGTGCGCCTCTGGGGCTTGACGCAACAGTCACCAAGGGCATTGTTTCGACTTTGAATCGCACCATCGACGAGGCTTCTTCGGCGCCTAACGCGGCTGCCTCGGGCGCGACGATTCACATGTCTGTGATTCAAACTGATGCTGCTATTAACCCGGGCAACTCGGGTGGCGCGCTGGTTGACTCAAACGGTGATGTCATCGGCATCAACGTGGCTATTGCTACGGCAAGCTCAAGCAGTTTGGGTGGTCAGGCGGGCAGCATCGGTGTTGGTTTTGCGATTCCGTCAAACACGGCCGAGCGAATTGCAAAAGAGATCATGTCAACCGGCAAAGCTTCACACGGTTTGCTTGGCGCCCAGATCTTTAACAACAGCAAATCAAACGTTGCTGATGCTTTTAGCAACGGAGCAAAAATTGATTCGCTAACCGCGGGTGGCCCGGGTGAAAAAGCTGGTCTTAAAAAAGGCGACGTTGTTATCAAGTTGAACGAAAGCAAAGTGACGACCGCCTCTGACCTAACGGCGTTGGTGCGCCAGCAGCCTGCTGGTGCGACGGTCTCGCTAACCGTTTTGCGCGGCAGTTCGACAATCACCATTACAGTTGTTCTCGGCAACGCTGACAGAAGCAAATAACTGATTTTCTTTTCAAAAGGTGAACATGTCTGATTTTGGTCGCGAAACAATCGGTGGTTCGGGCTCAACGGCTTTAGAAGAACGCCAGCTTCAAGAGCAGATTATTGAACCCGGCGATCATGAGCGCTATTCGCACTATGTGCGCAAAGAGAAGATTGTTGAATCAGCCGTTATGGGCACACCTGTGGTGGCGCTGTGCGGCAAGGTTTGGGTGCCGGGTCGCGACCCGCAAAAGTTTCCGGTTTGCCCCGCTTGCAAAGAAATCTATGAGGGCATTCGGCCTGAGCCGCCAGCTGACAACACCGGTGGCGACGCTTAAATAAATAGCGGATGCCCGCCCGGCGCGCTAGCTTAACACGGTTGCGATGCCCGCTTCGCCGCGGGTTAGTCGCAGGGCTTGCGCCGGCATGGCGCTGATTGCGAATGCGTGGTGGCTGCGAGCGTTTTGCGTGCCGGTGATGCCTACGAACTGTTCGTCGGGTGCGCCATTAACGATTAGGTCGACGATTAGGTTTCTGTCGGTTGAGTTCGGTTCGAGGTTTGTTCGCTCGGCGATCTCAAGTGAGGTTTGCGCGTGCACCAGTTCGGCTGTGGCGGTGCCGGTGCTGTCGTGGCGGCGCACTGCTGTTTTGCGACCGGCTAGGTTGGCTTTTTGCGCCGAAGTTTTTGCCACGTTGATCCACTCGCCGGTTGGGCTTTGGTGTGACACGAGTTTATAAACAAAACCGGCGGTTGGGGCGCCTGAGCCGGTGACCACCGAGGTGCCCACACCGTAGGCATCAACCGGCACTGCGGCTAGAGCGGCGATGGCATATTCGTCGAGGTCGTTGGTGACTGTGATGCGAGTGTTTTTTGCACCGAGTTCGTCTAGCAGGTTGCGCACTTTGGCCACTTCTATTGCTAGATCGCCAGAGTCAATGCGAACCGCACCAAGTTCGGTGCCGGCAACTTCGATTGCTTTGCAAACACCGTTTTCGATGTTGTAGGTGTCGACCAGCAGTGTGGTGGCAGTGCCGAAGGTTTCGATTTGCGCTCTAAATGCTGCTTCTTCGGTGTCGTGCACCAAGGTGAAGGCGTGAGCAGCTGTGCCCATGGTCGGAATGCCCCAGCTGCGACCGGCTTCAAGATTTGAGGTTGCGGCGAAGCCTGCGATGTAGGCTGCGCGCGCTGCAGCAACCGCTGCGATTTCGCTAACGCGTCGACTGCCCATTTCGGCTAGGCTGCGACCGGCAGCAACACTTTTCATGCGAGCTGCCGCACTTGCAACGGCGGTGTCAAAGTTGAGAACCGAAAGAACAACGGTTTCTAAGAGCACCGCTTCGGCGAAACTTGCCTCAACTGTTAGCACGGGGGAGTGCGCAAAATAAAGCTCGCCCTCTCGATAACCCGAGATGTTGCCTGAGAACCTGTAGTTTGCCAGCCAGTTCAAAGTTTCGGCATCAACAACTTTGTTGTCTGCCAAGAACGAAAGTTCATCCTCGTTGAATTTAAAATCTCGAATGCGTTCGAGCAGGCGACCGGTGCCCGCGAACACCCCATAACGGCGACCCGAGGGTAGCGACCTTGCGAAAACCTCAAACACGGCCTGTCGGTCGGCAACACCCGAATGGCGGGCGGCCTGCAGCATTGTGAGCTCATAACGGTCGGTTAGCAGCGCAGAAGATTTAAGCACGCATTTAGCCTAGCCCGAGCCGAGCCGCCACGCACGAGCAGGCCGTGGCCGGCACCCGCAAGTGCCCGAATAGACTTGAGTGGTGAACAATGCACCGATTGGCATCTTTGACTCAGGCGTGGGCGGCCTAACTGTGGCTCGCGCCATCATTGACCAGTTGCCAAACGAGTCGATCATTTATTTGGGCGACACAGCCAATTCGCCTTATGGGCCGCGCAGTATTCCTGAGGTGCGCGAGTTAGCGCTTGATGTGATGGATCGCCTAGTTGATGAGGGTGTAAAACTTTTGGTGATTGCCTGCAATTCGGCTTCAGCTGCGGTGTTGCGTGACGCCCGAGAGCGTTACACCGAAGCCCGGGGTATTCCGGTGGTCGAAGTGATTTTGCCGGCAGCTCGTCGAGCTGTGGCTGCCACCCGCAATCACAAAGTTGGTGTGATTGGCACCAGCGCAACCGTTGCTTCAAAGGCTTATGACGACGCTTTTGCCGCGACAGTTGACCTTGAGATCACCAGCCAAGCTTGCCCAGATTTTGTGAGTTTTGTTGAACGAGGCGAAACTTCAGGCCCTGCCCTGTTGGCTGCCGCCGAAACCTACCTTGCCCCGATTAAGGCTGCGGGTGTTGACACTTTGGTGCTCGGTTGCACCCACTACCCACTGCTCACTGGCGCCATCAGCTATGTCATGGGTGACTCTGTGACTTTGGTTTCTAGCGCCGAAGAAACTGCAAAAGATGTATATCGCACGCTTGTGGCGCACAACCTGCAGCGCACTGAAACAAGCGCACCTACCTACCGTTTTCAAGCCACCGGCAACGCCGCTGATTTTGAAAGACTCGCGCGCCGATTTTTGGGCCCAGAAGTTGGCACCGTAGAACACATTTAGCAAAAGCTTGTTGGCGCCGAAGATCGACAAATCGAGCCACCGCTTGAAAAGTTTTAAAGAAAAGAGCAAAAATGAACACCCGAATCGATGGCCGCAGCGCCGACGAACTTCGCCCGATCACTATTGAACGTGGATGGGCCACGCACGCCGAAGGCAGTGCACTGATCAGTTTCGGCAACACCAAGGTGCTTTGCACCGCGAGTTTCACCAATGGCGTGCCCCGCTGGAAAGTCGGCAAGGGGGAGGGCTGGGTGACCGCGGAGTATTCAATGCTGCCGCGCGCTACCCACACGCGAAATGACCGCGAGTCGGTTAAGGGCAAAATTGGTGGCCGCACCCACGAGATTTCGCGTTTGATCGGTCGCTCGCTGCGGGCAGCTGTCGACGTTCGTGCCCTTGGCGAGAACACCATTGTGATTGACTGTGATGTTTTGCAAGCGGATGGCGGCACACGCACCGCAGCTATCACTGGCGCCTACCTAGCTTTGGCTGATGCCATTGAGTGGGGCCGTTCACAAAAGTTCATCGGTCAAAAAGCCAAGCCAATCGTTGACAGCGTGGCAGCAATTTCGGTTGGCATCATCGATGGCGTGCCGATGCTCGATTTGGCTTATACCGAAGACGTTCGGGCTGAAACCGACATGAACGTTGTGGTTACCGGTTCGGGCAAATTTGTTGAGGTTCAGGGCACGGCTGAAGGCCAAGCTTTTGACCGCGATGAGCTCAACCTGCTGCTCGATCTAGCGCTAAAGGGCACCAGCGAACTCAGCAAAATTCAGGCGGCTGCGCTCGCCGAAATCGCGGGTTAGTTCGAGCCACTGATGAAGATTGTTCTTGCAACGCACAACGCTCATAAGGTTGTTGAGCTGGCCGCCATTCTTGGCGCGCTGGTGCCCGGTCTTGAGCTGGTCGGCTATGACGGCCCTGAGCCGGTTGAAGATGGCATCACTTATGCCGAGAATGCGCTGATTAAGGCTCGGGCGGCTCACGCCCACACCGGCTTGCCGTCGATTGCCGACGACTCGGGCATCGCGGTTGAGGTTCTTGGCGGCTCGCCTGGCATTTTTTCGGCACGCTGGTCTGGCACGCGAGACGCAGTTGCTAACCGTCGGTTGCTGCTTGAGCAACTTAAAGATGTCAAGTCTGAGCACCGAGCTGCAGCGTTTGTTTGCACCATTGCTCTGGTTGGGCTTGAGGGTGACGATGAGATCACTTTTACGGGCATTTGGCCTGGCTCGGTTGGGCTCGAAGAGCGCGGCGAGGCTGGGTTTGGCTATGACCCGGTGTTTGTTCCTGAAGGCTTTGAGGTTTCGGCTGCCGAGCTTGAACCTGAGGTTAAAAATTCGATGAGCCACCGCACGCTCGCGATTGAGCAGCTGGCAAGTTTTTTGAACCAGGCATAACCTTCGCCGATCAACAAAAATGGGCTCCCACGCACAGGTGGGAGCCCATTTTTTTCTAAGCGCTTAGCGTCGCTCGCGACGTTCTTTGATGATTTCGATGATGATTGGCACCGACGATAGAACTACGAAACCTAAGGTGAACCATTCAACGTGGTCTGCGACGAACGGAAAGTTGCCTAAGAAGTAGCCCAGCAGGGTTACGCCGGTGCCCCAACCGACCACGCCAACTATGTTGTATCGCACGAATTTGCGCCAAGGCATTTCGCCGATGCCAGCGGCTACGGGCACGAAGGTGCGCATCACTGGCACAAAGTGGCCCAAGATTACGGCGCGCGAGCCGTAACGTTCAAAGAACGAGTTGGTGCGTGAAACGTTTTTTTGGCTAAAGAGTTTTGAGTCTGGCTTGTTGAATACGGCTGGGCCTAGACGGCGCCCGATCCAGTAGCCTGTCTGGTCACCGGCAAACGCGGCGAGCGAAATGCAGATGCAAGCCAACCAGATTGGAACCGGAATAAACCCACCGGCGATTGCTAAACCGACCGGAAAAAGCAGCGAGTCGCCGGGCAAGAAAAAGCCGACCAGCAACCCGGTTTCGGTGAAGATGGCGGCACAAACCACCACCAGGGCAAAACCGCCGAGCGCTTGAAGGTGGGCAGGGTCTAGTTGTGATATTCCAAACATGCGCCCCTAGCAGGAATCGAACCTGCGCACCCGCCTTCGGAGGGCGGCGCTCTATCCCCTGAGCTATAGGGGCAAAGGGTCTCTATCAGAGTAACTTATCGCACGCCTTCGGTATGATTTAAAGGCATTGTGCACAGCATGAAAGCGCCCTTTCGACACTTTTTTATTTTGATGTTGGCGCTAAATCGAATCAGACAGGCAAGACTTTGACCCCAGCAGACCTTTCGGCCGCGCTTTTAGAACTGCTCGCAAAATTGCAGGCAACTGGCGCTCTGAGCGACGCCGCGCTGCCGAACGAAATTGCGATTGAGCGACCAAAGAACCGCGACCACGGTGACTGGGCAACCAACGTCGCCATGAAACTTTCGGGCAGTTTTGGCATGAATCCTCGTGCTTTCGCCGAGTTGCTGGCGCCTGAGATTAGCGCACTGGCCGGTGTCGAAAAAGTTGATATTGCTGGCCCGGGTTTTATTAACATCACCTTGAGTGCGGCGGCTGCTGGTGAGTTGGCTAAAAACATTGTTAACGCGGGCAAAGCTTATGGTTTAGGCAAAGATTTGGCCGGGCTAAAAATGAACCTTGAGTTTGTTTCGGCGAACCCAACCGGCCCGATTCACCTCGGTGGTGCGCGTTGGGCTGCCGTTGGCGATTCGCTGGCACGCATTTTTGAGGCGCAGGGAGCAACGGTCACTCGCGAGTATTACTTCAACGACCACGGCGCGCAGATTGACCGGTTTGCGAAGTCGCTGCTGGCTAGTGCGCTCGGCGAGCCGACTCCCGAAGACGGCTACGGTGGCGAATACATTCACGAAATCGCCAAGCGCGTTCTTGACGAAACCGCTGTCGAAGTTTTGAAACTGCCTCGTGACGAAGCCCAAGAGTTCTTTAGAGCTAACGGAGTCGAGCTAATGTTCCAAGAAATTCGCGAAGAACTTCACGACTTTGGTGTTGACTTTGATGTTTATTTTCACGAGAACTCGCTCTATGAGAGCAATGCGGTTGAGCGCGCCATTGAGCGTTTGCGTGGCTTGGGTCACATTTTTGAAGCGGATGGCGCCACCTGGCTTCGGTCATCCACTTTTGGCGATGACCGCGATCGCGTTGTCATTAAGAGTGACGGCGAAGCCGCCTACATCGCGGGCGATTTGGCTTATTACCTTGATAAGCGTGAGCGCGGTTTTGACCGCTGCATCTACATGTTGGGCGCTGACCACCACGGTTATGTTCCGCGCATGATGGCGCTCTGCGCAGCTTATGGCGATGAGCCGGGTGTGAATCTTGAGATTTTGATTGGTCAGATGGTGAACTTGGTGCGCGATGGTGAGCCGATGCGCATGTCGAAGCGTGCCGGCACCGTGGTGACCATGCAAGACCTTGTTGACGCTGTGGGCAACGATGCTGCCCGATATGCGTTGACTCGTTCATCGATCAACTCGAGCATCGACATTGACCTTGAGCAGCTCTCTAAAAAGAGCAACGACAACCCGGTGTTTTATGTTCAATATGCTCACGCTCGCACCGTGCAGGTAGCCAACAACGCGGCTAGCCTCGGCGTTGACCTGAGCGAGTTCGAACCGGCTCTGCTTGACCACCCGAGTGAGGGTGAGCTGCTGGCTAAGTTGAACGACCTGCCACGTGTGGTTGCTCAGGCTGCTGAGTTTCGCGAGCCGCACCGTGTTGCCCGCTATCTCGAAGAGGTTGCTGGCGCTTATCACCGCTGGTATGACAACTGCCGTGTCACACCGCTTTCAGGCGCCGAGCCAGAAACCGTTCACCGCACGAGGCTTTGGCTCAATAACGCAGCCGGTCAGGTTCTAAACAATGGTTTGAGCATGCTTGGCGTTAGCGCCCCGGAGCGCATGTAATGGCGAAGACGAAGCCGAACCCGTTGGCACCCGAGTGGCTTGACGTGCCCGATGACGTTAATGCAATCAACGGCAAGATTTGGCCTGGCAACGTTTCACGAAGCGCCACGGGCGAGCTCACCGTTGCTGGCGTTACGGTCGGCGACTTGGCCGCGCAGTTTGGCACACCACTTTATGTTCTTGACGAAGACGATTTTCGAGCCCGTGCCGTTGGCGTTCGCAGTGCCCTCGAGTCGGCTGCTAAATCAATCGGCACCGAGGCCAAAGTTTATTATGCTGGCAAAGCATTTTTAACCACCGAAATTGCCTCGTGGATTCACGAACTTGGCCTAAACCTAGATGTTGCCAGCGGTGGCGAACTTGCCGTTGCCTTGGCGGCTGGCGTGCCGGGCGAACGCATCGGTTTGCACGGCAACAATAAGAGTCTTTTTGAGATCGGTCGCGCAGTTTCGGCTAACGTTGGCGCGATTGTGATCGACAGCGAAATCGAAATCGAGCGCATCGCTTCGGCAGCTGGTGCTCAAGACAAGGTGCAGGGCGTTCGCCTGCGCGTCAATAGTGGCGTGCACGCATACACGCACGAGTTTTTGGCTACCGCTCGCGAAGACCAAAAATTTGGTGTTGCAATCAACGATGTGCCTGCGCTTGTTGCCAAAATTCGTTCGCACCGCCACCTAAAGTTTTTGGGCATTCACAGCCACATCGGCTCACAGATTTTTGCATTGGATGGCTTTGTTGAAGCGGCCAAACGACTGGTCGAATTGCACACCGAGCTGCTTGCCGGTGGCGACGTGCCCGAGCTAAACCTCGGTGGCGGTTTTGGCATCAACTACAAGGCAGCCGACGACGCGCCAAGCCTTAACACTTTTGCAGCTCACATCGCGGTGGCAGTTAAGCGTGAGTGTGATGCCCGCGGCATTGTGGTGCCAAAGCTAGCATTCGAGCCAGGTCGCGTTATAGCCGGCCCAAGCAGCTTCACGCTTTATAACGTTGGCACCATCAAAGAGGTTGTTGTTACCGACGGCGCTGAGCCTGCGGTGCGCAAATATGTTTCGGTCGACGGTGGCATGAGTGACAACGCCCGCCCGGCGCTTTATGAAGCCGATTATGCGGCTAGTTTGGCTTCTCGAAACAGTGCAGCCGAGCCGGCTTTAGCTCGAGTGGTAGGCAAGCACTGTGAAAGCGGCGACATCGTGGTGCGCTCAGAATATTTGCCGGCCGACATTGCCAGCGGCGATCTTTTGGCAGTGCCCGCAACTGGTGCGTATTGTTATTCATTGTCTAGCAACTACAACATGCTCACTCGACCACCGGTGGTGGCGGTGCGTGCGGGTGTTGCTCGTCTAGTGGTGCGAGGCGAAACTGAGGCTGACCTCTTTGCCCGCGACGTGTTTTATCAAGAGCTGCAACAAAAGAACAGAATGTGATTAGTGAAATCGTGAACGAATATCGTCCGTTGCGAATCGCCCTGCTAGGTGCAGGTTCGGTGGGTTCACAGGTTGCCCGCCTGTTGCTCGAAAACAGCGCCGAGCTTAGCGCTCGCGTTGGTGCAAACCTTGAACTTATCGGCATCGCGGTGCGCAACCTTGATGCCCCTCGTGAACCGGGTGTGCCGGCAGAGTTGCTCACCACCGACGCCGAGTCGCTCATTTTGAGCGCCGATATCGTAGTTGAGGTTATGGGTGGCATCGAGCCTGCCCGCACCTACATTCTTCAGGCGCTCAACTCGGGCTCAGACGTGGTCACCGCCAACAAGGCGCTGCTGGCAACTCACGGCACCGAGCTTTTTGACACCGCCGAACAGGTTGGTGCTCAGCTTTATTTCGAAGCAGCGGTTGCCGGTGCGATTCCTATCATTCGCCCGCTGCGCGAGTCGCTCGCGGGCGACCGCGTCAAGCGCATTATGGGCATCGTCAACGGCACCACCAACTACATTCTTGACCGCATGTATACCACCGGTGCCGACTTTGCCGAGGCGCTCGCCGAAGCGCAGCAGCTTGGCTATGCCGAGGCTGACCCTACCGCCGATGTTGAGGCCTACGACGCCGCTCAAAAAGCTGCGATTCTGGCTTCGCTGGCGTTTCACACCGAGGTGCCGCTTTCACAGGTTTATCGTGAAGGCATCACTAAGGTCAACAAAGCCCAGATCGACGCCGCCAAGCGCGATGGTTATGTGATTAAACTTCTTGCAATCTGTGAGCGCATCGACGCCGACGAAGCCGGTCAACAAGGCATCTCGGTTCGCGTTTATCCGGCTTTGATCCCAATCGATCATCCGCTCGGTTCGGTTCGTGGCGCGTTCAACGCCGTTTATGTCGAGGCAGAAGCCGCCGGCCAGTTAATGTTCTATGGCGCAGGCGCCGGTGGTGTTCAAACCGCTTCGGCAGTTTTGGGCGACCTGGTTTCTGCCGCTAAGCGCCACGTTGCGGGCGGCCCAGGTTTGGCCGATTCGGTGCACGCCAACCTCGAAACCCTGCCGATTGAGCGCGTCTATATGAGCTATCAAATCACTTTAGAAGTGACCGACAAGCCGGGTGTTCTTGCTCAAATCGCAAGCATTTTTGCCGAACACGGTGTTTCAATTGAAACCGTTGAACAATCTGTCGCTCAAAGCGGCGGTCAGCTCAGCAAAACCGCTACCCTCGAGGTAGGAACCCACGAAGCTTTGGGCGCATCGCTCAATGCCGTGGTTGACGCTCTTGCTGCGAGTGACGCAGTCGAAGCAATTTCTTCAGTAATCAGAGTAGAAGGAGTCTAATGGCTCACCAATGGCGCGGTGTTATTCGCGAATATTTCGACCGTCTAGACGTCACCAAAGACACACCGATCATCACTTTGGGTGAGGGTGGCACTCCTTTGGTTGAGGCTCCTGCTCTTGCCAAGCTCGTTGGCGCCGACCGCGTGCTGCTTAAGGTTGAAGGCATGAACCCAACCGGTTCATTCAAAGACCGTGGCATGACCATGGCGGTTTCAAAGGCAGTCGGTCACGGTGCCAAAGCTGTCATCTGTGCTTCAACCGGCAACACTTCGGCTTCGGCAGCAGCCTATGCTGCGGCGGCCGGCATCAAGTCGGTTGTGCTGATTCCTGAGGGCAAGATTGCTCTTGGCAAGTTGAGCCAGGCTGTTGCGCACAACGCACAAATCATGCAGGTTCAGGGCAACTTCGACGACTGCCTAATCTTGGCTCGCGACCTTGCCGAGAACTACGCCGTTCACTTGGTCAACTCGGTCAACCCTGACCGCATCGAAGGTCAAAAGACCGGCGCATTTGAGGTTGTTGAGGCTCTTGGTTTTGCTCCAGACCTGCACGTTTTGCCGGTAGGCAACGCCGGCAACTATTCGGCCTACTTCAAGGGTTACCTCGAAGACCTAAACGCTGGCACCATCAAGAAGGTTCCACAGATGTGGGGTTATCAGGCTGAAGGTTCAGCGCCGTTCACCGTGGGTCACCCGGTGGCTAACCCCGAGACCATCGCAACCGCGATTCGCATCGGCAACCCTGCTTCGTGGGATCTAGCCCTTAGTGCTCGCGACTGCTCAGAGGGTCGCTTCGGCGCGGTCAGCGATGCCGAAATTCTGTGGATGCACCGCTTCTTGTCACAGCAGGTTGGCGTGTTCGTTGAACCTTCATCGGCCACTGGCGCAGCTGGTCTCTATAAAGCTTCAAAGGCTGGCGAAGTGCCTGCCGGTTCAACCATCGTTGTGACCGTTACCGGTCACGGTCTAAAAGATGCTCTTTGGGCTCTGAAAGACGAAAACGGCAACGACATTGAGCCTCAGAGCGTTTCAAAGAACGCGGCTGAAGTTGCAGAGCGTTTGGGATTGGCCTAAACCTCGATGGCTTCAGAACACCCTGCACACCTTGCCTCTGCCATCGATAGCTTGAACACCCCGCTGATCGGTCGCAAGGTAACCGTTAAGGTGCCTGCAACCTCAGCCAACCTCGGCCCTGGTTTTGACACCCTCGGCATGGCGCTGTCTTATTATGACGAGCTAGAAGTTTCTGCCCTAGAGGGCGAAGGCGCTTTCGTAGACGTCAACGGTGAAGGTGCCGGCGAGGTTGCAACCGACGCCGAAAACCTAGTGGTCAAATCGATAGCGTTCACATTCGCAAAGTTTGGCCAAAAGTTGCCGCGCCTTCACCTCAAGGCTCACAACATCATTCCTCACGGCCGTGGCATGGGTTCATCGGGTGCGGCAGTGGTTTCAGGCATTGTCGCGGCTAAAGGTTTGCTTCAGGGCATTGTTGAAATCAGTGACAACCAGCTGCTAGACATTGCCACCGAAATCGAAGGTCACCCCGACAACGTGGCGCCGGCGCTTTTTGGCGGGCTAACCATCGCCTGGCACGACCAAACCGGCCCTCGTCACAAAAAACTTTTTGTACACCGCGGTGTAGCACCTTTGGTGTTGGTGCCGAGCTTCAAAATGTCAACGGCTTTGGCGCGTTCGCTTCAGCCAGATTCAGTGCCGCACGACGATGCCGTATTCAACGTGTCACGTTCTGCGCTGCTAATTGCAGCTTTGACGCAAAGCCCAGAACTTTTGATCGATGCAACCGAAGACCGTTTGCACCAAAACTATCGAGCCGCAGCAATGCCCGAAACCGATGCGCTGATTCAGTTGCTTCGCCAAAACGGCCTCGCAGCAGTGGTTTCTGGTGCTGGCCCATCGGTGCTTGTGTTGGCAAACGGCCCTGCCGAACGTGCCGACGCAGTGAAACTTGTTGGTGAACACTACCCAAACTGGATGCCGCTACTTTTGGCAGTCGACTTCAAAGGTGCTACTGTAGTAATGCACCAAGGTTCCGACGCCACAATTTAGCGTCGAGGTATTCAGTTCGGTGTAATTCCCTACGAAACAGTGTCTGATAATCGACCGGGGCAAAAACAGACCTGGTCAACCAAAAGTCACAGTATTCGTGATTACCAGCAAACACTTTCAAAACAACTTTGCTGATAGCTAAGAAAGAGCAAACCCATAATGGATGAAATCCAAAACGAAACTCCAGCGCCAAAGCGCCGTCGAGTTACCGCTTCAGCTGCAGCAGCGGCAAGCGCCGAATCAACTTCAACACCATCAGCCGACACCGGTGCGGGCGAGGCCCCAAAGCGCCGCACCCGCGCAGCAGCACCAAAAGCAGCTGCAGCAAGCTCGAGCGAGGGCGCTGCCAGCAGCTCAACTGATGCTGCCAGCACCCCAACCGGCGAATCAGCCGGCAAATCAGCCGGAAGATCGACCGGCAGATCCAGCTCGCGCAATGCAGACGCTGGCAGTTCAAGCAATGGCAGCGCCGACGCTGGCAACACGGGTTCAGGCGAAGCCACTGGTGGCAGCAACTCAAACCAATCAGCTAACGGCGAAGGTTCGTCTAACGGCGAGGGCCGTCGCGAGGGCGAAGGCGGCAACAACAATAACCGCAACCGCAACCGAAACCGCAACCGCGGCAACAACGGTGGCAACCGAAACGCCGAGGGTGGCGAAAGCCAAAACTCAGCCGGTAGCGGTGAAGGTGGCGAAAACGAAACTCGTCAAAACGGTGAAGGTCGCAACAGCGAGCGTCAAAACGGTGAAGGTCGTCAAAACGGTGAAGGTCGTCAAAACGGCGACCGTTCTGGTGGCGACCGCCAAAACAATTCGGGCGAGGGGCGCAACCGCGACTACGACGACGACCGTCGTGGCGGCCGCAACCGCAACCGCAACCGCAACCGCAATGACCGATTCCGCGACCGCAACGGCCGCAGTGGCCAGAACGACCGCGATGAGATTGAGCCTGAGCTAAGCCCAGACGATGTTGTTGTGCCAGTTGCCGGTATTCTCGACGTGCTAGAAAATTACGCTTTCGTTCGCACCAGCGGTTATCTGCCAGGCCCGAACGACGTTTATGTTTCACTCGGTCAGGTCAAAAAATACAACCTGCGCAAGGGTGACGCCGTTGTTGGTGCCATTCGTGCACCTCGCGAAGGCGACAACCAGGGCCGCCAAAAGTTCAACGCGCTCGTTCGCGTCGACTCGGTGAACGGCCTAACTCTTGAGCAGGCAGGCACTCGCGTCGAGTTCGGCAAGCTCACCCCGCTTTACCCGCAGAATCGTTTGCGTCTCGAAACTGAGCCAAACAAGCTAGCCACACGAATCATCGACCTAGTCGCCCCGATTGGCAAAGGCCAGCGCGGCCTCATCGTTTCGCCTCCAAAGGCGGGCAAGACTTTGGTGCTTCAGGCAATCGCAAACTCAATCGCCGTGAACAACCCAGAGGTTCACCTCATGGTTGTTTTGGTTGACGAGCGCCCAGAAGAAGTTACCGACATGCAGCGCACCGTCAAGGGTGAAGTTATTGCTTCGACCTTCGACCGCCCAGCCGAAGACCACACCACCGTCGCTGAGCTGGCCATTGAGCGCGCCAAGCGTTTGGTTGAGCTTGGTCACGACGTTGTTGTGCTGCTCGACTCGATCACTCGTTTGGGTCGTGCCTACAACCTCAGCGCACCAGCCTCAGGTCGCATTCTTTCGGGCGGTGTTGACTCGTCAGCGCTCTACCCACCGAAGCGTTTCTTTGGTGCAGCCCGCAACATCGAAGATGGCGGTTCGCTAACCATCTTGGCCACCGCTTTGGTTGAGACCGGTTCGAAGATGGATGAAGTTATCTTCGAAGAGTTCAAAGGCACCGGCAACATGGAGCTTCGCTTGTCACGCAACCTTGCCGACAAGCGAATCTTTCCGGCCGTTGACGTTAACGCTTCGGGCACCCGCCGCGAAGAGATGCTCATGGGCGCCGACGAGACCAAGATCATCTGGAAACTTCGCCGCGCACTTGCCGGTCTTGAACAGCAGCAGGCTCTAGAGCTTGTTTTGGCTCGACTCAAAGAGACCAAGAGCAACGTTGAGTTCTTGATGCAGGTTCAAAAATCAATGCCAGTGCCTAACGGCTCAGACGGCGAGTAATTAATTGCTCGAATCAGTTCAACCGCTACTAGTTGAGCACCAAGAGCTTCAGACCCAGCTGTCTGACTCAGCGGTGCACACTAATCCTGCTTTGGCTAAAAAGCTGAACCGCCGCTATGCCGAAGTTAGCGCCATCGTGGCCGCCTACAACATGGTCAATCAACTCAACGATGACCTTGCAGCAGCCAAAGAGCTGGCCAAAGAAGACGACATGTTCGCCGAAGAGATTCCAGCAATCGAAGAAAAACTTCAGACTGCTAACGAAAAACTTCGTCGCCTGTTGATTCCGCGCGACCCTGATGACGGCCGTGATGTGATCATGGAGATCAAGGCTGGCGAAGGTGGTGCCGAATCGGCACTGTTCGCCGCTGATCTGCTTCGCATGTACATTCAATATGCGAACAGCAAGGGTTGGAAAACCGAGATTCTCGACAAAAACGAGTCAGATCTGGGTGGTTACAAAGATGTTCAGATCGCAATCAAATCGAACGCCACCGACCCTTCACAGGGCGTCTGGGCTCACCTCAAATATGAGGGCGGTGTGCACCGCGTTCAGCGTGTGCCAGTGACCGAAACTCAAGGCCGCATTCACACTTCGGCTGCTGGCGTTTTGGTGTTTCCAGAGGTTGACGAGCCCGAAGAAGTTGAAATCGCACAAAACGATATTCGCGTCGACGTGTTTCGCTCATCTGGCCCTGGTGGCCAGTCGGTTAACACCACCGACTCTGCAGTTCGCCTAACTCACTTGCCAACCGGCATCGTGGTTTCGATGCAGAACGAAAAGTCACAGCTGCAAAACCGTGAGGCTGCAATGCGCGTGCTTCGCGCCCGCATCTTGGCTGCTCAGCAAGAGGCTCTCGAAGCCGAACAGAGCGCAGCTCGCAAGTCGCAGGTTCGCAGCGTAGACCGTTCAGAGCGCATTCGCACCTACAATTTTCCTGAGAACCGCATCGCCGACCACCGCACCGGTTATAAGTCATATAACCTCGATCAGGTCATGGATGGCGCCCTCGAACCAGTTGTTCAATCGGCAATTCAAACTGACGAAGAAGCCCGCCTAGCCGCGCTAAGCAACAAAGAATAGGTTTGGGGCAGCAGCCGATGGCCGCAACTCTTGAGCTTCTTTTGCAAACCGCGATGCAGCGCTTCGACACCGCCGGCATCGAGCAGGCACCGGCTGACGCCGAGCTTTTGTTGGCGCACGTTTTAGGCTGCAGCCGCGGCGAACTCGTTGCCAAAGTTTTCATGGGCGAGTCGATCGACGACCAAACCGCAGGCGCGTTCGAAGCATTGGTTTTGCGTCGCGAAAAGCGTGAACCGCTTCAGCACATCACCGGCAAAGCCTATTTTCGCAATCTTGAACTTGCCGTTGGCAGGGGAGTGTTTGTGCCACGCCCTGAAACCGAGATGGTTGCCGGTTTGGGCATCGACGCACTACGCGCCGTGGTTACTCCCGACTCACCAAATGGCCCAATAGCCGTCGACCTTGGCACCGGCAGCGGCGCTATCGCACTCAGCTTGGCCACCGAAGTGCCGCACGCTACAGTTTTCGCCGTCGAAAAATCTGACGAAGCGCTGCCTTTCACCCGCCGCAATTTCGAAGCCTATGGTTTGGGTGCGCAGCTCATCCGCGGTGATTTAACCGACGCTTTTCAAGAGCTCAACGGCAAAGTTTCGGTTGTGGTTTCAAACCCGCCCTACATACCAAACCAGATGATACCCCGCGACATTGAGGTGCGACTTTTTGACCCCGAACTCGCACTTTATGGCGGTGACGACGGCATGCAGGTTATGCGTGCGGTGAGCTCAACGGCGCTGCGCCTTTTGGTGCCGGGCGGCACACTCGTCGTTGAACATGCCGACAGCCAATCGGCTCAGGTTTGTGAACTGCTCGAAAACGACTCATGGCGTCAAGTGCGCGCTCACCGCGATTTGACGGGTCGCGATCGCGCGGTCACCGCAATTCGCCCCTAGAAAAGTAAACTTAGCCTGCACGCTTTTTTATGGTGCGTTATCAAAACCCGCGAGAGAGGTTGGTGCCTGTGTCTAACGTCTTTGACTGTTCAGTCGACACCGACCTGCTAACTGGAATGCGTCTGGCTAAAATCGCAATCGCACGCTCTCAGCTGGTTGTTTTGCCCACCGACACGGTTTATGGCGTGGCTGCCGATGCTTTTTCACCCGCAGGTGTCGAGGCGCTGCTAGCAGCCAAAGGTCGAGGCCCGCAGTCGCCGCCACCGGTGCTAATTGCCAACCAGGCGGCGATGAATGCTTTGGCCACCGACATTCATGCGATCGCCTTTGAACTCGCCGAAGCTTTCTGGCCCGGCGCGCTCACCATGATTTTTAAGTCGCAACCGTCACTGGCCTGGAACCTCGGCGAAACTCGGGGCACCGTTGCGCTGCGAATTCCTGACCACAAAATAGCTCTGGCGCTGTTGCAAGAGACTGGCCCGCTGGCCGTTTCGAGCGCCAACCTCACCGGTCAGCCGGCTGCCACAACAGCTGCCGCCGCGCAAGCCTATTTGGGCAAGTCGGTCGAGGTTTATCTTGATGCTGGGGTTAGCCCCAAGGGTGAATCGTCGACAATTCTCGACCTCACCGGTCTTTCGGGGCAACCGGAAGGCAAGATTCGCGTGGTTCGAGCCGGTGCGCTCTCGGTCGAAAAGATTCGTCGCGTAGCCGGTGACCTACTTGAGGTTGATTTGCCGAACGATAGCGTGGCTCAGCAAGAGGGCGACAACTAGTGCGCGCCTATTTTCTGATTGCGCTGATTGCCACCGTCACAACTTTTGCGGCTACCTGGTTTGTGTTGCGCATGGCTCACCGATACAAGATTTATCCGGCGATTCGCGCTCGCGACGCCCACAGTCGCCCCACCCCGCGGCTTGGCGGCATTGCAATGCTTCTGGGTTTTGTGGCTGCGTTGGGTGTGGCTGCTCTGGTGAGCAAATTTCACTCGGTTTTTGTTGACCCGAACCAGATTTGGGCCATCATTGGTGCGGCAACCATCATCACTGCCGTGGGTTTTCTTGACGACCTGATTGACCTCGACTGGACACTCAAACTTGCAGGTCAGTTTTTAGCTGCGGGGCTTTTAGCTTGGCAAGGTGTGCAGATTGTTTCGCTGCCTATTGGCGGCCTGTCGATTGGCAGCCTGGGCATGTCTTTGGTGGTGACGGTGTTCTTGACCGTGCTGGTCATGAACGCTGTGAACTTTATCGACGGTCTCGACGGCCTGGTCGCTGGCGTTGTGCTGATTGGAACTTTGGTTTTCTTTGCTTATAGCTACCTGTTTGCTCAGCAGAACTCGCCAAATAACTATTTCAACCTGGCTTCGCTGCTTTCAGCCATCATTATCGGCGTTTGCCTCGGGTTTTTGCCGTTCAATTGGCGCCCTGCCAAAATTTTCATGGGTGACAGTGGGGCGCTGCTGCTGGGGCTTCTAATGTCAACCTCAGCGCTCACAGTAACCGGTCAGGTTGACCCTACGGTTACCACACGAAGCACTTTGGTGCCGGCTTTTATTCCGTTAGTTTTGCCGTTGGTGATTTTGGTTTTGCCACTGCTTGACTTCACACTTGCGGTGTTGCGCCGCTTGCGTGCAGGCAAGTCACCGTTTTCGGCCGACCGTCAACACATTCACCACCGTTTGCAAGATTTTGGCCACAGCCACCTCGGCTCGGTGCTGGTGTTTTATGTTTGGACAGCCCTTATTTCGGTCAGCTGCCTTCTGTTTTTCTTCATTCCACCTTGGGCAGTTGCCATTGTGAGCGCGCTTGGGCTGGTTGCCGCACTGATTTTCACCGCGTGGCCGGTTTTAAAAACGTTTGGCCCTTTTGCACGTTTCGAGCAACGAATTCAAAAACTCAAGGCAGGTTCAAATGGCTAGCGCTAACCCTTATCTTTCGGCACTTTTCGGTCGCGTTCTGCGGCTAACATCTCTCACCACCTTGGGCATTGCGGTCATCGGTGGGGTGGCCGGTTGGTTTGTCAAAGGGGCGGATGGCGTCTTGAGCGCCGCAATCGGTGCCGCCATGGCTCTAGTTTTTGGGGCCCTGACGGTTCTCAGCGTTTGGATCGGTGGACGCTATTCGCTCGGTGTGTTTTTTGGCGCGGTGATGGGTGGCTGGATTCTAAAGTTGGTGATTTTCTTGGGGCTCACCTTTGCGCTCAAAAATGCTTACTTTCTGGCCCGGCCGGTGTTCTTTTTCACCGTGGTTGCGGCCATTTTGAGCACACTCGTGGTCGATGCTCTGGTCGCTATGAAGGCGCGCATCCCTGCTGTTGGTGAATAGCTAAAAAACTTCTGTTTCACGAGGCAAAAAGGCTGATTTAACCTATTGTCTTGATGCTAGACTTTGTTGAAGTTGTGCTGATGATTTCTTTCACGGGCAACTACCCTTAAATCGCCGCAAGGCTAACCTCAACTTGCCACGACACAGGAGCACAAGCTGTTCACTCAAGCACTGAATCTGCTAACCGAAGCGACCACTCAAAGTGGCGGCGGCTTCGAAGCTCCAACGATTAACGAATTTTTTCCGGCGCCGATCTTCTTTGAAGGCACCAACTTTGAGATCAACCGAATCATGCTGATTCGTTTCTTGATCACCGCGGCCATCATTTTGTTCTTCACTCTTTGGGCAGCTCGCGCTCAAAAGGCAACCAAGGCTGGCCAGTTGGTGCCGAGCAAGTTTCAGCTAATCGGTGAAATCGCACTGAACTTTGTTCGCAAGAGCATCGCCCACGAGCAGCTTGGAGAAAAAGAGGGCGACCGTTTCTTGCCACTGCTAACCACAATCTTCTTCGTGGTTGTTGGCATGAACTTCACCGGTATTATTCCGCTGCTAAACATTGCTGGCACATCGGTTATCGGTTTGCCTCTAGTGCTTGCGCTCGTTGCCTACTTCACCTTCATCTATGCGGGTGTCAAGAAGCACGGTGGTCACTTCTTCACCTCAGCTCTGTTCCCAGCAGGTGTTCCAAAGCTTTTCTACATTTTGGTCACCCCAATCGAGTTCTTGTCGACGTTTATTCTTCGCCCGGTTACTCTGGCCTTGCGTTTGATGATGAACATGATCGCGGGTCACTTGTTGCTCGTGCTGTGCTTCTCGGCAACCTCATTCTTCTTGTTTGAAAACCAGAGCCTGGTTGCACTATTCGGTGCGGGCACATTTGCTTTCGGCTTTGTTTTCACACTGTTCGAAATCTTGGTCGCATTCTTGCAGGCCTACGTTTTTACTCTTCTGACAACTGTCTACATTCAGTTGGCATTGGCAGACGAGCACTAAAAAAATCAGAGCTGGCAACCGCCAGTTCTAAACCACAGAAGGGAACCACACCGTGGACATCATCAACATCGCAGCAGGCGTTACCGGCAACCTTGGCGTAATTGGCTACGGCCTCGCAGCAATCGGCCCAGGCGTTGGCGTAGGTCTAGTTGTTTCAAAGACCATCGAGTCAATCGCTCGCCAGCCAGAACTAGCAGCTCGTCTGCAGGTAACCATGTGGCTTGGTATCGCATTCACCGAAGCACTTGCGCTTATCGGTCTTGCAACCCCATTCATCTTCGCAGCCTAGTTTTAACTCCTAAAGAAAGCACACCATGCTAAGCACAATCCTTGTTGCTGCAGCAGAGGCACCGGCAGAAAACCCGTTGTTGCCTAAGCTGCCAGACATCCTGTGGTCATCGGTGGTTTTTGCTATTCTGTTGGTTTTCTTCTGGGTCAAGGTTCTGCCTAACCTAAAGAAAAGCTTAGATGCACGCACTGAAGCCATCGAAGGTCGCCTAGAGGCTGCCGAGCAGGCTCAGGCTGCTGCTGCTGCTAAAACCGCCAACATCGAAGTTGAGCAAGCCTCGGCCCGCGCCGAAGCTGCTGCAATTCGTGAGGCCGCTCGTGCCGACGGCGCGGCAATTCTTTCAGAAATGAAAGAACAAGCTGCTGCTGAATCAGCGCGTCTAGTAGCAACCGCAAAAGCTCAGATCGAGGCAGAGCGTCAAGCCGCTCTAGTTTCACTTCGCGCCGAGGTTGGCTCTCTAGCCATCGACCTGGCATCAAGCGTTGTGGGCACCAGCCTTCAGAACGACAAAATCGCTGCCGGCGTGGTCGACCAGTTCTTGGCCGACCTAGAGGCGAGCGACAAGGCAGGCAAGAACAACTAATGGCAAGTTCAACCAGGCAAGCAATCGCCGCGGGCAAAGAGGCAATCGCGCCACTTTTGGCTAAGGCTGACCTCAACTTTGCTGCCGAACTGTTTGCAATCGCCGAGGCGATTTCAAGTTCAGTTCAGCTTCGCAACATTCTCTCGGACCCTTCTGCCGAGAATGCTGCCAAGCAGGGCGCACTGACCGCTGTATTTGGCAAAACTGCCAGCAAAACAGCTGTTGAGTTTGTTACCAGCCTGGTTGCACTTCGTTGGTCAACCGGTCGCGACCTAGTGGCAGGCATTGAGCAGCTAGCGGTTCACGCCGTGGCTGCCATCACCGCCGCTGACAAGTCGCTTGCCGAGCTTGAGTCACAACTGTTCGCGGTTCGTCAGACCATCGACAGCGACCAAGAGTTGCAGTTTGCTCTAAGCTCAAAGACCGCCAGCGAGGCCAGCAAGTTAGCGCTAATCGATGCACTGTTGAGCAAAAAAGTTAGTGCCGCAACCTCACTGTTGGTGCGAAACGCTGTTTTGATTGCGCGCCGTGAGCGTGTTTCGGTGGTTCTAGAGCAGTTCGCGAAGCAGGTTTCTGCATTTGCAACTCGTTTGGTGGCCACCGTTACCGTTGCAGCGCCACTTGATGCCAAGCAGCTAGCCCGTTTGGGTGCCGCTCTTGAAAAGAACTACGGTCAGGCACTTCAGCTCAACGTTGAAGTTGACTCAACCCTTATCGGTGGCGTGCGCGTGCAGGTTGCCGACCAGATCATCGACGGCAGCCTCAGCAGCCGTCTTAACGAAGCAAGACTTCAGCTGGCCTAACCGCCAACTGACAACCGGGAAAACCCAGAAGTAGAGGAACGAGATGGCAGATCTACAAATCAGCCCGAACGAGATTCGCGACGCTCTAAAAGAGTTCGTTAAGTCTTACGAGCCTGCAAAGGCATCGCGCGACGAGGTAGGCCACGTTATTGATGCTGGTGACGGCATTGCTCACGTTGAAGGCTTGCCAAGTGCAATGGCTAACGAGTTGCTTCGTTTCGCTGACGGCACTCTGGGTCTAGCTCTAAACCTTGACGAGCGCGAGATCGGTGTTGTTGTTCTAGGCAACTTCGAAGGCATCGTAGAGGGCATGGAGGTTCACCGCACCGGTGAAGTTCTATCTGTTCCCGTTGGCGACAACTTCTTGGGTCGCGTTGTTGACCCGCTAGGCAACCCAATCGATGGTCTCGGCGACATCAAGGCCGATGCCCGCCGCGCACTTGAGCTTCAAGCGCCTGGCGTTATGGCTCGCAAGTCGGTTCACGAACCACTACAGACCGGCATCAAGGCAATCGACGCCATGATTCCTGTTGGCCGTGGTCAGCGTCAGCTAATCATCGGTGACCGTCAGACTGGCAAGACCGCAATCGCGATCGACACCATCATTAACCAGAAAGCCAACTGGGCTTCAGGCGACGTCAACAAGCAGGTTCGCTGCATCTATGTTGCCGTTGGTCAAAAGGGATCAACTATTGCTGCCGTAAAGGGCGCACTAGAAGAAGCCGGCGCAATGGAGTACACCACCATCGTGGCCTCACCTGCATCAGACCCAGCTGGTTTCAAGTACCTAGCCCCTTACACCGGTTCGGCTATTGGTCAGCACTGGATGTATGGCGGCAAGCACGTTCTTATCATTTTCGATGACCTGTCAAAGCAGGCAGAAGCCTACCGCGCAGTGTCATTGCTTCTTCGTCGCCCACCAGGCCGCGAGGCATACCCTGGTGACGTCTTCTATCTACACAGCCGTCTGCTTGAGCGTTGTGCCAAGCTAAACGACGAGCTAGGTGCTGGTTCGATGACTGGTCTTCCGATCATCGAAACCAAGGCAAACGACGTTTCTGCTTACATTCCGACCAACGTGATTTCGATCACCGACGGCCAGATATTCTTGCAGTCAGACCTATTCAACTCAAACCAGCGCCCAGCTATCGACGTGGGTATCTCGGTTTCACGTGTTGGTGGTGCGGCTCAGGTCAAGGGCATCAAGAAAGTTTCGGGCACCCTGAAGCTTGAACTTGCTCAGTACCGCTCGCTTGAGGCGTTCGCAATGTTCGCATCAGACCTTGATGCAGCATCACGTCAGCAGCTTGCACGCGGTGCTCGCCTGATGGAGCTTCTAAAGCAGCCACAGTACTCACCGTTCCCTGTTGAAGAGCAGACCGTTTCTATCTGGGCCGGCACCAACGGCAAGCTAGACGAGGTTCCTGTTGAAGACGTTCTTCGCTTCGAGGCCGGTCTGCTAGACCACCTGCGTCGCAACACTCAGGTGCTAAACGTCATTCGCGAAACCAACAACCTAGGCGACGACACCGTTGCTGAGCTTGAGAAGGCTGTTGTTGAATTCAAGAAGGGCTTTCAGACCAAGGGTGGCGAGAGCCTAGCTTCGGTTGTTACCGCAGCTCCTTTGGCCGAGGCCGAAGTTAGCCAAGAGCAGATTGTGAAGCAGAAGCGCTAATAGCGTTTTTGTTCACGTTGATTTTTAGAAACTAGGAGAGACATGGGAGCGCAACTTCGGGTCTATAGGCAGAAAATTAAGTCTGCCCAGACGACCAAGAAGATCACTCGCGCTATGGAGTTGATCTCGGCGTCACGCATTTATAAAGCACAACAGCGTGTAGCCGCAGCAACCCCATACGCACGCGCGGTGACCCGTGCCGTTTCAGCAGTTGCAACCTACTCAAACGTTCAGCACCCGCTAACGACTGAGCCAGAGCGCATCGACCGCGCAGCAGTGGTGGTTTTCACCTCTGACCGCGGTCTTGCTGGTGCCTTTTCATCGAGCGTTTTGAAAGAAGCCGATGCTCTGACTTCGCTACTACGCGAACAGGGCAAAGAAGTGGTCTACTACCTAGTAGGCCGCAAGGCTGTTAGCAACTTCGGCTTTCGTCGTCGCAAGTTCGAAGCTCAGTGGATCGGCGGCACCGACCTACCTCAGGTTGACACTGCTAAGGCAATCGCAGACACCGTTTTGGCTGCCTTCAACACCGACGCAGCAGATGGTGGCGTAGACGAAATCCACTTGGTTTTCAACCGCTTCGTTTCGATGATCGCTCAGGTTCCTGAGGTTGTTCGTTTGCTGCCGCTTGAGGTTGTTGAAGGTGTCGAGACCCCAGCGCAAGACGAAGTGTTCCCGCTTTACGAGTTCGAACCAGACGTGGTCAAGGTGCTAGACGCTTTGCTGCCGGTTTATATCGAAAGCCGCATTTTCAACGCAATGCTTCAGTCTGCAGCTTCAGAGCACGCAGCCCGTCAAAAGGCCATGAAATCAGCAACTGACAACGCTGACAAGCTCATCAAGAACTACACCCGTCTTAGCAACTCGGCACGTCAAGCCGAAATTACCCAACAGATTTCAGAAATCGTTGGCGGAGCTGACGCATTGTCAACCGCTGGCGACGAAGACTAAAAGAAAGAAAGAGACATGGCCGAGACCAAGAACACTGCAGCCGGCACCGGACGCATCGCGCGTGTTACCGGTCCTGTGGTTGACATCGAGTTTCCTCACGATGCAATCCCTGCGATCTATAACGCATTGACCACAGTGATCGACCTTAATGGTGAGAAGACCACTCTTACTCTTGAGGTTGCACAGCACCTGGGCGACGACCTAGTTCGCGCTATTGCCTTGAAGCCAACCGATGGTTTGGTTCGCGGCGGCAGCGTGACCGACACTGGCGCGCCAATCTCGGTTCCTGTCGGTGACGTCACCAAGGGCAAGGTTTTCAACGTAACCGGTGAGATTCTTAACGGCAAGCCTGGCGAGACCGTAGAGGTTAACGAGCGTTGGTCGATTCACCGCAAGGCACCTTCATTTGACCAACTTGAGTCAAAGACCACCATGTTCGAGACCGGCATCAAGGTTATCGACCTTCTAACCCCATACGTACTAGGCGGAAAGATTGGTCTTTTCGGTGGTGCAGGTGTGGGCAAGACCGTTCTTATTCAAGAAATGATTTACCGCGTGGCAGAAGACCACGACGGTGTGTCAGTGTTCGCCGGTGTTGGTGAGCGCACCCGTGAAGGTAACGACCTTATCGACGAAATGACCGAGTCGGGCGTTATCGACAAAACTGCACTGGTTTTCGGCCAGATGGATGAGCCACCTGGCACGCGTCTTCGCGTTGCGTTGTCAGCTTTGACCATGGCAGAGTACTTTCGCGATGTTCAGAAGCAAGACGTTTTGTTGTTCATTGACAACATCTTTCGCTTCACTCAGGCAGGTTCAGAGGTTTCAACCCTTCTGGGCCGCATGCCTTCGGCCGTAGGTTATCAGCCAAACCTCGCAGACGAGATGGGTCTTCTTCAGGAGCGCATCACCTCGACTCGTGGTCACTCGATTACCTCACTTCAGGCAATCTATGTTCCTGCTGACGACTACACCGACCCAGCCCCGGCAACCACCTTTGCTCACTTGGATGCAACCACTGAACTTAGCCGTGAAATTGCTTCGAAGGGTCTTTACCCTGCAGTTGACCCGCTAACTTCAACCTCGCGCATCTTGGACCCTCGCTACATTGCGAAAGACCACTACGAGACCGCAACCCGCGTCAAGGCGATTTTGCAGAAGAACAAAGAGCTTCAAGAAATCATCGCCATCTTGGGTGTTGAAGAGCTTAGCGAAGAAGACAAGGTTACTGTTTCACGCGCACGTCGCATTCAGCAGTACCTATCGCAGAACACCTACATGGCTGAGAAGTTCACCGGTGTGAAGGGTTCAACCGTGCCTCTAAAAGAGACCATCGAAGGTTTCTCGAAGATCGCTTCGGGTGAGTTTGACCACATTCCTGAGCAGGCATTCTTCAACATCGGTGGCATCGAAGACATCATGCGTCAATACGACAAGATTCAGAAGGCTACTGGCAACTAATGTCAGCTAACACTCTGCACGTCGAACTCGTAGCCGAAGACGCCGCCGTATGGTCGGGCGAAGCCAAAATGGTGATCGCTAAGACTGTCGAAGGTGAAATCGGTTTGTTGCCTGGCCACGAGCCAATGCTTGCCATTTTGGCCAGCGGCGAAGTTCGCATCTCGTTGCCTACTGGCGAGACCATTAAGGCTAGCGCCGAAGATGGTTTCTTGTCGGTCGAGCACAATGTGGTAACCGTGGTTGCCCGTCACGCAGCTCTGATCTAACAGCTTTCGAGCTAAAAGCAAAACCCGCCGAATCGATTTGGCGGGTTTTTGTTTTGCCCTGGTTGTTCGGTTCGATTGAGTCGTTGCATGGGTCGCGGGCGAGCCGGCCTAAGGTAACGATTTGAAAAAGTCGTTAGTTTACAAACGATTATTTCGATAGGCTAAACACGTTTGCATCCGAATAACTTTATGGAGCCACAATGTCAGCGTCGAACATTAACCTTTCAGACCTAGATCTTTTTGCTAACGGCGCGCCGTGGCAGACCTTTGCCGAGCTTCGCAAGAACGAGCCGGTGCACTTCAGCGAAGAAGAAGCGCCAAACCACGGCTTCTGGAGCGTGCTCGGCTATCACGACATCGTGCGCGTGCTGCGCGACCCAGAGACTTTCACGAGCGAAAAGTTCACCAACCTAGAAGAGGTTGACGAAGAGCAGGCCAACGCTCGCAGGTCACTTCTAGAAACCGACGGAACCCGTCACCGCGCACTGCGCCGCCTGCTGCAAGGCCAGTTCACCCCGCCAGCAGTTGCCAAATATGAGACTTTCTTGCGCGGCATCACCGCCACCACGCTAGACAACGCTTTTGCAAAGGGCACCTTCGACTTCGTCGAAGACGTTGCAGCTGACTTTCCAATCAACGTTCTGGTGCGTTTGCTCGATGTTCCCGTTGAAGACACCCACAAGCTCATCGACTGGGGCAACCGCATGGTTGGCTTCGACGACCCTGAACACGCCGACGTATTGATCAACTCACCAGAGTCAGAGAAATACCGCCTCGTGCCTTTCAGATCGCCAGCAGCTCTCGAAGTGTTCGAATACGGCGATGCATTGGCTCGCGAGCGTCGTGGCGGCAATGGCACCGACCTCGTATCAGTGCTGATCAATAGCGAACCTACCGACGGCATTCCGCTTTCAGAGCGCGACTTTCACACCAACTTCTTGCTGTTAGTTGTGGCGGGCAACGAGACCACTCGTCACACCATCACCCACACCATGCGCAACCTGATTGAGCACCCTGAACAGCTTGCACTGCTGCAAGAGAACCCCGACATGATTCCTTGGGCTGTTGAAGAGTTCTTGCGCTATGCCAGCCCTGTTTATCACTTCAGACGCACCGCAACCACCGATGCAGTAATCAATGGTCAAAACATCAAGGCTGGCCAAAAGGTGGTTACCTGGTTTGCCAGTGGCAACCGCGATGAGAGCATCTTCGAGAACCCAAATAAGTTTGACGTAACCCGCAACCCAAACGAACACATGACTTTTGGCCGTGGTGGGCCACACATGTGCCTCGGCAACGCGCTGGCTCGCATCGAGCTGCGCGTAATGTTCGAAGACCTCATCTCGCGCGTTGACAAGGTCGAACTCGCCGGCGACATCGACTATCTGCGCTCAAACTTTGTGCACGGCATCAAGCGCATGCCGGTAACTGTTACTACGCGCTAAAAAAGCAAGAAAAAATCCGCGATGCCCATTGGTATCGCGGATTTTCTGGTTGCAGCAGAAATGCGCTCTGGTTAGCTGTGTTAGTCACGTGGCGCAAATGGTGGCTAGTCGCCGATATAGCTCATGACGTGCTTGATGCGAGTGTAATCTTCGAAGCCATACATCGACAGGTCTTTGCCATAGCCTGAGTGCTTGAAGCCACCGTGTGGCATTTCGGCGGCCATAGTGCCGTGGTCGTTGATCCAGACGATACCAAAGTCGAGCAGCTTCGAAAAAAGCATTGCGCGCGTGTGGTTTGAGGTCCACACCGAAGATGCTAAAGCATATTTGACACCATTGGCGTTGCTCAGTGCCTCGGCATCGCTGCTGAACTTTTGCACGGTAACGATAGGGCCAAAGATTTCGTCTTGCACGTGTTCGTCGGTCTGCTTGAGGCCGGTCAAAACGGTGGCTTCGTGAAAATAGCCCGCGTTGCCAAGTGTGGTGCCACCGACCGCAATCGAGGCGTGGTCTGGCAGGCGGTGAACGAAACCCTGCACGCGCTCAAACTGCGCGATGTTGTTGACTGGGCCAAACAAAACGTCGTCGCGGTTTGGTGCTCCGGTCTTAGCGTTGGCGCGAACCTCGGCTGAGAGCAGGGCAACGAACTCGTCGTGAACGGCTTCGTGAACCAAGATTCGAGTGGCAGCGGTGCAGTCTTGACCGCCGTTATAGAAACCAGCTTCGGCTATCACTCGAGCGGCGCGAATGAGGTCGGCGTCGTCAAAAACGATAACAGGCGCTTTGCCACCGAGCTCGAGGTGAACGCGCTTTACGTCTAGCGCTGCAGTTTTGGCGACCTCCATGCCAGCGCGAACCGAACCGGTGATTGCAACCATCTGAGGGGTTTCGTGCTCGACCAGTGCGGCACCAGTGTTGCGGTCACCGGTCACAGCGTTGAACACACCTGCTGGCAAAAACTCACTTGAGATTTCGGCAAGCAATAACGTTACTGCAGGGGTGGTGTCGCTTGGTTTGAGCACGATGGTGTTGCCGGCGGCTAGGGCTGGTGCGAACTTCCAGGTCGCCATAACAAGCGGATAATTCCACGGCGTGATCTGACCAATCACACCGATTGGCTCGCGGCGAATCGATGAGGTGTGGTCGCGCGCATACTCTGCGGTGGCGCGACCTTCGAGGTTGCGTGCAGCGCCGGCAAAGAAGCGCACCTGCTTGACGCACCCGTGCACCTCGCCGATGGCAAAACGCAGTGGCTTGCCCGTGTCTTTAGATTCGACAGCGCCGATTTCGTCAGCGCGAGCCTCCATGGCGTCGGCGATGCGAAGCAATGCCAACTGGCGATCACCAGGGGTGCTCTGTGACCACTCGTCGAAGGCCGCGTCGGCGGCCTGGTATGCCAAGTCGATGTCGGCGCGGTTTGAAATCGCGGCTGTGCCATAAACCTCGCCGGTGGCGGGGTCGATGATGTTCATGCGCTCGTCGGCGAGCGATTCGCGATATTCTCCGCCAACAAAGTTTGCGAAAGACTTCAAAGCTTGGCCAGTCTTGGTAGCGTCTACGTTCACTGTGGGCGACCCTGCGAGAACACGAACATGCCAATTGCCAGCTGGGCGCGCTGCAGGCGTGACACTAGCTCGCCCTGACGAATGCCAAGGTCTTGCGACACATCACTCATGGTGCGCTTGTCAACCAAGATGGCGGTGGCAACCACAGCCAGTGCCTCAGGCATCTCGGCGATGGCGCGCTTGACCAATTCGACCGGCAGTTTGGCTGGGTCTGGCGCATCACCTTCGAATGAAAGGTCTAGGTCATAAAAAGAGCTGCTCATTTTGATTCCTTTTCTGCAAAAACGTTTCGATAACCCTGCACCACAGAGCGCATGCCGATGCCTGCAACGCCAACAAGTTTGTCGCCACGATAATACTCAAACACGCAATCGTCGCTGATTTCACCCTGAACAAGTTTGTTGCTGTCGGCCAGAGCTAACAAGCCGAAGGCCAAAAGGTGAATGTCGAACTGGTCGCTCCAGAACGAGGGAATGGGCCTAAAGCTAGCAGCCTCAAGGGCAGCGCGCTGCTCGTTTGGTGTTGGTGCGGTCTTGGCCACAGGTGCGGCGGCTTCGGTGACGGGTGCGGCGGTGTTGGCGATGGGTGCAGCGGGTTCGGCGACGGGGGAGTCCCCGGCCATTGCTAAGGCGATAAGTTGGCCAACGTGTTTGCCAGACTCGGTTGGAATGTTCCAGTGCTCAACTCTGCGAGGGGTTTCATCGAAGAGCACGTTTACAAACTTGGCTACGTCGCCAACTGCGAAAACGTTTGGCCAAACCCCGCCCGAGGTTTTGGCTGCGCGCAGGTTGTTGTCGCACAGCACGCCGTCAGCGATGTCAATGTCGTTGCTGGCGAGCCACTCGGTGTTGCTGTGCGAGCCGATGGCTTCGATCAAAACATCGCACTCAAGGGTGCTGCCGTTGTCGAGCATAACTGCGCTCAATTTATCGCCCTCGCCGATCAGCGAAGAAATGTTTTGCTTCATGGCAAACTTGACACCTTGGGCCTGCTGGCGGCGCATGATTTCGGCGGCAAGTGTCGCCCCCAAAATGCGCACGATTGGCAGATCTGAAGGTGCGACGATGGTCACGGCGCAACCCAGTTTGCGTGCGGTTGCGGCGGTTTCACAGCCAATAAAACCGGCACCTAAAACCACAACTTTTGCGCCAGGCACGAGTGCCGCACGCAAAGCGATGGCATCGTCGAGTGAGCGAATCACGTGGCGCGACGAGGCAAAACCGTCACCTAGTTCAGCGCGTTTTGGGCGCAGACCCGTGGCAATAACCAGATTCGAAAATTCAAATCTGCTGCCGTCAGCGCAGGTGACGGTTTGTGCTTCAAGGTCTGCTGCAACGGCTTTGTTGCCCAAAACCCAGTTGACGTCGGCTGTGGCGGCGCGCTGGGCAAATGCCACAGAGTCAAACGTCACCTCATCGCCCGAGAGCACCTCTTTTGAAAGCGGTGGTCGGTTATAGGGTGCATATTTTTCATCGCCGATGGCCGTGATCGGCCCAGCATAGCCAAAACGTCGCAGCGCCTCTGCAGTGCGCAGACCGGCCATTGATGCGCCAACGATCAGCACTGGTTTGGTCAAAAGTTTCACCACTTATTTTTGAGAGGATGCGCGTTTTGCGCACCAAGGTTATTCGACTATGAAGATGGCTTGCATTGGGCAAACGTCAATCGCAGCCTCAACGTTTGCTAACTCTGAGTCGTCGGCTTCAGCGGTGTATTCGAGTTTGTCGTCGCTGTTTAGGCGAAAGATGTTTGGGGCTTCAAACACGCACTGGCCATAGTGTTGGCACTTGTTCATGTCTACGTCAATTTTGATGGTCATTTTTTCTCCTCGACTGTGCTTGGGTAAAGGTCTTTGCTCGGGGTGCGAATGCCGCGAAACTCCCAGTCGCCGCCGAGTGCCGTTGAGATTACTTCTTCGCTCTCGGTTGGCTGTGCGCCAACGTCGGTGCGAATCGGGGTTGGGCCTGTGACGATGTGGTTGGTGAGTTTGCCTAGGCCTTCAACTTCAACCTCAACAATGTCACCTGGTTGAACTGGGCGGCTAAATGCTGGGGTGCCCGAGAACAGCATGTCGCCTGGCACGAGTGTGATGGTTCGTGCAATGTCTGCGACAAGGTAGTGCATGTCCCATTCCATGTTGTCGGTGTTGTCGTCTTGAATGACTTTGCCGTTGACGATGGTTTGAATGCGCTTGTTTTTAAAATCCCAGTCGGTGACCATGCCTGGGCCAACTGGCGCGAGGGTGTCTGAACCTTTCACACGCAGCATCGAGCCGGCGTCGGTGTCACGAAAGTCGTGCAAACCATAGTCGTTGCCAACCGAGTATCCCGCAATATATTCGCCCGCTTCTTCGGGCGAGATGTTGCGACAGGTCTTGCCGATGATGATCACGATTTCGCCCTCAAAGTTCAACCATTTGCAGCCGTCAGGGCGAACCACCGCACCCTTGTGGGTGTTCAAAGCGGTGATTGGCTTGTGAAAGTAGGTTGGCGCTGGGGGCAGCTTGGTCATGAACTCTTGGGTGCGACTGTCGTAGTTGAGGTGAACTGCGATGATCTTGGTTGGTTCACTTGGTGCTAGGTGCACGGCATCTTCGATAGCTATGCGACGACCATCGGGGGCCACTAGCTCCTCACCGTCGCGCACTACCTGAACCGGGTAGCCGTCAAGCAAAATTCTTCTTAGCTCAGTCACGAGAAAGCACTACATCCTTAGGCTTTGGGAACCCGCCCTCTTGGGCTGGGAACCAAACGTGAACTTGACCGGTGCCGATCGAGTTCTCATATTCTGAATACAACTCACCTTTTGACTTCCAGGCCTCTTCACCAATGGCGCCAGCCATTGCTAAGTAGTGATAGAAGCCAGCTTCTGGCTTGTATTTTTTGAAGTTGTCGAAGTCGGCCAAAATGGCGGCGTGGTCGCCAGCGGCCATCCACTCAAGCACTTTGAGGTCATATTCGTAGGCCTCTTTGCTATAGATGTGGCTCGGGTCGCTTGACTCATGTTTGCGAAGGTCGCGCAACTTGTGAAAGGTGTGAGAGAGGGCGCCCGAAGCAAGCAGCAGAACCTTGCGGTCTGAGTCGCGAATCGCTTCGCCCAATGCGCGCCCGGCACGAATGAAGTCTTCTGGGGTGCCGGTTTGGCAAACCGACATGCTGACCCAGCGCTTGTCGTCAAGACCGCGACCAAGGTAGTGCCAAAGGTTTACCGTTGCATAAAAAATCGGCAGGTGCGGGTCGGCAATCGGGGTCACCCAGGTGCCGTTCTTTTCGTCGTATTTGCTTAGAGAGTTGGCAAGCTCAGGGTCGCCCTTCATGGCATACGGAATCTGGCTCATGCCACGAGGGAGCTCCTCAGAGGTGAAAAGGCCACTGCGCTCGGCTGCCGAGGTGATGACAAACTCGACGGTGGTAGCCCAGTGGCTGTCGAGCACCACAACCGTGTCATAGTCGAGGGTTTCAAAAATGTCTTTGCGCAACTTTTTGAGGCCCGGCACCAAACTGATTTCTTTGCCCTCGTTGAGGTCTTTGCGAACCGCCTCAGGCAGCATGATTGTTGGCACGTGCGCTAGCAGCGCGGCTCCGACAACTTTGCCCATGATCTATTCCTTCCATCCGTTTGGTGAGAACACCGTGTTTTTAACGTCAGCATAAAAGTCAAATGACCAGACGCCGCCTTCACGACCGATGCCGCTCTTTTTAGAGCCGCCGAATGGTGCGCGAAGGTCGCGAACGAAGAAGCAGTTTACCCAAATGGTGCCGGCAACAAGGTCTGCGGTGACACGGTCGGCGCGTTCGCGGCTGCCGGTGACAACAACGGCTGCTAGGCCGTATTCTGTGTCATTTGCCATTTGAATCGCTTGTTCATCAGAGCTGAAAGTCTGCATGCTCAGCACGGGGCCAAAGATTTCTTTTGTGACGATTTCACTGCCTGGGGTTGGCTCTAGAACTAGGGTGGGCTTGAAATACAGGCCGCCGAGGTCGGCGTTTGCCTCGCCACCGATCACGATGTTGGCACCTTCGGCCTTGGCGCGGTCAACAAAGCCCTTGACGCGGTCAAAGTGCACTTGGTGAATCTGTGGGCCAATGTCGGTTGCTTCATCGCGCGGGTCACCCTGGTTGACCTTGGCGGCGCGCTCGGCAAACTTGGCTGCGAACTCATCAACGATTGACTCGTGAACCAAAATGCGGGTGCCTGATAGGCAAACCTGACCGGCGTTGTCATATTGTTCAACCGCCAGAGTTGCAGCAAGTTCGAGGTCTGAGTCTTCAAAGATGATTAGTGGGCTCTTGCCACCAAGTTCAAACGAGATCGGGGTTAGGTTTTCGGCTGCGGCGCGTGCAATGGTTTTAGCCGTTGGCACTGAGCCGGTGAATGCGATGCGAGCTACGTCTGGGTGCGAAACCAAAGCTGCGCCGGCCTCTGCGCCGAAGCCTTGAACCACGTTGAACACGCCGTCGGGAATTCCCGCCTGCTTGGTTAGGTCGGCAAAGAATGATGCTGATAGGGGAGTCCACTCGGCTGGTTTTAGCACCACGGTGTCGCCGGCAGCCAACGCTGGGCCGATGCGCCAAGTGGCTAGCATCAACGGTGCGTTCCACGGGGTGATGATGGCCGCTACTCCCGATGGGTCCCAGCTAACGTGGTTGGTGTGGCCGCGAGTTTCAAAAATGGGATGCTGCAGCTCGTTGATTGCCCAGTCTGCAAAGAAGCGAATGTTCATGGCAACACGTGGCATTACGCCGCGGCGGTGTGAACGCAATAGCGAGCCGTTGTCGAGGGTTTCGAGCTGAGCCAAGGTTTCAATGTTGGCTTCGATCAGGTCGGCAAGCTTGTGCAGCAGTTCGCCGCGACCTTTTGGGCCCAGCTTTGACCAGCCGCTAAACGCTGCTTTGGCTGCCGCGACTGCCTGCTGAACCTCAGATTCGCCACCGCGCGAGATTTCGCCTAGAAAGCTGCCATCGATGGGCGAGGTGTTGGTGAAAGTTTCGGTCGAAGCAACGCGTTGACCGTTGATGTAGTGTCGGGTGTCAATTTTGGTTCCGACGACTTCAAGAAACGACATTGGGTGGGGCCTCTCTGGGTGCGCATTGCGGTGTGGCAGTTTGGTGTGTGAATGGCATCCGCTCAAAAATTTAGTTTCGTTCGGATGCTAATGATTTTAGATTAGAGCATTAGTAGATTAGTTTTAGCCGAGTTTTTATAACGATTTGAAAGAAGTCAAAATGAGTCGCCCGCAAATAGCAATTCTTGGTCGCATTGCTGAATCAACTTCGGTTACTCGCTATGAGGGCATTGTCACCGCAGCCCGCTTAGCCGAGGCTGTTTGGGCTGCCGGCGGCGAACCGCTAACGCTGTTGCCGGTGGCAAATTCGAACCTCGCCGAACGGCTTCGCACGGTTCAAGGCGTTCTCATGCCTGGTGGTGGCGACGTAAACCCGGCGCGCTATGGTCAAGAACCAACCACCGATCGCATCTATGGAGTGGTTGACCTGCAAGACCAGACCGACATCGAAATCTTCGAATATGCCACCGCGAGCGCCTTGCCCCTGCTGGCGATTTGTCGCGGCTTTCAGATCATCAACGTTGCCCGCGGTGGCACTCTAGTTCAAGACATGCCGGCACCTCACACCCATCACGTTGAGACCGTGACCGTGACCCGACCAGAGATTTTAGGTTTGTCGGGCACCGAAGTTGTGGCGAGCTGCTATCACCACCAATGCGTTGACAAGCTTGGCGATGGCCTCACCGCAATCGCACACGCTGCTGCGGGGCACGTTGAGGCTTTCAGCATCAGCTCAACCGCATGGGCGGCAGGTGTTCAATGGCACCCCGAAGACAACTTTGACACGCAGCCAGAGAACCTAGAGATTTTTGCAAAGCTGGTTCGTGAGGCTCAAATGGTTGCGGCTACTGTGCCTCAACAAAAGCTGTGACGCTGCGAAGCATTTCGGCAAGCTGATCTTTTTGGTCGTTGCTGAGCATCGACGTTAGTTCAACTTCGCCCGCGTTAAACTCGGGGAACAACCCTTGCATCAGGTCGCGTCCCGCAGGTGTGAGGTCAACCAACACTAGGCGGCCATCCGATTCAGATTTGCGGCGCACGAGCAGCTGACGGTTTTCGAGGGTGCTCAAAACACCCGTTAGAGTTGCCTTGCTAAAGCCGCCCTCTTCGGCAATTTGGCGAGTTTCGATTGGCTCCCAGATCCAGACCACCCAGAGCACAACGAATGCCGTCCACGACAAGTCGTGCTTGGCGAGCACATTGCGCTCAAAGTGGTTGCGCACAGCTGTTGCGGCGCGAAAAAGGTTGCTTGCAACTGCCATCGCCCTAAAGTCGATGCTTAAGAAACCGATTTTGTCTTTAACTTGACGTTCGGTTTCTGCCAGTGTGTGCGAACCTGCCATTGTGGGGCCTCTCAAATTTGAAGCGGATTACTCCGCGACCCTTTAAAGGATATCGCTATTTGATTAATCCTGCCCATTTGACGAAGTTGTCAACCAGTTCGAAAGTGCGAAGTCGTGCCGCTTCTTCTTCGTGCTGGGTCTGCCAGAACATCAGTTCTGGGTCTTGCCCATCGCGGCGCACCGCGTCGGCACCGTTGACGCGCAACCAGCCTTCGAGCGCTTTAGTGTCTAGCTCTGGGTGAAACTGCATTGCGAGTGCTTTTTCAATCGTGAAGGCCTGAGACGCTATCGGGTTGAGCGCGATTTCGACGGCTCCGGTGGGAACACTCCAGCGGTCGTAGTGAAACTGAAACCACGGGCCGGGGCCGACAAGCTCTGGTTTCTTCGTCGAGATCCAGGTCCATCCGATTTCGCACTTAGGGCCAGGTGCAACGGTGCCACCCATTGCGCGGGCGATTAGCTGACCACCAAAGCAGATTCCAAACACTGGTTTTTTGGCTTCTATCGCTTCGCGAATCCACGCCACCTCAGGCAGAACCCAGTTGCCGATGCACTCGTCATCCCACACGCCCCAAGGTGAACCCATTGGAATAATCAGGTCGTAATCGCGCCAGTCAGGAAAATCAAATGTGACGTTGGGGTTTTCAAAATTCGCTTCAGACACCACGAGACGTTCTTCGATTTCGAAACCGTGGTGCCTTAGCCGCTCAGAAACTGGGCCAGTTGGGCTTAGGTGGTCGTGTTGAATGAATAGCGCTTTCATTGAGGCCTCTCAAATGTAACGTTTTGGTTTCTGACGCAGGTGTTTAGTACTCAGATTAGTATCATCAAAATAATCGTTTGTGTGCAAATAATCTCGATAACGTATTGCCAACGATTCGATTTCAAGCTTTATTCAACGAGGAGTAATAAATGGAGCAAGACCTCGCCGGCATCAAGGCGCAGTTGCAAGGGCGTGGCATTGACGTGCTTCGGCTAATCTATGCTGACGTTCTTGGCATCACCCGATCGAAAGATCTGTTGGTCTCACAGCTTGAGCACGGCGCCCACAACGGCCCAGCTTTTTGCCAAGGCGTTTGGGTAACCACCACTCAAGGTGGAGTGCTCGATGCAAACAACATCGCCTCAGATGGCTTGCAAGACCTCGTGTCAAGACTCGACCCCTCAACAATTCATGACATGCCATGGGAGCCCGGCGTGGCCTATGCAATCGCCGACGCCTACAACCCAGACAAGTCAGACAACCTCATGTCGCCTCGCACTGTGCTTCGCAACATCATGAACGAATATGCAAAGCTCGGCCTAGTGCCAGTGGTTGGCCCAGAAATTGAGTTCTATATCGCCGACCGCACCCCAGAAGGCGGCTTCAAGCGTTCGCTCACTAGAACAGGCCGTGTCTACACGACCGGCGCACTCGTTGACCCAGATGGCATTTTTCTTGATCTTTTGCGCCAGCTAGACCGACTCGGCATTGGTGTGTTCGCCGGCAATCACGAATTCAGCCCAGGTCAATACGAAATCAACCTTTGGCACAGCGAGGCACTTGACGCCGCTGACCGCACCTTCTTTTTCAAGACAGCCATCAAAGACGTTGTTAGCCGCTCGGGCAAACACGCAACGTTCTTAGGCAAGCCTTGGTCAGACGAAGGTGGCAGCGGTTTTCACCTTCACTTCTCAGTCACCGACATCGCCGGCTCAAACCAGATGCACAGCAAAAACGGTGAGCTAAGCAAAACTGCACTTCAGATGATCGCTGGCATTACCAAGCACGCCGATGCTCTAACCGCATTCTGCAACCCAACCATCAACGCGTTCAAACGTCTAGGCCCAGACACCTTGGCTCCATTCCGCGCCAACTGGGGTTACGACAACCGTTCGTGCATGGTGCGAATTCCGCCAGAGCGCGGTCAGGGCACGCGCCTCGAGGTTCGTGTTGGTGACGGCGCGGCAAACCCTTATTTGCTAATCGCCGCCGTTTTGGCCGCCGGTCTAGACGGCATTTTGAACGACCTCGAGTGCCCAGCACCAGCAGAGGGCATGTCTTATGACAACGAGGATGCGCCCATTTTGCCGATGAGTCTAACCGCCGCGCTAGACGCACTCGAAGCAGACGAAGATCTGAGCCACGTGATGTCTAAAGAACTCATCAACGTCTTCAGCGTGCTAAAACGTGACGAAATCGAACGATACAACCAGTCAGTCGCAGACCCTGAAACTCGCGAGGTCACCGACTGGGAGATTCAAGAGTATTTCGAAGACTTCTAAACTTTCGACCTAAGAAAAACGACCCTCGACTTAGATTTAATCGAGGGTCGTTTTTTAATTTGCCGACCTACCGCGGCGGCTCTTAATCCTTGCCTGAATGACCGCTTGTGCTCGGCGAGCCAAGTGTCAAAGACTGCAGCTGACTGGGCTACATTAGGGCGCGTGGGCGCAGGCTCGAGGTCAAACAGTCGGGTTGCTGTTGTCTTTGATGAGTGTGCCGCCGTTGAAGGTCACGCCCACTTCGCGCCAGTATCCGCCAAGAATTTTCTCGACCGGCAAAATGCTGGCGAGTTCATCCCATTGCGAATCATGTAGTTCGAGCTCAGCATCGCCGCCCCAGGCTTGGCCAAGGTCTGCGTCAACACCACCCATGGTGATGAGTTGGTCAAGTGAGTTGCCGGCGCCCGGTGTGATTGATGGCACCCAGCGTGAGTGAAGCATCTTGTGGCCATTGACGAAACCGTTTTGGTCAACCGGCTCTTTTAGTGTGACTACGGCGCTGGCTAGGCGGTGGTCATAGGCTGAAAGCGTTGCGCCGAGTTTGGCGCCAGCGCCGATGGTCGGTGTTGCCTCGCCGTGGTTGAACACGCGAGTGACGTGTGCCGAGCCAAGCTTCTTTGGGTAGCCCTGAAACCATCCGCGGGCAATGGCAAAGTCTTTGGTTACCCAAATTGCTACACAGCGGCTGTAGGTGACGCCTTCATATTTGCAGCGCACAACTACGAACGCTTCGAGGTATTGTGAGCGAATCGGGTCGAGTAGTTCGGCTTTGTCACCACTGCATGACTGCCAGTCAGCCCAGATAAAAGCAACAGCGCCGGGGTTTTCGTCGGCTAGCTCAAGTTCGGGCGGCAGAATCGCACGAACATTGGCGGGGTCTGTCAGATATTCAACAGTTAAAAGTGTGCCTGAGTAATACCAAGGCATGTCTGGCACGATCGCGCTCTTGCCGGTTGGGGTTTTAGGGGCCAGAAAGCCTTTTAGTTCGCTCATTCTTATAACTTACCAAGTTCGTTCGCATCCGAACAATAATCCGAAAAAGACCCTTGTAACGATTCCATTACATATGCGTAAAACATAGGCATTTAGTTTGCTCGTTCGCATGCGAATGAGCCAGTCTAGGACTAAGTCGTTTGGATATGAACGACTTTTTTAGCAAACGGTACCAATCCCAACTCAAACTCAATCTCAATGAGGAGAAATCAGATGTCTGATGCCCCACGCTCAGATACCTCGCTAGCCAAAGGCAAGCTGGGCGTCTTAGGAATCGTATTTTTCGTAGTCGCAGCGGCGGCCCCACTGGTTGGTATGACCGGCGCAGTGCCGGTAGCCATGTTGGCGGGTAACCTTGCCGGTACCCCAGGAACCTACCTTGCCGTGGGTCTGACCCTTTTGGTGTTCAGCGTAGGTTTTAGCGCCATGAGCAACAAGGTGACGAACGCAGGAGCATTCTTTGCCTATGTGGGTCGCGCCTTCGGCAAGCACGCCGGTGTGGCATCAGCCTTCATCTCAATCGTTGGCTATGTCACCATTCAGCTTGCGATCTATGGCTTCTTTGGCGGTCTTGCGGCTGGCCAGTTTGCGGCCATCGGCATAAACCTGCCATGGTATGTCTGGACTCTCATCGCTTGGGTTCTAGTAACCGGCCTATCACTGCTATCAGTTGACGTAGGCGCAAAGGTGCTCGGCGCACTCATGCTTCTTGAGCTCACCTCGCTCGTCATCACCTCAGTGGCGATTCTTGCCCACGGTGGCCCAGAAGGCATCAACATCGCTGGCAGCTTTGACCCGAACGTTATCTTTGCGGGTGGTTTTGGTGGCGGCGCAGGCATCGCCATCGCATTCGCTTTCGCATCGTTCATCGGCTTTGAAGCAACCGCAATCTATGGTGAAGAGTCAATCGACCCAAAGCGCACGATTCCGCGCGCAACTTATTGGGCTATCGGCATCATCACCGCACTTTTTGCGGTGGTTTCATTCGCAATGGTTACCGGCATGGGCACATCAAAAGTTGCTGACTATGTGATCGCCAACTCGGGCGACCCAGTGCTATCAAACCCTGCCGGAGTTCTATTTGCTTTGGCCGACGCCAACGTTGGCACGTGGATGTCACAGGTTATGAGCTGGCTCGTAGTTTCGAGTCTTTTCGCCGGCCTCCTGGCTTTTCAAAACGCAACCTCGCGTTACTTCTTTGCCATGGGTCGCGGTGGTGTTCTGCCAAAGAGCTTCGGTCGCGTAAACGGTCGTGGCGCTCCAGCAGCCGGCGTGGTGCTCACCTCAGTGCTAGCCGCGCTCGTCATCGTCTACTTTGCCGTTGCCGGCCTTGACCCGATTCTTAACCTCTTCTTCTGGATGTCAGCGGTCACCGCAATTGCCATCATCCTCGTTGAAATTTTGGTTAGCATCTCGGTTGTTAAGTTCTTTATGAGCAACAGCGGTGCAAACGTTTGGCAGGGCAAAGTTGCGCCAATCGCCGCTGCCGTTGGCCTTGCTCTCGGAGAGTATCTTTTGATGAGCCGTTTCAACCTGCTTGCAGGCACTAGCCCAGACGGCGTTGACCCATCGCTGCCTGATTCAGCTTGGCAGTTGAGCACACTCGGATGGGTTCTAGTGCTCTTGCCGTTCATCGCTGCAATCGTCGGTTATGTTTTGTCGCTCGTGCAAAAGGGCGAAAACGACTCAATCACCGAAGACATCTTGTCTTAGTTTGAAATAAAAAATGGCGGTCACCCGAAAAGGTGACCGCCATTTTTTTTGCTGTTTTGTTTAGGCGTGCAACTCGAAAGCCTCAGTGAGCACGTTCAGAGCATCGTTCAAAAGCTCATCGCTGATCACCAATGGCGGCAAGAATCGCAGGGTGTTGTAGTGCGAGCCGGCGTTGAGCACAAGCACACCGTTTTGGTGGCAGTGCTTAATAATTGCATCTGTCAGAGCTTTGTTTGGTTTGATGGTGCCAGGTTCGACAAGCTCGATGGCAATCATTGCGCCGCGACCGCGAATGTCACCGATTGCGACAAAGCGTTTTTGCAGCTCGGTTAGGCGAGAAACCAGGGTCTTTTCAATTCGCAAGGCGTTTTCAAAAACACCACCAGCTTCAATTTCGGCGATCACAGCGAGTGCGGCAGCAGCCGACACCGGGTTGCCACCAAAAGTGCCGCCGATGCCGCCCGCGTGGGCGGCATCCATAACCTCTGCTCGGCCAGTAACAGCCGAGATCACCATGCCGCCAGCGATGCCCTTTGCAATAGTGATCAGGTCTGGTTCAAAGCCTTCTTCATAACTTGAGGCAAACCACTTGCCGGTTCTGGCAACACCAGCTTGCACCTCATCGGCAACCACAAGAACACCGTTTGCTTTAGCCCATTCGCTGAGGGCTTTCAAGAAACCAGGTGCGGGCACGATGAAGCCACCTTCACCTTGAATTGGTTCAATGACGATGGCGGCAAGGTCTTCGGCGCCAACATGCTTTTCTAAATAGTTGATGGAACGCTCAGCAGCCTCGGCGCCCGTCATACCCTCTGGGTCGCGAAACGGATACGACATCGGCACGTGAAAGACACTGCCTGCGAGCGGGCCGAAGCCGTTGCCGTAGGGTGCAATCTTGTAGTTCATCGCCATGGTCAAGTTGGTGCGCCCGTGGTATCCGTTGTCAAATACGGCGATACCGTTTTTGCGGGTGAACTTGCGAGCAAACTTGACGGCGTTTTCGACAGCCTCAGAACCAGAGTTGAATAGCGCCGAACGCTTTTCAAAGTTGCCGGGGGTGTGCTTGTTTAGGGCTTCGCAAACTGCAACATATTGCTCATATGGCGTAACCGTGAAAAGAGTGTGAGTCAGCTGGGTTACCTGCTGCGCAACGGCATCGATGACGCCCTGGTTGGTGTGACCGATTGAAACCACGCCGATGCCCGAGCCAAAGTCGATGAACTGGTTGCCGTCGACATCCACCAGAATTGCGCCGTTAGCGCGCTCGATATAGACAGGAAGGGTGGCGCCAACGCCTGCAGAAACTGCCTTGCGACGGCGTGCATGAAGGGCCACAGATTTAGGGCCTGGAATCGAAGTTACTACTTTGCGCTCTTGGGCAATTGTGAATTCGTTCATGCCTAAATTCTATGTTTTATCAAGTTATACACAAGCCGTTTGGATGCAAATGATTGTAACTATTTGGGCAGATTGGGGTTTGGCGAGTCGTGAGCCTTGGTGCGTTCGGCTGCTTTAGCTTGCTTAGCCTGCCGAATCTTTTCATCTTCTCGCTCTACGGCCTTTTGATATGACCTAGCTAACAACCAGCCGAAAAACTCGCCGATTAGAGTTCCAAGCATGCTATAGCCGTTCTTTACTTCTTGGTTGGGCGCTCGCGACGGTTCGCCGCCGGAACCCACTTGACGTCGCCACCGTGCTTGATGTTTGCATAGCGGGCGAGCACGAAAAGCAGGTCACTCAGGCGGTTGAGATAGCGGGCTGCAAGCACGCTAACGCCGCCGTCGGTTGCGCCTTTTTTGGCAGGTTCGGTGCCGTAGGCTTCGATGGCGTGCCAGGTTGCGCGCTCGGCACGACGAACTACGGTGCGGGCGAGGTGCAAGCCGGCAGCAAGGCCAGAACCGCCGGGCAGAATAAATGAGTCGAGTTTGTCGAGGTCGGCGTTGTATTTATCGATAGCAGTTTCGAGCGCGTCGATCCATTCGGCACCAACACGCAACGGTTCATATTCATAGTGTTCGTTGAGCGGGTTTGAAAGGTCTGCACCAAGGTCAAACAGGTCGTTCTGAATCTGCGAAAGCAAGTCAAGTGTTTCGTGGTCGAACTCGTTTCGCGCCAACGAAACAGCAACGCCAATCGCCGAGTTTGCTTCGTCAACGTCGGCATAAGCTTCAATGCGCGGGTCGGTTTTGCGGGTGCGACTAAAGTTGCTGAGGCCCGTCATGCCTTCGTCGCCGGTGCGGGTATAAATCTTTGTGAGTTTGACCATGCTTCAAGTCTAGGCTTGTCTCATGCGCTTTTTGTTGCCCCCGAGTGAGACTAAAACTAGAGGCGGTTGCGGCGCTTTTTTTAACGCGGATGATTTGTCTTTTGGCGCCTTAACTTCGGCAAGGCAGCAAGTTGTGGCAGCGCTCGAGTCGCTCGCTGCTGACCCCGTGCTGGCAGCAAAAGTTTTGAAACTCGGGCCTAAACATTTGGGCGAACTTGACGCCAATCTTCAGTTGCGTTCGTCGCCTACTTTGCCAGCTATTGAACGCTATGACGGCACCCTGTTCGACGCTTTAAAAGGCATCGAGCCGGCGGTTGCTGGGGGAGCAGTGCACCCTCTGAGCGAGCTCGCCCAGAGTCGGCTAGGTGACCACGTGTTCATTCAGTCTGCGCTGTTCGGCTTAGTTTCGGCGACTGATCAGCTGCCCGCCTACCGCCTTTCAGGCACAACCGCATTGCCGGGTGTGGCGTTGAAGAAGGTTTGGCCCAAGGCCCACAGCGAGGTTTGGGCTGAGCTGGCTGGCAATGCCGCTGGTCTGCCGACACGCACAAAGTCTAACCAGGTGATTATCGACCTGCGCTCAAAGGCCTATGCCGATCTTGCCCCGCTGCCGAGCGATGGTTCGATCGACTGGGTTTGGGTTGAGGTAGTGTACGAGGGGCCTGATGGCGTTCGCAAACCAATGAACCACTTCAACAAAAAAGCTAAGGGAGTATTGGTTCGCGCCGCCCTTCAGGCCAGGCAATTGCCAAAAACTCTAGCCGAGCTGGGTGAGGTTGCTCGCTCTGTTGGTCTTGAGCTCGAGGCGCCCACGGGTGACCGCACTGTCGTGCTGGTCACCCGCGAGCAGCTTGCGCGCTAGAGCATGAGCTCGCCAATCAGTACTTGATATCTATGAAACCGTCGAGCGTGGCGGGAACGAGCCCATATTCATCTTTGCCAGAGATGAGTATGTATGCTGGCACAACCCAGTTGACGCCTTGAGCATCAACTACCTCGGTTATGGTGCCCCTGAAGTCGGTTACGGTGACCAGTTTTTCAATCGGAGTGAGATCTGCGCCTGGTGGATGGATAGCAACGCCGGTTCCTGCATAAACCACGGCACCCGAAGGATCAACCCAAGGTTGAACCATGTTCTTGAAGTTTTTGTCGTTGGCTCGCTGCACTGCCTCAGTGGGCGAGATCGTCGCCTGCACGCCCATGTCGATAACCTGCGGGGTGTAACCAGAAACGTCAGTTAACTCTCCGCGCTCGTTCCAACTGAACGAAAAGTCATTCTGAACAAAGCTAGAGATAGTTGGCAGATAGACCTGAACATCGGTTCCGTATCGACTGCGGTGTACATTGATTTGACTCTCATCAATGTGGAATCCGAAGGACTCGACGATTTTTGCTACGTAACCGGTAACTTCATCGTGAGTGGGCACCGCATCTGCTTCTTTTGGCGCCCAAGAACAGGAGTTCGGGTCGCTTTTCGCAAGGTCCATGTCGCAGGAGTTGACACCGCCAGGTGTGACTTCAAAGTTTTCAAAGTACCATCTCCAGCCAGACAGCTGCGCGACCGACTTCACTCCGTGATCCTTCAAGACCCTAAAGATTTCGCCCTCGAACTTATTTGTTGTTAGTCCGCCGTCGTACTTTGATTTGATGATGTCACCTTCGACGCCGAATACATCTATAACCTTCTGCAACAAAGTTTTCGGGTCTTCGGGCAAGCGAACCTGATAAACGTGTTCGGCGCCGGCTTGCGTTGAAAGCGACGGGTCTGCTTCAAATGTGTAGTTCACGGGCCTTTGTGCCGACCGCATGACCCCCATGTTTACCCCTCCTGCTGCAATTACGCTGCTTTTGGTCGCGCTGCCTTGCTTCATTTGATCCGAGCTAAATTCGGGAATCACGCCATGCCCGCAGGGAACACCATTCACAACTGTGTCGCAACCTGACAGCTCAGGGGCGATGCTCATGCTCGTCGAGGTGCCGTTGCCCAAACCATATTTGAGAGCTACGGTTGCCACAAGCGCTATTGCCGCAACGCTCGCCAAGCCACTAACCGCTGACCCCAAAACGAAGCGCGGGCGATTGCGATAGGCCTGGGCTAGTTTGTCGCCAAGTCGAGATGCTTGGCGGCGAGCAAAGTTTGGGGTGGGTTTTGCTGCAGCGCGGGCGACTGCATCGTCGACGAGAGTTGAGCTGAGGGTGGTGGCGTCGAAGCCGGTGGCAGGGTCTGCCGCAACCACACGTGCCAAGAGCGCATCGGCTTCTAGGTTTTGACCCGAGCCTTCATTCTGAAAGTTTTTGTTCATATGTTGGTTATGTCGCTCTCTTGGCTAATCTTTCAGATGCTCGGCGGGTTTAGTGCGGGCGCGGTGCAAGCGAATGCTAGCTGCATTAGCCGAAATGCCAAGAGCGGCAGCTGCTTCTTCAACGCGAAGGCCCTCGAAGGCCACGAGCGCCAGCGTGGCGCGCTCGGCAAGCCCGAGTTTGCCCCAGGCTTGAGCTAGCGCCATGTCGCTCAAAGCTATGGATTCTGCCGAAGGCGCGTGGTCGGCGGGAGCAAGGCTTGCGATAAAACGATTTCGGGTGTTGGCCCGCCGACGCGCGTTTGCCACAACAAACCCAGCGATTCGATAAAGCCAGGGCAGTTCAAAGCCGTCAACTGCGTCGTCACGTTTTGACCAGGCGATTTCGAAGACCTCTGAGCAAAGGTCTTCAACCTCGACAAACTCAACACGTCTTGCCAAAAACTTTGCTATTGGTGTTTGGTGCTCACGATAAAGCGAGCTGAATTCGTCGGGGGTCATATTGGGGTTATGTCGCTAGCTCGATAATTCTTTCACTCTAGTTTTAACGGTGTTTCGGCATCGCGTCGCACTTCGGCAACGTCTCGAAACGTGATGCCCTCATGAGCCAGCAACCAGCGTTTGGTTGGCAGGCCGTCGCCACCGCTATAGCCGGTGATTCTTTCGCCCGAGCCAAGAATGCGGTGGCAGCCAACCACCAGTGCAACAGGGTTTGAGCCCACTGCGCCGCCAACGGCTCGCACGGCGCTCGGGTTGCCGATGCGACGCGCGATCTCTGCATAGGTTATGGCTTTGCCAAAGCCCAATTTGGCGATTTCGCCCCACACCGCGCGTTGAAACTCGGTGCCATTTAGTGAAACCTTGAAGTTGAGGTTTTTTCGTTTGCCGGCAAAAAACTCGGTGAGTTGATTGCGTGCCTCGGCCAGCACCGGTGTTGCTTCAGCCGGCACGGGCGTCGCTTGGGTCAGTGCTGTCATGCCGTCGTCATGAGTGCGCGAGTCTGCACCAGTGTTAAAGCCGTGCAGGTCTACCTTGACGATTGCGTCGCCAAGTGCTTTTAAGGTGATTGGGCCAATGGGTGAGTCAAAGGTGATAGTTGAGTCGAAGGTTACAGTTTTCATGCCCAAAACCTATCTGGCGGCTACGCCATGCGCGTTGAAAATAGCCTAATCGGTGCACAACCACACAAACCAGCCAATGTGCGCAACGCACCGAGCCAAACCCCGAGCAGATTCGAGAAAAGTTTTAGTCTAGAAACATGCCAAATCGCCCTCGCATCGCAATCTTGGGGCGCATCGCAACAGGCGCCACCAGCCAACGCGAAGACCGCCTAGCCGTGCCGCTAAGCCTGACCGACGCAGTTTGGGCTGCCGGCGGCGAACCAATCATCATAGCCCCGGCGAGATACCCCGAGGCCACCGAGCTCGACGGTCTAAACTGGGGGCACAGACTTAAAGGCATCGACGCGGTTCTGATGCCTGGCGGCGGCGACCTAGACCCAAAAACCTATGGTCAAACCGCGCAAACCACTGAGCTCTATGGTGTGAACCCCACGCAAGATCGCGCCGACCTAAGCCTGATTCACTATGCGCTCGCCGCTGGCCTGCCCTTGCTAACAGTATGTCGCGGCACCCAAGCCCTAAACGTTGCACTCGGGGGCACACTTCACCAACACATCGGTGAAGCCCACCGCAACCTTGGTCACCCTGTGACCCTGAGCGCACAAACCGCCGCTGCGCTCGGCATAAAAACCAGCTCGCCTGAACTCTCAGCTGCCTCGACAAACGAAGTAACCCTCACAGCAAGCTGCCACCACCATCAAGCTCTCGACCAGGTTGCGCCCGAACTTGAAGTGTTAGCCACCAGCGCCGACGGTTTCATCGAAGCCGTGCAAGTGCGCGGTGCAGGTTGGGCGTTTGGCGTGCAGTGGCACCCCGAAGACAACTATCGCGTTGAACCGGCCAACCTTGACCTATTTAAAGCTCTGGTTGAACAAGGGACACTACACAGCCAGCCACACAAACTGGCGCCCAAAACGGCACCCAAAACGGCACAAAAAAATGAGCCCGGCCACTCGGCCGAGCCCACTCTTTTTGCTCGTTTGCGTGCGCGCAACCCGCTAAAGCGAGTGCGCGGCTAACCCTTTATAGTGAGCGCCACGCTTCGTCGAGGCATCCGCGCAGAATTTGCTCAATCTCGTTGAACTCATCTGGGCCGATGGTTAGCGGCGGAGCCAGCTGAACTACCGGGTCGCCACGGTCGTCGCTGCGGCAATACAAACCCTCTTCGAACATGCGGTGGCTAAGAATGCCGCGAAGCAGTTTCTCAGACTCAGCATCGTTGAAGGTTTCTTTGGTGTTCTTGTCTTTTACCAATTCGATCGCAAAGAAATAGCCTTCGCCGCGAACATCGCCAACGATAGGCAGGTCTTTTAGCTTCTCGAGGGTGCTTCTGAAGGTGCCGGTGTTGCGGGCAACATTGCCGACCAAGTCTTCTTCGTCGAAAACGTCGAGGTTAGCAAGCGCAACCGCAGCCGAAACCGGGTGACCACCGTAGGTGTATCCGTGTGGGAACAACGTGGTGCCGTGCTTGAAAGGCTCAAACAGGCGTTCGCTGATCATCAACGCACCGATTGGGGCATAGGCGCTGGTCATGCCCTTTGCACAAACGAGCATGTCTGGCTCAAAACCATAAAGTTCTGAAGCAAACATGGTGCCACAACGGCCAAAACCGTCGATGGTTTCGTCGGCAACTAGCAAAACATCATATTTGTCACAGATTTCACGAACGCGGTCAAAATAGATTTTTGGCGAGGTGAAGCAACCACCCGAGTTCTGAACTGGCTCTAGAAAGAAGGCTGCAACTGTGTCGGGGTCTTCGAACAGAATCATTTCTTCAACACGGTTTGCTGCCCAAAGAGCGAACTCTTCTTCGGTGGCAAAGTCGTCTTGCGCGCGATACCAGTTGGTGTTTGGCACTCTGAAGGTGCTCGGCACTAGTGGTTCGAACATTTTCTTCATCGATGGAATACCGGTTAGCGAAAGCGCACCGTGCGAAGTGCCGTGGTAGGCAACCGAGCGGGTTAGAACCTTGTGCTTCATCGGCTTGCCGGTTAGTTTGAAATACTGCTTGGCAAGCTTCCAGGCCGTTTCGTTTGCTTCGCCACCACCGGTCGTGAAGAACACGCGGCTCAGACTCTTTGGTGCATAGCTGATGAGACGTTCTGCCAACTCAATGCCCGCCGGGTGGCCGTGTGACCAGAGCGGAAAATAGTCGAGCTGCTTCATCTGCTTTGCGGCAGCCTCGGCCAAACGTTCGCGACCGTGACCGGCGTTTACCGAGAACAGGCTCGAGATGCCGTCAAAGTAACGTTTGCCGGTGGTGTCCCAAAAATGGTGGCCAGAAGCACCGGTAATGATTGGCATGTCAGCTTTTTGATAAGGGCTGTGCCGGGTGAAGTGCAAAAAGAGGTGCTCTTTAGCAGCCTTTTGTAGCATTTCGTGGGTTGGCTCGACGCCTGCTTTGCGGGCATCTAGCAGCGGGGTGGCGCGGTCTGCTGCTGCGCTGGCCGGTTTGACCGGAGCCTTGAACGCAGATTTAATTCCGCGCACAAGCTTTCCTGCTTGGCTTTCCTTGGTTGCCATTTGATATCACTCTTTAACTTGTTGGGTTTTGGCGGTTGAACGGTTCAACCACCATTTGGGTTCGCCTATCGGGTTCCCCAGTTGTAGAACTGCTTGTGCAACCTCAAATAGACGAATGTCTCAGTTGAGGTCACTCCGGGCAGCGTCCGGATCTTTTCGTTGAGCAGCGTGATCAGATCTTCATCGTTTTCACACACCACTTCAACCAAAATGTCAAAGCTTCCTGCGGTTAGCACCACATAGTCAACCGCCATTAGTTCGGCGATTTGGTCGGCGATTTCGCGGGTGTCGCCACCGCAGCGAATGCCAATCATGGCTTGGCGATAGAAGCCAAGCTGCATTGGGTCGGTCACAGCAACAACTTGCATTACGCCCGACTCGGTCAGTTTTTGCACACGCTGGCGCACCGCGGCTTCGCTCAGACCAACCGCTTTGCCGATTTCGGCATAAGACTTGCGGCCGTCGTGCTGAAGCTCTTCGATGATCGATTTCGAAACATCATCGAGTTGGCTCGATTTGGCGCGAATAATGCGTGACATATATAGATATTGCCACTTCAAACGCCAATTCACTAATGATTCCGCACCATTTTTATCATTTCGCAACTAAATCACTACTAAAATCAGCAATTTAGCAACGGATGCTGCCGCGGCGCGCATATAAAATAGCGGTAGGCCCACTTTTGTGGTGGGCAGGTCTGGCAGAGCACTTTCAAGGCAATGGAGTCTAAAAATGGCAGTTCGCGAACTTAAGAACTTTATTAACGGTGAGTATGTTGACGCTCGTGGCGAAGACCGGCTCGACATTATTAACCCGGCTGATGCTCAGGTTTATGCAACCAGCCCAGTTTCAAGCGCTGCAGATGTTGATGCTGCTTTTAAAGCGGCTGACAAAGCTTTTGAAGAGTGGTCTCAGAGCACCCCGAGCGAGCGCCAACTGGCACTGTTTCGCATTGCCGATGCAATGGAGGCCCGCGCTGAAGAGTTCGCCGACGTTGAAAGCCAGAACACCGGCAAGCCACGCTCGACGCTCGTCGAATATGAGATCGCGCCGTCAATCGATCAAATTCGCTTTTTTGCAGGTGCCGCACGCAACCTCGAGGGTCGCGCCACAGCTGAATATGCCCGCGACCACACATCTTCTATTCGTCGTGAACCAATCGGTGTCATCGGTCAGGTGACGCCTTGGAATTATCCGCTAAATATGGCCACCTGGAAGTTCGCACCTGCGATCGCAGCTGGTAACACCATTGTTCTGAAGCCTTCAGACACCACACCGGCTTCAACGCTGCTGCTAGCCGAAATCGCGAGTGAGTTTTTGCCCGCTGGTGTATTCAACGTTGTCACCGGTGACCGGGGCACCGGCCGTGCCATGATCGAAAACACGATTCCTCAAATGATCTCGATCACCGGCTCAGTTCGCGCCGGCATGGAGGTTGCTCAGGCAGCTGCCGCCGACCTCAAGCGCGTTCACCTCGAACTCGGAGGCAAGGCTCCGGTTATTGTTTTTGCCGATGCAGAGTTGCAAAAAGCTGCCGCACAAATCGTGGTAGCTGGTTTCTTTAACGCTGGTCAAGACTGCACCGCGGCCACTCGCGTGCTCGTGCACGAGTCAGTTCACGACGAGTTCGTTGCCCTGCTCGCCGCTGAGGTTCGCGTCAACGCAATCACGGGTGCGCCATCGCGCGACGACATCTTGTTTGGCCCGCTAAACAACGTCAACCAAATTGCGCGAGTTGAAGGTTTCATCGAACGCCTGCCAGACCACGCCAACATCGAAGTCGGTGGCAACCGCGTTGCTGGCGAAGCTGGCTATTTTCACGAAGCAACAGTGGTTTCGGGTCTCACCCAAACCGACGAAGTTATTCAGAGCGAAATCTTTGGCCCGGTCATCACTGTGCAAAAGTTCTCTGACGATGCCGAAGCTATGCGCAACGCCAACGATGTGGCTTATGGCTTGGCGTCTTCGGTGTGGACTACCAACCACACCCGCGCTATGCGATTTGCCAAGGGCCTCAACTTTGGTTGCGTCTGGATCAACACCCACATTCCACTAGCTGCCGAAATGCCTCACGGTGGTTTCAAGCACTCAGGCTATGGCAAAGACCTGTCGATGTATGGCTTCGAAGACTACACCCGCATCAAGCACGTCATGAGTTACATCGGCGACTAATTTAGAGCGGATGGGCGGGCCACTGCCGTTAATTGCGGTTGACGGCGGCGATTTCACCGGTTAAAGAAGAGCAGGACCCCTCTTTCGAGAGACCCTGCTGGTACAAGTCAAATTTAACCCGCCTGAATGTTGAAGTCAAACTGATTTCGTTTATTTGTTGTGGATAATTCACCACGCTTCAGGTTTTGTGGATAAACCTACCTCGGCCGGTTGGCGCAGATTGCTGTCGAATGGCATCTAGCATGAGTGCAGAATAGGGTTTGCCAGCGACACCAACCTGCGATTTATCCACAGAATTTCGCTTCGAGGGCGCTAACAGGTGCTGTGCTAGAGACTTCTGCACAAATACGACTTTTTCCAAATGAAATCGAGGCAAACCTGCCAACGTTGCAACGTGCAACTTCTTTGGATTCTGCCCTCACTCACGTTCGCCCTCTATGCCGGCATAACTCAAGGCACCTGGCAACTGCTGGCCCTGAGCGGTTCAAGTGCGCTCTTGATTGTGTTGATTACGTGGATGCGGTCGCGAAACCAGAGCTTTGACATAAACGGCCCAGTGTGGCTGAGCCCGAGCGGGGTAGCGATTGGCAACAAAGTGCTGCCCAAACGCCAAATCTTCTGGCGACGCGCCTGGCACCAGCGCCTCTATGAACACTGCCAATCGTTAACGCCAATCGGCTTCGCACCAGCGGCGCTGGAGCGAGCCCGGGCTCGCAACTGGGCCCCCGCGGCCACCAGCGACAAAACACCGCAAGAACAAGCGCGCCAAGAGTTGCGCGCCTGGCTCGGCGTTGCCGGCGATAGCGAATTTGAAGTTGACCTGTTAGCCGAAGGGCCACACCTGCTAATGCTCGGCCCAACTGGCGCAGGCAAGAGCGAGCTGCTCAAAGCGCTGCTTCGCTCGTTGCTGAGGCCATCCAATTTGCAAAGCCTTCGACTTGTGCTGATCGACTTTAAAGGTGGGGCAGGGCTTGCCGACTTTGCAGAGCACCCAAACACTGCCGGGCTGCTAACCGACCTTGCAGCCGAAGACCAAGAACCGTTTTGGGCTGCGCTCGCCGACGAACTCGCGCGTCGCGAACGACTATTCGCCGACGCCAAAGTTGCAAACATCGACGCCTATCGTGCCACAGTTGGGCCGCTCGATCGCATCGTTGTTACCATCGACGAGCTTGCCGCGGTGCTCGCAAGTTCACGCTCGGCTGCGGCTTTGGTCGAAGCCATCGCCACTCGGGGTCGCTCGCTTGGGTTCAACCTCGTGGCAACCAACCAGTCGCTCGTGGGTATTCCGCGCCTGTTGCTCACCAACTTTCGCCTGCGCTGCGCGATCGGCGATGTTGACCCGGTCGACCTAGCGCAGCTGAGCATTAGCGCGGCAAGCACCCTGCGAAAACCAACAGCCACCTTGCCGATAACTACGCTTGAAGGTTTTCGCCGGGCTATTTGGCTTGAGCCCTACCAACCCCCGACCGAGTTTTGGTTTGCTGTTGGCATATCGCAGTGAGTGGGCAACAATGCACAGCTTTAAACGTTTGACACTTCACCAACTGCTAGCCTTTTGATAACAAAATTTATGAGGTTGAAATGGTCGCTCAGTTCAGTGGTTTGCACCTAGTGGTGCTTTTGGCGTCGATGTTTTCATTTGCGCTGTTTATCTGGGCGTTGGTGTCGATTTCAAAGTCAAACAAGGTCTCACAATCAGTCAAGTTGCTGTGGGTGCTTTTGGTTATTTTTGTGCCTTTCTTGGGTTCGATTCTTTGGTTTGGCGTTGGTGCCCGGTCAAATAGTTCTCGCTCATAAAGCGACTCTGAGCAGCCGTGCTCGCAGGTCGATAGGCTAACGAATTATGAAAACTCCTTGGCGCAAGCTTTATGTGCTCTCAACCGCAGGTGCGCTTTCTTGGCTAGGCAGCTCGCTCACCACTTTTGCGGTTATTTTGCGTGACAAAGACCACGTTGGGGCGATGGGTGTTGCAACCTACCTATTAGCTTTCGGTGTGCCAATCGTTTTTATGTCGCCGATCTCGGGTTTAATTGCCGATAAGTTTTCATCGCGTCAGGTGGTTCTGCCTGCGCTAACCATCATGGGTTTGAGCTCGACATCGCTGGCTTTTTTCACCCAACTTTGGTGGGTGCCATGCGCGCTTTTTATCACAGCGGCCGCCGGTGCACTTGTTGGCCCTGCAATGCAGGCGGTTGAAGTCACTATCACGGCACCCGAAGACTTGCCTCGAGTCACCGGCCTAATGCAGTCGATGGCTTCGCTCGGCACGCTTTTTGCGCCGGCGCTCGGTGGCATTCTCGTTTCAACTGTGGGCTATTTCTGGCCATTCATGATCGATGCGATCAGTTTCTGGCTATTGGCCCTCGTTTTCTTTGCCATCAACGTCAACCGCCCAGCCGTGGTGCACGAGGTGGGCGAAAAACTCAGCGCAACTGCCGGCCTCAAGTTTGTTTTTAAAGAGCCTTTGATTCGTGCCCTGGTGATTCTGGTCACAATACTCATCATCACTCTGGGCGGCTTTAACGTGGGTGAGGTCTTTTTGATGAAAGACGAGCTGCACGCCGATAACTTCATCTATGGCATCGTGGGTGCGCTTTTTGCGGCGGGCAGCATTGGTGGTTCGGTGCTAACCGCGGCAGTCAAGCTCAATCAAAGGTTTCACGCCCTAGCGTCAGTGGTTGGCGTTGCAACTTTGACCCTCACAGTTTTAGGGCTGTCGTTGGCCCCAACTGGGGTGTTGCAATGGCGCTTTCATTCATCACCGGTGTGGGCAACTCAATCTTGAACGCCTATGCAATAAGCATCATCATGACTCGCGCGCCTAAAGATGCGCTCGGTCGAGTCAACGCGGCCATCGGTGCAATCATCACCGCCGGCAGCATCGTGGGCATCGTCATCAGCGGAATCTTGATCTCAGCTTTCGGCGTGCGACCCGTGCTATTCGTCGGTGCGGTGCTCTCTGCTATCACGGCAATCATCTTTAGCCCAGAAGTTTTGCGCGCCGGTCGAGTCAGCAATCAACTTCAAGCTGATGCACCTGCCCAAGACGCACCCAACGAATAACTTGCGGTTTCGACTGATTTCGCGCTAGATTCGCGCTAGATTAGCGCTACATGCAAGACAAACAATCTATTTTGAGGGGATGCTCACTAAATGACAATCGTCACACTCTGCCTGCTTGCCGTGTCAGGATATTTCGTCGGGCTGGCACTCACCGCTCTTATTAAAGCTGAAGAAGCGATGGTTGCCGTCGGTGACCGAAACTGGAAAATATTAGGCCGACTTTTTCTCTGGGTTCTTCTTGCCGGAGCGGTTGCATTCGGGTTGATGCTGGCCGTTGCTTTAGACGAAACCGTCACAAGTGACCAAATCGGTATCTTTGGTATCGCAACCATGGCTCTATTGGCTGTTCCGATATTGCGATACCGGTGGCAGCAAATGAAGAAGAAAAAGGGCGACGCTCGCTAACAGCTAACCGAGCACTGTAGCGAGGGCGTCAGCCTCAAGACCAAGTGCGTTCGCAACCGGTGCGTTGAGCAACCTGCCGGCGTGAGTGTTAAGACCTAACGCCAACGCAGGGTCTTTTTGGCAAGCGGCACGCCATCCGCTATTCGCTATTGATAGGGCGTAGGGGAGGGTGGCGTTGGTCAGCGCATAGGTGGAGGTGTGAGGCACCGCGCCTGGCATGTTTGCAACGCAGTAGAAGATGCTGTTGTGCACTTTGAAGGTCGGTTCGGCGTGCGTGGTGGCGTGTGAGTCGGCAAAGCAGCCACCCTGGTCGATCGCGATATCAACTAGAACACTGCCTGGCTGCATAGTGGCAACCATTTCGTTGGTCACTAGTTTTGGCGCCTTTGCACCGGGAATCAGAACCGAACCGATAACAAGGTCGGCTTCGCGCACTGCACGGCCAACCTCAAACGAGTTTGAAACGATGGTGCGCAGGCGGCCAGCATATAGGGCGTCGAGCTCGCGCAGGCGAGCCAAGTTTGTGTCGAGCACTGTGACTTCGGCCCCTAGGCCAACCGCCATCGCGACGGCGTTGGTGCCGGCCACTCCGCCACCCAAAACAGCGACGCGAGCCGGGCGAGTGCCGGGCACACCGCCGAGCAACAGACCGTTGCCACCATTCTGAGCAAGCAACGTGTTAGCGCCAACCAAAACTGATAGGCGACCAGCCACCTCACTCATCGGGGCCAGCAGCGGCAAAGCGCGGTTAGGCAGCTGCACAGTTTCATAGGCAATCGCAGTAACTTCGCGTTCAAGCAGAACCTGAGTTAGCTCAGGGTCGGCGGCGAGGTGCAGATATGTGAAGAGCAAAAGCCCTGGGCGCAGATAGTCGTATTCGCTGGCGATCGGCTCTTTAACTTTAAGAATCATGTCGCCAGCGGCCCAAGCTGCGGCGGCATCTGGCGTGATTTGAGCGCCGGCTGCAACATAATCGGCATCTGAAATCGCACTGCCAACACCGGCGCCGGCTTGCACAGAAACTTGGTGACCTGCCAGCACTAGCTCGTGAACTCCTGCAGGAGTAATGGCTACGCGAAATTCATTGTTCTTGACTTCGGCTACAACTGAAATCTTCATTTTTTCTCCTTGCCCCGCGACTTTGCTAGGGCTGCAAATTAACGATACCGCACCAAAATAGCAATTTCACCACTGATTTAGTTGCATTTTGCAATTTTTGATGCGAAATCAGTTTGTGTTTCTAAATTCGGCTAACGGATATCGCCGTTTTGGGTTTGAAAACTCAACATTTGTGGCAGTATTTTGTTCAGGCGCTTTATTGTTGCGCTCGGTTGTGTTGTGTTGGTCTGGTTGCCTCGGCATCCCATACTCAAAGGAGTTATTCCTTGAACAAGTCATTCTCAGAAGATCCCATGTTTCAGCAGGCGCTAGCCTTTGCGAAAAGCCCGGTGACCCGCCGCACAGTTTTGGCTGGTGCAGGTGCAACTTCAATCGCGGCTTTCTTGGCTGCGTGCGCCAAGCCGGGTGGTGGCACTCAAGGTCTTACCCCTGCAACCGATGTTTCAGCAACCGAAAAAACTGTCGTGTGGGACAACTGGCCTTATTACATGGATGGCGAGAGCGACCAGTCGTTCCCAACCATCAAGGCATTCGAAGCCAAGACCGGCATCAAAGTCACCTACAACATCAACGTTGACGACAACAACAGCTATTTTGCTCGTGTCAAAAACCAGCTCATGGCTGGCCAAGACACCGGCGCCGACACCATGTGTCTAACTGACTGGATGATTTCGCGCCTCATCACCAACGGTTATGTTCAACCGCTTGACTACAAAAACCTGCCAAATGTGACTGCCAACCTAGACCCAGCGTTTAACGGTGCGGCGGGCAGCTTTGGCGATTTTGACCCGGGCCGCAAATTCTCGCTGCCATGGAAAGGCATCATTGCCGCCATTGGCTATCACAAAGTGAACTACAAAAAGCTCACCGGCAAAGACGCACCGACATCGCTGGCAGACCTTTGGGCTCCTGAGCTAAAGGGCAAGGTCGAGGTTTTGAGCGAAATGCGCGACACGCTAGGCATCATGATGATGGCCGACGGCATCGACATTTCAAAGTTCACCGCAGACGACTTTCATAACACCCTCGACAAGCTCAAGGCACAGGTTGTTGCCAAGCAGATTCGCAACGTCAAAGGCAACTCATACATTGATGATTTCAACGATGCGGGCGACGCTGTTGCCGGCATTATTTGGGCGGGCGACCTAATCGGCAAGAACATTGAGCTCGGCAACGACGCTCTCGGTGTTGTTCTGCTTGACTCGGGTTCAACTTTTGCCTGCGACAACTTCGTGATTCCGATGGGTTCACCTCACGCAGCAAACGCCGAGGCAGTCATGAACTATTACTTTGACCCTGCCGTTGCAGCCAAGCTGGCATTAGCTGGCGTGAACTATGTGCCGCCAGTGGCTGGCACCAAAGAGATCGTCGTTGCTTCAAACCCAACCTTGGGCAACAACGAACTCATGTTCCCAAGTGCCGACACCTATGCAAACAAGTTGCGCAGCTTCAGACCGTTGACACCAAAAGAAGACAACGAGTTCTCGACCGCGTGGAGCGACGTTATTAGCGGCGTGGCATAGCGTTGGCAAATTCAGTGGTAGCTAAAACTTCGGGTGCAGCACTCGAACTCAAAAACATTCGCAAAGAGTTTCCTGGCTTCACCGCCATCGAAGATCTTGATCTAAAAATTAATGCGGGCGAGTTTTTTGCTCTGCTAGGCCCTTCGGGTTGTGGCAAAACCACAACTCTGCGCATTGTTGCAGGTCTAGAAACCCCAACCTCTGGCCGAGTATTCTTGGGCGGCGAAGACATTACCGACACCAAGCCTCACCAGCGCGCTGTGAACACCGTATTTCAAAGCTACGCGCTGTTCCCACACATGAGCGTTCTTGACAACGTAGCGTTTGGCTTGCGCCAGCGCAAAATCGATGACCCGCTAAAGAAGGCTCAAGATGCTTTGGCACTTGTTGAGCTTGGCCACCTAGCCGACCGCCGACCACAGCAGCTTTCAGGTGGTCAGCAGCAGCGCGTTGCTCTAGCTCGAGCCATTGTCAACCGACCATCGCTTTTGCTGCTAGATGAGCCTCTCGGCGCGCTCGACCTCAAGTTGCGTCGCCAAATGCAAATCGAGCTCAAAGCTATTCAGATCGAAGTTGGCCTCACGTTCTTGCACGTCACCCACGACCAAGAAGAAGCCATGGATATGGCCGACACCGTGGCAGTGATGAACAAGGGTCGCATCGAGCAGATGGGTGCACCCGAAGCGCTTTATGACCGACCAAAAACTGCATTTGTTTCTAAGTTCTTGGGTCAGTCAAACCTGTTTGTCGGCGAAGTTGTAGAAACCAACGACAGCGCTGTGAGCATCAACCTAAACGGCAACAAAATCACCGTGCCGGTTGCTCGTGCCGAAAAAACATCAGGCAAAATCGCCGTAGGTGTTCGCCCAGAAAAAGCTCAGTTTCACGAGAGCGCACCAGAGGCCGCTGCTGGCATCAACATTCTTGGCCCGGGCGAAATCATTGACATTCGCTTCACCGGTGTGAGCAACCAATACCTCATCGATATTCCAAATGTCGGCGAAGTCACGGTTTTTGCTCAGAACGTTGGCAAAAGCCCAGTGGTTGAACTTGGCGCCAAAGTTTGGGTGAGCTTCAAAGTTGAGCACGCATTCGGTCTAGCCGACTTGCCTGTTGGCACCGAAGAAGGCTAACCATGGCAATCGCAGGTCTATCAGCCGACGCCAAAAAGGGCGGCTCGCGTCGCAACTCAAAAGGTGCCTCAAAAAGTGCACTCAAAGGCGACCGCAAAGGTGCTTGGGTTGCCGGCATTCTGCTAGCGCCAGGTCTGATCTATTTGGCACTGTTCTTTCTAACCCCGCTGGTTCAACTAGTTGTTACCGCGCTTGAAAGCCCAGACCCCAGCTATGCAATCGGCGCCTATGTTTATGACTTCAACGTGCAAAACTTTGCCGACGTGGTGGTCAAATACAGCTTGCAAATCTTTCGCACCTTTGGTTATGCCCTGCTCGCCACCATTTTTGCGCTGCTAATAAGTTATCCGCTCGCCTATTTTGTTGGAGTGAAAGTTCGCCGCTGGCCACTGCTGCAGCGCATGACACTGGTGTTGGTGATTGCGCCGTTTTTCATTAGCTTCTTGCTGCGCACCGTTGCCTGGAAGCAACTGCTTTCGGTGGGTTCGCCACTGCTCGACGTGATGCAAAACATCGGCTTGGTGCCTCACGGAGGTTATTTCATTGGCACCCCGGCAGCAGTGGTTTTTGGTTTGACCTACAACTTCATTCCGTTCATGACCCTGCCGCTGTATACAACGCTTGAGAGACTAGACGGCCGCCTGCTCGAAGCTGGCAGTGACCTTTATGCGAACCCTTTCAAGGTTTTCACCAAAATCACGTTGCCGCTGTCGATGCCTGGCGTTGTGTCGGGCACGCTGCTCACATTTATTCCAATCGCAGGTGACTACGTGAACGCCAGCCGAGACTTCTTAGGTTCATCAGACACCTCAATGATCGGCAACATGGTTGACCAAGACTTCTTGCAAAACCAAAACTATCCATATGCTTCGGCGCTGTCGGTGCTTTTGATGGCAACGATTTTGATTTTGGTTTCGCTCTATGTTCGTCGCGCCGGCACCGAGGAGTTGCTATGACCTCGCTAACCACTGCTTCAAACCGTCGTCGCAAGGTCGCGCTTGGTGATTCTGCCCTCTGGGTTTACACCCTGTTGGCGCTCGTGTTTTTGCTAACACCTATTGTCTACACCATCGTTTTCTCGTTCAACGACTCGGTGCGCTCAAACACGGTGTGGGAGGGGTTCACGCTTCACCACTGGACTAACCTATGCGACCAGCCGGGCATCTGCACCGCGGTAGGCAACTCGTTCTTTATCGGCGGCGTTTCAACACTGGCAGCCACCATCATCGGCACCATGATGGCAATCGCTTTGGTTCGCTATCGTTTCAGGGCTCGATCACTTGTTAGCCTGCTTTTGTTTTTGCCCATGGCAACCCCCGAAATCGTTATGGGTGCCGGCCTAGCCGCGCTGTTCTTCAACAGTGGCACCAGCTTTGGCATCGGCACGATCATCATCGCGCACATCATGTTCTGCATCAGCTTTGTTGTGGTTACCGTGAAGGCACGAGTGCAAACCCTTGACCCGGTGCTCGAAGAAGCGGCGCGCGACCTCTATGCCAACCCGTTCAAAGTGTTCATGAAGGTGACTCTGCCGCTGTTGATGCCAGGCATTATCTCGGCCGCGCTGCTTTCGTTTGCGTTGAGTTTCGACGACTTCATCATCACCTACTTCAACAGCGGTGCTATCAAGACTTTTCCGCTCTTCGTTTATGTTTCGGCTTCGCGCGGTGTGCCAGCTGAAGCTAACGTGGTTAGCTCAGCCGTGTTCTTGGTTGCCATCAGCGTGGTCATCGGCATGCAGATTTTTGGTGCACTGCGCCGCAAAAAATACGGCGCCTAAGCGAACAAGTGTTGGCTTAGGGTTTGCCGCTCTTAGGCAAACAGCGCGGCGACTGCAGCCTCAAAGTGCTCGGTGTGACGCTTGACGTCTGCCAAGGTGTGAGCCGGTGACATCAAAGCCATATTGTGAAACGGTGTCATTAGAACCCCTCGGTTCAGAGCATGCAGGTGCAAGAACTGCTGCAACTCAAAATCGTCGGCATCGGCGGCTTCACGGCCGTTGCGCGGGGCGGTTGGCCTAAAGCTATATTCCGCGCGGCAACCCAGTTGCGAAACCTGCCACGGCGCGTTGTATTTATCTAGAATGCCCTGCACATCGGCAGTCCAAACATCGCACAGTGCCTCCATGCCAACAAAAGCCTCAGGTGTGAGAACCTCGGTGAGGGTCGCGCGAACTGCCGCCATCGAAAGTGCGTTGCCAGCCAAAGTGCCACCAACACCGCCAACGTCGATGTGCTCGAGGTGCAGGCTGGCAAGCACGCGATCGGTGAGCTCTTGGCTCATGCCGAATGCGCCGGCAGGAATGCCAGCACCGATGGTCTTGCCCAAAACGACAGCGTCAGGTTTTAGCGCGCGGCGGGCGGTCATGCCGCCAACACCCTCGCTCAAAGTGTGGGTTTCGTCGTGAATCAAAACCACGCCATATTTTGTGGCGAGCTCGCGCAAACCCTCAAGATAGCCCGGCTCAGGCAACACGATGCCAATGTTGGTCATTGCAGGTTCGATCAGCGCGGCTGCAACTTCGCCGGTTGCAAACGCTGCCTCGGCAGCGGCTAGGTCGTTGAACGGCACCACAATAGTGGTTTCGGCAACATCAACCGGCGCACCGATGTTGTTGTCGCGGCTAACCGTGTTGCCGGCGTCGTCGAGGTTCGCAAAAGTTTCGTCAACCGTGCCGTGGTAGCAAAAGTCGTGCACGAGAATCTTGCGGCGGCCGGTCACATGGCGGGCGTAGCGAATGATGTGACGGTTAGCGTCGGTTGCGGTGAGCGTGAACTGCCACTTAGGCACACCAAAACGTTCAGCGAGGGTTGCGGCCGCCACCGTGGCATCGGCTGTCGGCAGCATAAAGGTGATGCCTTGGGCGAGTTGCTTTGCGATTGCGGCAACCGACGCGTCGGGCGAGTGGCCCACCATCGAACCTGTGTCGCCTAAACAAAAGTCAACATATTCGATGCCGTCAACGTCGTTGAAACGCGAACCCTTGGCGCCTGCCACATAAACCGGGTGTGGTCCTGGCCACTTGGCCATCCACGACATTGGCACACCGTTCATCATCGGGCCAACTGCGGCAGCGTGTGCCTTAGCCGATTCTGGGTGGGTGGCCACGAAACGTTCAACCTCAGCCTCATAGAGACGGGCTAGTTTTTCGCGGTCGCCATAGCGAACATCTGCAGTTTTGTTGTGCGACATGAATCACCTTTGATTCTTTAGCACGGATGCCCGCCAATCGCCGGCAACCGTTAGGGTGGGCGTTGGTTGTGGTTAGAGGGTAGCTAGACCGGCTTCTAGAACGTCAAGTGCATCGTTTAGAAGTGCGTTGGTGATTGCCAACGGCGGCAAGAAACGAATCACGTTGTTGTAGGTGCCGGCGTTCAAAATCAGAACACCGTTCTTGTGGCAGTGAGCAACTAGAGCGTTGGTGGCTGCTGGGTCTGGGTTGAGAGTGCCCGGTTCAACCAGTTCGATTGCAACCATTGCGCCGCGACCACGAACCTGAGCGATCTGTGCAAACTTTGCCTGCATCGCTTCGAGACGACCATAGAGAATCGCTTCGATGCGCTTAGCTTCTTCAAGAACGCCGCCAGCTTCGATCTGCTTTAGCACTGAAACTGCTGCCGCCGCTGAAACTGGGTTGCCACCAAAGGTGCCGCCGATGCCGCCTGCGTGTGAGGCATCCATGATTTCGGCGCGGCCGCAAACTGCCGAGATCGGCATGCCGCCACCGATACCCTTAGCAATGGTCAAAAGGTCTGGTTCAAATGTTGGCTCGAATTCACTTGCGAACCATTGACCGGTGCGGGCAATGCCTGCCTGAACTTCGTCGGCAATCACGACGATGCCGTTAGCGTGAGCCCAGTTTGAAAGTGCCGTCAAGAAACCTGGGGCCGGCACAATAAAGCCACCCTCGCCCTGAATCGGCTCGATCACAATGGCTGCTAGGTTCTCGGCACCAATGCGCTTCTCAAGATAAGTGATTGAGCGAGCGGCAGCCTGCTCGCCGGTGAGACCCTCAGGGTCGCGCAGCGGGTAGCTCATTGGCACGTGGGTTACACCCGGGGCAAACGGGCCAAAGCCTGAGGCATAAGGCATCGCCTTGAAGTTCATGGCCATGGTCAAGTTGGTGCGACCGTGGTAGCCGTGGTCAAAAACAGCGATTTCGCCGCGACCAGTGTATTTGCGAGCAATCTTCACAGCATTTTCAACAGCTTCAGAGCCCGAGTTGAAGAGTGCTGACTTTTTAGCAAAATCACCCGGCACGTGCTTGTTGAGCAGCTGGCAAACCTCGACGTATTCCTGATACGGAGTAAGAGTGAAAAGTGTGTGGGTCAAGTCGGCAACCTGCTCGCGCACAGCCTCAATAACACCAGAGTTGGTGTGGCCGATGGTGGTAACACCGATGCCCGAACCGAGGTCAATAATGTGGTTGCCATCGGCGTCAACAATGATTGCACCGTTAGCTTTTTCGATAAACACACCGAGCGCGGTGCCAACACCGGCACTGACCGCTTTTAGGCGTTCAGTTTGAAGAGCTTTTGACTTTGGGCCAGGAATCTCAGTAACAACTTTGCGCTCTTGCGCGATAGTGAATTCGCTCATGAATAAAGTCTAAGCCCGCGCTGTGAGGTGGGGGTGCCCGAATGGGCATCCGCTGTAATGTTTTCAGAAAAACCGAAGCTGGCTTGCCACGCGAACGGCTCTCGGGTGCTTTCAGGTGGCAAGATAAATGCATGCGCAGCGTAATCATTCTTGGCTCAACCGGCTCTATCGGCACTCAAGCTCTTGAGGTGATTGCTGCCAACCCTGACCGTTTTAAGGTGGTTGGTTTGGCTACCGGCAGCAACGCCGAGTTGCTCGAGCGGCAGCGCGTTGAGTTTGGTGTGCCGGCTAACAAGGCGGTGCTTGGTGCTGAGGCCGCGACCCGTTTGGTCGAAGAAACCGACGCCGACGTTGTGGTCAACGGCATTACCGGCTCGATCGGTTTGGCGCCCACTCTTGCAACGCTGGCCACCGGCAAAACCCTCGCGCTGGCCAATAAAGAGTCACTGATTGTTGGTGGTCGTCTGGTGACCGAAGCGGCGAAACCCGGTCAAATCGTGCCGGTCGACAGCGAACACTCGGCGTTGGCGCAGTGTCTGCTCAGCGGCACAGCGAGCGAGGTTAAGAAACTGATTTTGACCGCTTCTGGCGGCCCTTTTAGAGGATGGTCGCGTGAGCGCCTTCAAGACGTTACGCCGGCGATGGCCCTAGCGCACCCAACCTGGGTGATGGGCAAAGTTGTTACCACCAACTCGGCAACCCTGGTGAACAAAGGCCTTGAGCTAATCGAAGCTCACCTGCTGTTTGATGTGCCCTTTGACCGCATCGCCGTGACGGTGCACCCGCAGTCGATTGTGCACTCAATGGTTGAGTTCATCGACGGTTCGGTTTTGGCACAGTGCTCACCACCGACCATGAAGCTGCCGATTGCGCTGGGCATGTCTTGGCCAGAGCGTGTGCCAAATGTTGCACCAGCCTGTGATTTCACTCAAGCTGCCACCTGGAGCTTCGAGCCACTCGACGAGAGCGTCTTTGGCGCGGTTCGCCTCGCACGCCAGGTTGGGTCGGCTGGGCTCACGTATCCGGCTGTTTATAACGCTGCAAATGAGCAGGCTGTCGAGGCTTTTCACGCCGGCCGCATCGGTTTCAACCAGATTGTCGACGTGGTTGAGCGTGTGGTTGACGCCCACACTGCAGAACAAATTTTGAGCTTGGATGCCGTGCTGGCTGCCGAAACTTGGGCACGCGATCGCGCCGAGGCGCAAATGGCCACGGCCTGCTAGTTGTTCGCCAACGGCGTGTGCTTTGCGGTGAAAATCTTAGGCAAAATGTCAGCCGCATCGGTTAGCGTTGAACCGTGAATCAAACACTGCTTTTTATTCTTGGCGTCGTCTCGTTGATGATTGGCGTGGGCGCGTCAATCGCGATTCACGAGTTTGGCCACATGTATCCCGCAAAAAAGTTTGGGGTCTTGGTCACTAAATATATGATTGGCTTTGGCCCAACCATTAAGTCTTGGCGCCGAGGTGAAACCGAATACGGCTTCAAGCTGATTCCGCTCGGCGGTTACATTTCTATCGTGGGCATGTTTCCCGGCGCACCCACCGACGAAGCTAGCGGCGATATAGTGTCACAAACCGGCACCAGCGTTCAAAAATCAAAACTGCGCGCACCAAAGTTTTGGCGCGACCTAGTTGCTCAGGCCCGCGAGGCCAACGCCGAGCAGAGCGGTTCAGTGCCCAAAAATCGCTGGTTCACAAGTTTGCCCATTTATAAGCGGCTCATCATCATGTTTGGTGGGCCTTTTATGAACCTTGTGTTTGGCACCGCCCTTCTTTTTGTGGCTCTCGGCGTGATCGGCACGCCGGCAATGGGCACTTCGATCGCCAAAGTTTATAACTGTGTGCCGAGCGACCAAATTAAGTTTCACTGTGTTAGCACCGACCCGGTGAGCCCGGCTAAAACCGCAGGCATTCGGGCCAACGACAAAGTTGTTTCATTCAACGGTGTAGCAGCCTCGCGCTGGAGCGACATCAGCGGCGAGTTGGCTAACCGAGTCGGCGTGCCAACCACCATCACTGTTCTGCGTGATGGCAAAAACCTCAATCTCACCGTTTCGCCCGTGGCAGTGCAGGTGCCTCTCTATAGCAACTCCGGCAAAGTTCTCACCGATGCAAACGGCAATCCGCTAACCGAACTGCACCCGTTTATTGGTGTTCAGCTCAAGCCGGCGATGATCGCTCTCAGCGGTGGCCAGGTGGTTGGCGAAATCGGCACACAACTCAGTGGCACCGTTGGTTTAATAGCGGCATTGCCGGCAGAAGTAGCCCAAATGGCAGGCGCAACATTTGGTGGCGCCGACCGCAACGCCAACGGCCCGGTTTCACTAATCGGTGTCGGTCAAATTGCGGGCCAAGTTGCCAGCAGCCCAGAACTTGACCTAACCCAAAAACTAGGGGCTGGGCTCAGCCTCCTAGCATCGTTGAACTTTGCCCTGTTTGTGTTCAACTTGATTCCGCTCTTGCCGCTAGATGGTGGCCACATGGCAGCCGGCATTTTTGAAAGCATCAAGAAAATCGTTTTCAAAATTCGGCGCAAAACCTGGCGCGGCCCCGTCGACCTAACCAAGTTGGTGCCACTAACCTATGCAATGTGGTTGGTGCTAATGGGTATGAGCCTGCTGTTTATTGTGGCCGACATCGTGAAACCACTGGCATAGCCATTTATGCTTGAAATAATGCAAATCGGGCCACGTCGCGTGGTTCGGCGAGCGCTCGCAAACAAGAAAAGGTCTGAAATTGCCTGCAATTAACCTCGGTATGCCCGCTTCAAAACCTCCTGTTATTGCCCCTCGCCGCGTTTCACGCAAAATCATGGTTGGCAAAGTTGCTGTTGGCGGTGATGCTCCAATCAGCGTGCAGTCAATGACCACCACGCCAACCACCGACATCAACGCAACTCTGCAGCAGATCGCTGAGCTCACGGCGAGTGGTTGCGACATTGTTCGTGTGGCTTGCCCAAGCCAAGACGACGCCGACGTTTTGCACATCATCGCCAAAAAATCGCAGATTCCTGTAATCGCCGACATTCACTTTCAGCCAAAATATGTTTTTCAGGCAATCGACGCCGGTTGCGGTGCGGTGCGTGTGAACCCGGGCAACATTCGCCAGTTTGACGACCAGGTTGGCGCTATCGCTAAAGCTGCAAAAGATGCTGGTGTATCCATTCGCATCGGTGTTAATGCTGGCTCGCTAGACCCTCGCCTGTTGCAAAAATATGGCAAGGCAACCCCTGAGGCTCTGGTTGAGTCTGCGGTGTGGGAGGCCAGCCTTTTTGAAGAGCACGACTTTCACGACTTCAAGATCTCGGTCAAGCACAACGACCCGGTTGTAATGGTTCGCGCCTATCAGCTTCTAGCCGAGCGCGGCGACTGGCCACTTCACCTCGGTGTTACCGAGGCTGGCCCAGAGTTTCAGGGCACCATCAAATCTTCGGTTGCCTTCGGTGCGCTGCTATCGCAGGGCATTGGCGACACCATTCGCGTATCTCTTTCAGCACCACCGGCTCAAGAGATCAAGGTTGGTTCGCAGATTCTTGAGAGCCTCAACCTTCGCCCTCGCAAGCTCGAGATCGTTAGCTGCCCAAGCTGTGGTCGCGCCCAAGTCGACGTTTATAAGTTGGCCAACGATGTTACCGCCGGCCTAGAGAAGCTAACCGTTCCACTGCGCGTTGCTGTTATGGGTTGTGTCGTGAATGGTCCTGGCGAAGCTCGCGAAGCCGACCTCGGTGTTGCTTCGGGCAACGGCAAGGGCCAGATTTTTGTGAAGGGTGAAGTTATCAAGACTGTGCCCGAGAGCGAAATCGTCGCAACGCTGATCGAAGAAGCCAACCGCATGGCAGCCGAAATGCCAGCAAGCGCAACCGGCACCGCAACGGTCGAAATCATCAAATAGCCTCGCCTAAACTTGTAGGCATGCCAATTCGCCTATCAAACCTGTTTCTGCGCACGCTTCGAGAAGACCCAGCTGAGGCTGAGGTCGCTAGCCACAAGCTGTTGCTTCGTGCTGGCTACATTCGCCGCGCTGCCCCCGGCATTTATACCTGGTTGCCGCTGGGTCTAGCCGTTAAGGCAAAGATCGAAAAGGTTGTTCGCGAAGAAATGGCGAACGCCGGTGCGCAAGAAGTGTTTTTTCCGGCCCTTTTGCCGCGCGAACCCTATGAGGCCACCGGTCGCTGGGAGGAATACGGCGACAACCTGTTTCGCCTTCAAGACCGCAAAAAAGCTGACTACCTGCTAGCCCCAACCCACGAAGAAATGTTCACCCTTTTGGTGAAAGACCTCTATTCGAGCTACAAAGACCTACCGGTAGCGCTGTATCAGATTCAGAACAAATACCGCGACGAAGCCCGCCCACGCGCCGGTTTGCTTCGCGGTCGCGAGTTTGTGATGAAAGACGCCTACAGCTTCGACGTCACCGACGAGGGCCTAGACAAGGCATACCAAGCCCAGCGTGATGCCTACGAGCGCATCTTCACCCGACTGGGCGTTGAATATGTGATCGTTCGCGCCGACGCCGGCGCCATGGGCGGCTCAGCCAGCGAAGAGTTTCTGTCACCCTCAGCCATCGGCGAAGACACCTTTGTGCGCTCGCCGGGTGGTTATGCGGCGAACGTTGAGGCCGTCGCCACGGTTGCGCCATCCGCTTTGCCAATCGAAGGTCAAGCACCTGCGCACAAGGTGAGCACGCCAAAAACCAGCAGCATCAAAGCGTTGGTTGAGTTGGCTAACTCGAACCCAGAATTAAACCGAGCGGATGCCCGCCCTTGGCAGGCCAGCGACACTCTAAAGCACGTCGTTTTGGCTTTGACCAGCCCAACCGGCAAGCGTGAGCTGGTTGTGGTTGCTTTGCCGGGAGACCGCGAAGTTGAAACCAAGCGCGCCGAGGCTGCGTTTGCACCCAACGATGTTGAACCAGCTGGCGATGCCGACTTCGCCAAACACCCAGAGCTAGTCAAGGGTTTCATAGGCCCAGTTGCGCTCGCCGCCGACGGCTCAACCAGCGCGGTTTTGGGCAAAGAATCAACTTCTGGCATTCGCTACCTCGTCGACCCTCGCGTGGTTGAAGGTTCGAACTGGGTCGTTGGTGCAAACGAGGCCGATGCCCACCTGTTTAGCGTGGTCGCTGGTCGCGACTTTGCCGCCGACGGCGTGGTTGATCTTGCTGAGGTTAAGGCTGGCGACGAAGCACCTGACGGTTCTGGCCCGCTAGAACTTGCTCGCGGCATCGAAATCGGTCACGTGTTCAAGCTAGGCCGAAAATATGCCGAGGCGCTCGAGCTTAAGGTGCTCGACGAAAACGGCAAACTGGTCACCGTCACCATGGGCAGCTACGGCATTGGTGTGACTCGCATTCTCGCTGTTTTGGCTGAAGCTAACCACGACGAAAAAGGCCTCATTTGGCCAGCTGCTGTTTCGCCGGCCGATGTTTATATCGTTGCTGCTGGCAAAGACGAAGAGGTTTATGAAGCGGCTGAAAAGCTTGCGGCCCAGTTTGAGGCAGCGGGCAAAACCGTGATTCTTGACGACCGTGCCAAGGTTAGCCCCGGCGTGAAGTTTGGCGATGCTGAACTAATCGGTGTGCCTTCAATCGTGATTGTTGGCAAAGGTTTGGCTAACGGTGAGGTTGACTTGTGGAACCGCGCCACAGGCGAGCGTCGCCCAGTCAAGGTAGAATCTGCTTTAGAAGAACTTAATTAGCCCCAGGAGGCACCAATGGACATCGAATTGGCAGTGCTCAAGGGCGTTGAACGCGAATACAACATTCCGTTTAGCGAGCAAGTGCAAATCATCGAAGAGGCGATTCTTGCCGCTTATCACCGTCACGTAGGCAACCACGATAAGGCTCGCGCTGAACTAAACCGCACCACGGGTCACGTGAACATTTATGTGCCTGAGGTTGATGAAGAAACTGGCGAAGAAACCGGCGAAAAGCTTGCCACCCCAGAGAACTTTGGTCGAATTGCAACTCACGCTGCTAAACAGGTGATTGCACAGCGCCTGCGCGCAATTAACGACGACAGCCTGCTCGGTGAATTCATCGACAAAAAAGATCAGATCGTCACCGGTGTGATTCAGCAGGGCCCTAAGCCGTTCTTGGTTTATGTGAATTTGGGCACCATTGAGGCCATTTTGCCTCCTGAAGAGCAGGTTCCCGGCGAAGACTACAGCCACAACAAGCGCATGCGATTTTTTGTGACCAACGTTGTCAAGGGCACCCGTGGCCCACAAATCACCGTTTCGCGCAGCCACCCTTCTTTGGTTCGCAAGCTCTTTGCCCTTGAGGTGCCTGAAATCGCGAGCGGCGTTGTCGAAATCGTTTCGGTTGCCCGCGAAGCCGGTCACCGCACCAAGATTGCTGTGCGCGCTCACGAAACAGGCGTTAACGCTAAGGGCTCGTGCATTGGTGAGCTTGGCCAGCGCGTGCGTGCGGTTCAGGCTGAGCTCAACGAAGAAAAAATCGACATCGTTGACTTTAGTGAGAACCTACCTGAGTTTGTAGCTCAGGCGTTGTCACCAGCCAAGGTGTCTTCTTGCTACATGATCGACGCAGCTAACCGCCAGGTTCGCGCGCTCGTGCCAGACTTTCAACTTTCACTTGCCATCGGCAAAGAAGGTCAAAACGTTCGCCTCGCAGCAAAACTGACCGGCGCGAAGATTGACGTTCAGCCCGACAGCATTCTTGAAGGTGAGTAGTTCTAGCCCAAATCGATAAACGGGGTTAGAATGGAAGCGATTAGAACCTGCGTTGGCTGTCGCCAACGCGCATCACGATCAGACCTATTGCGCATTGTTGCGTCAACTCAAAAACTTGTTGTTGATTCACGGGGCAGTCTGCCTGGTCGGGCGGCATGGTTGCATGCAAGCACTTCGTGCTTGACTAAAGCCATTGAACGTCGGGCTTTCGGTCGTGCACTTCGCACCGACGGTCAGCTAGATGCATCAGCTCTAACCCAACCAATAGAACAGGCAGAAACGATGTTGGCAACAAAATGAGTATCTCGAAATGAGAACCCAACAGCTTTAATGGCCTGCCCTGACCTGGGGTAGGCCCCTAGATCAGGAGAATAACTTGGCGCTTCCACGCGTTTACGACATTGCTAACGAACTTGGTATTGACACCAAAGAGGCGTTGGCCAAACTTAAAGAACTCGGCGAATACGTAAAAGCCGGTTCATCAACCATCACACCGCCAGTAGCCAAGAAGCTACGCGAGGCTTTTCCGAACGCTAAACCAGCAGAGGCTAAGCCAGCTGCAGCCCCAGCTGCTGCCAAGCCAGCCACGCCAGCCACGCCAGCAGCGCCTGAAGCGCCTGCTGCCGTTACTGCAGCGGCACCAGCCGCGGCACCGACTGCCGCGCCGGCTGCAACACCAGGCGCAACCCCTGCTGCTCCAAAGCCAGCCTCGGCAGCTGCCGCAGCACCAGCAGCGCCTGCAGCACCGACCCCAGCAGCGCCAGGTGCGGCTGCCCGTGCCGACAAAGCTCCAGCAACGCCAGCAGCACCAGCTGGCGCAACCCCAGCTGCGCCTGCGGCAACTCCGGCCGCGCCAAGCGGCATTCCTCGCCCGGGCAACAACCCGTTCGCTTCAACTCAGGGCATGGGCATTCCTCGCCCGGTAGCACGCCCTGGCAATAACCCGTTCTCAAGCAACCAGGGCATGGGCCGAGGCCCACGCCCGGCCGGCGCTGGTGGCCCAGGTCGCCCAGGTGGCCCACGCCCAGCAGGTGCCGGTGGCCCTGGTGGTGCTGCACGCCCTGGTGGCGCACCTCGCCCAAGTGGCGCAGGCTTTAGCCGCCCAGGCGGCGCACCCGGTGCCGGTGGTTTCAACCGCCCAGGTGGCGCACCCGGTGCCGGTGGCGGCGCAGGTTTCACTCGCCCAGCCGGTGGCGGCGGTGGCCCAGCTGGCCGCGGTGGTCGCGGCACCGGCAGTGGCACCGCTGGTGCTTTCGGCAAGGGTGGCGGTCGTGGCCAGAGCAAGGCTCGCAAGTCAAAGCGTGCGAAACGCGAAGAGTTCGAACAAAGAAGTGTGCCGAGCCTTGGTGGCGCAGTTGTGCCTCGTGGCGATGGCACCACCAGTGTTCGTTTGCGTCGCGGTTCAAGCGTTCAAGACTTTGCCGACAAGATTGATGCAAATGCTGGTCAGCTGATCACCGTTTTGTTCCACCTAGGTCAAATGACCACTGCAACGGCTTCGCTCGACGAAGAAACTATGCAGATTCTTGGTCAAGAACTTGGTTACAAGGTTGAAGTTGTTTCGCCTGAAGACGAAGAGCGCGAGCTATTCGAAGGCTTTGGTCTAGACGTTTCAACTGACTACGACGACGAAGAAGAAGACCTTGAGGCACGTCCTCCTGTGGTCACTGTGATGGGTCACGTTGACCACGGCAAGACCCGCTTGCTTGACTCGATTCGCAACTCGAACGTTCAGGCTGGCGAAGCCGGTGGCATTACCCAGCACATCGGTGCCTACCAGGTGCACACCATGCACGAGGGCATCGATCGCGCCATCACCTTTATTGACACCCCGGGTCACGAGGCGTTCACCGCTATGCGTGCTCGTGGTGCTCAGGTCACCGACATCGCAATCTTGGTTGTCGCTGCCGATGACGGCGTAATGCCTCAAACCATTGAGGCTTTGAACCACGCACAGTCAGCTGGCGTGCCGATTGTTGTTGCCGTGAACAAGGTTGACAAGCAGGGCGCGAACCCAGACAAGATTCGCCAGCAGCTCACCGAGTTCAACCTTCTTGCCGAAGAGTATGGCGGTGACGTCATGTTCGTTAACGTTTCTGCCCTTACCGGCGCTGGCATTCCAGAGCTGCTCGACGCGGTGCTTTTGACTGCTGACGCTGCTCTAGACATGCGAGCCAACCCAAACAAAGACGCTCGCGGTGTTGCCATCGAAGCAAACCTTGACAAGGGTCGCGGTTCGGTTGCCACAGTTCTGATTCAGTCGGGCACGCTTCACGTTGGTGACTCAATCGTTGCTGGTGCAGCTCACGGTCGCGTTCGTGCAATGTTCGACGAAAACGGTCACCCGGTTGCCGAGGCCACCCCGAGCCGCCCGGTTCAGGTTCTTGGTTTGCAGTCAGTGCCTCGCGCTGGTGACACGTTTGTGGTTACCGACGACGAGCGCCAGGCGCGTCAGATCGCTGAAAAGCGCGAAGCTGCCGACCGTAACGCACTGTTGGCTAAGACTCGCAAGCGCGTCAGCCTCGAAGACTTCACTAAGGCTCTCGAAGACGGCAAGGTTGAGTCTCTCAACTTGGTCATCAAGGGTGACGTTTCGGGTGCTGTTGAAGCCCTCGAAGACTCATTGCTCAAGATCGAAGTTGACGACAGCGTTCAGTTGCGCATTATTCACCGCGGTGTTGGTGCGATTACCGAAAGCGACGTTAACCTCGCAACCGTTGACAACGCAATCATCATCGGCTTCAACGTGCGCCCAGACAACAAGGCCAAAGAGCGTGCCGACCGCGAGGGTGTCGACATTCGTCACTACTCGGTCATCTATGCAGCTCTTGACGACATCGAGGCAGCTCTTAAGGGCATGCTCAAGCCAGAATACGAAGAGCACAAGCTCGGCACCGCAGAGGTTCGCGAACTGTTCAAGTCGTCGAAGGTTGGCACCATCGCTGGTTCGATCGTTCGCAGCGGCACCATTCGCCGCAACAGCTCAGCCCGTGTTATTCGTGCCGGCAAGGTCATCGTCGAGAACGTCAAGATCGACTCGCTCAAGCGTTTCAAAGATGACGCCACCGAAGTCAAGACTGACTATGAGTGTGGTATCGGCCTTGGTGGTTTCAACGACCTAGAGCTCGAAGACATCATCGAGACCTACGAGATGCGCGAAAAGCCGCGCGTCTAATAGGGGCTAATCATGGTTGATCACGCAAGAGCGCGCAAGCTCGCAGAACGAATTAAGGTTTTGGTTGCCGAAGCCCTAGAGCACACCGTTAAAGACGGCGATCTGGGTTTCGTCACCATCACCGACGTGAGGGTCACGCCCGACCTTCAGCACTCGACGGTTTATTACACCGTTTGGGGCACCGCCGAAGAAAAGGCTCGTTCGGCTGAGATTATCGAAAAGAACCGCGGTCGCATTCGCGGCAGTGTCGGTCACAACCTTTCGATTCGTCTCACCCCGACTATCGAATTTGTCATGGATGAAGTGCCGGAAACCGCTGCGGCGTTGAACGACTTGTTGGCTGAGGCTAAGGCGCGCGACGCCCAAGTCGCCAAGCTTGCCGAGAAAGCGCAGTGGGCTGGCGAGGCTAACCCTTATAAGGAGCCTCGCGTTGCAGGTGACGAAGACGACGAGGCTTAGGCCCGGCGTTGAACCGACCTCAAGCTAACCCTGCCTCTGGCAGTGCGGCAAAAACTGGCCAAGCTCAAGCTTCTGGCCTGGTACTGATTGATAAACCGGCGGGCATGACTAGCCACGATGTGGTTGCTCGTGTGCGCCGGTTGGCCGGCACTAAAAAAGTTGGTCACGCGGGCACGCTTGACCCAATGGCTACTGGCCTTTTGGTGCTTGGCATAAATTCGGCTACCAAGTTGCTGACCTTTGTGGTTGGCGAAGACAAAACCTATATCGCCACTATCAGACTGGGTGCGGCAACGGTGACCGATGATGCTGAGGGCGATTTTATTGAAGCGGATGCCCCGTCGGCCACTCGGGTTGCCGCCAACTTGGCGTCACTCGTGGGCGCCGACGGCAAGGTTTTGCTCGATCGCATTCGGTTTGAGATTGCCAAGTTGACCGGTGATATTTTGCAAGTGCCGAGTTCGGTCAGTGCGATCAAGGTTGACGGCGAGCGCGCCTATGCTTTGGTGCGCGGGGGAGACACCGTGAAACTCAAGGCTCGCCCGGTGACAGTGAGTCGTTTTGATGTGCTTGGTGAGCCGCGCAGAGCCCTAGGCGATGATGGCCGTAGCTTTATCGACCTTGATGTGATTGTTGACTGTTCTTCTGGCACCTATATTCGGGCGCTTGCTCGCGACCTCGGTGCAGCCCTTGGCGTTGGTGGTCACCTCACCGCTCTGCGTCGCACCCGCATCGGCGGCTATAACCTGAGCATGGCGCAGACTTTGCCCGAGCGCGACCAAGTGGCAGCACTTGTGAGTGGGCCGGCATCGTTGCCGTTGGGCGGTCTCAAACTTGAGCCTTTGGCTGCGGCGGCTCAAAAACGTTTTGCCACAAGGCAACTTTCGGCGGCCGAAGTTGTCGACGTTCGGCACGGCAAGCGCATCCGCTCGATTGATGGTGTGAATGCCGATGTCGCCGCGATTGGCCCTGACGGCGAGTTGGTTGCCATTTTGACTCACGCTAATAAATCTGAACTTAAATCTTTGGTGGTTTTTGCTGATGCCTGATGTTTTGTATTTTGTGCTGATCTCGGTGGCCATCTCAGCCGCGCTGCTTGCCGCAGGTTTTGGTGTTGCTAAGCGGTTGCCTCACCTGGTCGGGCTTGGTGCTCTTGCCTTGGTCGAAGTTGGGCTTTTGGCGCTTTTGGTCACGGCCACTGTGTTGGCGGCAGGTGCGCCCCTAAACCCGCGTGTTAACGTTGCCGAGTTTTTTATCTATTTGGTGGTTGCCATGTTGGTGCCGGTGCTCGCGGTTTTTTGGGCGCTGGTTGAGCGGGTCTTTTGGTCGAATTATGTGTTGGCGGTGGGGGCTTTTACGGTCTTTGTGATGCTGGCTCGAATGCACATTTTGTGGCCCAATTCATAATTTCGTTAACCAGCAATTCACTTTTAGTTCACCTAGCAACAAGGTTTGCGTCAAGGGTATTCGCAAAACTTGATGCATGAGTGAAATTCAAGACTTCAGCGCACCTGTGCCTGCGCGTCGACAGTTGCGAACCAAGCCATTCTCGCTAGCAGACCGGGTTTTTTATGGGGTAACCAAGGGTGCTTCTAGCATCTCGGTGATCTTGGTTGCGGCGATTTTGTTGTTCTTGTTGACGCAATCGTTTTCGACGTTTCAAAACCAGGGTTTGAACTTTATTACCGGCAGCGAGTGGAACAACACTAAGGGCCACGAAGTCTTTCAAATCGGCCCGATGCTTTGGGGCTCGGTGCTCATCTCGATTTTGGGCATCATCGGTGGCGTGCCAATGGCAATCGCTGCGGCCTACTTTATTGAGTTCATGGCACCTAAATCGGTTGCCAAAGTCGCAACAGTTTTGATTGACCTTTTGGCTGCAATGCCGTCAATCGTGATTGGCCTCTGGGGCCTTTATGTCATGACGCCGGTGGTTGCGCACTGGGGTTCGCTGCTTTACAGCCTTCACCACGTGGGCATCGGTCCAATCAACTTTGATATTCCGATCTTTGCAATGTCTGACGGCAAAGACCCAAGCAACTTTGGCGGCTCGCCTTTTATTGCCGGCTGGATCGTTGCTGTGATGATCGTGCCGATCATCACCTCGGTTACCCGTGAAATTTTTAGCCAGATGGATCGCGATCTGATCAACTCAGCTCTCGCTCTGGGTGGCAGCCGCTCGTCGGTCTTTTTGCGAGTGATTCTGCCAACTGCCAGCGGTGGTGTCACCGGTGGTGTGCTGCTCGGTCTTGGCCGTGCATTGGGCGAAACTGTTGCCATCTTCTATGTTTTGAACTTGGTTTCAGACATCAACTGGTTCAACATCTTGCAAAGCAAGGGTGGTTCGGTTGCTTCGTTGGTTCTTCAAAAGTTCGGCGAGGGCACCCCAGATGAAATCAAGGCGCTGATGGCGGCCGGTTTGGTTCTATTCATCGTGACGTTGCTGGTTAACTGGCTAGCTGCCGTAATCGTCAACAAAGCTCAGCCATGGAGAAAACTATGAGTCAGCTAGATCTAACACCGCTCGCAAGGCCCGAAAAACAGCCTTGGCAGGTTCGCAACCCACGCAACACTTGGCTGGTTGCCGCAGCTTCGGTGCTGCCAATGGTTTTGGCCATCGCAATTACTTTGGCCGCCAACATCGACCCTACCGTCGCAACTATTTTGGTTTTCTTGCCGTTGCAGATCATCGCTTCGGTCAGCGTTGGCCAGTTCATTTATGGCAAAAAAGGTCGTGGCGACGCAATCTTGGTGATCTTCACCATCTTCTTCAGCACTCTTGTCGGTGTGCTGTTGCTTTCGGTGATGTTCTCGGTTTTTGTGAACGGCCTGCGTGCGATGAGCCCGCAGTTCTTTGGCCAAAACAACCACTACATTTCGTCAACCACTTCGCTTGAATACGGTGGCCTCGGTCACGCTATTTTGGGCACCGTGCTAATCGTTGGTCTGACCACGGTGTTTACGATTCCACTGGGCATCTTGATTGCAATTTATCTAACCGAAACCCGCGGTCGCATGCGCGGCGCCGTTCGCACCCTGGTGCAAGCAATTTCTGGTTTGCCTTCGGTGGTTTCAGGTTTGTTCATTTATGCATTCTTGATTGCTCCTTCGTTCAGCGATCACGGTCTTTCGCAGCAGGCCGGTTGGATCGGCTCGCTTTCGTTGTTCCCACTGATGTTGCCTACCGTGGCTCGCATTGCTGAAGAGGCTTTGCGTTTGGTGCCTGCCGAACTTCGAAACGGTGCCTATGCGCTTGGCGCGCCGGCCTTCAAGGCGTTTTGGCAGGTCACCTTGCCAGCAGCTAAGTCGGGTCTGATCACCGCTGCGCTTTTGGGTGTGGCTCGCATCATCGGTGAAACTGCACCGCTGATTTTGACCACCGCACCTTCAAACGACACCAACTTCAACCCTTTCGTTGGTCAAATCGCAACTTTGCCAACTTATCTCTATGGCTACATCAACCAGGTGCAGGCAACCAGCCAACAGCGCGCTTGGGGCGCTGCTTTGGTGATTTTGATTTTGGTATTCGTTCTATTCACCCTGGCCCGCGTTCTGGGTTCGGCTAAATCTACAAAAGCAAAGAAGAGAAAGTAAGACGATGGAAAATATCGCAACTAGCGCATCGCACCTACGTTCAGAAGACGTTAACGTCTGGTTCGGCGAGCGTCACGTTCTTAAGAACGTTTCGTTGAACTTTCCTAGCAACCAGGTGACTGCACTCATCGGCCCATCGGGTTGTGGCAAGTCAACTTTCTTGCGCACGCTAAACCGCATGCACGAGCTTATTCCTGGCGCGGGCTTTGCCGGTCAGGTGCTGCTTGATGACGTAGACATTTATGGCCACGAAGTTGACCCGGTTGATGTTCGCTTGAACATCGGCATGGTTTTTCAGAAGCCAAACCCTTTTCCGACCATGTCAATTCGCGAGAATGTTTTGTCGGGTCTCAAGCTCACCGGTCGTCGCGGCTACAACGGTGATGAACTTGTTGAGACTTCGCTCAAGCGCGCTTCGATCTGGAACGAAGTTAAAGACCGTTTGAGCGACCCTGCCCTTTCGCTTTCTGGTGGTCAGCAGCAGCGCCTTTGCATCGCCCGTTCTTTGGCGATGGACCCAGAGGTGCTTTTGATGGATGAACCTTGTTCAGCGCTTGACCCAGGTTCAACTCGTCGCATCGAAGAGACTATTACCGAGCTTTCAGACTCGATGACCATCGTTATTGTGACCCACAACATGCAGCAGGCGCAGCGCGTTTCGCACCAGACCGCTTTCTTCTTGGCCGAAGACGGCAACCCTGGTCGCGTTGTTGAGTTTGGCAAGACCGAAGACGTCTTTAACAACCCAATCGACCCTCGCACTAACGACTATGTCAACGGCCACTTCGGCTAATTTTCGATTCACCCTTCGACTAACCTAAGGTCAAAATGTTTGCGAACATCGCTAAATTCTCGGTTCTAGCTTTGGCTGCCGCCACTTTGCTAACCGGTTGCACCCCGCCGCCTCCACCAGAGGTTTTGGCAGCTTGGGCTGAGCAAAGCCCTACCTGCATCGAGGGTGACGCCTCGGTTTATTTGCCACACGAGGTTGTTGACTCGGCCCAGTCGTTGGCCGATGGCGTTTCATTGACTTGTGATGGCAGTTCTAAGGCTTTGTCGATGATGAGTGCAACTTTGACCGACTCGATCAACGATGCTTCTATCGTGGTTGCTACCGATGGCAATTTTGGTTCGCAAAAGCCTTATAGCAGCGTGCCTTGGGCGGTTGACGCAGCGGTTTTGGTGGCTAATCTGCCAAACAACTCTTCGCTTAACCTAACCCCGGCTATTGCGGCTGGCATTCTTGACGGCTCAATCTCTGACTGGTCTGATGCTGCGATTGCTAAAGCTAACCCTGAAGAGGTGTTTGATGCTGCCCCGATTGTGGTTAGCCCAGAATCGACACAAAACGTTATCGACAGTTTCAGCTCGTGGATGACCTATCTAGGCGCTAAAGACTTTAAGGCAACTAAGCTCAAGGCGCAGCAGTCGGTGGGTCTTGACGTTTTGCAGAATTTGCCGATTGGTGCGGTTGCTCTGGTGCCGCTTTCGCTCAAGACTGAGTTTGACATTAACGCCGAGGTGCCTTTTATTGCAGCAGGCGTTTTGATTGCTGACCCTGCCGACCCGAAAGCAAAGATTGCGGTCGCTGCTGACTCGGTCGGTGTTGCGTCTTCGGCTAGCCAGATGGTTGTTACCAAGAATGGCTCAGACCTGGTTGCTTCGATTGATCACTCGCTTGCGCCGGTGCCACCTGCTGGTGCTGACACTGCAGACCCTGCATATGGCGCGATCTTTGCGGTTTATATGAAGCTGGTTGGCAAAGACAACCTGGTTACCCGTGCGGTTGCTCGTTTCTTGCTTCGTCAAGACGAAGAGGGCGTTATCGGCAGCACCTACCTGTTGCCTATTGCTGAGGCGCCACGCATCGATGCTTTGGCTTGGGTGTCAAAGGGTTTGCCTGACCCAGTCATCACTGGCGATAACTAAGGTTTTGCATTTGCCGGGGCCTAGCCTTGGTTAGGCTTAACTCATGGCTTCTAAAAGAGATTCATCGGCAGCGCCGCGAGCTTTAGGCTCGGGGCGTTTGCTAATTGCTGTTTATGGTGTGTTCGCTCTGGCTGCTTCTGGTCGTGCAGTTTTTGAGCTGTTCACAAAATTCGGGCAGGCCCCGGTTTCTTATGCGCTTTCGGCGCTTTCGGCCGTTATCTACATTGTGATCGCTATAACGTTGGCTGACCCTCGCCCCGCGGCTCGTCGTATTGCATTCGTGGCGTTGTGGTTTGAGCTGGTTGGCGTGCTCAGTGTTGGCACTACAGGCTTTTTTGTGTCGCAGCTCGGCAACTTTCACACGGTTTGGTGGATGTACGGTGCTGCGTACGGCTGTTTTCCGGTGGCGTTACCACTTTTTGGTCTGTATTACCTTTCGCGCAAGCCAAAGGCAACTGACCTCTAATGCGAGTTTTCAATGGTCTTGATGAGCTTGCGGCCGAGCTCGGTGAAGCCGGCTTTGGTTCAACTGTCGTAACCATTGGCAAGTTCGATGGCATTCACTTGGGGCATCAGAAACTGATTGCTGCTGCCGTGGCTAAGCACGATGCAGGTTTGCAAAGCGTGCTGGTGACTTTCGACAGACACCCCGATGCTGTTTTGAAACCCGATCAGCTGAGGTTGCCGCTGATTGGCGCCAATCAAAAACAACAGCTGATCGAGTCGCTGGGCATTGAGAATCTTTTGGTTTTGCCGTTCACCGAAGACCTTGCTGCACTCACCGGTGAAGATTTTGTCAAGAGCATTTTGGTTGATGTTTTGGCGGCCAAGGTTGTTGTGGTTGGCCCTGATTTTCGTTTTGGCAGGGGAGGGGCCTGCGATGTCGCCGAGCTTACTCGCCTAGCAGGCGAAGGCGGTTTTGCCGTTGAGAGCATTGAGGCTTTAGAGCTTCAGGGGCAGAAGGTTTCAACTAGCAGCATTCGCGAGGCGCTCGACCGAGGCGATGTCAAACTCGCGAATGCGATGTTTGGTCGAGTGCACACCACGGTTGGCATGGTCGAACACGGCTTGAAAATCGGTCGAACTATTGGTTTTCCGACGGCAAACATTTGTCGCGATGCTGAAGGCTATTTGCCGCTCGATGGCGTTTATGCTGGTTGGCTTATTGCCGACGGTGTGCGCCACCCTGCGGCTCATTCGGTTGGTGTGAACGAAACTTTTCAGGCGGTGCCTCGGTTGGTTGAATCTCACGTGATTGGCACCAAAGACCTCGACCTCTATGACAAGGTTGTGACGCTCGAATATGTTGACTTTATTCGACCGGCCGCCAAGTTCAGCGGTGTTGATGATTTGGTTGATGAGATAAACCGTGACATTGCCAAAATCTGCACAATTTTGGGTATCTAGAAACTCTCAGCATTTTCACAGCAAATTAAGGGCTTTCATTCAACTTGCTCTGCATAAATAGAGCTAGAAAAGCCTCGGTGGTTTAGGGATTCACCATCGGTTAGGCATCGCTAGGAGGCAATAATGAACGAGTTTGATCCAGCTAACCAAGCTGAACCGGCACCAAACGACATTTATGACTATGACAAAACCGCAAAGGGGCCTTCGCGCATGCACGCTGCCCTGGTGGCGACTGCGGGTTTTGTAATCTTTGGTGGGCTAGTCGGTGGTGGCGCGTTTGCTATGACAGGTGGCCTGCCAGGCATTCTGCCAGGTGCTCCAAGCACCGCTGCGGTTGACCCTTCGGCCACTGACCCTTCAGGCGCTAACCCAGCCGGCACAGACCCAACTTCAACAGACCCTGCTGCGGTTGACCCTTCAGCGACCGACCCTTCGTCGCCGCTTGCAACACCAACCGATTTGCCTGCTGACCCGAGCGCCAGCCCAAGCGACGCCACACAAATTGTGGTTCCACCAGTTTTCGGTGGCAGTGGCGGCGATGACCAGGGCGATGAAAGCAGCGGCGACAACCACGGCGACGGTTCAAAAGGCCAAGGTGGCAAACACCACAAACCGCGACCAACCTCGAGCCCTTCAGCCACTGCTGATCCATCTGTGAGCCCAAGTTTCGGCTCGGGCGACGGTGAAGGCGAAACTGAAGCGCCTGACGACAACTAAAGATTTATTAGGCCCTCGGCAGAACAAACCGGAATAATCCCACCGGGCTGCGCGAGAAGAAGCCTCCGAACGCTATCCCCTAGGGCGTTCGGGGGCTTCTGTTCTTAATCGGTGATTGGTCGCTGATGGCTAAACTAAACCTATGCAGAACAAGATCACTTTTGCGGGGGCAATCAAAAAGACCTTCGTTTCATGGCGTGACTACAAGGGCGTTTCGAGCCGCCGCGAATATTGGTTCTTCTACCTATTCATGTTGCTGCTCATTATGGTTACCCAAACCGTTGACGGCATAATCTCACGAGGCAACGTGGGGAATCCGTTCATAACCATGTCAGTTTTGACGAGTGTTCTGCTGACGGTGGTTAGGTTGCCTCTTCTCGCAAGACGTTTTCACGATGCCGGCCTTAGCGCATGGCTACTGCTTGTGGTCCTAGTGCCGCTTGTCGTGTTTTTTCTAGAGATCCCAGCGATCGTTGAGCTTTTGCAGAATCCGGTTTTTCAGACACCTTCGGTTAGCAAACTTTCTGACGCGCAATTGCAGAAACTGGGATTGCAAATGCTTAACGCTTTCGGTTGGATTTTCTTGGCCACATTATTGGTCGGCACATTCGACCTTGTGGTTACTCTGTTGCCTTCAAAACCGTCGTGGCGCGGCAATCGCTTTGCCCCAATCACCGAACCTGAGCCTGAAGCAGTCTGGGGTTATCAGCAAGTTTGGGGCCAATACGTGAACGGCAAGTTCATTCCAGCCCAAAACCAGCCACCGCAAGAAGAACCAAAAAACGACGACCATTCGATCTAGGTTGGCATAATCGCCTCGCTTAGTCGGGGTGCAGGGTGCAGGGTGCAGGGTGCAGGGTGCAGGGTGCAGGGTGCATCGTGCAGCGTGCGGGGTGCAGTGTGCTGCGGCGCGACAATGGCAGGGGAAGCGCAGCTGGCGCATCCGCTGTTAATGGGCTAGGCTTGTCAGGTTGCCGTGAATCGGCCACGGAGTAATAGCGCTTGAAACAATCCCGTTTTTAGCACCGTGCAGCGAGATCTCTGAAAGGAATCAAATGGCTCTCGACTCAGCAGTGAAAACTGCAATCATCAAAGAATATGCAACACACGAGGGTGACACTGGTTCGCCAGAGGTCCAGGTTGCTGTGCTAACCCAGCGCATCAAAGACCTAACCGAGCACCTAAAAGACCACAAGCACGACCACCACAGCCGTCGCGGCTTGTTGATCTTGGTTGGTCAGCGTCGTCGTTTGCTCGGCTACCTACAGGGTGTCGACATCAACCGCTACCGTAACCTAATCGAGCGTCTAGGTCTTCGTCGCTAAGACAGACTTCGCAAAGCTTGCAGAACGCACCTCAGCCGAAAGGCGGGGTGCGTTTCGCTTTAACCTAGCCTTCGCTTCTAGTCTTTTGTCGCCCCCTTCTGTTAGTCTTGAAACCGAGCATCGTGACAGGTTTGCTGGTCTTCGGTTGCCGTTCTTGGGGTCAAAATCACAAGTTCAACAACTGCAGACCAGGGCAACCCTCAAATGTGGGCAGGTTAATCTGCGCGACCGCTCATTTTTTATTACCGTTTCGGTGCGTTTTTTAACGCGGATGCCGTCGGTCCACACATCCACTTGGCTTTCTTATTGTGCGAGCGGGTGAGGGCCAGGCATGACTCGGTTGTAATTACGAAGAAAAAGAGGAGAGACCAATGGTTGGTCCAGACAAAGTAGAGCCAATGGATGGCACTGCGTTCGAATATGCAGAAATCGATAACGGCAAATATGGAAAGCGCGTTATTCGTTTCGAAACCGGTCGTCTAGCACAGCAGGCACAGGGTGCCGCAGCTGTTTACCTAGATGCCGACACCATGCTGTTTTCAGCAACCACTGCAAGCAAGCAGCCAAAAGATCAGTTTGACTTTTTTCCGCTAACCATCGACGTTGAAGAGCGCATGTATGCGGCCGGCAAGATTCCGGGCAGCTTCTTTCGCCGCGAGGGTCGCCCATCAACCGAGGCAATTCTTGCCTGCCGTTTGATCGACCGCCCACTTCGCCCATCGTTCGTTGACGGCCTTCGCAACGAAATTCAGGTCGTCGTTCAGGTTATGGCGATTGCTCCTGACGAGCTTTATGACGTCTTGGCTATCAACGCTGCCTCAATGTCAACCCAGCTTGCTGGCTTGCCATTCTCAGGCCCTATCGGTGGTGTGCGCGTTGCACTTATCGACGGTCAGTGGGTAGCTTTTCCTAAATATTCACAGCTTGAGCGTGCCGTATTCAACATGGTTGTAGCCGGCCGACTAATCAACGAGAACGGCGTCGAAGACGTTGCAATCATGATGGTTGAGGCTGAGGCTTCAGAAAACGCCTGGAACCTAATCTCAGAGGGTGCAGTAGCACCTAGCGAAGACGTGGTTTTTCAGGGTCTAGAGGCTTCGAAGCCTTTCATCAAGACTCTTATTGAGGCGCAGGCTCGTTTGGCCGCCAAGGCTGCCAAGCCGACCGCTGAATACCCAGTGTTCTTGCCTTACACCGACGAGGTTTACAACGCAGTTGCTGAGCTTGCTCAGGCTGAGTTGGCTGGCGTTTATCAGATCGCCGACAAGGTCGAGCGTCAGAACGCCGACGACGCGCTAAAGGCTCGCACCAAAGAGCAGCTGGTTGAGCGTCTTGACGAAGCTCAAATGGCACAGTTCAGCGCTGCCTACAAGTCAGTAACCAAGAAGGTCATGCGCACCCGCGTTCTAAACGAGGGCATTCGCATCGACGGCCGTGGTCTTCGCGACATTCGCTTGATTGATGCTGAAGTTGGCGTGATTCCTCGCGTTCACGGCTCAGCGATCTTCCAGCGCGGCGAGACTCAGATTCTTGGTGTTACCACCTTGAACATGCTCAAGATGGAACAGCAGATCGATGCTTTGACCCCAGTCACCAGCAAGCGCTACATGCACAACTACAACTTCCCTCCTTATTCAACTGGTGAAGTTGGTCGTGTTGGCACTCCTAAGCGTCGCGAAATCGGTCACGGTGCTCTTGCAGAGCGCGCTTTGGTTCCAGTTCTTCCGAGCCGCAGCGAGTTTCCTTATGCAATTCGCCAGGTTTCAGAGGCTCTAGGTTCGAACGGTTCAACCTCAATGGGTTCGGTTTGTGCTTCTACTCTTGCCCTGCTAAACGCTGGTGTGCCGCTAAAGGCAACTGTTGCGGGCATCGCAATGGGTCTTATCAGCGACACCATCGATGGTCAGACCAAGTATGCAGCGCTCACCGACATTCTCGGTGCCGAAGATGCTCTTGGCGACATGGACTTCAAGGTTGCGGGCACTCGCAACTTCGTAACCGCGATTCAGCTCGACACCAAGCTTGATGGTATTCCTGCCTCAGTCTTGGGTGGCGCATTGACTCAGGCTCGCGAAGCCCGTCACTTCATTCTTGACATCATGGAGCAGGTCATTGACGCTCCAGACGAGATGGCTCCAACTGCTCCACGCGTTATCGCAGTCAAGATTCCAGTTGACAAGATCGGTGAGGTCATTGGCCCTAAGGGCAAGATGATCAACCAGATTCAAGACGAGACTGGCGCAGACATCTCGATCGAAGAAGACGGCACCGTTTACATTGGCGCAACCGACGGCCCATCAGCAGAAGCTGCACGTGCCGCCATCAACGCCATCGCAAACCCACACGTTCCTGAAATTGGCGAGCGTTTCTTGGGCACCGTTGTGAAGCTAGCCACCTTTGGTGCGTTCGTTTCACTAGTGCCTGGCAAAGACGGCCTATTGCACATCTCAGAGCTTCGCAAGATCTCGGGTGGCAAGCGTGTTGAGAACGTCGAAGACGTTCTTGAGGTTGGTCAGCGTCTGCAGGTTGAAATCACCAAGATTGACGACCGTGGCAAGCTTTCGCTAGCCCCAGTTGTTGAGGGTGAAGAAGGCGCTGCTGCTGACGCAGGCGACGAAGACTAATCAAAAACTAAAAAGCAAAGGGCTGGTTTAGCCATGACAGAAATTATCTTTGACCTAGACCAGCGTGAGCTCTCGTTCACCGCTAGCGAGGGTAGTGTGGTTCGCCGCACTATTCTCGACAGCGGTGTTCGCGTTTTAACCGAAACCATGCCGGCTGCTGCCAGCGCAAGCGTTTCGTTCTCGGTGGCAGTTGGTTCGCGTGACGAAACCAACAACCACTTTGGCAGCACCCACTTTTTAGAGCACCTGCTTTTCAAAGGCACCAAAGCGCGAACCGCACTCGACATTGCGATTGCTTTCGACTCAGTCGGAGGTTCGTCTAACGCTTCAACCGGCAAAGAACACACTAGCTACTATGCCCGAGTGCAGAGCACGGCTTTGCCTTTGGCGGTTGACGTTATCGGCGACATGCTAGCCGACTCGCTGATCGATCAGACCGAGTTTGAGAATGAGCGCACCGTGATTCTCGAAGAACTCGCAATGAACGACGATGACCCTCAAGATGTTGCTTTTGAAGCATTCGCCGAAGCAGTTTTGGGCAACCACGAACTCGGTCGGCCAATCGGCGGCACCCACGAAACCATCAACGCGGTTACTCGCGACGCGGTTTGGGAGTATTACAAGCAGAACTACCGCCCGCAAGACATCGTGGTGACTGCTGCCGGCGGAGTCGACCACGACGACCTGATCAAAATGGTCGAAGACTCACTTAGCAAAGCGGGAATGGACCTCGGCGTTAGCGCGAAGCCTGTTGCCCGTCGTGTGATTGGTGAAGCCAAAATTGCGCGCGGTACGGCGCTAAAGGTTATCAACCGCCCGATTGCTCAGGCAAACGTGCTGATCGGCATGCAGGGTTTGATTGCCGATGACAATCGTCGCTTTGCCATGGCCATTTTGAACACCGTGCTTGGTGGCGGCATGAGCAGCCGACTTTTTCAAGAGATTCGCGAAAAGCGCGGTTTGGCCTATAGCGTTTTCTCGTTCAACCAGGGTTATTCAGACGCAGCCTACTTTGGTCTCTATGCCGGTTGTTCGCCGGCCAAGACCACCGAGGTAAGCCTTCTGATGGTTGCCGAGCTCGAAAAAATTGCCCAAGACGGCATTACCGAGGCTGAGCTAACTTTGGCTAAAGGTAATATTTCGGGTGGTTTAGCGCTAAAGTTTGAAAGCTCTCAGGCGCGAATGAACCGCCTCACCGGGTCAGAGCTCACCACCGGCGAGTTTCTCGACTTGCACTCAACTTTGGCTTATTTCGAAGAGGTGACTGTGTCGCAGGTGCAAGAGCTTGCCGGTTGGTTGCTGGGTCGCGAGCGCTCTATCGTAGCCGTTGGTGAAGTAAACGAAGCCATGTTCGAAAGCCTGCTTAAGATTTAGTTATGACTATTTCAGTTGCTGTTGTTGGCGCCACCGGGCGCATGGGCAAGCTCGCGCTTGAGCTGATTGACGCCGCGCAAGACCTGCGCCTGCACGCCGCTTTAGATTCAAAAAGCGAGCTGAATCAGGTGCTCGGCGCCGACGTTGTTTTTGATGTCACCCGCTTTGAGGTCAGCGAAAAAGTTGTGGCGTTTTGCATCGCTAACGGTCTCAAGGTGGTGGTTGGCACCAGCGGATGGTCGGCCGCTAAGTTGTCAGCTGTTGAAGCGACGCTTGAGGCTGCGCGCGTTGATTCGCCTACCGATGGTGGCAGGGCTGCAGTGTTGGTGATTCCAAACTTTTCTATCGGTTCAATGTTGGCAAGCAAGTTTGCTGCCGAGGCTGCAACTTTTTTTGATTCAATCGAAATCGTTGAGGCCCATCATGCGGGCAAGATCGATTCGCCTTCGGGCACAGCGGTTCGCACCGCCGAGATGATCGCGCACTCACGTGCCGAAGCTCAGCTCACTCAGCCGCTGCTGCCTGGCGTTGGTCAGCCAGCTCGTGGTCAGGTTGCTGCTGGCGTGCCGATTCACAGCCTTCGTCTAGCCGGGGTTTCGGCTAAGCAAGACGTGCTTTTTGGTGGCGAAAGCGAGCTTTTGACCATCAGCCACGAAACCACTTCGGTGCGTGCCTATCAGGCAGGCATTTTGCTTTCGATTCGCACAGCCGCTGTGGCCAAGGGTCTCACCGTTGGTCTGCAGGCTGTCGTTGAAGCAACTAAGGCCTAACCTATGAGGTCGAAAATCGGTGCGCTGGTTATGACTGCGCTAACGGTGCTCTACATTGTGCTTTTGGGCGACAAAGGCATCGTGATGATTGCTAGTGGCCACTTGGCTGGCGTGATTATGGGCAGCGTGCTGCTGGTTTTGCCAGCGGTTGGTTTGGTTGGCATTGTTGCTGAACTAATTTTTGGTTTGCGTCTCGAGCGCCTTGCAAAAACCCTGATTGCGCGAGGCGAATACCCCGAGTTTGACTTGACCTTGCGGCCCAGTGGGCGAGCAACTCGCGAATCTGCCGACGCTGAGTTCGTGCGTTTTAGCGCAGCAACTCAAGCTTCGCCAGAAAGCTGGTCGGCGTGGTATTCACTTGGCATGGCCTACGACGCGGCCGGCGATCGTCGCCGTGCCCGCGCGGCCATGCGCCAGGCAATAAAACTAGCTCGCGCGAATGATGCCAGCGCGCTTCAGCGCTAGATAGATCTGGCAGCCCAGGCAATAGGCAAAATAAGCCTGAAGCGTGGTGGCTGCAAACAGCGCTGCAGCTGCGATGGCAACGCCATAGCGCACGCCGACCACCTGCAGCACAATGCCAACGACTGCCACAAATAAACCAACGGCTTGTGCAAACTGCGGTGGGCGAGGGTCTTCGAGTTCGTTCGGTGCGCTGAGGCGTGGGCGAACCAACTTCTTATAGAGCCATGAATATGGGTGTGCGCCTGGGCCAAAAAAGGCTCCAACAGCAAACAGGGCAGCAGCAAAAACCAAAAGCAGGTAGGCGGCGTTTTGGTTTGCTGCACCTTCGTCTAGCGCCAAAAAGAAGATGATTACGCTGAGCACGTTGGTGATGGTTGCACCAAATCTTGGGCCACGCGGGTCAATTCCGGCTGGGGTTGAGCCGTGAGCTTCTGAAGACATTAGATAACCTCAAGTTTTTCTAGTTCGTGGGTAATAACGTTTGGCTTTGGTGCGCCGCCGATGCGCGATTTCACGCGACCGGTTGAATCTAAAACCAACGTGGTTGGTGTTTGCAAAACTTTAAAGTGAGCCGCAAGATCTAAGCGGTTCGTAACATCAACTTCGAGGTGCAGAACGTCTTTGTGTTTCGCTTCAACTTCGCCAAGCAGGCGAGCGGTTTGGCGGCACTGCGAGCAGACTTCGGTTGAGAACTGCACGAAAGTCACTTTGCGGCCATATTTGCTAACTTTGGCGCCATTTTTGATTGCTTCTAGTTTGCCCAGGTCAACTAGTTCACCAGATTTAACCAGGTTTGCGCGGCCGGTGCGGGCTTTCCAAATCAAGCCTGCAACAACGCTCACCACCACGAGGGTGGCAAACAGTGCCAACTTGAGTTCAAAAGTCATAACTAAAGGTTAGGTGCAGCCCGGCATCCTCGCTAATTTGTGTCGATTTCTTACATTTCAAACTCGAAGGGCCAAACTCGAACTGGCAAACTCGAACCGGCAAAACGCCTAAACTTTAGGTGTGTCTGATGTGATTTTTAGAAGCGACGTTACTGTCGAGTTGGTGCGCTCAAACGCTAGCGACCAAGATGTTCTTTTTGCCGCCCGAGTTTCTACGCAGGGTGAGCAAAGCCTTGAGTCAGCGCGCGCCGATGAAGAAGCCCAAGAGGCCGACAAGCGCAGCCGCGGTTTGATCAACTATTTGATGCGCGACCGCCACGGCAGCCCTTTCGAACACAACTCGATGACTTTTTATGTGCAGGCACCGATTTTTGTGTTTCGCGAGTTTATGCGTCACCGCATTGCCAGCTATAACGAAGAGTCTGGTCGCTACAAGGAGCTAAGCCCGGTTTTCTATGTTCCAGGAGCAGACCGCAACCTGGTTCAAGTTGGCAAGACCGGCCACTACGAGTTTTTGCCCGGCACACCCGAGCAAATTGCACTGGTTGAGCAAGAGTCAAGAAAAGCATCGACCGAGGCCTATGCCTCTTATCAGCGCATGCTTGAGGCTGGCGTTGCACGCGAAGTTGCACGCATTGTTTTGCCGCTCAACATTTATTCGTCGATGTATGTCACCATGAACGCTCGTGCGTTGATGAACTTTTTGAGCTTGCGCACCAAGCGCGAAGGCACGCATTTTCCTTCGTTCCCGCAGCGTGAAATCGAAATGTGTGCTGAGAAGATGGAAGACTTCTGGGCTGAGCTAATGCCAATGACCTATGAGGCGTTCAACGCCAACGGTCGAGTTGCCCCGTAACAATCGGTTTTGCGCTTTAGCGGCTTGGCTGCTCACTGCGCTAATCTTGTAGCCATGTCGCAGAACGGTAAAGACCTATTTGGCCAGGTGCTAGTCGCCCTTGTTACACCTATGAACACCGATGGTGAGGTTGACTGGGCCAGCACCGAGAAGCTGATTGATTACATCATCAGCAACGGTGCCGATGGTGTGGTCGTTACCGGCACCACGGGTGAAACCTCAACGTTGACCGATGCTGAAAAGCTAAAGCTGGTTACCGTCGCAAAGAGCGTCTCGAGTGGTCGCGCCAAAATCATCACCGGCGGCGGTTCAAACGAAACCGCGCACGCCATTCAGCTCTATAAGGCAAGCGAAGCAGCGGGTGCCGACGGCGTCATGATTGTCACCCCCTATTACAACAAGCCTTCGCAGGCTGGAGTGCTCACTCACTTTCGCCTGATTGCCGATGCAACTGACTTGCCAGTGATCCTTTATGACATTCCAGGTCGCGCTGGCATTCCGATTGCCTACGACACTTTTCACCGTGCAGCCAAGCATCCAAACATTGTTGCTGTCAAAGACGCCAAAGGCGACCTTGCTCAAGCATCGCGCATCATGAACGAAACCGACCTGATCTATTTCTCGGGCGACGACAGCAACGTGCTGCCTCACCTTTCAATCGGCGCCACCGGTCTTATCGGCGTGACCGCAAACGTTGCACCAGCTGCCTACCGCGAGCTAGTCGATGCCACCAACCGCAACGACTTCAACCACGCGCTAAGCGTTCACAACACACTTGAGCCACTGCAGCGCGCCCTCATGACTCACGTGCCAGGCACTGTGGCAACAAAATACACTCTTCACGGCTTAGGCATTATCGACAGCCCTCGCGTTCGCTTGCCGCTAGTTGGCCCAGAAGACGCCGAGGCAGCTCGCATCGAAGACGATATTGACAAAGTCAAAACCATCGCGGGTCTAACCTTCGAAAACTTCAGACCAGACCGCAACGCTGCCGCCGGCGGTGCCCTACCAAAGGTTGCAGGCACCACCCGCTAAAGCAGCAGTGGGCACCGACGGCACCCACGGCACCACCGGCCACGGTTAGTTTCTAGGCGTCGCGCTGGGCCCAGCATCCGCTCAAAAAAAGACTTCGGTTCAGCACAAGGCTGACCAAACAAAAATGAAAATGAAAAGAGAACCAATGGTTCAAACCCTGCCCGCGCCAGCCAAGCTGCGCCGCGGTGTTTTGCGCATCATTCCACTAGGTGGCATCGGTGAAATCGGCCGCAACATGACCGTTTTCGAAATCAACGGCAAACTGCTAATCGTTGACTGCGGCGTGTTGTTCCCCGAAGAACACCAGCCGGGCGTCGACGTGATTCTGCCTGACTTTGGCTATTTGCGCGACCGCCTTGACGACGTCGTTGGCATCGTTTTGACCCACGGCCACGAAGACCACATCGGTGGCGTGCCCTATCTGCTTCGCCTCAAACAAGACATTCCGCTAATCGGTTCGGGCCTAACGCTGGCCTTTGTTGAAGCCAAGCTCAAAGAGCACCGCATCGCTCCATACAGCATGGTGGTTGCTGAGGGTCGCCGCGAAAAACTTGCCGACTTCGACCTCGAATTCGTTGCCGTCAACCACTCGATTCCCGACGCGCTCGCGGTTGTGATTCGCACCGAAGCAGGCAGCGTGCTGCACACCGGTGACTTCAAAATGGACCAGATTCCGCTAGATGGCCGTCTCACCGACCTGCGCGCTTTTGCCCGCATCGGTGAAGAAGGCCTCGACCTTTTTATGAGCGACTCAACCAACGCCGACGTGCCTGGTTTCACCCCGCTCGAAAAAGACATTGGCCCAGTTTTGACCGATATCATCGGCAGGTCAAAAAAGAAGGTTGTTGTTGCATCGTTTAGCTCGCACGTTCACCGCGTGCAGCAGGTGCTTGATGCAGCTCACGCGCATGGCCGCCGCGTAGCTTTGGTTGGTCGCAGCATGGTTCGCAACATGGAGATTGCCGCTTCGATGGGGCACCTCAACGTGCCTGGTGATGTTCTGATTGACATTAAAAAAGCTGCCGACCTGCCCGAAAACCAGATTGTTTATATGAGCACCGGTTCGCAGGGTGAACCGATGGCTGTGCTCGCTCGCATGGCCAACCTTGACCACAACATCGAAATCGGCGAGGGTGACACGGTCATTTTGGCAAGCTCACTGATTCCCGGCAACGAAAACGCGGTTTATCGCGTTATCGATGGCCTAACCAAACTTGGTGCCAACGTGATTCACAAGGGCAACGCCAAGGTGCACGTTTCGGGTCACGCTGCCGCCGGCGAGCTGCTCTATTGCTACAACATTTTGAAGCCAAAGAACGTCATGCCGGTTCACGGTGAATATCGTCACCTGATTGCCAACGGCAAGTTAGCTGAAGCTACCGGTGTGCCGACTGAGCGCGTTTTAATCACAGAGGATGGCTGGGTCATCGACCTCGAGAACGGAATTGCCGAAGTGGTTGGCGCCGTTGAGTGTGGTCTGTTGTATGTTGACGGCAACAAGGTCGGCACCATCACCGAAGAAGACCTCAAAGACCGCCGCACTTTGGCAGCTGAGGGTTTCATCTCAATTTTTTGCGTTATCGACAAAGCAACTGGCAAGCTGGTTGTTGGGCCTGAGATTCGCGCCCGTGCATTTGCCGAAGAAGATCACGTCTTTGACAATATTCGACCACAGATCGAGCGCGCACTGCTCGAAGCTATGGCTGATGGCACGCGTGACACCTATGCGCTGCAGCAAGTTATTCGTCGCACCATTGGCGGTTGGGTTAGCAAGGCTCACCGCCGTCGTCCAATGATCATTCCGGTAGTAATCGAGGCTTAACCATGAACAACCCAAACGTTGACCCTGCAAAATTTCTTTATTCGGTTGAGCGCCAGTTTTCGGTTGCCGTTGGCAGCTTGTGGCACGCCTGGGCCGAGCCAGCTGCGCTTGAGCAGTGGTATAGCCCAACGGTTCTAAAAGTTGTGCCGGGTTCGGTTGTAAATGAGCCTGTGGTTGGTGGGCGCTGGGAGGTTGGCGTTGACGTCAGCTCTTTCGGCCAGCCAAACGCCTACTTTTTTGGCACCTATTCGCAGGTTGAAGAGTTCAAGCTCATGGTTCACTCGATGCACTACACGACCGACGCAGCCGAGTTTGCGGCAGCCGACTATTCAACCCCGGCGCACCAGGTTACCGTTGAGTTCGAAGACCGCGGTGACGGCCAATCTTGGTGCAAGTTCAGTCAATATGGCGAGATGCCTGCCGAACAGATTGGTCGCACCCAAGAGGGCATGACCAGCTATTTCGACAACCTTGAGGCGTTTCTAGCGACCACTCTGGTCTAATTTTTCAGCGGATGTTGACCCCGTTTCTCGAAGCTGGCGTTCTTGCCAATCGCAACTTGCGCGTTGTTGCGAGCGCGCGTGGCTAAGGCAAAAAGTCTCACCTCGCTGTTACTTTTGACATATGTCTAATCGGCCAACTCCGTCGCGCCGCCCAGCTGCCAGCGGGCGGGGTGCTGCTCAGCGCGGTGGCAATACTGGGCGGGTTGCCGCTGGTCGGCAAGCTCCAACTAATCGAGCCAACGGTCGGCAAACTGCAGCGGTTCGCAACCGAACAGTTGGCATCAACCCAAACACCTATGAGCCACCGGCAGAAGGTTTTTGGCGCGCAGTTGTGCTGACTTACCTGTTCTTTGCGCACATCACTGGCGCATTGGCACGTTCGCTTAGCCAAGAGAAGATTGCGCGCGAAGATCGCCGCGATGGCTTGCCGTTTTTCATCATCATTCTGGCCGTTGCTGGGGCAGTCATCAACTGGTTCATGCCTTCGGTTGAATGGACCAGCGCGGTTCACACCTGGACTTTCGGCCTCATGTTCGGTGTGCAATCGGTGGTGCTGCCGGTAATCATGCTGATTTTTGCGGTTTATCTAATGCGAAACCCTTCAACTTTGCGCGATAACCGAAGAATCGGTTTTGGCCTGTTTTTGTTTTTGATTACCGTTAGCGGTTTCTTCTATTTATTCAACCCAACGGCAACCCCACAGAATCACCCAGAGCTGCTGCGCAACGCTGGCGGTTTGCTAGGTTGGCTCATAGGAATCCCGCTGCTCAGCGGCCTGACCATTTGGGGAGCGGTTCCAGTAATGGCGCTGCTGAGTTTTGGCACCCTGCTGATCATGACCAAAACGCCGCCAAACCGGGTTTATTCTCGCCTGCAAGAGTTTTATGTTTATCTTTTTGGCGAGCACGAGTCTGAGTCAGACGAAATTTATGAGGGTGCCGAGCCTGCAAGCTCTCGCACTGTTGGCGTAACCGAAGGCACCGATGCCTTTGACGGCACCAAAGTGCCTTGGTGGCGCAAAGGCAAAGACACCGAAAAGGCCTATGACACCGCCCTCGAGACCGACGCCGCGACTTCAGCTGCCAACACTTCGCAACTGCCAATCGAAGGTGCCGGCGATGAGTTCGACACTCTGTTTGCCGAAGCTGATGTTGAGGCCGTTTCAAACCACGCAGATGTCGCGCCAATCACACCAACCGCCCCGGCAAGCACCGCCGCCGCAGTTTTGCCGACGGGGGCCGAAGTTGCTGTCACCGCCGCGGCGCCTGGTCAGGCTGCAGCAAGAGCGATTCGCCCCTATGTGTTGCCTTCTGCCAGCCTGCTAGCGCCCGGCACCCCGCCAAAAGTTAAGAGCGAGGCGAACACCGCCATAGTTGAGGCTGTCAGCAGCGTGTTCAAAGAGTTCGGCGTTGAGGCGGCTGTAGTTGGTTTCTCAAGAGGGCCGACCGTGACGCGCTATGAAGTTGAGCTGGCTCCAGGTGTGAAAGTTGAGGCAGTCACTCGCCTCGCCAACAACATCTCTTATGCCGTGGCAAGCAACGAGGTGCGCATTCTCGCGCCGATTCCGGGCAAGTCGCTCATCGGCATTGAAGTGCCAAACGCCGACCGTGAAACCGTGTCGTTGGGTGACGTGCTTCGTTCGCCGATTGCTCAGAACAGCAAGCATCCGCTCACAATCGGCGTTGGCAAAGACGTTGAGGGCGGCTTTGTGGTTGCCAACCTCGCCAAAATGCCTCACCTTTTGGTGGCGGGCGCGACCGGCGCCGGCAAGTCTTCGTTCGTCAACTCGATGATCACATCGATTTTGATGCGCGCCAAACCTGCTGAGGTTCGTTTGGTTTTGATTGACCCGAAGCGCGTTGAGCTAACCGCCTATGAAGGTGTGCCGCACCTGATCACACCAATCATCACAAACGCCAAGAAAGCTGCTGAAGCTTTGCAGTGGGTCGTTAAAGAGATGGACATGCGCTATGACGACCTGCAACGCTTTGGGTTTAAGCACATAGACGACTTCAACAAAGCTGTGGTTGCTGGCGAGGTCAAACCGCGCGAAGGCAGCCTGCGCGTGCTGCAGCCATACCCCTATTTGTTGGTGGTGGTCGACGAACTAGCCGACCTAATGATTGTTGCCCCGCGCGATGTCGAAGACTCGATTGTGCGCATCACGCAGCTGGCACGTGCCTCGGGCATTCACCTAGTGCTAGCAACCCAGCGCCCTTCGGTCGACGTTGTTACCGGTCTAATCAAGGCCAACGTGCCGAGTCGCTTGGCGTTCTCGGTTTCATCGCTCACCGACTCGCGAGTTATTCTCGACCAAACCGGTGCCGAAAAACTTATCGGTCAGGGCGACGCGCTGTTCTCACCTTCGGGCACTAACAAGCCGATTCGTGTGCAAGGTGCTTGGGTCACCGAGGCTGAAATCGACCACATCGTTGCCCACGTTAAAAAGCAGATGGAACCCGAATATCGCACCGACGTTCAAGAGGTTGCTGCTGCCAAGATTGTCGACGCCGACATTGGCGACGACCTCGACGTTTTGCTTCAAGCTGCCGAGCTGATCATCAACTCGCAGTTTGGGTCAACCTCGATGCTGCAGCGCAAACTTCGAGTTGGCTTCGCAAAAGCTGGTCGCCTGATGGACCTCCTAGAATCGCGAAACATTGTTGGCCCGAGCGAAGGCTCGAAAGCTCGCGATGTTTTGGTGCGACCCGAAGACCTACCGCAGGTACTGGCTCAGCTGCGCGGTGAACCAGGCTCAACTCCAAGCCCAGCTGTGGTGCAGGCCGCGGCAGCAATCGATAACTCAGCACGAGGCATCGACCGCGAACCGGCACCAATCGATGATTTTGACGACGAGTTTGGCGACGCCTCAACTGCCGCTGTCACACCGCCGCCAGCACTCGACCGTGGCTCGCTGGCCGCCGGCGATTTTGACGAGTTTATTCCGCGGGCAACCGACGACGATGAGGGCGACGAAGACGCCTGGTTTCTGACAGGCAGGCAATAAATGAACGACATCGCAACTAACTCAAGCGAAACGCAAAAAGCGTTCAACCTGCCAAACTCAATCACCGCAGTGCGCATCTTGATGGTGCCGGTCTTTGTTTGGCTTTTGGTCAACAGCACAACTTCGATAACCTCAGCTAACCGCTGGATATCGCTACTGGTGTTTCTAGTTGCGATTTCAACTGATGGGCTCGACGGTTATCTGGCGCGCAAACGCGGTTTGGTGACCAACCTGGGCAAAATTCTTGACCCAATCGCCGACAAAGCACTCATCGGCGGTGCGCTGATCACATTGAGCGCGCTCGGCGCAGTCGACTGGTGGCTAACCGCGCTGCTCTTAGTTCGCGAGCTAGGCATCACCTTTTATCGTTTCGCCGTAATTCGCAAACGCATCGTGGCGGCATCAGGCGGCGGCAAACTCAAAACCGTGCTGCAATCGGTGACGGTAACAATGCTGTTGGCGCCAATGACCAGTTTTTGGCCCGGATGGTACAAAACCGCATCGCTCGGCATGCTTTATCTAACCCTAATCGTCACCGTTTATACCGGCCTGCAATACCTGGTTGCCGCAACCAAACACCACGACGATGAACCTGCCCCGGCAGATGTTCCCCATGCCTAACACCCTTGCTCAACTCGAAGATTCGGCTGGCACCCTTGCCGCTAAAATCGTTGAGCAGATGACAGCCCGTGGCCTTCGTTTGGCGTTAGCTGAGTCACTCACCGGGGGAGCCCTAGCCTCTGCCGTGGTTGGTGTGCCGGGGGCATCCAAGGTGCTATTGGGTTCGGTCATTGCCTACGACACCGCACTCAAGTCTTCGTTGCTCGGCGTTGATGCCGAACTGCTTGCCCGAGTCGGCGCGGTCGACGAACAGGTTGCGTCGCAGATGGCGGCTGGGGCGCGGGCTCGATTGGCTTTAGCAGCGGGGGTTTCGCCCGAGATAACCATCGGTTTGTCATGCACCGGCGTGGCCGGCCCCGACCTTCAAGACGGCAAGCCGGTCGGCACAGTTTTTATTGCAGTGGATGCCCCTAGCGGCGCGCAGGTTGTGCAGCGAAACCTGGTTGGCGATCGCGCTCAGATTCGCTCAGGCGTGGTGGTGGCCGCGCTTGAGCTGTTAGCGCAGATGCTTCGCCCGGGTGCTTAGAGCGGGCGCTTAGCGCAGGTGCTTAGCGCAGGTGCTTCGCGCGGGTGCTTCGCGCGGGTGCTTCGCGCAACCCAACACTCGGGCATAAATGTCACATCCTAGTGGTTCACTCTTCTTAGGCATTCCTTCAGCCTGCTGTCACACGTTTGTCAGCTTGTCGATTTAATGTTTTTTCTAGGTTCGGCTAAGTTAGCTTTACCTAGCAAGATTTGAACCTTGCAGCTTGAGGTTCATGAAAGGTAGCAAAAATGGTTTTGGTTCGCCAAGAAATCGGTGATGTGCTTCGCGATTTTCGCCAGCGCAAGGGTCGCACCCTGCGCCAGGTTGCCGCACGTGCCAGTGTTGCCTTGGGCTATTTGAGCGAAGTTGAACGCGGTCAAAAAGAAGCCTCGTCAGAAATTCTCGCCTCGGTCGCAGAGGCACTTGACGTGCCTATATCAGTGATCATGCGTGAGGTTTCAGACCGTCTTGCTCTGCTAGAAGGTGTGGTTATTCCCGACACCGTGCCCGCTGAACTTCTTGGCGAAGTTGGGGCTGCTCGTGCTACCTTTGGCGCAGCTGGGTTTGGGTCCGCTGGTTTGGCTGCCAACAAGGGCCTAGCTTCGAACGGTCTGGCTTCGAACGGACTGGCTTCGAATGGTTTGGCTTCGAACGGTTTGCGGAGCACCGCGGTTTCTTCGGGCACCTTCACCGGCTCAAGCTTCGTCGGCCGCTAAAACTTTTATCAAACATGCGCCTGAGCGAGTTTCGTGTTCTTATGAATGACGAGTTCGGCCCCGGTTATGCCGGCGTTATCGAAAACAGCATGGTTTTGCTTGAACTTGGCGATCGCACCGCTGCCGCTGCTTTAGCGTCGGGCGAGGACCCCCGAGAGGTCTGGATAGCTGTGTGCCGAGCCAATGAGGTGCCAAAAGCCCGATGGCACGGCAAAAATAAGCCGGTCAAAAAACAACACGCCGAATAAAGATTCGAAATCTTGTTCGAAAAAGTGTAATCTGCTAACACGCACTAAAACTTGAAGATTTGCAGAGATTTGCAGCTCAAAACACCAATGTCGGTGGCTACATCTAACTTTGAGCTTAGAAATCAAAACGAATCGCCTAGAGAAAGTTAGCAGAGTCATGCCATCACCGTCAGAACGCGAAAAAGCACTCGACGCAGCACTTGCCCAGATCGACCGCCAGTTTGGCAAAGGTTCGGTCATGCGCCTCGGTTCAGACGAGCGTGCGCCAGTCGAGGTTATTCCAACCGGCTCAATCGCCCTTGACGTAGCGCTTGGCATTGGCGGTTTGCCTCGCGGCCGAATCATCGAGGTTTATGGCCCTGAGTCATCGGGTAAAACCACTATTGCCCTTCACGCGATTGCCAACGCGCAGCGCGCTGGCGGCATCGCGGCTTTCATCGACGCCGAGCACGCTCTTGACCCTGAATATGCCAAGGCTTTGGGCGTTGACATTGACGCACTCTTGGTGAGCCAGCCAGACACCGGTGAGCAGGCACTTGAGATCACCGACATGCTGATTCGCTCAGGCAGCATCGACATCATCGTGATTGACTCGGTCGCAGCACTTGTGCCGCGCGCCGAAATTGAGGGTGAGATGGGCGACTCGCACGTTGGTCTTCAGGCACGTTTGATGTCTCAGGCTCTTCGCAAGCTAACCGGTGGTTTGAACAACACTAAGACCACCGCAATCTTCATCAACCAGTTGCGCGAAAAGATTGGCGTGTTCTTTGGTTCGCCAGAAACCACTGCCGGTGGTAAGGCCCTGAAGTTCTATGCTTCGGTTCGTCTAGACATTCGCCGCATTGAGACTCTAAAAGATGGCACTGAAGCCATCGGTAACCGCACCCGCGTCAAGGTTGTTAAGAACAAGATGGCAGCGCCGTTCAAGCAGGCCGAGTTTGACATCATGTATGGTGTTGGCATCTCACGCGAGGGCAGCCTGCTTGACTTTGGCGTTGAAGCCGAGATCGTCAAAAAGTCTGGTGCCTGGTATACCTACGAAGGCGAACAACTTGGTCAGGGCAAAGAGAAGTCACGCGTGTTCTTGATTGAAAACCCAGTGATTGCTGCCGAAATCGAAAAGCGCATCAAGGCAAAGTTTGGCGTTGGGGTTCCTAAGCTCGTTACCGACGCCGACGCTGCGGCAGCGGGTGAGCCAGTGGTTGAGCCAGTTGCAAAGCCAGCCACTCGCAAGGCTGCTAACGCCGGCTAGTGAACTTTTTTGACGGCGCCGAAGACTATTGGGCCAGCGACCGCACTGGCGGCGATGGGTCAGAATCAGAACACGGTTCTCGGCGCCGCAAAAAACCACGCGCGGCAACTAAGCGCCGCGAGCCCAAGGTCATCGAACCAGGCAGCCTAGACCTTGATGCCGCCCGCGAGGCCGGCCTGCGAATTCTCACCCGAACCCAAAAATCAGTGCAAGAACTCGAGCAGGCCCTAATCAAAAAAGGCGCAACCGCTGAGGTTGCAACCACTGTGGTGCAACGGTTCATCGAGGTTGAGCTGCTCGACGACGCCCGCCTCGCTAGGGGCATCGTGAACACTCGAGTCTCACTAAAAGGCGAGTCGGCCCGTGCGATTCGGCGCGAACTTGACCGCCGAGGTCTTTCGGCTCACGCCGACAGCGCGCTCTCCGAACTAGATCGCGATGCAGAGTTCGAAAACGCAGCCGAACTGGCTATTGCACGCATGCGCCGACTCGCTAGTTTTGACCGAGAGACCCGCATGCGCCGCCTCTCAAGTTTCTTGGCGCGCAAAGGCTATTCGGGCGATGTGATCGGCAGGGCTATTCGCAATGCCGAAGCTCAAGCTAAAATTGAGCTCTAATGACAACAACCCAAACTCGCAGCTACGAGGTTCGCACCTACGGCTGCCAAATGAACGTTCACGACTCAGAGCGCCTAACCGGCCTGCTTGAGGCTGCCGGCTATGTCGAAGGCGTGCCGGGTGAAGCCGACATCGTAGTTTTTAACACCTGTGCGGTGCGCGAGAACGCAGACAACAAACTTTATGGCAACCTCGGCATTTTGGCGGCAAAGAAGCAAGAAAATCCAAACCTGCAGATTGCTGTTGGCGGGTGTCTAGCTCAAAAAGACCGCGACACCATCCTCGAGAAAGCTCCCTGGGTTGATGTGGTTTTTGGCACCCACAACATCGGCTCACTGCCGGTGCTGCTTGAGCGTGCACGCCACAACCAAGAGGCTCAAATCGAAATCGTTGAGGCGCTTGAGACTTTTCCTAGCAATCTGCCAACCAAGCGCGACTCTGCCTATTCGGCCTGGGTTTCGATTTCGGTTGGTTGCAACAACACCTGCACGTTCTGCATCGTGCCGAAACTTCGCGGCAAAGAGCGTGACCGTGCGCCCGAGGACATCCTCGCTGAAATTCGTGCACTGGTGGCACAGGGCGTTATCGAGATCACTCTGCTCGGCCAAAACGTAAACACCTATGGCGTTGAGTTTGGTGATAAGGGCGCGTTTGCTAAGTTGCTTCGCGCCGCCGGTGCCATTGAAGGCATCGAGCGCATTCGATTCACCAGCCCGCACCCTGCAGCTTTCACCGACGACGTGATCGAGGCCATGGCCGAAACGCCAACCGTGATGCCTCAGCTTCACATGCCGTTGCAGTCGGGCAGTGACCGCATTCTCAAAGAGATGCGTCGAAGCTATCGCAGCGAGAAATACCTTGGCATTCTAGATCGAGTGCGCAAGGCGATTCCGCATGCGGCAATTTCGACTGACATTATCGTCGGATTCCCTGGTGAGACCGAAGAGGATTTTCAAGACACAATGCGAGTTGTCACCGAGGCTCAGTTCGCGGTTGCCTACACGTTTCAATACTCCAAGCGCCCTGGCACCCCAGCTGCAGAGTTCGATGACCAGCTCGACAAAGAGGTGGTTCAAGAGCGCTATGAGCGTCTCAAATTGCTCGTGAACGATGTTGCGTGGCAAGAGAACCTAAAACTGATTGGCACAACCGCCGAAGTTTTGGTTCAAAACCACAGCCGCAAGGGCGAGCAAACTAACCGACTGGCTGGTCGTTCAAAAGACAACCGTTTGGTGCACTTTGATGTGCCTGCTGGCGCCGAAGCACCACGCCCCGGCGACATCGTGACCGTGACAATCACTGAAGCAGCGCCCTATCACCTGTTGGCCGATGGTTCGGCAAACTACAGCGTGCGACGCACCATCGGTGGCGATGCCTTTGAAGCCGAGCAGGCGCGTCTGTCATCGGGCGAAGGAGCCGGCTCGCGCTCAGGTTCGGGCTCAGGTTCGACTGCGGGTTCAGGCTCTGCCAGCGCGGGCAAGCGCTCACTAACCCTCAGCGTTAAAAAGTAGTCAGCCCAATGGCGCAACTGCCACCAAGTTTTGACCCAACCAAACTGCTTGCGGTGGTCGGCAGCACCGGCACCGGCAAATCAGAGCTTGGGCTGAAGATCGCCGAGCGCCTAGCTGAACTAGGTCAGCCGGCGGCGATCATCAACTGCGATTCGATGCAGTTTTATAAGGGCATGAACATCGGCACGGCAAAGCTCAGCGTTGCCGAGCGCAGGGGAGTGCGGCACGAACTGCTCGACTGGCTCGAGATCACCGATGAGTCAACGGCTGCTGGCTATCAGGCCGTTGCCCGCCCGCTAATTGAACAGCTGCAAGCCGAAGGAATAACCCCAATCATGGTTGGCGGTTCGATGCTCTACATTGCGGCTGTGCTGAACACCTTTGAGTTTCCTGGCAACGACGAGGCGTATCGCGCCCAGCTTGAGGCCGACCTAATCGAACACGGCCCGCATGAAATGCACCGACGCCTCGCAGCCATCGACCCGATTGCCGCGAGCCGCATCATCGTCGAAAACGGCCGCAGAACCGTGCGCGCGCTTGAAATCATTCACGTCACCGGCAAACCGTTTGCTGCAGCCTTGCCCGAAGAAACCGAGAGTTGGCAGCCGGTCGTGCAACTTGGCCTGACTGGCGATCGCGAAGACTTGCGAGCCCGACTCGAGAAACGTGTGCACCTGATGTGGCAAAACGGCCTGCTCGACGAAGTTGCTGAGCTGGCAACCAAGGGTTTGCGCGAGGGCAAAACTGCCAGTCGGGCCATCGGTTATGCTCAAGCCCTAGCCCAACTCGACGGCGAGCTGAGCCAAGACGATGCTATTGCAGACACCGTGCGGCTCACCCAAAAATATGCCCGCCGCCAAATCAGTTGGTTCAAGCGTGATGAGCGCATCCACTGGCTTGATTATGCCGACCCAACCAACTTTGACCAGGCCCTCAAACTCATCGGTTTGAACTAACCGTTTGTTGCTAACCACGAACGCGAATAGGCTTAAAACATGACCACTCTTGCATTCACCAAAGGGCAAGGCACCGGCAACGACTTTGTGCTTGTGCTCGACGCCGAAGGTGAACTAAACCTCAGCACCAGCCAGATCGCGCGCATTTGCGACCGCCACTTTGGCATTGGTGCCGACGGTTTGATTCGCGTGGTCAAGTCAGCCAACCTCGCAGCCGGCGCGGCCAGCCTCGCCGAAGAGCCGCGCGCCGAATGGTTTATGGATTACTACAACGCCGACGGCAGCATCGCAGAAATGTGCGGCAACGGTGTTCGCGTTTTCGCCCGCTACCTCACCGAAAAAGGCTTAGTGAACTTGGATGACGGCCAAACCCTGGCCGTGGGCACTCGCGCTGGCGTGAAAGACCTCACGCGCAACCGCGCTGGTTTCGCCGTTGACCTGGGTCGTTGGCGCTTGGCCGAAACCGACGTTTTGGTGAGCGCCAAGAACCTGCACACCGCGCGCCCAAGTCAGGGCATCAACGTTGGCAACCCGCACCTAGTGGTTGCTCTAGCAAGCGCCGAAGAACTCGCTGCCCTCGACTTGAGCGCAGCCCCCGAGCTTCACCCAGCCCCGCCAGCCGGAGCCAACGTTGAGTTTGTCGTGCCAGCTGAGCCGATGGTTCACGAGGGCGTAGGCAGCATCAGCATGCGCGTGCACGAGCGCGGCTCGGGCGAAACTTTGAGCTGCGGCACAGGCATTGTGGCTGCTGCCCTCGCGACCCGCCACTGGGCGGGGCAGGGTGCGCCAAACACTTGGCAGGTTACGGTGCCTGGCGGCACCCTTGGCGTGCGAATGTTTGCAACCGAAGACGGCGAGCACGTTGGGCTAAGCGGTGCGGCCGAACTGGTCTTTGATGGGGTATTTGAGCTCTAGCGATGAGCTCCATTGCGCGGGCCAACGCTGGTGGCCGCTAGCCGCGGTTTTTGACGCGTAACACTCTGAACGATTTGGCGGTGTCAACGCGAATCGTCGAAAACTCTGCAGGCAATTCTGCTTCGAGCCAGCGGTGAAGTGAATCTGCGCCTAAGTTCTTTTGAACCACAAGATAGGCTTCGGCTTCGGCCTCAAGCCGAGGCAGCCAAGTTAGCAATATCTCGTGCAAAACCTCTTTGCCCACACGAATCGGTGGGTTTGACCAAATTCCGCTGAACTCTAGATCAGCCGGCACTTCTTCGGGCCGACAAACCCGCAGGTTGGTTAGCCCAAGTCGGGCAGCGTTCATAGTTGTGAGTTCGAGCGAGCGATCGTTCACATCGATGGCCCAAATGGTGGCGTGCGGCGAGTGCAGCGCCATAGCTAGCGCAATCGCACCCCAGCCACAGCCAATATCTAAAAGATTTCCGCTGGGCGGCACCTGGTCTAGGTGGTCGAGCAGAACTTTGGTGCCGGTGTCAACGTGGTCTGGGCTAAAAACGCCGCCAGCTGTTGTGACCGTAAATTCGCGGCCATCTAGTTCGGCACTGATCTCTTTTGGGCGAAACTGTGTGTTTGGGGTCTGAGAAAAGTAGTGTTCGTCAGACATAGAAACAACTTAGCACCGCCACGCAAACTAGTGTTAGTTGTATGGGCCGTCAAAGAAATAACCGTGATGCAGAACCCGAAGATTTTGAAGCGGATGCCGCCGGTGATGCCGAATCACTGAGTGACGGTGGCGCGCGCCGCGGCGACGAGGCTAGTGCGCGAGGCGAAGCGGTTATTAACCGCATTTTGGGGCGCGGTGCTCGCGCAGAGGCGTTGGGTGCTACTGACACTCACGGGCACGGCAGCACCGACGGTGACCAGTTCGATCTTGAAGACCGTTCGGCGCTTCGACGCGTGCAGGGTCTTTCGACCGAATTGCAAGACATCAACGATGTTGAATATCGCAAGTTGCGTCTTGAAAAAGTGGTTTTGATTGGCTTGTGGGGTTCTAACACTTTGCAAGATGCCGAGAACTCGCTTCGCGAACTTGCTGCCCTGGCTGAAACCGCCGGGTCTCAAGTGCTCGATGGTTTGCTGCAGCGCCGCGTCAAACCCGACCCAGCAACTTTTTTGGGCAAGGGCAAGGCCGAAGAACTTCGCATCATGGTTGCCCAAAGTGGTGCCGACACGGTCATCGCCGATGCCGAGTTAGCCCCGAGCCAGCGCCGAAATCTCGAAGACGTCGTTAAAGTCAAGGTTGTTGACCGCACTGCGATCATCCTCGATATTTTTGCGCAGCACGCCAAGAGTCGTGAGGGCAAAGCGCAGGTTGAGTTGGCGCAGCTTGAATACCTTTTGCCTCGACTTCGCGGTTGGGGTGAGTCGATGTCGCGTCAGGCCGGTGGTCAAGTTGGCGGTGGTATGGGCATTGGTTCGCGTGGCCCGGGTGAAACCAAGATCGAGCTTGACCGTCGCCGCATCAACACTCGCATGGCCAAGTTGCGCAAACAGATTGTTGACATGAAACCCGCACGTGACACCAAGCGCGCCAATCGCAAGCGCAACGAGGTGCCTGCCGTGGCTATCGCGGGTTACACCAACGCCGGCAAGTCTTCGGTGCTGAACCGCATGACCTCGGCCGGCGTGTTGGTTGAAAACGCACTGTTTGCAACTCTTGACCCCACGGTGCGCAAGACTGAAACCACCGACGGTCGTGCCTACACAATCGCCGACACTGTGGGTTTTGTGCGCCACCTGCCGCACCAGCTGGTTGAAGCTTTTCGGTCAACTCTCGAAGAGATCGCCGACAGCGACCTTGTGGTTCACGTGGTTGACGCCTCACACCCAGACACTGCCAGTCAAATCGCTACCGTGCGCGATGTGATCGGTGAGGTTGGAGCCCGGGGGATTCCTGAGTTGATTGTGTTCAACAAGATTGACTTGGTTGATGAAACCACGCGTCTAGCCCTGCGGGGGCTCGAACCTGACTCGATTGAGGTTTCTGCCCGCACCGGTGAGGGTTTCGACGTGCTGCTCGCCGAGATTGCGCGACGGTTGCCAGAGCCAGACATCATGATTGAGGTGCTGGTGCCTTATGACCGCGGCGACCTGGTTTCGCGCCTGCACATTGGCAGCCGCATCATCAGTTTGGAATACGTTGCAGAGGGCACCCAGATTGTGGCTTTTGTGAAGCCTGAACTGGCCGCTGAGCTGTGGCAGTTTAGAGTGGCTCGCGGCTAAGTTCTAGCTTGCGACGCCGGGATTAGAGTTTTCGCAGAACCGTTACGACCACGCCAGCGATTTCGCAGTTGGTGCCGTCGATTGGCGCGAAAGCTGAGTTGCGAGGCAAAAGCCAAACTTTGCCATTTTCGCGCTTGAAAGCTTTAACGGTAGCCTCGCCGTCAATCATGGCTGCAACGATGTCGCCGTTTTCGGCAGTTTTTTGCTGACGCACGATTACGAAATCGCCGTCACAAATAGCGGCGTCGATCATCGACTCACCAACCACCTTTAGCATGAAGAGTTCGCCTTTGCCGGTGAGGCTCTGCGCGACCGGGTAGAACTCTTCGACATTCTGGTCGGCTGTGATTGGAATACCCGCTGCGATTCGACCAACTAGCGGAACAAAGTTCATGCCGTCGCGAGCTGGCGCGTTTTCAAAGTCTTCGGCCGGCTCTTCGTCTAGCCAGCCGTCTGGCATCTCAACCAGCTCAATAGCACGAGCGCGGTTCTCGGCCTTGCGAACATAACCAGCTTTTTCAAGCTCATCAATTTGATACTTCACGCTCGAAACGGCGTTTAGGCCAACAGCCTCACCGATCTCGCGAAGGTTTGGCCCAAAGCCCAAAGTTTTTTGAAGTGAGGCAATGGCACGCAGAATCTGCTCTTGGCGATTGCTCAGCGTGGTTTTGCTGTTGCGGCGAAACTCTAGTTCATCCACTTTTTTGCCTCTCGTTTGCCGCTCAAATCAGGTTTTCTGTTGCCCGACATAAAAATGTCGCAGGCTGCACAGAGAATCTTCATCAAGCGGTTCTATCGAAACTTTATTCGATAAAACTGCACAAATCAAACATCTTTTCGAAAGATTTTGCAAAAAGTCTTGACACAATGTGTTTTCTGTTCGAAACTATGTTCGAAAGCGAACAACTGTTCGAACAATTGAACAGCAACAATGTCGGTTTTAGAGAAAGCAAGCAAAATGAGCGTTTCAACCCAGAGCGACTTTCGCCCACGTTACACACCAACCCGCAGTGCGCGCCAAGCAGTGGCCGCTAAAGGCATCAACTATGCCCGCCGTCGTGCAATGGTTGCAGTGTTGTTTGTTGTTGCTGTTCTAGCCGTTGCGTTCAGCGTGCTGCAGACTCAGTCGGCAGGTGCAACCGCGCACAGCGGCAAAGCTTCGTTCACCTATGTTTATGTTGCGCCCGGCGACACCCTGTGGTCAATCGCCACCAAATATGCCCCCGACGCCGACCCTCAGCAAGAGATCATCGACATTCAAAACCTTAACTCCATCAGCGGTTCAGAGCTAGTGCCAGGGCAGCGCCTGGCGCTGCCATAAGCATCGCCGCACTGCGCGTGCAACCACAGCCCGACGCTTACAGAAACTCTTCGACCGCCCGTCTTGCACGCGAATCTCGCCTGCGGGGCGGGCGGTTTGGCATTAACCTAGAGGGGTGACTTCTCTAGACGACCTACCGATTCGCCCAGACCTAGTTGGCCTCAAGCCCTACGGTGCCCCTCAGCTAAGCGTGCCCGTTTCGCTAAACGTCAACGAGAACACCCATCAGATTCCCGAATCGGTAGCAGTTGACATTATCGGTCGTCTAGCAGCCAGCCTGCTAGACATTAACCGCTACCCTGACCGCGAATTCTTAGGTTTGCGCCTTGCACTTGCCGACTATTTGAACGACAACCTCGGCAGTGAATTAATGGTTGAAAACATTTGGGCTGGCAACGGTTCAAACGAGGTTTTGCAGCACATTTTTCAGGCCTTCGGCGGCCCTGGTCGCAAAGCGCTTGGTTTCAAGCCAACCTACTCGATGTATAAACTCATCGCCCAAGGTGCCCAAACCGAATACGTTGACGCGGAGCGCGACGAACGATTTGAGCTCAGCGTTGAAACGGTGAAAGCCGGCATCGAGGCAAACCGCCCGAATCTAGTCTTGCTTTGCTCACCAAACAACCCAACGGGCACCCCGGTTGCACTTGAGGTGGTCAAGGCAGCCTACGATGCTCTGCAAGCGACCACCGGTGGCATTCTTGTGGTTGACGAAGCATATGGTGAGTTTGCACACGACCAAAGCCAATCGGCAGTAACCCTGTTGGCTGGGCGACCAAAACTTTTGGTCAGCCGCACCATGAGCAAGGCTTTTGCTTTCGCTGGCGCTCGCGTTGGCTATTTGGCAGCTGACTCTGCCGTGATCGACGCGCTTCGCTTGGTGCGTCTGCCTTATCACCTCTCTGCTTTCACCCAGGCCGCTGCCGAGGGAGCCTTGGCGCACAGCGTTGAAATGCTTCGAACCGTTGACGACATTCGCACCCAGCGCGACCGCATCGTCACCGAGTTGGCTGCAATGGGGCTTGACCCTTATCGCACCGATGCCAATTTTGTTTTGTTTGCCGGTCTCGACAACGCCGCGGAGGTTTGGCAGCAACTGCTTGATAGGGGAGTCTTGGTGCGTGATGTTGGCATCAAAGGCACTTTGCGAGTGAGCGCGGGCACCGAATCTGAAACCACCAAATTCTTGGCTGCTCTGCGGGAGGTCATCGGCCACTAGCCGAACCCAACGTCGAGCCTGAAGCCGGCGCAGGGTTATCGGCAGGGGCAGCCTGCATCCACGCTAGAATTCACCTAGAAACCACCACAATTTAGGAGGTTCGTCGATGAGTCGCATCGCAACCCTAACCCGCAAGACTTCTGAGTCTCAGATTGAACTTTCGCTAAATCTTGACGGCACCGGCCGCAGCGAGATTTCAACCACGGTTCCGTTTTTTGACCACATGCTCACCGCATTTGCAAAGCATTCGTTAGTCGACCTAGCGGTGCGTGCCAGTGGCGACACCAACATCGATGTTCACCACACCGTCGAAGACACCGCAATCGTTTTGGGCTTGGCAATTAAGCAGGCCTTGGGCGATAAGTCGGGCATCGGTCGTTACGGTGATGCAACGGTGCCGCTCGACGATGCTTTGGCGCGCGCTGTGGTCGACGTTTCGGGCCGCCCATATCTTGTTCACAGTGGCGAGCCTGCCGGCTTTGAGTTTCACCTAATCGGCGGTCACTTTACCGGCTCAATGATTCGTCACGCTTTCGAGGCAATCGCGTTCAACGCTGGCATCACAATGCACGTCGAAGTTTTGGCTGGCCGCGACCCTCACCACATTGCCGAAGCCGAATTCAAAGCTTTCGCTCGCGCTTTTCGCAAAGCCGTTGAGCCAGATGCGCGCGTTGAGGGCATTCCGTCGACCAAGGGCGCTCTGTGAGTGCTTTGCCAAAAGTCGTAGTTCTTGACTATGGCAGCGGCAATGTTCACTCGGTAGCCAAGGCGCTGCAGGTTGCAGGCGCCGAGGTTTCTCTAACGTCAAACTTTGACGAAGCTATGGCTGCCGACGGTTTGGTTGTGCCAGGCGTTGGTGCTTTCGATGCCGTGATGAAGCAGCTCGAAACTGTCAAAGGTGCCACCATCGTTGACCGGCGACTCGCCATGGGCAAAAAAGTTCTTGGCATTTGCGTTGGCCTTCAGGTGATGTTCGAAAGCGGCAACGAGCACGGCATCGATACCGAAGGTCTTGGCCAGTGGCCTGGCAAAGTCGAAATGTTGCCATCGCCGGTGTTGCCTCACATTGGTTGGAACACCGTGAAGGCGCCATCCGCTTCAAAATTGTTTGAAGGCATCGCCGACGAGCGCTTCTATTTTGTGCATAGCTATGGTGTGCTGCGCTGGCCGCTGGCTGACACTGGCGAGATCATTCCAACCAGCGTTACTTGGGGCGAATACGGTGCGCCGTTTATTGCCGCCGTCGAAAACGGCCCGCTCAGCGCAACTCAATTTCACCCCGAAAAATCTGGTCAGGCTGGCATAAAGCTTTTGACCAACTGGATTCAAACTCTCTAATCGAAACAACTAGCCCCAACCGAAAGAACCATTGTGAAAAAACTTGAACTTTTGCCAGCCGTTGACGTGCGCGACGGCAAGGCAGTGCGTTTGACTCAGGGCGAGTCAGGCTCAGAGACCGATTATGGCAACCCGCTTGAGGCTGCCCAAACTTGGGTTGATGCTGGCGCCGAGTGGATTCACCTGGTTGACCTTGACGCTGCTTTTGGCACCGGCGACAACCGCGCGCTGATTCGCGATGTGGTCGCTGCTATGAGCAACGTGAAGATCGAGCTTAGCGGTGGCATTCGCGATGATGCTTCGCTTGAGGCGGCTCTTGAGTTTGGTGCGACCCGCGTCAACCTTGGCACCGCAGCTCTCGAAGACCCTGATTGGACCGCCAGCGTTATCGAGCGTTTTGGCGATGCGATCGCTGTTGGCCTTGACGTGCGCGGCACCACCTTGGCCGCCCGAGGCTGGACTCGCGAGGGTGGCGAACTGTTCGACGTTTTGGCTCGTCTCGACGACGCCGGTTGTGCTCGCTATGTTGTCACCGACGTAACCAAAGACGGCACCCTGCGCGGCCCTAACCTTGAGCTTCTAAAAGACGTGATGGCTAAAACCACCAAGCCGGTTGTTGCCTCGGGCGGAATCTCGTCGCTGCAAGACATTCGCGATTTGGTCGCATTGGTTGATCTCGGTCTTGAAGGCGCGATTTTGGGCAAGAGCCTTTATGCGGGCAAGTTCACGCTCGAAGAGGCTCTAGCTATCGCGAACCGCGAAGTTGCCTAAGCCGCTTGCGTTTCTAGAACCGATTCGAAAGCGGCCGAACGCATGAGCGTCAATCACGACCACGAGCACATCAACCAAGATCGTTTTGCCGACTCGGCTGGCCGCCCTTGGCAGGGCCGCAGTTTTGAGCCAAACCCGCACGCCGGCGACGATGGCTCGGCCGACCCTGCGCTGCTTGCCGCGCTCACCGAGTTTCGTGCCGCGCATTTGGCTGCGCTCGCCGCGTTTGAAAACCAAACAGAACTAAGCGGATGGGCCGACCCGCAGCCCGTTATCGAGGCTTTGCGGCACGCACGTTTGCTCGTGCCGATGCTCGCGACTCTGGGCGAGGCGGGCGAGGGTGCTCACGGTCAGACCGTTGATAAAAGCGCTGATCTGGCAGTGGTAACACTTGAAGGCCCAGATGGTCGTGCGGCAATGCCAGCGTTCACCTCGATGGCTGCAATGGCAGCGTGGAACCCTGATGCACGCCCGATTCCGGTCGACGCTCGCAAAGTTTGCCTGGCCGCAGCAGCCGAACAAACCACTCGCGTTGTGATTGACCCAGGCAATGACACAAACTTTGTGCTGCGCCGCCCGCTAATCGCAGCCATCGCTCAAGAACTCGCGTGGGTGTCACCCGAGGCTGACCCCGCCATTGGCCAAATCATTGGTGACTCGGTGGTTGGCGAAGACTCGGTCGTGCAGGTCGGTCTGGCCGCCGCCGACCCCGGTTTTCTGCTCGAGAACGACGAACTGCTCGTGCAAATCGTGCTGGTGCCGGGCTTGGCTCGCGAAGAACTCGAAGCCACAATCTCACGCATCACCGACCGTTGGTCGCAGCACGACTATTTCGCAAACGCTGTCGACTCGGTGAGCTTTCAGTTGCGCGCCGCTCAATAGCGGCCAAAGCCAGCAATTATCTTCGTTTGTGCGGCGGCTCTAAAACTCAGCCTCAAGCCATTCTTTGAGATTTATTGGGCTGATGATCGGCTCAAGTTCAGTCATTGATTTATGCACAGGCAATGTGGCGCCGCAGCTGATTTGTGCAATAATTGTGCCTGAAGAACGATGCTTCGATGCGCCCATTCGGCCCATGCGAACGTCGGGGTCAGAACTGGAACGCAATGCAGGTTCTGGCCTCTTCTCATTTAATCGAAACTCAGCGTCACCCAAATCGTGGTCCTCTGATAGATCTAGACATCGCAGCCATTCTGTCTCACCGAGTGCGATAAACCGGCGATACGCCCAGCAGACGAGATCTGGAACCCACAACAAATTTTCGGCTGCTGGGTGGGCTTGAATAAATTGCATTGAGCTCTTAACCAACCCATTTGCTCTCGCACGCATAAAGAGAGCTGTGTCGGCATTTCTTTTAGCCGAAGAGTCTCGGCGTTCTAGAACAACTAAATCGGCATTCATATGGTCAAGGTGAGCAAGAATTTGCACCATGCAGATCTGTCGAGCACGTTCTAAGTCATCCGATGATGTTCCGCGAAGGGTACTTACGAAGTTGCTTACTTGCATAGAAGCTAGGCCCCTCAAGAAGGAGCGAATGCCTGTTTGGTCGCCATTGTGAAACGCATCGGTTGTGTGCCAGTAACCATCACCGACGATTTCGATGATGCGGTTTCTTGTGTTTTGCAACTCGCTTATTGGAACCAGTGTTGCGCCCATTGCATAGAAAGACGTCTCACTTTCTGTTTTTGCCACGTGAAAAGTTTCGTCAACAAACGCGATTGAAGTTTTCACGCGCGCGTAGCGATTGCCTAGCAACCGGATCAAATTCACAATTTCTTGTCGCACCGTGCAACATTTGTCAGGCTGGTCACTCGAGCCAGCTTTGTTATCCACAGGCGCGTTGTCAACAGCCCAGATTAAGCACTGATTATCAACACGCAAGGGTTTGACAGACCACCTAAGGCAAAGCAAAATTGCTGTGAAGAACGAATCCGCCCTGCATCCTTCGAGACCGCGGCGCTTTCGTGGCCAGAACCCTTTGCTGCGGCAGGTTCTGGCCTCTTCGCGTTTAACTAGGCGACAGGTCCGGTGAACTTCTCGCCAGGGCCGGCGCCTGGAGCGTCGGGGAACGGGCTGGCCTCACGAAAAGCAAGCTGCACCGCGCGAAGCCCGTCGCGAAGCGGGCGAGCGTGGTGGTCGCCTAGGTCGGCTGCTGCCGCTGTGACTAGCGCGGCCGTGGCGTTGATGAGCTTGCGTGCTTCGTCAAGGTCGGCTGGGCGACCGTCGACGCCGAGGCCGCAATAAACGGCTGCTAGCGAGAGCAGGTCAACTGCGTGAAGGCTAATGATTTCGACAGCGGTTAGGTCGCTTGCGTCAAACGGGGTGCTTTCGCCACCAACAGCGTTGCTGCCAAGCGCACCGCTCGCGTCAAAGTCTTGAGTGTTGAAATCAGCCATGGTGCTTCTCCTTTTGAAGTTCTTCTGATAGGCTATCCCATGGCTCCGAGCTAACTGCTCGGTCAGAAGTGGATTCACATCCCACCCGCGATCACCGACTTAGGTGGCCGGGTTAGCATTTGAACTTACGTTCTGCGCGTTTAGGCTCCTGCCTAGGTCGTGGCCATTTTGCCGCGATAGAGGAGCAAAAGATCACTGATCCGCGTATTAACGAACGCATCCGAGTGCCAGAGGTTCGCCTTGTTGGCCCTAAGGGTGAGCAAATCGGCGTAGTCAAAATTGAGGATGCCTTGCGTATGGCTACCGAACTCGACCTTGACCTAGTTGAGGTTGCGCCGACTTCTAAGCCGCCAGTTGCCAAACTTATGGACTTCGGCAAGTTCAAATACGAAGCTGCTCAAAAAGTTCGTGAAGCTCGCAAAAACCAGGTGAACACAGTTTTGAAGACTGTTCGTTTTGGTTTGAAGATTGACGACCACGACTATCAGACCAAGCGCGGCCAGATTGACCGTTTCTTGAAAGCTGGCGACAAGGTTAAGGTCATTGTGGTCTTTCGCGGTCGCGAGCAGTCACGCCCTGAGATGGGTGTAAAAATGCTTGGCAAGCTAGCCGAAGAGGTAGCTGAACTTGGCGCAGTCGAGTCGAAGCCTTCGCTCGACGGTCGCAACATGGTTATGGTGATTGGCCCGTTGAAGAACAAGGCTGACGCCAAACTTGAGGCCAAGCGTGCCGCTGACAAGGCCGCAGCCGCAGCTGCTAAGGCCGCTGCAGCCCCTGCCGCACCGGCAGCTGCAGCCGAAGCACCAGCCGCAGAAGCACCAAAAGAACTTGCAACACCAGCAACAGAAGCCCCATCAACCGACGCAGCCGCACCGGCTGCTGAATAGCAAATAACAGGAGAAAGCAATGCCTAAGCAAAAGACCCACTCGGGCGCCAAGAAGCGCTTTCGCTTCACCGGCAGCGGCAAGCTAATGAAGCAGGGAATCAACATGCGTCACAACCTTGAGCACAAGTCAAGCCGCCGCAAGCGCCGCTTGAACGCAGACCAGGTTGTTTCAGCAGCTGACTTCAAGACCATCAAGACCCAGCTCGGCAAGTAGCCCGAAGCCCATTTTTTAGGAGTAAATCACTATGGCAAGAGTAAAAAACGCGGTCAACTCGCTTAAGAAGCGCCGCACAGTTCTAGAGCGCGCTTCGGGTTACCGTGGTCAGCGTTCACGTTTGTACCGCATTGCAAAGCAGCAGCTTCTTCACTCGCTTGTTTATGCATACAACGACCGTCGCGCACGCAAGGGTGACTTCAGACGCCTCTGGATCCAGCGCATCAACGCTGCATCACGCGCTAACGGCCTAACCTACAACCGTTTCATTCAGGGTCTAAACCTTGCAGGCATCGGTGTTGACCGTCGTATGCTAGCTGACCTTGCTGTTCACGAGCCTGCAGTTTTCGCAAGCCTCGTTGCCAGCGCAAAGGCTGCTTTGCCAGCTGACACCTCAGCTCCAAAGGTTAAATAACCAAATTGCTGATTGACCCTAAAGCCGCCAAGGTTCGTGGGGTTGCCAAGTTAGCTAAGAAAGACGCCCGGTCATCGACCGGGCTCTTTCTGCTTGAGGGCCTGCAAGGTCTAAAAGAAGTGCTTGACCGCCCGAAACTTGTTGAAGAACTTTATGCCACCGAAGAGTGTGTAGCTAAGAACGTTGAGCTGTTTGAGCGCGCCAAAAATTCGCGCATCAACGTTCAGTTGGTTAGCGAGCCTGTGCTTAAGGCGCTGTGCGACACCACGACCCCGCAGGGTGTGGTCGCTGTGGTGCGTCAGATGCACGTGAGTGTGGCCGACATTTTGGCGACATCGCCAAAACTGATTGCGGTTCTGAGCCAAATTCGCGACCCTGGCAATGCCGGCACTGTGCTTCGTGCGGCTGATGCGGCTGGTGCCGACGCAGTGATCTTCACGACCAACAGCGTCGATGCCTATAACCCAAAGGTTGTTCGCTCAACCACGGGCAGCTTGTTTCACCTGCCGTTCGCGATTGAGGCTGACCCAGCCGAGACTGTCGCGGCAATCAAGGCTGCCGGCCTTGTGGTTTATGCGGCTACTGCACAGGGCGACCTGATTCCGAACCTCGAACCTGCTGTGCTTGAAAAACCAACAGCGTGGATGTTCGGCAACGAGGCTTGGGGTTTCGATGCGCAGACGCTGGCTTTGGCTGATTGCGAAGTTGCTGTGCCAATCTATGGCGCTGCTGAATCGTTGAACCTTGCCACCGCTGCGAGCATTTGCTTGTATGCGTCGGCGTTCGCTCAAAACCGAGACTAAGGGTGGCTGAGGCAGGCCATTTGGCAAGCGCTAAAACTGCGCCCTAGCCCGCCCCGCAAGCCCTTGCCGATAAACTGAAAGCCTATGTCTGACATGAATCCAATCTCTTCAGAGGCAGTCGAAGCCGCGGTTAAGCACGCGACCGATCTAATTGCCAAGGCCGCTGACCTTGCCGAGCTTAAAGCCACTCGTGGTGCAGCTATCGGTGATGGTTCACCTATCTCTGCGCTGAACGCTCAGATGGGCAAGATTGCCCCAGAGTTCAAGGCCGAAGCTGGCAAGCTTGTGGGCCAGGCCCGCGCTGCACTAAGCGCAGCCTATGCCGCTCGCGAAGAAGAACTTCACACCGCCGAAGAGGCCGCAAAACTCGCAGCTGAAACCGTTGACGTAACCGCCGCGCCGCAGTTACGCCCGCTCGGTGCACGTCATCCGCTATCACTTTTGCAAGACACCATCGCCGACATTTTTGTGGGCATGGGATGGGAGATTGCCGAAGGGCCAGAGATCGAGAACGAGTGGTTCAACTTTGACGCCCTTAACTTCGACGCCGACCACCCGGCTCGCGCAATGCAAGACACCTTTTTTGTTGACCCGGTTGAGTCTCACCTGGTGCTAAGAACTCACACCTCGCCGGTGCAGGTGCGTTCGATGCTAGAGCGCGAACTGCCGCTTTATGTGCTTTGCCCTGGTCGCGTTTTTAGAACCGACGAACTCGACGCCACCCACACTCCGGTCTTTCACCAGGTTGAGGGTCTTGCCGTTGATAAAGGTTTGAACATGGCAGACCTGCGCGGCACCCTCGAGCACTTTGCTCGCGAAATGTTTGGCCCAGAGGCTCAGATTCGCTTGCGCCCAAGCTTTTTTCCGTTCACCGAACCATCAGCCGAGCTTGACGTTTGGCACCCTGGCGCCAAGGGCGGTGCTCGCTGGGTTGAGTGGGGTGGTTGCGGCATGGTCAACCCGAACGTGCTCAAGGCTGCGGGAATCGACCCTGAGGTTTACACCGGTTTCGCTTTCGGCATGGGCATTGAGCGCACCCTGATGTTCCGCAACGATGTTCGTGACATGCACGACATGGTTGAAGCCGATGTTCGTTTTAGTCAGCAGTTTGGAGTCACCCTCTAATGCGCATTCCACTTTCTTGGTTGGGCGAATACACCGACCTACCTGCGGGGGCCACCCCCGATGACGTTATGGCCGCACTGGTCAAGGTTGGCCTCGAAGAAGAAGGTTCGCACCGCTTTGGCGTGACTGGCCCGCTGGTCGTTGGCGAGGTTCTTGAGTTTGTCGAAGAACCGCAGTCGAACGGCAAGACCATTCGCTGGTGCCAGGTTCGTGTTGCAGCTCAGGGCACCACTGCAGCCGATGGCGGCGCCGACGTGCGCGGCATTGTTTGTGGCGCGATCAACTTTGTGGTTGGTGACAAAGTTGTGGTTTGCTTGCCTGGCGCCGAGTTGCCTGGCAACTTTAAGATCGCTGCCCGCAGCACCTATGGTCACATCAGCGATGGCATGTTGGCTTCGGGCCGCGAGTTGGGCATTAGCGACGACCACGACGGCATCATCCGCTTGCAAAAATTGGGTCTTGACCCAAAGGTCGGCACTGACGCTCTTGAGCTTTTGAACCTCGATGAGGTTGCCGCCGAGGTGAACGTAACCCCTGACCGCGGCTATTGCCTCTCGATTCGCGGCATTGCGCGTGAATATTCGCACGCGACCGGCGCAGCGTTTAACGACCCGATCGGCAACGTTGAGCCTCAGTCAAACGAGGGCTTCGATCTCAAGATTGACGACAAGTTCCCCATTCGCGACCGCAACGGTGTGAACCGTTTTGTGCTTCGCACCGTGCGCAACATCGATGCGAGCCGCCCAACCCCACCGTGGATGGTCGCGCGCCTCAAGATGGCCGGCATGCGTTCGATTTCGCTCGTGGTTGACATCACCAACTATGTGATGCTTGAGGTTGGTCAGCCGCTTCACGCTTATGACCTCGACAAGTTGCAGGGCGGCATGGTGGTTCGCCGTGCTCTGCCTAAAGAAACTTTGAAGACCCTTGACGGTCAAGAGCGCAAGCTCAGCTCAGAAGACCTCGTGATCGCTGACGCATCTGGTGCCATCGGCATCGCTGGCGTTATGGGTGGTCAGAGCACTGAGGTTTCACTAAACACAAAGAACGTGTTGATTGAATCGGCTAACTTTGACCCGATTTCGGTTGCCCGTTCAGCTCGTCGTCACAAGTTGCCGAGCGAGGCCGCTAAGCGTTTTGAGCGCGGGGTTGACCACTCGGTTGCTAAGTTTGCGGCCGCTCGCGTTGTGCAGTTGCTTGAGGTTCACGCGCGCGGCGAGTCTGACCCGGTTGGCGCTGACTATCGCGGCTATGAGCCGAACAAGCCGATCTGGTTGCCTGAGGGTTTTGCCGCTGAGCTGGTTGGTGTTGAATACACCGCTGCCGAGATCGGTGACACGCTTCGCGCGATTGGTTGCGTGGTTAGCCACGTCAACGGTGGTTTTGAAGTTATCGCTCCTAGCTGGCGCCCAGACATCACTCACAAGACCGACTTGGTCGAAGAGATTGCTCGAATCACCGGTTATGACCGAATTCCAGCACGTTTGCCGGTTGCGCCTCCGGGCCGCGGGCTAACCCGTGCACAAAAGCAAAAGCGCGCCGTTGTGAACGCTTTGGCCGCCGCCGGTGGCGTTGAAGTTTTGAACTACCCATTCTTGAGCGCTACTCAAAACAGTTTGTTTGCCGCCAACGAAGGCAAAGACCTTGCCCGCGTGAAGCTTGCCAACGCAATGCAAGAAGAGTCAAACGAGATGCGCACCACCGTTTTGCCTGCGCTTATCGAGGCGGCAAAGCGCAACATTTCGCGTGGGCTAACCGACCTCAACATTTTCGAAGTCGGATCCGTATTCTTGCCTGCCGAAAACGTTCAGCCGCTCAAAGGCTTGCCAAGTGCTGAGCGCCGCCCAATTGCTAAAGAGCTAGCAAAGCTTGAGGCGAGCATCCCATCTCAACCACTTCGTCTTGGCGCCGTGTTTGTTGGCGACCAGGTTGCAACCGGTGTTGGCCAGCAGTCACAGCCAACCAGCTATGCCACTGCAATTCACGCCGCTCGCGTTGCCGCTCACGCGGTTGGTGCCGAGTTGAGCGTTCGTCAGACCAGCGCAACGGGCTTTCACCCTGGCCGTGCCGCCGAGCTTTTCGTGGCAACTGCCGAAGGCGAAACCATCGTGGGCATCGCCGGCGAGTTGCACCCTGAGCTCACCGCAGCAAACGACCTTCCGCGTCGCGTTGCTGCCCTTGAGCTTCGCCTTGACGCGCTGTTTGCAGCGGCTCCGGCCGTTGTGAGTGCTGGCCCGGTCTACATTTACCCAGCAGCAACTCAAGACCTGTCACTCGTGGTTGACGCAACCGTGCCAGCCGCCGCCCTTCAGGCGGCAGTTGTTGAAGGCGCGGGCGAGCTGCTCGAAGCGATCTCGCTCACCGACGACTACCGCGGAGCAAACGTGCCTGAGGGCAAAAAGTCATTGACTTTCGCGTTGCGATTCAGGGCCAGCGACCGCACTCTAACTCAGGTTGAAGCCAGCGAGGCGCGCGATGCAGCGGTGGCCCTAGCCAACCAGCGTTTCGGTGCCCAAATCAGAAGCTAAGTGTTCATAAGCGAAGAAATCAGAAGAAAAGTGATCAAGCCTTAAGGAGCCAACATGGTTTATAGCGTTGCTATCGCCGGGGCCAGCGGTTATGTTGGCGGCGAGCTGTTGCGCCTGTTGGCTAACCACCCGCAGTTCGAGGTGAAAACTCTCACCGCTAACAGCAATGTTGGCGAGCGCGTTGGTTCGTTGCACCCGCACCTAACCCAGTTTGCCGACCGCATTTTTGCGTCAACCGATGCCGACACTCTAAGCGGCCACGACGTTGTGTTTTTGGCCCTGCCTCACGCCAAGTCAGCCGAGGTTGCCGCCTGGCTAAACGACGAAACCATCGTGGTTGACTGTGGTGCCGATTTTAGGCTCGAAAGCGCCGAAGCCTGGGCAAAGTTTTATGGCGGCGAGCACGCCGGCACCTGGCCTTATGGCATGCCAGAACTGATCGTAGCCCCGGCTGAAAACAACGCGGATGCCCGCAATCACGACGACTCAGGGTCGGGTGCGGCGCTATCAAAGCAGCGTGCCAACCTCGCTGGCGTCAAGCGAATCGCGGTGCCGGGTTGCAACGTCACAGCCATCACTTTGGCCCTCGCGCCTGGCCTAGCAGCCGGTGTTATCGAGCCAAACGACATCGTGAGCGTGCTCTCGGTTGGCACCTCTGGCGCAGGCCGCACCCTCAAAACCAACCTGCTCGCCAGCGAAATCATGGGCGGCGCATCGGCTTATGCTGTAGGTGGCACTCACCGCCACACACCTGAGATCGAACAAAACTTGAGCAAAGCCGCCGGCACCCAAGTTCAGGTCAACTTCACGCCGGTGCTTGTGCCAATGTCGCGCGGCATTTTGGCGGTTAGCACAGCCAAGTTGGCCGGCGGCGCAAACGCTGCACAGGTGCGTGCAGCTTGGGCTAATGCTTATGCCAACGAAACGTTTGTGCGTTTGTTGCCAGAGGGTGAGTTCCCGAGCACCAGTTCAACCCTCGGCGCAAACACGGCGCTGATTGGCCTAACCATCGACGAGCATGCTGGCCGGGTGGTTGTGGTTTGCGCTATCGACAATCTTGTCAAGGGCACCGCCGGTGCAGCTATTCAAAGTCTCAACATTGCACTCGGCATCGCCGAGCCTACTGGCCTAGGCCTGAACGGAGTCGCCCCGTGAGCGTAACCGCCGCTAAAGGATTCACCGCTGCCGGCGTTAACGCTGGCGTAAAAATTGCTGATGTTCGCGATGTTGCGCTGGTTGTGAACCAGGGCCCGCTCAAGAACGCCGCAGCAGTTTTCACCACAAACCGGTGCCAGGCCAACCCGGTGATTTGGTCACGTCAGGTTATCGCCGATGGTCAGGTTGAGGCTGTGATTTTGAATAGCGGATGCGCCAACTGCTACACCGGCCCTCAAGGTTTTCAGGCGACTCACGCAACCGCTGAGCGGGTTGGCGAGCAGCTGGGAGTTTCGGCTGGTGACGTGTTTGTGTGTTCAACGGGAATGATTGGCACTCAGTTGAAGCTCGACAAAATGCTTGCAGGTGTTGACGCTGCTGTTGCTGAGTTGAGCAATCACGGTGGCCCAAACGCCGCTGAAGCCATTATAACCACTGACAAGGTTTCAAAAATGGCCTACCGGGTTAGCCCGAGTGGCTACACCATTGGTGGCATGGCTAAGGGTGCTGGCATGCTAGCGCCGGGCCTTGCAACGATGCTCGTGGTTATCACCACCGATGCTGTGGTTAGCTCTGAAGAGCTCGATGCTGCCCTGCGCGGCGCAACTCGCACCACATTTGACCGCCTTGACAGCGATGGTTGCATGAGCACCAACGACACCGTTTTGGTGATGGCTTCGGGCGCTAGCCAAATCACCCCAGAGGCTAACGAGTTTGCCGACCTGCTTGCTGAGCTTTGTCACGAGTTGGCCATGAAGTTGCTTGCTGACGCTGAGGGTAGCGCCCACGACATTGCCATTGAAGTTTCAAATGCGGCAAGTGAGGCTGACGCTGTTGAGGTTGGTCGCACGATTGCTCGCAACAACCTGTTTAAGGCGGCGATTTATGGCCAAGACCCTAACTGGGGCCGAGTGTTGGCCGCGGTTGGCACCACTAAAGCTGAGTTCGACCCTTATGACATCGACGTTGAGATCAACGGCATCATGGTGTCGCGCAAGGGTCAGCCTGACCAGAGCCGCAAACTTATTGACCTTGCACCGCGTGCTGTGAGTGTTAAGGTTTCGCTCAACGCCGGCAGTCACAGCGCAACGATTTATACCAACGACTTGACACACGAATATGTGTCAGAAAACAGCGAATACCCAAGCTAATGAGTGAACTTAATCTAGCCAAAATCAAAGCTGAAACTCTTATTGAGTCGGCTGCCTGGTTGCAGAGCTTTCACGGCAAAATTGTTGTGGTGAAGTTTGGCGGCAACGCAATGGTTGATGAAGAGCTGAAGCACGCGTTTGCACAAGACATGGCATATCTTCGCTGGGTGGGCATTAAGCCAATCGTGGTGCACGGTGGTGGCCCCCAAATCAGCGCCAAACTTGCCGAACTCGGCATTGACAGTGAGTTCAAAGGTGGTTTTAGAGTCACCGACGATGCAACCATCGGTGTGGTGCGCGATGTGCTTCGCAACGACATTAGCGCTGAACTTGCTGACCTTATTGAGGCTGCCGGTGCCGAAACTGTGATCATGTCGGGCGAAGACAGTCACCTCATCAAGGGCGCCAAAACCAACCTCACCGCCGAAAACGGCGAAACCATTGATATCGGATGGGTGGGTGAAGTCACCACAGTGAACCCGCGCATTGTGCTTGATGCGCTCGAGGCGGGGCGCATCCCCGTTATATCAACCGTCGCACCAGACCTCGACGGCAACTTGCTGAACATCAACGCAGACCTTGGTGCTGCTGCGCTCGCCGTGGCTTTTGGTGCCGAAAAACTCATGATGCTCACCGACGTGCCAGGCCTTTATAGCGACTGGCCAAACCGCGACTCGCTCGTGAGCCGCATCACGGTGAGTGAACTTCAAGAGTTGTTGCCAAGCCTTGAGTCGGGCATGATTCCTAAGATGCAGGCCTGCCTCAGTGCTGTTCAGGCGGGTGTTCCGCAGGCAGTCGTGATTGACGGCCGCGAACCGCACAGCATTCTGCTCGAAGTTTTCACCGCTAACGGCATGGGCACGCAGGTTGTGCCCGACGACGCCCAATAAAGTTTCAGCTGCCCCGAACGCAAAGGCCTAAAAATGACCCGCCACTTTTTGCAAGACGACGACCTAAGCCCGGCCGAACAAGCTGAGGTGTTGGCCCTAGCGCGCGAGCTCAAGGCAAAGCCCTATTCGGCCCGCCCGTTTGAGGGCCCAAAAACCGTTGCCCTCATCTTTGACAAAACCTCAACCCGCACCCGTGTTTCGTTTGCGGTTGGTGTTGCCGACCTCGGGGGAGTGCCACTAATTATCGACGCCCAAGGCAGTCAGATGGGCAAAAAAGAGTCAGTGGCCGACACCGCTCGCGTGCTTGAGCGCCAGGTTGCCGCCATCGTCTGGCGCACCTACGCCCACGCCGGCCTCGTTGAGATGGCCCAGCACTCGCGCGTGCCTGTCATCAACTCGCTCAGCGACGACTATCACCCGTGCCAGATTTTGGCCGACCTGCTCACCATTCAAGAGCACAAGGGTGCGCTCGCCGGCAAAACCTTTGCCTACCTCGGCGATGCCTCAAACAACATGGCGAATTCTTATCTGATCGGATGCGCTACCGCAGGCATGCACGTCAAAGTTGCTGGCCCTGCAGGCTATCAGCCGGCTGCTGCCGTGGTTGAGCGCGCAAAAGCGATTGCCGCCCAAACCGGTGGCTCGGTTGAGGTTTTCACCGACCCTAAACTTGCGATTGCCGGTGCCGACGCAGTCGCCACCGACACTTGGGTTTCGATGGGTCAAGAGGCCGAGTCGGCCCAGCGCATCGCCGACTTCGCGGGTTACACCATCGACGCCGACCTTATGGCGCTGGCTGCGGCCGACGCAATCTTCTTGCACTGCCTGCCGGCCTACCGTGGCTATGAGGTGACCGCCGAGGTCATCGACGGCCCGCAGTCTGTGATTTGGGACGAAGCCGAAAACCGCTTGCACGCCCAAAAGGCGCTCATGGTTTGGTTGGCTTCTAAGCAGACGCCTTAGCAGCAGACGCTCTAGCCGCTTCGCGTTTGAGGCTCAGGCCGGCAGCTTCGCTTGAGTTTCGATAGCACTCAAGCGCCTTGCCAATCTGACCAAGGTCTTCATAAACTTCTGCCATCTGCGCCCAGATTTTTGCGCTAACTCGTGATTTCGGCAGTTTGGCCATAGCATTGGCTGCCTGCTCAAGAACCTCGAGCGCACGCTCCGGTTCGTGGCAGTCATGAAGCACTTGCGCGTTTTCAGAGAGAATGTCTGCTTTGGTCAAGCCACCAATCGAAATGCACCGTTCGATAGATTGCTCGATACAACCGATTGCCAAATCTTTGTTGCCCAGAGTTGCGAAAGCACGAGCTTTCACATGCAAAGTGCGCGCTATGTCGCTGTCATACCCTTCAGAGGTGAACAAATCAAGCACATCGTCAAGCGTCTGAAATTCACTTTGGGTCGTTTGTTCACCGGCAGAAAGCGCCATATGAACCGAAGTGTAAATAAGTCGTGCTTGCGACATTTTTCGATTCAATGTTGAAATTAACTGCGCTGCCCCTCTGATTTGGTCGGTTGCTTGAGAATAGTTGCCTTGGTGGTAGGTCACTTGGCCGGCCGCCCATAAATGCACAACGGCATCCCAAGTTGTTTCAACTGCTTCTGGTCTAGATTTCACAAGCTCGGCAGCTTTGGCAAAATCTCCTAACTCGAGATACACCGAAGACAGTGTCGCTTTGGCCTCCCACTGCAAAGAAGTAGTGTCAAAAGGTTGCAATCTAAGTCGGTTGAGGTGTTGCTCGCCCCAAAATACAGAAGAATAAAAATCGCCTCGCTCTCGCTCAACTCTGACTAGCGCGAGGGCAGCACGATTTAAACTGTCGATTGATTGGTTGTCGTTGCGAACGACTTGTTCAAGTAGGGCAACGGCCAATTGCAAGTCACCTTCAGCTTCGGCAATCAGACCTCTCAGCAGAAGTGATTCATTTTCGCTTTTAATGCGGGGCAGCCATAATTTGCTGTTCTCGACTGAGTCGTTATCAAGGGTCAAACAGCCTTGAATCAACTCGACAGACTCATTTTGTTGTGCAATGTGTTCGGTCTCAATAGAGAGCCGAGAGTGAAGTGCTTCGAGCATCTCTGGGCTAGCAGTGCGCTGGCCACGTTCGATCAGAGATAGCAAACTCACAGAGCAGATTCCTTTTGCGGTTTCTTCGAGCGAGAGTCCAGCCATCATTCGAGCTTGGCGCAAATAGTTCTTGTCAAAATTCTTCACCCGATTACTTTACTTTGACAATTGACTTTCTCAAGTTGTGTATACTGCGTATGTGTCAAAGATTTTGACACTTGTAAAAACAGGGGGCTTAATGATCACGTTATTCGATTTATTTTTCGCACTTATCTCACCACCGCAAACCAACGCACCAGCTCTATTCATAGGCAGCTGTTGCAAAGCCTATTAATTCAAGAAAGAACAATAATGCAAATCAAATCAAAAATCGCAGCACTAACTGTTGCTGGAATCGTCGGCGCGGGTGTGCTTCTTGCGTCGCCTGCACAAGCGGGCAGCAACCTTTGCCCAGCAAGCATGGTATGTCTTTATTCAGATGCGGACTTCGTAGGTCTTCTAGGCTATCTTTCGGGTGGTCAACCATTGCATAATGTGACGGCAGGGGCAAACGACAAGATGTCATCGTGGGAGAACAAGTCTAAAAATGATGGTGCCTGGTTTGACGACGCCAATGCCGGGGGCGCGTGCCACAACGTGTTGTCATTGTGGGAGTCACCGTGGGTTGGGTTGTTGAGCAACGACAAACTCTCTTCGTGGCGCACTAACGCCCACTGTTAAGAACCGGGGAGGGCGGCAAATGGAGACGGTAATTGCTCTCGACGAGCTTACTTATATAGTTGAGTCAAACGGTGAGAGCATTACCGTGCTTCATCCAATTTCGTTAACTGTGAATCCGGGGGAGTTTCTTGTAATTACCGGGCCGAGTGGATCTGGAAAAACGAGTTTGCTTCGAATTCTTGGCGGGCTAATCGAAGCAACTTCTGGAAGCATCGAGGTTTGCGCCGAGAAGCTTTTGCCTTTTTATGATGCGACAGCATCTAACCTACGACGTGAGAAACTTGCGATGGTTTTTCAATCGAATAATCTTTCGAAATATCTCACCTTGCGCGAAAATGTCGAGTTAAAGCTCGAAACTCAAAACCTAACAGTCGAGCAGTCAAAGTCTTTGGCTTTGGAGGCGTTGGCAAAGGTCGGAATTGAACACTTAGCCGATAGGTATCCCGACGAGTCTTCTGGCGGTCAACAGCAGCGCGCTGGGTTCGCTCGCGCAATCGCTGCGAGTAATCAGCTGCTTCTTTGTGATGAGCCGTCAGGCTCACTCGACTCCGAAAACTCGCGAAAATTGGGTGAGCTTTTGGTCGAAATTGCGCGCTCGGGCACCGCTGTGGTTGTTGCGACGCATGATCCAATAATCGAATCATTCGGCACACGAGTGTTGAAGCTTCGTGATGGTGCGATTCAAGAATGAATGTTCTGGCTCTAAAGATCGCATCCCGCTACCTAAAACAACTCCCAAAGGTGCTCTTGGCGTTGGTGGCACTTGTTTTCGTTGCCACGCAGTCGCTCATAATTTTGGCTACATCATTGCCTCTTGATGCTTCTCAACGCGCAGACAAAGTAGTTGGCACTAAAAACTATTCGTTCACTGGGTCTGGTCAGACTTTGGTTGAGTCTCTATCGATAGCACCCAAAATCGAAACAACATTAGCGATGAAACCGGGGTCGTTCACCGAATCTTATTTTGGCGACGGATACCTTTCAGGAGCATCACTTCACGTAAATTTCAGTGACGACATAACTGAATTCAACAAAAGTATGAAGAATTTAGGCTTGGATTCACAAGGCATTGATGGGTTTCTTTATTCTGAAAAAGCCTCAAAAACCAGCACGATTGACACTACTTTCGTTGGCAGCATCTCTGCAAATTCTTTGCATCTTATACAGGTGACATCAAACTATACGCGCTTAGTTTTGAAACCAGGCACTTTTAAGCACATCGAATGGAAAAACGACGGAATTTTGCCATCAGCAACTTTGGGATTGAACTTTGACTCGAGCCTGTCAAATGCTGAATTGGTTGGGAAAATAACACCGCTGTTTGGCAAAAATGAATTTATGCAAGCCGAAAAACCATTCGGTTGCATGGCCAACTATTGCTTGATGGATCGCAATTTTGTCATATCTGAAGGCAGAGGCAACTACTTAAGTAATCTTTCAACGCCTTACTTGCTTGCGATTCTGTTGGTGCTTCTGCCAATTCTGATTCGAGCTTCAAAAGAGTTGCGCCTCGAAGCAAACATATTGTCGGAGCTAGGCATCAAAGGTTTTCGGGCACCGAAAATCGGCACGTTTCGCCTGCTCGCAACGCTCGTACTTTTGCTCAACCTTTTTAGTTTCGTTGGTCTATTTGTAGGCGCGATCGCATATTGGATTTTCAAGTCTCAAGCGAGCACAGATTTCGGTTCGCTTTTGGTTCCAGTCGACCTCATTTTTGGCGGAATCATCTGGTCGCTTCTTGCGGCCGCTGTTATGGCTTTTGGCGGTGAAAAAAGAACGTTTACATTCACCTCAAAGTCGCTAAGGCGTTCAGCCAAAACAACAAATTTGGTGTTGATTATGGCTTTCTTGCTCGGCTTATTGCAGGTGCTCGGAGCTCTAGCAGTGCCAGAAATTCTCGACTGGATGTCGCCGCCCGAAGCTAAGTGGGAGGTTATCGCGGCCTTTGGTGTGCTGCTTTTATCTATAGCTTCGATATCAAAGAAGATGTTGTCAAAGGCGCAACGCACTTCTCTTTTTAAGAGAACGATTCAGCGCAAGTATCCGCTTTTGTCATTCTTTATGATTGCGAGCTTAATGGCGGCCTCACTGCTAGGAGGCGTGGCGGCGCCGGCTATTGCCCTGAGTTATAGAGTTGGTCAGCTTCAAGACAGTTCGCTTGTGCCTGAGGGCACTTTTGCAATGCCGGCAAGGGCTGACTTTCAAAATGCTGTGGCAAGCAAAGCCACTTTGATAGCCGATTATCAGCAACTCATTCCTAGAAGCATCATCGTGTCTTCAATACCAGAAGCGAGGGGCGGTGGAAGCATTTTGCTTGCAACGGCTAGCAATGCCAAAAAGCTTTGGCCCGAGCTGCAATCCGAACCGCAACTCAAGTCAGGTGCGTTGTACGTTTTCGCCACATCAATCGACAAGATTGACGCCAAGGTTCGGGATGCAAGATTTGTTGTAGGTGAAACCGAGGCCATCACGAGTATTCAATATTTGAAAACCAATGACATTTGGGGGGCTAACTACATCGGAGTACTTATAGATAAGGTGCCAGCAAACTTCATTGACTTTTTTGACTCTTCAAAAGACATGGTGCTTATGCGAACCAGTTTCGATCGAGAGACTATTAATGCCGTGTTGCTCGACAAAGGCATAGACCCTGCTCCGGTGTATTTTTGGCGCGATTTTCCTACTCAACAGTTGGCCTATCGCATCTCGTTATTTTTGGCTTTTGCCTTTCTCCTTGGGCTGTTAATGTCATTTTTTATAGTAAGGGCGGTCAATTCAACATTTGGTCGTGAAGCGGCACTCATCAAAACTCTCGGATATTCAAACCGAGAAATTCGCACCACGGTCAGGTGGATGCTGCTTAAAAACTTCTTGGCAGCGTTCGGCTTGAGTTTGATTTCGATTCTTTTTTATTTCTCGCGGTCAAACCAAGGAGTGCCTGGAGTTACGAATGAATATGCCCTAGCCGCAATCGCATTTGTTTTCGCCACTGTTACAGGGTTGATTCCTATTCTGTTCGCTGGCCGAATTCGATTGCAAGTTGAAGAAGACGTGCGCTAACAACCAATGTCACTAGCAGTTGCTCGACTCTAGTTGGTCTAGTCGAGTGGGCCGACCAGGGCTTGATTGGTCATTTCGCAGTGGGGAGTGAGGGGTAACATTAGCTTCAAATGTTTCTGGCTCGCTCGATGCTAAAGGTTGTCAAATGCGCAAAGTAATTTCTAAATCACTGATGGTCATTGCTTCGGCATTGATGATGTCTGCGACCTTGGCTCCGCTTTCGGCATCGGCACTGGGATCAACCCCGGTGCCTTCGGTTTCGGCCAGTTTGCTTGACGCATCTAACTGCACCGTTCGCTTTGTGGGTGCTCTGCCGGTTGATGCCCTTGCGAATAGTGTGACTTTGCAAGTGGTTTCGGGCGCCGATCAGGCTGTTGCGTCTTTGAAAGACTTTACCGCCGGTCAGCTCATAGATATCACGTTCTCGACTGCCAACTTGATGACGCTGGCGACAAACCCAAACGTTTTGTCAATGTGGGCTACTGCCAGCTCGATGTCTTGCGACGGCGCAGTCATGACCTTGCAATATCAAGACGCAAGTGGCGACCCTAGCGCCACGGCATCGACGACGGCATTGGTTGTGCCAGCGCCGCCAGTTCTTTGTGACATGGGCACCTATTCGGCAACTGGCTTTGGCCCGAGCTGTTTGAGCGCTGACCCTGGTCACTTCGTTGAGACATTCGGCGCCAAGTCTCAAACGGCCTGCCCGCTTGGAACCTTTCAAGACCAAAGTGGAGCCGCTTTTTGCGCGCCGGTGCCGATTGGCAAATATGCCTCTAGCGTTGGCTCGATTGCCGCGACTGACTGCCCAAGTGGCAAGACCACCGCGGGCACAGGCTCAACGTCGATAAACGACTGCACGCTCGACCAGTATCCACTCACGCCAACACCGTCGGTTGCCGCCACCTTCAACGATGCCAGTCAATGCTCGGTCTATTTCATCGGAACATTGCCCGCTGCTAACGACCCTGGCACTCTTAAGCTCACGATCGGTGATCAGGGTGACGTTTTCACGCTTCGCGACGCGCAAGCCGGTGCTTTGATGTTTTATCGCATCAAAACAACCAACTTGAACACCTTCGCGAATTCGATTTATGTGACTGCCCGCGAGGGCACAAGCACCTCGCTCGATTGCGATGGCATCGTGTTCAAACTTTCATACCAATACAAAGGTGCTCCGGTCGCTTTTGCTTCGACCATGGCCGTTTATAAGCCAGTGCCTCCAGCCCCGTGCGCAGTTGGCAAATATTCATTGAGTGGATACGGCCCAAACTGCATCGACTCTGAGCCTGGTTATTTTGTTGCTGCAACGGGCGCAACCGTCGAAACTCGTTGCGATAAAGGCACTTATCAGCCAAACGCAGCTGCCTCTGATTGCACACCTGCATCTGTTGGCAGCTTTGTGGCTACCTCTGGTGCAACATCAGCGGTGATTTGCCCGTTCGGATTAAGCACTGAAGCCACAGGTTCGGCTTCGCTCAACGACTGCTTCAAACCTGCCATGCAAACCGTTAGAGCAATGAAGCTGCCTAAGGCGATAAAAGTTGGCAAGAAGTTCTCGGCCGTGTTGTTGACCGACTCAAAAGTTGCGGCAACTGTGAGCGCCAGCGGTGCCTGCAAGGTTGCGAGTGTGACTGTCAAGGGCAAGCCTGGTTTTAAGTTAACCGCGGCTAAAAAGGCTGGTCAGTGTGCACTAACTCTAGCGGCGCCGTCAGCAAGCAAGACTCTTGCGCTTAGCACCACGGTAAAAATCAGGGTTTCAAAGACCGGCAAATAGCTCAAAGCTGACACCCCAGTTGATGCCACCGTGCGCAACTGGGGTGCAGTGTTGCCCGAGCGTCAATTAAGATAGAAGTAATCCATTCGCTAGCCTCAGCTGGCGTTGTTATTTAAGGAGCAAGCATGGCAGAGCGCGTAGTTTTGGCTTATTCGGGTGGTCTTGACACCTCGGTTGGCATTGGTTGGTTGCAAGATGCAACCGGCAAAGAGGTTGTGGCTATGGCCATCGACGTCGGCCAGGGTGGCGAGAACATGGAGGAGATTCGTCAGCGCGCTCTTGACTGTGGTGCTGTTGAGTCGGTTGTGATCGATGCTAAAGACGAGTTCGCCAATGACTACCTAATGCCTGCGCTTAAGGCAAACGCTCTCTATCAGAAGCGTTATCCGCTAGTTTCTGCTCTTTCACGCCCAGTGATTGCTAAGCACTTGGCTCTAACCGCACGCGCATTGGGTGCTGACTCGGTTGCTCACGGTTGCACCGGCAAGGGCAACGACCAGGTTCGTTTTGAGGCTTCGGTTGCTGCGATTGCGCCTGAGCTTAAGTCGATTGCGCCGATTCGTGACCTTGCGCTAACCCGCGACAAGGCAATCGAATATGCTGCCAAGCACAACCTTCCGATCGCTCAGAGCAAGAAGAGCCCATACTCGGTTGACCAAAACGTTTGGGGTCGCGCCGTTGAGACCGGATTCCTCGAAGACCCATGGAACGCTCCAATCGAAGACCTTTACAGCTACACCCAAGACCCAGACGTTTATCGCGAGGCCACCGAAGTGGTTATCAAGTTTGAAGAGGGTATTCCAGTTGCAATCGATGGCGTGAGCTATAGCCCGATTCAGATGGTTCAGAAGATGAACGAGCTTGCTGGCGCCCACGGCATCGGCCGCATCGACATCGTCGAAGACCGTTTGGTTGGCATTAAGAGCCGCGAAATCTATGAGTCACCTGCTGGCATCGCGCTAATCAACGCACACGAAGACCTTGAGAACCTGACCCTTGAGCGTGACACCAACCGCTTCAAGAAGAGCGTCGAAGACAAATGGGCAACCTTGGTTTATGAGGGTCTTTGGTTCAGCGACCTAAAGCGTTCGCTTGACGTTTTCATCGACCACACTCAGCGCTATGTGACCGGCGAAGTTCGCCTAAAGATGCAGGGTGGCCGCGCAGTGCCAACCGGTCGTCGCAGCGAAGTTTCGCTCTATGACTTTGACCTAGCAACCTACGACACTGGCGACACTTTCGACCAGTCGCTAGCCAAGGGCTTCATTGAGCTTTGGGCTTTGCCAAGCAAGATCTCAGCCAAGCGCGAGCAGAAAAACAGCTAATGTCAGAGCAATCAGGCGAAGCCGGCGCTCTTTGGGGCGGCCGCTTCGAAGGCGCTACTTCGGCTGCTGTTGCGGCTCTTAGCCGTTCGATTCACTTCGACTGGCGACTTGCCAAATATGACATCGCGGGCACTCGTGCGCACATTCGCGCGCTTCAGTCAGCGGGTTACCTCAACACTGCCGAGCTTGAGAAGCTCGACGGCTATTTGGTGACTTTGGGCGAGCGTGTTGAGAACGGCAGCTTCACAGCGAAGCCTGCCGACGAAGACGTTCACTCGGCGCTTGAGCGCGGTCTAATCGAAATCGCAGGTGCTGAGCTCGGCGGCAAGGTTCGCGCCGGCCGCAGCCGCAACGACCAGATCGCAACTCTGATTCGCACCTACCTGCTCGACGAGGCCAAGGCTATTGAGGCACTGGTTGTTGAGCTGATTCAGATTCTCACCGCGCGCGCCGAAGAGCACATGAGTGTTGCCATGCCTGGCCGCACCCACTTTCAGCACGCTCAGCCTGTGCTTTTGTCGCACCAACTTTTGGCCCACGCTTGGCCTTTGGTTCGCGATTTAGAGCGATTGGATGATTGGCGGGGGCGCGCTTCATTCTCGCCATATGGAGCGGCCGCGCTGGCCGGCAACACTTTGGGTCTTGACCCAAACCTGGTTGCCGCTGAACTTGGCTTGACAGCGCCGATGGCTAACTCGATTGACGCAACCTCGAGCCGTGATGTTGTGGCTGAGTTTTCGTTCATCACAACTTTGATTGGCATCAACCTGTCGCGCTTCAGCGAAGAAATCATCATTTGGGCTACCGCCGAGTTCGGTTATGTGCGCCTAGCTGATGCGTTCTCAACGGGTTCGTCGATCATGCCTCAAAAGAAGAACCCAGATGTTGCCGAGCTTGCTCGCGGCAAGGCTGGTCGCCTAATTGGCGACCTAACCGGTCTGCTTGCAACCCTCAAGGGTTTGCCTCTTGCCTACAACCGTGACCTTCAAGAAGACAAAGAGCCGGTGTTCGACCAGATCGACACCCTCAAGGTTTTGTTGCCAGCTTTCAACGGAATGGTTGCCACAATGAAGTTCAACGTTGAGCGCCTCGAAGAGCTAGCACCTGCCGGCTTCTCGTTGGCAACCGACGTTGCCGAGTGGCTTGTGAAAAAGAAAGTTGTCTTTAGAGACGCCCACGAAATCACCGGCAAGTTAGTTTCATATTGCGAAAAGCACGGCCTAGAACTTCACGAAGTTCCCGACGCCGAAATGGCAGCTATCTCGCCAGCACTGACACCAGACGTGCGCGAAGTGCTCTCGGTGCAGGGTGCGATTCGTGCCCGCCAGGGTGCCGGTGGCACTGCGCTGCCTCGAGTGCTCGACCAGATCTCGGCGCTTCGCAAGCTGTTCGGTGCACTCGGTGGCGCCGAAGGTGCATCCGCTCAAGAAACGGCCAACTAATGACACAGACCGCTTCACCGATTGCTAACGACACCAGTTTTGCCAACGTTCTGCACGAGTTGCAGTGGCGCGGCTTGGTTGCGCTGTCAACCGACGCCGAAGAGCTCGAAACAGCTCTAGCCGGCGAGCCAATCACTTATTACTGCGGCTTTGACCCAACAGCTTCAAGCCTTCACCTGGGCAACCTCGTGCAGCTTTTGACCATGCGCCGCCTTCAGCTCGCAGGCCACAAGCCGCTGTGCCTAATCGGTGGTTCAACCGGTTTGGTTGGCGACCCACGCCCAACCGCCGAGCGCACTTTGAACACCAAAGAAACCGTCGCCGAATGGGTTGAAAAACTTGGCAAGCAGGCAGCGCGTTTCTTGTCATTCGAAGGCGACAACGCAGCCCGCATGGTGAATAACCTTGACTGGACGGCCCCACTTAGCGCAATCGACTTTTTGCGCGACATTGGCAAATATTTTCGCGTCGGCAAAATGCTTTCAAAAGATGCGGTTAGCGCTCGTCTAAACAGCGAAAACGGCATTAGCTACACCGAGTTCAGCTACCAAATTTTGCAGGGGATGGACTACCTCGAGCTGTTCCGCCGCTACGACTGCGTGCTTCAAACCGGTGGCAGCGACCAGTGGGGCAACCTAACTGCAGGCACCGACCTCATTCACCGTGCCGAGGGCAAAAGCGCGCACATTCTGGCAACCCCGCTAATCACCAACAGCGACGGCAAAAAGTTTGGCAAGTCAGAAGGCAACGCAATCTGGCTCGACGCCGACCTCACCAGCCCATATGCCTTCTATCAGTTCTGGCTAAACGTTGAAGACGCCGACGTCATCGACCGTCTAAAAGTGTTCACGTTCTTGACCCGCGACGAAATTGAGGCTTTGGCTGCGCAAACCGCCGAAGCACCATATTTGCGCGCTGCCCAAAAACGACTCGCGTTCGAAGTCACCGCCTTGGTTCACTCAGCCGCCGCAGCACAGGCAGCGATCGATGCTTCGGCAGCCCTGTTTGGCCAGGGTGAATTGGCGTCGCTCGACGAAGCAACCCTTGCATCAGCAATCGGTGAACTGCCAAAGTCCACCGCCGTTGCCGGCGCGCCAATCACCCAGCTGCTGCTCGAAACCGGTTTGACCGACTCGATTTCGGCAGGTCGTCGCGCCATCAAAGAGGGCGGCATCTATGTCAACAACAAAAAGGTCGAAGACGAAAACGCTGTTCTAGTCGAACTGCTCTATGGCAAATACGCAGTATTGCGCCGAGGCAAAAAGACACTAGCCGGCGTGTTTGTTGAGTAGCTAGTTTGGGGAGCGGGCCGAAGGGCATCCGCTCGAAAAATTAGCAACCGCTAAAAATCGACCAGCTCGATCAGAATCGTCGGGGTGTCGCCAAGAGCGATGTTCTGAGCTTTGCGCACCGCCTTTTTGAGAGGCAGCATAAAGCACTGCTCTTTGGCGCTCCAGAAAACGCTAGTGCGCCAAGCCGTTTCGCCGATCTGAGCATCAACCCGCACCGAGTTGAACCCGCGACGAAGCTGGTTCGAAACCTCATAGATTTCAGCCGAAACGTCGGCTGGCAACAAAAAGAAGTGCCAAGCGTCGTCATCGTTCCAGAGCCTGACGGGGCCGCTAACTTCAAATCGCATAGCAATAGCCAACCATAGGGCTGGTAAATTTGCACAGGAGAACTTATGAATGACATGCCAGAGCGCCGCGGGCGCGATAACGACCGCAACGACCGCCCAGCTCGAAGCGGCGAAGGTCGCCCGTCACGCGAGGGTCGCCCAGGTGGCGACCGCGATGGTCGCCCGTCACGCGAGGGTCGCTCAGGTGGCGACCGTGACAACCGTGGTGGCGACCGCCGCCCAGCTGCTGGCGAAGACCGCGGTCGTGGCCGTGGCGCCCGCCAAGAGGGCGAACGCCCAGCCTGGCAGCAACTGGTAGCCCGCCCTCGACGTGACGATGCCGAGAAGAGCCCGCTGATTCCCGAAGAGATTCAGCCAGCCGACCTTGCAATGCCAGTGCGTGCCCAGCTCAAAACCCTCACCGCCGAGAACGCCGACATGGTTGCGCGCCACCTCATCATGGTGCAGATGCTCATCGACGACGACCCTGAACTTGCCCACAAACACGCCAAGGCTGCTGCCGCGCGCGCCGGACGCATCGCTGTTGTGCGCGAAACCATCGGCATCACCGCATACACAATCGGTGACTATGCCCTCGCCCTTCGCGAACTCATGACCTTTAGACGCATCTCGGGCTCAAACGACCAGTTGCCAATCATGGTTGACTGCGAGCGTGGCCTCGGCCGCCCTGACCGCGCGCTTGAACTTGGTCGTTCGGTTGACCGCAATGCACTCGAGCCTGCAGTTCGCGTGAACCTCGCCATTGCCATGTCGGGCGCACGCCTCGACCGCGGCGAAACCGAGCTAGCCCTCGCCGAACTTCAGATCGCCGAGTTAAACCCGCAAAAAGTCTTTGACTATTCACCACCGCTGTTCTGGGCATATGCTGACGTTCTCGAAGATCTAAAGCGCGCCGATGAAGCCGCCAAATGGGCCCAACTCGGCGACCGGGCTGCGGCCGCACTGGCTTCTAAGAATGGCCCCGTTGAAGAAGTTTTCGAAGTGGTCGAAGAGTTCAAGATTCCGACTGCCGAAGAACGCCCAAAGCGCGAAGAGCGCCCGTCGCGCGATGATCGCGGCGGCGACCGCCCACGTTTCGGCGACCGTGACCGCGGTTCAGACCGTGGCGGCGACCGTGACCGAGGCCCTCGCCGCGATGACCGTGGCGACCGACCACGATTTGGTGACCGCGACCGCGACTCACGCCCAAGCTATGGCGACCGCTCTGCTCGCGACGACCGTGCACCGCGCCGTGACGACCGCGGTGACCGCCCGGCACCTCGCCGCGATGACCGTGGTGAGGGCGGCAAACCTGCCTGGAAGCGCCCTAATGACCGCTAAAGTTTGGGGCGAGTTCGATGTTGTGCTCGCCGACCTTGACGGTGTGATTTATGAGGGTGCTGCCGCGATTGCAGGCGCACCTGAGGCTGTGAAAAAGTTGCAGTCTAACGGCACGCCGATTGGTTATGTCACTAATAACTCGAGCCGTCGCAGCGAAACCATCGTTGAGCAGCTTGCCGGCTTTGGTGTTAGCGCCGAGCCTGACGATGTTATTGGCTCTGGCCAGACCGCCGTTGAACTGCTCGCAACGATGATCGAGCCAGGCGCTAAGGTGCTTGTGGTTGGCGGCGAGGGCCTTCGCCACCGCGTGACCAGTGCGGGTTTTGAGCTCGCAACCAGCAGCGACGACAAGCCGGCTGCAGTGATTCAGGGCTTTGCGCCTGATGTTAGCTGGAAGCACCTGAGCGAAGCAGCGTTCTCGATTCAGGGTGGAGCCAAGTGGGTCGCGACCAACAGCGACTGGACTCTGCCTCAAGAAAAAGGTTTAGCCCCAGGCAACGGCACGCTGGTGTCGGCGGTGCACACTGCGGTTGGTCAGTTGCCGGTGGTTGCTGGCAAACCTGAGCCTGCGATTTTCAACACCGCCGTGCGTCACTTTAACGCTCAAAAGCCGCTCTTTGTGGGCGACCGCATCGACACCGACATTGTTGGTGCAAACCGTGCCGGCATTGCCAGCGTGTTGGTTCTCACCGGCGTGAGCACCCGCAAAGACGTTTTGGGTTGCAAGCCGCATGAGCGCCCAAGTTTCATCCTCGACAATTTGGGTCAGCTCTGTGCGCCTTATGAAGCCCCGAAGCAAACTAAAAGAGGATTCAAGTGCCTTGGCGCCGAAGTAGAACTGTTAGGCAACAAGGTGCTCGTCACCGCTGGCGACCCAAAGTCACTCGGAGCCCTGCGTGCAGCAGCCGCAGTGATCTATAACAGCGAAACCCCAATCTATGGTCTCGAAGTTGAGCCAGCACTCTATGAGGAGGCCTAAATGGCTGCAGATTTTATTGAACAGGTGCAGGCCGAAGTTGAGCGCATTCGCGGTCTTGACCTGAGCGAACAGCCTGAGGCTTGGGCTCAGTTGCGCAACGTGCTTGAAACCACGTTGATGTCGGTTGATGCTGACGCTAATCTTTCGAGCGACAACTAATGCGCCTCGATGTTGTGTTGGTTGAGCGCGGCTTGGCTCGTTCGCGCAACCATGCTGCAACGCTGATTGACGCTGAGCGTGTGATTGTTGCGGGCAAACCAGCTCGCAAACCGGCACAGCCGGTGACGGGCGAAGAACAGATTTCGGTGCTCGAAGCAGTTGACTATGTCAGCCGTGCCGGTCACAAGTTAGCTGCCGCTCTTGACGCTTTTGCCGAAATCGATGTTGTTGGCAAAACCTGCCTCGACGTGGGCGCTTCGACCGGTGGTTTCACCGATGTGCTGCTGCGACGTGGCGCCAAGCAGATTTTTGCAGTGGATGTCGGCCACGACCAGATCGTGCCTGAACTGGCAGAGCACGCGCGTGTTATTTCGATGGAGGGTTTCAACGCCCGCGAACTTTCACCGCAGACCCTTGCCGAGCGCAGCGGGGTGTCGGTGGCTGACCAAAAAATCGACCTCGTGGTGGGTGACCTTTCGTTCATTTCGTTGACGTTGGTGCTTGAGCAAATCGTTTCGGTGGCACCTAATGCCGACATGGTTTTGCTCATCAAGCCGCAGTTTGAGGTTGGCAAGCAGAGCCTTTCGGCTCACGGCATTGTTACCGACCACCGTTTGCGCGCCGGTGCGATTCGCCAGGTTGTTGACGAGGCTGAGCGTTTGAAGTTTGGCATCGCAGGGTTAGAGCGCTCGCAGCTGCCTGGAACCCACGGAAACCTCGAATATTTGTTGTGGATAACCCCAAACAAGCCTTGGAATGGGCAAGAATGGAACGAAAGGATCGACGCTTTAGCTAAGGAGGGCAAATGAGCGCAAATCGCTATGTTTTGCTCGTGGTGCACACTGGTCGCGCCGAAGCTATTGCTGCAGCCGCTGAGGCTTGCGTTGGTCTGAGTTCTGCCGGCATCACCCCTGTGATGACTGGCGGCGACCTGCTTGAATGCGCCAAACATGTTTCGCCGGTTTGGGCTCAGGTGCGTGAGCTTGATGTTGCCGGTCTGGTTTCTGCTGGCGAAGCTATTGCGGCAGGCGATCTTGAACTTGTTATGGTTTTGGGCGGCGACGGCACCATTTTGAAAGCTGCTGAGTTGGTGCGTGAGCAGCAGGTTCCGCTGTTGGGTGTGAACCTTGGTCGAGTTGGCTTTTTGGCCGAAGTTGAGCGCGAAGACCTCACCGAAACCGTGCGCCGCATTGTGGCTTTTGACTACATCGTTAAAGAGCGCCTCACCCTCGATGTTGCCGTGGTGGTTAAAGGCAAAGAAACTTATCGCAGCTGGGCTTTGAATGAGGCCACGGTTGAAAAGTCGGCTCGTGAGCGCATGCTCGAGGTTGTTATAGAGATTGACCGTCGCCCGCTTTCAAGTTTTGGTTGCGACGGCATCGTGATGTCAACACCAACCGGTTCAACCGCTTATTCATTCAGCGCGGGTGGCCCAGTGGTTTGGCCTTCGGTTGAGGCACTGCTGCTAACCCCGCTTAGCGCACACGCACTTTTTGCTCGCCCAATGGTGGTGAACCCCAACTCGCTGATGGCGGTTGAGGTTATGCGTTCAAGCGCCGGCACCGGCGTGCTGTGGTGTGATGGTCGCCGCACTCACGAGTTGCCACCTGGCGCCCGCGTTGAGGTGCGCCGCAGCCAAAAGCCGGTGCGCATCGCCCGTTTGCACGATGCGCCTTTCACCGACCGTTTGGTCAAAAAGTTTGCACTGCCGGTCGTTGGCTGGCGTGGCCCCGAACGCAACCCTGAGCCTTATCAAAACTAACCGAACCCAACCCAGGCACTCATGATTGAAGAAATCTACATTCGCGACATCGGCGTGATCGCCGAAGCTCGTCTTGAGCTGCGCCCAGGCCTAACTGTGCTAACCGGTGAGACTGGCGCAGGCAAAACCATGGTTCTGTCAGCGTTGGGCTTGTTGTTGGGTGAGCGTGCCGACACCGGTGCCGTTCGTGGCGGTCAAGCTCAGGCAACCGTTGAAGGTCGTTGGCTTATCAAAGCCGACAGCCCAATCACCGAGCGCCTGAGCGAAGCCGGCATCGAGCTCGAGGTTCTAAGTTCAGGCAATAGCGTCAAACAGGCCGAGCTGATCATGAACCGCAGCTTGAGCGCTGAGGGTCGTTCGCGCGCTGCGGTTGCAGGGCGTGCGGTGCCGGTGGCTCTGCTGAGCGAAGTTGCCGATTATCTGGTTGCCGTGCACGGTCAGGCCGACCAGCAAAGACTTCGCAGCGCCAGCGCACAGCGTGAGGCTCTCGACCGGTTCGGTGGGCCTGAGCTTGAGTCGGTGGCCGAGCGCTATGCAGCGGCTTTCAACACCTGGCGAGCCAGTGCCTCAAGACTCGAAACTCTCAAAACCGAACTCGACCACCGCCTGCGCGAAGCCGAAGAACTTCGAGCCACCGTTGCCGAGCTCGAAGAAGCCGCCTTTGAGCAAGGCGAAGACACCAAGCTTGCCGAACTCACCGAACGTCTAACCCACCTTGAGGTTTTGCAACAGGCAACCACCACCGCACACGAACTGCTCTCAAGCGAAGGCTATGGCGATGCCAGCGACGCAATCTCGCTCATCGGTCAAGCCCGCAAAGCACTCGAACAGGTAGCAAACTTTGATGCCGCGCTCGCCGAACAAGCCGACCAGCTTCGCGAAATCGGTTTTCAACTAACCGATGTTGCCGCTCAAATCTCGGCTTATGCGGGCGACCTCGAAGGCTTTAGCCCAAGTGAGCTTCAAGCCATGCACGAGCGCCGAGCGCTGATCAGCAGCCTCACCAAAAAATACGGCAAAACCCTCGACGAACTAATTGATTTCAGCACCGAGGCCAGCAACCGCCTGCTCGACCTCGACTCAAGCACCGAACAGATCGAGCAACTCGAAGCCAGCGTTGACGGTCAACTTGCCGAGGCTAAAGCTCTGGCCGACGAACTCACCAAACTGCGCAAAGCTGCCGCTGCCGAACTGGCATCCGCTGTTTCTGACGAACTCAAAGCTTTAGCTATGGGTGCCGCCAGCCTCGTGATTCAAGTTTCACCAGCCGCCGAACTGAGCAGTTTTGGGCAAGACCAAATCGCTATTTTGCTCAGCTCATACCAAGGCGCCGAACCAAAGCCTCTTGGCAAAACTGCCAGCGGCGGCGAACTTTCTCGCATCATGCTCGCGCTCGAAGTGGTGCTGGCTAAAACCGCACAAACCCCAACATTCATCTTTGACGAAATCGATGCCGGTGTTGGTGGCGCCGCAGCCATCGAAATCGGCCGCCGCTTAGCCAAACTAGCCCAAACCGCTCAAGTGATCGTGGTCACCCACCTGGCTCAAGTCGCGGCTTTCGCCAACCACCACCTCAACGTGCAAAAGACAGCCTCAGCCACCTTCACCGCGAGCGACGTGCAGGTTCTAACCGGTGAGCCTCGCACAGCCGAACTAGCGCGCATGCTCTCAGGTTTGGCCGACAGCACCAGCGCGCGCGAGCATGCGCAAGAGCTGCTCGCCCTCGCCAAAAACTAAAACTCAAGAAAACGGGGGAATTCAGCGCCCATGCTTAGTGAAGACGAAATACAGGCGAATCTGCGAGAAAGCGATTCTGAAGGCGATTTTCGCTTTCAGGCAAGGCATCGTGGAGTAGAACGACTTCAAGAATTCGTTGCGCGTGCTGATTTTGAAAAGGTCAAGAGCCTGAGGTTCATCGAGATGCCTCAGAGCGATCTCTCTTGGATTCGCGACTGCTCAAATGTGACGAGCATAAGCATCAACTCGAATAGCTCACAGCCAATTGATGTATCGAAACTTCACAATCTGATTCACCTTGAGGCACAAGGTTCTGTAATGAAGAGAATCTTTGGCCTTGAAAATTTAAAACCTTTGAAATCTTTGAGTTTCAGCTCGCCGACTGAATACGAATTGGCCCGGCTCGGCGGAAACGCTAAATTGCTTTTTGTCGGAGGCGCTCCAAAAGCTTGGCCAAAGTTAGCCACCCCAGATGTGATCACAAATCTCAAGATTGTGCGCGCAAAAAGTGAACCACTCGACGTCGGCCAAATGAAGCATTTGAGCAATCTTGAATTTCTTAGCCTGAATAGCATTTACAGCGGGCTTTGCAACGCAAACGAGCTCGAAAATTTGTCTAATCTTGAACAATTATTTCTTTGGAAGGTTTACACAATTGACTCGAAAGAGTGGATATTGAAGTTGCCAAAGCTTCGAAGTTTTACGATTTGGGACAAGCATGCATTTGATGAGGCAGAGCTAGATCGACTTCGCGCCAAGGGGCTTTACAAGTTCTAATGGTCAACGTGCAAAAGACAGTCTTGGCCACCTTCACCGCCAGCGACGTGCAGGTTCTAACTGGTGAGGCTCGCACAGCCGAACTAGCGCGCATGCTCTCAGGTTTGACCGACAGCGCCAGCGGGCGCTAGCTCGTGCCGAGACTTGCACACACTTGTTGCCGATTTGCAACTATCTAGTTTTTGTGCTTGACTGACGCCAATCGGTGTCGATTCGAATGGGGGGAGTGCAACGTTAACTGCAACACTGAACCCAGCGTTTGGATCACAACTACGAGAATATAATTCTCGATCGCCAAAGTACCAAAACATAGCGTTTTGCCTTTCAATCGTTGAGCGCCGCAAGGTTATCCGCGTTTCTAAAATCACTCAATGCGCGAACATCACCACCTTTGGTTGTGACGCTGCTGGGCGAAACCAAACCCAAAGCAGTAGGGGAGTGCTGCAACAAACAGACACTTACGCCGGAGCTATCGGCGACGGGTTAAACGTTACAGTGAGCGTGCCAGCTTCGGGTCTACCCACATCAAAAGCACAAAACATTGACCCACTCGGTTCAGTCGTAGCCAACATCACGATCCCAACCACTGGCAACGCTGCAGGGCCTGATAGTTTTCAAAGCTTCGACGAATACGGCAACCCAGAAACCCCAGCAACACCACAAACCGTCACCCAAACAACTATTCAAAACTTTGGATGGGCAGGCACAGCAAACCGCCAAACCGAAACCACCGGGCTAATTCTGATGGGTGCCAGGGTTTATAACCCGGTCACAGGGCAGTTCACCAGCCCAGACCCGATCCCAGGCGGCAACGAAAACACCTACACGTACCCGAACGATCCAATCAACGGCAATGATTTCACCGGCTGCTGGCCGTGGGACTTAGTCGCAAACGTAGCAGCTTTGGGAGCTGGCATTGTATTGTCGGCAGCTGCTTTTGGATTTTTCTGCGCTGCTACAGCTGGAGTCGGGTGCATTGTCGCCCTTGGAGTTGCTGGTGCCATTGGTGGTGCTCTGTCTGGCGCGGTAGATGGAATCAATAAAAAACACAGTGGTGGCTCGCTGGTTGCAGACATTGCAATCGGCGCTGGAATTGGTGCAATTGCGGGCATATCAGGGGGAGCCGCCAAATATTTGTCGATTCTCAGACTCGGAACGAAAGGTGGTACAATCGCAAAATATATCTCGTACATCCTCCCTCGCGCCAATGTAGGCAAAGTTGCCAAGGTAGGCAACTGGCTTGAAAACGCAGGCGTCGGATTGATTCACGGCGGATTTCTAGGTTTCGGACTAAAGAGGTACATCAATTCTCAAAGGCGTGATTACTTACGAAAATAGTGACTTGAATAGCCTCAGGTTTTTAATGCAATATCTCTCTATTGGTGGGACAAATAATGCTTAATCTCGTTTTATTTCTCGTCATTTGGACTGTCTTTTGGGTAATACTCACAGTCGCATCTGGCTTAGTAATTCGCATTGTCAAGAACAAAGAGCTGACATTAGTCCTTACAGAAGCACTGTTTGGTTTTGTTGTTGCATGGGTTACTGTTTCTGTCGTGGAAGTGATATTGATTTGGTGCGCAATATCTCAAGGTTTGATTCCGAGTGCTCTTGGTTATCTTGCGATTGGGCTGCTTCCAGCGTCGGGCGCAGCAGTAATTCTCTTTGCTTTCTCAAAAAACAGATCTATAAAAGGTTGAATGAACGAGCCTAACAATGTACGCATCGTACAGTGATTTCGGCGATGGTCTAAGAGTCGGGTTGGTTGTAATGTTTGGTGTGCCCAACGTTTTCGGAGACATTTCTTAGATGTTCCTAGCTTCGGGTGATGCAAGTTGTTTGCGCAGCAAAGCATTCTCGGCAGCAACTTCACTAGTCGGTAGCTTCGACCCGGTTGGTAAACCCCGATCGATACGGGCTTGCCTAACCCACCGATCCAAACCACTGACACTAACCCCAAGGCTTTTAGCTACCTCACGAAGCGGTGAACCATCCTGCAAAACCATGGCCACAGCCCGTTCTCGGAATTCCTCCGAATATGCTCTCGGCATTACACTTCCCTATCTGTATCCTTCGAGGATACCTACACAGAAACTGTCCGGAAAACCTGGGGCATATTACTCTGCAATATTTTTGGCCTATTTGCTCCGAACAATTTAAAGGGGCATCTCAAACATTAAAGTCAACTTTCGCCGGACTGTGTGGAGTCCGCCTTCACTATTCTCATCAGCCTCAGGCGTGACCGAAGGCCATCCGCTCAAATTAAAGCCACACCAATATTCGCGCCACGCCGAGGGGCACATGCGCGCGAATGTTAGGCTTTAATTCCATGGCAGATGCAATGGATACCAGCAAGACTCGTCACATTTTCGTCACCGGAGGTGTTGCGTCTTCGCTTGGCAAAGGCTTGACAGCCTCTAGTTTGGGCAATCTGCTCAGCGCCCGGGGTTTGCACGTGGTTATGCAAAAACTCGACCCTTATTTGAACGTTGACCCGGGCACAATGAACCCGTTTCAGCACGGTGAGGTTTTTGTTACCGAAGATGGCGCAGAGACCGACCTTGACATCGGCCACTATGAGCGTTTTCTTGACATCAACTTGGCTCAGTCGGCTAACGTAACCACTGGCCAGATCTATTCGACCGTTATTGCGCGCGAGCGTCGCGGCGACTATTTGGGTGACACCGTTCAGGTGATTCCTCACATCACCGACGAAATCAAGCGCCGCATGCGTCTGCAGGCTCACCAAACCCCAGCGCCTGACGTAATCATCACCGAAATCGGTGGCACCGTGGGCGACATTGAGTCGCAGCCGTTCATTGAAGCTGCCCGCCAGGTGCGCCACGATGTTGGCCGCGACAACGTCTTTTTTGTGCACGTTTCACTCGTGCCATACCTTGGCCCATCGGGCGAGCTAAAGACCAAGCCGACTCAGCACTCGGTTGCAACCTTGCGCTCGATTGGTATTCAGCCTGACGCCATTGTTTGCCGCAGCGACCGCGCCTTGCCTGAAGGCATCAAAAAGAAGATTGCGCTGATGTGTGACGTTGACATCGAAGCAGTGGTTAACGCAGCCGATGCGAGCAGCATCTATGACATTCCGACCGTGCTAAACAACGAGGGCCTCGACAGCTACATTGTGAAGGCACTGGGATGGACCGACAAGGCGACCGAAGTTGACTGGACTCGCTGGAGCAGCGTGCTTGACGCAGTTCACCAGCCAAACCATGAGGTGACCATCGGTTTGGTCGGCAAATACATCGACCTGCCAGATGCCTACTTGAGCGTGACCGAGGCGCTGCGCGCTGGTGGTTTCGCCCACAAGACCAAAGTCAAACTCAAGTGGGTAGCCAGCGACCTTTGTGAAACCGCCGAGGGCGCCTATGAGGCACTTAGCGACGTTGACGCCATTTGTGTTCCAGGTGGTTTTGGCGTGCGCGGCATCGAAGGCAAGCTTGGCGCTTTGCGTTTTGCTCGCGAAAACAAGATTCCGGCCCTCGGCCTATGCCTCGGTTTGCAGTGCATGGTTATCGAATATGCGCGCAACGTCGCCGGCATCGAAGGCGCGAGCTCGAGCGAGTTCGACCCAGAAGCCAAACACCCGGTGATCGCGACCATGGCTGAGCAGATTAACATCTTGGATGGCGGCGACTTGGGCGGCACCATGCGCCTGGGCACCTACACCGCTGCACTAAAGCCTGGGTCGATTGTTGCCGAGCTCTATGGCGCAAACACCGCCGACGAACGTCACCGCCACCGCTATGAGGTCAACAACAGCTATCGCGACCAGATCGGCGCTGCCGGCTTGGTGTTCTCGGGCACTTCGCCTGACAACAGCTTGGTTGAGTTCGTTGAGCTGCCTCGCGAGGTTCACCCGTTCTATGTGGCAACCCAGGCTCACCCTGAGTTCAAGTCACGCCCAACGAGTGCACACCCGCTCTTTCGCGGTCTAATCGAAGCAGCGTTGGTTCGCCAGAACCAGAGCGTTTTGGTTGAAACCGAAGACGCCGAATAACCTCGGTTAGCAAAGACGAGCGCGAGCATCCCCGTGATTGAAGATCGCCCCGAAACTCACCCCATCACTAAAAGTGAGGTGGCTTTCGCTGGGCGCATCTGGAACGTGCAGCGTGAAACCGTTGATTACCCAACGGGTGAAATCACACGCGAATTCGTGGCTCACCCTGGAGCAGTTGCTGTTGTTGCCGTCGACGATGCTCATCGCGTGCTGATGATTTCGCAATACCGCCACCCGGTGCGTGAGGTGCTGTGGGAGATTCCCGCAGGTCTGTGCGACGTGGCGGGGGAGCCTCGCATCGAAACCGCTCGCCGTGAACTGCTCGAAGAAACCGGATACATCGCCGAAACCGTCGAACCGCTAATCGAGTTTTATACCACCCCAGGCGGCAACGACGAAAAGATCTCAATCTTTTTAGCGCGCGGGCTCAAGTTTGTTGGCCACGACCTCGAACTTGAGGGCGAAGAAATCGACATGACCGTGCACTGGGTGCCACTAAACGAAGCCGTGCAATCGATTTTGGCCAGCAAAGTCAAAAGCCCGGCCGCCCAAGTTGGGCTAATGGCGCTAGCCCTAAAGTGGGGCCCGAATGCAGCTGCGTCAGAATAAAAACCTGCCCGGTCTGGTCGACGAATACCTTCGTCACCTAGCGATTGAGCGCGGCGTAGCCGACAACACTCTGGCGGCTTATCGCCGTGATTTAAGCGGATACCTGCAGTTTCTCGAGCGCGAGCTCGGCGCGGCCACTGGGGAACCCGGCTTTGACTGCAACGCAATCACCGAGCAAACCGTGCGCGAGTTCGCAAAAGATTTAGCTGCCCGCCAGGTGACGAGCAAAGATGGCACCAGCGTGGCACCTATCGCCGCGACCTCGGTGGCGCGCATGCTGGCGGCGGTGCGCGGCCTTCACCACTTTTGGCTCATTGAGGGCCTCGCCGAGAACGACGTCGCCCACGCGGTGAAGCCACCAAAAACACCGCGCCGCCTGCCCAAAGCTCTCAGCTTGAGCCAAGTTGAGGCGTTGCTTGCGGCTGCTGGCCCTGAGGCTGGCCTCGAGGCGACCAGTGCCCAAGCCGACACCGAGTCGGGCGCCGCGAGCGAGTCTGGTGCCGCCGTCGACCTCATGCGCCTGCGCGACCGTGCCCTAGTCGAGTTGCTCTATGCCACCGGTGGTCGCGTCAGCGAAATCACCGCGCTCGACCTTGATGATTTGGTTGAACCGGGTTTGCTAAGGCTCTTCGGCAAAGGCTCTAAAGAGCGAATCGTGTTCGTTGGCAGTTTCGCGCAGCGTGCACTCGATGCTTATCTAACCCGCACCCGCCCAAGTTTGGTCGATGCTGCCAGCCGGTCAAATGGAGGTGGGTCGCGTGCTGGGGGCATCCGCTCAAATTCAACGCCCGCACTGTTTCTGAACCACCGCGGCAGCCGTTTGAGCCGTCAAAGCGCTTGGCAAATCGTGCACGAGGCAGCGGTTCGAGCGGGCATTGAAGCCGAGGTTTCGCCGCACAGCCTGCGGCACTCGTTTGCCACGCACCTGCTTGAGGGCGGTGCTGACGTGCGTGTGGTTCAAGAGCTGCTCGGGCATGCTTCGGTTGCCACCACACAGATTTATACTTTGGTCACAATTGACCGTTTGCGTGAGGTTTATGCGCTGTCGCATCCGCGTGCGCGGCGGTAGGCTAGATGCGAACAAACTTTTAGCAAGAAAGTCGAGAGACCCCTTGGCAAAGCAAGCATCTGACACCCGTTTCGCGGTGCCAGCACCTCTTAAATCGCACGGCCCTGCGCGCATTATCGCTATGTGCAACCAAAAAGGTGGTGTGGGCAAAACCACAACCACCATCAACATGGCTGCAGCTTTGGCCGAATATGGTCGCAAGGTTTTGCTTGTTGACTTTGACCCGCAGGGTGCGCTTTCGGCGGGTTTGGGCATTAACGCGAGCGACATGCCAACCATTTATGACTTGATGATGTCTAAAGACATGGCCACCAAAGATGTGATTGTTGAAACTCGTTTTGAAGGCATCGACCTTTTGCCAGCCAATATCGACCTTTCGGCTGCTGAGCTTCGCTTGGTTAGCGAAATGGGCCGCGAAAAGATTCTTAAGAACATTCTTAAGCAGATCACCGACGACTACGACTTGATTTTGATTGACTGCCAACCTTCGCTCGGTCTGCTGACCGTCAATGCGTTGACTGCCGCGCACGGCGTGATTATTCCGCTCAACTGTGAATATTTTGCGCTTCGCGGTGTTGCGCTTTTGGTTGAAACCATCGACAAGGTTCGCGACAACATCAACGAGACCATTCAGCTCGACGGCATTTTGGCAACCATGTATGACCCTCGCACTTTGCACTCACGCGAAGTGCTTGAGCGTCTGCACGAAGTTTTTGGTGACAAAGTGTTTCGCAGTGTGATTGGTCGCACCGTGAAGTTTCCTGATGCAACTGTTGCCGGCGAACCGATCACCACTTTTGCACCAACTTCTGATGCGGCCGAAAGCTATCGCACCGTAGCCCGAGAATTGGTGGCACGTGGCAATTGCGCTTAACAGCGAATTAGCCGAAGCCAATCACAACGGAACCGGTTTTGCAGTCAACCTGCAAAACTTTGAAGGCCCGTTTGACCTTCTGCTTTCGCTAATTTCTAAACACGAGCTCGACATCACCGAGGTTTCGCTTAGTCGCGTGACCGACGAGTTCATTCAATATCTCAAGACCCTCGATTCGGCCGCTGAGCTTGACGAGGCCAGCGAGTTTTTGGTGATCGCTGCCACGCTTCTCGACCTCAAGATTGCAGGCTTGCTGCCTAAGGGTGAGGTTGTTGACAGCGAAGATGTCGCGCTGCTCGAAGCCCGTGACCTGCTGTTCGCGCGCCTGCTGCAATACCGTGCGTTCAAAGAGATTGCTGCCTGGTTCAACAGTGCGATGGTGCTCGAAGATCGCCGTGTGGCTCGCGATGTGCCGCTCGATGAGCGTTTTATTAAGAGCACGCCTGAGTTGGTGTGGACCCTATCTGCTTCAGAATTTGCCACCCTTGCCGAGCAAACGCTCACGCCAAAGGTGATTCCGAGCGTGGGTCTAACCCACCTTCACGCCCCACGCGTGAGTGTGCGCGAGCAGGCCAGCGAAGTGGTGCGTCAGCTGCGTGCCGGGGGCCGAGTCACCTTTAGGGCACTGCTCGGTGAGGTGCGCGACCGCGGCATCATCATCGCGCGCTTTTTAGCAATTCTTGAGCTTTATCGCCTAGCCGCGGTCAGCTTTGAACAAGCCAGCCCGCTCGGCGACCTAGCCGTGCAGTGGGCCGGCCAAGACTTTGACGATGAAAAACTTGCGACGCTAGGAGTCGACTATGGCGCTTGAAACCCCCGTTGAACTTGGGCTCGACACCACCGGCCCCGACAACCTCTATTCGGCCGTCGAAGCAATCTTGATGGTTGCCGACCAGCCGCTGTCGTTAGTTGCGCTGGCCGCCTCGCTTGACCGACCGGTGAACGAAATTCGCGCCATCGTCACCTACCTGCGCGACGAATACGACGGCAAACTAAGCGCCGACGAAATTGCCAGCGGCAAAGTTGGTCGACCACGCGGTTATGAACTGCGCGAAATCGGCGGCGGATGGCGCCTCTATGTGCGCGAAAACTTTGACTGGGCGGTTCGCCTCTTTTTAGAAAACGACAACCCAACCAAACTAAGCCAAGCAGCCCTAGAAACCCTTGCGGTGATCGCCTACAAACAGCCGATCTCGCGAGGCCAGGTGGCTTCGATTCGTGCCGTAAACGTCGACAGTGTGGTTCGCACACTGCTCAGCCGCGGCCTAATCACCGAGCTTTACACCGACAGCGAATCGGGCGCCATTCACTATGGCACCAGCCCGTTGCTGCTCGAAAAGTTAGGCATCAACAGTCTTGATGAACTGCCTCTCATCAGCCCATACCTACCAGATGCACAGAGTGAATTTAATGTCGAACTTTAATAAAGCGGATGACCGCGACAACAACGACCGCCCAGGTCGTTCAAACCCACGCAACGGCCGCGATGAACGCGGCAACCGCGCATCGGCTTCTGGGGCGGGCCGCGACGAGCGCGGCAACCGCCCGCCTCGCGATTTTGCCGAGGCCTACCCGCCGCTTGAGAGCGTTAGCGAGGCTGACCTTGAAGGCGAGCTTGCTATCGACGGTCAGTTTGCCGACGACTTTGACGGTGACTATGAAGACGTCGAAGAAGAAGACGAAGACAACTATGCCGGTGTGACCGACGGTGACTTTGGCGGCTCGTGGGATTCAACCCTTGAAAACCCAACAGAAGCCAGCGAGGGCATTCGCTTGCAAAAAGTTCTTGCTGGTGCCGGTGTTGCTTCGCGTCGTGTCTGTGAAGGTTTGATTGTTGACGGTCGGGTTCGGGTGAACGGCAAGGTTGTTCGTGAACTTGGCACGCGCATCAACCCTGAGGTTGACCAGATCACTGTGAATGGCAACCGCATTCAGCTTGACACAACTAAGGTTTATTTGGCTTTGAACAAGCCCTTTGGCGTGGTTAGCACCATGGCCGACGAACACGGTCGCCCCGACCTCAACGAGTTTGTGCTCAACTATGAGCGCGTGTTCAACGTTGGTCGTCTTGATGCCGAAACCACTGGCCTCTTGCTGCTAACCAACGACGGTGACTTAGCCAACGCGCTTGCGCACCCAAAGTTCGGTGTGCAAAAAGTTTATTTGGCCCTTGTTGAGGGTGAAATGACCAGCGAAACCATCGACACCCTACTCGAAGGCTTCGAACTAGAAGACGGCTTTATCGCCGCCGACCGCGCCCGCGTTTTGGGCATCTCAAAAGGTCAAAGCCAAGTTGAGATTGTGCTTCACTCAGGCCGAAACCGCATCGTGCGTCGCATGCTCGACGAAGTGGGGTTTCCTGTGGTCGCCTTGGTTCGCAAACAGTTCGGCCCGATTCACCTTGGCGGTTTGCTCTCAGGGCACGTGCGTCAACTAAACAAACTTGAAGTTAGCGAACTGCTAAAGGCAGCCAGCGGCGAACCCAAAAAAGAAGCGCGAAACTTTGTTGGTTCAGCCAACGGTCGCGGCCCTCGCGGTGCAACCAATGCGGGCAAAAACGTGGGCAAGCGATTGCCTAAACTTGAAATCAGCAAAGACGGTGAAAGCGCATACGGTAGCTCAGCCGGTCGTGGCGCTGGCGGTCAAGGCGAAAGCGCCAAAGAAGAATTCAAACGCAGCGGCAAACGCCCTGCCGGCTGGGCAAAACCAAAAAAGAAAGGTCGCTAAACATGGCAGTTAGAGCAATTCGCGGAGCCATTCAGCTAGACGTTGACGAGCGCGAACACCTAGTCAAGTCAACGGCCGAACTGCTAACCAAAACCCTGCACGCCAACAACATCGACAACTCACAGCTGATTTCGATTTTGTTCACCGCAACCCCAGACATCACCAGCGAGTTTCCCGCAATCGCAGCACGCGAGCTGGGTCTCGGCGACGTGCCACTCATGTGCTTCGTTGAAATGAACGTAGCCCACGCCCTGCCACGCGTAATTCGCATCATGATCAACGCCGACCTAAACGTCACCCGCGGCGAAATTCAGCACGTCTATCTGCGCGGAGCAACAGCGCTGCGACTAGACCTCGCACAATAAGGCAAAGTTCATGACCGGCACACCCACCGCCCAGCCTTTAGGTGCCCAGCCTTTAGGTGCCCAGCCTTCTGGTGCGCAAACCCGCGGCACCGTTCGCGTGGTTGGCGCCGGCCTACTCGGCACCAGCATCGGCCTCGCGCTAACCAAAGCGGGCGTTGATGTGGTGATCGAAACCCAGTCGGCGAGCAGCCTGGCGCTGGCCCTCGAATATGGCGCCGGTCGCGCCGCAACCCCTGCAGACACCCCAAGCCTCATAATCGTGTGCGTGCCACCAGACCTCACCGCGCCAATCGTCGCGCGTGAACTAGCGGCGTTCCCCGGCGCATTCGTAACCGACGTGGCCAGCGTCAAAGCCGAAATACTTGAGCAACTCACCGAAACCGGGGCCGACCTCACGCGTTACGTGGGCGGCCACCCGATGGCCGGCCGCGAACGCGGGGGAGCCATCAGTGGCAGAGCCGACCTCTTTGTCGGCCGCCCGTGGGTCATCGCGGCGAATGCCAAAACTGCTGCCGCAGCAGTGACCGCGCTTGAAACCCTCGCGACCGACCTCGGAGCAACCCCGATTCACGTCGCCCCGATCGAACACGACCGAGCCGTAGCATTGGTTTCACACGTGCCCCAGCTGGTCTCGAGCCTGCTAGCCGCCCGCCTCGCAGACGCTGACGGCCGCGACCTCGCACTAGCCGGCCAAGGTTTGCGCGACACAACACGCATCGCCGCGAGCGACCCTGGCATGTGGACTCAGATTCTAAAAGCCAACGCGACCCCGGTTGCTGAGATTCTCGAAGACCTCGCGGCCGACCTCAACGAGGTCATCGCAGCGCTTGCCGATATCGAAGCCCCCGGCGCTGTGCACGAGGTCACTCGCGCGCTCGAAGCTGGCAATGCTGGCGTTAGTCGCATTCCGGGCAAGCATGGCGCAACGGCAGCCAAATATGCCACAGTCGTGGTTATGGTCGACGACCGCCCCGGCGAGTTGGCCCGCCTGCTCACCGAGGTTGGCACGCTCGGCGTAAACCTCGAAGACCTCAAACTTGAGCACTCACCAGAAGCCCAAATCGGTTTGGTCGAACTCTATGTAAACCCTGCCGCCGAGGCGGCGCTGATCGCTGACCTTTTGAATCTGAAATGGCGCATCGCAGCATGAGCAACTTCATCGTCGCGGTTGACGGCCCTGCAGGCTCGGGCAAGTCAAGCGTTAGCAAACAGGTTGCCCGCGAGTTGGGCTTTGGTTATCTCGACACCGGTGCGGCCTATCGCGCGCTGGCTTGGCAGGTGCTTGAGCACGGCTCAAAGTTGGGCGCCACTGACGATGCCGCCCATGGTGTCGATGCGGCGCTGGAGGCCATCCGCTTATTTGAAAGCCCCGAACAGGTTGCTGCCAGTTTCGACTATCGCATCTCAACTAACCCCGACGATTTTTGGGTGAAGGTTGGCGACACCGATGTTACCGAAGCCATTCGCAGCCACGAAGTTGCCTCTTTTGTGAGCAATATTGCGCGCATTCAAGTGGTGCGCGACTTTATGAAACAGCTCACCCGTCAGCTCGCTGCCGACTGCGAAAAGCCGGGCATCATCATCGAAGGTCGAGACATTACAACCGTTGTTGCACCCGACGCACAAAAACGCCTCTTGGTTACAGCAAGCGAACAGGTTAGACTAGAACGTCGGGGTGCTGAACTGGCCAAAGGCCAAAACCCCAGCGACGTCGCAGAGGCCGCCGAAAACCTAAAGCGCCAAATTTCGCAACGCGACGCGAGCGATGCAAAAGTTGTTGACTTTATGACCCCTGCCGAAGGTGTCACATTGGTTGACACCACCGAACTTGACTTTAACCAAACGGTTAGAACAGTGCTCGACCTGATCAATCAGCCGAGCTAAACCTAAGGAACCTCACATGGCTAAAAACAATGAGCCAAACGATGCAGCTGTGCCTGCAGACGATTTCAACGAAGACGATTTCGAAACCGAAGTTGTTTATGTCAGCGGGCTAAACGCCGATGGCGAAGCCGACTATGAAGAAGATGAATACGAAGACGGCGACGACGATTTCGACATCGACGCCCAAGACGATCCTGCTGTGCTTGCTCGCTTGGCCGAGCTGAACGCCGAACTTAGCAACGACACCACCGACGAAGACCGCATTCGTGCGCTTCGTGCCGGTCTTGAAGAATATGACCTGCTCGACGAAGACTTTGACGTTATCGACGGTCGCCTAACCTCGGGGGAGCCTGGCTATTTGCCAGCCCTGCCGGTTTTGGCAATCGTGGGTCGCCCAAACGTGGGCAAGTCAGCGCTTGTGAACCGCATTCTTGGTCGCCGCGAAGCTGTGGTCGAAGACGTGCCGGGTGTTACTCGCGACCGCGTCACCTACAAAGCCGAGTGGAACGAACGCAAGTTCAGCCTCGTCGACACTGGTGGCTGGGAGCCTGACGCAAAGGGCATCGACCGCTCAGTTGCTTTGCAGGCCGAAATCGCAATCGACCTAGCCGACGTTGTGATGCTCGTGGTTGATGCCACAGTTGGCGCGACCAGCACCGACGAGCGTGTGGTCAACCTGCTTCGCAAGAGCGGCAAGCCTACGATTCTGGTTGCTAACAAAGTGGATGACGCCCGCGGCGAAGCCGACGCAGCAGCCTTGTGGGGCTTGGGCATCGGCGAGCCTATCCCAGTTTCTGCTCTACACGGCCGCGGCGTAGCCGACCTGCTCGACCACGTGATCACCGTGTTGCCTAAAGTTTCGGCGGTGGCCAAACAAGAGTTTGGTGGCCCGCGCCGCGTTGCACTGATCGGCCGCCCTAACGTTGGCAAATCTTCACTTCTCAACAAAGCTGTTGGTGCCGAGCGAGTTGTCGTCAACTCGCTAGCCGGCACAACTCGCGACCCGATCGACGAGCAGGTTGAGCTTGGCGGCCGCACCTGGCGTTTCGTTGACACCGCGGGCATTCGCCGCCGTTTGCACCTCGCTCAGGGCGCCGACTTTTATGCATCGCTTCGCACCCAGGCAGCTCTTGAGCGCGCCGAAGTTGCCGTGGTGTTGTTTGACGTTAAAGACCCAATCAGCGAGGCTGACATTCGCATCGTTGACATGGCCCTCGAATCTGGCCGTGCCCTCGTGCTCGCATTTAACAAATGGGATGAACTCGACGACGAACGCCGTCGCTGGCTCGAAAAAGAGATCGAACAAGACCTCGCTCACGTCGACTGGGCACCTCGTGTGAACATTTCGGCAAAGACCGGCCGTCACCTCGAAAAGCTCGTGCCTGCACTAGAGATCGCCCTTGACTCGTGGGACACCCGCATTCAAACCGGCAAACTCAACGCGTTCATTCAAGAGCTCACCATGCAAACCCCGCACCCAGTGCGCGGCGGCAAGCAGCCACGAATTCTCTTTGCAACGCAAGCCTCAAGCCGACCACCAAAGTTCGTGCTCTTCACAACCGGGTTTCTCGACCCAGGCTACCGCCGCTTCATCGCGCGCCGCCTGCGCGAAACCTACGGCTTCGAAGGCACCCCAATCGAAATCGGCATGCGTGTGCGCGAAAAGCGCAAGCGCACCAAGTAGCCCTCAAGTTTCACAAAAGAGAACCGCACCACGGCTATCGCCGGGTGCGGTTTTTGCGTAGACCCTAGAGCTTGCCCACAGTTTTGGTGATGAACATTGCCGTGCCGGCCGTGTTTCTTGCGGTGACCATGAGTGCAACAAATTTGCCTTTGTCTGCTTTGGCTATTTTGTAGCTTGCCTTTGTTGCGCCGCTAATGGCGGTGCATGTTTTTGGAGCTACGCTGCCGACTTTGGTGACCGCTGCTGTGCATCGATACCAGGCATAGGTCATGGTTGATGGGCTGCCATTAAAAGTTGGAGTTGTTGCCGTAATCGCCCCGCCCACTGTTTTTGTTGTTGCTGTCAGGCTCGACGATGCATTGACCACCGGTTTTGTTATCACCACGGGCGCTGCTGAGCGGGTGACGGTGATCGTGTAGGTTTTTGTGCTGCCATCTTGAGCAGTGACCAACACTGTGATTGTGTTGATGCCCACGATTAGCGGAATGGTCGCAGAACTGAAACCTGAGCGGGTGCTAACGCCATTTATCTTGAGGCTGGCATGCGATTCGTTCAAATATCCGGCCAGCCACGTGCCGGTGGTGGCGTTTGGCACCGTGGCGCTATAGGTGGTTGTGTTTGGTGCAAAACTTGGGCTCACTGGCAGTGTGCCTGGAACAAGAATGCTGCTGAGGGTGGCGTCGCTCGAGAGCGGTTGTGGTGAGCGCGTGACGGTGATCGTGTAAGTTTTTGTGCTGCCATCTTGAGCAGTGACCAACACGGTGATTGTGTTGACACCCACCGCAAGAGCCTGAGCGCCTGAGACCACACCTGAGTTCACTGAGGTGCCGTTAACTGTCACGGTGGCATGGCCCTCGTTGACAGTTGGTGTCACCTGAATCGTTGCGGTTGAGAACGGCACTGTCGCCGAATAGCTTGTTTGGCCTGAACTAAAAGTTGGTGAAGCGGATGCCCCACTCACACCCAGGGCTAGCAGTGTGGCGTCGCTCGAGAGTGGTGGTGCCGAGCGAGTCACATTCACCGTGTAGGTTTTGGTGGTGACCCCGTCTTGAGCCGTGACCTCTAGGGTGATCACGTTGAGACCAACGTTCAAACCGATGTTGTCAGAGGCAATACCTGAGCCGGCGCTAACGCCGTTGATCTTGAGGTTGGCGTGCGATTCATTTAGAAAGCCAACTAGCCATGTGCTGCTGGTGGCGTTTGGCACGGTGGTGCTATAGGTGGTTGTGTCTGGCGCAAAACTTGGGCTTAATGCTAGTGAGTTTGGGCCAAGCAGAAGGCTTAGCGTGGCGTCGTTCGACAACACGATCGGTACCGCGCGAGTAACCAACACGGTGTAGCTGGTCTTGGTGATGCCATCTTGAGCTGTGACTTCAACCGTGATGGTGTTTTGGCCCACGGCTAAGGCAATTGGGTTTGAGGGGGTCCATCCGCTTGCTTTTTGGGCATTGATTGTCACGGTGCCCCACTGGCTTTCAGGGTTTGGCACCAAAGCCAAGGTGGTCACATCGCTGGCAACGTCCATGGTGTAGCTCGTGGTGGTTGGCACAAACGTTTCGTTGAATGAGCCGGTGGTTGGAATCAAATTCGACAAGGTCGATTCAGTTGAAGGCGGCGTTGCTCGGTGCACGGTTATGAAATAAACGGAGTTGGTGTATCCGTTTGGCGCTGTAGTCAGAATCGTTACATAGGTGTCGCCAACGCTGAGGCTCACCGCCTGCGAGGGTTGGCCGCTGACAACGGTGATGCCGTTCACTGCAACGGCGGCGCCAACTTCGGCAACTGTTGGGGTAACAGTGAAGGTGTCGACGTTTGAGGCAACAAACACCTCATAGCTGAAATAGGTTGGGTCAAAGGTTGGGCTGAGCGCGCCGCTCGAAACCGAGAGTGCCGACAGTTTGGCATTGTTTATGTCTGGGGCTGCTGCACGAGTGACCACCAAGTCATAAGTGGTGTTATGTGTGCCACTTTGCGAAGTGACCTGAATCGTGATGGTGTTATCACCAACGCCAAGTGCAATCGGCGCGCTGGCCACGCCAGAGGCAATTTTGTTGCCATTGGCTGTCATTGTTGCGTGCGACTCATGTGGCGCTGCCGTCAAAGTGATCTCGCTAACACCCGATGCCACCGATGCGGTCAGACTAAATAGGCCAGCTGTTACTACTTTGCCATCGGATAACGCCAGCGTGCCGAGGTCAGAGTCGTTCGACGGCGGTGCTGCACGAGTGATAATCACGCTATAGGTGGCAGATGTCACGCCGTCAGCAGCAAGCACGGTCACGCTGGTAGTGACCGGCCCGGAATCCATAGTGAATATCGCACTCGCGGAACTGGTTCCAATTTGGTTTGAGTCAACAGTGACGGTGGCACCTGCATCAGTGCTCGCTGCTTCAAAAAGCACAATGCTAGTGGCTGCTGCAATGGTCATGCTATAAGCCGTGGTGCTAGCAGAAAGCACCTCATTCAACGTGCCGTCGGTCGCGGTTAGCGAAGCCAAACTCACATCGTTGCTCGGGCGGGTTACGCGATTGACCGTGAGGCCATCCCAGGTCAAACCAAAGCCAGTGGCGTCGCTATATGCGGTCACCGAGGTCAACGCTGGGTTGGTGAAAAAGAATGGATCCAAGCCATAGCTGGGAGCGTTGCCCTTGAACACAACCGAGGTTAGGTAGGGGTTGACCGTGAAAGCATAGTCGCCAATATTGGTGACACTTGCGGGTATCACAATCGACGAAAGCAGGTTGCCGCCAAGAGCATAAGTGCCGATTGATGTTAGCGAGTCTGGCAGAGTGATCGACGTTAGCAACTGGTCTTGCAGCGCATTCGCGGCTAGCGCGACCACGGGTTTGCCCGCCAACGTTGCTGGCACAACAAGATTGGCTGGCGCCTGCCCAAGATAGCCTGTGATTGTCACTTGACCATTTGCAGTTGTGTACATGAATTCGGGAACGCGCACCACCGGAATGCCTTGCCAGGTCGCACCGAAACCAGTTGCGTTGTAAACGGCATATACAGTCGCATATGTGCCGATCATAGGGTCAAAAATTGTTGGCCCAAGACTTGATGGAGCATTGCCAGCAAAAGTAATAGAAAATACGTCTCCTAGCTCGAATGCGCTGTCGCCGATTGAAGTTAACGTAGACCCAAAAACGATGTTGTGAATCAAAGACCCATAAAAAGCTAGACGCCCAATAGAGGTAACGCCTTCAGAAATAGTTAGATTTTTGGCATTAACACCCCAAAACGCGCCTGGCCCGATAGCGGTGACTGGCACGCCACCAATTTGCGAAGGAATTACAAGATCGTTCGGTGCGGTGCCCGTGAATCCTGTAATCGTGAGGGAGGTTGTTCCGCTGGTTGTGAAATCGAATGGTGTTGACGCCGCATGTGCTGGTGTGCCCGACAACCCAAATACCGCAAGCGCTGCTGTTAGTGCCATCGCCATCCACGTTTTTTTGCTGCCAAATGAGACCAACATGCAACCTGCCTAATAAGCGAGAATTATGTCAAAAATAGCAGTTTTAGCCATTTATCGCCTTAATGCACTTGCCAAAATCTTCGGTTTTTACACGTTGAAACGCGAGTGAGACAAGGCTCGCCTCATTCGTCGCAGACCCGCTCGTTTGCTAGCCTGAGCACATGAACAGTTTTGAGCGCAGCAATAGCAAGTTGGCAATTATTGGAGCAGGTGCCGTTGGCACTTCGTTGGCTTATGCGGCTTTGATTCGCAAGAGTGCCCGCGAGATTGTGCTTTATGACACGAACGCCGCCAAGGTTGACGCCGAGGTGCTTGACTTGGCGCACGGAACCCAGTTCACAGGCAGCAGCCGCGTGCACGGTGGAGCCGATATCGAAGTTGTGCGCGACAGCGACGTTGTTGTCATCACGGCGGGAGCGAAGCAGCAGCCTGGCCAGTCGCGCCTTGACCTTGCTGCCGTCAACGTTGACATTTTGCGCGAGCTGATGCCAAAGCTGGTAAAGCTGGCTCCGCACGCCATCTTCATTTTGGTCACCAACCCCTGCGACGTTCTTGCCACCGCGGCTGTGAAGTTCAGTGGGTTGCCATCGTCTAGGGTTTTCTCTTCGGGAACCGTTCTCGACTCATCACGCCTGCGTTGGCTGCTAGCCGAGCGCGTGGGGGTAGCCACCTCAAGCGTGCACGCCATGATCGTTGGCGAACACGGCGACAGCGAGTTTGCGTTGTGGTCGCAGTGCCGCATCGGCCCGGTGCCGCTAGCCGACTTCGCACCCGTCGATCAGCCGCCAATATCAGCTGGCGAACTCGAACAAATAGCAGCGGATGTTAAGAACGCCGCCTACACCGTAATCGCAGGCAAGGGTGCTACCAACTATGCGATCGGCCTTTCGGGTGCGCGCATTGTTGAGGCGATTTTGCAAGACCAAAAAGCCATCTTGCCGGTGAGCTCAGTGCTTCACGATTACAACGGTGTGAGCGGGGTGGCGCTATCGGTGCCAACCGTGCTGGGCGCTGGCGGCATCGAGCGCGTAATCGAAGTGCCGATGAATGCCGAAGAAAAGCTCAAGTTCAAGGCCTCGGCCGAGGCCGTGGCCAAGACCCTCGGCACGTTGGGTCTGAGCTAAAAACTCTTTTACTGCTCGAGTATTTATCGATAGTAGAATCGAATATGTTGCGTATTAGCAACTATTGCTTGTTAATGGTGGGGTGTCATGTTTCGAAACACAAGAAAACGAAGACTTGTTTTAGCTTGGCTTTGTTCTCTTCTTCTCGTGACTGAAGTGATTGCGTGTTTTCAACCGGCGCATGCCCAGGGTAGCTCTCTCATATATTTTTATGTACAAGACGCCTCAACGTACGGCCAAACTTACTCGTCCGACGTACACAGAGAGTTTGACGGGGCAACGATTCAGATACTTGACGGTGGTGGAACGCCGATTTACTTTGATGCCTATGGCAACCATGTGAATTCGTACACAACTAATCACACCGTCGATTCGGGTGTCCCGATGATCTATCTGGATCCAGGTAACTACACCGTTTCCATCTCTTGCAGTTCGTGTGAAAACTTTTCTAAGCCAATAACAACAGATCTCGCATCAAATCCGGTTTCTAGTTTTTATGCTACCGTCAATCATCTGCACAAATACAGTGGGCAGCTCAAGGACTCGAGTAACGGCAATAGAGTAATGCCCTTTATGACGGTCGACTTCCTTGTGGGCAACACCACAATATTTCACACCCTTGCAGATTCGTCTGGTGCCTTTGTCCTCGATGGCTTACAAAGCGGAGTGAACTATACGATTCGCGTTAGTTGCCCTTACACCTGCAATCGCAGTGGAAGTAAGTCTCTCGTCAATCAATACGTACTTCAGTCTCTAAACACATCAACTTATACCTGGAGTGACTGGCTTTTCTATGATGTGGCAGTTCCTTGGTCGGCCTCTTATGGCGTGAGCTATGGGAGTATAGAGGCATATACTGGGCTCGGCTTGGACCAGTCGAACCCGCCAATTGGCACTGTCGTAACCTGCCTATATGGCCCCTGGCCCCCACAAAGTTACAACTTCGCCGTTGACGGGGTTGTAGTTAGCGCCGATAGTCAAAGCTACACAATCACGAGTGCAGACGCTGGTCATAGTTTGACTTGTAGTGCAACATTTAATCTGCCGAACACTGGCCTAGTGACTACAACTTCGGCACCGACCACCATAGCGAAAATTAAAAGTATTGGTTCGGTTTCCATTTCTAGTGTTGGTTTGGCCAGAGTTGGGTCCACCCTCACAGCAGTTCCAGGTGGATGGTCTCCCGGGGTCACATTCCTATATCAATGGCAAAGAAATGGGCAGGATATTGTTGGCGCAACTGGACCTTCTTATGTCCCAGAGTCAAACGATTTCGGAGCCAGCATTGACGTACAAGTCACCGCTGCGCTTCCAAACTACGCATCTGAAATTAGGCGTTCAACAGCCGTTATTGTCTCTTTAGGGATTATTCCCGCAGCACCTGATCCCGTTGTGACTGGCACATTCTCCGTCGGGTCGGTGCTTTCGGCAACAGTCGGTCAATGGCCACTTGGTTCGTCTACTGTAATCCAGTGGCTGCGCGACGCAGCGCCGATTCCGGGTGCGAATTCAGGCAGTTACTCGCTGAGCTCAGAAGACTATAACCATCGAATCAGCGTTTCAGTCTCTGGTTCTATGGCTGGCTACTCCGACGCCGTCAGGTACAGCGCTTCGGTATTAGTTGGCCCTGGAATAATGCCCTATTACGGCACCCCCCCCACTATTTTAGGGTCGGCGGTGATTGGTGAACGCCTCAACATCAACCCAGGAATGTGGCCGACAGGCGTTTCACTAAGTTATAGTTGGCTCAGAAACGGTCAGATAATTTGTGATCCCTACTGTGAAACATCAGAATCGTATGTCTTGCAGCCAGCGGATTTGGGTCAATCCATATCTGTTGTAGTCCAAGGGGCGCTAAGTGGCTATAATCCCGAAACTGTTTCGAGTCCAGCTGTTTCGCCTTCTGAGGGTACGCTGAGTCTGCATCCCCAGCCAATGATCTCTGGTACAACGAGGGTTGGGCAAATTTTGACGGCAATCGACGGCGTTTGGGATTCTGGCGTCAGCCTATCGTATCGGTGGTTACGTGATGGCAATGTAATTTCAGGCGCTACATCTGGCAGCTATACACTCACGCCCAATGATTTGGGTACCGCGATAGCAGTTGAAGTGAGAGGCACGCTTTTTGGGTACTCTGACGCAGTTGCTAAGAGCGACCCCGTTCTAGTGCAGCCCGGTCAACAGATGTCCACGTCAGACCCTCTCATAGTTGGCAACGCAACCACGGGTTCGCTCCTCACCGTTCGTATGGCAACTTGGCTTAATGGCACTACCTTTTCCTATCAGTGGTTAAGAGATGGAGTGCCAATCACCGGAGCAAACCAGGAAACCTACCAATTAACAGCCGCAGATTTTTTACACATTGTGACTGTTAGCGTTACGGCATCGCTCCATGGTTATTTCGACACAGTGCAACTTAGTAATTCGATTGCAATCGGTGCAGGGGCCCAAAACAACGTGCCCTCGCCGATCGTTTTGGGTATCTTCATCACTGATTCACTTCTCACAGTGGATCCGGGAACATGGGATAGCGGAGTCACGCTAGCCTACCAATGGTTTCGTAACGGAACGCCGATTGATGGGGCTAATTCTGTGGACTACCGGTTAGCAGTGGCGGACTTTCAGGGATATGTTTCGGTCTTAGTTACGGCCAGCAGGTACGGTTACCTAGATTCGACTATGCTCACAAATGATGTACTTGTGACCGAAGGTGCATTTGCACTGTCGGCTTTCCCCGCAATCTCCGGCGTTTCAACCACGGGTTCAATGCTTACAGCTCAAGAGGGTGTTTGGGATTCGGGTGTTGGTTTCACGTATCGGTGGTTGCGTAATGGTTCACCGATTGGTGGTGCTACTTCGCGCAGTTACACTTTGGTCCCGGCTGATTTGGGTGCTGCGATCACGGTCGAGGTGACTGGTTCGTTGACTGGTTATTCGTCGGTTGTGAAGACTAGTTCGTCGGTTACTGTTGGTGCTG